>Ga0247841_10000085_pt1 | contig 227970 bp, 151 predicted proteins | sample LaCruzMarch2015__2_FD_192410 | JGI IMG/M metagenome (GOLD analysis project Ga0247841, IMG submission 192410) | Freshwater microbial communities from meromictic Lake La Cruz, Castile-La Mancha, Spain - LaCruzMarch2015_18m | ecosystem: Environmental > Aquatic > Freshwater > Lake | place: Spain... | reverse complement strand
TTTTCAGTGTCTCATTGTTTGAACGAGTGCCACTAAAACAATTACTTACGAATCATGATTACAATCTGACAAATGAACTCGACATCAACCAATTGTCATTACTGTAGTTATCAATGGGACAGTAGTGGTATTCTGTGTCAGTGAACTGAATTCGAACGAACACACCGGACTGAGGGTCGTCGTCTTCGTCAACACAATGTATCATGAACGCCATTTCGGCTTTCGCCTCCTTCGGCGTCGGCCACACCAATACTCCGACTGTGATCAGTGTCACAGCGAACAGTATTATACCCGCCAGACGCACTTTCTTCGTTTTCATTTCGACTCTCATTGACTTGCATCCGAAAATGCTTTTTCGTATTTTGGAGGCGCTGGGGAGAGATCTCCAGCGTCTTGCAACGGGCGCGTCGATGTCTTTAGCGGGATTGTCGGCGCGCTTCTTTTTACGGTCGTGTTTGAGTTGATGTCGTTAGTTTCCTCGTTTGGTTTGGATTTTTGGGTAAGCCCGCACAGCTCTTACGATCTCATTGAAACGGGCTGCCTAATAGCTGTGCGGGCTACACAATTGGTTCAAAAGCGCAAATCCCTCCGGCGGGAACGGTGAGTTTCCGTTCCAGTCGAAGGGGTTCGTTATTTCAGTCCAATGCGAGCCTTCATTACGAAGCCTCGGCAGTCAGTTAAGGGCTTTATTAACACGCCTCTTCGGGAAGGGGTGAAATCAGTTCAGAGGAAAGGTTCGATCCGTCATTCTCACTGCTATAAGTTAGCACGCTAGTAAACCGATGTCAAGCATTTGAAAAAAAAGTAATACGATTTTCATGGCCATTTTTCAATCAAAGCTGGATAGTCCATAAACGGGCGGGATGCCGTTCTACCAGCGAAATGGACAGGCAGAGACGCCTATCCTCCTGACCAAACAAAAGCGGCGCAGGGAATTGATCCCCGCGCCGCTTTTTCACTTCCGCGCTTATTGAGTCAAGCGCTTACTTGATCAGCGTCACCTTGCGGACGTCGCTGAAGCTCGGGGTTTCCATCTTCACCAGATAGACGCCCGAATTGAACCCTTCCGCACTCCAGACCGCAGTGTGATTGCCAGCCTCGAGGTTGCCCGAAACCAGCGTCGCGACTTCGCGTCCAGCTACGTCGAACACACGGATCGAAACCCGCGATGCTTCCGGTAAGCCAAACGCAATACGCGTAACCGCATTGAACGGGTTCGGGAAGTTCTGACCGAGCGAATAGTTATCCGGAATGATCGCGCCTGCAACCGCGTCAGAGGCTGTGAAGCCGTCCGTCGCATAAACAAGCCCTTCCATCCGCAGATCAACTACCGCGTCCTTGTCAGCGTCCCACAACTTCAGCGTGAACGCTTCGCCTTCGACGAGACCATCGACCAAGTCGGTCGATTTGTCATCGCCCCAAACCGCGAGGCCGATCATGCCTTCAGTAACGCGACCAACGCCGACCAGACGACCGCTAACGCTGAACGCTGCAACCTGATCCGTTGCGGCAAGTTCCACGCCGCTGATCCCGGTTACCAACACGCTCATGTTCGCGCCGGTCATCGCCGGTTCTGCCCAACGACCGACGACCGAAGCGTCAGACTCGCCGACCTTAATGGCCGCCGCGCCCTGCTGAGCCGCCGGGTAGTTGAGGACGACACTCGCGTTCACGTTGATCTGGTAGCCGCGACCTTCCCGCCATGGATCCATGTTCGAGAAGTTGTTGCGGACCGAGGCAAAGTGACCGAAGCCGTCCTTAGCGAGAATCACATTGTCCGCGATCGGCGAGATCGCAGTGAAGCTGTTGCGCGCGCAACTGAGCTGGTAGCTCGGATAATAGGCGACCATATTCCAGCCTGCTGCAACCGGAACGTCGGCTTGATCGTCGATCTTGACGCCTGACCAGCTACCCTGAAGGGCTGCATCCATGCGAACCTGATAACCTTCAGCCGTATTCCAGAACGGAATGTTGTTGAAGTTGTTGTTAGCAGGCGCATAGAAATTACCGCGCTCGTTCTTCATCAGCACGACGTGATGGTGTTCCGCATCGATCCGGAACTGATCCATCATCAAACGGATGTCTGGCCCATTAGCGTTCCAAAGCTCCTGCGGCGGTGTAACATTGATCGAAATCAAGTTCCAACCGGCGCCAAACGGAACCTCACAAGTGTAAACGCCTATACCGTTCAGCGTCAACACAGTGAAGCCGCCGGCTGACCACTCCGTCGAACCTTCACTTACTTCCGCGGTCACTTCGTGCTCAACGTCAGCTTCGTTGTCCCAGACTTTGAACATCATGGTTTCGCCGCCCTGGAACTGAGCGATATCGCCTTCAGCACCGTAAACCGCTACGCCGACAGGATCGCCGCCGGTCCAGACAGCGCCGCCGGAAAGCACGCCGCCCGGTGTGAAGACGCCGATTTCCCAGCCGTCTGGAGCGACATTGTCATCCCACACCACGTTGTTAACCAACACGCTGTGGTCTGAACCGGTAACGCGCCAGCCATTCGGGAATACTTCCGCGTCATACGCTCCAAAGTGCTCAAATGCAGGGCCTTCTCCACCGATCTCCATCGAAACCCCGAGGTAGAATTCGCGATTACCCGGATCGTTCGACTTGATCAACAGACGAGCTTCATATACACCATCTTCAAGTACTCCCGGAGTACAGGTAATGGTTATTTCTTCTTCTTCCCCGGCCAGTAGGTCACCCTTTTCCGGGTCGAATGTCAACCACTCCGGCCCCTCACTTACGCCATCATCCCAGATCGTGACGGTCGGTGATGTGACGTTGTTCCCGATCCAGAGGTTGCGTCCATCATGGCCAATTCCAGGCGACCGAACGTCTGAAGTTACCGGGAAGTCCTGAACGATTTCTACAGTCCAGTCAATTTCATTTACTGCGAGCTGGTAGGCGCGGAATTCTCGAGTAGCCCAAAGATGACCGGTGTTATGATCAGGAATCCAGGTAAGACGCCCGCGGAAGTCCACATTGGCGCCGTGTCCCATGAAGTCCTCTATCAATCCGATTTCCTCGAAATCGTTGTTGATATCGAACACATGAACTTGAACGTCAGCGGCGAAGTTTGCATCGTAGAGCGTCGTCACGAAGAGGTATGCGCGTTCCGGATCGACTGCACAAGCCATCGTGTAGCGGCTATTTTGTGCGCCGGCGACGTTGACGTCTCCGAGATTATTCCCTTCGATGTCGAAACGCATCAGGGAACTGTTTCCGTCCCATCTTCCGCTGTAGAGGACGCCGTCATAGTAGCAACCACCCAATAGCGGCGTTCCATTCAAATTCACTTCAAAATCGGCCACCACACCGGTGATCGCACTCCCGTCCCACTGGTAGCCGGTCCAGAAGTTAGTTACAGCGCCGCGCTGATCGCAGAAGTTGATCCACATGACGTCATTTTCGATATCGTGACTGATGCCAAAGGAGCCATAGTGATCGACATCGATGCGGTCGAGTGAGTCGCCCGCCGCGTCGCGACGAGGTCCAACCGGTGTATTCGCAAGGCTGCGAATTGTGCGTCCCGATGCATCGCGACCTTCTTCAATTCCAACGCCGTAGATCTTGTAGCTCAAAGTATCCCGATCCTGACCTTCAGCGTTTCCGATCACGAGAGCCGCGGTTTCAGGATCGCCCTGACTGGCTGCATATACACGCGGAACGCCATTCTCCGGACGGGTGTATATGGAGGGAGGCAGCAGGCAGATGCCAGTCACATCCCAATAAACGTCCTGACCATCGACGTTATTTGCGTCGGTGATCAGATGTAAACGCGCATGACGTTCGCCTGTGGCGGTCGGACGGAAGAAGAATACAACCGTCGAATCGCTGCTGGCGTTGATCTCGAACGGAGCATCCATTGCGATACCGAAGTCGTCAGGATTATCGCCATCGACCTCAAATCCATTGACGGTGTAGATGCCCGAACCTACGTTCGTAAACACCACTTCGAAACTGCTCTCAGCTCCATCGTAAGCGATGGGGAAGTTGATCGCCGGATTTTCACTGAACGGAGCCGAAACCGGTTCCGAACCAAATACCGATTGACCGGTGATGTTCAATGTCACTGCGATTACTTGATCTGGAGCAGCCGGATCATTCGAGAGGAAATGAATATCCGCAGCATATCGGCCGCCCAGATTGCCAATGGTGTTCAGAGCTACCGTCACGTTCATACTCGAACCTGAGGCAAGACTCCCTTCCATCGGTTCCATCGAGAGCCAGTACGCTTCAAAGACGCCGTCGTCGTAGATACGGATTGTCGCTTGCGCATAACCACCCGCCCAGAGGTTGTGACCATCGTGGGCCACACCACTCCAGATCTGATCGGCATTTGGCATTACACGAATGTTCTGAACCGTTTCCGTGCAAGTCCAGTCTTCGGTATTTACGGCGATCTCGAATACCGTTCCGCCCTGTTCAAACATCCAAAGCTGTCCAGCCGGGTGCTTCGGAACCCACTCGATAGTATAGGACTGAGCATTGTTATGGAATTGAGCGTGATTTCTGATCACGCCAATTTCGTTGCCATCGATTCCGCCTTCCCCATCAAGTTGATAGACGTGAATGGTTTGATCGTTGGAACTCAGAAGGAACAACCATTCATTCTCAATATCCGCGGCTAATCCGTAAACGCCGAACGCGACATTGAACCCTCCGATGTTCTGACCGTCTGCATCCCAGCGGTTTATTACATTGCCGCCGAGACCGTTCGGAAGGAACAAGTATCCATCCGCCCAGCAGCCGTCCATATTGTTGCCGCAGTTGATGCGGATGACTTCCTCGAAGTTCTCGTAACGGGCGTCATGAGTATAGGCGACAGCAAAAGCGTTGTTGTACTGCGTCACCCACATCCGCTCGTTGTCCCAATCCCAACCAACTGGCGAGCAGTAGATGTTCGCCTGATTGACTCCCTGGAATTGACCCAGCAGATCGCCCGGGTCGTCGCGTTGTGGTCCCGCCGAGCCATCGAGACTCCTGATTGACCGAGTTGCTGCATCGCGACCCGGTTGACCAATTATCTCGATCTCAGCTTCCCAATTAAGCTGACTCCCGCCGTCGTTGCCGAGGTCAACTACCACTTCCTCAACATCGCCTTCGTTCAACTCACGATCGATTGCCTCAAACTCAAGAGCGAGGATTGGTCGTGTCAGAGCATTTGCGACTACACGAACCGGGTAGCCGTCAGGATACCGTGGATCACTGCTGACGAACATCAACGTTGCCGAATGTTCACCTTCGCCGCGCTGTTCGTCAGGATTGTACCAGACTTGAAGATCCCGTTTCTCACCAACGGCGAGGATGAATCCTTGAAGATCGTCGCCATTGACATAGAAATCAGGATTCTCTTGATCGGAGATAACATCACTCAGTTCAAGATCTTCAGTTCCGATGTTCTCGACCGATACCGGCAAGGACCTCGGATAGCCGAAATAAACGGTGCCTATATCAGCAGGCGGCTCTTCTTCTTCAGGTCCACCGGGTGTGACGTCCATATTCGGCACTCCGGTGACGTCGATGGTGACGCGAATCGCCCCATCCGGTTCTTCCAGAGGATGCGCCGGATCGTTGCTGATAAAGACGATATCAGCTATGTACTGACCGCCGATTAGACCGGCGGCGTTAAGAGTGATAACGCCCATGACGGAACCGCCCGGCTGGATCTCGCCTTCCTTTGGATCGATCACAAGCCAGTAAGCTTCAGTGACGCCGTCGTCATAGACGCGGATTGTTGCGGGATTGTATCCGGCAACCCACATATTGTGGCCATCGTGCGCGCTTGACGTATATGGTTGGTCCGCGCCGGGCAGCACCGGGAAGCGCTGGACGCTTTCGATACAGGTCCACTGATCTGTATCGACCGCGATCTGGTAGATGTTGGCGTCCTGGTAGTTCACGAACCAAAGTTGGCCGTCGGGATGTTTGGGGACCCATTCGAATCCGTATTCGACCTGGTTGCCGTGGAACTGTTGGTGATCCTGTTGTGAGATCACGCCGATCTGGTCGCCGATATTGCCTTCGCCATCGAGCTCATAAACGTGGATGCCCCAATCATTCGAACTCATGACGAACAGCCACTCGTTCTCGATATCCGCCGCCAAGCCATAGACGCCGAAACCGACGTTGATCGCTCCGACATTCTGGCCATCGGCGTCCCATCGGTTAATTTGATTAGCGCCAAGACTGGTCGGGAGGAACAAATATCCATCCGCCCAGCAGCCGTCCATGTTGTTGCCGCAGTTGATGCGCAGAACTTCTTCGAAGTTCTCATAGTTCGCATCATGGGTATAAGCGGCGGCGATGGCGTTGTTGTATTGCGTCACCCACATCCGCTCATTGTCCCAGTCCCAGCCTACTGGCGAACAGTACATACCTTGCTGATTGATTCCCTGGAACTGGCCAAGGAGTTCGCCCGGTTCGTCGCGTGTCGGCGTTGAGCCGTCGAGGCTCCGAATCGAACGAGCGTCTGCGTCGCGACCACCCGGTTCTTGCAAGATTACCAGGTCAGTAAAGAATCGCAGAATGGCTTCGCCATCGTTGCCGATTTCGACGTCCTGCGTCAGCTCATCGCCGGTTACCATCTCTTCATTGACGGCGTTGAGCGAGAGAGTGAGAATCGGCGGGTTGGTCGGGTTGCCAAGGAGGCTAACATTAACGACTTCTTCGTCGCCATCATTGGACGTGATGGTCAATGTCCCTTCCAAGGCGCCTGGATCGGCAACCTCGAGAGTCACGATAATGGTGGTCTGTTCACCGGGGCCAACTACCCGTTGAGCATCGGGATCCCAGTTGGTCGTGAAAGCTCCAATATCGCACGCTACATCGGTGACTTCGAGATCATCGGTGCCGACGTTATCAATGATAACCGGTATCTGGTAGGGACCGCCCGCATAAAGTTCGTCCCCGAAAACCATATTCCAGTCGATATTTTCTGGGTAGCCTGCTTCGTCATCCCATCTGACGTCGATATCGGGTGCGCCGGTGACGTCGATTGTAACGGTGCAGACTTGGTCGGGATCAGCGGGATCGTTAGAAAGAATGTGAATATCAGCGACATACACCCCGGTGTACAAACCGAAGGAGTCGAGGTGAACGTTGACATTCTCATCTGCGCCGCTCTGCAGTTCGCCTTCAGAAGGATCGACGCTGATCCACCTTCCGCCTCCGACTTCGGTCAGATAGAAGAGGATTTCAGCAGCGATCGAACCCCACATGCCTTCCTGGTTGTAATTGAACCAGCAGTGCGCTGAAGGGTGCGCGACCGTTAGAACGGCTCCGCTTCCGAATCCGTAAGCAACCGCTCCGGGAAGATTATTATCCTGTCCGATTGCGATGATCTGATACCACGAAAGCGTACCGTCATCTACGCCGTCGATGAACTGCTGTTCGGTATAACTTCCATGCAGCCATGAACTGCCTTCGATTACTTCGCCCTCATTCCAGTTGTCGGGTTGAGTTGACTGGCAGATTTCTGCGAACAGACTGTAGTTCTCTGCATTCGGATCGGGACTAACAACCAGGATGCCGTTCGAAGAACCTCTGTCTCCGCCGTCGTTGTAGATCCCGCCGGGACTGCGAATTGCGGCGTTGCTGTTGGCGGTTTCATAGTAAAGTGAGCCGCCGTTTGCAACGTATTCTTCCAGTCGGCCGAGGTTGTTGGCGTATTGTTGATTGAACTGCTGATTGTAGGTGCTGAAGCAGATGACATCGTAGTCAGCGAAGTCAACATTGTTCAGGTCGTCAGCATTGCGATAGGAGATCATGTTGTTTTCATCCAACAGAGGATCCTGTCGCATACCTTCATCCAACCAACCCCAGACGCTATTAGTCGTGAAAACTGCGAACATCATGCCGTCGAGATCTACTTCGTCGCGACGGGGGCCATTAGGAGAACCGGCGAGGCTGCGCACGATACGTCCGTTACTGTCGCGCCGCCCTTCCTGCATGATCTCGATATCGGATTCCCAACGGAGGATTGCATCGCCATCGTTGGCAATATTGATGACAAAGTCTTCAACGTCGCCCGTCGTCAGAGCCGTCTGATAAGCGTTCCTGTCGAGAACGAGAATCGGCGGAAGCGACGCTTCGGCATGCAACGAGATGTCAATTTCCGCTTCATCAGGATCATTGCAGTTAATGGTCAGCAATGGCTCAAATACGTTCGGATCTTCGGCGGGGGCGTTGAACGTGATAGTGACAACCTGCTCTTCGCCAGGACCGAGAACGAATTGCTCCGCATCGGGCGTGAAGTACTCATGACCGATACTGATCGCATCGATGGAAAGGTCATCAGTACCGGCATTGCGGATTGTGACCGGCATATCGTAAGGACCGCCTGAGAACAGGTCCAGATAGCGCAGGTTCCAATCCACTAATTCCGGAAAGCCCCAATCCTCTTCCCAGACCACTTCGATGTCGGGAGCGCCTTCGACATTGAGGATAACCTCAACTTCGGCGTCCGGCTGAGCCTGATCGTTAGAGAGGAAATGGAGAATGGCTCGATACGTTCCGGCTACTAAACCGTAAGCATCGAGAGTAACGGTGATTTCCTGACTCCCACCGGCGGCAATCTGCCCTTCGGTGGGGGCAAACATCAACCAATACATTTCGGCTACGCCGTCGTCATATACACGAATGGTGGCTGGGCCATAACCGCCGACCCACATATTTTTACCATCGTGCGCGCTTGATGTATAGGGTTGGTCCGCGCCGGGGAGGACTTGGAAGCGTTGGACGTTTTCGATACAGGTCCATTGATCCGTATCGACCGAGATCTGGTAGATGTTAGCGTCCTGGTAGTTCACGAACCAGAGTTGGCCATCGGGATGTTTGGCAACCCATTCTAAACCGTATTCGATCTGGTTGCCATGGAACTGCTGGTGATCTTGTTGTGAGATCACGCCGATCTGGTTGCCAATGTTGCCTTCGCCGTCGAGTGGGTAAACGTAAATTCCCCAGTCGTTTGAACTCAGCGCAAACAGCCACTCGTTTTCAATGTCGGCAGCCAAACCGTAAACGCCGAAGCCGAAGTTGATCGCTCCGATGTTCTGACCGTCGGGATCCCAACGGTTGACTTGAGCGCTGCCAAGCCCGGTTGGAACGAAGAAGTAACCGTCCGCCCAGCAGCCGTCCATGTTGCTGCCGCAGTTGATGCGGAGGACTTCTTCAAAGTTTTCGTAGTTGTTGTCGTGGGTATAAGCGGCGGCGATGCCGCCGTTGTACTGCGTCACCCACATCCGCTCATTGTCCCAGTCCCAACCTACCGGCGAGCAATAAACATTCGCCTGATTGATCCCCTGGAACTGGCCGAGAAGGTCGCCGGCGTCATCGCGACCGGGACCATCGCGACCTTCCTGGGTGATTTCGCCTTCGAGTCTGAAGTCAACCGGGGTGTTATTCTCGTTGGTTACGGTAACGATCGTATCCAACCTACCCCCCGTGAAGAGTTCAGCCTCGATCGAAGCCGGATCGAAACTTATATCGGGCGGATCGCCCGGATCATCCCGAAGCCCGTTGACCGCTCCCGCGGTTGCGAGTACTTCGCCAACTGCTCCTTCTGCGTGAGCGACCGACGTAAAAGCGCCGGTCATCCCGAACAGAAGAAGACAGAGGATGAGCATTAAATTGGTTCTGATTCTACCCACGCCTGCCTCCTTGAAGTTTGCTGCGACGTCTAATCCACCCGGATCATCACTCAACTCAATGAGAGAATCGGCCCGGACAACTTTTCCACGCAGCGTTGGCTGAATGAAGCGAATCTGGATTTATTGAAATTACGAAATTGGCTTGGAATACTGTTTCAGACCGAAACACGAGCGAGATGATTTAAAGAGAGACCGAATTGATTGAAGATATCTCCGCCGCGGAGCGAGGAGAATTCTTTAGGATCTGGATAAAGCGTTATTGACTGACGACCCGACAAACGGTAATGAGAAGTTCCGGCCTTAATAGAGGGACAGTAAATGTTTCCTGTATCGATTTTTACGCAGGGAATCTGGCCAATATGGAACATTTGAATCGCGATGAATGCGACGCAAATAGTATCAGTCTATACTTTGTGGATTGGTGGAGTAATATGATAGGACGAACGGTTGCGAACCACGCACGAAATGGTGCAGAACAGTCGAGTCCACAAACGCCTGAAGATGCTAAGGTGGGAAGTATGGATGACTTGGCGTCTAAGACTCTTTGGCAGATCATACTCAATTCTAAAACGAATTGCGAAGATCCGTGCGCGATTCAATTTGAGGAGCAAATCCTAAGCAAGCAGCTAACTAAAATAGAGCTTTGGAATTCTCCCCAGCATGGACGCTAATATAAACTAAATGCAGGCGAAACGCAAGCCCTGCAAATGAATACTCCAAGTACGTGCAGGGCTCTTTAGATTCAAATAATCGTAAAAATCGCATAAAAAAGAGAGGCAACTTATATAGCCGCCCCTCTTTTAATTCTCTTATGAACAAGGCAGTATATAGCTTTGTTGATTTGTCTTTCACGCGAAAGCGATTGTCCGAGAATTGCCGAATATCGCGACACACCCCTACTGCCAGCCCGCCGTGGTTGGCAGATATAGTTCATATTCAACAACTTAAACTGTCAACCGTCTAAGAATTGGCGACTATCACGACACACCCCTACTGCCAACCCGCCGCGGTTGGCAGATATAGTACATATTCAATAACTTAAACTGTCAACCGCGGCGGGTTGACAGTAGGGGAGGGAGTCAAGTTTCATTTCTCAAATAAATCCGATAAATCGGGAAGCCACCGATGTCTTAGAATTCTATGATTTCGGCAACAGTCCCATAATCTACTCCCCGTAATGACTCATCTCGGAGTTCCTAATCACTCCCCTCGCCCGAAGCTCGTTCATACTTCTTTGCGGTATCAGCGTCGAGGAAACGCTTGCGCATCCGAATCGCCACGGGAGTCACTTCGACCAGCTCATTATCGCCGATGAATTCCAGCGAAGCTTCGAGCGACATCAACGTCGGCGGGTGAAGATGATATCCCTCTTCAGACGTCGAAGAGCGCATGTTTGTAAGCTTTTTTTCCTTGGCGGCGTTCACCCAGATGTCTTTATCCCGGGAATTTTCGCCGACGATCCTGCCGGGATAGACTTCATCGCCCGGTTGGATGAACATCCTGCCGCGCTCTTGAATGGTCTCAATCGCAAAAGCCGTCGTCCGCCCGGCGCGATCGGCGACAAGGACGCCGGTCATCCGGTGCGGAATATCGCCTGCCCACGGCCGCATTCCGAGGAAGTTATGGTTGACGACGGCAGTGCCGCGAGTTTCCACCATCAACTGAGAACGCAATCCGATCAAGCCCCTCATCGGCACTTCATATTCGAATCTTACCCAGCCGGACTGATGGTTCATAATCTTCATCATGTGCCCTTTGCGGAGCCCCATTGCGGAAGTAACCACACCGATAAATGCTTCGGGGCAGTCAATCATAAGGAACTCCCACGGCTCCATCAATTCACCATTCACCCTCGAAGTAATGACGGTCGGCTTGGAGACTGCAAATTCATACCCTTCACGTCGCATCGTCTCAATCAGGATTGCAAGTTGCAACTCGCCGCGCCCGACAATCTTGAACGTGTCGGTCGATTCGGTATCCTCCATCTTGAGCGACGGATTGGCGCGAATCTCTCTGAACAGTCTATCTCTAAGCTGACGGCTGGTGACGAATTTCCCCTCTCGTCCGGCAAATGGCGAAGTGTTGACCGAGAAGGCCATTTCAAGCGCCGGAACGTCGATATGAAGCGGCGGGAGCGGTCGTGGATCGAGCGGATCAGTCAGAGTGTCGCCGAGTTCGATCCCTTCCACTCCTGCAATCGCAACGATATCGCCGGGATAGGCTGTCTCGATGGGAACTCTTTTCAGCCCTAAGAATCCGAGGAGCTGCGTAATCTTCGCCTTCGGGGATTGATCGCCGCCGCCTACCTGCACCATCTGGCCTGCCTTGAGTGTCCCGTTGGTTACTCTACCGATGCAGATTCGACCAAGATAGTCGCTGTAGTCAATGGAGGTGATCTGAAGCTGGAGCGGATGATCAACTTCAAATACCGGCGCCGGAACTTTATCACGGATTACTTCGAAGAGCGGGATCAGATTTTCGCCCGGCACTGCCAGATCGAGCGTTGCTGTTCCGAGCCGCGCGTTAGTGAACACGACCGGAAAGTGGCACTGCTCTTCAGATGCGTCGAGATCGAGAAAGAGTTCAAGCACCTCATCGAGAACTTCTGCTACGCGCGCGTCGGGACGGTCGATTTTATTGATTACCACGATCGGCGAAAGCCCACCGGCCAAGGCGTTAGAGAGGACGTAGCGCGTCTGTGGAAGTGGACCTTCAGAGGCGTCAACTAAAAGGAGACAACCGTCCACCATTTTCAGGATGCGCTGCACTTCGCCGCCGAAATCGGCGTGTCCGGGAGTATCGACAATGTTAATGGTCTTGTCTTCGAAGGGGATGGCGGTGTTTTTCGCCATGATAGTAATCCCCTTCTCCCGTTCGAGGTCGAGACGATCCATCGCCCGTTCAGCCACAGCCTCATTGGCGCGAAAAACGCCGGACTGCTTCAGCATCGCATCTACAAGTGTGGTCTTGCCATGGTCCACATGCGCAATAATCGCGACATTCCGTAGGTCGGTGCGTGTAGAATAATTCCTGTTGATCAGATTTCCTGTTTCTTAGTGATTATTAATGAGACATATAATATACGTACTGAAACTCTCTTTGGCGAGTGCGAATCGAAAAGACCGACAGGTGAGCGCGAAATCCAGATTGTTCTAAGCGATAACTTGCTCTCATTTTTAACGAGGGTATTAACGGGTAGCGATTTAGACTCTTGGAGAGCGGGCATTCCTGACCGCCCTAATGTAAAATCATGCTTGATTTCAGGGCGGTCAGGAATGCCCGCCCTCCAAGAGTCACTACAAGTTAATACACGCTTTTAAAGAATGATCTCCGCCGGAAATTTGCAAAAGAGAAGTGTTCATCAGTAACTTATTATATGCCTCGAAGGGACTGTTGCTGAAACCATTGCAGTAACAGTAGCACGAGGATTTATCCCGCTATTTTATATTCTTATAGTGGAACAGTGCGGGATAAATCCTCACGCTACCGTTACGTAAACCCATGATATACTTAACGAAGGAAACGCAATGAACGGATTAAAGCTTTTCGCAGTCGTCGGGCTGGCGCTGTTCGCAGTGACGGCATGGGGGCAATACGCGGCGCCGCGGGTGATGTGCGAGATCACCTTCCCCGAAAACAGAAATCCTGATGAGTTTGAATGCCTTGGCGATTTGAATCAGGACGGCTACGATGACCTTGCGTATTGGGATTGGCAGGGAGATCGGATCGATGTTCTATTCGGCGGTCAGCATATGGATGGAAACGTCGATTACACAATTTATTCCGATAGCAGTACTGGTGCAAATATACTGCTTGCCGGTCTCGTTGGTAATGTTCTCCCCAATTCTCCTAACTGCATTGCAGTATGGGCGCACAACTTCCAAGATACTGGATCATTTATCAATGTCTATACGGGCGCTCAGCAGGAACCCATGTTTACATTGCGTGAAGACCGTCCCGATTGGAAGTTAAGAATGTTAGCCGGAAGTCAACATGGAATGCAACCTTCAGATTTTAACGGCGACGGATACGATGATTTATTCGTGAGTCGTTATGAAACAATAAATCACCAGAGTTTCTTTGAAATTTACTTTGGAGGTGAATCGCTTGATACGATACCAGACTGGCAATTATCGCGATCTGGCATTTTAAGCGCCAAGTATTCTTGCGGAAACGATTTGAATGGGGACGGATGTGATGATCTAATGCTCTATAGTTCACTCCAAAGAGAATATCATGGCGGTAACTATTCGAATATGATCTTCTTCGGCGGAGACCAAATAGACACCCTTCCTACTTTCTTCTACGATCCAGCCAACTTTGAGGATGGTCCATATCAAGGCAGAACAGGTGAACCCGGCAGGATGATCGGTGACCTTAATTGCGATGGTTATTGTGATTGGATTGATAGCTGGGAAGGCGGATGGTGGGCTCCGGAAGGCGCTCGCTTTGAGCACGGAGTGTTTGTATTCTATGGCGGTACTGAATTGGATTCCGTGCCCGATCTGGACTCAACTTCAGGTCTCATCGGTTCAATGAAAGAAATCCTGGCGGGCGACTTCAATGGAGACGGAAACGATGATGTTATTTATTACGAACATAGCTCTATGAACATTTACATCAAATTTGGAACTCGTTGGATTCTGAATTCTACCGATCTAATAAGCCATCTCACAAGCGATTACGATGATAGATTTGATTTCGGTGAGGGAGTTGTTGTAGGCGATTTTGATGGCGATGGCGCTGATGATTTCGTCCTATTAAATGGCAATACTCGTCCACCCAAACGGCTGGTCATCTTCAATGGAAGTCGAAACTGGCCAGCCTCCGTCGCTGATCCTTCTCCTCTAACCCCTTCCACCTTGCTCCTCTCCCCTGCCTACCCGAATCCGTTCAACTCGACGACGAGGATTGAATTCGGGCTCAGCAAGCCGGCCCCTACGCGGTTACAGATATTTGATCCGCTTGGGAGATGGGTGGCGGATTTAATGCCGCCGGGGACGTCGGCGTTACGGGAAGGAAAGCACTCGGCGGTGTGGAACGCGACGGGAGTTCCGGCGGGAGAGTACCTAATCCGGTTGCAGGCGGGGGATCAAGCGCAAGTAACTGGTGTTCAAGTGGTCAAATAATTTAGTATTTGGAATATACGGAGGATGGACAATGAATGGACTAAAGATGTTCGCAGTCGTCGGATTGGCGCTGTTCTCAACGGCAGCGTGGGGGCAGGTGGACTCGGTTTGGATACAGACATACCGTAGCGAAGGCCGACCAAAACCTTGCAGTATTTTGCAAACACCTGATAATGGTTTCGCACTTGCGGGTACTGCAGTCGACAGTTTTTTCCTACTGAAAGTGGACGTCAACGGGGATAGCCTTTGGTGGAAATCGTATCGCCATCTTGCCGGGAACTATTGTCAAAGGATGATATCGACGAATGATGGCGGATTCGCTCTCGCCGGTTATATCCGTAGTGATCGTTGGGACGACTACTTTCTGGTCAAGGTGGACGAGAATGGCGATACCCTATGGAGCCGAGTTTACGGACAAGGTGAAGGGGACTCTGAAAAGTGCAACGCATTTATTCAGACTGCTGATGGGGGATTTGCTCTTCTCGGATGGTACAATACATACAATGTCAATGTCTATCGAAGATGGTTGCTGATCACAGATGTCAACGGAGACAGTCTTTGGTCGAAAATATACGATCCATCGATCGACGCAAGCAGTGATCTTGTTCAAACAGAGGATGGTGGATTCCTGCTGGTTGGGAATTCACAGGCTGTCAAGACCAATGAAACTGGGGAGATCGAGTGGACTCATGACTTTGGGAATGAATTCGATTGCCACCGGGTTATTGAATCAATGGATGGGTATGCAATTGCAGGAAGGAACCGTAGTTATGAAACATTTCTAACAATTCTCAACGCTAACGGTGAGGTTCAATGGTTTAATTCCTACCCATATCTTAACCATAATTTCAAGTGTTCTGTCACGGAAACCGATGACGGGGGATTTCTGCTTGCCAGCAGCCATGGCGTTCGATTTGTCCGCACCACACGTGAAGGCGATAGCCTTTGGACTGCTCGATATATAGGCGGAGAAATGACCGCCTGGTCTTGCATTACTGCGATTCCCGGTGATGGATTCGCGATTGGCGGCGCGGTGTACAATCCCAGAAATGGAGCCTTCATTTTAAGAACGCCGGACCGCCCGTTCAACATTGTTATTTCTGAAGATTCGCTTGGTGTTGAACCTTTCAATAATCTGACCCCTTCTACCCTGTTTCTCGCCCCTGCCTACCCGAATCCGTTCAACTCGACGACGAGGATTGAATTCGGGCTCAGCAAGCCGGCCCCTACGCGGTTACAGATATTTGATCCGCTTGGGAGACGGGTGGCGGATTTGATGCCGCCGGGGACGACGGCGTTACAGGAAGGAAAGCACTCGGTGGTGTGGAACGCGACGGGAGTTCCGGCGGGAGAGTACCTAATCCGGTTGCAGACGGGGGAAGAAACGGGAACGGCAAAGGTGCAAATTGTGAAGTAATCTATTATTTGAAATATACGGAGGATGGGCAATGAACGGACTAAAAATGTTTACGGTCGTCGGACTGGCGCTATTCGCAGGCGCGGCGTGGGGGCAAGTGGAAGTGGAATGGGAAAGGATGTTTGGGGGGGGATCTGAATCATGTTCAGGTTTGATTAGTACGGCAGACATTGGATTTGCTTTGGGTGGCACTTCACATTCTTTCGAGGATGGTCGGAGGGCTTTCCGACTTGTAAGAACCGACGAGAACGGTGACAGTCTCTGGGCAAAAACTTTCACCAATGGAATCCGCTCTATCTGCGAAGACGTAATCCAGACCGCCGATGGAGGCTTTGCGTTAGTCGGCGAGACAACTGATACTATGGGCTTATTAGATTCTTGGCTCGTTAAGACAGATGATGAGGGCAATCTACTTTGGGAGCGATCTTACGGAAAACCGAACGATAGTGAAATATGCTCATCAATCATTCAAACAAGTGACGGTGGCTTTGCGATGGCTGGATATTGCGATTCGAACATCAATCGGAATACGGGCTTTTGGTTTCTAAGAATAGATGAGTTTGGAGATAGCCTCTGGTTAAGAACTTTTAACACCGGTCGGCGGGAGGAATGCAGATCACTCATTCAGACAGCGGATGGAGGTTTCGCGCTTGGGGGAGTCACATTATCTGATTCTGGTTTCGATATGCAAATTATCCGAACGGACGAAAATGGAGAAAGTCTTTGGTTGCGAACCTATGGAAGCAGGGATAATAGTGAAATTTGTTCATCCTTAATTCAGACACTTAATGGCGGATTTGCACTGGCAGGCTACTCAGTTCCTTATGAAGCTCGTAATAGTGAATTCTTCGTGGTCTGCACTGATAGCGCCGGCGATAGTCTTTGGTCTAAGACGTTCGGAGGCCATGAAGATGAGTACTGCCGTTCACTAATTCAAACGAAGGATGGTGGTTTTCTTCTGGCAGGAACAACCCAATCATTTGGAGCAGGATGGTATGACATCTGGCTTGTCCGAACAGATGGGAGGGGAGATAGTCTCTGGTCGGTTGCGTTTGGCAGAGATAGCAGTGAAACGTGTAATTCTGTTGTTCAAACAGTTGATGGAGGATTTGCTTTGGCGGGGAGCTCATCTTCGTTCTGGGAGCGTGGTACAGTTGTCTATATCCTCAAAACCACTCCCGACCCGGTATCAGTTCGCAATCCGGTTTCGCCCCTCACGCCTTCCACCCTGCTCCTCGCCCTTGCCTACCCGAATCCGTTCAACTCGACGACGAGGATTGAATTCGGGCTCAGCAAGCTGGCCCTTACGCGGGTGCAGATATTTGATCCGCTTGGGAGACGGGTGGCGGATTTGATGCCGCCGGGGACGACGGCGTTACGGGAAGGAAAGCACTCGGTGGTGTGGAACGCAACGGGAGTTCCAGCGGGAGAGTATCTGATCCGGTTGCAGGCGGGGGAACAGTCACAAGCGACAAGTGTGCAAGTGGTCAAGTAATAGCCTGTGTGCGATGTGCGATGTTCGATGTGCGGGAGGCGAGAATTAGGCTCGCCTCCCGCGTTTTTTGAACGTATCTTTGAATGCGCGGTTCAGCAAGCAGCCTGCTGCGCAGAATCGCATTTGGCACTCACGCACTCGCAAACTCACAAACTCAAACTTGCAACTCGTAACTGGCTAACTCGCAACTTGAACAACAATGACTAAATCAGACCCTGAGATCCAGAACCTCGTAAGTACTCTCGAAGAACGCGCCAAAGAACTCGATTGCCTTTATCAGGTCGAGGAAGCGCTCCATCGCCCGGACGCCAAGGTTAAAGACGTTCTCGAGTTGATCGTTCACGCCATTCCAGCCGGCATGCAATATCCTGAACTTTGTCGGGTGCGGCTGTCTCTCGGCGACTTCCACAGCCAGCTCGAGGGTTATTCCCATAAACTCCCGGGCTATAAAGTGAACATTCTGGCGCAGGAAGTGAAGGTTGGCTCTTTAAACGTCTGCTACATCAGAGTGACGCCCAAAGCCGATCAGGGGCCTTTCCTTAAGCAGGAAATCAGACTGATTAACACAATCGCAGATCTGGTTGGGCACTTTCACTTTCACCAACAACTGAAACAGATGTCGCAGGCGGCTGCCGCCGTTAAAGAGAATCTCGATGCAGTCACCGGCAGCGGCTGGCGCATCGTCCTGAACCTCATTAAAAAAACTGACACTGACCTCTTTCTTCGTATCTCCCGTCGAATGAATAACCTTCTCTGTTGGGAAGGGATTCAGGAAGCGGAGGCAGTGCTTGAGCGATTTGGTCTCGATCGTCGCAGCCGTTATCGGATGACGGAAACCGGCGACAATCAGCCGATCCAGAGAAGCCATGTCGATATGACTGCCTTGGGAGATGAGATTTTCGAGATCGCAGCGCGCTATCTGCCTGATGATGAGATACTGCTTCATGTGCAGAAGTGGGTGCTGGAAAATAAATCACACTTCCTTGTCCAGACGATCGTTAATCCAGACGCCTCACACATGGACGTGTTCGAAGCGATCCGTCGTTTCAATCTCCTTGCCCCGACTGGAGTCGAACTCTCGGAATCTGCGCGTAAGAGCATCACGGTTGCGCTCATCAGCCGGTTCCTTTCCAGCCAACTCGAGTTCATCAAAATCGCCAAGAATTATGTAGATATAAATGACTTCTATGAGCTGATTCAACAGCTTATCATCGCTCCGGGCAGTCGTGGAGCCTTAGGCGGCAAGGGAGCAGGCTTATTTCTCGCCTACCGGATTATTCGACGGATGTGCGAACTCCATCCGGAATTGAGCGAAATAAAGGTGCCCAAAACCTGGTACATCACCGCCGACGGAATGTACAATTTTCTGCATCACAATAATATCGAAGAAATCACCGAGCAGAAATACAAGCCGATCGAGCAAGTACAACGCGAATACCCGAATATCATCCACACCTTTAAGAACTCTTACTTTCCGCCTGATATGATTCGCGGACTTTCGATGGCGCTCGATGATTTCGGCGATTCTCCACTGATCGTAAGAAGTTCCAGTCTGCTTGAAGATCGCTTCGGCGCGACATTTTCCGGGAAGTATCTCAGTCTCTTCCTCGCCAATCAAGGCACCAAGGAAGCGAGGCTGGAGGCGCTGATGGACGCCATTTCAGAAGTTTATGCTTCAGTCTATAATTCAGATCCGATCCAATACCGTTCCGAGAGAGGATTACTCGATTTTAATGAGGAGATGGCGGTTCTCATTCAGGAAGTGGTCGGAACGAAGGTAGGGAAGTACTACCTGCCGACATTTGCCGGAGTCGCCTTCAGCAATAACGATTTCCGCTGGTCGCCCCGAATTAAACGAGATGATGGATTGGTCAGGTTGGCGGTCGGCTTAGGTACCAGGGCGGTAGATCGTCTCAGCGACGACTACACGGTGTTAGTTGCGCCGGGGCAGCCAAGCCTGCATGTGAATATCACACCGGATGAGAAGATCCGCTATTCACCCAAAAAGCTTGACCTCATTAATCTCGAAACCAACTCCTTTGAAACAGTAGATTTGCGTGAGTTCTTAAAGAAGTATGGCACTCAACTCCCCGGTGTTTGGGATCTTGTATCGGTCTTGAGAGACGGGCACATCAGGCAGGGATCGGCGTTCACCGTGAATTTCGATCTGGATACCGTCTGCATAACGTTCGACGGACTCTTTTCAAAGTCGCCATTTCTGAAACAGATGAAGCTCCTCCTCAACCAGCTACAGGAAAGGCTTGGCGTCGCAGTTGATATCGAGTTCGCCTCGGACGGCCGCGATTTCTACCTGTTGCAATGTCGACCGCAAGGGCACTCTCCGGATAGCAATCCAGCGGTCATTCCAAAGGAGATTCCGCTCGAGTCGATCCTCTTTACAGCGAGAAAATATGTCTCAAACGGGACGGTTCCAGAGATCGAATATCTCGTCTATGTCTCGCCCCAGAAATATGCAGAAATCGACAGTCTGGATAAGCTTATTGAGATTGGCAGAGTGGTGGGCCGCCTCAACTCGATTCTGCCGAAGCGGAAGTTCATTCTGATTGGACCGGGGCGTTGGGGCAGTCGCGGCGACATCAAACTCGGCGTAAGTGTCACTTATTCCGACATCAACAATACGGCCATGCTGATCGAAGTCGGCAGGAAAATGGGAAATTATGTGCCTGATCTCTCTTTTGGCACACATTTCTTTCAGGATCTCGTCGAGGCGCAGATCCGGTACTTGCCGCTCTACCCGGATGATAAGGACACAGAGTTCTACGAGGAGTTTTTCGACTTGGCGCAGAATGCGTTGAGCCGCCTGATTCCCGAAGCGGCAGATTTAGAGGATTGTGTTCGGGTGATCTATATTCCTGATTCGACCGGCGGGAAAATTCTGAAAGTCCTGATGAACGCCGATCAAGAGTTAGCGGTCGGGATGTTTGCTCCCCCGTTTGGAGGCTGAGGGGGAATTGAGAAATAGCATCCACCCCTACTGTCAACCCGCCGCGGTTGACAGTATAAGCTATTGTATATGCGCAATATCTGCCGATCACGGTGGGTTGGCAGTAGGGGTGTTATGCGCTAATTTTGCATTCTCAGACAGTCTGCAACACCTTCCTCAAGAATTGCCCGGTATGAGACTCCTCAACTTTGGCGACATCCTCAGGCGTCCCTTGAGCGATGATATAGCCGCCTTCATCGCCGCCCTCCGGTCCCAGATCGATTACCCAATCGGCGCTCTTGATAACATCCAGGTTATGCTCGATCACTAAAACCGAATTCCCCTTTGCCACGAGCTGTTGAAGCACCTTTAGCAACATCCTCACATCCCCGAAATGCAGACCCGTTGTCGGCTCATCAAGGATGTAGATAGTCCTCCCGGTCGCGACTTTGGAAAGTTCGCTCGCGAGCTTGATGCGTTGAGCTTCCCCGCCTGATAAGGTTGTCGCCTGTTGTCCGAGATGGATGTAACCAAGCCCGACGCCCGCAAGCGTCTCGAGCTTGCGATAGATTAAAGGTATATCCCGAAAGAACACGACTCCCTCATCTACCGTCATCTCGAGCACATCGGAAATACTCTTACCTTTGAACTTCACTTCGAGCGTCTCGCGATTGTATCGCTTCCCCTTACAGAGATCGCAAGTAATATAGACGTCCGGTAGGAAGTGCATCTCAATCTTTATGATGCCTCCACCCTGACATTGTTCGCACCTGCCGCCCTTAACATTGAACGAGAAACGCCCATTTTTATAGCCGCGCAGTTTTGCCTCTGGCATCTGGGCGAACAGGTCACGAATAGGATCGAAGAGTCCGGTGTATGTAGCAGGATTAGAGCGCGGCGTTCTACCTATCGGCGATTGGTCTATATCAACCACCTTGTCAAGTTTGTCGAGCCCTTCCAATTTTGAATGCTGAAGCGGCTGGACGCGGCTGTGATAGATCGCTTTTGCTAACGCAGGATAGAGCGTTTCCACAACTAATGACGATTTTCCTGAACCAGAGACTCCCGTCACGCAGACAAATAATCCGAGTGGAATGTCGAGATCGATATGCTTAAGATTGTTTCCAACTGCTCCTTGAATCGATATGACGTTTTCTCTTACAACCGGACGGCGCGACGCAGGTAGTTCGATCTTTTCCACGCCGGAGAGGAATCTGCCGGTAAGAGACGCAGGATTTGCCATTACTTCAGCAGGCGTCCCTTCCGCCACAATCTCGCCGCCGTGGCGTCCTGCGCCGGGGCCGAGGTCAATCACCCAGTCAGCTTCCTGAATTGTCTCTTCATCGTGTTCGACAACGATCACTGAATTGCCGAGATCTCGCAACCGCTTCAGAGTCTGGATTAAACGAAGATTGTCGCGCTGGTGGAGTCCTATTGATGGTTCATCGAGGATGTACATCACGCCGACCAAACCGCTGCCGATTTGCGTCGCGAGCCTGATCCGCTGCGCCTCGCCGCCGGAAAGACTACCCGCTGAGCGAGATAAGGATAAGTAACCCAGACCGACATTAAGCAGAAACTCCAACCGCGCTTGCACTTCCTTTATTATCTGTCGTCCAATCAGGAGGTCACGCTCGCCGAGTTGAAGATCCCGGACAAATTGTGCCGCCTTCACAATCGACAATTCAGAGAGTTTTGCAATACCAACGTCCCCAACCGTCACAGCCCGCGCTTCCGGTTTCAACCGCTCACCCTTGCAATCCGGGCACGGGACATTCCCCATGAAACCTTCGATCCACTCGCGAATGTAAGCGCTCTGAGTCTGTTTGTAGCGTCGTTCTAAATTCGGAACAATTCCCTCCCAAGCTCCCTCATGTTCCCAGTGCGAACGTCCATCTGCTGAAGTGTGCTTGAACTTGACCCGCTTGCCTTGAGTGCCGTAGAGGATAACTTTCTGTTGATCGGCGGTAAGCTGGTCATACGGTGTATGAATACTGAAATCATAGTGCTGGGCGGTCTGCTCCAACATCTTCAAGTTCCAGCTCTCGATGCCGCTATTAAACGTGGCGAGGCCGTGATCTGCAATGGATTTGGTAGGATCCGGAATAATGAGGCGCGGATCCAGCTCCATCTTGAAACCGAGTCCTGTACAAGTCGGACAGGCGCCAAACGGACTATTAAAGGAAAACAGGCGCGGCGTTAGTTCTTCAAAGCTGATTCCGCAGACGGGGCAGGCATATAATTCGCTATAGAGTTCTTCGCCGCCCTCTTCGAAGAGCGCAATCATTAATCCATTTGCCTGCCGCAGAGCAAGTTCGACCGAGTCGGCCAGTCGATCTCGCCCGTCCGGTGTAACGACCAGCCGGTCGATCACAACGTCGATTGAGTGTTTTTTCTGCTTGTCGAGTTTGATTTCTTCATCCAGCGAGCGTAACTTCCCGTTGATTCTCGCTCGGACAAAGCCATCTCGCGCCAAGCTTTTCAGCAGCTCGTGGAATTCCCCCTTGCGACCGCGCACTACCGGCGCGAGCACAGTCAGTTTCGTCCCTGCGGGAAGTTGAACGAGTTGATCGACAATTTCCTGAGCCGACTGCCTTGTGATCTCACGACCGCATGACGGACAATGAGGAACTCCTATTCGCGCGTAGAGCAAACGCAGATAATCGTTGATTTCAGTCACAGTCCCGACAGTTGAGCGCGGATTCCGTATGCCGGACTTCTGCTCGATGGAAATTGCAGGCGACAGGCCTTCGATATGCTCTACGTCGGGTTTCTCCATGAGACCGAGAAACTGCCGGGCATAAGCTGAGAGTGATTCAACATAGCGCCGTTGCCCCTCAGCATACAGCGTATCGAAAGCCAACGACGACTTCCCTGAACCTGATAGACCGGTGATGACAACCAGTCGGTTGCGAGGGATTTCAAGACTGATGCTTCTAAGGTTGTGTTCACGGGCGCCGATGATCTTGATCGCCCCGTCTTGGAAGATTTCTTTACGAGCAGACACGCGCCGCCAGAAGTTAGGAGGATAGGATGATAAGGTTAATTTACACTTATTACTGCACGAATGTCAAGTCGATAATCATTTTCGTCAAGGAAGACAATCCGAGAATGTCTTAATAATAACTACACGCTATACGATGAGTGTTAGAGAATCGTTTCAACTCATTGACTCTTGGCTCACTCCGCATTATAATTGTAAGACGGTAGAAAACCATCGGCAATAACCAAGGTCTCATCGCTATGCAGACTCGTTTGAACCTCCCCTTGCGCTGGAATCTCGCGCTGATCCCTTTACTGGGAATTTTAATCGGCTGCGCTGAGCAACCGTATGGATATGTCTTCACGCCCAAAGATCGCGATCAAATCAATGCCGCCAGATTGTCGATTGACTTTCTGAGCGAACTCTACGATCATGCCGATCAAGCTGCAGGATTCCTTAATGACGCGGGATTAACGACCAGTAATAACTACCGCTCGATTCTCCCTGACGGTTGGGTGGACTCAACGTATTATGACAACTCGGGAAATCCGTTGACTCCCGATTTCTACTTCTACCGCAACTACCTCGACAAGCAGTACCATGTGCTCGCTATCCCGGTAGCGCCTATTTCCGGCGCGATCCGCAATCCCGCGCGACTTAGATACCAGTATTTCGAGATTGCATCTGCCCAGAACAACATCACCAATGAATTCTACGGGCAAGCCAAGCTCAGTCGTCGCTTAGATGTTTATTACGCGGACAATTACACCAATCCGAATCTTGTAGATGGTTGGTTCTCGATTCGCAAAATTGAGATGTTCGATCAAGAGATTGAAATCGGCGGCACTAATCAATCCTATCAGATTGCATTAGCGGTCCCCTGGGCGATGAAAGTGGAACGGTTCAGCATCGATCCCAATGACCAGCAGGGAAAAATCGTGATTGATGGATTATTCCCGATTATGGACGAAACCGGCGTTATTCAACAAACCCATGTATCCGGCGAGTTTAACATCGCTGCAGATGGAACCGGATCAGGCGAGTTATCGCTGTATGGCGAACCTACCGCTCGCATCACACTTACCGGTCGTTCGTTTGGCTTCAAAGCTAAGTTCACGATGTACCGAGACAATCACAAGACCGTCTACACTGAATAGGGCGCTCTAAATAGTTTTGATTGAATGCTAAGGAAAGGGGCGGATTCATTTCGCCCCTCTTTCCCTCATCTGACGTTATCGCCGACTATCATCCTGCTGGTACTCACACTCCTTTAAGTGACATCACGCACACATTCCTCTCCAAGTTCTACTATTTTATGGCTTGCGGGGGGACACGACGTCGGTTAGACGCCGTTCTGCAAGAATGAGGACACACAATGCAAACATCAATTCGCCAGAAGTCGCCGCTCGGTGCGGCGCTTATAGCTTTACTGCTCGCGACAGCGCCGGCGTATTCATATCAAGTGAATCTACGCTTTTTGTCGCCTGACGCAGCAGCGTTCCCTGTTGGAAGAATGGTTCCGGGCGACCTTTCAAACGCCAACGACCTTGATTTTAGTAGTTTCGATCCATTCTTCGCACTCTATGTTGACTCAACCCGCGGCGATTCTGCTACGATGGTCGATGAGAATCCCGCTTCCGCCTACATAGTATGCCGGTTTGAAGCGGCAGATCGACCGATTTTTACCGTCTCAAGTGAACAATTCAATATCGGTTTGATCTGCGGGCGTTGGATGACCAACTACCAGCTCGCCTCTGTCAGGGAGATCGACCTCGGCAGCGGCGGCGAGGAAGTCAACGCCAACAATCTGCTTCCTTACATTGACGGCGGCATGCTCAAAGCCGGCCTCTACACTATAACCATTATCATATCTGCTTCGAACACCTGGGATGAAGCGATCAGTGATAATTTTGGAATATCCAGCGCTGCTATCGTTGCTCGCAATACGAGCCAAGTGACTCTAATGCAGCCGGGCAACGGAGAATCTGTCAGCGCCAATCCGATCTTCCAATGGTCTTTTCCGAGAACCCAAGGCATCAATTTCCACCTTGATCTGGTTTCCGGCTCACCAGACGATGATCCCAGTTCTGCAATCGAATCAGCGTCTCAAGATAGGATTTATGCGAGCGTAGATATCCCGAACAACGGTCTTGGTGGCGAGTTTTCAGCCTTTGCCTATATGGGCAGCGGAGATCAACGCCCTCTGACCGCCGGTTCAACTTACTACTGGCGTGTAATTGCCAGTGTCGAAACAATGTTTCCAGATGAAGCGCTCGAAATCGTCAGTCCCGGTTACAGCTTTATTTACCAACCCGCTGGCGGCGGTGAAGGCGGCGGCGGTGGTGGTGGCGGTGGCGGAGGAGGAGGAGCTGGCGGCGGCGAAGGCGGAGGAGCGGGAGGCGGCGGCGGTGGCGGAGGAGGAGGCGGAGGCGGCGCTTTGGGCGGCGCCGGACTCCTTGGAGGGCAAGGGGAAGAAGGCGGCGCTCCACCTGCCGAAAGCCCAATCTTCACGTTCCTGCACCGGATGTTAACAGAAGCGCAGTATCAGACGATTGTAGCCCAATTCCAGAACCAGAATCTGGATGGCTGGAGTATCGTTGAGATTCGCGTGGATGGTCAGAGCACAAACGCCGATGCGGTTGCGAGACTCTTATTGCAAGGCAGAGTCGAAGTCACAAACCTCACTGTCCAGTAGCTTCAAAGGAGAATTGAAATGAGAATAAAGAACCTCTCTTTGTGGTTGCTGACTTTGACGATCTGTCTTTCAGCAACCGTCGCTTCGCCGCTTTTTGCCTCTGAGAGCAAAGGGATCGCGCTCGCTCTCAAGGTCAACGGCGACGTCAAGCTAAAAAAAGCAGGCGGTGACCGTGTCATTCCTCTGAAGTTTGGCGCCGTGCTTGATGACGGCGACTGGATTCGCACCGGGGATGATGGATTTGCTGTTCTGATCTTTACAGACGATAAAAGTCAGATTAAACTGACTGCGCGAACCGAAATTACCATTGAGGGAAAACGGGACGCTTCTTCAAACATTTCGAAGCGAATTTCGCTCGAAGTAGGTCAGCTACTCGCCAAGGTTGAACAACAAAAAGGGACCATGCAGATCGCGACTCCAACCTCAGTCGCGTCTGTAAAAGGGACCGAATTCTGGGTGATCGTCTTCGATGACGGGACTACCCAGGTTGTAACCCTGCAAGGATTAGTTGAACTGTTGAACGTGCAATCCGGTCGGATCGTAGATGTAAAGCCGGGCGAACGAGGTGAATCGGGGAGGGATGGCAATGTTGAAGTCGGCGGAGCGCCGAAAGACGAAACTCCGCCAGATCCCGATCCGGGCTTTACTCCGCCTCATTCGATTGAGGTAGAAATTCAAGGTCCGGACGGCGCTACTCGAAGGATTATCATCGAGTTCCAGCAAGAAGATTAGAAACTTAGAACTTATACGAAAATAGGCAAAACAATAACGCTGTCATTCCCGCGAAGGCGTGAATCCAGTCGAGTTGAACTTGCGAACGAAGCCGAGAAGACTTGGCTTATCTGGATTCCCGCCTTCGCGGGAATGACAGGCCGCTTCTCAACTATTTATAGATAAGTCCTTATATACAGATGACCGTGACGCATACCCGGTCACTTCCGTCCTTTCGGGATTGACCGGGCTTTCGTCAATGTTGTTTAAGAACTAACCGTAAATTCTGCCTGCCAAGGGGAGATACGTGATCCGATTGAACCATCCGCAAGAAAACCACAAGCGCGGCGACCTTTTAACGGGCGCCGCGCTCGTGGCTCTTTTTATACTGGTCAGCGCGCCGCTTTCCGCCTCAGCGCAAGGGGCTCGCTTGATTCACTTTCCTCCTGGCAGCGCCGTTTTAGGTGTTCCGCTTTCGATTCAAGCCACAGTTGAAGGATCGGCAATTCTTCCAACAGAAGCGAAGGTCTATTACCGTCGGGCTGAGTCGGACGCCTTTCAATTCGCAGAGCTTAAAGTTGAAAGATATTCCCTAAGCGGCGAAATTCCCGGAAACGCAATTGTAGGCGGGGAAGTTGTTTACTATCTGTCCGCGGAACTCACCGGCGGAGCGACTCTGCAACTCCCGTTCGGCGCTCCTGTTGCTGGCGAGCTTTTCCGTGTACCGATCCGCTCGCTGGAAACACGCTCGGAAGAAAGCAGCGCAGTAATCGTTCTTAGCCCGGAACCAGGATCGAGACTATCAGAGGATCAGACAGTTATAGCGGTATCGATCTTGCAGTCAGTCGAAAAGATCGATCCTACCACTTTAAAAATCTTTTTCGATGGGAAAGACTTCAGCTCTTCGGCAAAGATTACTGAAGATCTGATCGTTCTCGCCCTGCCTTCGGTTCGTCCGGGCGCTCACACAGTCAGCATTGTAAGGATTAAGGATGGGAAGGAGCACAAACTGCTCGGATGGAGCTTTGAAGGAAAAATCAGTAAACAGCTCCGTCCCGAACCTGGTCCAATCCAAGTAAATGTCACGACCGGCGTTAGCGCCGAGACTTTCAGCAACACTGACAGGAGAACCGCATTCCTTGACGGTAGAGTCAACGGAACCTATGGTAAGATGAAGTGGGGCGGACGCGCCTATGTTACTTCACGTGAATCTAAATACCTTCAACCTCAAAACCGGTTTCTCGGATCGATTGAATATGGCGGATTGGCGCTCAAGGTTGGCGATACACAGCCGCGCTTTTCTGAATTCACGTTATGGGGCGTCAGAACCCGCGGCGTCGAGCTTAACTATTATGGATCTGCCTTCAACCTTGACGTCGCTCAAGGCGAATTAGTTCGATCGATTGAGGGTTCGAGCCGCCTCGATACCATTATCGTCGTTGATAATTCAACCGGGGATACACTCCGGTCTCAAATTGATCCTTCCCAAGACTCGATTCGAGTCGAAAACATCGTCGATCAAGCAGGTCGTTACAGACGAACTATTCTGGACGTCCGTCCCGGATTCCCTATTTCCGATAATGTCAAATTATCATTTAACATACTCAAGGCTAAGGATAATATATCCTCGATTGATTGGGGAATAACGCCCAAAGACAATGTTGTACTTGGCGCTGACTTAGAAATCCGTACCAAGAGTCGTCGCTTTATCCTTGCCACAGAGACCGCCTTGAGCATGTACAACTCAGACATCTCCGAAGGGGCAATGGATGACGCCAAATCGGTTGAGCAATACATTGTCGTAAATCAGTTCTTCGAACCGCTCCCGACGGATACTTCGATATTGGATGGAAACATTCCACAAATGGAGCTGGCGACGAAGTTGCTGGATGAATTAATCAAATCGTCTCTTGCGCACCGAACCTCGCTCTCGTTGAATTATCTGCATAATGAAATGAAAATCGGTTATAAGACTATTGGACGTAGCTTTAAGTCGCTCGGAAGTCCAACTATTTTAACCGACGTTGCCGGATTCTCGGTGGAAGACCGCATCAGAATGCTCAACAGCCGTCTCTACTTAACTCTCGGATATGAAGGGTATAGCGATAACGTCAATAAGCGATCTCCCAACACCACTGACCGGAACATCATCCGGGCGGGACTCTCTATTTATTCTCCGCCGTCATACCCAAATGTGAACCTCGGTATTCGTCTCTATAATCGCGAGAACGACGGACGCAGAGTCGAAAACCGTCTCCCGAGCGGCGATACGCTGATCGTGGATACTCGCGTGAACAACTCGCAAGCTCAGTATAGCGTCTCGTTGGATCAATCGTTCAAGTGGCTCAATTACGAACATCTCGCCAATGTCGCTTGGAACAGCGCAATAACTGACGATAAAATCAATCCGGTTTCGGCGCTCGATTTGAACACTATCAGCTTGAATCTTCTCTCGAAACGTCAACCGTGGGAGTGGCGTGGATCAGTTTCAAGCACTTCTCAGAGTTCACAGAATGGCGCGTCTTTAATCAACTATACTTCGATAAACGCCGGTTCACGATACACCCTGCGCCCCAGCCAGATTTACTTGAATGCTGGAATCGGAACGACCATGGCGAGCGGTGAAGTAAAAAACATGACTCCCCAGCCTCCCGTTGGCTATGATTCACCGAAACGTCAGGAAATTGGATTCAGTCGTCTCGAATTTAACGCCGGGGCGGAATACCAGATCACCGCGCTTCATCTTGTGACGCTAAGCTTCTACAAAGCTATTCATTCGGAAGACGGCTATGTTGAGTATTGGAGCGGAGCGAAGCATTACAACGCGGACTCCCCAAGCTACGTCAAGCAGAACGATATGTCGGTTCGTCTGGTTTATACGTTCAAGATGTAAACTGGTAGGATAGGCGTCCCTGCCTGTCCACGTCTTATACCTGCTCTTCTTTGGACAGGCAGGGACGCCTATCCTACCAGCAAGCTCACTTCCGCTTGCACACTTTCCTCCTGCTCCACGGGGGGGAAACGTTTCTGGCTGATCACTCCAAGCTGTTATCCAGAAGGAATTTACTTGTATGTCTAAAACATCAAAGGATGATAAACAGAATCTTCGCAGTAAGTTCACCGGCTTCGCACTGATCCTGATTGTTGCCTTTTCTGCTTATGTCCTCTCGCTGTTCGATTTTTTCCAAGGCTTGGAACTCAAGCTCTACGATCTTAATTATCAACTTCGCGGTCCGATTGATATAACAAACAGCGAGATCGCTGTAGTAGCGCTCGATCAGCCTACCTTCGACAGTCTCTCTTTTCCCTTCGATCGTCGATATTATGGTCAGGCGGTCACAAACCTCAAGGCTTACGGCGCCAAATACGTCGTATTCGATATTCTCCTGACCAGTGCAGGACCCAGCCCAGCCTCGGATTCAGCCCTATATCAGGCAGTCGAAGATGCAGGTAATGTCGTGCTTTGCGGCACCGCCACCCGCATCTATCAGGCCGGTCTCGCCAAACCAATAGTGTACCTCACTCCACCTTATCCGACCATACGACCGCCTTCGACTATCTGGGGGATGATCACCGACTTCCACGATCCGGATGGAGTCGTGCGTCGTTATCCGCTTATGCTCTCCGTCAAAGATTCAGTCTATCTATCGCTTGGGCTCAAAGTCTTCGCTCACCGGCAGGGATACAGCAAAGGCGATCTCGAACAAATGCCCAATGGTGATGTTCACTATGCCGGTATTTCCATTCCACGCCAGCTTGATTCAACGACAACCCTGCTCAATTACGCAGGTCCAGCGGGCACATTTCCAACCTATTCCTTTATCGACGTTGTCAACGGAACGTATGATTATGCTGCACTCGCAGCTACTCTTTCCGAAGAGGAGAAGGCAGTACTCGCAGCAGCAGGAATGGATGACATCCTGAAGGACAATCCTTTCAAAGATAAAATCGTCTTGATCGGAGCGTCTTCGGAAGACCTGCAGGACAACAAATACACTCCCTTCTTCTCCGCGAAATATCCGCGCAAGACGCCCGGCGTCGAAGTCCACGCGAACGCTCTCCAGATGTTTATCGATGGCTCGATGATTCGTGCAGTGAACTTCTGGTTCATCGTCGCTGGTGTGCTCCTGATAAGCTTCCTGACCTACACAACCGGCAGGCATGTCGCGCATTGGAGTGGCATTGTCGTCGCGACCGCCGTGGTGATTGCCATTTTGGTAGGTTCAGCATATCTGTTTTTGGCGCATCACCTATGGCTGCGCGAGATGCCGCTCCTACTGACGGCCGCCTTGGGGTATCCTGCTAATCTACTCTACCGCTTCATTCAGAGCCAGAAAGAAAAGGCGATGATCCGGGGGATGTTCGCACAGTATGTCCCAAAGGGTTACGTCCAACAATTGATCCAGAATCCTGATATGCTGAAGTTGGGCGGCGAGCGGCGCCGGATGACCATGCTCTTTTCGGATATTGCCGGTTTCAGTACGCACTCGGAAAAGTTAACGCCGGAAGAATTGGTCGCTCTTCTGAATGAATATCTCACTGCTATGACCCGTGTAGTATTCGCCAATGACGGCATCGTTGACAAATATGAGGGCGACCTTGTGATGGCCGAATTCGGAGCGCCAATCTGGAATCCGAACCACGCGGCTCAAGGCTGCCGAACTGGCTTGGGAATGCAGAGAAAACTCGCCGAATTGCGTTTGAAGTGGCGGTCGGAAGGTAAATTTGAACTCCGCTGTCGGGTTGGCATCAACACCGGCGACGTCATCGTTGGGAACATGGGTTCGGAGGAGAAGTTCGACTATACAGTGATGGGGGATGCAGTCAATCTCGCGAGCCGTCTGGAAGGCGCTAATAAAGAATATAAAACTGAGATTATGATCGGACATAACACATGGCTCGACGTGAAAGATCAGTTCGTCACACGCCCACTCGATCTGCTGAAGGTGATGGGAAAACACGAGTCAGTGCCGGTCTATGAGCTGCTCGCGGAGAAGCCAGAAGAACTCCCGGCAGAGAAACTCAAAGTGATCGAGATCTATAATCAGGGCATCACTTTCTATCGAGCGGCCAAGTTCGCTGAGGCAAAAGAGTGCTTTGAGCAGGCGCTCCAAGTGGATCCGACTGACAGTCCGTCCCAAGTATATGTCGGTCGCTGCGAGCTTTACATCGCTAATCCTCCGGGCGAAAACTGGGATGGCGTCTGGACCATGCAGTCGAAGTGAGATTGTGATTGAGCTTGTAAGGATGTCATAGGCGGCAACCGGATAGCCCGCACAGCTATTTGGGTGCGTATTTGGCGCTGATTTGAAGAGCTGTGCGGACTACCCTTTCGCAAAGTTTCGAATCCGCCATCGTACTCTTCACTAAATATGGTTTGGATTGGTGGACGTAATCTGGCGGCTTTAAGTGCTTCAGCCTCCAAGCGCTACTTGCCTTTTCCACCAGCGCGCTCTATATTATGGATGTCCGTCTGAAGACGGCGACATAGAAATTTAATACGGCTTGCTGCGGCTCGGTAATTGCCCGAGTGGGAACCCCGTGAGATTCGGGGACGGCCCCCGCCGCTGTAAGCGCAGACGAAGGCGGCTATACGCCACTGGTTTGCCGGATCGGGAATATTCCGGGTTAGCAAACTGGGAAGGCGCCGCCTGAGGATGAGGCGCGAGTCAGAAGACACGCCGCGAGCCGAGTCATCTTTCCTTCGGGGCAAGGAGGGTTTCTTGGCGGTTTCACGTCATGCAACCCGTCCACTCTGGGCGGGTTTCTTCGTTATAGCTACTATTTGCGCGGCGACCAGAGTAAACGCCGCGGTCGGGGTCTGCGTCGCGGGAGTAGTCTGCGACACAACTGGTGCGCCAATCCAAGGCGTAACGGTCGCTTCTGTCGAAACGGGCAAGACGGCAGTCTCCGATCTTGGCGGCCGCTTTGAACTAAGCGATCTCCCAATTGGCGTTCATTCCTTCAATTTCGCCCGCCTTGGATATCATCCGCTGCAAGTTGGACCGGTCGTCACGCACGAAGGTTATGCCTCCCCCCTGCTGGTCAAGCTCATTCCCAAGACGGTCACATTACCGCAAGTTGACGTCTATCGCCGTTCTTCCACAAGTATCAGCGCCGACGGTGTGACATTCACGTTAAGCGAACTCGATTGGAAAAACGCAGGCGCTCATTCGGTCGCCGACGCGCTGAGGATGATCCCATCGGTGGTCATCCGGGAAGACGACCGGACGCAGCGAATATCGCTTCGAGGCAGCCATCCGCGGGCGGTCCATGTCGATTTAGACGGGATACCGCTTAACGATCCGGGAACTGGCGAAGCGGACGTCAGCTCAACGCCGCTCAATCAACTGGCGGCGGTCGAAGTGGAGCTATCCGGCGACGGGGGGAAAGTCCACTTACTGACTCAGAAGCGTGAGGCGGTCGCAGACTTGGGCAGGACAGTTCAGGCGGGAATAGGGATCGGATCGAGCGGAAGAATCGAAGGCGATGTCACCTTGAAGAGTCAAGGGGAAGAATGGGGCGGGCATGTTCGAGGCGGGTTATCGCAGAGTGATGGCGATTTCGAGTATTATCTGGACGATGGAACTCGCAAGCAACGGTATAACAACGCTGAACGAAAGACGAGCGGCGACGCGGGGCTGAGTCGGACGGGAGCCTCGAACAAAGTAGAAATTGGGTCTTATTACAGCAAGGTGGATCGCGGAGTTCCGGGATTGATCTATGCGGCCCCGACTCCAGAGGCGAGTTACGACACTCGACGGCTGGCTGGAAGAATCGCGTTTCGGAAGTATATCGGGATGGGCGGAGTTGAATCTCAGCTATTCGCGCAAAGTCAGGACGGCGAGTTTTATAGTCCGGCACGTCAATTTGATCATGGAATAGGCGACACTGTTTACAACCTGCCTGAATGGAGCCGACAGAGCGCCGAACGGTATGGGGCGAATGTGTCGTTGCAGCCACCGTTCTCTAAAACGGCGCTGACCATCCGTTACAGTTGGCAGCTTGATCGCTTCATCGGGCGAGATTTGTTTACGGGGCGGGTCGAGGTTGGAGGAGTCGGATACGGAAAGGCGGAGCGCCAGACGCACCATATCGAAATGGGAGCAAAGCGAAATTGGTGGATTAGTGAATGGAGCGTCGCTCTGGCTCCACTGCTTGCCGGCGACTACATCGAGGAGCAAGGACTGCGCGCTTCAACATATTTCTCACCATCGGTTCTTCTTTCGGCGCGTCGATCGGCAAGCCTATTGGACGCAACGATTTCCCTCAGTCGAAGCAAGTCCTTTACGCCCCCCCCTTTCAATGCGCTGTTCACCGTCGAGAGCATGATCGCCGCGGGCAACCGAAACCTTCGACCGGAACGCGGCGAGAGTATCGCGCTAAACGCGACGATAGAACCGAAGTTGGAAGGTCTGTCCAGTTCGGCGAATGTTTCGATCTTTCGTCGCGAGACAACCGATTTCATAGTCTGGAGACGAAACGCTTGGGGCAAATACTACCCTGACAATTTAGGCACGGCGAGATTTACCGGCGCCGAAATTAGCGGAAGAATTGAACCATCGGAACGTGGAGTCGCGCTATGGTTTAACTATATTTATAACAGGAGCCGGAATTGCACACCGGGAGACGTCAACAATGGAAACTTCATTCCCCTGACTCCGCTGCATAGCGGTTCTTCCGGTTTAACCATCAACCGAAAGAATACAATATTAACATTGCAAGGGCGATGGATTGGGCTGAGCTATTCGTCCGAATCAAATCTTGATCCGATCTCTACCGCTGGAATGGGACTGCCCGCTTATTCGGTTTATGATGTTAATGTTTCGCAATCGATTCCTCTCAACAGTTGGAAGGGAACGATCGAAGCGGGAGTCAACAATCTACTAGATCGCTCCTACCGGGTTGTTGAACGCAGCCCGATGCCGGGGCGAAGTTACTGGATGCGGCTCTCTCTGAAAATGCAGTAGAGAACTTGAATTCAACCAAAATTTCTTAAGCAATTTTATAAATCGGAGAGCATTAACAAGCAGCGATTTAGACTCATGGAGGGCGGGAATTCCTGACTGCCCTTGTATCTCAAGGGTAACCCGCACAGCTCTTACGATCTTTTGAATTGACTTCCATAATAGCTGTGCGGGCAACACAATTGCTCCAAGAGTTGCTACAAGTTAATACTCTCATAAATCGAACTGGAACCACAATGATTCGCACAAACAAATTCAGTTTCCTGATGTTCATCCTCGCCGTCGGACTGCTCGCCGGCTGCGATGGATGCGATTCGAGCACCCAGCCGACTCCACCTCCGCCAGACGCCGGATCCGCGCTGTTGGTCGCGAATCAAACTGGAGCTGGAAACTTGACGGTCGTCGATATCGACAACCAGACCGTTCGTTTGGGTGCGGCTGGACTCGGAAACATCCCCAATGACATTATCCGGGTTGGTGAAAAGCTCTATGTAATCAATTCCGGATCGGGGAATATGAATGTCCTCAGGATTAACTCAGAGAACATACTCACTTCCCTCGATACTATGGATCTCGATCGAGGTCGCGGCCTCAGTCCGCAATATGGCGCGATCGCAGACAATGGAAAGATGTACATCTCCAATTTTAACGACGGAACAGTAACCATACTCGACACTGCGACTGGAAATCATGTTGGATACACGCCGGTCGGATTCGGCCCACAAGACGTCGTCGCGGTGGGCGACAAAATTTACGTCTGCAACAGCGGTTACGATCCTCAAACCGGGATTCGCCATCGTCCCGGCACAGTATCGGTAATCTCATCGACGAACAATCAGGAGATTTATTCGATAACAGTCGGAGTAAATCCTCAAAATATGACGCTTGATTCCGAGCGTAACTTGCATGTCGTATGCTCAGGAATACAGGACTCAGTGGCAGGAGCCATCTACAAGATCAGTGTCCGAACAGACGCAGTTTTGCAAGTAATTTACATCGGCGGAACGCCCGGCGATATTGCGCTGACCTCTCAGGGGCTGGCGTATGTCGCCGCCGGTGGATGGACAACAGATGGATTCGTTTATCTCTACAAAACAACCACCGGCGAAATCATCAATGGGCCACAAAATCCGATTCTGGTCGCCAAAGGGGCGATGCGGATTATCTCAGCCTCGGATGGGTCTGTATATGTCTCTTGCTGGGACGGCGACCGTGTGGATCATATCGTTGGATCGATGAAGCAGGAGAGTTACGTCGTAGGAGACGGACCAGCAGCGATGACGCTGATTGAGCGTTGACTTGAGATTGTTCTTTATGTAACTTATAAATTGCCTGCGGACGTTTACTGCGGCGAACCATCAAATTCCAGCAGCCGCAATCTGCAGGTGAAATAGAAAGTTGAGGAGTTACACCAATGATGCTGTCCGGCAAAAAAGCCATCCGCGTCATTTCACTTATTTCACTCGCGCTGATTGTTGCTATCGGTTGCGGCGGCGGTCAATTGATACCGAAAGACCTCAAGGACTTCCTTTCGGTCGAATTGAAGACTCCGCGTCGAAATGTGGACGTTCTGCAGCCGTTCAGAACGACCATCATTTATCGCATCTCCCCGACGACTCGAGCGGGAGCGCGCACGGCTGAACAACAACTAATCGTCAAGGTCTTCGAGTTCAGTCGGAACAATGGAGTAAGTGATTTTCTAAACGACAGTCTGATGTTCCTCGTCCGCCTCGAAAATGATCCTGACGTTAACATGAAGTGGTACTCCTCAGCGCAGGACGTGCGAGATGTGATCAGCGGCAAACTCGCTGAAGCTGAGTTCATCGAACGCTGTGTGAAGGAAGAGAACTGGTCGGAAGAGTTAGGCTGATCTGAAATGGAAATCTATAGTCACAGGCAGACTAACGGATTGATGTTGATCGTTGTCTCTTTGGCCGCAATCTTCGCCATTGGAGCCGTATGGTTTGCTCCGGGAGAAGTATCCTGGCCGGCTATAGTCGCTCTTATCCTCGGTCTCGTCCTGGTCAGACAGTTCACAAGTCTTACTGTCGTTGTAACGGAATCCGGAGTTGAAACTAAATTTGGTTCCGGAGTCATTCGAGTCAAGATATCGACGTCGAACATAAAATCTGTTCGAGTGGTTCGCAATTCTTGGATTCTGGGATGGGGGATTCGACTGGTCCCCGGCGGTTGGATGTTCAACCTTGCAGGATTCGACGCGGTAGAATTGGAGCTGCTTTCAGGACGTCTTTTCAGGATCGGAACTGATGAGCCGCAACAACTTGAAGCTGCGCTCCTTCAAGCAAGATCCTTAGCGGGTCGATGATTTAGAGCTGACGTTAAGAGCACCGCTCGATTATTTTCTACATCCGCGTAGGATAAGCGTCCCCGCTTGTCGTACGCAGATGCGAAAAACTTCTTGGCCGTGAAATAGGAATCAAAACACACAACGCCTTCCCGAACGGGAAGGCGTTGTGTGTTTTCGCAAGGGTAGATCAGAAACTATAGATATCTTCACCCTTTTCGATAACGGGTATCGGAATGCCGCGCCGCCGGTCGGCTTCCCAGATTGCTTCGTTGATCGGATCGATGACCTCCTGATCTATCGTCTCCCACATGAAGTACTTATTGCCCCAATAGGCGACCGGGCGTCTGGCGGTCAGCGCCCAGATTACATCTTTCTCGCTTGGCAGTTTGCGCGATACACGGCCAATGACCTTCACCATCTGGTTGAATTCATTGCGCTTGATGATGTAGTCCACCCCATTGAGACAGAAATAGTCGTTGGGACGAACAAACGTCGGTCGCGGTAGTTCTTTTGGAATCTTCATTGCTTCCCTGTCAGACTCTTTGGCGATTCACGCGGAATTACCACGAATAATCGCCCCATTTAAACGGAATTGTGTTCCCGGTATTCTTTAGCAGAAGCTTGACGTGATCCACATTGGAATCGCCAAGATGTAGTTCATACTTCCGGTTCAGAAAGTACCAGGAATACTCAATGCTGTTCTTCTCAAGAACCTCGATCATCTTCTTGAGATCCGGCATCGAGTTAAAAATCATTTTCTTCAAGCGGCCTCCTGAGGCCAAAAGACAAAAGGTAGAACGGGCGTCCCGCCCGTTTGGCTATCTCGTAAGTAACTTTGAACGGGCGGGACGCCCGTTCTACCGGCCTATTTCGATTCGGTTACAGGTTTGGTTTCAACAGGTTTAGATTCGGTAGTTTTTGAATCCGAAGCACTGCTGGTGGATTGTGTCTCAGGCTTCGGTTTCGACGGCGATCCTACCGAACCGTTTGACTTCTTATAGTCGGTGATGTAGAAACCGCTGCCTTTGAAAATCAGCCCGACTCCTGCAGAGACAAGCCGCGTCAGTCTGCCGTGGCAGGATGCGCATTCCGTGACAGGAGGTTCGCTGATATATTGAAAATATTCTACTTTACGGCCGCAATCAAGGCACTGATACTCGTATGTCGGCATAACCGAAAGACTTCCTTATGCACTGTCGAGCGACGCAATTCCGCCGCCTTTCGCCTGCTTATGAGTATTTGGCTAACTCAGCAGGCAACACCAATCGTTTATTAATCGCAACTTTCGTGCCTCGTTGCTCTGCCCCCATTCCAAGTACAAATATCCGCAGACATCTGTAATTGAGTCGCCTTGATTACTGCAAATCCAGCAGTCTAATTCAAGCTTTGCGCCTGAATTGCTGTGATGGCAATTGTATAGACAATGTCTTCTATCAGGCATCCACGAGACAAGTCATTGACCGGCTTGTTGAGGCCTTGCAACACCGGCCCGACCGCAATCGCATGAGCCGACCGTTGCACCGCCTTGTATGCGGTATTCCCGGCGTTTAGATCCGGGAAAATGAAGATATTGGCATGCCCAGCGACAAGACTATCCGGCAGTTTGGTCTTGGCGGTTTCGAGTGAGATCGCTGCATCGTACTGGATCGGCCCCTCAACCTTTAAATGAGGAGCCTTTTGACGCACCAGTTCCGTCGCTTTTGCTATCTCTTCAACTTCAGGTCCAACCCCAGATACGCCGGTCGAGTAACTGAGCATCGCGATGAGGGGATCAAAACCGAATGCCGCGGCTGTTTCAGCGGATGAGACGGCAATTTCCGCAAGCTGACCGGCGTCTGGATTTGGATTGACGGCGCAATCGCCATAAACCAGCACGCGGTCTTCGAGGCACATAAAGAATACGCTCGAAACGAGCGATATTCCGGGCCTCGTTTTGATAATCTGGAACGCTGGCGTGATTGTGTGACGGGTTGTATGCACTGCGCCCGAAACGAGTCCGTCGGCGTCGCCCATCTGCACCATCATCGTCCCGAAATAAATCGGGTCGATCATAACGTCGTGGGCGTGGTCGTGGGTGATGCCCTTATGTTCGCGAAGCTTGAAGTAGGCTTCGGTGTAGCCTTCAAGCAACTCGTTATCGGCAGGATTAATGATCGTAGCGCCGTCTATCTTGGCGTCGAAACGTTTCGCTTTATCGTGAATCACTTTGGGATCGCCGAGCAGAATAATCTGCGCCACTCCATCCTGAATGACTCGTGAGACGGCCTTCAGCGTTCGTTCCTCATCCCCTTCCGGCATCACAATCCGTTTCTTGGCAGCGCGAGCTCTCTCTAACAAACCGTTAAGGAATACAATCGGAGTAGTCTTCGCGTCGCGTTTGACGTCGAGATAACTGTAGAGCCGATTATGATTCACATAGCGCCGCACCGAACGGTAAAGGCTGTCGATTTTCTGTCGGTCGTCAGGATAAAGGCCAACTTCCATGTTATTCACAGCAAGCGTTGTTTCATAAGTATCATGGGGAAGTTGGAGCACCGGAATATTGAAACCGGATAGACCGCCGATCAAACGCTTCACCGAAGTGGAAGGTTCGTAGCCGCCGGAGAGGATAATTCCGGCGATATTCGGATAAGTATTGGAGACGCGAGAGACCATCGCCGCCAACAGCATATCATCGCGATCTCCGGGAGTTATCAACAACATCCCTTCCTCAATCCGCTCTAACACATTTCCGATGGTCATAGCGGCGACGCGCGGAGAGGTGGCAAGATTCGATAGAAACTCGCTGCCGAATAATACTTTTGCATTGAGTTTCTGAGCAACTTCAGACATTCGCGGTTTGCCGAGTAAAATGTCGTAAGGAATCACTCCAAGAAGCGTAATTCCAGCCTTTCCAAATTCAAACTCCAACGTAGCGGAGATTCGCTCGTGTAGTTCAGGGTCAACCTTGGTAACGACGACGCCGACAAAGTCGCAACCGCGATCGTCGTAATTCTCTTTCAACGCCTTGACTTGCTCGATGATCGCCGTGGTTGATTTCCCCATCCCACTTGCAACCATAAGAATCGGAGCGTCGAGCGTCTTGGAGACGTCGCTGTTCATTTCGAACTCGAGAGCCGAAGTTGAACCACTGTAATCTGTGCCTTCGATGATTAGCAGCTCGCAATTGGCGCATCCAGCGTTTGCCGCACGAAGTACTCTGGTCAGTAATTCATCGGTTCGAGCCTCGGCGATCATGGCGTGCGCCTCATCCATTCCGATAGGACAGATTTGGTGAGGCGTAGCTTCGAGGCTGAATAATTGACGAACAAGGTCAACGTCGGAATCATCTTCGCCGCCCGCGCCCGATCCAATTGGCTTCAAGTAGGCGATTTTGTCGAGACGTTCGGAAAGCAATTTGTAGAGTCCTACGGCGACTGCGCTTTTGCCGCTGCGTGGCTCTGTGGCGGTGATATAAAGGCTCTTCACTGACTATTCCTCGATGGGGCGTGTAATATTAGGACGTGAAATTGTTAATTAGCTAATTGAATTGAAGTTATGATCAAATTTCCGCACTAATGCCTCGAGAACGATCTGAGGCACGAAACATTCGACCTTCCCCCCGTGCCGCGCGATCTCCTTTACCAAGCTGGAGCTAAGATAGGTGAACCGTTCATCCGGCATGAGGAAAACTGTATCGACGTCTGAGTGCTGTTTGCGATTCATCAGTGCGATTTGAAATTCGTATTCAAAGTCACTGATCGCTCGCAATCCGCGGATAATAACCCTTGCGCCAACTTCCCGAGCGAAATCGACTACCAGACCATTGAATGAAGCTACCTCTATCTTATCCATTCCCGCCAATGACCGGCGCACGAGATCGAGCCGCTCCTCCAAAGTAAAGAGCGGCTGCTTGCTGCTGTTCACGGCGAGCGTTACAATGACCTTGTCGAAGATCGGCGCGGCGCGCCGAATGATGTCAAGGTGTCCGTTGGTAATCGGATCAAATGTGCCGGGGTAAACTGCAACCCGACTGACTTGATCGGGTAGGTGTATGTTGGACATATATCTTCGAGAAATAATTTACAAACTCTCAGCCTCATTCACAAGAGAAGCAGGTGTGGATAAGGATGGCGCAGGTGATTCTATGATGGAGTCAGGGGCGAGGCGATTGTTGTCGAAGTATTCATTGGCAACTTTTGGCGTAGAGGCCGAACTTGTTCGTGCCATGACGAGAGAAAAGAAATTGCGCGAACAAGTTCCGCCTCTACGCCAAAAACCAGTTAAATCAAGTCTGTATTGAAGTATCAAATCAACACTGGTTTGGGTAACAGTCCCATAATCTGCCACCCACAATAACTCCTTACTCGCGAGATTCTTCAAAGATCTCAATTGCATCATCTTCTCCCTACTCTTTTTGTCAGGAATCGTATAATATGCGACTGCAAAACCGAAATCTAATTGAGCAGTCATTTCATAGACATTCGAGAGCTAATAAATATGATCACAGTAACCGCAAATGCAGCCAAACAAGTAAAGAACCTGCTCGTTGAACAGGGACAAGAGGGTTTGCTGCTTCGCATCGGCGTCCAAGGCGGCGGATGTTCCGGGCTGGAATATCTCCTCGCTCTTGACGACCAAATAAACGCCGACGATCAAGTAGTCGAGACCGGCGGTATAAAAGTGCTGGTGGACAATGAGAGCGCGCCTTATCTAACAGGCTCGGTACTTGACTTTTCCAACGATCTCAACAACTCAGGATTCACCTTCACAAATCCCAACGCATCCCGTTCTTGCGGTTGTGGTAAATCTTTTTGTGGATAATCCGGTGATCGAACTCGACCGTCCCATTTATGATCCCGCTGCGGTTCAACCCATGCGACAGCAACTGACCGAGGTTGGATTCAAAGAATTGCTGACGCCTGAAGAAGTCGAAAGGGCCGTCGCCGGCGCGGAAAACTCCACAGGGACTATGCTGTTGGTGATAAACAGCGTCTGCGGATGTGCAGCTGGCAGCGCAAGACCGGGACTGGCGCTGGCGCTACAGAACAAGCTCATTCCAAACCGGTTAACTACTGTTTTTGCTGGGATGGAAAAGTCCGCAACGGCGCGCGCTCGTGAGTTTCTCGCTCCAAATCCGTCCAGTTCGCCGTCATTCGCCCTCTTCAAAGACGGCGCGCTGGTGAAGATGATCCACCGTCGCGAGATCGAAGTCCGAACGGCTGATCAAGTGGCTGATCTGCTGGTCGAGACGTTCAATCAATACTGCGAAGCGCCCGGACCTTCGATTCCACCGGAAAAATTCGCGTCACTCGATATGGCCTTGCTTTGTGGAAGCACACTGCCGCGATTTCAAAACTGAATATAGCCATGACAGACTCTGACGCTAAATCTAACCGACGAGCGATTCGGGTAACCGAGCGTAATCTTTGGTTTTTGGAGCGCTCCCTTCCGCTGTTCGGGATGATCGATTTTTTCCCAACCGATTGCGTGGCAAAACCATCTGCGGTGGATCCAGTAAAAAAGCTGACTATTGAAACGGATCAAGGTTGGAGCTTCTCGTCAGATATAGCTTGGGATTCCAAGATCTTTCGCAACTCCTCGAGAAACCGGGGGACTGGTCGGTGGGTAACCAATGCGGAATTGAAACCCGGAGATCAGATCATCATCGAGAAAATCAGCGAATACACCTATCGGCTGATGAAACAGACGCCTAATGATTAAATCCGCCCCGAAGAAAAGCGGAGGTCAATTCGAACTGATAGATCTCCGCAGTTATATTTCTGGTGGTATGTTCAAAGAGGCGGAATTCCGCGATGCTCTTAAGCGTGAGGATTGGAGCAAATTTGCCGACAAAAGAGTGCTCGTGAAGGGATGCGGAAAACCGGCAACGCCCCCTTGGGCTTATATGTTGCTCGTTTCATATTTGGGCCAGTTTCCCAAATTGGTCGCTTATGGTGAAGAGTGCGCACCGATCGTAGTGCATCGCCGAAAGGACACCGTCGAAGAGCCTTGGGAAGCCGTTCCATAGGCGCTTAAATTGACAAATTTCTCTCATATACGGATAAACAATGACAATCGAAACATATCGAGTCAAGGGCATGAGCTGCCACGGCTGTGAGCGCTCGGTCGAACTGGCAGTCTCGAAAACAGCAGGCATAGCGACCGTCAAAGCTGATGCACAATCTGGTACGGTTCAAGTGCAGTTCGATGATGCGCCAATCGACGAGAATGTGATCCGCATCGCCATTGAAAAAAGCGGTTATACTTTCGTTGGAAAATAGAGACGCAATATCTTGTCCCTAATAACGTCGAACGCCGTCCAATCTGGACGGCGTTCATATTTACGAGGATTGGAAGGTTTTCTCTATCCCTTCAATGCCTGTTCGAGATCGTCCTGCAAGTCCTCTACATCTTCAATTCCAATCGAGAGACGAACCGTCCCAGCCCGGATTCCGCCTGCTCTTAACTCCGCCTCGCTCATCCTCGCGTGAGATGTATTCATCGGCATTGAGACGACCGACTCGACGCCGCCAAGGCTGGTAGCTTCCCGTATAAGTCGAAGTTTCCTCAAAACTTTCAGTGCAGCTTCATCGCTTTTCACGGCAAAGGCGATCATCGCTCCCGATGCGCTGAACTGACGTTTGGCGAGTTCAAACTGAGGATGGCTTGTTAGTCCGGGGTAGGAGATCCACTCCACTTTCTTATGTGAAGCGAGCCAGGTCGCTAACGTCAATGCAGTCTGGTTTTGGCGCTCAACTCTTAGCGCAAGCGTCTTCAATCCGCGTTCCATGAGATAGGCGGCATGTGGATCCATACACGCCCCACCGATCAATCGCCGATCCCAGACTTTATTGATTAAATCCTTCCTCCCCGCCGCTGCGCCGCAGATTACGTCGGTATGTCCCGACATATACTTAGAGCCAGAATGGAGCACGATGTCGAAACCTAACTCAAGCGGTCTTGAGATGATCGGTGTTGCAAATGTGTTGTCAATAAAAGCCAGCGCGCCATTGCGATGGGCAAAATTTGCGATCACCTCGAGGTCGGCGATCTTCAACAGCGGATTCGAGATTCCCTCGCAGTAAACAGCTTTTGTCGGTCTCGCGAGCGCTCTCTTCCAGGCATTGTTATCGGTGGTTGGAACAAGTTCCACTTCGACGCCGAGTGATGGAAGCCTATTGGTTACGAGTACTCTGGTCAACCCATAGAGGTCTTCAGCGCAGACGAGGCGGTCGCCGGTTTTCAGGAAGGCTTCAAGTGTGCAGGATATCGCGCCCATACCTGAGGCGAACACCAGCGCGTCTTCCGCTCCTTCAAGTGCAGCGATTTTCCTCTCCACTGCACGAGAAGTCGGATTGTCATAGCGAGTATAGATGAGAATATCGCGCTGGCGTCCTTCTCGCATACCCTGATAGACTTCGTCGGTTAACTGGAATGTAGTGGTTTGATAAATCGGCGTCGTTCCGGGGCCGTAGTATCCCGGCGGTTCAGTTCCGGCATGAACAGATAAAGTTCCCATCCGAGACATGGTTCTATCCTTCTTATAGTGTTTGTTTCTTGACGGTTACCGTGAATTCTTTCAGATATCTCGGTTCCAGACTTGAAGCCGGTTGCAGTGAGGCGGGATTCAGTAACCATTGTTTACGTCCGAGTTGTGCTATCGTCATTGCTGACGCATTAAAATCACCGATGAAATTGGAAGTTTCTTCAGAAGAAAGCCAAAGCAGTTTCCCGCCTTCCCCAAATAGCATCACCCCCTGCCCCATTAGTTCTTCCGCTTTCGCTCGATCTACCAGCATTGGTTCTTCGTCAATGACAATACCTTTGTCGTCTGCCTTATAAAGTTGACCGAAAGCCTCAGCCTTGCGTGCGGGAACCAACGGACATAGCGAGAAGCGACCACTATGCTCTCTAACGATAGATTGATTCCGATAAAACTGTTCCGCCAAAGCATAGAGTGTATCCACCGGCGCGATGGGACAACCGATCCCGACCGCAAGCCCCTTTGCAAAGGAGAGTCCAACTCTGAGGCCGGTAAAAGAGCCGGGGCCTATAGAGACAGCAATCAACTCGATTTGCGGCCACGTAGCGCAGGCTTCTTCAAGGATAGCGTCGAGCAATCCCGGAAGCACTTCAGCATGTCGTCGGTCGGTCTGAATGGAGCGTTCGAGATAATCCCCTTGTTCAGAAAGAAGAGCCACAGAACAAAGGCTGCTCGCAGTCTCGACGCCGAGGGTTAGTTTGCTTGAGAGAGTGATAGAATGTCCTTATTCGTCTTTCCTTAATTTAAGCCTGCATTTCGGATAATCAAACCGCCAACCGATTCCATTAGCAGCGGCAGTCTTGAACCGACCCCAAATCTGAACTATCGTGACGACAGTTCACTTCCCCATCCGTGTGGTCTCTCAGGGATGTGCTTACATGATTCGAAAACCCTGAACACCCACAATTTCCGAAGATACACATATATAGTGATTATCAATTATTTAACGGGATATTCCTGCCGGATGCAATTTCAGCGTGTGTGAGGGCTCACTATGGTGAGGGTAGCCTCTCAATTCTGTGTAAAATTCCTCAATCTACTCATGTCGCCGAATTTTCTATTAGTGCGGCGTTATGCTTAATTGTGAAGGATGGCACGTAGTTGGCTTAAAGCACTCCCGGGGAAAAGAAGTCTTTCGGGAGTCAAGTAAAATGGAAGCATGGATCGCTTTTGGGCGTGGACCACTGTTCCGGCTCTCCTTCACGTTGATGTTGCTCGGTCTGGCGCGCATTTTCGTCCTTGCGTTTATAGAGGGGATGAAACAGGTTCGCCAACCGGTTGCAATACATGAGATGTCAACCGTCGGCGTCTGGAGGACTGCACTCGAACAGGTGGGTATCATCGGTAAACTATGGTGGTGGCGACCGTTACACAGCTTGGTCGCAACGCTGTTTCATGTTGGATTTATCGTCGCGCCGCTCTTCGTGGCGGCTCATGTAATCCAATGGCGTAAAGGCGTCGGATTTTCGTGGTGGGAGCTGCCTCAAGGAGCGGCGGATCGACTCACCTTGCTGGTGATCGTATTAGCTCCGCTTTTAGTTTTAATTCGTGGATTCAGCCGCAAGGAAAGCTCCGGGATGTCGCGCCAGGCGGCTCTCCGTCCTTTGTTACTGGTGATCCCATTCATCACCGGGTATATCTGCGTGAATGGTGTAATATCCCCGGACGCATACTATACTTCCATGCTGATTCACGTCTGGGCGGGCAATATCCTGATGCTGGCAATTCCGTTCACCACCGTCGCCGATTGTATCCTAAAGCCGATGTCGGAAGTTAGTTCTGCCGCCGGATCCAAATTCGCCCTCCACGCTGAGCCTCTCTGGGCGACGCTTATCGGAACTGGAGGATCGAAATGAAAGCGATCCTGACCGACGTGACGAAGTGTATCGGCTGTCGCGAGTGCGTTATCGCCTGCAAAAAAGCCAATGAACTCGATCAGGAAGTCCCACGGCGTTGGACGCTCGAAGACGGTCTCTCGGCGCGGAACTGGACTTCTGTGCTCGAGCGAACCGGCGGATTCGTCCGCAAGCAATGCCGTCACTGTCAAAAACCTGCGTGTGTCTCGGTTTGCCCGGTTGCAGCGTTGCAAAAGCAGGATACCGGCGCGGTGACCTATGACGGCGACCGCTGCATGGGCTGCCGCTACTGTATGATGGCCTGCCCTTACGGCATTCCTCGCTATGATTGGGAAAGCCGCGTTCCGACCGTCCGTAAATGTATTCTCTGCCATGGGCGAGTGTCTAAAGGCGGGCAGCCCGCCTGCACCGAAACCTGTCCTCAGCAAGCTACCATCTTTGGCGAACGGAGCGAACTGCTCGCGGAAGCTCACCGACGGCTGGCTGAATCGCCAAATCTCTACATCCAGAAGGTCTGGGGTGAGAGTGAGGTTGGCGGCGTTTCGGTTATCTACATTTCGAACATCGACCTCGGATTCCTGACCTATGGCCAGAAGCTCGCGGAGGAACCGATGCCCGAGTTGACCGCTCCTGCCATGGAAGCAGTGCCCTTCGCCTTCGTCGGTATGGGCGCTTTCATGACCGGACTGCACTGGATCATCAAACGACGGATGAAGAAAGAGGCTGACGCCAAGGGCGGGAAACCGGGAGATCATCATGAGTAGAATTGCCAAATTCAAACGTCTGCTCTGGACGATAACCGGACTTGGAGCGGCTTGTGCAATCGCACGGCTTATCTTCGGACTTGGCGCAACGACGAACCTTTCAGACGGTATCCCGTGGGGTTTCTGGATCGGTTTCGACGTTATGGGCGGCGTCGCCTTGGCGGCGGGCGGATTCGTCATCACCGCCACTGTCTATATTTTCAAGCGCGAAGAGTTCCATCCGATTGTGAGACCGGCGGTGCTGACGGCGTTTCTTGGGTATGTGGCGGTTATTATCGGCTTGCTGTTCGACCTTGGATTACCGTGGCATATCTGGCGTCCGATGGTCAACTGGCAGCACCACTCAGTCCTGTTTGAAGTTGCGTGGTGCGTGATGCTTTACACCACCGTGCTATTGCTCGAATTCAGCCCGGTGCCGCTTGAATCGACCAGCCGCTACGCTAAGATCAGAACGTTTCTGATCAAGATCAGGATGCCGTTGGTGATCACCGGTATTGCACTTTCGACGCTTCACCAGTCGTCACTCGGATCATTGTTCCTGATTATGCCCTACCGGCTTCATCCGCTCTGGTATTCGCCGATTATGCCGATCCTGTTCTTCGTTTCGGCGATAGGGCTCGGTTTCATGATGGTGATCTTTGAGAGCATGACCACCAGCTACCTCTATAAAAAGCCGCCTGAAACCCACTTGATTTCAAAATTGGGTAAGGGCGCGCGCTGGGTGCTGTTACTCTACCTCGTCTTGAGATTCGCCGATCTGGCCTACCGAGGCAAGCTGGGATTTGCCGGCGGAGCGGAATGGCAGGTTCGTCTCTTCTGGATTGAGATTGCGCTATCGGCGTTCCTTCCGATGGTTTTTCTCTTCATTCCGAAGATCAGAAATACCACTTCCGGGCAGTGGACGATTGCCACTATGGGCGTGGTGGGATTTGTACTCAACCGGATCTCCACCGGCGGATTGGCGCAGATTCGGATGGGAGCCCCGTTCTATATTCCGGCGTGGAGTGAACTTGCAGTTTCAGCCGGCGTAGTTGCAGGCGCGGCGCTGGTCTTCCTCTTTGCTATCGAAAACCTCAACGTCTGGGAAGAACCGCCGGAACAAGAGAAATCTCCCGGTGGTCGCAAAGCCGGACTCCTTGAGGCACTCTCATGGTCGCGCTTCCTACCGCTGAGACTTCGTCCCGACAACTCGCTGGCTTTCGTGATGGCGGCAGGAATCGGTTTCGCTATGATCTCAGGCGAATCGGCGTCCAGCAAGGGAATCCCCAAGACGCCGGTTCACCGCGCTCGCGGAGGCGACACGCTCTGGATCGACGGCAACATCGACGGTATGGGAGCGATTCTGACTCATCGTTCGCATATGAAGGGTTGCTTCCGCGGTCCCGATTGTTCGGCCTGTCACTCGGATAAACCTTCGTTCCCCGATAACCACGAAGTAGGTCAGTCAGCGTCCGATCCGACCTGCGTCCGGTGCCACCATATGAACCTCCCGCGCGATAAGAACACCGCCTGCGCGACTTGTCACCGCGATATGTATCGGACGACCGACGCGTTCGGCCATGTCTGGCATTCGTCACGAGCCGGAGCCAATCTCTCGTGCCACGATTGCCACCCGGAAGGCGCAATCAAATCGGTTGAGACCGCCAAGAAGTGCGTGACGTGTCATAGCGATCTGGTGCCTGAAGGTTCGACGATCAAATTCGACCACTATCAGGCGATCGGCTATGTCGAAGCGATGCATCGCCTCTGCATCGGGTGCCACAACATGAAAGCAGAAATTGTCGGCGACGAAGGTCTCGCGAGATGTTCAACCTGCCATCCCGGTCAGCGCGACTTCGTTGACGCCGCGGACATTGCGGCTCGAGTCCGTCATGCGGTCGGCAAGAGGGTAGTTTTACCTTATCTGGGAGAAAAGTAACTCCAACCTCCGTCTCCCGAAAGACAAATCGCCCTTGTCGGAAGTTCCGGCAGGGGCGATTCTTTGAATACGATTTCCCATTATCATCCTTCGTCATCATCATCATCATCAATCATCATCTCTTCCTCAATCCCAAACTCGAACTGACCATCGCCAGAACAATAAATCCCGCCCCAAGCAGTCCTCGATTTGTCCAAGTATCTCCGAGCAATATGGCCGCGAACATCGCCGCAAAAACCGGTTCGAGCGAGAAGATTAGCGCGGCGTGACCGGCTGGGACTTTCGGCTGATAGCGCGTCTGCGCCCATGTGGCAATAATGCTTCCGAAGATGGCAGTATAAGCAATCCCCCACCACCCCACCGGCGCGACCTTCCACTCCGCCCCTTCGATAAACGCTCCTATCACTGAACCAATCCCCGCCACTGCGATCTGCGTAATCCAGAGCCTCCCTGCGACTTTCTCGATCCCCCCCAAACGTTCGGCGGACGCTTCGAGCGTGACCATCTGCAAAGCGAACACAACAGCGCAGGACACCGTCAGCCAGTCGCCGTAGTTCATCCCACCGAGCGACGGATCCGCGAGCAGATAGACTCCCACGGTCGCTATGGGAACTCCCATCCAGGTCGCCCATGACGTTCGACTGGTGCGAAACAGGCTCGCGAAAATCGGCGTGAATATGGTGAGTAGTCCCGTGAAAAAACCACTGCGCGAGGCAGTCGTGAATTTCATGCCGACCGCTTGCAGCACATACCCCGTCAGCAGGAGCGCGCCGATCAGCAATCCCCACATCCAGACCTTACCTTCGCCGGACGCTCGACGTAAATTTCCACGTCGAGCCTGAATGACAGCCCCCGGGAGCAGGATCATCATCGCAATTCCGAACCGCAGTGCGAGGAACTGCATCGGAGTCGTCTCAGAGAGCGCCGCCTTGGTCGCAGGGAAGGTTAAGCCCCAGATCAAGGTGAGAAGGATCAACATTATGGAAGGAGAGGGCATATCGGTATTTAAGTAGGATAGGCGTCCCTGCCTGTCCTTGTCAACATCTTGAAAGGCCTTAAGATGGACAGGCAGGGACGCCTATCCTACTAAGAGACAAAGAGGGGCGGCCAATCCCGGTCGCCCCTCTAATATAGACCATGTAAGGTCTATTATGAACAATGACAGTAGCGATCAGAGCATTGGCAGATAGGTCTTCACTTCGAAATCAGTGACGTGCATCCGGTAGTCATCCCACTCGATCAGCTTGTTCTCGATGAACTTTTCAAAGACGTGGTCGCCAAGCGCTTCCTTAACCAGCGCGCTCTTTGCCGTCAGATCAACCGCTTCCTTGAGACTGCCCGGCAGCGAGCCGATGCCGTTTTTCGCGCGTTCCGCGGCGGTCATGTGGTAGATATCCTCCTCAATTGGATCAGGCGGCGTCAACTTCTCTTCGATTCCCTTCAAGCCTGCGGCGAGCATCACCGAGAAAGCAAGATAGGGATTAGCCGCCGGATCGGGCGAACGAAGCTCGATGCGGGTCGATTTCTCCTTGCCCTCGCGGATCCGAGGCACCCGCACCAGCGCTGAGCGGTTCATCTGTCCCCACGAAAGATAGACCGGCGCTTCATAGCCCGGAACCAGTCGCTTGTAGCTGTTAACGGTCTGGTTCAACACGGAAGTCATCTCGGGGACATATTTCAGGATGCCAGCCATATACTGACGGGCGGTCTCGGAGAGGTTATACTCTTTGGAAGGATCGAAAAAGGTGTTCTTGTCGCCGTTGAAGAGCGACATGTGAACGTGCATCCCTGATCCGTTAACGCCGAACATCGGCTTCGGCATGAAGGTCGCATAGTAGCCAGATTCGGCAGCGATTTCCTTGACGATAAAGCGATAGGTGAGGCAGCGTTCGGCCATCTCAAGCGCAGTCCCGAAACGGAGATCGATCTCATGCTGCGACGGGGCGACTTCGTGGTGCGAGTATTCGACCGGAATGCCCATCGCCTCAAGAGCGAAAATCGTTTTCTTCCTCAGCACAGTGCCTACATCGTTGATCGAGGCTTCGAAGTAACCGCCATGATCGAGGATCTCAGTTGAGTGGTGATCCTTGAAGTAGAAATACTCGAGTTCTGGCCCTACATAGAAGGTGTAGCCGAGTTTGGCGGCTTTCTCGAGGTTGCGACGCAGAACGTGGCGTGGATCGCCGGGATACGGCTTACGGTCTGGCGCTTTCAGGTCGCAGAACATCCGAGCAGCCTTGTAACCGCCGTCGAATGGGAAAATAGAAAATGTGGAAGGGTCTGGGTGCGCCATCAAATCCGACTCGTGGATTCTGGCGAAACCCTCGATCGATGAGCCGTCGAAGCCCATCCCTTGTTCAAACGCGTCTTCCAGCTCGCGAGCTGGAAACGCGAAGCCTTTGATCTGCCCGAGTATGTCGGCAAACCAAAGACGAATGATCTCAATTCCATTGTCGTGAACGGCGCGAAGTACGCCTTCATGGTCGAGAGGCATAGCGGATCTCCTTGCTATTATGTGGAAGGAAATGCTGACCGGGAGCCTTTCCCAGTCAGGAAGATTATACGAAAGCGCTCGTCGGATAGTAGGTATGAGAGGGGTATTTCCGGGCAAGAAGTCAATTATCGCGCTGATGAAGGACAATGGTAATGTCCCTACAAGCTCCCTATAGGCGCTCGCCGAATTTGATCTCGCCCTGAATATGAGTATTATTTAATACTCGACGTTGTCATACGGAGCGCGGAGTGTTTAAGAGGCTGATATCTATTACGTTGCTGGTAGCAGGGATAACGGGACTCGCAGTATTCCTCGGCAAGGTCCCCGAGACGAATAAACCTGATCTTGACACTCCTTCCCCGGCGCTCGGGAAAGCCGTCGCCACTTCTCTCCACGCCGCGATGACAGATCCATATTTCGCGCCGCTCGAGAAGCTCGCGGACTGGATGCAGTCACACTCGGAGAATGATCGAGTCACCGTCGATATGCTCTCAAAATGGGCGCCCGACGATGAGATCCCGACCTGTTTCGTTTGGGAGACCGACGGTTCGCGACTCCAACTTGACCATCCCGCCGATCCCGCCGCGCTTGACCTGCTTCTTCAACGGTTGAAGGAAGGAATGGGCAAGCCGAATCCAACCCAGTTGCTCTATATTTCGAGCTTCCGCGCCGAAGGCGAGAAGTACTGGCTCGGATTCGTCGCGATTCCCGCTGGATCATCGAATCCTACTCAGATGGCGGGCGTGTTCTTTTCGATGGGAGAATACCTGCGGAAGTCGGTTCCGAGGCTGATGTTCGAATCGACGACCCGTCCGCGCTTCCCTCTGGTCAACTATCAGATGAATTCAGCTCCGATTCACGGCGAGCGCGAGGGCGACATTTCGGTCAGGATCCTCGACAAGAACGGCGAAGTGTTTTGCCAACAGGGGCGCACATTCAATCCCGAGCAGATGATCTACGCCGAGTCGCAGTTCTACCCAAAACCGATTGTCGCAATGCAGGAGGGGTGGGATCTGCAGGTCTTCAGTTCCAAGGCTGGCGCGGTCGAACAATCGAGACAATCGCCTCTGGTGAAGTGGGGCGCTGCCGGGGGAGTTTGTTTATTGGCGATAATCCTAATTCTTTGGGTCTGATTGGAGCCGCTGTCGCCGCCCCGCCGGTGACAGTCGCAAGCTGTCAACCCTCCGTGGTTGACAGTGTATATTGCTTATAAAAAGTCTATCTGTCAACCACGGAGGGTTGACAGCTTGCGCTAATTCCAAATCTCAAATTACACCATGTCCTCAATCAAACTATCCCCACTCAGCCGACCAATAGTCGGTGAAATAGCGCCTTATGAACCGGGCAAACCGATATCGGAAGTCGAACGCGAATATGGACTGACAAACGTCATTAAGCTCGCGTCCAATGAAAATCCGCTTGGACCTTCTCCCAAGGCGCTCGCGGCTGTCAGAGAAGCGCTGAAAGACCTGCACCGCTACCCGGACGGAGCGGGCTATTACTTGAAAGCGAAACTTGCCGAACGATTCGGCATCCCAATCTCGTGGCTGGCGCTCGGCAACGGATCGACCGAGCTGGTCGAGCTGGTGACCGAGGCGTTCGTCGGGGAGGGCGATGAGGTAGTAATCGGCAAGTACGAGTTCTTCAAATACCGGATCGCTGTCCAGATCATGAACGGCGTGGCGGTCTGGGCGGACATGCCCGACTTGCAGTACGACGTGGACGCGCTGCTCGCCAAGATCACTCCCCGAACCAAGGTCCTATTCATCGCCAACCCGAACAACCCGACCGGCACGCTGATGACGCAATCGCAGGCTAACCGGCTGATGGCGGCGATTCCGCGTGAAGTGATCGTCGTGTTCGACGAGGCGTACTACGACTACCGCGATCCGACCGACTATCCCGACACACTCCAGTACCTGCGCGACGGGCGGAATGTGGTGATTATGCGTACTTTCTCGAAGTCCTACGGTTTGGCCGGACTGCGGGTGGGCTATTCAATCTCGTCGCCGGAAATCGCTCAAGCACTCAACACCGTCCGCGAGGCGTTCAATGTCAACAGCCTCGCCCAGATAGCGGCGATGGCGGCGCTCGACGATGAGGAATACCTGCAAAAGGGGATTCGCTTGAACGAGGAAGGAAAGCGCTATTTCTACCGCGAGTTCAAGCGGCTCGGGCTGGAATACGTCCCGACTGCCGCGAACTTCGTGCTGTTGAAAGCGGGCATTCCGGGGCGCGAGTTATTTGGAAGATTACTGAAACGCGGGGTAGTCGTGAGACCGGTGGATGGGTATGGGTTGAAGGAATACGTGCGAGTCTCAATCGGGCTGCCGGAGGAGAATGCGAGGTTTATCAGCAGCCTCGAGGCCGAGTTGAAAAGTTAAAAGCTGGAAGCAGAAAGGCGTCAACCCTCCGCGGTTGACGCCTTTTCTTTGTATGACATATTGGTTAGGAGGATGGGCGTCCCTGCCCGTCCACTTTCAGGCGCCGGAGGTATGGATGGGCAGGGACGCCCATCCTCCTGATTACTTAATCTTTACGATCCATGTAGCCTAAAGGTGATCTTATTCGAGACACCCCCGCTCTGAACTTCAATCGTCACATTTACAGTATCGTGCGGTATGATGAAATGGTATTGGCTGGTCGCCGATCCATTGACTGTGAAGACTGAGTCTGGCTCGAACCAACCGAAATGAGGAAGATCGGTAAACCGAACCCAGTAACCAGACAATGCAATCCCATTTTGATCTCGCACAACAGCATTTATCGCCAGCACAGCTTCTGAATCGGGAGACGCAACGGGCAATGGGCCGCTGGAACGAAACTCAATTGAGGATTGAGGATAATATGGGATAAAAGCGCCCGGATTGTCTGGTTCACACCCTCCTATACAAATTCCCAATCCCACCGAACAGACGCACATCCAGACACCCCAACTATTCTCTCGCCTATCCATACATCTCCTTTTCAACTTTCAATGCTCAACTTGTCTCAATTCACCTTCACAATCTTCATACTCCGCACATCCGCCCCCGCCCGGAGTGTCGCGATATAAACTCCCGCGGGCCAGCCCGAACCGACGAGCGCGAGCGTCGTCCTGCCCGCTTCGGCTTTCCCGTCCATCAACACCGCTTGCAGCCTTCCACTTAGGTCGTAAACAGCAACCCTCGCCGCTCCTGCTTCCTGCATGTCAAATACTAACGTTGACCGGTCATTAAACGGATTCGGCGCTGCGCTTATTCCCAATTCCAAATTCCCAATTCCAAATTCCTTATCGGGAACGCTGAGAATATGGTCAAAGTAGTAAGCTCCCATATCCGCTCTCGATCCGTCAGGATCTTGCGGCGAAGCCGGATCTCCCGCATCGATGCAGGGAGATCCCCAGCCAAGCTGAAAGTCACCGTCTGACCGATCCGCAAAGAACGGATCTGAAGCGAGACATCCCTCACCCGGTCGCACGTCAATTAGATCATCGTCCCGGTTGCCAAACACATCGGAGTAGCGCAGGGTTGGTTCGTATCGAGTATCGTTCAGAATCCCATACCGATTGAAGGCGAAGATGCAGTTGACGAACGCCGGTTGAGACTGTCCTCTTAGGCGCACGCCGCCATTCCGGCTGCCGACAAAAGTGCAGTTCTCGATCGATCCCTCTGATCTCCCCCCGCTCAAGTAGAGACCGTCGCGGAATACCGAACCCTCGACGCGGTAATCGCCGAATCCGGCTAAGTTCACATTGTCCTCGAACCGGCATCTTGTGATCGCCGCATCCCCCTCCACCGAGACTTCGCCGCCAAAGGAGGAGTTGCGCGCTTCGAACGATTCACCGCTGTAAACCAACTCGATATCTTCGCCGATCTCAGCCCAGTTCAGGCTCACTACCGTCGCGCGCGAGATGGTGATCGTCGCTGAACCGTTCGCGCAGTTGATCTCGACGGGAGCCTCTTCATCGCCGCTGATAATCAAACTATCGAGTACAGTCAACGCGCGCCCGCTTGAAAGGTTAAGCGTGGTTCCGGAAGCAATTTTTACCACATCGGCGGTTACGCCGGTAAGATTGTATGTATGTCCCGCGGGCAGGTTCAGATCGAGAAAACTCCCACTCAGTTCGGGCAACTCTTCGGGGCCGAATCCGGGAGGAGCCTCAGTGCGGAGACGGTCGTCATAATGGTAGCTCTTATCATAACCGGTGCCTACATGGTTACTCCGGTGAACATATCCACGACGCGTTTGAATGATCCCTCCAGTCATGTAAATTCGGCCTCGGAGATCCGTCGTCGGTCCTTGAAAAATGTCCCAATCCTCATTCTGATCTTCGAATGTGAACGATTCACCCATCGCAATCAGCGAACCGTTTATGGCTATTGAGTGACGATCCCAATCGCCCCCGGCCTCCTCATAACCATTGTTCCGCCCATTTGCCTCGGTATTCCGTATGACGATATTCCGTTCGGAAACCAGCGCTAACATCGATCTCATTTGCCGTGGATCGAAGAAACCGGTAGTATCGTTCGAGCCTGCGTAGATCAGATTATCGATCAATCCAATCTCACCAGTGGCATAGACCGTCACAAGCCCATCGACCCGACCGGCCATATCTACATCGCCGTCGATATCGATTATCTTCTTGGGTTCGCCTTCGTTCAGTGCATACCGTTCAATGAGTGAGTCTTCCCCAAATCCGCCTGGATCTCGTTGGTAGATGTCGATAGCGTCGCCGCGAAACATCAACGTCGTCAGTTTAGTTCCGTGCTGATCGGTTATGTGGTATTGAGCGAGGCGTCGCAAATAGGTAAGGTCGCAGGGGAAGTGATAGGGAGCGGCGTTGAACACCGGAGCATACTGGAAGTAGATATTCCGAGGCTGGTAATATCTGAAACACTCCTTGGCGGTGATGACGCGGTCATAAAATGTCGGTGAGGACTTTAGCCCGATGTAGTCATTCGACCGGAGCGGCCCCCAGACGGTATCCGGCGTCCAGAACCAGATGATATTTTCATCGATGGTGATTTCATGGTCTGAAAGGTAGCTGTAGTAGGTGAGCGGCTCGGCGGTTGCGAGCTGAAGTCCGGCAAAGAAGCAAATCGTGAGGAGAATTGAACGTTTCATAGCAAACCTCACTTTGTACTGGCAAGTGTTGTGTCATTCCTACGCGGGACTATGTCTGAGAAGGTCTATTAGTCTTCATCCCTACTACCAACCCGCCGCGGTTGGTAGAGCAAGCTAATAATTCTGCTTATTTTCTGCAAACCACGGCGGGTTGGCAGTAGGCATGAAGAGAGCTTCGAGTAATTCTCGGACAAACTCCCTCGCGGGAATGAACGAACTCAAACTAATCGATCTTTACCACTTTCAGCGAGTGCGCCTTAGAGCCAGCCTCGACTCTGACAATGTACACTCCAGTCGGCCAACTATTCGCATTTAACGGAATAGTCTTCTCTCCTGCCGAGAGAGTAGCCTCAGAAATCAGATCGACTGTCCGTCCCGTTAAGTCTTTCACCATCAATTTAATGTTTCCCGGCTTGGAAAGCAAGACCCTGACAAAAGTAGTCGAGTTAAACGGGTTCGGCGCTGCACTCAATCCAAAATCCAAAATCCGCAATCCAAAATTGTCCGTCGGTGCGCCAAGAATATGATCAAAGTAATAGGCTCCCATATCCGCTCTTGATCCGTCGGGATCTCGCAGCGAGGCCGGATCTCCCGCGTCGATGCAGGGCGATCCCCAGCCAAGCTGGAAGTCTTCGCGCCGCATATTCTCAAAGCGAGGATCAACCTCCAGCGAGCCTTCTCCGGCGGAGCATTCGACATAGTTGTCGTTATAGTTGTCGAAGAGGCAGTTATACTTCAGGGTTAACGGCTCCCGACGCTCGTTGAACACCCCCCAGCGATTGCCCGCGATGATGTTGTTCGTGAGCGTCACCGATCCGCCCGCGCGGTTGCGCACACCCGCTCCTCGCGCGCCGACGATGGTGTTATTCAGCACGAGACTGGTATCCGCGTTTCCGCCGACGATCAGTCCATTGCGGAAGAGCGACCGGCTGACCTTGACCGCGTCGTGTCCGACTATCGACAGTGTCGCCTTGAACGAGCTGCTGTCAACCTCAGTTCTGCCTGCGAGATAGACTGGCGCGTCGAAACTGCAGCGATTGACGCTGACACGCTCGCCGTCAACTTCCAACTCAACGTCATCGGCAAACTGAGCGTGTTCTATCGAAACGAAGGCTCCGGCTTGATTGACTCGCAACGCTCCGCCGCCGTTAGCTCCTTCGAAGACTGCCGGGCGCTCGGCGGTTCCCTGAACGATCAGACTGTCGGTCACCAATAGCGCTCCGACGCCGTGGATACGGACGGTGACGCCCTCCTGGACGATCAGCGTTCCCACCCGAGTCGCTTCTATATCATAAGGCCCGTGAAAGAGCAGCAATCGCTCGTATTCGCCGTGGATGTCGGAATATTCGCCCGGGCGGAAACCGGGAGGCGCGTCGCGCTCAAGGCGATAATCGTAACGATACATTTTGCTGTAACCGGTGCCTACGTGATTTGAGCGATGAACATAACCCTTCCTTCGCTGAGCAATTCCTCCTTTAAGATAGATCTTTCCCCGCTCATCAGGAGACGTGGGGCTCTTATAAAGATCCCACTCATCGTTCATATGTTCAATCTCAAACGACTCGCCAAGCGCTATGTATGATCCATTCAGGACGATTGAGTGCCGGTTCCAGTTGTCTGGTTCCTCCTCAATGCCGTTCTGCATCCCGTTGCGGAGATTGTCTTTTATGAGGATATTCCGCTCCGAAACGACAGCGATCATGCTCTGCTCATTGGCCTCATCGAAGTCCCCGGTGTGGGCGTCCGCGTCTTCGTAGCGAACATCATCTACCAGATAAATGTCATGGGAAGCGCCAACGGTGAGCCTGCCCGAGAGCGTTCCTTCCAACTCAAGCAAACCATCGACCCAAATTATCCGATCCTGCGGCGGCGCGATTCGGATGGCGAGCGATTCGCTTGGCGCCATCCCGAGCGGATATTGATAGACGTCGATCCCGTTTCTTCCCCTCAATTTGATCCAAGTCATCAACTCACGCCCTTGCAAGCCCTGATTGTGAATGATCAAGGCGTTTTCGCGCAAGCGTGGCATCGTTCTCGGGAATTCGTAGGGAGGCACGCCGAGGCTCAAGCCGCCGAGGAAAATACTGTCGAGTTCGTTGGCATTGTATCGCCGATACTCCCGCTGCGAACTCATCACCCGACCCATGAAATGGGGAGTGTACATGATGCCAAGAAAATCGTTGGTCCTGACCGTTCCCCACATAGTATCCGGAGTCCAGAACCACCTGAGTTCACCGAGTTCTGTGATCTCGTGATGGGTCAGATATGAGTAGTATGTCATCGGCTCGGCGACGGACGGCTGAACCGGCCAGAGCGCTCCCGCCAGAACGATCAGCGTCAACAGCAGCTTTTTCATTTCATCCTCCTCTTTGCATCGAAACATTGGGGTTCGTCGAACGGATACGAGCGTTGTCATTCCCACGCAGGTGGGAATCCAAGCAAGCGATATTAATTGGGTGTCCCACGAGGTTTGACTTGTCTGGATTCCCACCTGCGTGGGAATGACATTGGACACTCCCCCTTTCAACTTTCAACTTTCAACTTCCTAATCGACCTTCACCACCTTAACCGCTTCTGCCTTCCCGTTCCCCTCCGCTCGAAGGATATACATTCCCGCCGGAGAGGACGGATTGTTCCAGACCACTCGATGAGCGCCCGCTTCCTGCCAGCCATTGACCAATTCCGCAATCTTCCTGCCATGCAGATCGACGACGCTGATGGAAACTCTCCCCGCCGACTTCATGCTGTATTCCACCGTCGTCGCCGCATTAAACGGATTCGGCGCTACCTCCAATCCAAAATCCAAAATCCGCAATCCAAAATCGTCTTGTGGCGCGCCAAGTATATGGTCGAAGTAGTAGGCTCCCATATCCGCCCTCGATCCGTCAGGATCTCGCGGCGAAGCCGGGTCTCCCACATCGACGCAAGGCGATCCCCAGCCGAGCTGGAAGTTTTCGCGGCGGCGATCAATGAAGCGAGGATCGGCTTCGATAGCGCCCGCTCCCGCTTCGCAATCGACGTAGTTGCCGTCCGAGTTGTCGAACATGCAGTTATAGCTGACGGCTGGTTCGTCCTGCCCGTCGTTCACCACCCCGTAGCGGCAGAGTGAGACGATGTTGTTCTTCACGACCACCCCTTCGCCTGACCGGACGAGCACGCCCGCTCCGCGCGAAGTTGTGATGGTGTTGTTGACCACTTCGAGGCTCCTCCCCCGTCCACGTATGTCGAGACCCCTCAGCATCAGCGAGCGGCTCACTTTCGACGCGCCAAATCCATCCACCGACAACCTCTGACTGAAGACGCTGCTATCGACGTCGGTCAAGCCTTGGAGTGATACTTCCCCGCCAAAGCGGCACTTATTGACAATCGCGTCGCTCCCTTCGACTGTCAGTTCGATGTTCTCTGCAAAGTTGACATATTCCAGCCTCGCGTAAGCTCCGCCTTGGATCACTCGCAGCGCGCCTCCGCCGTTCATGCCCTCGACGGTGATCGGCTCTTCAGCGGTTCCGATGGCGATCAGGCTGTCAGTCACTAACAGTGATCCGACGCCGTGCAGTTTCAGCGTCGCTCCCGGCATTATGGTAAGCACTCCCACTCGAGCCGCGTCGATCTCGTAATTGGCAGGCAAGAGCAACAGCCGGTCGTATTCGCCATGCACGTCGAGGTATTCCCCCGGCCCGAATCCGGGAGGACCATTGCGCAAGAGACGCCAATCATAATGCCAGCTCTTACCGTAACCGGTGCCGACATTGTTTGAACGGTGGACGTAACCTCGCCGCCACTGAGCAATTCCACCAGTCAGCCAGATGAAACCTCGCTCGTCGGGCGTCGGGCCTTGATACTGGTCGCGGTCGTCATTCTGATCTTCAAAGGTGAACGACTCGTTGAGCGCGATGAAAGAGCCATTCAGCACAATGGAGTGTTGCCCCATATCGTTAGGCGCTCGATCATATCCGCCGTTTCGTCCGTTTGCTTCAGTGTTGGCGATGATGATGTTCCGTTCGGACGCCACTCCGAGCATCGCGTCCACTTCACCTTCCTGCCAGCGTCCCCATTCATTCGCGCCTTCATAGCGCAAATCGTCGATCAAGTAGATGTCTCCAGATGCGGCAACGGTCACCTGCTGATCGATGGTTCCCTCCATCTCGACTTCGCCATCCACCCAGATGACTTGTCGCCCGTTGGTTCCGACGTGCGTCACCAGCGACTCGGCTCGCTCCCCGCCCAACGGATACTGGTAGATATCTACGCCTTGCCCGCCGCGGAAACTGACCCAGGTCTTATTCCGACCATTGGCGTCGTTGATGTGAGTCGTGGCGATAGCCTCAAGACTCTCCCAGTTTCGTGGAAAATCGAACGGCGGCGCGTTGAAAGTCGGTGGATAAGCAAAGTAGATGTTTCCGGGCTGGTAGTAGCGGAACTCATCCTTGGCTGTTATTATCCAACCATAGAATACTGGACTATACTTGAGCCCGATATAGTCGTTCGACCGCATCGGTCCGTTGAGCGTGTCCGGCGTCCACCACCAGATGATCTCGCCGAAGCGGGTCACTTCGTGGTTCGTCAGATAGACGTAGTAGGTGATCGGCTCGGCCTGCATCAGCGTCGCCAGTTTCAACACCGCCAACAGGGCGATGACCACAATTACCGACTTCTTCATTTTATGCTCCTTTGAGTTTCGTCATTGCGAGACCTTCATTGCCTACCGTCATTCTGAAACCATCGCCGTTCCAAACTCTTGTCCGTGACGCTTTTATCAGCGATGGTTGAAGAATCTCATTCGCAAGTCCAAGCAAGATTGATTCACCTCCCGCCGCAACCGATCAAAATTCTACTGGCGGCTATTTCGGCGGGAGGTTCACAATGACATTATCTGTGGTTTTCCATGCGAGATTGCCGCACCCATCACCGCAGACTTCAATTCGATTTGCTCTCTGATCTGGCGGTTCCGGGTTCGCAATGACTCGCAGATTAAGTTCGGGATGGACAGGCAGGGACGCCTATCCTACGCGGCGGCAAACATTGCCTATGTTCTTTTCTACCAACCGCGGCGGGTTGGTAGTAGAGAAGAATCATTTCCCCCTCTCAACTCTCAACTCTCAACTCTCAACTTCCTAATCCACCTTCACCACCTTCACCGTCACGCTTTTCCCCCCGACTGTCGCCCTTGCGAGATAGACTCCCGCCGGCAACCCGCCCGCGTCCAGCGACAGCGACGATCCGCCCGCCGCGACCCCCTTTTTCGACAGCCATCTCGCCCGTCCGGTGAGATCGTAGAGAGCAACTTCTACCTCTCCGGCCTGATCCGCGTCGATCATCAATCTTGTCTGATCGTTGAACGGGTTCGGCGCGACCGCCAGCGAAAGTCCATGGAACGACTGCGCAACATCTGGAGCTGTCATCGGGTGCGGGTGAAAAAGCGCCCCAACGTCCGCCCTCGTCCCATCAGGATCGCGCGGCGAAGCAGGATCGCCGCTGTCTATGCATGAAGAGTTGCTTGCCAAGTGATAATCTTTCGCGCGCGCATTGACGAAGCGCGGATCTTCCGAAAAACAGCCCTCCCCCGGATCGCAGTCCACATAGTCGTCGACATAGTTATCGGTAATGTCAGAGTAGCGTATAATCGGGTCGCGCAGCCCACTGCTTAACACCCCCCAGCGGTTGTGCGCGACAATGCAGTTGACGAGAGTTACATCCTCAGTCTGGTCGGTCTCGATCCCGGCTCGCGCCGAGTTGACGATAGTGCAGTTCGTAAACGTCGCCGCTCCTTCAATGATGGTCGCCAATATCCCCCCGTCGAAGACCGACCTCGTTGCGGCAACCTCTCCCGCGTGGAGGAACCGAACTCGCTTGGGAAAGCGGCACGAGTCGATCTGCAAGTCTCCTCCAAATGTCAAGTCCCCCTCAATCTCAGCGGCGTTGATAACGTGATTCCCCTCCTCAAAAGTCCAACGCACGAATTCGGGCGAGCGCACATGCGAGATTCTTGAGCCAGCCCATCGAGCGCCGCCGACGCGAACCGAGGTCATATCGCCAATGATAATAATCGGTTCGGCTTCGGTTCCATTCAGGATCAGGCTGTCGGTAACGGTGACGCCTCCCTCCGCATAGAGGTTAAGCTCTGTTCCCGCTTCGACTATTAAAGTGCGAATAGTGGTCTCGCCGATGTCATAGACTCCTTTGCGCAGATCAAGTGTGCCGTAACTACGGTGGGAAAAACGTTGGTTGCCGGTCTCAAATCCGGGAGGAGGATGGTCAAAAAAACGGCTATCGTATGAGTAGCTAATCCCGTATCCGGTGAAATTATGGTTGTCAGTGTGCGTGTATCCTGCGCGGCGCTGGATGACGCAACCTTTCAAGTAGATCGTTCCCCGCATGTCGGGAGACGGCCCTTGGTAGAGATCCCCTTCGAAGTTCTGGTGTTCGAAGGTGAACGATCCGTTCGGCGTGCAGATCGCGGCGTTGATTACAATCGAGTGCCGATCAAAGTCATTAGGCGCTGCGTTATTTCCATCCTGTTGGCCATTCTTTAAGTTATCCTTAATGATGATATTGCGTTCCGACAGCAGCCCCAATCGATGATGCGGCATCGCATCCTCGCGAAAGTCACCTGTGTGTGCATTTGAGCCATCGTATCGTACATTATCCACCAACCACATATTACCTTCTGAACCAATAGTAATACTCCCAGCTAATACACCTTCCACTTCGACCTCACCTTGCACAAACATGCCTCCCTCACCCGGCGGAGCCATATGAAACAGCAGACTCTCCGATGGCCAACCGCCGACGGGATACTGAAACACATCTATGCCTTGAGCGCCTTCCATCCTGATCCACGTCATCAAATGCCCATTGTTTGAGTGGATATGACGCGCCAGTGCCCTGAATCTTTGAATGTCAATATCGAGTCCTATCTGCGCCTGTTGATCGGCGAAGCCTTCCGTGAATCCGTTATCACCCTCAAGCGTGATGGTTCCCGCCGAAGTTGCACGACCGAACTCGCCGCCCCGGAAGATCAGGTCGTCGTTCGAGTGGATGCGTCCGGCGATTCTCCCGCTGAGCGCCACCGGATCGCCTTCGACCGTGCGCTGGATGTCGGTGAAGTAGGTAAAGTCAGTAAGCCGCCAGTGTTGAGCGAACGCCGTCCCCGCAACCAACGTTGCAAGCAGTATTATCAATGTCTTGTGCATGAGAGTCTCCATTCCGGGTTATGCTGTTCTTCATATCTGTCATTGCGAACCCATCCCCGCCATATTCCGCAGTCGCTTTTTAGGCAGTTCTGCGGGGATGGGTGTGGCAATCTCGGTTTCCAACTACTTCAGATTGCTTCGCCTTTCGCCCGTTCGACACATCGGCAGGCAAATCATTCAAACGGGCGAAAGGCTCGCAATGACGATCAGGAGGATAGGCGTCCCTGCCAATCCAACCACTGCCAATCCGCTGTGGTTGGCAGAAACTTCACCGCTTTAAGGACTCCTCAACCAACCGCGGCAGGTTGGTTGTAGGAGTCGTGAGATTGGTTGTAGATCCGCCAACCCAACTACTGCCAACCCGCCGTGGTTGGCAGAAAATTCAGCGCTTTAAGAATCCCTCAACCAACCGCGGCGGGTTGGTTGTAGGAATCGTGAGATTGGTTGTAGATCCGCCAACCCAACCACTGCCAACCCGCCGTGGTTGGCAGAAAATTCACCGCTTTAAATACTCCTCAACCAACCGCGGCGGGTTGGTTGTAGAAGTCGTGGAGTTGGTTGTAGATCCGCCAATCCTAATGCCGGTTAACACTCAGCGAAACCGGCTCGGCAATCGCGTCGTCGTACCCTTCCACCTGAGCTTGCAGCCTCACCGTCACTTCGAGGGTGAAGTCGTCGAGGAAAAACTCGTTCATCACCCCTCGCAGGTAAACCGTCGCGACGCCACGCTCTTCGTTGTTCGACTGATCGACCAAGCCGGTGTATTTGCGAGCCGGATTGGGGAAGAACATAACATAGCGGCCGTTAAGCGCAAGGTTCCTCCAGTAGAAGCGCGACCGGTCGGCGCTGAAGATCACCGGCGCGTTGTTGATCGTGATGTCATGGCCGTCCCGAACGGTAGCCCAGACTCGCACAGCGCAGGTGTCGTTTGGTCTCTGGCGGTCGAACATCCAGTTGCCCGGATCGGCGGCGAGCGTCACCCGGCCTCGCTGGAGCGGCAGCGTCAAAACCAGTTCCCAAGACATAATCCCATCGGGTGCCTGAACTTCGGCACTGATGGTGATCGGCACAAACGTGTTCTGACTGTGATAACGCAACTTCGAGTAGGCGACTCCGGGAGTCGAGACTCCGTCGCGGTTGCGGTTGCCGGTCACCGCATTTTCAATCGTCGCGACTTGAGGATCGACCGTCAGCATCACCGGAAGGCCATCCGCTATCGGATTGCGATGGACGTCCCAGACATGGACAGCGACTTCCAGTTCCCACGTCCCGCCGCCGGCGTCTTCGCCCCGCGAATCGACGCTTATGTCGCACTGGAAGGGCGGTCCACCAATCACTGCCAACCGACTGTTGATAACCGAAACAGTATCGTTGCGAGGTATATCATCCCAACCAGTATTGGAACTATCGGGATCGCGCCAAGTGTAAGCTCGGACGATTACTCCACCGATTTGCTCGCCGGAATTGACCGAGACAACTGCCTCGCCGTTCCGCGTGACCGTCGAATCGATTCGACCATGATTATTGATGTTGCAGCCGAGAGGGGCATCTGGCTGATTGAGAAGTTGGAACACAACAGTAGTTGGACGTTCAACGCGATTGCCGTTGGCGTCGCGAATTATCGCTCGTGCGGTAGCCGTCTCTTCCCCAGACTGCGGCATCCCGAGTTGTTCCGGTGATATGTTCAACTCAATCGTGTCAGGCCTGCCGGAAGTGACGATCAGAGTCCCCGTTCCCGTAACAACGCCCAATCTCGACTCAACCGTCGCGGTAATGGTCACTTCGCCAGCCGCGCCATCGGGTCGATAGCGAACTGCGGCGACGCCGTTCGAGTCTGTCGTTGCGGCGACTTCGATCTCTCCGGCTGACGCGGCGAAATTCACCAGCGTCCCTGCAATGACGGGGTAAGTGTTCCTACCAAATCCGGACGTGACTGTCACCTCAACTATTGCCGTTGCGGTCGGATCATCCCCGTCCAGAACCGTCGGTTCGATGGACATGCTGACGCCGGTTGGCGGACCGCGAAGGATGGTTATCTCGACTTCATTGCTGGTCGATTCGCCAAATCCATCGGCTTGAGCGTGAATCACTTCCAATCCCGGAAAAGCGCCGGGCACAAAGACGTTCTCGGCCACGCCGAAACCTGTCACCGGAGCGGTAGCCATTCCGAAGCTGCCCAATCCGGTGTTCGTCCAGAAATCGATTAAGGTTCCAACGGGGGCAAAACTGCCATCCCGTAAGAAGGCGGTCGCCCGCACGCGAATAGTATCTCCGCTTCCCGCTTCGACTTGCAGCCGATCGGCCGTCAATGTAACCGCTGCGATAGGTTCGACTTCCCGAATCTCCACGCCCACCGACGCAGAGATCCCCCACGGCGCAAAGCTCGCGCGAATCGGAACCGGGATTAAATTCCCGTTCTCATCGTGTGAAGGCAGCCCGAGATCGGTGAAGATCGCCTCCGCCACGCCGAACTCGTTGGTTGTAACCGGCGAGGTGACCGCTCCCATCGGGCAGGAAAAATTAATTGAAGCGTCGGCGAGCGGATCGCCTGCCGCGTCCTTCAAGACGGCGCGCAGTTTAGCGGTCGTTCGCCCATTGTCGGCGTAGATGAATTCCTTATTCGAAGTCAGCGTGATCGTCCCCGGATCCGTCAGCCCCGGCGCCACAACAATGCTGTCCGAGTCGCTGATGTTCGTGCCCGGAAAATAGGGGTGATATGTGCGACGCCGGAAGCGAAGTTGTTCGTAAAGGTCGCTTTCGCGACGCCGAGTCCGTCGGTCACATTTGAGGGAGTTAATGCTCCGAAGTCGGTGGTGAATTTGACGAAAATCCCCGGCATTGGGCGATGATCGAGCGTGGTCACTTGCGCAACCGCCTCCGCGCTGACCAATCCGTCCGGCGAAGCGACCAGATGATTCGGCGAGAGGTTGAGCTTAATCGCTCCGGCAAGCTCATTGATCTGACGGACGCCGAACACGAGTTCAGAGCGGATCGGCGTGTGGCTCCAGTGGAGGTAGTCGGTTTGGACGACGATCTTCTGACGCCCCAATCCTCCGCGTGAATCGAACACGATCGAAGTCTTGCCGCCCTGCCGGTCATAGCCGCTGTATTGCGGGCCTGAGAGCGTCCCGAAAGTGGCGCTGTTGGAGTCGGTTGGCGCGAGGTAGAATTTGATCGGCACGCTGGAAAGCACCGCTCCGCCGGAATCGACCACCAACACCGAGAACGTCATCTCGCCTGATTGATCCGGCAGCACCAGCAGGTCGTTGGTGGGGGCTGAGATCAGAATCTGGTCCGGCGTTCCGGTGCAGGTCAGATCAAAATAGGCGTAGTCGGACGCTTTATCCTCCACGTCGGCGTGGAGTGAGAGTTGGAACTCGCCGCGCGAGCCGATGATCTCGAGATTGCTTCGAGCTATCCCGTTGGCGTCGGTCGTCGCGATGGGCGGATCGAGCGTCACTGCGACGGAGTTCGCGTCGTAGTACCCGTTCGCGTCATACGTCGAAAACGACACCGACACTCCCGCCGCCGCAACGCCGTCTTTCGTTACGAAGGCTGTGATCGGAATTGTGAGATCGCTCCCGGTCGGAACTGTAAAACTATGGCCCAGACTGGAGTTCAGTCCGAGGTTCCATTCGCTCTCGACCGCCGATGTCGGGGTCTCCTTGTTCTCAATAGTGCATCCCACCGTCAGCGTGAGCAACATCAGCAGCGGCAGGATAATTCCCATTTTTTGCATCCTCATTTTCCTTTTCCAGATTAGTGATTTGGTCGGAACGTATTGACTGACAATTGAAATTCGATTAGTTACGAGTTGAGAGTTGAAAGTTGAAAGTCAGGCTGTCATTCCCACGAAGGTGGGAATCCAGGCGAGCTAATCTGCTGTTACTACAAAGAATACAGGCGACTGCTTAAACAGAACTTGTCTGGATTCCCACCTTCGTGGGAATGACAGCTCTCCTCTTTTCCTTTTCCCTTTCCTCTTTCTTTTTCTTCTTTCTTCTTTAGTGTCGCGTCACCCACACATTGATCGGCTCGGCTTCCACATCAGCCGCTCCTTCCACACGAGCCGCAATTTGCCATGTCGCTTCGAGTGCAAAATCGTCGAGGAAAAAGTCGTCCATCACCCCGCGTAAATATACGGTAGCCTCGCCGCGATCTTCATTGTTTTCCTGATCCGAAAGACCGGTGAAGCGTCGGGTAACCTCAGGGAAGAAGGGAATGTAACGCCCGTTTAAGCGCAGGTTTCTCCAGTAGTATCTCGCGGCGTTAGAAGTGAACAACACCGGCGCGCCGTTGATCTCGACGCCATGTCCGTCGGTCACCTGCGCCCAAACCCGGAACAGACAGGTGTCGTTTGGCCTGTCGCGCTCAAACATCCAGTTGCCCGGATCGGCGGAGAGTTCTATCCGCCCCTGTTGAAGCGGCAGATTCCAGCGTCGTTCGCCGGCTATGACGCCGTCAGGAGCCTGCACTTCGCAGGAGATGGTCAGCGGATCGTAGGTGTTGACGCTGTTGTAGCGCAAGCGAACGAAGGCAATGCCCGACGTAGGTCCATCCCCGATGTCGTTGCCGGTGAAGCCGAAGTCGATGGTGGCGATCTGAGGCTCAACCGAGAAGACCACCGGTATCCTGTCTGCTACCGGATTGCGATGAACGTCCCAGACGCGCGCGCTCACGACCACTTCCCAGACCCCTCCGCCGACATCCTCGCCTTCGGCGTTCACGTCAAGGTCGCACTGGAACGGCGGCCCGGCGATGACCGCGACGCTCGAATTGATTACTGAGATTGTGTCGTTGCGCGGAATACCGTCAGGCCCCGCCGAACTTGAGTCAGGATCGCGCCAGGTGTAAGCTCGCAGCAGCACCCCTCCGATCCGCTCGCCCGCATTCAGCGACATAACGGCAACGCCATTCGCTGTGCGCGCTGAGTCTATTGAACCGCGACAGTTCAGGTTGCACCCCTGCGGGGGATCTGGATTGTTCAAAATCTGGAAAACAACGGTCGTCGCTCGGTCAACCGGATTGCCGTTTGCGTCCTTCACAATAGCGCGGAGAGTCGTCGTCGGACAACCGCATGTGCCGGCGACATGCATATACAGCGGATCGGCCGTCAACTCGACGGAATTAGGCAGCCCGGCAACGAAGGTGAAAGTGATTGTCGCCGAGATTACTTCCCCACCCGGCCCTGTTACCCAGACCGTAATGACTGCTACGCCAGATTCCCCTCCCGCCGAGAGAATCGCCTTCGCCTGGCCAAGCGTGTCCGTCACCAAGGTCGAAGGCGTAAGATTGCCTTTATCAGTGGAGATATGGATCAATTCCCCCTCCCGCACTGGATTTCCGAACGCGTCGGTAACAGTCGCCGTCACCCACCAGAAATCGCTTGGCGTATCCGGTTCGTAAGGGGTAATCGCCAGTCGAATGCGAGAAATCGGACCGGGGCGGATATCTATTATGGTTTCAGCTCTGACTGTATCCGACAGACTATCCGAAGGCGGAAGAGACGCCCGAACTCTAAGCCTTCCTGATACCGTTCCGACCGGTAGCTTGATTCCCCCCACCCCATGCCCGCTGAAGTAGCTCCATTCTTGAGTGCGGCTCGAATAACGCCATACTTCCCAGAGAAATACTGTCCCCGGAGGAGCGTAGGCGCCATTCTCCAACCAGCAGGTCGCAGTAAAGGAAATCGAATCGGTCTCGCTGACTTGAGGCGAAATGATGGGGTCAAACGTGATTCTCCTGCCCAAAGGTTGCGGCCTGATCGTCACCTCCACCGAATCAACGGCACTTTGGGGTCGATACTTGGCTAAAATCGTCACCGGAACGACATTCCCATTCTCATCGAGCGAAGGCAATCCCAAATCAGTGAAGACCGCATGCGCCATACCTAACGAGTCGGTAATCGCCGATGGGACAATCGCTCCCTGCGCCGCATGGAACGTCACAACCTTTCCGACCATCGCCACATCGTCCCCGTCCTTCAAAGTAGCTGTCAGGTTGGCGACGGTTCGGCCATTATCAGCGTAAATAAAATCGCGATCAGTCACGAGCCGGAGCATTGGCGGTACGTAATCCCCCTGCTCACAACGAACAGTGCAAGTCGCTTCAAATGGAGTCCCCGGAATCGTTGCTGTAATAGTGGCTGTTCCCGACTCATGATTGTCGCAGAAACGGGCGATGGCTTTGCCGTTGGAATCAGTTTGAGTTATCTCGGAAAGGACTCCCATATTCGTCTCGAATGCTACAACCACATTTGGTAAGCCAACATTGTCCACATCCCTTACTTGCGCAGTAATCGCGGAATAGCCAAGTGAGTCAGGTTCGTATGGTAGTATAGACGGATTCGCCCTGACGGTCAGCGAGTTGATCTGCGAAACCAGCCTCTTCACTTCGATCAGCGCCGTATCCGAGACAAACGCCCCCTTCCAGAACGTTGTGTCGGTCGAGACGACGATCTGCTGCTTACCGAACCCGCCGAGCGACTCGAAGGAGAATTCGATGTTTCCGTCCGCGCGGCTCACGCTGTCTCCGGCGAGGCGCCCGTAAACCGTTCCGACCGTTGTGTAGAGGACGTAGTTCAGCGGTATCCCCCCAATCGCCGAGCCGTCCTCGCCGGTCATCTGCGCGAGCAAGTCCATCCTTACCGGCGCGTTGGGAGCAGCGAGCAAGGGCGACGGTTCGTTGATCCGAATCGAAGCCGGCTGCCCCGTTCCCTTAAACTTCACCTCCCGATGCGCCGTCGCCGAGGCGGTGGACGCGCCTATCGAGAGCTTCTGGTCGCCGCGAACCAGCCTCGCGGAAAGCTCGCTCGTCGCCACGCCGAAGTTATCGGTGAGCGCCGAAGTTGGACTGAACCGTCCTGAACCTGAGAGAAGTTGGAAGGCGACGCGGACTCCAACAGCCGGAGCCCCGTCGTCGGAAGTCACTTGAGCCGTGACCGGGAGAGCAACCTCGACGCCCGCCGGAGCGACGACCGTCGCGTCGGACAGGAAGAGGGTAATCTCATAGTTGACCGGCGCGACCGGCGACGATTTATCCGATTCGCATCCGACCATCGCCGCCGACAGCGCGAGTATGCTTACGAAAAGAGTCCGTTTCATTATTTCCTCAAAGGTATAAAGCCGCTCTCAGTAGGATAGGCGTCCCTGCCTGTCCAAATCCGCGTAGGATAAGCGTCTCGCTTGTCTGAACATCAGTAGGATAGGCGTCCCTGCCTGTCCAAATCCGCGTAGGATAAGCGTCTCGCTTGTCTGAATCCTCAGTAGGATAGGCGTCCCTGCCTGTCCCTATGTGGACTTGAGACGGAGATGGACAGGCAGGGACGCCTATCCTACTGACCCTGCCCCCCTTTCAACTTTCAACTTTCAACTTCCCCTCCTAATGCCTCGTCAAGAAAATGAACGCTGGATCGGCGGTTATGTCGCTCCCCTCAACCGACGCCTCTACATGGATAGTCACCTCCAACGTGAAGTCATCGAGATAAACGTCCCCCATAACCCCGCGCAAATAAACCGTCGCTGTCCCGGCTGGTTCATTATTCTCGGCGTTCACGAAACCGGTATAGCGGCGGGCGACTTCCGGGAAGAATTGAATGTATCGTCCATTCAATCTCAGGTTCTTCCAGTAAAATCTCTGTCGATCGGTGCGGAAGAGGATTGGCATATTGTTAATGGCATTCCCATGTCCATCGGTCAATACCGCCCAGACTCTAAATGTGGCTGTGTCGTTCGGATTTGCGCGGTCGAACATCCAGTTCTGAGGATCGACCTGAAGCGACAACGCACCCTGTTGCAAAGGAAGTTGTATCGCTCTCTGACCGACAACCGGACCATTAGGTGTATTGATCGTCAACTCCAGCATCGTTTGTTGTCCTGTCTGATCACTCCGATAGACAATGAAGAACGTGTCCCAAGTTGAACCGGGCTGGATTTCAGCAATTGGCGGATCAAGACTCGGATTGAGTGCGACCTGATCAGAAATCGGATTGCGATGCACGTCATAAAGCCGCACGCTGACCGGCAACCGCCACAAGCTATCACCACCGTCCTGCGCCGCTTCGTTCAAATCAATGTCAATGCTGTACGGCGGTCCCGCCACTACCGCGACCGTTGAGATCGTCACGCTCATCGCTTCAGTTCGAGGAATGCCGTCCGCGCCTGCATGTTCAGCGTCCCAATCCCGCCAGGTGAACGCGCGGATGAGTATCCCACCTATCCGTTGCCCGGAAAATAGCCTGACCGTCGCGCGCCCATGCTCAGTGACTGCCGAGTCGAGCGTTCCGCCTCCCTCCCAATGCGCGCCCACCGGCGGTTGCGGCGAGTCAATGAGCTGCACCATCACCGGGATCGGCGGTTCAAACAGGTCGTCGAATTGGTCTCTGACCTCAACCGTGAACACCATCACGCTGTCACCGCCTGTTCCGGGTGGGCTGAGCGGCCCGCCGTCATTAGTAACACTGATATTGTTAGGCAGCCTTTCCGCCCCCGGAATGGTGATCGACCGATAAAGATCATTCCATCGCGCTGAAACAATGATTGGACTCGGATCTGCATTGTGTGACATTTGCGCCTTAGCTACACCGTTGGAGTCGGTCGGGAAAACGCGTAGGAGAACTCGAGGCTCAGTTCCAAACGAAACCATTTGGTTGGACGATATCGGATGCCCGAACTGGTCGGCGATCCGGGCGAAAACACAATCGTAGGAAGGATCTCGCGTGTATGTGAGCGTCATATCATAGATGCGGCGAACGACCGGGCGGATCTCGATATAGACTGTGTCAGCGGCTGCGTCTCCATAACTCGCGATGACCATGGCAGTGAGTGTGTCGGAGTCATCCTGATTCAACCCTACGAGTCTCGCCGTTGTATTTCCAAGACGAGTGATAACTCCTTCACTCGTCGAGAATTCAACTATTGCGCCCGGCACACTCACGCGGTTGGAGTCGAATACCAACGCGGACAAGTTGGCGGAAGTAACTCCATCGTCGGCGTAGATGAAGTCTCTATCGCTGGTTAGTTGTAGCGAAGCTCCCGCAGACGCGACTAGATGAATCTGAATCGTCCGATCAAAGTCATACCCCGGAGCCCAGATGCGAACATTCGCCAAACCGGAAGTTCCATTGCTCTTCAAGATTGCGCTCGCAATCCCGGCAGAATCGGTCGGCGAATTAATTGTTAGTATCCCAAAGTCAGTCGAGAATCGAATCTCGATGTCAGGGACGCCGATGTTGTTTTCGTCCTTTGCCTGCACTCCGATGCGCACTGAATCAAGCGGATCAACTGTATTCGGCGTCAATCGAACCGTAAAGGTTAGCGTCTGCTCGACCTTACGTCTCACTTCGATGAGAACCGTGTCGGAAACGAAGGCTCCCTTCCAAGTCAGAGTATCAGTTGACGCGACGATATACTCTCTACCAAATTCAGCGAGCGCTTCAAAGGAAATCAGGATACTACCGTCTTTACGGCTAAGGCTGTCTCCCGAAATACTGCCAAAGATTCCTCCATACCAACTGACGAGAGAATATTTCAGCGGGATACCTTCAACCGCTGCGCCGTTCGCGTCGGTGAGATGTGCGCGAAGGTTAATCCTTGCTGGGGTCGTCGGAGGGACAACAACTGGTTCGACTGGTTCGGTTATACTTAGGGAGGTTGGTTGACCGGTTCCAATGAAATGCAGGTCTTGACGAGCGGTCGCTGAAGCTGTCGAAACGCTGAAGGTGAGTTTCTGCGCACCCCGGAGCAGCGTCGTCCTCAAAACCGATGAAGCGATGCCCTGACTGTCAGTCACGGCTGAAATCGATTCAAACCGACCCGATCCCGCAAGTAGTCGAAACGAGACGCGGATTCCGCTGACTGGAGCGCCTTCGTCACTGATCACTTCCGCTACGATAGGGCGAGAGATGTCCATGCCCGCCGGAGCGAAGATCGTTTGGTCTGATATGTAGAGGTTGATGTAAGAATCCGGGACTACAACTGGTGTAACAGTCTTATCGGATTCGCATCCGCCGATAAGCAGCGCCGCTATCATAAGCAACGCCGATAGTCTTGAAATACTGGTTCGCATTATTCTTTTCCTTTTCACTGGGTCTTGGTTGAAATCTGCTGCATCGGTGAATCGGGCCGGTAGTCCACCTGCCCTTCAATCCGAAGTTATATCTAATTGAATAATTAAGAGTAACAAAACCCGCATTATTCCCACGGAGGAGTCTGTCTGAGAATTGGCGATAATCCTAAAGCCCCCTACTGCCAACCCGCCGCGGTTGGCAGATATTACAAATAATCATTTGCTTGCTCTGCCAACCGCGGCGGGTCGGCAGTAGGGGGCGGATTGGTAATAGGGATTGCTGTGATTAGGGCATTCTCCGACAGATTAGAAACTGGGAATGACGCCTTCTTTTTTTCATTTTGATTCAATTTGATATCAGCGTGGTTCTTGGAAATTACGTTCTACGGAAGCGCCATAAGCTGGCGCGAAGGCTCGTAACTTTTCGTTCTGCAACGGCGCGCTATGCCACAATGTGACAATGGCCAAACCGTTTGCGTTGGTGATCGCCGAAGGAGTGCCGACCATGCCGGGAACGTCGCTCTCGATGTGGATGACGACGCCCGGAGCAGCCTCGCCCGACTCAAACCGGGCTTGAATGGCGACTCGTTCGATTTTGGTTGAAGGATTGGATTCTTTATTTGAAGGAAGGAAAGTGAGGAAAAGCTTCTTGGCAGGCTCGAGCGGTATAGTCAAGGTCGTCGAGACGCTTGCGGAAGCAGACGGGAGCAGCCTGCGGACTTTGTCGGGCGAGATGAGGCTTGCAGGGATCGAAGTTGGCTCAAAAAGCGGAGCCGTCTCGACGACGAGAGTGATCGGAGTGAAGTCATAGCCATTATGACGGAGTTCCACGCTGACCACGCCGTTTCCGTCTGGATCCGACGCCGATGAGATCGAAGCAGCGCCGCTGATCACGCGAAAGCGCAATGGTTGAGACAATAGGGCTGCACCGTCGGAGCCTAACACTCGCGCATGAAGTTGAAAGGTCGAAGACGAACCGGAATTTAGAAGAAAATTGGTAGGCGGTGAGACGAACTCAACCGACGCCGGAGCAGAGACGCCCCGAATACTAAGGTCGAACAGGAGAGTGTCGCCGGGAACTGTGGCGAGGATACGAACGTGAGATTCTCGACGCGTGACAAGCGCAAAATAGAGGGCGCGCGCGTGTCCTGTGGAATCGCTGATGGCGATTTCAGGAGCAACGTCGCCCTCGCCTTCGATCACGCTGAGGCGAACCGGAGCGCCAACGACAGCCCGCGAGGAAGAGTCGAGGGTAGTAACATCCAAGGCGAGTGCAGTGAACTCACCCTGCCGCGCAATTATTGCGCGTTGGAGTTGCTGAGTTCGGAGTTCAACCGGAGCGGATGTCTCCGGCGAAAATGCAAGCTGGTTCTGGCATGATGACAAGCACATGAACGTCAAAGCCAGACCACCGGGAATCTTGGCATAACGCATATTTTACGCTCATTGGACACATAGGCTGATCTTCCCTTCAAAGATGCAAAAGTCGAGCCGTCAAGTCAAACTCTTTCAGACAAGATCATGCGCTTCATTTCATTACAGCGAATTCTTGGTAAACGAACCAAGATAAACTAAATTAGTTATTATTACCGAACCCCAATGCAAAGGTATGCATGATCCTCCGTCGGACAATCCTTACCCTCGCGATTTTCGGGCTGATCTCGTCGCCTCTATTCGCTCAAAAAGTCCAGCCGACCGTAGCGACTCACACAGACCGGCTATCGCAAGAGGAGCGCGACTACGTCGTCAACCTCGGCGATGAACTGACCAGCTTGATGAGCGCCTACCAGTGGACGACCGGCAAATACCGCTATCCTCTTCCAATTCAGGTCGATATCTACTTCGATAAGTATGTCCGCGTCGGTTCAGTCCATCGTTACACAGCCGGAATTCTGGTCGCGTTGAAGAACGGGATCCAGATCCGGGACAAACGCTGGGACTTTCAATACTCGCAAGACTATCGTCTCCATTTCGGCGAGCCGTACGATACGTTCACGGGTATGATCGAATTTTGCACGAATCTCTGTCTCGGGTTCGAGGCGGATCGCATGGCGCCATTAGGCGGCGACGGCTACTATCGCAAGGCTCAGCAGATCGGAGAACTCGCGCGATCTGAAGCGTTGTTTGCTTCGGGTTGGGACGATCGGCGAGAATTTGCTTTTAGTCTGACCGATACAACCTATGCAAATATCCGCTTGGCGCGCTTCCATGCCGAAGCTGGCGCCTTCTTTGCGAATAAAGATAACTGGGAGCAGGCGACTGCTCATCTCGCAAAGACAGTCGAACTGCTGATCAAATGCCCGGCGTCTCAAGCTGAGTTCCGTCGCGGCGATTACATACTTCGCTTCGTCGATCTTGACGCCCTTGTACAGACGCTTAACAAAGCCAAGATGCGACCGGAACTGCAAACTTTAGCCGACTGGGACAGCGAGAATCCTGACAGATACCGTTAAGAAGGCTTGACATTCAGCAATCGAATCGCTATTTTCTACGGTGATGAATAAAATGAAACATACTAATTCAGCGATGCGCGGGCTTGCACTCGTAACGCTGTTCCTCGCGTTGGCTCCGGTTGCCTTTGGACAGGTGATTCGGGACTTCAGCGCGGTCGGCGCGAGTCAAGGCGTCTTTTTGCAATGGACAACTTTACGCGAAGCAGGCGTCAGCGAATTTCGCGTTCAGAGAAGTTTCGATGGTCAGCGTTTCCATACGATTCATACAGTTCGCCCAACCGGCTCAAACCACACTTATAATTACACTGATGACGACCTCTTCAAGGGGCCGCAGCAGACTTATTACTATCGCATAGAAATCGCGAGTAATGAGGATAACCTCGCCTATTCCCCCATTGAAGAAGTTGCGCTGAACTTCTCAGGCATCCGGCGCACTTGGGGCAGCATCAAGGCGATGTTTAGATAATCTTGGAAACGATAAACGAAGAACTATAAACGAAAACGGGATGCAATGCATCCCGTTTCGTAATTATGACCATCCTCGTTTTCACGCCCGAACGATCTTCGCCCACACCTCCTTGGCGGCTTCCTCAAAGCTTTCTTCACTCCCATCATTCACAATCACAAAATCAGCCCTGCGCGCTTTTTCTTCCGGCGCCATCTGACGCTTAAGTCGCGCTTTCGCCTCATCCAGCGACACTCTCATTCGCGCAGCAGCTCGAGTAATAAGTTTCTTGGGTGGAGCAGTCACTACCACAATCCGGTCAAAGTCTTTCTCGATACCCCACTCATAGATCAGCGCCGCATCGAACACCACGACCATGCAAGTCTGCGCCAATCGCTCCATTTCGTTTTGAGCGAGGCAATAAAGAATGGGAAAGGTGAGGTTGGTGAGGTCTTGCTGAGCCTCATCCGTTGCAAAGGCTGCTTGCGCCAACGCCCGACGGTCAATCTGTCCGGACGGTTCGAGTATTTCCACGCCAAATCGAGCTGTAAGAGCCTGTCGCAGACCTGCATCACGTTCGAGCGCCCAGCGCCCCACCTCGTCGCCCTCAACCACTCCGGCGCCAAGACTCTCCCAGATCGCCGCGGCGAGCGATTTCCCAGCTCCAAGCGGACCTGTCAGTCCTATTCGAATCGGTCGCATCAATTCGCTCAGACTACCATCCCAAGCCGTTTGCGAACTGCCGGAATCAGACCTCCTTCAACAAGGATGCTCATCACGGAAGGATCGAGCGCGGGGAATGGCGTCTTTTCCCCTCCCGCTTCAACGACGCCGGTCTCAAAATCGACCGTGACTTCGTCGCCGTCTTTTACAAGCGTTCGGACATCAGCCTGGACGAGCGGCAATCCCTGATTGACTGCATTCCGGAAAAAAATCCGCGCAAAGGATCCAGCGACTACCACCGCCACGCCCGCCGACTTAAGGCAGGTCGCGGCCTGTTCACGACTCGATCCGCAACCAAAACCGGGTCCGGCGATTATTATATCCCCCGGCTTCAATTTGGCCGGAAAGGATGGATCAAGCCCTTCAAGAGCATGTTTGCCCATCTCGACTGAGTCGAGTATCGGCAGATACTTCCCCGGGTAGATAACGTCTGTATCGACGTCCTCGCCCAATACCCAGACACGGCCTATGATTCTCTGCTCCATTGACTTCCTTATAGCTCAATCAGTTCTTTGGGCGACTTGGTTAGAATCTCGTGTCCATCGGGCGTAACCACCACGTCGTCCTCGATTCTAACTCCCCCAAATCCACTTATGTAGATGCCCGGTTCGATGGTCACGATATTCCCAACTACCAGCTTGTCCTTCGACGCCTTATGAAGACGCGGATAAGCGTGAACTTCCTGGCCAATCCCGTGGCCGAGGCTGTGGGTGAACTTATCGCCATAACCGCCGTCGGTAATGATCTTTCTCGCCAATAGGTCCAGCTCAGAGCAAGCTGCTCCCGGTTTGACAGCGTCCGCTGATCGCTTCTGCGCTTCAAAAACAAGGTTATAGATTTTCTTCTGCTGAGCTGACGCTTTCCCGACAACGATGGTTCGGGTCATATCGGATGTATAATGATCGGCTACACAACCGATGTCAAAAGTGACAAAATCGCCCTTCTTGATTTTTTTCGTCGAAGCTCTACCGTGCGGGAGAGCCGAACGTTCGCCGGAAGCAACTATTGGCTCAAAAGAGTCACGCTCTGCTCCGAATTTCATGTGCCGGTAGGTAATCTCCGCCGCGAGTTCCAACTCAGTCATCCCCGGTTTGATTTCTCCAAGTAATGACTGGAAGACTTTATCGGTGATTGAGCAGGCTTTCCGAGTTGCTGCAATCTCATCCTCGTCTTTGACCGCCGATATCTGTTCAGCGACATCGCGCGCTTCAACCAGCGTTACATTGGGAAAAGCTTTGGCAAAGTGCTGTTGAAAGTCAACCGTCATCCGGCTCACTTCAAATCCGAGCCGACCCCGAAAACGAATTTCCCGATTCTGCTTTAATTCCCGAACAAACGCATCGGCCAGACTCGCGCCATTTGAATACGTAAAGACTTTGGCGCCCTTGACCTGTTCTTGTGCCTGATTAAGATACCGACCGTCTGTAATCAGATAGGCGTCGCGCCCTGTAACCAAAAGCAGAGCATTCGATCCAGTGAATCCGCAGAGGTAGCTGATGTTGGCGTAATGCTCATGATGAACGTCAGAGAACTTCGTAAACAGGAAATTCGATACGCCGAGCGAACGGAACTTCCGACGAACAGCGTCGAGGCGCTCTTCCATGACAACTCCAGCGAGAAGGTGATTAATTATCGGTCAACTTGGATCGCAATGCGTCCAAACGTCTTTTATAAGCTTCGTTAGTTGGGAATTTTTCCAGCAAGGCTTCATACACCTCAACGGCGCGAGTCCAGTCCCCTTGTGAAGCATAAAGCTCGGCCAGCGTCTTGGTAGCAATCTTTGCTTTCCCTTTCGCATCGCCTTCTTTTGACTCAGTTTCAGCGGTTTTAGAAGTCGCAGGAGGTTGCAAAGTCGGTTGCGGAGGAGTCGCCTTCAATGCGGATGGCGCAACTTCTTTTCCGGTCACTTCTTTAGCGATAGCGGCAAGTTTGCCCCGCACCTCCTCTTCGCGAGCTACCATATCAGCCGGTTTCGATAAGGGAGCCTCTTCGATTGCATCGGGTTCAGGCTCTAGTTCAGGTTGTGGAGCAGCAACAGTAACTTTCTTTTCTTGAGTGACACTTGGGGGCGGTGGAGCTGCTTTAACCTCGGGTTCTTCCACTGATACAGGAGTCACAGGAACAGGAGCAACATCCTCTAAGGGCTCTGAAGACGGTGGAGGCGATTGCGCTTCCTGTTTCTTGATTGGTTTGACTACCTTGGGTTCATTAGAAGGCGCATCGTCGGTTTCAAATCTCGTCAGTAGTTGTGAGATTGGCGCGCGCGGCGGCGTTGGCTTTTTATCGCGTTCAGCGCCAAGTAGTCGCATAATCGAAGAATCGTCGCGGGGAAATTTTCCCCCTCCCGGCGTTTGACTCAAGCGCTCTACCATACTCGGAGGAGCTACCACAGTTTCCGGTATCCGAATTCGTGCAGCCGGTGGAGTCGGTTTTATAGGTGCGCTTGATTCCAGAGGCGACTCCGAATCACTCTCTGTTTGCTTAGGAGAATCGTGTTTAGGCGGCGCCACCGGAATTGCCCGACCTTTCGGTTGAGATGCAGTTTCTTCATCTAAATCAAGCGGTCTCCGTTCGGGCAGAACCATATCCGGCGGAAGACGAAAACGTGGCTGTTCGACAACAGGAGGGGTAGAAGGCGCTACATCAGGTTGAGGCGCCGTTTCTTCATCTAAATCAAGCGGTCTGCGCTCGGGTAATACCATTTCCGGCGGAACACGGAATCGTGATTGTTCAGCAACAGGAGGGGGAGCTACTTTAGGCTTTGGAGGTTCCAGATCGGGCGGCTGCGGCGTCGCGCCAACCCATTCATCTTCGAGTTTTGGCGACGATGTAATTTCGGACGACGGCTCTGTTCCCACTGATTTGCTGAGGATATGAACATAGGGTTTTACCATCGGCTCATGCTCAAAGACAGGTTCACTCACATCGCCTTTAGGCATCGAAGCCGAATCGACTCCTTCCTTTCTGTTTGAATCTCCCTCGCCATTAGATACGGCCTCTACACGTTCACTTGAACTTCCAGTAACAGTCTGGTTTCCTTGGGCTGTATCCTCTTCTTCCTCAGACAGCTCAAATTGCTCGGGTCCGATTTCAACCAGCGGCTGGGTTGATTGATCTGTAACGGCGTCCGCCCAGGAGACTCGAACATATTTGTCTCTCGTTTCCTTTTCTGGTCGGCGAATTTTCTCGACCGCCTCCGGCTCCTCCCATGCGAGTTTTTCACGACCGTGCACTTCTCTCTCGCGAGGCAGGTCACCATCTTCCGCAAAAGGATCATCGGAAGAATCCTCAGGGAATTCATAACGCTCAGCTCGCCGGGCAATCTCCTCTGGAAGAGCGCCGGCGCGCAGCAGCGCCTGCCGTAGAGTACCCGGCATCACCCGGCTGACAGACTCGCGAGTATATATACCGGATTTAACTGCAGCCTCCCGGAGCAATGCAGTCTGGAGCATAGTTTGAATATTCTCATCCAGAGTCTCGAGGCGAGCGAGATGACGTAAATGAAACAGATAGCCTTCCTGATCGCCTTCTTCTGCTGCTAAATCCGCGCACTGACGGTGGGCAAATGGTATGTCCGGATCGATCTGCAATGCCTTCTCAAACGCCGTTCGCGCCAATTTCGCCTGTTTTAGTCGGAGGTGCAAATTGCCTTTGACAAGCCAGCCCGACACGCTGTCCGGAATTTGCTGAAGTCCTTTGACGACTATCTTGGCGGCAGATTTCGCGCTCCCGCGTCTTAATTCCCACTCAGCGATGCGCGGAAATAAGCGAGGCTCGCTGGGAAGCATTTTGGCGAGGTCTTTCTCGCTTCTAATGGGATCAGCACTCTTGGCCATCGGGATCCTCTTGGTTTCGGAGGCGACGGAGAACGGGTATTACCCGAACGAAAGGAGATTCTGCGTAATGAGCAACGCGGGATGGTCAATCTCCGCGTTGGAAGCAGTCTATATACGCATAACCGATTAGTAATTCAATGATTGTAAAGAGATATGAAGTTTATCCCTCGGAAGGAATAAAACGCTCAATTGAAGAGAGTGCAAGTCGGTACTCAATCCGCGCGCTTACTGCGTCACGCCGTGTGCGTGTAAGTTCGAGTTGTGCGTCAAGAAGATCTCGTGAGAGAATCAGACCATTCGCGAAACGCTCTGATGTGATTTTATAGCTCCGCTCGGCTAATTCAAGCGCGCTGTCGGAGATTTTTATCCTATCCCGGGCGCGAGCAAGTCTGCGGAATGATTCACGCTGATCTGCCGCGAGTCGTTCCAATCGTAAGCGGTAGTCGAGTCGCGCGGAGCGCAGCTCAGCCTTCTGTTTCTGTATCTGCCCTGAAGTCGAACCAAAACCATAGACTGGCAAAATAAATGAGACGTCAATGCCAATCGATTCGGTCTGTGGATTCTGACGGGCGCCGTCCAGCGTTTCACTGAGTGTTGAGCCATTATAAGATACATCAAGCGAAGCGTCAAGTCGAGATGTTGCAAGCGATCCGCGAGTCCTTATTTCTGTTGATCGGAGTCCGAGTGCTTGTATCCGGGCATCTGGACGTTGGTCAAGCGATGGTTCAACCGGCGCTTCAGGCAGTGCGCCTTGCAGGTCATCGGCTGCCGGTAAAATCACAACTCCCTGATCGAGGCCAAGTTGTATCCGCAGATCATCCATAGCAGACTCTACTGCTCCATCTGCATCACGAACCGATAGTTCTCGCCGCGCGACATCAACTTGTATTTGGAGCAATTCAACTTCGGGAATCAAGCCTGCCTTCATCTTACGCTCAGCGAGATCAGCGGATTGCCGCCCCTGTTCGAGATCCTGACGTGTGATCGCTAAAGTAGCAACCGCCTCAACAAGCGCATAAAATGAGGTCGTTACGTTATGACGGATATCTCGGAGAGCAATTTCGTGGCTGATCAGATTCGATTCGCGATTGAGCTTATCAATTGTGTACTGCCGCCATACAGGATTGCCAGCTAAAAGGGGCTGCGAAAGCGTCGCCGACCGATTTGAGCGGTAGTAGTTGTTGGTGTATGGAATTCCCTGATCGATCTCTGACTTGTAGCGCTGTATGCTGTTGTTCAACCTAAACGTAGCGCCCCAAGGCAACTCTTGACTAATAATAAGATCGCCCTGATATGATTCTGAAGTCTGCTCGCCGCTCGAGTAACGCGCCCGATCCCAAGACGGCGTCCGCCCTTCGAGTGAGATCTGGGGGAACCAACCGCCCACGGCGTTACGCCATTCTCCAGCATCTGCAATGGAGTCTTCTTTGACTTTCGCCGCGCCTATTCCGTTATTAAGCGAGGTTTGGATCGCTTGATCGAGGGTTACTCTAAGCGTATCGGCTGCCGCTGATCCCGTTAGATAGAATAGCGATAGAATAGTTAGAAGCGATAGCCTATTCATAGCGCAACGCCGCAATCGGATCGAGTTTGGCCGCTCGTCGCGCTGGAAGCCAGCCAAATATGACGCCTACTCCCGCCGCAACGCCGACAGCTAACAATACCGCCCAGACCGATACCGCTGTCTCCCAGCCCGCAAAAACCGAAATGCCCCGTGCGAATCCCACTCCAACTGCCACTCCAACCACGCCGCCCATCAATGACAACAAGATCGCTTCATAAAGGAATTGGCGGGCGATGTCACTCTGAGTCGCCCCGATTGCCCGACGGATACCGATCTCACGAGTGCGTTCCAGTACCGAGGCGAGCATGATATTCATAATCCCTATGCCGCCTACTAACAGTGAAATCGAGGCAATCGTTCCCATGACCACATTGAAAATTCTTTGAGTCGCCTGATGCTGGCGGAGCAGTTGTTCCGGCACAATCACATTATAGTCCTGTACCCCCCGATGTCGCCGGTTGAGCGTTCGACTTATCACACTTGCATAAACTGAAAGAAGATCGGGCGATTTCAGTTCTACAACAATTCGACTCAATTCAGAATAGGAGGAAGCAGCCATAGACTGAGTGAGCGCGATCGATAGCGGAATGTATAGATCGCGATTTTCGTCTCTCAATGCGACGCCCTCGATCTCGCCGCCCCCGGACGCTCGACGTTCGACAACGCCAATGACGGTGAAAACGATATTCTTGATCTTAATTTCCCGTCCGACCGGGTTATCGAGGGGGAAGAGTTCGCGACGCGCGCTCCAGCCAAGCAGGCAGACTCGACGTTGAGCAGAATAATCGGCGTCATCGAAAGTCCGGCCGAGGAGGAGTTTCATATTAAATAAATCGAAGTAGTCTGGCGGCGCAGATACAACATTCAATCTCGCCTCTTTACCGCCGCCGGTGATATCGAACTCATCCATTCGCATCGGCGTCACACGCACCGCATCAGTGATGATTTCGCGGAGGGCGTCGGCGTCCTTGAGACGAAGCCCGTCAGGGCTCTTTTCCTGAGACTCTTTCAATAGGTCGCTATCGCTGATTTTGGCTTGATCTATGATGATGTTCGATGCGCCCATCAACTCGATCTGCTTTAGCGCTTCCCGTCGAGCGCCCTCGCCAATGGACGCCATTCCGACCACTGCCGCGACGCCAAAAATGACGCCAAGCGCTGTCAAGCCAGAGCGGAGCCGATGGGACATCAGTCCTTCCCAAGCGCTCTGAATCTGCTCACGCGTCACAATCAATGGTTGCGCCTTCCACCGCTGCTCCCCGGCGGTCTTCTACTCTGCGCGGTAGAACGATTCTGCGATGATGTTCCGTTCTTCTCAGCCGAGCCGACCTGTCCTTCATTCTTGCCTTTTTTCGGGGCTTCCTCGTCAATTTCGGCAGTCGGATCGACAAGAGCTACTCGCTCGCCTTCCCGCACACCCTCCTCGATGACGACGAAGTTATCGTTACGAGCGCCGAGTTTCACGGTTCGTTCCTCGAAGCTCCCATTGTCAGTCGCAAAAACAACCATCCTTCCGCCCTTATCGAAGACGGATTCTATCGGTACGAACAATTTCGATTCGAGACGATCCACGATGATAGTAGCCGTCGCCGACATTCCCGGTCTCAACATCGGATCGCTCCCTTCAACCCTGACAACCACATCAAACAGTTTCGCTTCAGATTGCCCCTCTTCTGCGTGAGCCAGGACCGCTACTTCGATAACTTCACCATGGAAAGTTGGGTCTGGATATGCGTCAAGTTTAATGTCAACCTTCTGCCCCACTTTAACTTTGCTGAAATCTACTTCAGACACGGCAGTAGCGACCTGCATCAGCGAAAGATCCGGCAACTCGATCAAGGCGGCTCCACGCCAGGGAGTGTCGCCGATTTTGATTTTCGACATTTCGCCGCCGCGCCAGATCTCTTTATAAACAACCAGACCGGTCGCGGGAGCGGTCATCCTGAGGCGAGCAAGATCGAGACGAGTTTTCTGAATGTCGTATTCGGCCTGTTTTACTTTCAGTTCAAGCGACCGGACATCCGCGGAATCGATCTGGAGCTGCGCCGTGATTTCCGCTTCGGATTGTTTAAGGGAGATTTCGGATTGTTTAAGGCTTAGTCGTCCTTCTTCGACCTTGACGTCCGCCTCAAATTTCATCTGTTCGAGACGAAGTTCCGCCAGTCGGTAACTTGCGCGGCTATTTTCGAGGGATGATTGCAGGGAAGCCATGTGCGAAGCCATCGACGCATGACTGCGCAGCAGGTTGGATTTGGCGATATCGAGTTCAGCGAGTTGGTCATCGAGCTGTTGTTTGAGTTCGGTAGTGTCAAACTGAACCAGCAGGTCGCCTTCACTTACGCGCGTCCCTTCCGGCACGAGGTCTATGATCTGGAGGTTGACGCGTGCGGGCGGCGCCGTCATGGTAACAGAATTCTCGGCCCGAAGTTTCCCCGGCTCCTTTAGATCGATAATGAACTCCCCCGATTTGACGCTGACCGAGGGAAGCGATGAACTCTTCAACGGCCAGACCAGCCAGACAAGAAGAATCAGTAAGCCAAATCCTGCCAGAAAGCGCAATCCCTTCGGAATGCTCAACCAGAGGCTACGCATCAGAGTCAACGCCTTCATATACCGGTCTCGATTTCTGCCAGGCGGCGATATCCATTGAGTATCTCTTCCGCCCATTGATGGCTCGCTGATGGTCCGGAACCGGTCAGCCAGATGATTCTCTTGTCGGCCCTGAACCATGTCATCTGCCGTTTGGCGAACTGTTGCGTTGCTATGATGGTCTCCTCTATCGCCTGTTCAAATGATATTTCGCCCGCAATGGCGCGCGCAATCTGCCCGTATCCGACTGCTTCAGCAGCAGCCGCGGGAATCCCGGTCGTGTGCATAAGTTCGCGAGTCTCCGCAATCCAGCCATGCTTGATCATAGAATGGACTCGATTTCTGATCATTTCACGCCGCTCCAATAGCGGACGTTCCAAACCGTAAATAAGCGGTTCAATCCAAGCCGGTTGTCTCGAGTCTTTGTGCCAGTCGCTAAGTCGTTTACCGGTGATTCGCCAGACTTCAAGCGCTCTGAAGAGTCGCTTCAAATCGCGCTCGCCAACAAGGATCGAATACTCAGGATCAATTTCTTGCAACTCTGCTAAGAGGGCTTTTACGCCTCGCGACGCCAACTCTTCTTGTAGCGAGCGACCAATGTTCAAGTCTGAAGGCGGGGTTTCCGCCAATCCGTCGATAATCGCTTTTATATAAAGCCCGGAACCGCCTACGAGCAGAGGCAGTTTTCCACGAGTGGCAATCTCCTCAACAATGGAACGCGCTCGCCGGGCAAAATCCCCCGCCGTTATTCGACAATCGGGAGAATCAGTCGCCACAAGATGATGGACTATTTCTGCGCGTTCTTCGGGTGTAGGCGCCCCGGAACCGATCTCTAATCCTCGATAGACCTGCCTCGAGTCAGCGGAGACGATTTCACAGTCAAGTTCACGCGCTACGATCAGCGCCGTTTCGCTTTTACCGACCGCGGTTGGACCGACGATTACCAGAATCCGTAGTAAATCAGCGACCGGCGTCGTCACAGCATTATCTCTTAAACCACTTTTCAATTTCCCGACGGTTCAACACATGATAGATCGGGCGTCCATGAGGACAGAATTCGGGATCTTCACATAGAAACAGTTCTTCGATCAGACGAAGCATTTCTGCCCGTTCCAGCGGTTGGCCGGCTTTAACAGCTCCTCGACAGGCAAACGCCGCAGCCAGCCGGTGGCGAGGATCAGATCCCGTTACAGCTCCCTCTCGCATTTCATCGATAATCCCAAGCATCATCGCCCGTTCGCCGGATATCCTAACAGCAGCAGGAACCGAGAGGATGCGGAATTCTCGAGGACCGAAACGTTCCACTTCGAATCCCATTGCTCTAAGCAACGGAATCATCTCTTCGACCATGACCACATCTTCAGGCGCGACCTGCAAACTGGTTGGAAAGAGCAACTGCTGACTGACCCACGGCGTCTTTTCCATGGAAGCGAGGCCGCGTTCGTAGAGAATTCGTTCATGTGCAACATGTTGGTCAATGAACACAAGTCCGGTCTTCAAGGGAGACACGATGTAGGTGTCGAATACCTGCCATACTACCGGCCCTCCTTCACTCTCTCGAGGAACCGCGTCCGCAGACGGACGGGTTGATTCGCCGTTGAACTCTTTAAGGCGATGCTCTTTAAGTTGGTCTTCGGCAGTATGGGGATCGAAAAGATTTGTGTGTGCAGAATTGTCGGCGTTCCGCTCACGATCCGTGGGAAAAGGCATCAATGGTCCATTCGGAGCGAGATGACGACGGGGTATCGGAGTATATGGGGTAAGATGATCCGGAGCAGGCACAGGCGATCGCTCGGATCTCGGTTGTTCGTAGGCTGAACGGTTTTGCCCGCTGCTTAAATTCTGCGACGCGCCGACCTGATCTGATCCCGACAGTCCAACGGGTTGAAGAGCAGCGCCAACGCTCGATCTAACGGCGCTGAAGATCGTTCCGTACGCGGCGTTTTCATCAGCAAATTTGACTTCGCGCTTCGCAGGATGAACGTTGATATCGAATCTGTCTGGATCGCATTCCAGCATTATCCCGTAAAGAAGGTGCCCGCCCGATGTTAAGTACGGCTCCGCTCCTCGATGAACAGCATGGTTAAGCCGGGCGCTCGTAATCGGTCGGCGATTGATAAAGAGGAATTGATCGGTAGGTGTGCGTTGCGCCAGGTGAGGAGGCGCAATCCAGCCTCGCACACGGAGCCAATCGGGCTGATAATCGATAGGGATGACTTCCTCGCCGATATCATCTCCGAACAGCCCTGCAACCCTCTGTCGCCATTCGCCTGCAGGGAGATTGTAGATCTGCTCTTCGCCGCGGAAAAACTCGAAGGCAACCTCGGGAAAGGCAAGCGCGAAGTGTTTAAAGACAAGCGTAATCCATTTGAACTCAGTTGAATCGCTGCGCAGGAATTTGCGTCGCGCCGGAACATTATGAAACAGATGTCCGACCGCCACCGACGTTCCCTCAGGACAGGCAACCGGCACGATCTGTTCGACTAATCCTCCGGAAACCGTCAGCCGCGCTCCGATCTCCTCGCCGCGAGCCCTCGACACGACGTCAAGCCTCGATACAGCCGCTATCGACGGCAGAGCTTCACCCCTGAAGCCGAAAGTGGTAAGTGATTCGAGGTCTTCGAAACGCTTCAGCTTGCTGGTAGCATGACGACCAATGGAAGCGGCAAGCTCCCCGCCTGTCATTCCGCTTCCGTTATCCACTACTTTAAGAAGCGTCCGCCCGGCATCGACAACTTGAACGGTTAGTTTGAGAGCGCCGGAATCGAGACTGTTCTCTATCAGCTCTTTTATCACTGCAGCCGGGCGTTCGACCACTTCGCCGGCGGCGATACGATCCGCGACCGATTGAGGAAGTGTAGCAATCCGCGCGCGTTCAGGCTGTGACGTCAACTTAATTTTTCCAAGCTATTTATTGAAAATCCTTCCGCTCTCACTGCTCCGTCGGCGATGGTTGAATGATTATCGCATCCTTCATAGTCAATCGCGGGGGATTCGCAGTTGGCCGTATGCCGCCCAACAGATAAAGCAGTACTACGACTATCAGCAGAAGAAAGACATACAACCGTGGCAATCCTCGCTTCTCGAGGGGAATGTATGCGCCAAGTCGTCGGAATCTTATTGGTTCGCCTCGAAAATCGGACGATTGCTCATCACGACGAGATTGATATTTAAACCGTCGTGGAGGCCGGATTGGCGGCAGAAACATCATCAGTTCATCATCGGAGCGCCGCCGGTAAAGAGAGTGTAGAGCAGATCAGCAACCGGCATGATAGTGGATTGGAATATCGGGATGTGAGCCACACTTGCAACGATAATCACTCCGAGCAGAAGCATTGGCCCAATGCGTTCAAAGTTTAACCACATCCCGAGATATTGCACAGGAATCAGCCCCGCAATCACCTTCGATCCGTCAAGGGGGGGAATAGGCAAGAGGTTGAACAGCGCCAACATCAGGTTGATAAAAACCGCAAGAGTCATCATCTGATAGATCGGCCCGAACGGCTCCATAATCCGATATTCAATAAGCGGTTGCAAACTAAAGCCGATCAGCGCCGCCAGAATGACATTGGAAACTGGTCCGGCGAGCGCTACCCAGATCATATCTCGACGCGGATTTCTAAAGTTCAATGGATTAACCGGCACCGGCTTCGCCCATCCAAAAAATGCGACGATGAGCAGAATCGTCCCGATTGGATCGAGATGGGCGAGCGGATTCAGAGTCAGACGCCCCATCATTTTGGCGGTTGGGTCGCCCAATTGATAAGCCACCCAGCCGTGAGCGTATTCGTGGACTGTCAGCGCCGCAAGCACCGACGGAATTAGGAGGACCAACGTGGCGAGATCGGGCATGAACCGGGTTTTATCCTATTGAAATTGAGATTCTGAACGATCAAGCGGATCTGGCAGACTTAACCAGTTAATATAGCCTGAAATTCCATACTGAGTCAAACTATTCCGGGGTCAGACAATCGCCATAGCATCACCATAGGAATAAAAGCGTAATCCTTCCTTCAGGGCACAAGCATAGGCGTCGTTCAATAAATCCCAGCCGATCATTGCTGCGACCAATTGAAGGAGCGTTGAGTCTGGGCGATGGAAATTGGTTATCAGGCGATCTACTATCCGAAGCTTATCGGGCGGACGGATAAAGATATAAGCTTCACGGTTCGCCTCCGTCAAGGGAATCCCGTGTCGTGCGGCGTCTTCAAGAGCGCGAACCGACGTCGTACCAATAGCGGTAACCTTACGACCGGTCTCTTTTGCCCGATTGATTGCCGATGCAGTTGCTTCGGTTATTTCGTAGCGTTCAGAATGCATATGATGATTCGCAAGATCGTCGCTGCGAATCGGCTCGAATGTCCCCCAGCCGACATGCAGCGTGAGACGGGCGACGTCGCTGCCACGTTTTTGCAGATTGTTCAGTATTTCATCTGTGAAGTGTAATCCGGCGGTGGGCGCAGCGATGGAACCGGGCGAGCGTGCATAAACAGTCTGATATCGCTCCCGATCTGCAGGCTCAGTTTCTCGCCGTATGTATGGCGGAAGCGGAGCCATTCCGAACTTGTCGAGCCATTCCATAAATCCTGTTCCGACGCACTCCCAATGCCCCACCCAGCCCCCAAGGGCGCTCCGTTCTTGTATTTGGAAGAGAGCCTCGCCCGGTAAGTTGATATTCAGGCCGATCCTCAGTCGCCGTACCGGATTGATAAGAGCTGAAACCGTCCACCCGCCTGAACCTAATGCTTGAGCTGATTCAGTTAAAAAGAGAAGCTCGACGATCCCGCCTCCCGGTTTATGCCCGACAACTCGCGCAGGGAGTACTTTGGTCTCGTTCAAGACCAGCAAGTCTCCGGCAACGAAGTCAGCGACATCGCGAAAGGCGCCTATATGGACGACTTTACCTTCTTTTCGACTGACGACTAACAAGCGCGACTCACCGCGCACCTCAGGAGGGAACTGGGCGATACGGTCATCGGGTATAAAGACCTTGAATTCAGGGGGAGAATGGGTCACTGGATTACTCAAGACAGTTAATTGGTGGAATAGGCGATTCTGCATTTCTAAGATGGCAGGCGATTGGGTAGCACCGACCTCCGTGTCGGTTTCCCAGAATTGAAGTCATAGAAGAGTACCGACACGGAGGTCGGTGCTACCCAATCGCCTATTTTTCTGAGGAAATAAGCAAAGCCAAATTTGTTCACTGCCATAATTAACATCTCTTACTATGAATCAACCTCATCAGAGTCACAAATAATACGTAACCATCCAGAAAATCGAATCCCCGCCGGTGGCGGGGATTCGATGAATTCATCAATCTTAAAACGGACTCATTTGCCCCAAGTGTAAGCGAGGGACACGTTCGACGCCCAAGCGCCGCCCTTGCCGGAGAGGATGTAGGGGCCGTTTGTGAAGATAGCAGGCTCTACATTCATATCCATTACGAAAGGACCGCGCACATAAGCGCCGCCGATATACATACGGGTTGAAGCGCCGCTGGTGTTGTGCTCCTTGTTTCCGTCCTTCTCAGTGTCGGTGGTCCACTCTTTAACGCCGCCAAAGCGGAAGGTGAACTTCTCGGAAACCGCTACTTCCATACCGCCTTTGAAATAAGGCAGCAGGTTGTCGCTCATTTCAACGTCGCCGACTTTGTGGGAGACAAATTGAACGCCGAAGTCTTCCACCATCATCGCCTTCTCAGCGATCTTCATGTTGTAGCCCACGCCGAGATCGATCAGCGTCATATCATCTTTCGTTGAGCCGCCTCCTGCCGGTTTGACGCCGCTGCTGTTCATATCAAAAACAAAGTGAGGAACGAGCGTCATCCCCTCATTCATTTCATGCCACCAGCGGGCCATGATCATGATTTGGGTTCCGCCTTCGTTCTCAGCAACTTTATCGCCCGCTGCATTCTTCTGTTCCCATGAGAGCATACCAAACTGGAGCGAAGTCTCAAGGGTTTCCATAAAGGTCAAACCAGCGCCGATTTTCAAACCGAGTCCACTGTGGGATGGATTGCCGTCGTTCTTGTGTTCGTCTTTGTTGCCATAGAGCGAGAAGCTGAAACCGAACGGCATGCCGCCGAGATCGCGAGCATAAAGCATCGTGATCTTCTGATCGAGACCCTTAACACCGTCGCCATTATAGTCGTGGAGATACGGATCGCTCCACTCTTCAGTCATCCAGTAACCGCCATACGTGGCGCCGCCATATTTCATATGGTCTCCGGCGCTTTGAATACCAGCGCCGTTGATATTGATGACTCCCAGATTTGGATACATCGCCAAAGTCTGAGGGTACATCATCACGTTCGATTCGTCCATAATGATGTTGCCGTTTTCGCCCATCGTCAGAACACGAGTATCCGTAGCTGAGGCAGAACTGGCAAGTAGTAGAAAGCCCAAGCAAAGGAAAACGCTAAGTTTCTTCATTCTTCAACCTCCAAAAGAGATTTGGGAATTTCCCACGGGAATAGATCCCGACTGTTTTCCGATCCGTTGTAGCGGTTCAGATTGCCGCAATATATGCGCTCAAACCTATGATGTCAAGCACTCTGAAGGGAATTGTTAAAGAAATGTGCAGAGTGGATCCGAATTGGCAGCTTTGAGGAGACTCAGGATAGCAGAATTGGCGTTGAAGAGGGCGTCGTCGGGGATAACTAACCACAACATCGTTCACGCTTAGACGCATTTCGGATAATGGGCAATTAATGCAGAACGCCCCTACTGCCAACCCGCCGCGGTTGGCAGGTATTCACATATTCATTCACTTGCTCTGCCAACCGCGGCGGGTTGGCAGTAGGGAATGCGGCGGGTTGGCGGTAGGGAATAGGGTGATTTAGGCCGTCTTCTTCCTGTGCATAAAGCTACAGCAACTTCACCTGCCCATCCTTTTCCGGCGTTTCGCCCAAGAGTTTCCTTGCCCGCATTGTAGTCTTTCGGCCACGCGGCGTCCGTTCGAGGAAGCCCTCCTGGATCAGGAAAGGCTCGTAAATCTCTTCGATGGTATCTGACTCTTCTCCGACCGCCACGGCTACCGTTGAGAGTCCGACCGGACCGCCGTTAAACTTCTCCTGAATAGTTCTCAGAATGCGAATATCCATTTCATCGAGACCGTTCGGGTCAATCTCAAGGCGTTCAAGGCCATGTTTTGCAAGCGGGAGGTCGATCTTCCCCTTGCCGATCACCTGAGCGAAATCTCTGAGCCTCCTTAGCAGCCTGTTGGCAATCCGCGGAGTACCTCGTGAACGGCGCGCTACTTCAAATGCGCCCTCTTCGTCAACTTCTACTCCCAACAACCCTGCCGAACGATGAATGATATGAAAAAGATCGTCATGAGTGTAGTAGTCAAGTCGCGCGGTGACGCCAAATCGTGCGCGCATTGGGGCTGTCAATAATCCGGCGCGGGTGGTTGCGCCGACCAGAGTAAAATGTGGAAGGCTTATCTGTATAGAGCGAGCCGATACACCTTTATCGATCATGATGTCGAGAGTAAAATCCTCCATCGCCGGATAGAGGTATTCCTCGACAACGCTGTTGAGTCTATGGATCTCGTCGATGAAGAGGACGTCGTGAGGTTGAAGATTAGTGAGCAAGCCTGCCAGATCGCCCGGTCTTTCGAGCACCGGGCCTGAAGTAACCTTCATCTCGACGTCCATCTCGCGGGCAATGATATGAGCGAGTGTGGTTTTGCCAAGACCGGGTGGACCGTAAAAGAGGCAATGGTCGAGCGCCTCGCCTCGTTCACGAGCCGCCTGAAGAAAGACCTTCAGATTCTCGACTACTTTATCCTGCCCTACAAAGTCATCCCACATCGAAGGACGGAGACGCTTTTCGAGTTCAGCTTCCCCCGATTGCAGATCGGCTGAGACAAGCGGATTTCTTGGGTGTTCGGTCATTTCTCCATCCACCGGCGTTCAGCGAGTGATCGCCAATAATCTTCAACTCGGATCCGACAGTTCCAGGCAAAATCGAGTTCGTCGATTTCTGCGGCGCGAAACCAGCGAACCTCGGCAATTTCGTCAGATTTCAATACAGGTTCACTTAACAACTGAATCTCAAAGACAATAATCAGATTGGGCAGCGGGAAGCGATAATGGGTATAGACGGCGGCAAGTCGTTTGACTTCGATCTCACATCCAAGCTCTTCCCGCATCTCACGACGCAAGCCTTCGAGCGGTTCCTCGTCTCGCTCGAGAAAACCGCCGGGCGTTTCCCATTTTCCCGGATCGAGACGCTTCGAAAGGCCTCGTTTCGCAAGCATAAGCCTTCCATTGCTGTCTGTGATGAGTGCGGAAGTCGAGACGAAGAATAGAGCTTCGTCTGATTGGATCGTCTTGTCGCCGGGAATTGTGTGTTGACGTTCGTGCAATTATTCTGAGCCAGTACGAGTTCAGGAGGACAGGTCTCCGTACCCGTCTATCCTATGTATGGATGCTGCTGGATGGACGGGTACGGAGAATCCGTCCTCCTGAACCAGACCTATCCCGGAGGCCAGCCCATGCGCCGACCGCCGAGAAGATGCAGATGGATATGGTAAACCTCTTGTCCGCCGTCGCCCTTGCAGTTAAAAACGAGACGGTAGCCACGTTCAGCCAATCCATTCTCGCTGGCAATCCGGTTGGCAGTGAGGATCATTTTCCCGATTAACGATGAGTCAGATTCCGATAAGTCCTGTATGGTCTCAATATGACGCTTCGGAATGATCTGAATGTGGATCGGCGTCATCGGTCGAATGTCGCGAAAAGCGACCAGATCATCATCTTCGAATACTTTATTGGCCGGAATATCGCCAGCAGCGATCCGGCAGAAGATGCACTCCGTCACGAGCTCCTCAAATTAACTTCGACAATGCGGGTGGATTCCTGTCTCATTATAATACCGCAGGCAAGCCCATATATCAAGTAGATGCCGAAGGATGGCGTAGTTGACTTGAGGTTGAGGAGTGTTTACCTTAATAAACCTAATCTCATCACAAGGCTCCCAGCGGTGAAATACTTTCTCATTGGATTTGGTGGATTCCTAAGCGCCATCGCTTTCCTATTTCTAATGGTGCTTATCGGCGGCGCACTGACGTCCCCTTCCCATCGGATTGAGCGGTCGGTGGAAATTGGAGCTACTCCGGAAGTGATCTATGCAACGATCACTGACTTTGCAGCAACTCCAAGTTGGCGAAGCGATATTCTCAAGGTGGAAATGCTCTCCAAACCGGGTGAACGTCCTAAATGGCGGGAGTACGATAAGGACGAAATGAACTGGGCGTTTGAGGCAGAGAAAATGGATCCGCCGAATTCTCTTGTTATCAGGATAGCCGAACCGAATCCCTCTGTGGAAGGGAGCTGGACAATCTCAATCACTCCTGCCGGAAGCGGAAGTCGAGTCACCCTTGTTGAAGAAGGGATTGTGCATAATCTGGTGTTCCGGTTTCTCGGCAAGCTGTTCTTCGATCAGTCCGCGACCATTGACGCATACCTTGAGGCGCTTAGAAAGAAATATAAATGATGAGGATGCTTCGGAGTGCCAATTATAGTAGCAGGCGGATGGGCGTCCCTGCCCGTCAAACAGAAACGGCGGTTGGAAATCTCCCAACCGCCGCTTTGATGGAACAACTCTGAAATAGGCTCAGGTTCCGTGCTGCCAACTCTTGAGATACTCTACCTGTTCAGGTGTAAGCGTATCGATCTCGAGTCCTAACGCCGCCAGCTTCAGCCGCGAAACAGTTTCGTCTATTTCCGCCGAAACCGGATGGACTCCCAGAGTCAGTTCGTTCTTTACCGCGAATTCAGTCGCGAGCGCCTGTACCGCGAATGACATGTCCATTACCGACGCGGGATGACCTTCGGCGGCGGCGAGGTTAATCAGACGCCCTTCACCGAGCAGGTTGATCCGATGACCGTTTTTGAGCACATACTGATCGACATTCTTACGGACGCCAACGCGCTTTTCAACTGCCATTTTCTCCAAGCCCGGTATGTCGATCTCGACATTGAAATGACCTGAGTTGCAGACGATTGCGCCGTCACGCATCAAGGCAAAGTGTTCCGGACGCAGGACGTTAATGTCGCCGGTGAGAGTGCAAAAGAGGTCGCCCCATTTGGCGGCTTCGGCCATCGGCATGACGATGAAACCGTCCATGACCGCTTCAATCGCTTTAATCGGATCCACTTCGGTGACAGCCACGATGGAGCCCATACCACGCGCTCTCATCGCGAAACCGCGGCCACACCAGCCATAACCGGCGGTTACGACGCGACGTCCAGCAAGCAGGACGTCCGTGGCGCGGACGATGCCGTCGAGTGTGGATTGACCGGTTCCGTAGCGGTTATCGAAGAAATGCTTGGTGAGTGCATCATTTACAGCAATCACGGGATATTTCAGAGCGCCGTCTGCGTGCATAGCTTGAAGACGGATAACCCCGGTTGTAGTCTCTTCCATACCGGCTTTCATTGTCGCGGCGAGTTCGGGACGTTCTTTGTGAATGGTCGTCACGAGGTCGCAACCGTCATCCATAGTTAGACTCGGATTATGACCGAGAGCCGAATGGATGTGCTTGTAATAAACTGTGTTATCCTCGCCGTGAATGGCGAAGGTCGGAATGTTGAATTCATAAACGAGCGCAGCCGCGACGTCGTCTTGAGTTGAAAGTGGGTTCGACGCACATAGACGAACGTCCGCTCCCCCTGCCGCTAAGGTGCGCATCAGATTTGCAGTCTCAGCGGTCACATGCAAACACGCCGCCATTTTTACGCCTTTAAGCGGCTGTTCTTCGGCGAAGCGCTTCCGAATTTGCGTCAGGACCGGCATATCGCTATCGGCCCATAGAATGCGCCGTTTTCCTTCGGTCGCGAGCGCCGGATTGGCAATATCATGCGGAACCAGGCTTACTTTTGCAGCCTGGTCTGGTTGCGATTGAGGCAACTTACTCTCCAAATTAAATTTCAATTTCATAACCTTCTAATGTAAGATACTCGAAGGCGGCTGTAAAGAGATTGCGCCCTGCAAAAGGGCTTACTATCTTGAAAGGTTCCGTTAAATCGTCTTTCACTTTGAGCAAGCGTGACAGTTGCAGAAAAAATAATCGCCGCGCATAGCGGTCGAGCGCGAGTCGAAGCGGGGGAAACACTCTTCGTCCGCTGCGATCTTGCCATGGGAAGCGAAATCATCTTCCCGCAAATCCTGAACACCCTGAACGAACTCGGCTGGTCAGGAAAGATGGAACGAGATTGTGTCGCTATCGTCAACGGTCATCTTGTTTCCACTCGTGAAGCAGCGGCTGGAACGCTGGTAGCTGCACTCGACAGGTTCGCCGTTGAGTACAAGGTAGAACGTTACTATCAGGCGGGTCGTTTCGGAGATTGCCAATCGTTGCTCGCCGATCAGGGGATTATCGGTCCCGGCGATCTGGTCGTAGGTTCCGATCAACACTTCACAACCTACGGAGCACTCGGCGCGCTTGCTACCGGCGTAGGGGGAGTCGATCTCGCTACGATCTGGACCACCGGAAGAACCTGGTTGACAGTTCCCCGTTCCGTCAAGATCATCGTGAACGGACGGCTTAATTCAAATGTGACTCCCAAAGACTTCGCGCTATATCTCCTTAGCGTCCTCGGGCTCCAATCTGTTCGTGAGTGCGCGCTCGAATTCTCAGGCGATGCATTAGAGAGTTTTTCGATGGCCGATCGGTTTATGATCTGTAACCTTGCAGTCGAAACCGGCGCAAAGTTCGCATGGATTCCCGTGGACAAAATCACTCGCGCGTATCTCGAGCATATTCCCCGACGGAAATACTCAGAAGTCACCCCAGACATTGATACGGAATATGCAGCAGAATTCGAATTTGATCTAGCTGAAATTAAACCAATGGTCGCTCTCCCCTACTTACCGACTCAAGCCGTTCCTGCTGAGACTCTCAACGACATTCATGTTCATCAGGTTTTAATTGGAAGCTGCACAAACGGCAAGATCGAAGATTTCCGGATGGTTGCATCGCTGCTTAAAAAACACGATCTCTTTCATGAAATGCGGCTTGGCCTCTACCCGGCTTCTCATCAGGCGGTTCGCGATATTGTAGATGAGGATCTGGCGCTGCTCTTCACCAAGCGCGGCGCAACGATCTCACCCCCATCTTGTCAACCCTGTCTTGGCAGCGGGCCGAGCTTACTCAGCGAAGACGAAGTCGGCCTCTACACTACGAACCGCAATTATCGTGGACGTCACGGCCCTGCCAGCGCCAAAGTATATCTAACCAGTCCTTTGGTGGCGACAGCCTCAGCCATCACCGGGGTAATTACCGACCCGCGTGAGTTCTTCTGATGAGCAAGGCGGAGCCTGCATCCGCCGGATTAGTGAATTTCTCAGACGAAGATCTGGCTGTACAAGTCCGAAAGCAGGATGAAAAGGCGTTCGAAACTCTGCTGATTCGTCACGAAGATCGCGTTTACCACTTGGCGTTGCTGATAGTAGGACGTACGGAAGAAGCGCGCGATATCGCTCAGGAGGTCTTTCTCGCTTTTTGGGAGGATCCGGGCGCGTATCGCCCCACTGCGCGTTTTACAACCTGGCTCTATCGCGTGACTTCGAATCGCTCGATTTCTCATCTACGGACTCGCGCTATCCGACGAATTTTCTCATTCAGCGATAATGATCCGACAGAGACTGCTCCAGATCCTGAGGAACAAGCGGATGACCGAGTCGAACGTGAAGAACGGGATTCTTCGCTGGAATCGGAGATCAGTCGGCTTCCTGCTCGCCAACGAGCGGCGCTGTATCTGCGCTATGAAGAAGACCTGCCGGTGGCAGAAGTCGCCGCATCGTTAGGAATAAGCTTTAAATCTGCGGAATCACTCCTTTTTCGCGCTAAAACAACCCTTAGAGAAAAGCTGAAAATCGCTTAATTTCCTGTCGCGCATTTCATCTCCCCTTTCCACTTCGTTACACTGTTCACTTATGATTTCCGCTATTTAAAGTAAATTACAGTCACAACTCTTTGCGTTAATTTTCACTTGTGCAGTTATGAGGACTTGCATATATTCTAACGAATATTGAACTGAGCAATGGCTCACTTAAGTTTCTTACGCAGGCAAAAGGTAGATCCTATGAATAAAAAGGGTGTGGCTTGGGCTTCCTCGGCCATCCTATACCGTGAACACTTTGACGAACTGATCGTCGCACTGAAAGAAGTTGGGCTGCGAGTCATCGCGCCTACGCCTCGCGATGATGCAATCGTCCTTGATGAGATCAGCAGTTCTGCGGACCTGCCGATCGGACTCTATGACAAACAAGAACCGGGCGCGTACCGGTTAAAAAAGCGCAAAGATAAAGCGCTGTTCGGTTACAACGTCGGTCCTCAATCATTCAAACGGTACTTGCATACGACTTCCGAAGTCATCGCAGAGAGCCATCGTAATAGCGCTGGAGTAACGATCACCAGCGCGCCGCCTTCAGCGATTCCAACAGCCTTTCTGGGCGTGAGAGCGTGCGAACTGGCAGCGCTGAGTGTTCAGGATAAAATTCTGATGCAGGGCCCCTTCCTCGATCCAAATTACGCTGCTCGTCGTCAAGTCACCTTCGTCGTAGCGGTCAACTGCGGTCAAGCGACTTCAAACTGCTTCTGCACTTCGCTCGAAACCGGCCCGAAGGTCAATGACGGTTTCGATCTCGCCTTAACTGAAGTGATTGCAGGCGGCGAGCATTACTTTCTTGTAGAGACCGGCTCTTCGGCGGGAGCGGCAATCGCAGCACGACTGAAATTGAATCCCGCGACGCCCGAACAGATCAGCGCCGGATCAAACGTCTGCGAAGAGGCGCGCAAGCAGGTCAAAAAACAACTCGTAACAGACGGACTCCCGCATATCCTCGCGCAAAACACCGATCATCCAAGATGGGATGAGGTGGGAGCGCGGTGTCTGACTTGCGGAGCCTGCACGATGGTCTGCCCAACTTGTTTCTGTATGACCATCGAAGATTCAACTGACCTTTCCGGGGACATAGCGCGTCGTACTAAGCGGCTCGATTCCTGCTTCACTGTCGATTTCTCTTACATTCACGGCGGCTCGATCCGCCAGACGCCCAAATCGCGCTACCGCCAATGGATGACCCACAAGCTTTCGTCCTGGGTAGAGCAGTTTGGTTCAATGGGCTGCTGTGGATGTGGGCGCTGCATTACCTGGTGTCCAGTCGGTATTGACCTGACTGAAGAAGCCGCGGCTATTCGCGCCAGCCTAAGCGAAGTTTCGCATAAAGCCAAAGCAAGTTAATCGCAACACGTTACGAGAAGGTAGAACGGGCGTCCCGCCCGTTGGTTGTAATCTCCTAAACGGGCGAGACGCCCGTTCTACTGAACTTTAGATCAACAGATATTTCAACCTTCAGAAATTGGAAGGTATGTACCATGGACAAATTCGATACAATCATCGCCGAACATCCCTTGTTCGAAGGGCTCGACGAAAAGCACCTGCACCTACTGGCGGGCTGTGCGAGCAATGTGGTCTTCAAACCGGGCGAATTCGTCGCACACGAGGGAGATCCAGCTGATACTTTCTACCTCGTCCGTCATGGGAAAGTAACAGTTGAGACGTTTGCTCCCGGTCGCGGTCCAGTCACAATTGACACGGTTATCGAAGGCGAAGTGATGGGCTGGTCTTGGATGGCTGAACCTTATACTGTTCATTTCGATGCTCGCGCCCTCGAACTCACTCGCTGCATTAAGATAGATGCAGTGTGTCTGCGGAAAAAATTAGAGGAAGACCACGACCTCGGTTTCGTGATCATGAAGCGTTTTATACAGCTTGTCCTCCGTCGCCTCCACAATACCCGTTTGCAGTTGCTCGACTGGTACGGCAATGACAAGTAGCGCTCCGGCTGTACCCACAAATACGAAGCTGATGGTCGGACTTGCTGCAGCAGAGATCCAACACACTGCGCAGGCAAGTTCTATTGCGCCGATGACGCCCCGCCCCTTCAAGGTGGATTTTGTTCGGCAGGAAACATACGACACCTTCACCCTCGAACTCTCCCCGACCGACGGCGCGGATAAGTATCCGTTCCAGGCGGGACAGTTCAACATGCTCTATATGAGCGGCGTCGGTGAGGTTCCGATCTCGATATCTGGTGATCCAGTCTATCCTTCAACTCTGATCCATACGACGCGCGCCGTTGGAGCCGTCACTCAAGCCATGAAAAAGCTCAAGAAGGGCGATATCATCGGCGTTCGAGGACCATTCGGCTCCGCATGGCCGGTTCAGGAAGCGGAAGGAAACGACGTCGTTCTGGTTGCAGGCGGTATCGGGCTGGCCCCACTGCGCCCGTCGCTCTATGCCATCATTGCCAACCGAGAAGCTTACGGTAAGATCGCGGTTCTGTATGGAGCCCGCACTAAAGAAGACATTCTCTTCCGGCGCGAAATCGAACAGTGGCGTTCGAGGCTCGATATGGAAGTTCACGTCACCGTCGATCGCTCGACCGGATCCTGGCGAGGCAACGTCGGCGTCGTAACAACGCTGATCAGCAAGGCGCCCTTCGATCCGCACAGTACCATAGCGATGGTATGCGGTCCTGAAGTTATGATGCGCTTCACTGTCATGGAACTCACCAAGCGAGGCGTCGAGGAGAACTGCATTTACGTTTCGATGGAACGGAATATGAAGTGCGGCATTGGGCTTTGCGGTCATTGCCAGCTTGGCCCGACTTTCATTTGTAAGGACGGCCCCGTTTACAGCTTCGACAAGATTAAAGACCTCTTTAGAAAACGGGAGGTATAAGAAGATGCCGTCTAACCGTAAACCACTACTCGCGGTCTGGAAATTCGCATCCTGCGATGGCTGTCAGCTAAGTCTGCTCGACTGCGAAGATGAGTTACTCGCTATTGTTGGTAAAATCGATATTGCCTACTTCCCCGAGGCGACCCGCGCCGTGATGAAAGGCCCCTATGACCTTTCGCTCGTCGAAGGCTCAATCACAACTCCCCATGACGCCGAACGAATTCACAAGATTCGAAGGATGTCGAAAGCGCTTGTGTCAATTGGTTCATGTGCGACCGCAGGGGGCATTCAGGCGCTGCGCAACTTCAAGGATGTACGCGAATTCACTACCGCGGTCTATGCAAATCCACAATACATCTCGACGCTGGGCAAATCGACCGCTATCGCCGATCATGTCTTTGTTGACTTTGAATTACGCGGCTGCCCGATCAACAAGATGCAGTTGATCGAAGCGGTCAGTGCGTTCCTCAACAATCGTAAGCCGAACATCCCACATTACAGCGTCTGTATCGAGTGCAAGCAGCGCGGAAACATCTGCACAATGGTTGCTCGCGGCGAGCCGTGTCTTGGCCCGGTAACCCAGGCGGGATGTGGCGCGCTTTGTCCTTCCTACAACAGGGGCTGCTATTCCTGCTTCGGCCCGAAGGAAACTCCCAATACTTCTTCGCTCGCCAATCTGCTCGCAAAGAAATTGGGACAGGACGAAGGCGCCATTATTCGCGCTTTCCGCAGCTATAACGCTTACGCAGAACCGTTCCGCCGTGAGAGTGAACTCCATGAAGTCTAAGTCAATCCGGGTCGAAACCCTGTCTCGCGTCGAAGGTGAAGGCGCGCTGAACATCAAAATAAAAGATCACACTGTCACAGACGTAAAGCTTGAAATCTACGAACCGCCGCGTTTCTTCGAAGCGTTCCTGCGCGGTCGCAGTTATCGAGAAGCTCCCGATGTTACTGCCCGTATCTGCGGGATATGCCATATCGCCTATCAAACTGCCGCAGCGCAGGCTATGGAAAGGGCGTTCGGCGTAACAGTGCATCCGCAAGTGCGGGCTTTGCGCCGGTTGATCTACCTCGGTGAATGGATCGAAAGTCACGCCTTGCATGTCTTTATGCTTCATGCGCCAGACTTCCTTGGGTATCAGGATGCAATCGCTCTTGCCAAGGACAAGCCTGAAGTCGTGAAGATGGCTCTCGACCTGAAGAAGGTAGGCAATGACTTGGTGATCCTGATCGGTGGGCGAGAAATCCACTCGATCAACCTGAGAGTCGGCGGTTTCTATCGTATGCCGACCAAGAAGGAAATGCTACCGTTGGTTGACCGTTTGAAATGGGCGCGCGACGCGGCTATCCAGTCGGTTCGGCTCGTTTCCACTTTCAACTTCCCGGACTTTGAACGCGACTACGAGTTTCTGTCTCTCAGGCATCCCAAGGAATACCCGATTACTGAGGGACGACTGGTTACCAATCGCGGTCTCGACATCGACATCTCGGAATACGAAAATCATTTCCAAGAGGAGCATGTCGAGCACTCAAACGCGCTTCAATCAGTCCATAAGGACAAGGGAACCTTCTTTGTTGGCCCGTTGGCGCGTTACAATTTGAACTACGACCAACTCCCGAAAATCGCCAAACAAGCGGCTGAAGACGTCAAACTTGGCAAGTACATCAAGAATCCGTTCAAAGGCATCATCGTCCGTGCTGTTGAAAATGTATTTGCAGCAGAAGAAGCTCTTCGGATAATTGAAGAGTACGAACCGGCGCCGAAACCATTTGTTGAGGTGGAACCTCGAGCGGCAACCGGTTGGGGCGCTACTGAAGCTCCGCGCGGCCTGCTCTACCATCGCTACTCTATGGATGCGAAGGGCGTCATCACCGGCGCCAAGATAGTTCCACCGACGTCGCAGAACTTGCGCACCATCGAGGAAGACCTTTGGCAGTTCGTACCACCGCGCATCTCATTACCGACAGAACAGTTGACCTGGGTATGCGAACAAGCCGTTCGAAACTATGATCCCTGCATCTCCTGCGCAACCCACTTTCTCAAGCTGAACATCGACAATGAACGGTGAGACAAAAGACTCGCTTCTGGTGATTGGGGTTGGAAATGAATTTCGTAGCGATGACAGCGTTGGATTAGTTATTGCACGTAAATTGAGAGATAAACTCGGTTGGAACGCTGAGGTTATCGAAACAGAGGGCGAAGGCGCGGATCTGATGTCCCAATGGCAAGGACGTCAGACGGTGTTCGTCATTGACGCTGTAAGCTCTGGATCGAAACCGGGAACGATCCACTGGATTGACGCCTCGAACGGCGCAATTCCATCCAAACTGCGCCCCTTTTCCTCGCACCGGTTTGGCTTGGCGGAGGCTATCGAAGTTTCCCGGTCGCTCGGTCTGATGCCTGAACGATTGCTGGTCTGCGGCGTCGAAGGCGAAAACTTCGAATACGGACAAGATTTAACGCACCAAACGGCAGAGGCTGTCGGGAATGCTGTAGAACGAGTGTTGCGAGAGGTTGAGGCGACATTTGCAGCGGCGCTCTGATCAATACAATATGGAAACGCAATCTTGGCTCCACATTTCATCGGCGCTAAAAACCAGGAACCTGCTGCTGAGCGGTTAGTTGATCGATATTCGAGTGGACAAACTACGCGATTGCAGATAGCTGTTCGCGGAGCAGTGCAAGGCGTCGGTTTCCGGCCTTTCGTTTATCGCCTTGCCCGGGAACTGAATCTCACCGGCTGGGTTAATAATACTCCACAGGGCGTATTCATCGAAGTAGAGGGGGTGCAGCGGACGGTCGCCGAGTTTAAATTTCGGCTGCCTTCCGAAGCGCCTCCTCTTGCTCGTATTATCAGCATTGAGGCGCGTGAACTCCCCCCTGTCGGTTTTACTGCCTTTGAAATCCGCCCCTCCGAAGAAGGCGGGAGCAAAGCGACCATCATTCTGCCTGACATTGCAGTCTGCTCGGAATGCAGACGCGAATTGTTCGATCCGACCGACCGACGATACCGCTATCCCTTCATCAATTGCACCCACTGCGGGCCGCGATACAGCATCATTCTTAGACTTCCTTACGACCGCCCCAATACTACAATGGCTTCCTTTCGGATGTGCGCCGATTGTTTGACCGAGTATAATGCCCCGGCTGACCGGCGCTTTCACGCACAACCGATTGCATGCCCCAAGTGCGGCCCGACTTTGGAACTGTGGAATCCCGCAGGAGAATTGATCTCTCGCGGCGAGGATGCTTTTGGAACTGTTATTGCTGCTCTGAAAGAAGGCAAAGTTGTCGCTCTGAAGGGATTAGGGGGATTCCATCTGCTTGTGAACGCTGGCGACTCGTCTGCAGTTCATACCCTCAGGCGGCGGAAGAAGCGGGGCGCCAAACCATTTGCGGTCATGTTCCCTTCGTTAGAATCGGTTAAGCGAAGTTGTGAAGCTTCCCTCGAAGAATCTCAACTGCTTTGCTCTCCCGAAGCCCCTATTGCCTTGTTAATGAGGCGCAGTTGCCTTGAAGTAAGCGCTGAGGTTGCGCCCGGAAATCCATATCTCGGTGCAATCCTCCCTTATACGCCACTTCATCATCTACTAATGCATGACTTTGGAGCGCCTCTCGTCGCAACGAGTGGAAATCTGTCGGACGAACCGATTTGCACTGATGAGCAAGACGCTCTCGTCAGACTTCACGATATTGCGGATCTATTCCTCGTTCATAACCGTCCGATAGCGCGTCAGGTGGATGATTCGGTTGTTCGCATTATCAATGGACGCGAGCAAGTGCTGCGCAGAGCCCGTGGACTGGCTCCGCTCCCCATGCCATTGATCCCTTCAAATAAAAAGATCATTGCATTCGGCGGTCATCTTAAGAACTGCATCACGCTGAACACAGAGTGCGGCGTTGTTGTAAGTCAGCACATTGGCGACCTTGACGCTAGACCGGGGGCAGAGGCGTTTGATCGTGTGCGCTCAGACCTCGCAACTCTTTGCGGGATTCAGCCTGAAATCGTAATCTGCGATCTTCATCCAGATTATTATTCTACTTTACGAGCAGAAGAAAGCGGTCTGCCGGTTATCCGCGTCCAGCATCATCTCGCGCACGTCCTATCCTGCGCCGCTGAGAACGAAACTGCGCTTCCATATTATGGAGTCGCCTGGGATGGAACCGGTTATGGCGGTGATGGAACTATCTGGGGCGGAGAGTTCTTCTATGTCAACGAAAAGACCGTCATTCGCACAGGATCGCTTCTCGCAGCGCCGCTGGTAGGAGGCGATGCTGCAGTTCGCGAACCGCGACGGAGTGCGCTCGGAGTACTTTGGGCAGCCTTTGGCGAGGAAATCGTCTTGATGACGGATCTGCCGCCTATCGCTGCAATGAACAGTCGTGAACTCGAAGGATTTACGGGAATGCTTAGGCGCGGCGTAAATGTCAAACAAGCGACCAGCATGGGGCGTCTGTTCGATGCAGTCAGTAGTCTTGCCAATCTGTGCCATATCAACCGCTTTGAAGGCGAAGCCGCGATGGCGCTCGAATTCGCTGCACATGACCTTCGCTCTGAAAATGCTTATACTTTTAAATGGATTAATACGCCGCGAGATCAGAGCACCGAGTCGTACTCAACGCTGATCGTTTACCGGGGGGAGGGCGGAAAAAACGTCATATCGCCGCCGCCTATCTGGCGTCTCGACTGAAGACCTGCCATACGAGAAATCGTCGCCGATGTGAAGGCTGGAGTCGAAGCAAAGTACATTTCGGCGCGCTTCCACGCCGGATTAGCGGACGCTATCGTTTCGGGGGCAAAGAGTTCGGGATGCAGACAAGTAGTTCTATCAGGCGGTTGTTTCCTCAACCGGTTGCTGTCGGAACGAACCACTCATCGACTGGCAGAAGAAGGTTTGACGGCGGTCATGCACCAGCGAGTTCCACCGGGTGACGGAGGCATCTCGCTCGGACAACTCGCAGCGGAGAATCTGATTTAGACGTCATTAATAATGGCTTTTCCTCGCAATCATGGTGGTCGACGGCATGCAATCATATATATTTGTTCGCATTAAGAAGTCAGGTTCGGCGATCCGAGGCAGGATGGACTATCACTATCACGGGGCAGATATTAGTTTTAGTAAAATTGTCATTCCCGCGAAGGCGGGAATGACACAAAGAAAACAGTAAGCTGCTCTGGTAAATAATTTCAGGATCAACATAAATGTGTTTAGCGGTTCCAGGTCAAGTAGTCAGCGTTTCAGACGCCCCCGAGCTTGAGCGGACAGGAAAGGTCAGCTTCAGCGGCGTTATCCGCGATGTTTCGCTCGCGTTTATTCCTGACGTAAAACCGGGAGAATGGGTCGTAGTGCACGTCGGATTCGCGCTTAGCCGTCTCGATGAACAAGAGGCGCTCGAGACACTCGACTTACTGCGGGAAGCAATCGCCTGCGAGCCTGAAAAAACGGACGCTTCGTGAAGTATGTGGACGAATACCGCGACCAAGCCCGCGTCGATGAGGTTCGTAATGAACTCCACCGGATTACGCGCGGTCATTGGGAGTTGATGGAGGTTTGCGGCGGGCAGACTCACAGTATAATTCGTTTCGGTCTCGATCAGATGCTGCCCAAGAGCGTCAATCTCGTTCACGGTCCGGGCTGCCCGGTCTGCGTCACTTCTGCCGAACTCATCGATCAGGCTGTCGCACTAGCCGAGCGACCAAAGACGATTCTCGCCTCATTTGGAGATATGTTACGAGTCCCTGGATCGGGCGAGGATCTGCTGACCGCTCGCGCTCGTGGCGGCGACGTTCGAATTGTTTATAGCCCGCTCGACGCGGTTAAAATCGCCGCGGAGAATCCTGACCGACAGGTAATATTCTTCGCGGTTGGCTTCGAAACGACCGCTCCTACCGCTGCAGCAGCGATAATATCTGCGCAACGTCTTCAATTAAAGAATTTCTCGCTTCTAAGCGCGCATTTCCTCGTTCCACCAGCGTTAGAAGCAATTCTATCATCGCTCGACTGCCGAGTTCAGGCTTTTCTCGCGCCGGGGCATGTCTGCACAGTCACTGGGATTTCAGATTATATATCGCTATCGGAGAAGCGCAGCGTTCCTATAGTGGTCACTGGTTTTGAACCGCTCGACATCATGCAGGGTGTGCTGATGGCTGTCCGTCAGCTTGAGGATGGTCGCTGCGAGGTTGAGAATCAATATTCGCGCATTGTAAAACCAGAGGGAAGCCCTCAGGCGCGAATCTTGATGGATCGAGTATTCGTCGTCTCTGACCGCAACTGGCGCGGAATCGGGATTATCCCCAATAGCGGGCTGAAGATTCGACCGGAATTTAATGAGTACAATGCCGAACTCCGTTTTGACCTACCTGTTCCAGCGCCGGTCTTACCCGGCGAGTGTATCAGCGGCGACGTGCTCCGCGGCGTGAAGCGTCCGACCGACTGTCCCGCTTTCGGAATTAGATGCAATCCGGAACGCCCGCTCGGAGCGCCCATGGTCTCTTCCGAAGGCGCCTGTGCAGCATACTACCGGTATCGAAGAACCGATTCCCAGTAGGATAGGCGTCCCCGCCTGTCTATTACTTTTCCAGTAGGATAGGCGTCCCTGCCTGTCCACATTTAGCCAACGAAATTATGTCCAAACCAATTAATCCTGCGGATTCCTGCCCCGTCCCTCTCCAGCACGACGACGTCATAGTAACCGCACACGGCGGCGGCGGTCGAATGACTCGACGGCTGATCGAAGACGTCTTCGCCAAGCAATTCGACAATCCGCTTCTTCGTCAACTACACGACGGCGCAACCTTCGACGTGGGCGGTGCAAGACTCGCGATGACGACCGATTCCTATGTTGTTCAGCCATTATTCTTTCCGGGTGGAGATATCGGCTCGCTGGCGGTTTTTGGAACAGTCAATGATCTTGCAATGTGTGGAGCGCGACCACTCTATCTCACAACGGGGTTTATTCTGGAGGAAGGATTATCGATTGAGATTCTAAAACGCGTAGTCGCTTCGATGCAGCGATGCGCTGAAGAGGTAGATGTACAGATCGTCTCTGGAGATACGAAGGTGGTAGAAAGAGGACGTGGAGACGGGCTTTACATCAACACAGCCGGAATTGGGGTAGTGGAACACACTCTCGCAATAGGTCCAAAGTCAATCAGACCGGGCGACGTCATTCTTCTCAGCGGCGACGTTGGAAGACACGGGATAGCGGTGATTGCTGCTCGTGGAGAACTGGCGCTGGAAATTCCTATCGAGAGCGACTGCGCGCCTCTTTGGAACCCAGTCGCAGCGATGTTGAACGCAGGAATTCCGATACATTGCTTGCGAGATCTGACGCGCGGCGGTTTGGCGACTGCGTTGATCGAACTTGCCATCGATAGCGGGCTCGAATTCAACGTAATTGAAGAGAATATTCCGGTAGAGGAAGTCGTGAGGGGGGCGTGCGAATTACTCGGCTTTGATCCGATCTATCTTGCTAATGAAGGACGGTTTATTGCGATTGTACCGGAATCGGAGGCTGGTCGGGCGTTGGAGATTCTTGGATCGTACTCGAAAGACGGTTATTCGACCATGATTGGAAGCGTAAAAGTTTCCGACCACGGTCGTGTTTGGCTAAAGACCGTGGTCGGAATGGAAAGACCTCTGGACCTGCTTTCGGGAGAACAACTACCGAGAATTTGTTAGGTCATTGGAAATCGCAATTTTGAAAGACCTCGTCTTTCTTACTCCCCGCCTCCTTCTTCGGCAGGTTGTTCTCCTTTTTGTCCTACGCAGAATGGGCACGGTTCATTGACGCCTATGACCGAACCGTAAGCGGATTTCTGTGTCGGGCCGCGCAGTTTATCGCAAGTGACCCGGTGATACACATTATCATCAAGGGTGATGATGACTTCATCATCGTCCTGAAGAGCGACTTGTTCCCCTTTGCCGCCGCCTAAATAGGGCGCTGCGCTCTTGTTGAAGAGGTTGACTGCGAAATAGATGAGCGCCACAGTCACTGCGACTGCTATGACAATCTGGATGATCTTCTCAATTTTCATTCTCTTCCCCTTCTGCCTTTTCCAAAGTTTGCCCGTTAGGATTGCATTCTGGACAAAACGGACGACTTTCCATCTCATCCTTCTGGTAGATTACTATCCTGACCGGAGGCGCTGCGAACTTGCAACCGGGCCGATGCAGCTCCCCATCGGCGCCTTCGATCAGATCTGCGCCATCTGAAAGGGTTGAGACTGGCTGTCTGCCGTAATTCCAATCGGGATAACGCTTGAGCCTCGTCTCGAATACAAGTAATTCAACGTAAACAACGATCCCCATTAAAGCAACGACGGTCAATAACGACATTTCCATATAAAAGATCGCTCGTCGCTTTTTCCAAGGAGGAATGGGCTGATTCAGACCAACTCCAGCAGTCCACCGGCTTGGTAAACATCACTCTGAACTTCGGTCATCGGTTTGCCGGTCGCAACAACAGCGCCGTCTGAATTTGAGATAACCCCGGTAGTCAAGTCGAGCCTTATCTTACTAAGATCGGTGATCCCTGATTTAAGAATACCGGGACACTCAATCAAGGGACATCCCGCGTTGATTGCATTCCGTCGGTAGATAGCCCCAAAAGACTCACCCACAATCGCTGCAACTCCGAGAGCGATGAAACCATCAACCGCTTGTTGTCGTGAAGAGCCGCAGCCGAAATTGCGCCCAACGATCAGAATATCGCCCGGCTGTGATTCGTTTGGGAAATTCTCCCATCCTTTCAGATTGCCGAAGATAAAGCGCCCCATAGCGCTTGGATCTGTGATGTGGAGGTGCTTGTTGTGGAAAATCATGTCGGTATCCACATCAGGCGTCGGAACAACCCGCGCGCGACCTTCGAGTACTGTTGGTTTTAACATTTACGTATAGATTACAAGAAACTACACGCCGAGTCCAGCGCGTGCAGATTATTAGTTAGCTTCTACTATTTCTATCTTCAAATTCCCGATGATTGTCGCCAGTTTCGACGCTGTTGACATATCACCGGCAGCGAGCGCAATACGAGCAGCGTCAGCGCGCCGATCTCCGAAGGTTGGTTCGAATTCTACCCACCGTCCCTCCACCATCGCCGCCGGCCACGCGTGATAGTAGAATCGGCCTTCTTGATAGACGACTCCCAACTCGATCTTACAAGGAATGCCAAGCGACCGCGCTAATGCCGTGAAAAAGACCGAGTGTTCGTTGCAATCACCGCGCTTGGTCTGTAAAATTGCCAGCGCTGATGGCAAGCCTGCCGACGGTCGTTTTGCAATGTATCGGTAAACCCAATTGCTGAGTCGCTCGAGACTGTCCAACCGATCGACGCCGCCTTCAACAGCCTCTTTTGCCGCCTTGATGATCGCAGGATCTCTCGATTCGATAAATGGAGCATCCTTGGAAAATGCCGGATCTGGAAGAGTACTTTCGATAGAAATCACGGTTGCATCTACAACTAATATACCATCAGAATCGAAGCGCTGCCGAGCACTTGCTGCTTCGATGTTGGCAGGAACGATGCCCGAAATTCTATAGCGCGCTTTTACAACCGAGCGTGAATCGTTGAGAATTTTACCTGTCGGTTTAACGGCAAAGATGTCCAGAAAATCGACCGATCCAGCTCCATCGTCCATAGCGAGCGCGGTCGCCATATCCTCTCGCTTAAGAACAATGCCAAGAGGACCATACTCAACAATGCTGTTTCCTTCAGCATCGACGAACAGTGTGCTGATGAATTCACCCATTCGCGTCACCAGCTTTCGCGCCATGACCGGTTGCCCGAAAAGCTGTTCTTTCTGAAGATTCCCGCCAAAAATAATCAGGTCCTGCATTTCCATTCCGGTCGGATCGAAGCTCGATAACTTCAGCGAGTCGCCTGCTCCGAGTCGGCCGGCTTGCAACAATGGCTTAATCGATTGCGATAGATAGATCGGTTCCGGAGCCGGGATGTATCGCTCAGACGTCTTGCCGCCGGTAGTGAGTTTTATGCTCAGCACCTGATTAGAACGTTCACCCGAGAAAGCAGTAGCATAAGGCGATGCGTCGAGCGAACCAGTGAAGGAAACGAGTGCAAGTGTGCTGTCGGTCTTGACCTCCATCTCCATCTTCATCAGTTGTTCAGCTCCCATCATCGCGCCTGACATCCTCGAAGACTCACGGATTTCATAACCGCCGTCCGGAAGAGGTTCAAGCTCGCTATGCACATAGCCTACTTTAGATCCACCCAAATAGATGCCCATCCAAGTCGATTCCGCCGGTACTCGCCTTGCCCCAAGCAGATCTTCGGGCCCTTTCAGTCCTCCAACAGCGCGACTCGGTTCCCCCAGAAAGAAGTACAACATCATCCCGCCCCAGAGGAGGTATAGACTCCACCAGCCAATTCGACCGGACAGGGATGATCTCGGATTGTTTGATGTCAATATTATATCTATTAAGTATTTGCGTTGATTACGCGACTCGTCTCTGACACCACTCTTTAATGGTGATCTTTGCTGAACCAACTATTCGTCGAGCCTCAGTGGAATCGCCGAACTCTGGCTCAACTTCCAGAAAACGGAGCATTTGCGCTCCAAACCACGCCTCATGAGCCCCAACCAGACGCGTCGCCGACAACAATAAGGGGATTGGGGCTGATAAGATGAGTCGCCCGGGATAACAAATATCCCTGAAGACTCTAACAGCGTCTCGCAACGACACTAATTCCGGACCGAAGGCAAAAAGAGTCTTGCCTTCCGCTTGGTTCGTAGCGAACGCATTGGCGACCATATCTCCGAAATCACTTGCTGCGAGCCAATGCGCTGCAGCCATCCCGCGACCCGGCATCCCGATCACGCCAGCTCTGACGAGGCGAGTCAACGTCTCGATAAACCAGCCAGCGCGCCAGATAGTGAATGGAACGCTAGATTCCTTGATCGAATTTTCAGCGTTCCATTTAGCGCGAACTGGAGGAAAGTGATGATCGGCTGTTAAATTTGAAGCTCCGGATAAATAGCTGATACGTTTGATACCGGCTTGCTTCGCCGCCTCAGCGACGGCTTTGGCTCCGTTAGCTTCGACTCTGAAGCAGTCCTCAAATCGCGGTCCGCTCGGGAGGATTAGTTGCACCGCATCAAATCCAGCAAGAGCGAGAGGAAGTGTATCAGGTCGAGTGACGTCGATCGCAATCGCCTTCGCGCCCGATCTGGTTAGCGAGGCTGCGCGCTCAGTTCGACGAACACCGATGGCGACGTCATATCCTGCCACGATCAACCTCTCGGTAACCGGAGTTCCGATCATTCCGCTGCCGCCGATGACCAGCACCTTCGAGATTCCCGATTCGTTCATAGGGTTGCGATTAGATAAACGCCTGTCACTTAAAGAGTCATGCAAGGGGTCTCAGTCGATTGACGACTGATAACCTGTGTATGTCGAATAAGTTCAATGGCTCGGTAGAACGGGGCTCCGTACCCGTTCATTCAATCCATTCGTGCTTAAGTGAACGGGTACGGAGCCCCGTTCTACCGAGTATGATGTTCGGTTATCGAACTTTTCAAACAAACTTAATCTATATTAATATACCACGCCGATTCGTCCGCTTCAACCTTATTGACAGGGATACGTAAAAAACTCCTGTCACTTCACCGCGTTTCCTTGCCTTCCGGCCGGTTTGGAGTTATCTTCACAAAGTCTCACTAAATAACTGCACTTTACTAAATGAAAAAATTGATTTTTGTCTTCCCCGGTCAAGCTTCCCAGTATGTCGGCATGGGCCGCAACCTATATGAGAATAGCGACGCTGCGCGAAACCTTATGGACACAGCAGTAAAGCTGCCGGGATTGGATCATATTAAGGAAGTTGCATTCGACGGCCCCGAAGATCGACTCACGCGGACGGATAACGTTCAACCGGCGATTACGATTGTTTCTCTAATGACTTTGGCAGCCTTGCGAGAAAGCGCTGAGAAATCAGATCAAAAGCTCCGCCTCCTCGCTTGCGCCGGGCACAGCCTCGGTGAATACGCCGCTCATGCCGCAGCAGGCAATTTAAGCTTCACACAAGCCATCGAATTGACTCAGAAGCGCGGCGCATGGATGAACGAAGCGTCACAACCACCCAATCCGGCGGGCGGGATGATAGCGATTATGGGATTGCCGTTAGACGACGTGAAGGCGATAGCCGCAAAATTAGGCGCCGATCGGATCGCTCTTGCCAATGTAAACAGTCCCGGCCAGTTCATACTCTCGGGGAATGCAGAGGCAATCGCAGAAGCGTACAAACTGGCTTCCGCAGCATGCGCCAAGCGAGTCATTCCACTGAACGTCTCAGGAGCTTGGCATAGCCCGTTGATGAACTCGGCGCGCACAAAAATGACAGCGTTGCTGGCTGAACGGCTCCCGAACATTTCCACACCGATCAATTCTGAAGTGAAGGTTGTCGCAAACGCGAGTTCTGATGTAGTTAAGTCGCCTGATGAGTTGCGAGACACCCTCGGGAAGCAGGTAACTTCGCCGGTTATATGGACGGATTGCGTTCGTCGTCTCTTGACCGCGACCGGTTACCCCGGCCTTCCCGGCGAACTTACTCCGGAGAATTTGGAAAAATACTCTCCCTGGCCGATATTTGTTGAAGTTGGACCGGGAAAAGTGCTGCGAGGTTTAATCCGAAGCATCGACAAGGGAATTGAAACCGCCGGGGTTGAAGATATGGCTTCGATTGAGGCTTTTCTCCAGACTATCGGGTAGAATTCGGTATAATAAAGGCATTTGCCCCCGTAGTGTTTCGCGGGGGAGTTAGCGAATAAATCCATCGGGAGAACGAATCGTGATCCGTAAAATCGGAATCTCGACTGGAGGAGGGGACTGCGCAGGTCTTAACGCGGTTATCCGTGCAGTTGTTCGCACTGCCCGCCTCCATTACCAATGGGATGTCGTCGGAATCGAAGACGGTTTCGACGGCTTAATTTACGCTCGCAACTTGAAATATCTCACCGTTGACGATGTGAGCGGCATTCTTCAGCGCGGCGGGACCATTCTCGGCACCACCAACCGCGGCAATCCTTTCAAGCATCCAGTCACCGAGAACGGCGTGACGGTCATCAAGGACATGACTCCACAGATCGTTGAAAATGTCAAAGTGCTCGGTCTGGACGCCATCGTTTGTATTGGAGGTGACGGCACTCTGGCAATTTCACGCGACCTCTTCAAAGCCGGCATACCGGTTGTCGGTGTGCCGAAGACAATCGACAATGATCTATCCGCGACCGATCTCACATTTGGATTCACAACCGCTGTAGATACTGCCACCGACGCGCTGGATAAGCTTCAGACCACTGCCGAATCGCATCACCGCGTGATGGTGGTAGAAGTGATGGGACGCGACGCCGGTTGGATCGCACTCGAATCAGGTTTGGCCGGAGCCGCCGACGTCATACTGATTCCGGAGATTCCTTACGACATCCAGAAGGTCTCGAACAAAATCCGTCAACGTCAACTGACTGGACGACGTTTCTCGATGGTAGTGATCGCTGAGGGGGCGACTCCGTTAGCGGGCGATCGCACCCTGTTAGCCGAAGCTTCACTGAACTACCAGAACGTCCGTCTCGGAGGAATTGGAGCTACTGTCGCCAAACAGATCGAAGAGAAAACCGGCATTGAAACACGGATCGTGGTGCTCGGTCACTTGCAGCGGGGAGGTTCACCAAACGCATTCGACCGTAACCTCGCCACCCGATACGGCGTTGCCGCGGTGAATTTAATCGCCCGCGAGAAGTTTGGCTATATGGTCTGTTTGCGTGGCCGTGAGATAGGCGAAGTAAGCATCGAAGAGGCCTGCGGAAAGTTAAAGAGGGTTGATCCGGATGGAGAAATGGTGCATGCCGCCGAGCTGCTCGGCATCGAATTCGGCAGACCGGATGGAAACGGACAGTAATTTGTCCTTACTGCTCCAGTAAAATATTGTGAATAATCACCACGAAGACACGAAGACACAAAGAGGTCTTTGTGTCTTCGCGGTGAAGTATTGATTATGTGTTCAGGAAGCCATCATCTATACTCACGACAACACGCCAACGCTGCCGCCTGATCGTTCGTCGCTTGCCACTGAACAGCGCAATCCGCGAACTATGGATCTGCACCGCCTCTCGGTTGCGGAGTGCGTTGCACGACTTCAAAAAGAAGATCGAGCTGTACTCGCCGCACTCGATGCGGTTCGACCTGCGCTGACAGCCTTCATTGAAGCCCTCGTTCCGAGATTTGAGAGAGGCGGGCGACTCATCTACATCGGCGCTGGCACATCAGGCAGACTCGGCGTCCTCGACGCTTCGGAAGCGCCGCCAACTTTCCAGATAGAGCCGGGGCGCATTATCGGGATCATCGCGGGGGGGGATCAAGCTTTAAGAAAGTCGAGTGAAGGGCGTGAAGACGACCCCGAAGGAGCTGCTGAAGAGTTAAGTGCACTCCAACTCACAGCGGATGATACGCTGCTCGGAATCGCGGCTGGTGGAACTACGCCCTATATACTCGGCGCACTCGATTATGCCCGACGCCTTAATCCTCCGCCGTTGACAGGACTTCTGTTCTGCTCGCCTCTCCCCCATCCCCCTCGAGTGGATCACTTGCTCCTGATAGAAACTGGCCCTGAAGCCTTGACTGGTTCCACCAGAATGAAAGCTGGAACGGCCACCAAGCTCGCCTTAAACACCATTTCTACGACCTTGATGATTCAGACTGGTCGGATTTATCAAAACCTGATGGTGGATCTGAGAGCTTCGAACGATAAACTGAAGGACAGGGCGGCTCGAATTGTTTCGACTTTGACGGGATTTGGCAGGGAGGCGAGTTTCGATTTGCTGGATCGTGCGGAAGGATCAGTTAAATGTGCGATTATTATGCAGAAGATTGGACTGGAACGAGTGGATGCAGAGAGATTGCTTGTGGAAGTCGGAGGCCGACTGGACCGAGCATTAGGGGAATAAAGCAGGACGCCTTCCCTAATCGTAGTGAAGATTATGTGCGAGTATTCAAAAGGTCACGCACCTTACTCGCCAATTCCGTAGCGCGAAAAGGTTTCTGAATGAACTCGAAGAGATGCGCGTTAACGGAGTCATCTGATGGGTAAGCTTTCGGTGAATACCCTGACATTAAGAGCACTTTTAAGGACGGACGTGTTTCCATCATCTTGGTAGCCAACTCGATTCCACCCAAACGGGGCATCATCATATCACTTAATAACAAGTGAATATCTCCAGAGTACTGATCTACAATTTGCAAAGCCTCAACCCCATCAATCGCCTCTATAACCATATATCCTTGAAGCTGCAAGATCCTCACCGTTACATTCCGAACCGAGTCCTCGTCATCCACAACCAGAATAGTCTCACAACCGGTTAACTCTTCTGTCTCCTGTTTACCTTCGATAACTGGTACTTCTTCGTTTGCGACAGATTGAGGCAAGAAAATCTTAACCGTCGTCCCATGACCAACTTCACTCTCGATACTGAGGTGTCCGCCAGATTGCTTGACAATCCCGTGTACGGTGCTCAGTCCGAGTCCTGTGCCTTGTCCTACAGGTTTCGTGGTGAAAAATGGTTCAGTTGCTCGTTCTAACGTCTCCATACTCATCCCGACGCCTCGGTCGGAGACTGTTAAAACACAGTAACCTCCCGGCATGACGTCAGGATGAAGAGAAATATAATGCTCATCGAGAAATACTGTTGAAGTCTCAATGGATATTGTCCCGCCGTTCGGCATCGCATCGCGTGCATTAATTACAAGGTTCATCAAGGCGAGTTCGATCTGTGCTGGATCTGCAATTACGGTAGGCAGTTCAGGCGTCAGCTTAGTAATAAGCTTGATATCCTCGCCGATCAATCGCTTGAGCATCCGCTCCATATGTTCCACACTGCCGCTCAACTTCATCGGTCGAGCCTGATGTGGTTTCGAGCGCGAGAACGCAAGCAACTGCTGAGTGAGATTCGATCCCCGAGTTGCAACAGCAAGGATTTGGTCTAACTCTTCGGTTAGCTCCGGCCTATCCGCTACTTGCCGCTTCAGTAGTTCTGATGTGCCAATGATTGCGGTCAAGAGGTTGTTAAAGTCATGCGCGACGCCGCCTGCCAATCGTCCAATCGCTTCTAACTTTTGAGTCTGCCGCATCTGGGATTCTAACAGTCGCCGTCCCGTAATGTCCCTTAAAATCCCTTGCGTTGCACGTTTGCCCCGATACATAAGTTGGGCGACCGAAACCTCTACCTCGATCTCACTCCCATCCTTTCGCAGAGCTGTAAACTCATATCGGGGCGGAGGATTTTCGCCCCGTTCAATCATTGCCGAGCGCGCCTCGATCAGAGGACGACTTTCAGCAGCAACCAACTCAAACATACTGAATCCAGGCGCGGCGATTTCACTCTCTGAAATTTTGAGCATTTCCATAAAGCGACGATTATAGATCTCAAATCGCTCTTCCACGAGTAGGTAGATTCCATCCTCTGAGTTCTCGATCAGAGAGCGATACTTCATCTCAGACTCGGCCAGCGCCATGTTTGCACGAAGATGAGAGATTGATCGAGCGACCTCAGAACCAACAAATTCCAGAACCTGTCTCTCGCGTTGTCCGTATGAATTCGGATCAGTAAAGTGCTGAACGGCCATCACACCAAAAGTCTTCTCACCTTCCAGAAGCGGTACGCCCAGCCAGACTTTGGGCGCATTTCCTTCGATGCAGATCTCGCCGCCAACAGTAGGATCTTCCTGGTCAGAGCGCCAGAGATAGGCGTCTTTTCTGTTTAAAGTATATTCGGTGAGACCTTTTCTGGGCTTTCTGGGTGGCGGGGTGACTTCGACTTCTTCGACATAAAAGGGGAAACGAATTAAGTCCTCTTCCTTGTCATAGAGAGCTATATAAAAATTCTGGGCTGGAATGACTTCTCTGATAATTTCATGGATGCGTGGGAACAACAGCGTATCATCGGTCATTTCAGCAGCGGACTGTGCAATTCTCCAGAGCGCCGATTGGAGTTTTTCGGCTCGCGCTCGTTCTGCAATCTCTTCTTGAGCGCGCCGATAGAGCAATCCATTCTTGTGGGCGGCGGCGGCGTGCGACGTAAGCGACTCAACGAGATGCAGATTTTCGTCTGTATAGGCGTTTCTATTGTAGGAAAGAACTTGGATAACGCCAATTATGGCTGAATCAAATCTGATCGGAACAATAATAGCGGATCTGGTTACTTCGGCTTCATCATCTATTTCAGTGTAGGTTGATCCACTATCATCGACAAATAAATTTACTTCTCCAGTCCTCGCTCGCGCTTGGAAGTCTCCAATCATGAGAGATTCACCTGATCGGATCACCTCTGATTGGATGCCTTTCCCGCGTTCCTCAAGAGGTATCGGCGGAAGCTTGGTTACGTCGATCAAAGCGCCTTCATGCCACGCATATTCGCAGGTAATCAGATTTGTCTCGGCATCAAATGAGCTAATAAACAGCCCATCACACGGAGCAACTTGTCTAATAATATCGTGTAATTTCTGATAGATAATAACGAGATCGAGTGTCGAACCAAGGACTCGAGCGCCATCATAAAGAGCCTGTAGTTGCTCAGTATGCCGCCGGAGGTCGGACTCGTACTTTTTTAGCTGCGATACATCTCGTCCAATCCCAACCAGGCCGACTATCGCTCCATCTTCACCATAAATAGGCGATAAGGAGGTCTGTATCGGTATCTCTCTGTCATTTTGACGATGGAAGGACTCATAGATCGTAAGTTCTCCTGTCAAAGCGCGCAAATTGGCCTCATGATGGACCAAGCCATCGACAGGGCCAAAGACTTCCAGTACCGTTTTGCCCAGCATCTGGTCCGGTTCTAACCGGAAGCGTTCCACCCATTTGCCATACAAACCGGTATATCGTTCATCTCGGTCAAGAGTATAAACGATATCGTCCATCGAGCCAACGAGCGAGCGGAACCTCTCCTCACTCTTTGTCAAGGCGGCAATGGTTGTCATGCGTAGGGAAATATCTTCAACAATACCGAGCGCTCCGATTATATCCCCGTTAGAGGATTTTATTGGGCTGGTGTGAAGCGAAACATGGCTTTCAATTCCGCCTAAATTCGAAACATACGTTCCTTCGTAGGAACCTGTTTCATCATCAAGCGGCGCTTTGATTGCCGGTAGTACCCGCGTATCATGGATCAACGATAAATCGAAACCTAATATCTCTTGGCGGGTAGATCCAAGGATATTAGCGAGTTGTTCGTTACAATCGGTTATTTTTAACTCAAGATCGTAATGGAAGACGCCCAGGGGAGAACTTCGGAAAAGCAGTCTATAGCGTTCTTCCGACGCGCGAAGAGCAAGCTCAGATGTAAGTCGTTCTGTAATATCGTGAATTAAGATGCTAATAGCTTTGCGGTCGCCATACTGAATCAAGTCGCCCCGCACTTCGACTGCGATGTTTGAACCATCGGCTCTAAGCAACTTCTGTTCACCGCAATCATAATGTCCCGAGAGCGCCGAATGCGACAACATACCAGCGATCGCTGCCCCAGGCTCTGCAATCAGATCGTAGAGTGTGAGCGAAAGTGCGTCGATCTCCTTATAGCCTGTGAGCGCCACAAAAGCAATATTTACTTTCAGCAACCTGCCAGAATCAGCTTCAACAAGAATGATCCCATCAGAACTCTGGCTAACTACAGCGCGGTATTGCTCCTCGCTCTGTCTTATCGCCTTTTCACCTTGTTTGCGGATTGTAACATCCCTTGCCATTCCCAATATGCACTGGCGACCACCCAACTCTACAGGTATGGCATTGAGTTCCGCATCGAAGATTCGTCCATCTGCTCTTTTTAATCGTATCTCACTGACAGCTTTAGGTTTCCCAGCATATCCATGCGTGAGAATTTCCATCATAGTATAATAAGCTTTCTCATCGCCCGGTGCAAATTCTAAGATCGAAAAACCTATCAGTTTTTCTATCGATTTCCCAAAAAGTTTCTCGGCGGCTTTGTTGGCATCAATTATCAGGCCGTCCAAATCGTGGATATAGAACGCGTCCGGAGCGTTATCAAATACTTGCCTAAACCGCCCTTCAGAGGCGCTCAACGACTCTTCGGCTGTCTTCTGGGCAGTTACATCGGTTCCAATCGCCATGACGCCTATGATCTTGCCTGCATCATCTTTAATAGCCGAGTGACTCCATGCAACCCAGATTTTTAATCCATCTTTTTTTATGTTCTGCTGAATTATCGATATGGAGCCTTTTAACTCAAGCGCTTTCTTTACCGCTTCACGTTCATCTTCGATGCTCTTTTCGTTCGATCCCATAATCGTTTTAAGAACAGACACGCCGACCAGATCTTCTCTTGAAAATCCGAACATTCTAAGTGCAGGTTCATTGGCGAACGTAACAATCCCTTCTGCGTTTACTTTGATTATCGCATTGTTCGCCTTCTCGACCAGTTCTCGATATTCTTCTTCACTCTTTCGGATGGCTTGTTCTGCATTAACTTGGCGGGTAATATCATGAATGAACCCTTCCAACGCTACCAGCTTATCATTCTCATCCCAGACGCCCTGTCCTCGCTCTGAAACCCATCTCTCCTCTCCACTCTTCTTAATTATCCGGTAGGTTAATAAAAAGCGTTCTTTTTTGCTTAGTGCAAGTTGAACGTCATCCCAAACTTTTACTCGATCCACCTCGACAATCAAATCTGCATATGTTTTCACTCGGTTGGAGATTATTTCATCCGATTGATACCCTGTCAAATCAAAACATCCCTCCGAAACAAATTCAACTGTCCATTTTGGGTCATTCATGCAGCGATATGCCATTCCGGGAAGAGCAGTGAAAAGCGTCATAAGACGGCGGCGACCTTCGATAATTTCATCACGCTGCTTATGCGAACGGATAATAGCTCTGGCAAGCTGACCTATTTCGCCTGTGTCTGTTTGAAAAGAGTTCAATACCGTCGTGTCAGGAGTATCGATAGCTAAAGCGAGCGCTTGAATCGGCCGCTTGAACCACATAACAACCAGATAAGCACACGTTCCCAAGAGGATAATGGAGATTAGCAGAAATGTGATGGGTTCATAAAAGTTAGATCTCCAGATAGACGATAGAACCGGAGTTCGATTTTGAAATACAATCTGGCTAATAATCTGGCCATCACAGTTTAACAACGGCTGCGAATAAGTAATTAAACCTTCGGAGAGGTGAGATTCCTTCCGATCATTCCAAAGAGGATTGTCAGCTACTAAATCGAGATTGGCGTCAACTAAATCAGCGAGACGCGTAAGATATTGCGGGTTAAGGATTCTTCCACAAAAAAAATAACCTTGTGGTTCGGTGGAACGGGCATTGTCTTTAGATGGCTGTATTGGAGCCTGCCAAACTTCAAGGAACCGACCGCTGTCAACCTTGTGAAAATGTGCAAAACTTTGAGATTCAGAGTGTTTATGGAATAAACTATCAGGTCGTGCGAGCTTGCTTTGAGAATCCTTGGATGCAGCATAGACGAGTGAACCGTCTGTCCTGAACACGGCGGCGAAGTCGGCGTCATAAGTTGCAATTGCGGTTTCGAGATTATCGTATGCCCAAGCCGAGTCGCCAGTTTGGACAAACCGAACCATATCATCCCAGAAGGAATAATCATACGCCAGAATTCTCAGCCGTTCACGATCAAGCTCCATCACCGTCGAGTAAAAGTCAGTGAGAGTCTGCGTACTCATCTCGTGAACTAACTTCAATTCCCGACTATTACTCGTGACAAATCGCTGATATTGGATCATCAAAACCACAAATACCAGAGCGAGCAGAACGCCTATTTTGGTTGGGATGCTCAAACGCATGGAATTGACCGGGCGCAAAGAAGCTGCATTCGAAGCGGCTTAAAGGTCAATGTAATTCTCTGGGAGACAAATAACCAAGCCATAGTTAAGCACTGCTTCCGGTTCAATACCTCTTAGGGCGAAAGTCCAAAGGGGTTGTTCATTCAGGATCCGGAAAGCTTGTCAAGAGAGTTCCAAATGCGATGACGAGAAGTGCATGTAGTTTAGCAGCAGAGAGTATTAACAGATATCGAGTTAGACTCTTGGAGGGCGGGCATTCCTGACCGCCCTGAAATTAAGCATGATTTTACGTTAGGGCGGTCAGGAATGCCCGCCCTCCAAGAGTCACCACAAGTTAATACTCTCCTGAATTGAAGCATACATGATAATCTAAAACCACTTCGGTCAGAATCCAAGCAAATCAGAGTAAGTTAAACAGGAGAATTTGGTTGTTAACCAGAAATCAGTATCTGAAGGCAGCTCCTTCGGCTTCTGCAAGGAGTTTCCGATAGCTCTCGTATCTCTCCCGGGGTATCTTCCCCACTTCCACGGCTGCATCGGCTGCACAGCCGGTCTCGCCAACGTGGAGGCAATTCCGAAACCGGCACTCTCCTTCAATTTGAGCGAATTCAGGGAAGCACTTCATAACATTGTCAACAGTGAGCCCCCAAGGTGCACACTCCCGTAATCCCGGAGTATCGATTAACCATCCACCGCCGGGCCTAGGGTGAAGCCGTGCGGAGCTGGTTATATGTTTTCCCTTGCCTGTCACATCCGACACCGTTCCCGTCTTTAGATCCAAACCCGGATGAAGTCGATTTACAAGGCTCGATTTGCCGACTCCCGAAGATCCCGCCAATAGTGTTACACCGCTTGAGAGCAAACCGCTTAATTCCTCGATTCCCTCGCCTGTCATTGCGCTTGTGAAGTTTACCGAGAGAAATGCCTGTCTGTAGTTCTCAAACCAGCGGAGCCTTTGTGACTCATCGATCAGATCCGCTTTATTTACGATCAAGTGAGCAGGAGCCTGCCCTAATATCGCCGTAGCGAGCAATCGATCCACCAGACCAAAAGGAGTTATCGGTCGATCGGCAGAGGCGATCACCAACACATTTTCGATGTTTGCCGCTAACGTCTGTGGAACCGGCTTATCGCCCGCTGATTTGCGTGTGAACTCATTGCGGCGTTCCTGAAGTCGAAGTACTCGTGGATCCACCTCCTTCCTCTCTAACACGACAATATCCCCCGGAGCGATCGGGCGGACGCCTCTCGATTCAAACCGCCAGATCCCCGGCATCCGGAGTTCCAGTTCGTTTCCTTCGAACAGCACTTTAATGCGTCGATCTGAAACCCATAAGGTCAGTCCTGTCAAGAGGTTCTTCGATTCTGTCACAATTGGATTCTCCTCGTCTCAAGCCATGACAAAAACACGGAACCCCCTGCCGAGCAAGGGGTCCCGCATATACGACCCGATCTAAAGATCATTTCTTTGACGAAAGGATCTTGTACATTCCGGTGCCACACTTCGCGCAAACGCCCTTCATTGCGGGCCGACCGTTCTTCATCATGACCTTTTCGGCCTTGGACATTTTGCTCGAAGCCTTGCACTTTACGCAATATCCCATTTCATCAGCCATATGACCCTCCTTATTGGTGGATGATTCGTGCTGGTTCCGAAGTAAGATAAGGCGTGAGAGCGGAAAGTCAAGGGGTTGAGCACTATTTCGTTACAAAAAGTGACCGCATTCGCGAAATATCCGGTTTTAGGGTTGCTACGGATTGGTTCCTTCCGGCGACGTCTTCCCCGAACCAGACGACCCAACCTTCTTTACCTTCTGCTTTTTTACCTTCAAAGAGTCATTCGCAGGTTTCTTAGTTTGGTATTGCGCCGTACCGGACTTTGTAACCGAACCGATAGGCGCCACTGCGGGCGAGGCTGATCCTGCTGCGGGTGGCAGAGGAGCCAGTAAACCGGTTTTCGCGAAACCATCTGTGTTTGCATTAGTCGATATCTGGCTGTCATCCCTTACGCCCCAACGTTCTACGATTTTCCCGCCCTTTACTCGGTAAATCTCGATGAAGCCGATTGTGACCGGCTTTAGGGTTGGAATTCTCCCGTTATAGGGTCCCATATTCGAACCAGTCAGCTCGCCTCGAACTACTACCTTATCGTCCGAAGCAAAGATATCTTCGATTCGGTAGTTTAAATCCGGCATAGCTATTCGAAGGTCAGTGACCGATTGCTTCAAGCCATCCAGTCCGATAGGCGAGTTCGACGGGCGATTATTATCAGTGTAGGTAAGATCAAAGTACTGAAGCGATATGGATCCACCCGCGTTATTATAGAGTTCATCGAGAGCAGTACGCACCAAACCTGTGTTATCTTCTGCTTTAACCACCTTATCCTTCTTGGCGGCAGGCGCGTTGTCTGCGGCGTTCGAAGTTCCGGAGACAAACACTGTGAACAGAACCGCCAATGCCAATCCTACAGTCTTCACTACTCCTCCTTAGAGACGATTACGCGTCGAAATCCTTTTCGGTTCGCTGATATACTCCGGCAAGCGGGAAAACGTCGAAACGAAGGATTGTTCATTTAGTAAACGCGCTTAATTGTTGATGTTACGATGACGCTAACTAAAAAGTTCCTTTTCACCCGGTCCGTCTGACCAGATTTTATAAATCTACTTCACGAGCTGGATTTTAAGCGGCGGGCTATTCGAACCACTGAGGTTCATCAGATATGTTCCTGCTGGAAGTCCAAGCGCAGTCCACGACGACCGTCCAGAAGGCGCGTTTAGTTGAAGCAAACCAACCCTTCGCCCGGTAACGTCCAGCACGTTTAAAATAGCGCTGGAAGAAGCTCCCTCCCAATGAAAATTAACCGTCTGGTTAAATGGGTTGGGCCACGCGCTCGTGAAATGAAAATCCCCTGCAACGCCAACTGGATCAGAGTCGGCTATACTCATAGGCGTGAATCTGAGATAGTCAAAATAGAGCCTCATCAACTCTGCCTTTGTACCACCCCAATCGACCATCCCACCGAACATCGTAGTCTGCAGAATGACTCTCGATCCATTCCGGCCTGCATATAGCACTCCTCGACTGTTTCCGTTTTGATCGGTAAAGAGACTCTGAGCGCCAACTCCCGGATTCACTACATCTACATAGTGATCGCAAATTCCGCGTTGGAGATAGATAAAGTTTTGTCCGGTAATACGGCTGGAAGGATTCGATTCCAGACGCCTGACATTACCGACCTCGCGCGATTCACCCTCGCCTACATACTCAGCGTGAAGATGACTCCATAGAGTAGTATCGGATTGAAGATTTGTCGCCACATCCGGACCGACTAAAATTAGCTTTCCGCCAATCTCCAGAAAAACTGCCAGATCGCTCTGTTCAAGATCTGTTAAGCCTGGCAATGGATCTTCGTCGTCGCGCCAAGACTCGAGATAGAGTACAACATTGTAATCGTAGATGTTCTCTGGAATCGAATGCCCTCGCCCGGTCGGTTGAATTCCTGCCTGATTAAGCAGATCAAGCACGAGCGAAGCCTCATCGGTAGTGTCAACGTCTCCTCGCGCGTCCGGATGAGGAAAACGGTGAGCTTCTGGAATTTTCTCAAACAGAAACAGAATTGGTTCTACAGCGGGCGGCGGTCCTTCAAGCGAGATATCGCACCGCATTCGGTTTGCTTGATCCTCTTCGATCCGATGCACGCTCACGCCAGTCGGATTGCCTGCATAATCCTTGGAATTCGGCTCAGATTCGTCGCTGAAAATCTCCTTCCAAGCCAATCCCGGCCATGGATCTCCGTCGTCGCCGCTATTGACGTTCATCTCGAGATCGTATGCGCCGTCTGCTTGTTCGAGAGCCACCTTGTTATGACCGCTGTCCTGATGATCCGGCCACCACGGATGGGAGTTATTCTCAGCGAGGTCGTCGCAATGCCAGATTAATATACCGGATCCGGGTAGTTCTGCGTCGAAGCCAATCCGTTGACGGTTTTCGATCAAGAAGTATTCGGAATCCCAATCATTTTTACGCCAAACATAAAGCGCATCGGCGGTGGTCTCAATCGGTTCAATCACAAGGTCAGGACTCTCTTCCGTGACCGGGAAAGGTGAAACAAAACCGATCCGCTGTTTGCTGTAAACATCAAAATGAACCGGTCGAAGTCCGCCGCCCCCCCAAGAACCGCCCGACATCATCGACCACATCCCCACCCCTGCGGATTGGTAGTTCGTATCGTACAAATCGGGAAGGCCAAATAATGAGTGACCCAACTCATGACCGAAAACGCCGATCCGGCCATTTTCCGGTTCCATTGCATACGTAACAAATCGCATTGTATCGGCGCGCACATGATTTGGAATTCCCCAGGCATGCGACCATATCATATCGTTTGAACCGTTTTCTTCCGCGCCTACTCCAGCATGAACAATAAACACTCCTTCGACTATCCGATCCTGGTCGTTATCAAATGATGTAAAATCGACGTCGGCGTCTGCAGCTCCGATGGCGTCTTCTGTCAATCGTTGAGCGTTCTGCGGGTACTCGCCAAATCCTCTTGAACCGTTGACGTAATAAGCATAACTGTTCGGCATGCGGTACCACCCGACGACTTCGCCAATGATCTGAACTTCGCCGTAGGAATTTTCCAGAAACCAATCGCGCATCGAACCGGTTTCATACTCTCCCTCCGAGAAGAGCATCTGCTGAAAGTGATCGACGCTGTTTACCTCTGCATCTGCTATGTTATCCTCGAAATCGACCAAAATACAGATCACTCGAAGAGTCGTTTCATCTGCGCCGTCACGTTGAAAGCGAGCGAGATCGAATCGGAAAGGCTCGTCCACACCTCTGGTCCGAGCGTTGCGCTGTTGTGCGACGAGTTCATCAAGCGATCCTTCCTGCCGCATCTGATCGACCAGACCGGGCGCAGGCGGCATCGCATTCGCCGAGACAGCTATGCAAATGGCGAAGCACAAACCGAGTAAAGGTTTCAAATTTAGGTCTCTGAAATAGAAGTCGTTCTGAATCGCCATGCTTGAATAATGACACCCATTACAAATTGAACCTGTTGTATTTGGTAGATACAGATACATTTCCAATGGCTGAGGTTTCATTCACTCGCAGGTGGCTATGGCGATGCTATAATTTAGTTTGATAAGCGCGCTGCGCCAATCACTCTGCGACCTAAAGCGATTAACGGCCTCTTATTCCCGGATCCGACTTGAATGAAATGAGCTGTCAAATGGATCCGCTCTACATGCCCCCCCACATCCTGCAAACATATCGCGCCTCTATAGGACTTTATATATTTGATCTAATTTATCAATATGTTACATATCCAATTTTGAAATAAATTTCGACATCTTTTCCCTTACTGCGACTTTTTTTTCAGCTTTTGATTGCGATCCTTGACTGACCGTCCCTTGCCGTGTAACTTACCCGCAATCATTCAAAGCCCATCATTCCGTAACCGATAAGGGAACTCGCATTGCCAAGAAAGCCTTCACCGGAAAGAGATAAGCCTCCCCAACGAGGTCGCAACGGAAAATCCCTTCCCCTTCTCGGCCCCGTACCAAATCTTGAAGAACACGTTCGCCCGGACTGGTGGCGAGGTCTCTTCAATTCTCTCTACCTCAAAACCGACGCTGACGTCGTGGATGATCAAAGAATCACCCAGACCGAAGTCGGATTATTTACAGATATTCTTAAGATTACCCACGATCAACCAATCCTCGATCTCTGCTGTGGTCAAGGACGCCACTGCCTCGAAATGGCTCGCCTCGGTTTTCGAGCGGTAGAAGGATTGGATCGGTCGCACTATCTGATACAGCGAGCCAAAACACAAGCCCGATCAGAAGGACTCCCAGTTCGTTTTCGCGAAGGCGACGCTCGCAAACTCCCCTACCCGAGCGACAGTTTCGACGCTGTTACCATACTCGGGAACAGCTTCGGCTATTTCGAAACCCGTCAGGATGACCTTCGCGTTCTTAAAGAAGTTTTTAGGGTGCTCAGACCAGAGGGAAGATTGCTGGTGGACGTCACCGACGGAGCCTTCGTCCGGGCGAATTATCAGCCTCGCTCTTGGGAGTGGATCGATAAGAAGCACTTTGTCTGCCGCGAGCGCTCACTTTCTGCGGACGGAGAACGATTAATCTCGCGTGAAGTGATCACGCAAGTCGAAAAAGGCGTCCTCGTAGATCAATTCTATGCAGAACGGCTCTATACCGCAGAAGAACTTGAAGAATTGATGGAAGCAGCAGGCTTTTCAGGCTTTTGCGTCCATGGCGAGATAACTCCAAATTCTATGCGGAATCAGGATCTCGGGATGATGCAGCAACGCATTGTCGGAACCGGAGAAGTTCATAAAGCGTGGGCTCCTGCACGCCGACGGTTCAGAACTGTAACACGAACGGTCGCTGTCCTTCTTGGAGATCCATCGCGCCCGGATCCTTTGAAGCCGTATTGTATCTTCGACGAAGATGACTACTTTACCATAGATCAACTTAAGAATGCGCTCGCGGAGCAAAAAGAATATCGCTTTATCTATCTCGATCATCACGCCACTATGCATCAAGAGTTGAAACGACTCACCGGGCGGTTCGATTATGTGTTGAATCTTTGCGATGAAGGGTTCGATAATGATCCGCGTAAAGAGCTGCATGTCCCTGCGATGCTCGAACAGCTCGCCATTCCTTACTCGGGCGCCGGTCCACAATGTCTGGCTTTCTGCTATGATAAATCCGCCGTCCGCGGCGTCGCCAAGGAGATGGGCATCCCGGTCCCGAAGGGAGTCTTTGTAAAACCAGAGGATAACCTTTACGAGCTGCCATTTGACTTCCCTGCGATCGTTAAGCCGAACTTTGGAGACTCCTCGTTTGGGATCACTCAGAAGAGTATCACCTTCAGTCGTGACGAACTGATGAACGCTATCTCTGGCATTCGTGAACAATTCGGCTATGAGAAACCAATTCTGGTTGAGGAATTTCTGACAGGGAAGGATATCTCAGTTGGCGTCATCGGCAATCCGCCTGAATCCTACCACGCTCTGCCAGTCATAGAAGAGGATTATTCCGGTCTGCCTGAGGGACTTCCAAGGATCTGTGGGTACGAAGCCAAATGGCTTCCTGAATCCCCATATTGGGGATTACCCTCCATTCCGGCCAAGCTTCCCGAAGAGATCAACCGAATGATTGTTGAGTGGTGCATCAAACTGTTCGAACGCCTTGAGTGTCGCGACTACGCTCGTTTCGACTGGCGGCTCGACAGTCAGGGGAATCCAAAACTATTGGAAGTCAATCCAAATCCCGGTTGGTGCTGGGACGGGCATCTGGCTAAAATGTATGGATTGACGGGAGGCGACTATCCAGCCATGCTTGGCGAGATACTGCGCGCGACAGAGACTCGGATCAATCTCGTTAATGCGGAAGAACGACGCGATGAAACCGCAGTATCCGAAGTAAAGAGCGCATAAGGATTTCAAGACGTCATATCTCAGAAAACAGTGACAAGGAGGATGGGCGTCCCTGCCCGTCCTTGATTTGAGTTCGGCCGCTCGGCCGCTCGGCCGCTCGGACGGGCAGGGACGCCCATCCTCCTTGTCACCGAGCCAATTTTCTGAGAATTGATAGAGTACTTGTTACTCTTGATTATTCAATTAGACATTGAATTGAAACCAGTAACTTGGGCTGCCAGCGCCGCGAACGAATGGCAATTGGCAACCCAGCAAACTACTTCAGAATAATACTCTGAAAATACATCTTAGCTTTCGCACCCTTAGGTCTTATCTTCGTACTCCTCCACTGCCGATTTGGGGTTCAACCCTACTCCTGGCAATGGGGCTTTTGTTGTTATCCCGATTAATCTTCCTAATTACGAACCACTCTCAGTTAAACACCGCGGATGGATCCGAGATCCTACGCGCCCTTCTGGTCGGTTTCCGCTTTGATTTCGCAACTGCACTCATCACAATCACGCTTCCGCTACTGCCGCTTTGGATTCCTCTTCCCTGGCCGGTTCGCAAACGCGTCCTGACTCTTTCTACCACGCTATCGGTTATATTTTTCATCCTGATTTCGGCCTTTCTTTGGGGAGACCTGTTCTTCTACTTTGAGGCGAATCGTCACCTGACGCTCGAGCCGTTTGGAATTATCACCGATTTTCGCTCGGTGTTCAGGATGATAGTTGAGGAATATTTATTAGCGTCTTGTCTGTTAATTGTCTTCCTTGTCGGGATTTCGTGGTGGGTGCTCCGCCTCTTTAACTGGTCACGCAAATGTGAATCGGATGTTGGTGGATGGGGTTGGAAACGCGTCACGCTCTGGATTCCGCTTGTTCTTATCACGTTCATCGGGATTCGAGGCGGTGTTCAAAAGGAACCACTAAAGTCGGCCGACGCGGTTATCGGCAGCAGTCCTTTTCTCGCTAATCTCGCTCTGAACGGTTGGTATAGTTTCCTCACTGAAGCGACGAAAGATCAACGACCAGTCAAATTGATGCCGGAAGAGGAATCAATCGCAGTTGTAAGGGAACTTATCCGTCGGGATGACGATAGATTTCTTGATAATTTCCCCGCCGCTTCTGTTGAAGACTCCGCGGCAATCAAACCTCCAAAATACCCCCTTCTAAGGATCAGTCCGGCGACAGGCAAAATCACTCGAGATGGGGAGAAACTGAACCTCGTGCTGATCGTGGTTGAGTCTCTCAACGCGGATTTCCTTCAATCGTTTGGAGGCGCTGATTCAGCGATGCCGTTCCTCGATTCGCTGGCTCGACAATCTGTCATCTTCACAAACTTTCAGGCTGTCGGTACGCGCAGTTTCCGGGGACTCTGCGCATTGCTCGCAGCGTATCCCAATCTCGGTTCAGACGCCTATCATCTTACCTTCACACTTCCGCGATTGACCGGATTGGGCGGGATACTCACCTCAGAGGGCTATGCAGCGCGCTTTATGCACGGTGCTCCGATCAATTCAATGGGCGTCACTGCGATCTGCAGAATGTCGGGGTATCCAGAATTTGTTAGCCTTGAGGACTTTCCGAAGAGTGCTGACAACGGTTCGTGGGGAGCTTGGGATCATCTCGCCCTGCAACGAATGGCTCAAGATATGGATCAAATGCCTGAGCCGTTCCATTACGGGATTTTCACACTCTGCACGCACGCCCCATGGGCTTTGCCAGAGGAATATTCTCCGCGTTTCCCTGAGGATGCTCCCCGAGCTGATATTCTGAATACCTTCAGTTATTTTGATGACGCTCTGCGAGATTTCTTCGCCAAGGAGTCTAAGCAACCACGGTTCTCCCGCACTCTCTATTTGATAGTCGGAGATCATACTACTCACGCATCTGAAGTCGAACGCTTCCGAGTTGGCTGTATCTTCTATGCCCCCGGTCGTCTGGAGCATCGAGTAGAGAACCGTTTAACAAGCCAGTTGGATATTCTCCCCTCACTGCTCGATCTGCTCGGCGTCGAAGCGCCGCATTCTTCTTTCGGATCAAGTCTCTTTTCACTTCCTCGGCGACCAGAGTGGGCGGTGCTTTTACAATCAAACTTCCTCTATTGGCGTGAAGGAAGCCGAGTCCTTGAGAGCGGGTTGACTCGAACAATCAGCCTTCACGATCCGTTGGACAGGTCGTCAGATCCACACGATTACCTTTCGACCGAAAGCGCGCGCGCTGCGGAGATGAATCAAAAACTCATTGCTTTTTACGAAGTATCGGAGATTCTATCTCGCGAAAACCGGTTCACTAACGCTCAGATACTACGGTAGTATCGGGTTGATTTTATCAGCGTAATGCCACTTGCTCCCCCCTACTGTCAACCCGCCGCGGTTGACAGTTTAAATCATTGAATATGCGCGCCATCTGCCAACCACGGCGGGTTGGCAGTAGAGGGGAGCGCGATATTCACCTTTTTTTCAAACTGACAGTAGATCTGACGACAAAATCTTTAACAGGGCAAGTATTCAAAAAGAATCCCCAGTTTTAACCTCGATCAAACTGCAACCATCCTCCTCGCTCGTATTTTTAGGTAAACACAATACACCTATAACCACTCAGGAACTTAATCGTGTCGCTACAGAGCAAAGTTGAGCAAGCGCTTGAATCAATCCGCCCGGCATTGAAATCAGACGGCGGAGACGTCGAATTAGTACGCATCAGTAATAACAAAGTCTATCTGAAGCTGAAGGGCGCTTGTCAGGGATGCCCGTCATCGACCGTCACCTTAAAACGTGGCGTGATTGCTGCAATTCGTCGTGAAGCTCCCGAAATCACCGACGTCATCGACGTTGCGCCAGACGGTGAGGAACGTTCGACTCCGACAACCGAGGAAGATCCTTGGGCTGGTCAGGCTCGCATTCCGGGAATCAAGCTTATCCTCGCGGTCGCATCCGGAAAAGGCGGCGTCGGTAAATCCACTGTCGCAGTGAACCTTGCGTTGGCGCTCAGGGACAAAGGTCTCGCCGTGGGGCTCCTCGACGCGGACATCTACGGACCTTCAGCGCCGACCATGCTCGGCATCCGGAGTATTCCACCCTCGACAACCAATCGTATCCAGCCCGCGCTTGCCTATGGTCTGAAGGTGATCTCGATCGGGTTCTTCGTGCCAGCGGATTCACCGATGATATGGCGAGGCCCTATGGTTATGAAAGCAATCGATCAATTTCTCCATGACGTCGAATGGGGCGAACTTGACTGCCTTGTGGTGGATCTTCCACCCGGCACTGGCGACGCGCAGTTGACGCTGGCTCAGCAGGTTCCGGTTGACGGCGTTGTGATCGTCACAACCCCGTCAGATGTAGCGCTGATCGACGCCCGTCGCGGACTCCAGATGTTCAAGAAGGTGAATGTGAGAGTACTCGGGATCGTCGAGAATATGAGCTTCTTCCTCTGCCCCCACTGCGGCGAACGCACTGACGTATTTTCTGCCGGCGGTGGACGACAGGTCGCGGAACTGCTTGAAACAGAATTCCTCGGAGAAATTCCACTGGATCCGACCATACGAAAAACCGGCGACGAAGGACGACCGGTCGTAGAAGCGCAACCTGACTCTCCTCAGACCAAGCTTTTGAAGGAATTTGCTGACAATGTCTGGAACAAGATGACGGAGGTAGTACCGTCTTGGAATAAATCGGCCTGCCATCTTTTCGCTAAAATCGGAAACGGCGTCGGTTGAGGTGAGTATGTAGGCGCGAAGAATCTGAAGACAACAGCCCGGCCAATTGGTCGGGCTGTTTATTTTTAATCTGCTGTAACCTTTCGGCGATACATAAAGTCTATCTGATTGACTCCAGAAAATGAGATGTCGAGCCTAAGGACGCCTTCAGAGGGTCGGCGCCCTTTCGGTTTTAACATAGACCCCCTTCCAAGGGAGAGCAAAATGAATAAGACGCCGTTTAACTGCCTCGGCCTAATAGGCTTGATTCTGGCAGTACTTGCAATTACATCACCGACTGTGGCCGCCGATAGCGGCGCTGCGGGCGTTTGGGAAGGCCAAATTAACTTCACCAATACTCAGGCGAAGATCTAACTCCAAATTAAAAACTCCGCCGATCACCCGACCGGCGCGCTTATTCTTCCAGGACAGGATCGCCAGGGCTTGCCGCTTGAAAAGCTGACCATCGAAGGCTCCAGTATCAGCTTTGAAGTCAACAATGGTCGTGCGGTCGCGGGATTCAAGGGAACTTTAAACCCCGACGGTAAGAGTATCCACGGCGACTTCGTTCAGGCTGGACAAACGTTCGGGTTCGAACTCAACCGCAAACTGGGAGAGTTGACTGTCAAGGTTATGGACACAGCGCTAACCAATCCCAAGCAATAGCGCCTCAAGGCTTTATCCGACCAGAACCGGGCTCAAGGCAATTTTCTACAGCCGGCGGCGGGACAACCGGTATCTGGGCGGCGCTGCAGAAAGGGCGACTCGACAGAGTCGCCCTTCCTCTCTCCTCTATTCCCAAATCAGAAGCGATTCAAACAATCCACTCATTCGATCTGAAGGGAGCAATTATAGCCAACCGTTGTCGTTTGGTTATCTTATCAGCGTGACCTTTCGAACATCACTGAAGCTCTGAGTTTCCATCCTCACCAGATAGATCCCAGATGTGAAGCCTTCCGTATTCCACACTTCCCGATAGCTCCCCGCCTCTTTCCAATCATCCGATAACCTCGTCACCAACCGTCCACTGACGTCCATTACGTCCATCGTCGTCCATCCAGCCCTCGGCAAAGTGTAAGATATGGTCGTCGAGGAGTTGAATGGATTGGGGAAGGAGGTGAAGTATAAGGACTGAGGGCTCAAGGTCACGACGGGCTGGACTAAAAGAGAACCGAGTTGATAGCAGGTGAGCCTCGATTGAGTAAGAACCAACATTTCATAAGCGTCGTCCACTCGGTAATCGCCTACCTTCAATGCCAGCGGGTGCGGAGCAAAACCGGGAATCCGGTAAATTTCGTTCAGATTTCCCAATTCAAATGCGCACAAAGTCCCATCATAACGATCCAATCCGATTATAAAGTCATCATCCGAATCTTCACCGGCTCTTCTGTATGCTACAACCAAATTGAAAGGAGCAAATGGCAAATCCCTGACGACCGTCAAGTCGCTCAAACGGATAAACGTTGCTCGAGACGGATTATCATCATAATTGTATGATAAAGCGACAACTTGCTCTGCATTATAGGTGAGTGGAAGAATTCCATAACATTCCAAAGGATTACTCTGACCTTCATAGCCTGTGATAAACTCATCCGCCGCCAAACTATCGATCATGTTCATCCGACTATCATAAGTCAGAAATGAGAAGGAGTATTGTTCTCGAACTTCTCTCTCGAAACCGCTGCGCTCCTCGTGGTACTTCGCACTTGCCAAAATCGAAGAACCTTCTCCAACCCCCGGAATAGCAGCGGCGTGATATTCAAGACGCGACGATGACCAGCTTGCCTGTTGTTGAGAAAACTGAGAACCGCGAAGTTTCACCAAAGAGCGCGTTGAATCGGGGTTATTATCAGAAAAGTGGCCAAGATAATCAATATTATAGCGCACTTCTTCAGAACCGTATTCCGGAGACCATGCCTGAATGCCGCCGCCGAATTCGACCGATTCGCTTCTTACGGAAAAATCTCCTCCAGAGAAGCGTACGACAACTTCGTTCCACGCGGTTGAATATCTCATATCATCCCTTGGACGATCATACACACCGATCAATTCGACGCCGTCGCCCAGACCAAAATCTACCGCCAGTGCATTTTTAACTGCGCCTTCGAGCGTGTCGCATTGCCACACAAGTTGGTCATCCCGAAACAGTTTCAGATAGTTTGCGCCTCCGATAAGCGAGTAGGTGACCTCCCCCTCGCGCCAAACCGACCCCAGAACTGTTGCGCCTTCGACGTCAACGACCCATGATTCTTGCGCAGGAAACTCCTGTCCCGTAAGAACTCCGGCCCCGACCAGCAAGCACGCAACTAACAAAATAATCCGCTTCATTTCCCGGCTCCCTTACTTGATGATTGTGACGGATCTTGAATATGACCCTGTATGCGAGTTTAATCGAACGATGTATCGCCCGCTCGCCTCCCCGCTCCCATTCCACTCCTCCCGATAACTCCCCGCTTCCTTCCACCCGTCCGAGAGCTTCATGACCAATCGTCCACTGACGTCCACTATGTCCATAGTCGTCCATCCAGGCTTTGGAAGGGTGTAGGAGATGGTGGTCGAGGAGTTGAAGGGATTAGGGTAGGAAGAAAGCGAGAGATGTACCGTGGGAGTCTCGCTTAGGTCGGAGGCAATGCGCAATGGCTGAAACCGAGCAAATGATAGACGGTTAGTACTTCTTCCCAGAATTTCCAATTGCTCATCGCCGTCGAAATCTTTGATTTGAACATCGTTTACGCCAATCGATGAATTATATACGACGTCCTCCATCTGCCATGTATTCAAATTGAAGACTCGAATCCCGTAATCAGTCCAGCACAACAAATAGTCCTGATTTTCGTTGTTCGGCGAATTTGCAACGGCCACTACTGAGTAAACCGTAGTCGTATCGAATTCAATTCTGCTGATCAATTCAAGATCATCGATAGAATAAGCTGCTACATAGTTTTGATACTTGAAGGTACCAAAGTCGAAATCGTTCGCATACGAAAGAAATAGGACTCTCCCATTCATGTTTGTTAGAACTCCTTCAAGATCGATGATGTAAGCTCCACCCCAGCCATGAATGGACGTAGCAATCGCGACAGTGTCAACTGCAAGTTTAGATAAACTGGAATCGTACAAGCTGAGATAACAGGAATCTTTTCCCCAGTACCCAATATCGTCATTGTTTTCATAAGTCTTTTCCCCTGCTGTTGCAATTTTGGTTTCGCATTCCGGTTGACCTTCCTCAAACCAGATTCGAGGCGGACTTCCACATTTTGATGAATCGAGGATTCGTCCCTCAGTCATCGAAAAAGTGCAGATATAGCCATTTCTTCTTGAATTTGCGCCACCACCTCTTGGCGAATAGTAACTATCCGCTGACCTATAGGTTATTGCATATTCGTTATCTGCCGCTTCTCCGATCAGATTGATTGTTCTAATGTCAGTACTATGGGTGGTGAAACCATCCATGTGAAGACTGTCAGGTATGGGGCGATCTCTCCAGTTGGTGCCTATAGCCCAGTCGCGTACCGGCATAAGCTGTTCATTATCAAGCACAAGAATGGACGTTAATGAGTCGTTTAAGATTCCTACAACGAACTCGTTACCCTCAACGTCCTCCCAGGCATCGGCCCGGGCAATAGCCGTCACGGCGCCGCCAAGAGATTGACTCGACCGAATCACCCGTCCGTTGGATATAACATGGACTGAGTCATTACTCCCTACCGCAAAACAGAAGTTCTGACCTTCAATCCAAGATGGTCCGACGATTGGATCATCGTCCGAAAATCTGATATTCCAGATCAGCTCGCAAGGCAAAGGGATGGCGTTTGCCACACCAGTCACACAAAGGAGTAAGTAAAGGATTTGTCTTAAGCACTTCATTATATCTCCTGTTTTTAGCATTACTTCAGACAGATCAATGGTCGAACTTGAGTCTGCCCGCCAACTTCACATCTCAAGTAGAATAGGCCGCCTGCAGTTCCTCGACCATCCCACACCTCCCTGTAACTCCCCGCCTCTTTCCATCCGTCACTCAACCTCGTCACCACCCGTCCATTCAGGTCCATCACGTCCATAGTCGTCCATCCAGACCTCGGTAAAGTATAAGAGATGGTCGTAGAGGAGTTGAAGGGATTAGGGAAGGCGGACAGGGATAAGGCGTAAGGGGTAAGGGGAGACTCCTGACTGACTGAGAGAGGACGTCCAAAAACGAAGCCGGAACGCGCCTGGATCGTGTCCGAGAATGTGATCGCCTCAACCAACCAATGAACAAGCACCACCGGACCAAGATCGCTTGCGTAGTCATCGAGGTTGACGTCGATCGCGTTCAGCGGGCTGATCAGCGTATCTTCGCCGGAGGATATGACGTCTCCATCTCCGGTCACATAATAGAGCAACAGGCGGTAGAGCCTGGCGTAACGAACCGGTTCCCAAGTGAACGTAACCAGCGTGTCGGGGATCACGGATTGGTCTGCGGGAGAAAGCAGGCTGAAGCGCGGGAGGGCCTCATCTCTCAGGAGCGGCAGCGCGCCGATATCCGAACAGCTGCTGTCTGAGTCGATGCGATTCGGATCGCCAGCATCGACGCAGGGCGAGTTCGCCGTCAGTCGCCAATCCTTGCCCGCCCGGTCACGGAAGAGAGGATCTTCCGATATGCCACCCGCGCCCGGACCGCACTGGTAATAGTTCTCGCGATTTTCAAAGACATCGCACCAGTTGATCGCCACTCCATTCCAGTGATCTGAAATCCCTACGCGATTGAAGGCGACAATGTTGTTGACAAGCGCGAGGCTCTGGTAGTTTCGCAGCTCGATGCCACTCCCGGCCGAGCCTGCCATCGTGTTGTTGACCATCCGGCCTTCCCGGACGTTGCCGCCGACTTCGACGCCGTCTTCAAAGATGGAGTAGGAGACGTCGAACGTCCCCCAACTGTTGAGGAAGAGTCTCCCGACAAAGAGACAGCGCTCGATGGTAACGTCCCCTTCGATGGTGACGTCCTGATGGAATACCGCGTCGGCGACAAGGACTTCATCGGCGGCGAGCAGGACGCTCTCGTTATACACGTCGCCGATAATCTCGAGTCGTTCGACGGCGAATCCCGATGAGGCCGTCAGCAAGCCAATTACGCAAGAGAACAGCAAACAGATCAACTTTTCGTTCGACATAATGACCTCGCTTGTTCCCGCCGCCCCTCCCGCATGAAGCGGGGAGGGGCGGTAGAGTACATGTTGGCAGACAATTCAGGCTGGCGTCGAAATTATGGAATAGCTACCATTCCCACTTTCAAATTAGTCTGAGAATGGGAGACTCGCAGAAATTGTCATCGTGAACCCTCCGCCTTGGAACTCAGTAGAACATTCTTCTCCAATCGGCGGAGGGTGAATCGATCTCTAAGCGCTCGTAAAACAGAGATTCTTCGCCTCGTCGCCGCTTGAGTTTGAAATGACTTGAGCGCTGAAACGCGGCGACGGGCTCAGAATGACAGGTGCGAGACATCCTCAGACAGACTCGAAGGCGGGAAATGACGCCTTCTATTAACTCGACTTGATATTCGACCGAGTCTCTAATGCCGGTTGATAGTGATTTGCTGCGGTTCGGCGGTGATGTAGCCGTAACCTTCCACCTCGGCAGTGATGGTCGTCGCGAGTGTGAGTGTGAAGTCGTCGAGATAGAAGTCGCTCATTGTTCCCCGAAGATAAACGGTTGCTGTTCCTCGAGGTTCGTTATTCTCCTGATTTATGAGGCCGGTGTAGCGCCGCACAACTTCTGGGAAAAATGGAACGTAACGACCGTTTAAGCGCAGGTTCTTCCAATACAGGCGAGCCCTATCGACGCCAAACAGCACGGGAGCGTTGTTGATCTCAACGTCATGGCCGTCTTTGACAACCGCGTAAGCGCGGATGAGACAGGTGTCGTTTTCGCGCTGACGATCGAACATCCAGTTGTCGGGATCGACATGAAGGCGCATATAACCCTTCTGCAAGGGAAGAACTGTTTCCCGCTCGGTGGAAATGACTCCATCGGCAGTCGAGACTTCGGCCGAGATCGAAATCGGATCGAAGGTGTTGATACTCTGGTAAATCAGCGTTGTAGCGGCGACGCCGGGAACTGACCGGCCGTCGTGATTGCGATTGCCGGTGCTAACGGCGGAGATCATGGCAATTTGAGGATCGACGGTGAAACTGACGGGGGTTCCGTCGCGCACAGGATTACGGTGAACGTCCCAGACTTGAGCCGACACTCCGATCGCCCAACTTCCGCCGCCTGCGTCCCAGCCCCAGTTATCGACGTCGATGCTGAGCTGGAAGGCCGGACCGCCGACCACAGTGGCTGGCGAGACGGTAGCGGCGACGTTGCCAGCGGATATGCGCACGAGCGGCGGGTGCGATTGCGTCCCCGCGTTGAGCCCAAACCGGACGACGCCGTTCTGAGTAGTCGTTTGAGCCGCCCCATCCTCGCCGTCAAGCATACAGCCAACCGGGGGATCGGATTCATTCACGAGGTCAGCAGTCACTTGCACTTCTTGAGTGACAACTTCGCCCATACCATTCAGCGCCCGAACTGTGATCACAGCGGTTTCGACGCCGCCGACTCCGTGAACGGAGATCACTGATGGAGCGCAGTTGACTTCAAACGACACCAACACGGCCGGATCGACGAGATCGATGTGAGCGCCGCCTTCGACCGGCCCTTCCGGTCCTGACCCGATAGCAGTGATCTCAGCTTTGCCGGAAGCGCCGCGCGCAAGGAGTGTAGCCGTCGCCACGCCGTTCGCGTCGGTCACCGCGGAAGCGGCAATCGAGCCGAGGGTAGCCTTGAAACTAACGCGCTGTCCAGCGGGGACGGGCTGGCCATCCTTATCCAGACAGGTTGCGGTGACGGTGGAGTGCGCCTGAGGATCGCTCTGGTCGAGGATCGCGGGATCGACCGAGACGCTGATCGATCCGATCATCGCCTCGGAAGTTGGGCTGGTAGGAGAAGGATCGTTAGTACATCCGAACAGGACCAATAACGCTAACAGCATAGCTGTTGTACGGACAGCAATCATCGTAGCCTCCTTCATTGTGGAACCGGCGCGATGGCCGGAGGATTCAAACATACAATTAATTTATTGACAATCGGTTCTCATTTCAAGAGTATTAGCGGTTTTGTCTGCGCAGATCCAGCCCCGTCTGAGATAGTGACGAAATAGTTCCCTGATCCGATGCAGCCGGCATCCAGGATTTCCCGGTAATTTCCCGCCTTCATCCACCCGTCGGAGAGCTTCGCTACTTCCCGACCGGTGACATCGGTTACTCTGAGAGAGTAGCGCCCAGGCGTGGGAAGTGTGTAGGAGATGGTGACATTCCCATTGAATGGATTGGGGTAGGTCGCTTCGATCTGAGGCTGGGTTGGAAGCAGGACTACGGAGCCGTTGCCTGTGCTGTTAGGATTCGCTAACTGCAGTATCTGAATTGACCATGTATCAGTGACAATCAGAAGGCTGTCGCTGATCGTCAACTGACACGCAAGCCCCGGTGTGTCGTAGCTCGCGACCAACGAGGCTCCGGCGTCCGGGTTGGAAACATCATACACAAACAGACCGTCGTAAGGGTTGAGAACGTAGAGGTAGTCTTCGTCGAGGGTCATACCCCCCTCCGCCGGAATCGGCGTGACGCTGCGTAGCTGTGCGAGGTCGGGAGTCAGCATCAGAAGCCGAGTAGTGTGCGGCGCGACGTCATTTCCATTCCCCTGCACAAAGGTCTTGGCGGTAAGGACGATAGCCGTCTCGTCAGACTTGACGACGCCGTAAGCGAAGTCGGAACTGTCGTTGAGTGCCGTCAGATCGAACTCGCCGAGTGACACCGGCGGTTGCGGATCTTCGATATTCAGCGATGGGCTGACGTCATACTGCATAATCTCAGGTGACGCGCCCAAACCGTAGCCACAGAGATAAACTGTGCTGTCTATGAAACTGCTGAAGATCCGGAAACTGTCATGCTCCTCGCCGAGTGGAATCCGAACGATTGCCGTATCCAAAAGGCGTTCAGGAAAGGTGTCAAGGTTTGCATAGTGCCAGGTTTCGAACTCAACATTATCGTGATCCCTATCAGGATAGCACCACACGCCGACGCGACCAAACATCGCTTGATAGCGGGGTTTATAAGGCAGGGCAAAGCTGGTTAGCGTGTGGAGAAATTCCGGATTATGCGGATCGGAGATATCGTAAAAGGAAAAACGTAATGCGGGTCCCCAATCCCCGCCATATTGTATCCATGATACAATCAATTTCGCTTGATCCGGAAACAGGATGAGACCGGAGCCGCTTCCGGGATCGAGCCAGTTATCCGAGAGGACAGGATTTCTGGGGTTGCTAAGCGATGTGAAGGTAGATACGCCGTTATACTGCATACCGCCTATGTTCTCTGTCCCGGCATAGTCAAGCCGACTATCAGAACAGAACAAGACGTCCTGAGAGAGAAACGCCTGTCCTGCAACCGGCTTGCCGTTAAGCCAGCCGGGAGCGCCAATATCCGCCTCCATGAATATGTCGCCGGGATCGGAGGCGTTCCAAATTGTGAGGTAGTTCTGGATATTAAGCGAGGCGAAGAAGTCGCCAAACGGCTCAATTTTGGTGACGGCTCTTAAAAAATCCTCCGGGTCTGGTCCTGGAAGAATATCTTCGCTTCCAAGCACGCTGCAATTCGCGAAGCCGTTTGTGACGTCAACGATAGCGGCTCCCTTATCACAATAGAAGTAAAGGCGATCTTCCTCCAATTTGATAAATGGGCCGTAGTGTCTTGCCTGAATATCCATGTCTGGCGACTCGCCGAGATAGCGGATGTTGGCCGGATCGTTGATGTCGAAACAGAAGAAGTTAGATGTTTGTTGCGAAACGGTGTAATAGATTTCACCGTTATGCAGCACTGCGTCGAGCGAGAGATCGCCGAAGGGGCTGATCTCGCCTCGAACGCTTGAGATCGAACGTTGTCGAAGGGTGTCCGCATCCCACTGGTAAGTGACCAGTGAAACCAACTGATTCAGGTCACCGTCGTAGATAAACCGCCCAAGAAGATACACATACTGATCGTCGGCAAGGATTTGACACCGTTCTAAGGCCGCTTCGTCATTGAACGTCATTCGTTGAGTGACTCTCGGATTGATCGGATCAGAGAGATCAACGACCGTTATATGTACTCCGATCGTGAACGCGGTCAGTATTCTTCCTTGCAGCACGAACTCGTTGAACTGCTCTTGGTAGAGAGCCGATCCGTTGAATACGGGATTGTGCCACCAGAAGTATTCGCCTTCGAGGGTCGAAAGCACCGTAGGGTTCACCGGATCAGAGACGTCCATCACAGTGAGGTATTTACTGCCGCCAATGACCAGCAGATTGTCCTGGATTTGCATGTCTCCATCAACTTCAATTCTGATGGGAACTGTTTGGATGAGTGCTGCTCGAGTGGGATCAGTCACATCCCACACTTCGAGGCCATAGCCATTCGTGACGTAGAGATAGTCGCCTTCATCGCCGGTATCGTATCTTTCGATTGCTTGATTATCGTACGTTCTATGCATGTACTGCTCGCCGATCTTGGTCAGTTCGAGGCTCATTGCCGAGCTGATCGGTAGAATAGCAATTACAGCGAGGACCATCGCTGCCGCGATTATTCCATTCTTTTCCATGATTCACTCCAGTTCAGTTTTGGTTCTTTTCGTGAGAGTTGTTTTGCCAAACCACATGTTCGTTCGGAGTCGGCGGGGCTGAGAATGCTCAAGCACGATTGACGCCAACTCCAATTTAAAGCGACATTGACGACAGGTTCATCAGTTAGTGAGTTGATTTTCTTGTGAGGTCTTCTCCTCCTTTATGTCCTACTACTTTATTAGTTCAATGGTGGTGGTTTGCGATCCGCCCGGTGATTGGAGCATAAGCAAGTACGATCCCGATGCTGTGCCCTTTCCATCCCACACTTCCCGATAGCTCCCCGCTTCCTTCCACTCATCACTCAGCCTCTTCACCAACCGTCCATTCAAGTCCACTACGTCTATAGTTGTCCATCCAGATTTCGGGAGGGTGTAGGAGATGGTTGTGGAGGAATTGAAGGGATTGGGGAAAGAGAAAAGTGACAGGGTGCTTGGTATAAGGGGAGAGGAATGAACGGAGTTCTCAGCCACGTCGTAGATCAGAGCTTCAAACGGCACGCCATTCCATCCCGGATATTCCTTTGCGAGGAAGACAAGGTTAGCTCGCGCCGTGAATCGTAAGTAATCACGGTCGTCGCTCACACGCACAAGCTTCAGAAACTCCGGTCTCCACCCATTGGTGAGAGTATAGGCTGTAATGGTTGCGCCATCCTTTACATAAAAATGACCTTCGGATGCAACAAAGGGTGTATAATGATGTGGATCAAAGCCAAGATCGAACGAACCAACGTTCTCCGGCCCTTCGGCTCCTGAAACGTCTATTACAAAGTATTCAGGCGTCTCAGGCTCAGGATTCAAATAGTTGGCACGCTGGAAGAAGACTAAGCTTCCCTCAAAGGCTGGATAGCGATAGGGAAAATCCTCGTTCGCAAACGTAAACCGCCATAGCTCATGGATGTTCTCCATGTCCGTTAGATCGAGAGCGATCAGCTCACCATCTCGTATAAGGATCATTTCTGAGCCAAAAATCTCAAGATCACAGCAGATATAATCAAGCGTGTCTAACTCACGTGGATTCATGGGATCAGTAAGATCGTAGATTCTAATTCCCCACGAACCTGCCGCGTAGATGAGGTAATTCCCGATCCGCGTCATCTTGCCCGGCATTGCGTAATGATTCATCCCTTGCGGATTGGCGGTGTCACCGTTCTCTTGTTCAAAAAGTGAATCTTGAAATGTCAACTCCCATCTGTCGCCACTATCAAGTGACTCGCCAGCAAGACCTAGCGGCCCTATTGCTTGCGATCTGAATCCAAATACATCACCCTCCCAGTATGACCGATTCATGCCAGATACTATCACATTCCCAAACAAGAGTGCAGAAGGATGCGAGTAATCTGAACCGAATATCGGAGCCATCATTCCGAGACTGCGCAGAGGCAGAGACCTCCCCACAATCCGCGGCGCCCAAGGCTCGGAGATGTCATAAATGAAAAGCGTGTCGTCTGTTGGGTAGGGTCGGTCCTGACTCTTAACAGCTACTGAGATGATCAGCCGGCCAGATGTAATACAAAGGATTTGCGAACCCGGAATGACCGCAATGGGTTGTAGCGGGATTGTGTCCTGAGCAAAAGAGAGCGCAGGAAGTATGACGGTAATAATGCTGATGATTCGCATATAATTTCTATTTGATTAGTTCTATTGTGTTTGTGAATTCGTTATTCCCTGCTCGCAGCCGCAACAAGTAAGTTCCGCTTCCTATTCCACCCCCGTCCCACACTTCCCGATAGCTCCCCGCCTCTCTCCACCCGTCACTCAGCCTCGTCACCAAACGTCCAGTGATGTCCACCACGTCGAGTGCATAACGACCGGGCCGCGGTAAAGTGTAGGAGATGGTCGTGGAAGAGTTGAAGGGATTGGGGAAGGGAGATTGGAGGCAAATCACCAAAGGGTGATTAGGGGTATCACTCTGCGGAGCATTCAAAGAACCGACGCGGTAATACTTGACTTGGCCGGTGAAGAGACATGCTAAAACCGGATCGGCGTTAGCCCCCATATCTACGGTTTCTACATAACCAGTGTTCGGGACGAAATCAACCAACTCAGCCAATGTAAAGTACTGTAAATCTATTACAACCATCTTGATATGATCATCATCAGCAATTCTTACTGGTATCAAGCCAAATTGCTGGACAGTATCGTTGATCGTTTGCCAGAATCGGATTGGACCACTCCCCCATTGCACGATGTTATCAAGGGCTACTGAACTCGCTATTGGCCATCCATCACCAGCAAGTTCAAATACTGTTGGAAAACATTGTCCGTACTGTCCTTGATTTGGGTCAAATCGAGGCGAGAGCGCAAGACACCGATCATCACCTTCTCCTTGCCGCCGGTAAGAGAAAAAGTAACACCATCCACTCACCGGACCCGGGAGTATGGCGCTGCATAGCGTGTTTCGGTATCGAACCGAATCATCAGATAATGGCGTAGTTAATACGGTGGTGTTCCAATACCCGTCAACGTGTATTAAGCTTCTTGAAGACCAACTTCCTGTTAAGAGGTGTTGTTGGTCAAACCCGGGTATTACAACCCACTTACAGTCAGTAATGATCTCGGTTTGCCCTATTATGGTCAACTCGCCATTCTCGACAGAGAGTTCTACCAATTGGCTGTAATTGTTTGAATAGAATCCTCTTACCTCATCGTAGTCTTCGGAATATACTGCCCGGCTGAGATAGATACTTGGAGCATCCTCCATCAAGCCAGCATTATCTATGAAATGCGTGACTCTCCGATTATCATGCGCGAGGTCAATGCCTCTATGGTTGTCCGTCCAATAACTGCCAATTCGATAATCATGTGAATCGGCAAATCCATCTCCCCGAAACTCCCTTACCCACCCACTTGTGTCGGCAAGCCAACCTGTGTAAAACCGCACGTCTTGTTCCGAAAACACGATTCGCTTGCCAACCGTCGAACCGCCCGGTATCGGTTCGCTCTCCCAGATGACTTCGTTTAGACCCATAATAGCCAGACGGGTTGCCCCGGCAATAACTGAATCTCGAAGCGCAACGAGCATTCTTGGCTCACCGTCGGGTTCGAGCCAACTCTCGCAGATTGCTGCGCCAGTACCATGCCTCAAGGCAACCTGCGCAAACTCCTCGGTTGGGAAGTCCATCGCAAAGGAAAGCGCTGGTACTAAGAGTGTGAGGAATAATGATACTCTCATTTGCGGATCCTTACCGTATGAGATTGATTTGAGATTCCGTTGTGCGCTCATTTGCACTCAACCTGACGAAATATACCCCACTCCCAACCCCCTTCCCATCCCACGCCTCCCGATAGCTCCCCGCTTCTTTCCAACCATCCGATAGCCTCGTCACCAACCGTCCCTGTATGTCAACCACGTCGAGTGCATATCGACCGGGCCGCGGTAAAGAGTAGGAGATGGTCGTGGAAGAGTTGAAGGGATTGGGGAAGGGGGGATTAAGTACAAAGACGACTGGCGCGGAATGAACATCCTCGTTCACCCCCACAAGCCACTCGTCACCCACCAGTTGCGCGCGATAGCCTCTTATATCCGAGCCGCCATAAACGTCGTTGATTAGATACTTCTCTTCCAAGCCAACCACCCAGAGTTGATCGGAGTCTGCCAGGTTGAAGACACGGGTAATCCTGATCCCAGCGACGTCGAAAAGGTTTAATCCCTCTGACGGGTAGCGGTTTTGCCACGGTCTTCCTTCGGAGTCGAGATGAATTACTTTCGCACTTTCCCTATCAGACCAGAAGAACCAAATACCGTCTCTCGAGTCGGAGGCGACTTGCACCGACTTCAAATTCTCATAGATCAGGCAGGAATCGAGACATCTTTCAAGGTTCTCATCCATCAGTTGTAAAAGGTAATCTCCTTCATGCTCGATAATAAACCATGTCTTTCCATTCGGTGTAATGACGGCTGATTTGAAATTAAATATATTACTAATCACTCCTTCGAGTATAGTTGCCGTCCGCTGCCGAATCAAGCCGCCTTCCAGACTGACTTCAGACCAAAGACCATTGTAATTCCTTGCCTCTTGATCTCGCACATAATCAACCAGCGTTACTCTGTCATCTTCGCAACGGATGGCACGGATGCTTTGTTCGAGATGAAGCGATTCTCGCCAAAGAGGCTGGAGATTATCATCGAAAAGCTGTAGAAAAACGTCATCCTGATAATCTCTTCCCCAATAGACAAGCCAACCCGCTCCGGGCCAATATGCTCCGGCGAGATATTCGGAACGAGAATCTGCGAAATTGGTTGGCTCCCTCTGAATCCTCCGACCAGTCGAATCAATTAGATGAAGATCGGTTCCATCGCGAGTCGTCGATGCGAATAACAATTGATCCCGGCCGTTATCGGCAAGAAATTTGGGTGAGTATATATCTTCCACTGTTTGAGTGTCGAGTATCTGGTTCTCGGAATTGAGAAAGATGAAAAGTGGGTCGCTGATAGACGCTCGCGTCAACAACCATTGTCGATTTCCCAGGACGCCCGAACCGCTGCGAGGGTCTTGTTGCCATCCCTGAAGTCCCAGCGGAGTCAGATCGAGTGGAGCCGAGAGTCTGCCGTCGCGGTCGATGGTCTGTCCGGCAAAGCCCCGATTGGCGTCATGAGACTGCATGCATAGTTTGCCGTCTTGAGTGGCAGCGAAGTTAGGGTTATCCCAGCGCGGCAATAACGGAACAATGCGGACAGGTTCTTCGCCGAAAACAAATTCACCGGTCTCATTGACCTGAGCGACGGTTTCACCCCACCAATAATACATCCAACCTTCAGAGTGTTCTTGATATGGATTGAGAAAGCCGGGAAAACCATCTTGCCTCTCTATTGTATTCTCCCATTCCGGGTCACCTTCAGTATTGAGGATGAGAAGGTTATTGTAGTTAGTAATCAGGATGACATCGCCAATCTTGATCACGCCAATATCCGCCAAAGTCGCCGAGGGAATAGCGCTGATTTCAATCCCGGCTTCGCCCCATGGGAAGAGTTCCCCTCCGAGTGGATCGTAGCAAGTGATATATACAGGGCCGACCAGGTATCCATCGGGATTGAAACGATCAGGCGGTTCCACCCGACAATAGAAGATGAAAAGGCGACCGTCTCTTCCGGGTAGGACAACATAAGTGAACCTGTCTCCCTCTCGATCGAACAGGATATCATGGCTGACTTGTCCACCATCTCCATCATAGACAGAGAGTTCGCAAAGGGAAGGTTCAAGCCAGAATAACGATTGATAAATATAGAGATAACGCCCGATTGCTTGCATTGTTTTTGAAAAATACTCTGCCCGTGGGCCGACGACCACATTATCCCGCCAGAGCCATTCTCCGTTCGGGCGCAATCGGTTGAGGTAAGCTCCCGCCCTAACAACCCAGAAGCCGCCGTCTGCATCCGGTTGAATATCTTCGTAATTGGTGCTGTCAAGTCTCATCCCGCCGTCGGGCCAGCCTTGGCGGAGCGTTCCATCGGCGTTGAGAGCAAGAAGACGCAGAGGAGAATTATTGTTTTCGGTATAGGCGAGAAGGACTCCGCCGTTGGAATCGGGTATGGGTCGGATACCGGGATTGAGCTCGGAACTGAATTCTCCGAAAGCGATTCCACCCTCTCGATAGAGGAGATTTCCCCGCCTGTCAAGGCGTTGCAACTTCACTCGAAACCGGTCTGTCGTCGGGATGTCGAACCACGCGATAAATGCGCCGCCGTCGCTGGTTGCAGCAATTCGCGGTTGAATTGCGTCCATCCCTTGGGGCGAGATAACCAACGGTTCGGCGCCGAATAGTGGCTCACCGGCGCTTGTGACGATCTGCAAAGCGACTCCCATCGATCCTGTGAGATTCGACTCGCACCAGACCGATAGCAGACCGCCGCCGGTCAATTCTGTCGCCGTGTGATAGTCGCGTTTTTGTTCCCAGAAGAGCGGGACTCCTTCCGGGCCAAAGGCGACTTGTGCAGACAGGGACGTGACAGAAGCTAATCCGACAACAAAACAGCAGATTGCCGGAATTACTGAGTTTTTCATTAATTCTCGCCCATTAACAAGACAGAGACTCACCTGATCAGCGTTACGGGCTGGCTGGCCGAAACTGCACCGGTTCCAACTTTCACGTAATAGACTCCCGATCCGACTCCTCCCCCGTCCCACACCTCCCGATAGCTCCCCGCTTCTTTCCATCCGTCCGATAACCTCGCCACCAGCCGACCGCTGATGTCCACCACGTCGAGAGCGTAGCGACCGGGCTTGGGAAGGGTGAATGAAATGGTCGTCGAGGAGTTGAAGGGATTGGGGAAGGGAGACGAAAGGGAGAATGATGTTGGCCAAGCTGACGGAGTAGTTTCCTTTACGTCAAGTACCCCAATCTGCGAAAAGACTATTCTATCTTGGAAGAGTGTGGCCAATATCTGTCCACCGTCGCCGGAAGCCGGGACAAGCGTATTCTGAATAGCCCCACTCGGAAAATCGTAGGTGGCGCAAACTGATAGGCTCTCTAAATCGATAACCATCAGTCCGGAGTGATCGCCCCAAGTGAGCAGGAGTTCAAATTCTCTGCCGTTTTGTCCCTGCTCTCGATAATATAATGGAGAATATGCACGCCCCGTAGCTGCCGATATATCTAAATTCAGGAGACCTACTGGCCGTTGTGACGCCCAAACCAGCCGGTAAATTGTAAAGACGGGAGTGGCATTATCTCCAAACCCTAAGACAATCGGGCCTGAGTCCGCAGCATTTCCAGCTTCATGGATAAAATATTCGCAAGCAATAACAGGCCCCATAAAGCTATAGTTGTAAACTTGGTACGCAGTCGGATTCGCAAAGACCGAATCTAACAACCAGATTTCATTCCGTGAGAACCAGGCGTAGTAAGGTCTGTCGAAGTATTGATAACTCCCTAAGCCAATCGATAGCCGTGGAAAATTCTCGTCAGGTAAAGTAACCCATTCATAATCTGTTACACATCCGATTCCGTCCAGAAGCGTCCTCTGTTCGCCCGTCGTCAGTTCAATCTCTATCAATGAACCAGACCCCGAAAATTCCGTTTGACTCCTCTGTCCAATCAAGATAGGTTTTTCGTCATTGTTATAGTTAGGAAGACCAATAATGCTGCTGATTCCGCGCGTGTCTAATCCTTCTCCAGTTAGACGACCGGTAGGATATTCTCGCGTCTCCTGAAAGCCATCTCCGAAATATTCCATAAGCCATCCCAGCGAATCGGAATAAGCGGCCAGTAGGATCTCAGCCCCCGCATCGCCAAAATCGATCCTTGTAGCCACCGAGAGTGCTCCCTCAAGCGGTGGACTAGTCCAATACACGCCATCCAGTCCGACGATCACTAAACGATCTCTAAGACCAACCAATACACGTTGTTCGTTCCCTTCAATCCAGCTCGTGTAAATTGTGGTTGCAGTGGTATCGAAGTGAACGACTGACACCTCCTCCATGGGGAAGTCCATTGCGGGCAGAGAGGTCGTTTGTATCACTGCTATTAGAGTGATTAGAGCAATGGGGAATCTGGATTGAATGAGTTTTGTCGTTAGTGTCATGATTTAGGTTGCAACCGTAATGAGTTTGAGAGTATTAACTTGTAGTGACTCTTGGAGGGCGGGCATTCCTGACCGCCCTGAAATTAAGCATGATTTGACATTAGGGCGGTCAGGAATGCCCGCCCTCCAAGAGTTTAAATCGCTACCGGTTAATACCCTCCTGAGTTTAAGTTGAAGTGAAGGTCGGGAACCGAATTTTACAAAATATGTTCCGATGATGCCTCTCCCGCCGTCCCACGCCTCCCGTTAATCACCCGCTTTCTTCCACCCGTCCGATAGCCTCGTCACCGACCGTCCACTTATGTCCACTATGTCCATAGTCGTCCATCCAGATCCCGGCAGGTAAAGGAAATGATTGTGAAAGAGTTAATGAGTCGATGTCACATTACCAATTTAATCTGATACTTACAGGATTTCCAAGTGAAACCGTGAGGCGGTCAGGAAAATATCTCTCGCCCAGCCAGACCGCCGCAGAACCGGAGAAATACCCCGCCAACGCCCCATAATAAACGTCCGACGACCAGTGGCGCTTGTCATAGACTCGCTGAATCGAAACCAGAGTTGCGCAAGTATAGCAGATCACCGGCACGACCGGCTGAGGATCGTCTAAGCCGAGCCAGTCGGCGTCCTGATTGGGGAAGTTCTTGGCCAGTACGGTCGCTAAAGTCCAAGCTGTAATAGAATGTCCCGATATGAACGAGCTTCCTCCTTCGCGCCACATTCCCGGCTGGTCGGTCTGACCCGGACGAAGCCTGCCGGAAACTTCCTTGACTGTGCCTGCGAGCGCCTGACAGATAGCGGGAGCGGCGGCGATTTCAGCGGCGATTCTATATGCGCGACGGTCATTCGACAGAACTCCCTTGGCGGCGAATCCCGCAAAAGCCAGCGCGAGAGGATAAACCTCGCCGAGGTGTTCGACGCCGTCGTTGAGGATGCGGTTCGCAGCGTCGGAGTGAACTTCATCTCGCCCCGCAAGATCGCGGATCGGCGCGTCGAGCGCGAACAGCCCCAAGCCAGCGGCGCTGAGCCCGATCCAGAAGGCGGGAGACTCCTCGAAGACGTGAGGAGAGAACGGAGGCGACTGATTTCCGCCTGCCCAGAGTTTGAGCGGGAGTGCGACAAGCGCAAGGAGCGCGATTAGTACGGGGGCAGGTTTAAAGTGCATTAAACGATTCGTTAAATGATGTTTCGGGAGCCGGGCGACTCAACCCGTCCATCCTTCTGACAACAACCTTACTTCACCAGCTCTATCCTCTGAGCAGCCGATGCGCTGCCTCCTTCAAGCCTTATCATGAACGTCCCACTCGGCAGCTCGTCTCCCTGAAAAACACTCCGATAACTCCCCGCTTCCTTCCACCCGTCCGAGAGCCTCGTCACCAAGCGTCCACTGATGTCCACCACGTCGAGAGCGTAGCGGCCGGGGCGCGGAAGTGTGTAGGAGATGGTGGCGCTGGAGTTGAAGGGATTGGGGAAGGGGGAGAGGGACAAGGTGTATGGGGTGAGGGGGAAGGGGCGGACGCTATTGGGGCCGACATTATAAATTGTCACTAGTCCAGAATCGCTTCCCCAATTGTCACCGCCATAAGACAAGTACAATTGGTTGTCCTGCGCAATCATCTGGTCCGAATCATGTGCATCGAAAGTCATAGTCGTCAAGAGTCGAGGAGATAAGGGATCCTCAAGCTCATAGATATCAAGCAAATTCTGATGAATTGTGTATAAACGGCCATTGCCAATCGTGAATCGAATGTACTTGTAAGATCCAGAATTCCAAAAGGGGACTGCAAACCGAGCGACTTCTGTTGGTTCATCATCTTTGATGTCGAAAACCACAATCTGCGGATCTGCCTGACCGGTGCGGGTACAAGTCGGAACGTACATAAAGTCGCCGTAGAATGAGTAACATGCCGGGGACATAAAGCCATATAGAGATGTTTGCATAAGATTTACTTCGCGCAGCCTTTCTTCTGAAACATCGATACTTCCGACCGCCTCGGGATTGGTGGGATCAGAAATATCAAAGACATCAAAGCAAAATTCATTCCTCACAAGAACAAGCACATCGAGCCAAAGCGAGGCAATTTTGGCGACGGTATCGATCTGGGCTACCTGAGTAGGAGACATGCGGTCAGATATATCATATATCCTCACTCCCCAAGAACCAGCGGCAACAATCAGGTAATCCCCGTAGCGAATCAAACTTCTTGGGAGAAGGTAATTAGCGGGTCTATATTCACCGCTTGCGCTATCTTCTTCCGCATCATACAGACTGTCGAGTATGGCGATATCCCACAGATCGCGATCAGTCCCGATGACGTGCGCCTTCACTGTGAGCGGCCCGATGAACGTGAATGGATCGATCGATCCATGATTAACTTCATTATTCAGAGTAACATAAAGAATACTATCTTCAAGCACTGCATCGCCTTGCACTTGATAGTAAACTGTTTCGTGGAAGTCATCCCATCCCGCCCACATCTCAAGGCAGTGATCTATTCTCCTTGGGGCAGTTGAATCACTTAGGTCATAGACATCCAGATACCTCGTAAACGATCCATGCCCCCTTTCGCTTGCCCGCACGGCCGCTTGATGGTTTTCAAGAAACAATATCTCACTTCCCGGCAGAGTCGCTATTGGACGAAGCGCAAGAGTGTCCTGAGCCAGGGCGCCCATAGGCGCAAGGAGAGTTACAATTACCCACGGCTTCATTCTAAACATGGATAACTCCAGAAATACTTAGGCAATGTTTATTTAACCAATTGAATTGGCCAGACCTGCGCAATCCCCTGAGATGAGATTCGCAAGAAATACTCGCCACTTCCGACTCCCCTCCCGTCCCACACCTCCCGATAACTTCCCGCCTCTTTCCACCCGTCCGATAGCCTCGTCACCAACCGTCCACTGATGTCCACTACGTCCATCGTCGTCCATCCGGGGCTTAGTAGGGTATAAGAGATCGTGGTTGAGGAATTGAAGGGATTGGGATAAGCAGGGGCGAAGAGCAGTGTGCACGGCGTCAGGAGTGAAACGGGATTGCGAACAGAAAGGGGATCGGGAGTGGTTTTTACAATGTAACCGTCCTCTTGCCCGACGCCTACTCCTGAAGTGAATGAGTAGCCAGCGAGGGCATACCCGCCATCTTGGGTTTGAATCATTGCGGAACACCCCTCATCATTCATAGATCCAAACACTTTTGCCCAAAGACTGTCTCCTTCTGAGTTGGTTCGGATTAGCAAATTATCGAAATGACGTTCCTCGGTCTGTGTACGTCCAGCCAAGGCGAAGCCCCCGTCCGGCGTCTGTCGCACCGTAGTGCAGATCGACGTATCCGAACCTCCAAAAGTTCGAGACCATAGACTATCTCCGGCCTCGTCAGTGCGTACTAGCCAGTAATCGTAACCTCCAGCGCCAAATGTCTTAGTGTACCCGGCCAGAGCAAATCCGCGATCATGCGTTTGGACTATGGAATAACAGCATTCGAAATCCTCGCCGCCAAAAGTTCTCGACCAAAGACTATCTCCGCTGTCGTTCGTACGGATTAACCAAAAATCGTAGCCGTAAGCCCCATAGGAACCAGTATAACCTGCTAGTGCGTACCCGCCGTCACTTAATTCAATTATTGAGTAACATGCCTCATTCCCTGCTCCGCGGTAAGTTCTGGACCAGAGGCTGTCACCCTCTGAATCAATCTTAACGAGCAGACAATCATATATGTTATCTCTGTCGTTGTCAGAATAACCGGCCAAAGCATAACCACCATCCCGAGTCTGTGTCATCGCATTACAAACTTCCAAGCCTTCGCTTCCATATGTTTTCGACCAGAGTGGTTCTCCAACGGAGTCAGATCGAATAAACCAGAAATCATAATTCCCTGCTCCATAGGATCCTGTAAGTCCCGCCAAAGCGAATCCGCCATCGGGAGTCTCGATAATGGCACGACAAGCGTCGGATTGTGCGCCGCCATAATTACGTGTAGTTATGCATGTGCCCCTCTCGTCAAACAGCACGAATATGAAATCAGCCCTCCCATTTTCTAAAGTAGCGCCTCCGGTAGCATATTTACCATCCGAAGTCTGCACCATCGAAGCAAATCTCAATTGAGATCCTGCTCTGTATGTTCTCTCCCATTCCACCCGCGGCTGCCCCCACGCCGTTCCAGTTAACAGCGCCGCTGCCAGTGCAGCCAGAATTGTGATCGTCTTCAACGTTTACACTCCTTCCTTTCGCTTCTACTCATTTCACCATTAACATCTTCTTAGTCGCGCTTGACGACGACATCTCGATCCTCACCAGATAGATACCTGATGTAAAGCCTTTCCCATCCCACACCTCCCGGTAGCTCCCCGCTTCCTTCCACCCATCCGATAGCCTCGTCACCAACCGTCCACTGATGTCCACTACGTCCATCGTCGTCCGTCCAGACTTCGGAAGGGTGTAGGAGATCGTAGTGGAAGAATTGAAGGGATTCGGAAAGGCGGTCAGGCTCAAACTGGTCGGGAGAGAAGGGCTGGCGTCGCCGAATACACTAAGGCCAGTGATCTCTGCCGCGATGAAGCTCGTCTGGGAGAGAAGGTCGATATCGAGACTGTCCTGCGCGAAGCAAGCACTCAACAGAACGACGAGAAGCACTGCGACGATGCCCAATCTCGTAAACATTGTTGTTCCTCTATGATACTCGTGCATTGTTACTTCAATAACACGGCTTTAACCGTCGTCACTTCCCCGCCCGACTCTAATCGAAGATAGTAGAGGCCCGAGGCGAGGCGGCTGCCGTCGATCATCACCCGGTGCGTTCCTGCCGTCAATTCGCCGTCGGCCAACGTGGCTACTTTCCGACCGGTCAGGTTGTAGAGTTGCAACTTCACCCGACCGGTCTGGCGGATCGTGAACACCGCTTCGGTTCGGAAATTGAACGGATTAGGATAGACGTGACTCAGCTCGAGAGTAACAGGAATATCTGAAGGTCGCTCAACCGAGACATTGCTTCCAACCCGTATTGGGATACTCACAAAACCGCTGTCAGCGTTGTGAGTAAAGTCGAGCGATCCTTCCCAAAGCGTGTCGGGAAGTCCGGTCATATTCAGCTCGAGGATGAAATCCTGCACATTTCCGGCTTGAAGCGTCCCTTCAGTGGGCTGCAAATCGAACCACGATTTATTCGACTCCAGTTGATAGACCGCCAGCCTGTCGCCGCCGTTCGGCACATGAATGTTGACGACAGTCATACATACCCAACTATAAACGTCATACTCGCTGGTGATGTACAGTCCTGTCATCGCCGTGCCGCCCATAAGATCCACCTCACGAACAAATAGTGTATCGCCTGTCTCGGGATTCATTTTATAAATCTGGCACCCATCAGGAGTCGTTTTACTCAAAATGTAAAGGTGATATCCGTCTGAGTCATCTGGATAATAGGCGAGTCCGAAGATGCGCAGCGTCTTGCGTGACAACGAATCTCCGACAACATTTCCCTCGCGGTCATACTTCATGATGTTCGTCGTTGTCCCGCTAAGATAGAGCAAATTCCGATCGCTATCCCAGGCGATGTTATTGGTCGGACGGAACGGTCCTGTCCAACTGCGGACGAGTCTTCCGTCCGGACTCAGCCCATAAACGGTAGTATCTCCCGATCCCCAGAGCAGTTCTCCATCCCACTCGAGATCATTGAATCCATATCGAGTATGACAGGGTTGATCGAACAATTCTATCATATCTCCATTCCGATTCAGAACATAGATCTGGCTGGAATCGCTGCCATTGGCTCCGGAGATGTAGTACCTGTCGTTTGCGAAGGCGACGCCTTGAATCCGGTCATCGTCAAGAATCTGACCGACGTCAAAGCTGTTCCGAAGAGTCCAGGGCGGCGCGCCTGCTCCATCGGGCAAACTCTTCTCGACCCTCCATCTTAACGGCCCGTTGCCGCGGTTGCTGACGTTGAACGGTACCCGGATCGAATCCTGATCGCCCCGGTGTTGAGCGATATTCCAATGTGATGGAAAGAATTCCGGATGCAGCATCGCCATGTTGAATTCGATGTTGAGCGAATCTTCGTCGCCGCCTGCATCGACCACTACAAGCGTGTCGTTGTAACCTTGTTTCGAGAAACGCAACCACCAGTTCTCTACGAGCGGTATCAACCCCAACTCATACCTGCCTTCAGCGTTAGACAGCGTAGAAGCAATGAATCCATGAGGCGTAATTGAGGATACTCTGACATCTGGAAGAGCGTTACGCGTCGCAGCGTCCGTCACCAAACCATGAATCACCCATTCACCAGTATTGAACCGTGGCGTTGTAGTAAATAGCAGCGCCCGGCGATCTTGCAGTGGAGCCGCTGAGACCGGGTATGCGTTGTTAAAGCAGTAGCTGACGCCGCTCTTTCCATCAGGGCTGCTGATCCCGACTGAAGGGAAAGGCACGCAGTTGTTCCAAGCAGCATCCCAATCAGGGACGTTTTCCTGTATTTCAACAGTCTTGTATTGGAATAGGATCAGCGGATCGCCAGTAAAGGAGGGCCAGGCATTCCGGTCGTAGATTATCGCCTCAAAAGTGAGTTCGGCTTCTGCATCGTTAGAAGCGTAGCGCATCCTCCTCCACTCAACAATAACACGGTCGGTTTCCTCATCGTAGAAAGCGAAAACGCCGCTGTTGCCTGTCATGTGCAGGTTGGTCCAAAGCGGAGCAATCAACCCTGCGCCGCCGCCAATAGCGCGATCCATCGGGAAGTTCTGAAAACTGACTGCGTCGGGTTGGTTCCCCAGCGCGATGAAGCCGTTGGTCGTGACGGTAATGGTATCGAACTGTTCTCCATAAAATTGGGTTTCGAAACCGAGAGGAATTGCGAGAGCTTCGCCAATGTTGAGCGGTGATTCCCCCCTGAAGTTGAGTCTTTGGCCTTGATATTCGGCCTCCTCGACGTCCGGACAAATCTCGATCCATTGATACGTCGGCGCCATATCCCACGCCGAATCGCTATCGTCGAAACAGATGTAACCATACGGATCGGGTACTTGAGGCGCGTGCTCTCGCGGAGTCATTACCTGAAGACTGAATTCGATGGTGTCTCGAAAACCCGATTCTGTGGCGAAGTTCATTTGCATTCTATGCCGCGATCCGGGAATAGTGTAACCGCCGCCCGACACTTCGAACGTTGCGCCGTCGATCCGTCCACTCTCGCCGCGGGCGATGCTCGAATAACGTGCTTGGTTGCGAATTACGGTAACCCCGGCGTCCAAAGAGCGCAATTCGGCGATTAATGGAGCGCTGGCGATCCCTCCCCGATTGGCGATCTGAACGTCGAGCCGATAGATACTGTCGGGGATAACGTCGCCGCCGATCACGCTCTCGAAGGCGAGTCCCGGCGAGCGGGGATCGAGCCGCAGACTGGTCGTCCACCTCGATTCTCCTGATGAGAATTCGATCAGTATTTCAGGTCGTTTCTCGGGATAGAGCGCTCCGTCCGGCGCAGCGGAATCGAGCCGAACCGTTACTGCCCGGTCGCCGTTCGATTGCTCTCCCGCTGATATTGCTCCAAAGGCAATCCGGTTCTCGCCAACAACGTCAAGCCACAGAGAACTGCAAGTCAGCGTCGCTGCAACGTTTTCGATTCGCTCGCCGTCATTTCGCACTCGAATCCTAAGCGCCAGGCTCTCGCCCGGATTGGGCGCGCCGTCGTCGTTCCCTTCGATTTCAGTTAAGACAAAGCCGTCGAGCGCGACGCCCATCTCAGCCGCGGCAATTCTGGCTTCGAAAAACGCTGGTTTGACGTCCCTGCCGGTCGCAGTAACGAATAACGGCGTTCCAATTGTAAGATCGGGATCATCATCGAAGAGAAATCTCGCGACGCCATTCTGGTCGCTGATCGCGGTTAGAATGCGGTATCCAGCGTATTCAACATACTGAGCAGGATCGTCCGGGAGCTCGCCGGGAGCATACAGAGCGACAACCACTCCTGCGACAGGATCATCATTGCCATCGACGATGCGCGCTTCATATAATCTGCCGTGAGGTTCAGGCGGCGTAGTGAGTTCCACAGAAACTTCACGAGGCGTCCCACACCACGGTTGAATGGCTGGGTCGCCATAGCAGTCGATCTCGGTGCGAAGCAACGCCGTAGGATTCTGGTTAATTCCCGGATCGCCCAAATAGGCCGGAATTGCGTTCACAGCATACAATCTTGCCCAGCCGAGCGGTAAATCATGCTGAACGATTCCACTTGTCATTTCCATCATCGTTGCATTCATCCAGAGCGTCGGGACGTCCCCCCATGAGCAAGCCATTGCAGAAGGCCCTTTCAGGTGCTCGGCGTCGCCCACTCGAGTAATCCAGCCTGTAGTCCATGCGGAAAAGCCGCCTAACATCAGGTTAATTGGGAAGACGGGATGGGGATCGGGATCGAAAGGATCGAGACCTGCCCGTCCAGTCCAACCCCACATCTGCGCTCGACCGACCATCAAACTGGTTCCGCCCGTCAGCCACTCGTTGATGACTTCCGCCGCGCCCCTTCCCCATTGATCCCAATCCATATTTTCATACCACTCGACCGGATTATAGCCTCTTACTCGTAGAGCCTCTTTTGCCCAGCGAGCCGTCATCGCCATCGAAGGATGAAAAGCGCTCTCCTGAGACTCACCCCAGTGTTGATAATAGGCGCCGCTTCTTGAGAACCAATCCTGATTCTCCCAGTAAGGATTTGCCTCGTAAGCGAGTGTCCTTCCGACCGCCAGCCCCAGTGTTTCTTCGCTGCCTGCCCACCACCGGCTTACGGCTACGTCTGGATTATCATCCTCGCCCTCCAGACAAGCGAAGAGATAATCGGCGTGTGCGGCATCCCCCCCAAAGGAATTAGTTCCATCGAACGACTCCAAAATCCACTGCTGCGCCCCGCCCATATAGTAGTCACTCCGGTCTCCGACAAGGAGCAACTCGTCGAAGGGATCGAGCCCCTGCTCCAGATAGGCGTCGTAACTTTCTTGTATTCGCTGTTTTATAATATCGGGATTCTGCCCGTCCTGCCTATCCAAAGTAACAATATCAACCGAATATCCGCCCTTCCGCCGCCATTCGATAAATGGACGAATAAAGGGAAGGCACTCTTCGCGGGCGACAATCAAGTAATGGCCTGATGACGGATTGGGAGAGTCCCGGTTCGGATCGTCGCGACCGACTTGATCGCCATTGACGGCGAGCGCGGAGATATACTTCAGAAACTCCTTGCTGCGACCACGACGAACCGGAAATTCCACAGGATTGACGGGCGGATCGGCGGTATAGCGGATGGAAACGTTAAGATTGGCGTGAGAGAGATAAGCCTTTCTGCTGTAGTCATATTGGAGTGGATAGGCCGTCACGCGGACCACACGGATGCCGCGGATGACCTCCGGTTCGGACATTACCGCATTCGATGACGGATAGACGCCATCGAGGAGAGGGGGTTTAGAGGCAGAAAGCTCTGATCCGCCGTCAGTAATTCGAAAGCTGGAGAAGTCTGGAGGATCGGCAGGAATGATCTCAGAAGCGCCGCTCTCGACGTGCAGTTCCAATCCAACCAAAGGCGGAACCACAACATAGCGCGTTATTGCAGGCAGGCCGGAATGAGCCGCTTCTTTGTCGCTCGGCGCGGCAGGGCTTTGCGAGGATCGAATCGAGGTCAGTTGAGCGGCTGTCAGTTCGCTTAGATCGAACTGAAGAGTGACGCCGATCGCGTCTTCTTTGACAATCGTTGCTCGACTAACATTTGCGAGAGTAGGTGAATCCTGACTGATGGCTGGCGCAGCCCCGCTGACCAGACCCATCAAAAGTGCAAAATGATGCAGGCGCATTGGATTTTCCTCCTCAATTCGGGGATACAGCCGTCGATATTAAATCGCCGTTGTCAGTCGCCCGGAAATTTATATAACTAAAGGCTTGACAGTAAGTGATCACACGGGAACAGAGAGCAACCGTTAATTAATATAACGAAGATTTTAGATATGTCCACACAGAGAGCAATCTTTCAAAAGGATTTTTTCGACAGGGTTTGGCGCTAAATTGGGTATAGTAGGACGGATATTCTTGTCTGTCTCTAACAGTGGGACGGACATTCTTGTCTTTTGTTCCGAAAGCGAGCCCTACTTGTGTCTCAATGAATACAACTTGATCTTAGAGACGCAACAGCCCCCGACCGATGTCGAGGGCTGTTATTTGAATATAACTCAAAGCGCTTGATAATGCATCAATTATGTCTGAGCGCGATGTTTCTTAGTACCCCCGGTGCGATTCGAACGCACGACCTCCGGATTAGGAATCCAGCGCTCTATCCTACTGAGCTACGAGGGCAAGGGTATTAAGCTAAATTCGCTAAAATCTCTCCATTATCGTGACGATTAATATAGAGCGCGCTTAGCGGGATGCAAGCAGATTCGCTTCAAAAGTAAAGGTTGTTCGGTTCCGACGCCGGTTGACCTCAATCGCGCGCTCGACAAGACGGTCGATTAACTCCTTGAAGGTTTTTCCGAGTGGTTCCCAGAGATAGAACGCCAGCGATCCGGGGATATTATTCAACTCGTTGACGAAGACGTCGCCTTTCCTGTTGATAATAAAATCGACTCTCGCAACGCCGCCCGCCCCTATCGCTTCAAATGTCTTTACCGCCAGACTCTTTATCAATTCCGCCTGCTCATTGGGCAGCGGCGCTGGAATCAGTCGTTGCTGCCCCGCCATTCCCGAACCTTTCGCTCCCTTCTTTCCGCCTCCCTTGTATTTCTCCTCAAACGAGAGTAAATCTCCCGTTCTCATAGGTTGTTCCAGAACCGACGCAATCGGCGGATCTCCGTCGAGTACTGCACAGTTGATCTCTGTCGCTCCATCAATCGAAGGCTCTACTAATGCTCGATCCGAAAAGCGAAGTGCAAGGTCGAGAGCAGTTATCAGTTGAGCGCGATCTCCCGCGCGTCCTACCGCAACACTCGATCCGAGAGCGACCGGCTTAATGAAATGAGGATAGGGAAACGCCGACTCAAGCAAAACGATAGAGTTTGTATTATCCTTTTCCCAATCGCTTCGATGAACCACTCGATACGGCAAATGCGGCAGTCCCGCAGCGGCCAGTGCGGCTTTGGTCATCTCTTTATCCATCCCGACTGCCGATCCCCGGACATTAGATCCTGTGTAAGGTACTCCGGCCATATCGAGCAGACCTTGCAGTGAGCCGTCTTCGCCAAAGGTGCCGTGAGTGGCTGGTAGTACAACGTCAAGTGTCGTGCACTTTGGCTTTCTTAACAGGCCTGTTTCCGCTTCAAGCAATTGGAGCTTTCCCGTCGAAGCATCCGGCGCAGGTAAGACTCGCATGAGACGGTTAAGCGGCGGCTGTTCTTGCCGGAAGAACGAGATGCTGTCGAGTGGCTCGCCGATATACCAGACATTATCACGCCCGATATAAACCGGGATAACATCGTACTTTGCGCGATCAGCAGCCTCAATGACCTGATATCCCGTCACAACAGACACTTCGTGTTCGACTGACCTACCGCCGAAGACAACTCCAAGCCTAAGACGACTCATAGCTCCTCATACTGGATAGAGTGAGCCCCGCGCTGGTCGGCGCAGGGCTCTGAAAATCTGCAATATGTAGCGCGATTGCGCTATGTCCGACCAAGACCGAAGTTATTGCTGTCCTGATTTCTGACGTTCTTCAAGCTTCAGCTTTAACGCCTTCAATTCTTCTTCAGCAGCCTTGCGATCCTGACGAAGTTTTTCGAGGTCGAGATCAACCGACTGAATATCGCCGCCGCGTTCTTCGATGCCCCAGCGGAAGAGTTCCTGCCGATTGAACTGTGGCCCACCGCCCCCGCCGCCGCCGTAGTTACCGCCTTGATCGCCGCTGGCGGCATACGTTCTGCGCTCCCGACCAGTCGTCGTCGCGTTGGCCTTAACGAACGTTGGAGCAGCGTAGAACGCTGTGGACGGCGTAAAGTTGATCCGCCCCGAAATCCGATAGCCGGGATAGTTTGGCAGAGGATCGGTGGTCGGGATGCTGGTATCCGTACCGCCCATCATTAAAAGATCCAAACCGACAGTAAAGGACAGCCCTTTGAACAACTTGTAGCGAACCATCGGGCATAGATACATCCAGTTTTCACGTCCGAGGGTGCTCACGCCAGGCTGCTTCATAAAGGCAGAGCCGTATAGTTCAACACCGTAGTCGAACCGTGGACGTGGGAACAGCGCTGATACGAGGAAGTTCATTTCCTGCGCTGCATCTGTGGGAGATGCTGCATCATTATGATTCAAGTAGCCAAGATTCAGATGGTAAGAAGGAGCTTCTTCCGGATAGAGCGGCTTCGTGTAATAGCTGAGTAGAACAGTTGCTTCTGGTTCGATTGCGACGCTTTCAAAGGGTTCTAAATGGATATCTTGGAAGTTGCCGACACGGTACCTTAGAGCTCCCATGAAACCCCAGAACATATTATCGCCAATCGGATAACCAGCCGCTTTAATGCGAATATACGTATTTCCCGGAACCATGGAAGGCTTCCCAGCTGAGCCGCCGGTCTCATCGCGTGTAGAATTCAGCATCTGATAGAGAATCTGTGTGAAGCCGATCTCAACGCGGCGCGAAAATCCAAACGACGTCGCAATTGCATTTGTGCCGTTCGAAATAAAGTAGCTCGTTCCCCCTGATTTCACTGGTGCGGTATATGCGCGCGCATAGTAGCTCAAATCGAGAGCGCCAGGAGGAAGGACCAACGCGCTGTTGGTGTGTAGGTAACCTTTTCCGCCGTAGAACTGACCGGCGGCGACGGTTCCTGCGGTCAACAGAGTCAGTACTAACGCTGCGGTTAATATATGCTTCATAACGGTCTCACCTCGAAGGGATGGGAAAAAGTCTCACCGTCACACCGACTTGCCGGATGACCGACATTTACAGCATTGACGGTGCAAATAATATAACTCACTGGTTCTAACTTGTCAAGTGATGAGCAGAAAATTCTCAGCGACTTGAAGTGACCTGAATCTCCGAACTTGCAACCTAATCCGGAGCAATCGATCTCTTTTCAGAGATTGACTCGCTATTAAACGACACTGAAACAATTATGAGTGATACGACAGTCGGGAAGCGTTAACGAGTCAAGTGCGAAATGTTTTCTCTCTTTAATGCTCATAGTTCCATGGAAGTTAAGCCCAAATCCCCCGTATGCATCTCTTGACAATCACCTTTTTACTCCATAGATTATATTGCATCACAATAACTTAGCTGACTCTTGAGATCGATACAAAATGCTTGGTAATCTCTTTACATCATGGATTTCAGCTTGCATCGGAGGCGTTCAGTGTTCACCCGTCGTGTAACCGAGTCTTTCTCAGGACGTGTTTTCAGCGCCCTCGGAAGGGCTCGCTCTGTTTTGAGCTTCTGCCTGCTTCCGTTCGGACTCGCCATCGCTCAGCCCGAGATTGACCTCGAACGGTTGTACGACTGCGGCAACACTGACTGGGATCGCTTCAGCGACGTGTTCCACTGCGCCAATGGGGATTATCTCCTTTCTGGTTCGTTCGGAACTCCCGGTCGAGCGTGGTTGATGCGGCTGGATCAGGAGGGCGAGCCTCGCTGGAGTATTCATCCAGACGGATCGAGACTCACTGCATTGATCGAAGCGGACAATGGCGACGCCGTTTCCACCGGCGTTATCCCGGCGCGAAGGTTGGGCGCGATTAGAGTTAACAGGGATGGCGAAGTCGTCTGGACGCATGATTACATGGCAGGCGGCGGAGCGTCCATCATCGAACTTAAGCAAGGCGATTTTATCGTCGGCGGCGCCAGCGATGGCCGCGCAGCGCTGATTCGCATTAATTCTGACGGGGAAGCTGTCTGGAGCCGATTGTATGGAAATGCGGAAGAGAGTTGGAAGATCACCTCGATCCGAGAGGCTGAAGACGGTATCGTTACTGCCGGTTCGTATATGGAAAATGATATTTGGTCAACGAATCACGGTTGGATCCAGAAGGTCGCATTCGATAATGGCGACGTCATCTGGTCGAGAGATTATCTCTTTAACGGCCAGTCGTTCTCCCTGAAAGATATGGTTTCGACGCCCGATGGATTCGCATTAGGAGGAGTCAGTGAAGGGTTCATTCTTCAGAAGATCGATAACAATGGCGAATTGATCTCCCAGACGCGTCTGCAGATCGACGAGCGTTATCCTCCGGTCTGCTACGGTATAGACAAGTATGATAACGGCGGTTTCATTTTTGTCGGTTATCGCCATGTGGATGGTTTTAATGCTCAATTACCCATTGCGGTGAGAACAAATTCTGAAGGCGTAGTCGAATGGATCAAGCGCTTTCCGGACGAGAACGGCAATGTAGTAACCGGCGAGCTTCAGGAAGTTGTCGTTATCGATCGAAGCGTCGCTGTCGCAGCAGGTTTGCGATATAACCAAGCGGCGGGGAGGCAGAACGACGGTTTGCTGATAAGGCTTGGACCGGACATCCCGGGGCCAATGATCTTCCATCGAAGTCCGGTCGATTCCTTTCAGACGGTCCTCCTGAATGATTCTATGAGTTTTACCGTGCATGCGCGAGACCGGCTGGGCAATGAGATGGATTACGAGTGGAGCGTCGATGGCGAGATTTCAGGCGTCATAGATACGACCTTCTGTGTTGACTTTCCCGAGATCGGAGTGGACACAGTAAGCTGCCGAATCTCCAACGACGATGGGGTCACGGCAACGGGTTGGATTGTCACAGTTACAGATCTTTTCATCAGCTCCTACTCACCGGACACACTATCGCTATTCCACCGGCGTGGAACTTCCCAAACCTTCTCACTCGACACAGTTCGCGCGGTGGAGGGCGATCCAGTGGAGTATCAGTGGACGTTGATCGACCTGAACAACTTTGAGCGGGAAGAGACCGGCACGGAGGCCAGTGCTACTATCGAGTTCCTCCGTAGCGGGAATTACCAGATGGAGGGGCTCGCCTATCGAGGTGAGTCGTCTGACAATGCGATCTGGACAGTGCAAGTCAGAAGCGCGATACTTGACTTCTGGCCGAGGAGTCTTCGAATCTCTGTTCCGCCCGATTCATCGGGCGCGTTTGGAGTCCTTCCCTTCAATCCCGAGTCCGACAGCCTTACCTACCGCTGGGAACTTGACGGCGATTCGGTAGGGAGTGATTCGACGGTAACACTCAGGTTTGTGTTAGACGGGTTTGGAAACCCATCCCACCGGGTCTCTGCCATTGTGATGGACGGAGCGGAAGGGGACACGGTGACGTGGGAAGTGACGGTCAGAGAACCGGATCAAGTCGGAAAGTCGGAATGTCAAAAAGTCGAAAAGCGGGGAATGCTTTCGGTTTCGCCAAATCCGCTCAACAGCTCAACGACAATCCATTTCACGGTTCCGTCATCATCATCATCATCGGTTCGACTTACCCTCCATGACCTGACCGGTCGCGAAGTTCTACGACTTGTGGACGCTCATCTTGCCGCCGGAAATCATTCGCTTTACTGGAATGCGGAACGGTTCACTTCGGGGATCTATCTCATCAAAATGGAAACTCCAAGTTTTAATACTGTTCGCAAGGTAGCATTAATGAGGTAGATAATGCGTAAATTTGGAGTTTTAAAAACGGTGTATTACATTGAAGTATCAGGAATTTCCATGCTACTTTGAACCTACTTCTGCGTCCCTCCATCCTTGATCAAGCGTCATTCTGAGGCTGCCATGAAACGGACTCTCCTGCTTGCCATTTCGATCTATCTGCTCGCGGCACTCCCGTCCCCCCTATTCAGCGCCAACGACAACGTCCTTCAAGTCGCTGGACTCGAAATCGAAGGGCGCTGCTCCCGCGTCTTCCTCAAAGGCGATTATGTCTATCTCGCGACGACCGGCGACGAGGGAACGCTCTACTTCATTAATATCGAAGATCCACAAAATCCCGTCATTGTCAACTCTCTGCGGCTTGGTCGCCTCGCGCAAGCCCTGCAATTTCAAGGGAATTTCGCCTACATCGCCGCCTTTTCGCGGTTCTATATCGCCGACCTGAATCTCGAAGAACCTGAAATCATCAGTTCCTGTAATCTGACCGGCTCATACCCCAGTATGGGAGTCCATATCGAACCGGGCGTCGCCTATGTGCTTGAAGGTCCCTTTGCGGGCGGAGAATTTGGCGGAGGCGTTGACCGCATCAACATCGCCGACATTCGCAACCCCCAGCGAGACAACAACGGAGTTGAGTGGGAAGCCGAACGGCTAAATGACATGTTCTACGGATGGGTTGAAACCGCAAATGGCGTCTATGTTGTCTCGAACGCGCCGGATCGCGAGTTTCAGAACGGAAACGTTCGTCCGGGACTGCGCGGAATTGCCAGATTCACCTTTAATGGACTCGAAGAAGTCCGTCTCAGCCAACCCTTCAACACCGCCAATCCACCCACAGCAATTGCGGCGCGTGGCAATATCCTCTTCACCAACGGCGGCTTTTACGAAATGGGCGCCGCCGCTGGACGCGAACTTTCAGACTTTGGACTGACAGCGACAAAGCTCGTCTTAGAGGGCGATTACCTCTACGCCGCTCGCGGCGACGACGGGTTCCTGATCAAGAATGTCAGCGATCCCTCTAATCCCCGCACAGCCGGTTCCTACGATGGCGGGACCTGCTCCGACCTCGTCGTTCAAGGCGAATATATCTTTGAAGCGGCGAAAGACGACGGGTTCAAAGTCTATCGCTACATTCAGGATTCGCCTTCGATAGTCACATCCCCTCGAACCATCTCGTTCGGAACCTTATCGCTCGGCCAGCGCGCTGAAGCGACGGTAACCATTTCAAACGAAGGCTTCGGCCCGCTCGAACTACGGGGTCTCCGTTTCACTCGGGGCATCTTCGAAATTGATCGCGCTGGAGTTGACGAGATCCCGGTCGGCGAGGAGCGTCAGTTCACCGTCTCCTTCAACGCCGTTAACCTGATCGAAACGACGCGCGACACTCTGCTGATCGAATCAAACGACGTGGACGGCGACAAAATTGTCCGTGTCACCGGAGCGACCTCAAACGTGGTCGAGAGGAGCGTTTTCCATATCGATAACGCTTATTCCGGCGGAAACTACGTCCTCGTGGGCGACGTCGTCTTCACGACAGTGAATGGCATTACCGCGGTGAGCTTCCAGAACCCCGATCAACCGGAAGTCATCGGCAATCTCGACATCGGTTCGCAGAATTTCGTCAATTATGAAAACAACCTGCTCTACACTCTCAGATATTCCACGTTGAGTGTAACCGACATCGCCGACCCGGGCAATATGCAGACGGCGGGAACCTTGGAAGATGAAGAGATTGGCAGCGCTGTCGAAGGATTCGCCGTGACGGGCAGTCGCGCGGTGTTCGTGCGCAAGAATATCAACCCCGGAACAGTGGTCGTGGACGTCGAAGATCCCGAGAATATACGCGTCATTGGACGGATCGATAACGACGGCGGGTATGGAGTCACAGCTCACGGCGCCCTGATTTTCACCTTTTGCAACACGATGAAGATCTGGGACTTCACCGATCCCGACAATCCTGAGTTGCTCGCCGAACTCGATCACCCGCGAGCTAACGAAGGCGGACGCTGGGGCAGGATTGTCTTTGGCGAAGACTACGCCTACATCGGCAGTTCCTACTACGACTACAACAGCGCGCTTGACGTGGTCGATCTGTCAGATCCCCGAGATCCCCAACTCATCAATCGAGTGGAGGAGATATGGGATCGAACGGTGAGCATGAGCCTCGAAGGTCGCTACCTCTATCTCGGAACCGAAAACTACATAAAGGTGTTCGATCTCATCGATCCCATCCATCCCGTCCAAGTCTGCCAGCATCAACCGCGCAATGGCGAAACGCGTGCCACATCGCTCGGTGGTGGTCTGGCGGTTGGCGCCAATACTTACTACTTCCGCGTTTACGATTTCAACAACGCGCTTGGAATCTTCGGCGACGATCCGGGGCAGCGACTCGATTTCATCGGCGGTTGGAACCTGATCTCGCTCAATATCACCCCCGCTCAACGCTACTGGCGCAATGAATTCGGCGCCGATCCGGCTTTGATGAGTCGGCAGTGGAGCTTCGCCAATAACTTCTCGCAACTGATCCAGATCAAGAATCAGGAAGGTAACTTTTACTCGCCTGCGTTCGGCTTCAACAATATACCATTCTGGAATCCGGCTGAAGCCTATTGGGTGAAGATGACCGGACTTGCTGATGGAGCGTGGGATGGATCGCCTATCGATCCTCAAACTGAAATCCCGCTAAGCGCCGGATGGAATCTGACTCCCTACTATCCAGACTATGAACTCAGCATGGAGGCGCCGGACTTCGAAGCTATCGCGCCGATCCTCGACCACGTCATGATGATGAAGGACGGCGCTGGTAATTTCGCCATACCGTCTCGCAACTATTCAAGAATGTCTCCACTTCACACCGGACAAGGCTACATGCTCAGGATGGATGAAGCGGCGGAATTCGTTTATCCCGAGCGGCCTGACAGAGCGAGAATGGCGGCGATGAATCCGACGCCCCTGCGTGGAAGACTGAACACCGGAAGAAATATGAGTGTTCTGTTGTCAGTCCGCGGAGTTCAACTCGATGATCCGGGAGAAATCCGCGTACTCACGAAGGATGAACTTTGCGTCGGTTCCGTTTCGATCCAAAACCAGAACAGTGAGATCGGCAGTACTGTCGGACTGGCAGTGTGGGGCGATGATGCCGAAACGAAGGAAAAGGACGGAGCTGAGGAAGGTGAAAGTCTGGTTTTCAAGTTGTTGAATCGAAAGGGCGAGACTGTCTTTACGCCAAATTGGGAGGATGGCGAAGCGATCTACCGGACTGACGAATTGTCGGTCGGAACGATTGATCTGCCTTCGAACAGCAGGGATCTTCTGCCAAACGAGTTTGTATTGGAGATGCCCTACCCCAATCCCTTCAACGCTGTGACGCGAATTGCGTTTGGCTTGCCGGAAGCGTCACAGGTTGCTATTCGAGTGTTCGATATAACCGGACGTGAAGTCGCAACGATTGTATCCTGTGAACTACAAGCAGGCAGTCACACTGCGGTTTGGAATGCAGAAGAATTTACATCGGGCATCTATCTGGTCAAGATGGAAACTCCGAGCTTCAGCGACGTCCGCAAGGTGACACTGATCAAGTAAGCGCTTGACTCAATAAGCGCGGAAGTAAAAGCGGCGCGGGGATCAATTCCCTGCGCCGCTTTCGTTTGGTCAGTAGGATAGGCGTCCCCGCTTGTCCATTTCGCTGGTAGAACGGGCGTCTCGCCCGTTTATGGACTCGCCCGCCTCGGTAAAAATCGAATCTTTATAGCTACTTGACAAAGCCTTTTAAACTCACTACATTGTCTTAGCGACGTTAGTCGTCCTGACTCGTACCTTGAACTGATTTCGCCCCTTCCCGAAGAGGCATTCCCATAAAGCCCTTACGGACTGTTGAGACTTCATAATGAAGGCTCGCAATGATCATTTGGTCGGGAGACATTCACCCCTCGGATTCAACCTCGAAGCCAACGGGGTAATCAAGGCTGTCATTCAGAGTTGATACAAAGAGCCCTCTCAGAACGCGATTTGCGCGTCTATGAGAGGGCTTTGTATTTCGAAAAACATGACATACCGGTGAGATAAACCGGACCCAAAAAGACTCGCCCTGTACTTCCTCCAATATACAAATGTAGTCTGTAATGCGCAAGCTTGGAGGATTTTCCATGCGCAAATTCATATTAGTCTCGTTACTGGCGATCATCCTGATGGCAGGCGCCACGGTTCAAGTGACCTACGCAGATGTGACCGCGGTGGTACGTTGTGTAGATAATGTTTTGTTTGATGGTATAGACGATTTGGAAGTCGTCTTCATTCGATTTCACACCGCCACTGTCCCTATTCCCAATGGATACGACCTGCTGACTGGTTGGTCAAACTGGACAGTATGTCTAAACGAGGGGAATGGGTTCTATTCCGCCGTTCATGGAGCTCCAGCAAGCACAATTGATGGATGGCAGGTGATGTTTGATGATGATGACTGGAATCCTGACAACCCACCGAATAACCCTGCCCCGCCGATGGACACCGACTGTTAGAGTGAAGTCGAGTGGGATGATCCAGGATGGGTATTATGGCAATAGTCTGACGTGCTGTTTCCAATATTTCACTGGGAGCGGCTCCCGCCGCTCCCAATGAAACCTATCTGTTTAATATATTAGCGCATTCTGCATCATCTCGACGAATTCAAACGTGATGAATGACGCTTATTCAACTGTTAAGTTTACCTCATTACGAGAGATAACTAATGGTAAAGTATTTCGTACTAACGACGCTTATCCTGACTCAAACTTCACTTTTATATTCCCAGCCAATTCCCCAGATCGAATGGATTCGTGCCTACGACGGCGGAGATAGCGCCAACGACTCGTTTGAAGACGTCTATGCCCTGCCCCAAGGCGGGTTTGTCGTCGCCGGGTATGCCAATTCGCCTGACATACATAGGACGTTCACAAGTCTCATTGCTAAAGTGAACGAACAAGGCGACTTCGTCTGGTCAAGGCAATATGAAGCCGGAAAACTCTTCTCGATTATTGAGGCTGATAATCACGACCTCGTTGCAGGCGGTTTGGGCGGTGGCGGTGGCGTCAACAACCAATGGTTTGAGGCTTACCGAGTGGACGTCGATGGCGAGTTGATCTGGAACCATCGCTATAGTAATGGATGGATTAACGCGGTTATCGAATTGAAAAATGGTGACTTTCTACTCGGTGGCACTCTCTATGACGAACCCCCACACCAATACTCTGCAATAGTCAGAATTAATGCTGATGGAGATGCTATCTGGACTGAGACTTATCGCGAGGATTTTCAACGAAACCCGATTATGGCTATCACGGGAATGCGCGAGACGGATGGGGGTGTAGTGGCCGGAGGGTATATTGACACACCTGTCGGTCAGGTAGGTTCGACATTCAATTTTTGGATATTGAAGATCAATTTAGATGGAGAGCGAATTTGGAGCCACGCCCTTCCGAACGGTGAAAACACCTATAGCATGGGGGGCAATATGACTTCAACCCGGGACGGTGGATTCGTATTCGGCGGACAAGGTGGTGGAGCAAGAAATGAACCCGGCAGACAAGCGATAGTGATGAAAGTGAATTCAAACGGCGAAGAAGTGTGGTTCAATCGGTTTAACCGAAATGATGCGGGGGGACCGCTTTCGTATCAGCAGAATGGACGTGGAATTCTATGTCAGACAAGTCGGGAACTTGTAATTTGTGGATCACAGTTTTATATCAACGCTAACGAACATAGGTATGAGGCATTGCTAATTAAGACTAGCCCAGAAGGTGTGGAACGATGGCGTTTTCTTTCGCAATTTTACAACGTGGCCGGATTCCTGGATGGCCCCACCGATTTTCGTTCTGTTGTTCAAGCACAAGACAGAGAGCTCGTCGCTTGTGGTTACGCAACGCGTCTTATGTTGCGCAACGACGCAATTATAGTCAAGTTTGCCGCAGAAGAACCGGGCAACGTAATATTCTACTACTTACCTGAAGACACCATTTTCTCGATCCTTCCTGGCGAATCTGTTGAGTTCACATTTCGGGCAATGAACCGGTATCATGAAGAGCTGAACCGCGACTGGTACTTCAATGATAGTTTATTTGCGCAAGCTGACACTTACCGCGTCGTCCGCTTCGACGATGTAGAACTCGACACAATTACTTGTCGGTTCAGAGACTTAGATTGGGAAAATCAAGTTCGTTGGTATGTCAATGTCTGTTCACTCTATACCTACGCATGGTTTCCCGATACCCTCGCCCTTGCCCTCCGCCGAGGAACCTCCCAAACCTTCTCACTCGACACTGTTCGCGCTGTGGAAGGCGATCCGGTGGAATATCATTGGACGCTGACGAATCTGGACAATTTTGAGAGAGAAGAGACCGGCGCCGGGGCCAGTGCTACCATCGAGTTCCTTAGATCAGGGAATTACCAGATGGAAGGGCTGGCATACCGGGGGGAATCAAGCGATAACGTGATATGGACGATAGCGGTCAGGAGCGCAATCCTTGATTTCTGGCCGAGAGAGTTAAATCTATCTGTTCTACCCGATTCGCTGGTCAACTTTGGGGTGCTGCCGTTTAATCCGGATTCGGACAGTCTTAGTTATGCGTGGTTCCTCGATGGTGAGTTGATCGGACAGGATTCGGTGGTCGGTTGGTGGTTCGCGCCTTTGGATAGTCAAGCGGGACGCTCAACCTACGCGGTCAACGCCATAGTAATGGACGGAATGGAAGGGGATACGGTGAGGTGGGAAGTGACTGTGCAAGATCCGAACGCAACCCCCCCTACCCCCCCTTCAATAGAAGGGGGGGAAATAGGTCCCTCGACATTCGGAATTTTGTCAGTTAACCCGAATCCGTTTAACTCGACGACGACGATCCGGTATACGACAAGCGGGGACGCTTATCCTACGCGGTTGACTGTGCATGATCTAACGGGTAAGGAAGTGGTAAGATTTGTGGATAGAAGGGCTCAGCAATCCCCGCCTTCGCGAGGAGGCCCCTACGCGGTCAACTTCAATGGTAGAGATCTGCCAGCAGGGGTATACTTAATCAAGTTGCAGGCGGGGGAGATGCAGAAGGTGGCGAAGGTGGTGTTGGTTAGATAATGGAACAATCAGAAAGTAGAAACTTCTCGACCCCCGCCCATTCGGGCGGGGGTCGGGCGTTTTATCCTGAAGATTGCATCGAATATTTTGGTCTGGAGGAAACTGATTCATTGAGATACGCGTGAAATATAATGTTGGTGAATTAAATTACAATCTGAATCGTTACAGGCTTCGAGTATTCCTGATAGTGATAAGAAGGACGCCTGCTCCCAGCCGTATTGATATTCACCGTCTAATACCATGTTGCATTCATTGAGACAGTAATTGCATTTGTTTTCAGTACAACAGACATTCTTGTCTGTTAATATTAACAAAACTTTAGACAGAATCGGTTTTCGGAGACAGACAAGAATGTCCGTCCTACTGAACGCAACTTAGTATAAAAGCAGAAATGAGATGCAATGAAGGGAGCGATGGTCTCAAGTTCCATCCTTGACCTCAGCGGACTTACCGGACTCGGTGAAACTGAAGCCCGGACACGATTGCAGCAAGAAGGTCCAAATGAGCTTCCAACTCAAAAGAAGAGGAGCTTCATGCATATCGGTCTCGAAGTCGCTCGTGAGCCGATGTTCATCATGCTCATTGCTGCAGGCAGCTTGTACCTCCTGATGGGTGAACCTGTTGACGCCCTGATGTTACTCGGTTTTGTGTTCGTGGTGATGACAATTACAATTATTCAAGAACGACGGACCGAACGCGCGCTTGAAGCGCTGCGCGATCTTTCGAGTCCCAGAGCCCTCGTCATTCGCGACGGCGTCCACCGGCGCATAGCCGGGCGTGAAGTGACGAGGGGTGATCTCGTCGTTCTTTCCGAAGGCGACCGTGTTCCCGCCGATGGTCTTCTGAGACGAGGTATCAATCTCTCCGCAGATGAATCGTTGTTGACCGGTGAATCAGTAGCGGTCAGGAAAATTCCCTCTTCAGAAATCCAGACAATCGACCAGCCGGGTGGAGACGATTTGCCCTCACTGTTTTCGGGAACCATGATTACTGCTGGACAAGGGATAGTTGAGATTACGGCCACTGGATTGCGTTCAGAACTCGGAAAGATTGGGAAAGCGCTGCAACAGATCGAACCGGAACCGACTCCGCTTCAGAAACAAACCGGACGGATGGTTCGAACCTTCGCTATTGTGGGGCTTTTGGCTTGCGCTATGGTGGTTGTGGGGTATGCAATTACTCGCGGCGGCGGCGTCGAAGTCTGGAAACAAGGATTCCTTGCCGGTATTGCGATGGCAATGGCGGTTCTTCCCGAAGAGTTTCCCGTAGTATTGACGGTTTTTCTCGCATTGGGCGCATGGCGAATTTCTCGCAGCCATGTACTCACTCGTCGCATGCCAGCAGTTGAGACGTTAGGCGCCGCCACAGTCCTGTGTGTCGATAAAACCGGCACCCTCACGATGAACCAGATGACACTCCGGCAGATCGCCGTGGGTAAGGTTGTGGTTGATCTCACGGTGCCCGATCTGGTCCTTCCGGAAGAGATGCACAGCCTCCTCGAGCATGCAATCCTTGCGAGCAAACGCGATCCTTTCGATCCAATGGAGCGTGCGCTTCACGAGGCAGGCGATAGACTGATCAAGTCCACCGAACACTTGCATCCGGAGTGGGCGCTGATACGCGAATACCCACTAACCCCCGGTCTGCTGGCAGTTAGTCAGGTTTGGTCTTGTGGAAAAGACGACGCCGCAGTAGTTGCGGCAAAGGGCGCTCCTGAAGCGATTGCGGATCTCTGCCACTTGACGCCGACGCAAAGCGAATTATTGACGAAAGACGTCGCAGCTCTGGCATCGCAAGGTTATCGAGTACTCGGTGTAGCGCGAGGCGACGCAAGCATAAAAAGCCTTCCCGATCAGCATCACGATCTCTCACTTGAACTTGTCGGTTTGTTGGCGTTCCAAGATCCCTTGAGACCGACCGTCCCTGCCGCGGTGGCTGAGTGTCAGACCGCAGGAGTCCGCGTGGTGATGATTACGGGAGATTATCCTGCCACCGCACAGAGCATCGCCCGGCAGGCGGGATTGACGAATTGCGAAAAGGTAATCACAGGAGTGGAACTCGACCGGATGTCGGACGCAGATTTGGATCTGAATATCCGCGATGTACAAGTGTTCGCTCGCGTGGTGCCTGAACAGAAACTTCGTATTGTGAATGCTCTTAAGGCAAACAAAGAGGTTGTCGCCATGACCGGCGACGGAGTAAATGACGCTCCAGCATTGAAGGCGGCGCATATTGGCATTGCTATGGGTGGTCGTGGAACCGATGTTGCCCGTGAATCGGCGTCGCTGGTATTGTTAGACGACGACTTCTCGTCAATCGTAGCGGCGATTCGTCTCGGGCGACGTATCTTCGACAACATCAAAAAGGCGGTAGCTTTTATACTTGCAGTTCATGTTCCCATCGCCGGCCTCTCGATGCTCCCGGTATTTTTCGGTGGTTGGCCGCTTCTCTTGCTGCCGATGCACATCGTTTTCCTCGAACTTATTATCGATCCATCCTGCTCCCTGATCTTTGAGGCAGAGGAAGCTGAGGCGAATGTGATGAAGCGACCGCCCAGAAGCTCTGCTGAACGACTCTTCTCGATGCGAACCATAGGATTGGCCATTATGCAGGGGCTGAGTGTGCTTGCGGTTTGCATTGCCGTTTTCCTACTCGCTCGCGCAGACCATTCTGATGACGCCGCTCGAGCGCTGATGTTCACAACGCTCGTCGTCTCCTTTATCGTCATCATACTCGTCAACCGATCTTGGACGAAATCTGTGTTTGCAATGATGCGGGTCCCAAACACCGCGCTGCGATGGGTTGTGCTTGGTGCAAGCATACTTCTCACTGTGGTGCTTGTTGTCCCCTTTGCGCAACGCCTGTTCCACTTCGCGCCGCTGCATTCGACCGATCTGATGTTTAGTTTTGGATCTGGATTAGTCTGCGTTTTGTGGTTCGAACTGGTCAAAGTTGCTGGAAAGCGGAGGCCGGTTCCAGTATAAGAGGCGGAAGTTTTGGAGTGGAATGTTCTGATCGAACGCGCTATTTCCCATATCCCTTGATCAAGGGTAGGCGAGCCTTGCCGCCAGATGGAATATCGAAAACAAACTTGAACTTCACCGGTTCGTTCTGATTGAACAAGAAGACGAAGGGCGCCGCCATCCAGCCTGTCCCGTCGTCTCTGAAAGGGGTGTCTGTCCAATCGCTATCATTGAGCGACATGAAGAACTTGTAAGTAGTTCCTCCGCTCGCGCCGCCCAGCCAGACAAAATTCAAGTTGGTAGCGCGACCAAAGCTAACCGTAGTATCTAGCTGGCACGATCCGGTCACTCTGCTGTCGCCTTGATTGTCCACAATAATCACCCCCTGAGCTGTAACCCGTACCGGACCGCTGCAAATCCACTTGGTCGAAGGGGAGCTTAGGAAATAGAGCGTCCCGTATCTTGAAGTCTGCCCTCCGGTTCCTGCGGTATCATCCGGATTGACGGTCGTGTCATTGGAGTTTGGGATTCCGGCGTCATAAGGATTAGTAGTGGTCGCTTCGCAACCCAAAATCATAAGAACTGCGAGCAATATCGGAGGAATGATCCTACCGATCCGCGATTCGATTAGTTTAGACATGGATCTCCGCCAAGCGTTTTTCCAGATTATTCCAGCACTCGTCAGCAATCTCCCCGCCCTCCGGCCCCTCCCCAAGGCTCAGTCCCGGTCGGATCGCCCCGTGAAAGTCAGATCCGCCCGTAAAAATCATCCCATGCTCCTGCGCCAACCGTCGAATCCGATCTCGCAACTCAACTGAATGGGCGCTATAGTCACTCTCTAAGCCATCCAATCCTTCCTGACGCCACTGTGGCAATTTCTCCAATAATCCATCCAAATTGGCCCAATGCAATCCGGGATGAGCCCAGACAGCTGCGCCGCCGGCGTCGTGTATCAGGCGGCAGGCGTCTCGTAAAGAGAGGCGCTTCCGATCCACATAAGCGGCGCGTCCCTTGCCGAGAAATCGTTCGAAAGCCAACTCGAAGGACTCAACCTGCCCGGTCGCGATCAGCCATTGAGCAATGTGTGCGCGCCCAAGCGTTCCGCGTTGCGACTGAGCCGCTATATCTTCATAGGAGATCCGAAAACCGAATTCGCGCATCCGGTCAATCATCCGGGCATTTCGTTGCTTACGGGATTCCACCAACTCTAAAATGATCCGGTTGAGTTCTTCGTCCTTATGGTTAAAACCATAGCCGAGCAAGTGAAGCGAACCACTCTCATGATCGACCGAGAACTCGACGCCGGTAATGACCCTGACGCCATGCTGCGCACCTGCGGAAATCGCTTCATCCAAGCCGTCGAATGTATCGTGGTCGGTGACGGTAAGCACGCGTATGCCTGCTTTCTCGGCTGCTGCGACCAGCTCTGTCGGGGTTAGACTGCCATCTGAGGCGGTGGTATGAGTGTGGAGATCTATGCGGCTCAAAGAGAACCGGCAGGAATGCGAATGATCTTGAAAAAGCGGTTCAATACACCTTCAATCTCAGATAGCGGGATCATGTTTGGTCCATCTGAAAGAGCATTATCAGGATCTTCGTGAGTTTCCACGAATAATCCATCCACACCGACTGCTGCGGCTGCCCATGCAAGATAAGGCGCCAGCGTCCGGTCGCCGCCGGAGCGGTCGCCAGCGCCGCCGGGAGATTGCACCGAATGTGTGGCATCGAAGATCACCGGCCAGCCAAACGAGCGCATTTTAACCAAGCCAGTGAAATCAACCACAAGTCGATGATACCCGAACGATGTTCCGCGCTCGGTGATCATCACTCGGGTTCCACCCGCGTCAGTCACCTTTTCCAGAATGTTTCCAACATCTTCGGGAGCAACCCACTGCCCCTTCTTGATGTTGACAACGCATCCTGATTGTGCCGCGGCTTCGAGCAGATCTGTCTGACGGCAGAGAAACGCGGGGATCTGGATAACGTCAACTACCTGTGCTGCAAGAGCGACCTCTTCAACCGTATGTACATCGGTTAAGACCGGTAGGTTGAATTCGGTCCTGATGCGTTGCAGGATTCGCAATCCATTGACAATCCCGATTCCGCGAAAAGACTTGCCAGAAGTGCGATTGGCTTTGTCGTAACTTGCCTTAAAAACAAACGGCGCGCCGAGGCGGCGCATTTTCTGCGCCAAAGACTCGGCGTGCCGCATAGCCATCGCTTCGCTTTCGATTACACAGGGCCCCGCAATGATAAGCGGAGTATTGTCATAGCCTACCCGAACGCCGGGCGCAATATCGAAAGCTTTTCGTATCAATGACTTTACTGTTCTATTCTACCGTTACGCTCTTAGCCAGATTGCGCGGTTGGTCAACGTGACAACCGCGTAACACCGCAATATGATAAGCGAGCAATTGAAGCGGAATCACGGTCAATATCGGACTTAATATCGGATCGATAGCGGGAACTTCGAGGACATAATCCGCATACCGCTTGATGGTCTGGTCGCCTTCAGTTACCACCGCAATTATAACACCGCGACGCGCGCGAACCTCTTCGATATTCGAGATCAGTTTCTCATATGTTGCGCCGTTTACCGCGATGAATACAACCGGCATATTCTCGTCGATCAATGCAATCGGACCATGCTTCATCTCTGCTGCAGGATATCCTTCAGCATGGATATAGGAGATTTCCTTCAGCTTCAATGCGCCTTCAAGCGCTACCGGATAGTTGACTCCTCGACTTAAATAGAGCGCGTTGTGGCTGTCCTTAAATCGCTCAGCTATCGCCCTTACTTCGTCCGACCGGTCGAGCACCATCTGAACTTTATCAGGCAATGAATTGATCTCACGGACCAATTCCTGTCCTCGTTCGCGCGACATTCCACGCAATCTCGCCAGCTTAAGAGCGATGAGCGTGAGAACCGCAACCTGTGCTGTAAACGCTTTTGTAGAAGCGACGCCGATCTCCGGTCCTGCGTGAATGTAAACCCCGCCATCAGTTTCACGAGCGATGGTCGAACCGACTACATTACAGATGCCGAGCGACAATGCTCCGCGTACTTTTGCTTCGCGCATTGCAGAAAGCGTATCGATTGTCTCCCCGGACTGACTCATCGATAACGATACGGTCCCAGGTTCGATGATCGGATTGCGATAACGGAATTCCGAAGCATACTCGACTTCAACCGGTATGCGCGCCAGGTCCTCGATGAGATACTCACCAATCAGACCTGCGTGCCACGAAGTGCCGCACCCAAGTATCACGATTCGACGAGCTTGTGCAAGGCTTTCTTCGTGATTGTGCAATCCTCCGAGCTTGCTCGTTCCTTCCTCTTCCAGCAGTCGCCCACGGATTGCATCACGCAAAGAGTTTGGTTGTTCGAAGATCTCCTTCAGCATGAAGTGGTCGTAGCCGCCCTTTTCAATTTCTTCCAAACCAAATGAGATCTGTTCGACTTTCTTGTCAACAACCTTCCGATCAAGACTGGTATTCGTGATGCCTTGACGCGTAATCACCGCAAGTTCACCATCATCAAGAAAGATCACATCGCGGGTGTGTTCGACCATTGCGGCAAGATCGGATGCGACAAAGTTCTCGCCTTTGCCAAGTCCCAGAACCAGCGGACTGCCAAGACGCGCGGCAATTATCTTGTCGGGTTCGTCATGACACAGAACTGCGATGCCGTAAGTCCCTTGAACCTGAGTCAGCGCCAGCCTCACAGCGCGTTCGATATCTCCCTCATAGAGATCCTCGATCAGGTGAACGAGGACTTCGCTGTCGGTTTGAGTGCGAAAGATATGCCCCTTCGCCATCAAGGCTGTCTTTATCGAGTAGAAGTTTTCAATGATGCCATTATGGATCAGGACAATTCGACCGCTACAGTCCGTATGGGGATGCGCATTGATCTCGTTTGGTTCGCCATGCGTTGCCCAACGCGTATGCCCAAGCCCAACCGAACCGATCGGTTGGTGACCGTCAAGCGCCGAGGTGAGTCCGGCAATTTTGCCTTTCACCTTGGTTATTTGAAGAGAACCGTTGTTGATCACTGCGATACCTGCAGAGTCATAACCGCGGTACTCCATCCTCCTCAAACCGTTCAGAAGTATTCCGGCAGCCTCACGCTCGCCGATATACCCTATAATTCCACACAAAGTGATGCCTCCTGCCTAAAGCTTGACGACCCGCGCGGCTGAATCCTTGATCCCTTTGGTTGCGTTGCGGGTATCCAAGACCAGTTTGGAATAACGGCAAATAAAATGATAATCAAAAGAACTGTGGTCGGTGATGACTATCACCAAATCCTGTTTTTGAAGGAGCTTTTCGTCCAATGGAACAGAAACAAGAGGAACCTTGATCTCGCCAGCGGCTTCGATGCGAGGAACATGTGGATCGTGGTATTCGACTAAAGCCCCGCGATTGCGGAGAAGCTGAATTATATCCAACGCCGGGCTCTCCCGCAGATCATCGATGTCGCGCTTGTATGCAACGCCAAGGATTAAAATGCGAGCGTTTCGAACCGGCTTGGATTCGTCGTTAAGAGTCTCGACTACCAGCTCGATAACGTGTTCCGGCATCGAAGAGTTGACTTGGGTCGCAAGATCGATGAATCGGGTATGATACTTCTGCTCGCGGAGTTTCCATGCGAGATATGAAGGATCAATCGGAATACAATGCCCGCCAAGTCCGGGGCCCGGGTAGAACGGCATGAAACCGAATGGCTTGCTGGCGGCTGCGTCGATCACTTCCCAGACGTCAAGACCGAGCTTGCGACAGATAATCGCAATCTCGTTTGCAAGACCAATATTGATGGCTCGGAAAGTGTTCTCCAGAATCTTGACCATTTCGGCGGCGCGAGTCGATGATACCGGAATCACTTTCCCGACGAGTTTGGCGTAGAACGCGCAGGCGACTTCAGTACACGCGGGTGTGACGCCGCCAACAACTTTCGGAGTGTTGTCAACCTGATAGGTAGCATTGCTCGGATCGATCCGCTCGGGGGAAAATGCGAGGAAATAATCTTCACCGGCTACTAATCCAGTTTCGGCGAAGTATGGGAGGATCACTTCGTCAACCGTACCGGGATAGGTAGTGCTTTCGAGCGTAATAAGCTGCCCGGGACGAAGACTATTGCGAATACTGTCACGGGCGGCGACGATGTACGAGACATCCGGATCGCCCGTCTTATTCAGCGGCGTCGGTACACAGATGACGATAACGTCTGCTTTTTTAAGCGACGCGAAGTCGCCAGTAGCCGAGAGCCGCTTAAGAGCAACGAGTTCCTTGAGACGTTCGGAATCGACGTCTCCGATATAATTGATTCCCTTGTTGATATTTTCGATCTTCTTTTCGTCCAGCTCGACGCCGAAAACAGTATAACCTCGCTCGGCGAAACCAACGGCAAGAGGAAGACCGACATAACCGAGTCCTATGACTCCAATGATAGCTTCATTTGTCTGGATTCGGTTCAGCAGTGTAGTAAAATTGGAGCCTGAAGGCTTCAGATCTGTGGACATGATAATTTGTGCAGGATGTGTAATTAGATTGATGGATTAATACTCTACGAGGCGCGCTTTAATCTCATAGCGACGCAAGAGCGTCTTGGCGCGCGCCGCGTAGTTTTTGGGTGAGAATACTTCCAGCTCCCCGACTTTTGACAGAATAATCCATCTGTCAGCAACAGTCTTGGAGCTTATCGTCTCACTCGTCTCGATGACAAGATTCAGAGTCGGTTGTTCGCTTTCACCTTCAAATAAGCTGACGTCGGGACGATTCTGATCAGCAGAGTCGGCGTCGAGTACAACAATCCGGTAACGCCCCGGATTATGGTGTTCGATAGACTGAACGATCTTCCGCACAACCGTTGCCCGGTCGTCATTACGATATATCTGCGGCATAAATTCTCCTGTGATCAAGGTCATACGAGTTCAGCTTGCAAGCATAACTCGATTACGACCCGACAAGTTCCCGTGAATTGATTTTTCCCTCAGCATCCCGGGGTAAATCGCGATAAAAACGGATAATGTCCGGAATCTTATAATCCGCAAGCCGGTCGGAGCAAAAGTGCGCCAGTTGTTCTGTCGATACACCGGCTCCACGCTTCAGCACAACGCATGCTTTTATCTCGTCACACACAATCGAATCTGGCAAAGGTAAAACGACCGCATCGGCAACCTCAGGGTGACTCAAAAGAACATCTTCGACCTCGGAAGCATGGATCGCATAACCTCCCCTGACAAGCCTTCCCTCTATCCGTCCAGTCAGGTAAAAGAATCCGTTGATGTCCATTCGACCTAAATCGCCGGTAAGGAACCAACCATCATGAAAGCGACTGGAAGTCAACAAGGGACGTCCGAGGTAACCCTGAGTAACATTTATGCCCTTGACGGCAATCTCACCTTCCTGCCCAATAGCCGCCTCCTCGCCGTCGCTTCCCAGCACCTTCATATCTACGCCCGGCAGGGGATGCCCAAGAGAGCCCACGCGCCGTCCATTGCGCCATTGGTTGAGTGAACAAACAGGACCGGTTTCGTTCTGGGTGTAGCATTCCAACACATAACTGCCAAACTTTCGCTCAAAGTCCTTCAAAGTATCTTCTGTGAGCTTGCCACCGCCGCAGATAGTTAGTCTGGCCGACTTGAATTCCCCGATCTCTTCGCCTGCATAGTAATCACAAAGCTGACGCAGCATCGTCGGCAATGAAACAAAGACTGTTCCTTCCCCTCTCTTCAGAACCGATGCCGCAAATTCAACGTCGAATTTTGGGTATAAGCTAAGAGTAGCTCCCGATACAATTGCCAGATTCATTAAAAGCGTTTGCCCTATCGGGTGCGCCAAAGGCAGAGCTGCCAAAAGGACGTCGTCTTCTTTTATCCCGAGCAGATCCCGACAGGCAATTGCGTTTCCTACCAAGGCGCCATGTGATAATTCGGCTGCTTTCGGTCTGCAAGTCGAACCAGCGCATGGTTGATAGAGGGCAGGTTCATCCTCGTCTAACTCCACCGACTCGATCAGTGGTTGATTTTTCGAGATCAGTTTTGTCAGAGACGTCACACCTTCTGTCTCCTCGCCGCCAAGCATTGCGATGAATCGGACAGTCGGTATCTGCTGAAGACTACGTCGCACCTCAGCAAACCTTGCGCCCCAGATGATCAAACCGGATGCTTCCACTTCCTCGAGAAGCAGCGCCAGCTCATGTCCTCTAAGCGACGGATCGGCAGGAACTACTATCCCCCCGATGCGAAGAATTGCGTGATATGCGATGACAAAGTGCGGGATGTTTGGCAGCATGACGACAATCCGGTCGCGGGAACCGAGACCAGCGCGGTGGAGTCCACGTGCGAGTCGCTGAACCGTTTCGAGAAGCGTCTTGTATGTGATTTGACCGGAGGGGTAGCGGATGGCAAGCGCGTCAGGCCGCTCCGATGCCGCTCGTTCCAAAGGGTGACAGAGGTTCATTAAGCGTCCAATTGAAAAGCGATCACCGGGGAATACAATCTACTCCCCGGTTTTAAATATCAGGCTCAGCCTAATAATCTACATCAACTTTTCAAGCAAAGCGAGCTTCTCACGCCCATTCATATTAAGCACACGGTTAATCAGTTCGAGATCCAAGTTGGAAAGCTGAGCCGGAACCGAACCGTGAGAGGGCGCAGCAACTGGAGCCGAGGAAGTAATCGGACGCGGTGTTGGAGTTGCTTGTGGGATAACCGGTTTCGGCATTGCGACGACCGGAGCAGGCGCCGGAACTTCAACTACCGGCTCGATGCTGCCCTTGCGGCGACGACGACGCGGCTTGACTTCTTCCATCGAAAGAGCGCCGCTCTCAATGCCCTTCATTATGTCGACGATCTTCTTTAAAGTGCGACCTTGTGGCTTATGAGTTCCAATCTCAAGTTGCCGGAGGGTAGTTAAACTAATCTTTGCCAGCTCGGCAAGTCGCTTCTGCGAGATCACAAGTTTCTCACGCCAGCCCTTCAGATCGCTGACATTAAAATTATCCATTGTCGTCTCCTTGGTTGTGTTTGATGTCAATTATGTTAGATGAGGCTCTCACGGTCAAGGCTTCGATACTGTATCGCCTCAGCCAGATGTTCAGGTCGAATCTCCAGACTTCGTCCAAGATCCGCAATCGTTCGAGAAACTTTTAGGACTCGGTCATACCCACGCGCCGATAATCCCATTGTATCCATCGCTCTCTTCAGCAACTTTTCACCATCAGGGCTGATGCGAGCATATTTCCTTAGCTCCCTTGGCCCCATATCGCTATTGACATGGAGTTTCGGAGCATGTTGGAATCGTTCACTCTGGATCCGTCTCGCTTCCAACACTCGAGAACGAATACTGGCAGATGATTCTCCGCCGGATGGAGCGGCCAAGTCGTCGTATCGGACAGGAGCAACTTCGATGTGTAAATCGATTCGGTCGAGCAACGGCCCGGAAATATGGCTGACGTATTTTTGCACCTGCACCGGCGAACAGCGGCATTCCTTATTGGTCATGTTATAGCCATAATAACCGCAGGGGCAAGGATTCATCGCCGCAACAAGAATGAAATTAGCTGGATACGTGAGCGACATCTTAGAGCGAGTAATTGTTACTTCACCCTCTTCGATCGGCTGTCGTAAAACTTCGAGAACATTCTTATGAAATTCAGGCAGTTCATCAAGGAAAAGCACACCCTTATGCGCCAGCGAAACTTCACCCGGTCGCGGGATCTGACCTCCGCCGATCAATCCGGCGTCGGAAACTGTATGATGTGGACTGCGAAAAGGTCTGGCAGCGAGTAATGGAGTGCGGCTTGGGAGCATTCCTGCAACGGAGTAAATCTTGGTCGCTTCGATCGCCTCATCAAGGCTCAAGTTTGGCAATATTGTCGGCAGTCGTTTCGCCAACATAGTCTTACCAGATCCCGGGGGACCGATCATCAGGATGTTGTGACCGCCGGCCGCAGCTATCTCAATTGCCCTTTTGGCGCTCTCCTGTCCCTTGACGTCGCTGAAATCCGATGAATACAGAGAAGAAACCGACATCAAATCATCAATATTAACAACAGTCTGCTGAATTGTCTCTTCACCGTTCAGGAACGCAACAGCTTGTCGAAGAGATTTTACAGGATAAACTGCTACTCCCTCGACCATCGCTGCCTCGGCTGCATTCGCCTCCGGGACGACCATTCCATCCACTTTACGACCGCTGAGTGAAGCTGCAATCGGCAGCGCTCCCCGGATCGGCCGGAGGGCGCCATCCAGCGCCAACTCCCCCAGAATAACCAGCCGTCCCATTCGATCAGTGGATACTTGCCCGGTCGCAGCCAATAATCCAAGCGCGATCGGGAGATCGAAAGCTGATCCCTCTTTTTTTACTCCCGCTGGCGCCAGATTAACGGTTATCTTTTTCTGCGGAAAGAGAAAACCGGAATTCTTTATGGCAGCGCTGACCCGCTCGCGCGATTCCTTTACAGCGCTGTCTGGCAAACCGACAGTAGTATAACTTGGAAGAGCGGTATCGAGATGAACCTCAACTTTGACAAAATAAGATTCAATCCCTTGAACTGCTGCGGATATTACGCGTGCGTACAATTAATCGCGCCTCGCGGATAAAATTGCCAATATGGTGCAGTTAATGTTTTCTTAATATATTGTTTCCATTACTAACTGTCAAGTGTAAACGTGAAATAATTACACAAATTATAATAGCCTATAGTATAAAAATGGTTCCTCGCTATTTGGTGTGGGTAGCAAGGAGAACCGTCACGGGTAGTCCGCACAGCTCTTAAAGTGTCCCTGTGATAGTAATCTAATTGGCTGTGCGGACGGAGTATAACATTAAATCTGAACCCGCAAAGCCGGATAGTTCTCCATTTCATAGACCTCGGAAGAGCTGTGCGGGATACCCTGAATTAAAGGATGTCCGCAACGATCACATCGCTAATTCATCTTGTTACCCACACCAAATAGCGAGGAACCACAAAAATGAAGCAACCGGCATATCTGCCGGTTGTCGATATATAAAGTTCAATATCATATATAACAAATCATTAGGCGCATTTCTATCCACCAGCCCACATATATCCGAGTTTAAATACTGTGATAATCCCGCCAGAACCATTCTCTTCAAGGTTTAGTTTCTTCCTCAGTGAAAGTACATGATTATCAACTGTGCGCGGTGAGACTTCCGCCTCCTCGCCCCAAACCTCGTCAAGTAAATATGTTCGTGAAAGAGCTTGATCTGGGTGCGAAACAAGAATATATAACAGCTCAAATTCTTTTGGCGCGAGTGCTACATTCTGACCATTTATTTCAGCTATTCGGGAATGAGGATCTACTAATAAACCTCCTGAGTGTATCACACCCGGAGTTTCACTATGGCCGCAGCGTCGGAGCACCGCTCGAACCCGCGCAATAAGTTCCATAAGTGAGAACGGTTTTGGCACATAATCATCGCAGCCCGCTCGGAATCCCTCCAGCCGAATAGATTCCCCGCCTTTTGCCGTTAATATAATCACCGGAGTTTTATCCAGTTCACGTCTCAATCGCTTCAGAATGTCCATACCGTCGAGCCACGGCAGCATCAAATCGAGGATAATCAAATCTGAGCCGCCAGAGAGCGCCTTCGCCTGACCGGAGAGACCATCAATCGCGAGCGAAACCCGATACCCTTCGCGTTCCAGGTTCAACTTCAGCAGCGGTCCGAGGTCGGGATCGTCTTCGATTATAAGGATGTGCGCCAACTTTTGCCTATTAATCATGTACCAGGAGGATGGGCGTCCCTGTCCGTCCATGTGCGCCTCAGATCTTTACCGGGTAGCCCGCACAACTCTTCCGGTGTTTAATATACGGGATGCTTACTGGCTGTGCGGGTTGTCAGGACGGGCAGGGACGCCCATCCTCCTACCCTTCGCACAAGCTTGGAATATGATCAAAACTAAAGCGGCAGCCTAACCCCAAATCTCGCCCCGCCTGCCGGAGAATCCATCACGTCCACTTTTCCTTTGTGCCCTTCGGCGATCTCTTTCACCAAAGCCAACCCTAACCCGAGGCCTGTCGCTCCGGTGCGGGGATCTATTGCCGAATGCCCCATCCGTTTGAAAACATTCCCGCGTTGAGACTTCGGTATCCCCGCGCCGCTGTCATCACAGTCAATATCAACTTCCCACTTCAGATCGCAAGGAAATCGTCACTGCTGGTGGCATTATCTCCCCCACTTCTATTGAAGAGTGAGACAAAGGCGACCTAATTTCCCCACCTTCTATTGAAGGGGGGGATAAAGGGGGGATTGGTCTTGTCTGAGCTACTTTCATCCTCGTATGCCTCAATGCATTATCGATCAGGTTATCCAGCATCACCGGCAGCATCTCTGCGTCAAATCGTGCCTTCAGCGTTTCATGCGCGTCAACCGTGAGTTGAATTCCCGCCTGATCGAACGCAGGCTTCCACGAGTCTGCAATCTCTGTCACCACTCCTGCCAGATCCCCTTCGATCAGTTCAAACGTCCTTCTCCCTTTCTCGAGGCTGAGCGCGGCGTTCTTCACTGCTCGGTCGAGCCTGTCCGACTCCCTCGCCACCGCCTTAATCAGGAGCCTCTCCTCTTCCGGTGACGCCACCCTCCCTTCTGTGAACGTCTCCGCCGCGAGCTTCAGCCTCGCCACCGGAGTCTTCACCGCGTGCGCGAGGTGGGCGAGGGCGATCTGGTTGCGACGGGATTGGCGGGTAGATTCATAAAAGAAATACACCAGCAACGCAATCAATAAAAGCGCATTGCACTCGATGCCCAGAAAGAGCCAGTTTACTGTCTTAATCTTGCTTGAAATCTCTTTTTGATCGGCTACGAATTGCGTCTTCGAGTGATAACTAAGGTGGAATTCCGGTCTGTAAGCCATAGGGGCGCCGCCGTAATGTTTTACCTTTACGGTACGATCTCCATACCACCAAAGTGTATCTTTCTTCTTCTGGTCGTATGAGCCGTATAAAACCCCGAGAGTCTGTTTATGTTTGCGAGTCGCTGCTATATATGGATCAAGACCGGGTTCAAGAGTGTCAGAGCTAAAGGGACTCATAAGTGCGATTGTCTCGTTATTTCTGGCAAGACTATCGAGTCTGTCTGGAACCTGACGTATGAACCAGTCTTCATCCAGCACAAGTCCGATATATTGTGTAGCTTCAGTGGCATAATAAGTTCCGACGTGGCGCGCCAATACGGGATAACCTTTATCTCGACCATGGACGCGGTAAAACCTCGTCAATCCACCTATTAAAATCCTGCCGAATTGATTCCGACCTCCAGCATATTTTTCAGTCCTCTGGTCGAGAAGTGTCGAAAGAGAATCCTGTGGAACAAGGTATTCCACCTGCATAATTGAATGGCGTGGTAAATCCAAGTAGAATGCGTCTAAGACTCCGGGCATGGATCGAAGCACCTCAAGGTCTTGTTGCGTCAATCCGGTTGTCAGATGCTTCTTTTCCAGATCAACCAGAGCTTTAGCTTGGGAATACCAAATGGCATTAAGACTTGCTTCCATCGTCGTGAAGAGCCTTAGATCATTCCACGTTTCTCCTTGGTTATATCCGCTCCTTGCCTTTCCAGTCAGCCATGGCCACCAAACGATGTGAACGGTAACAAGTAGGATTAACAGCCCTATCCCGATAACGATCAGACCGATCCGACGAGTTTTATCCGGATTGTCGCTAAAGTCTTTAATAGAAATCATTTTAATTCCCTTGAAGAGTTACTGACAGTTTAACAAATTCTCGATTAACCGTGATGGTTGTTATGGCTGTCAGGTAAGTCAGGATATAGAAAGGTGTTCCAAATCAATGTTTAGAGCAAGATAAATTGAGTAGAACGTTGAGTTGTCACGAACTTGTCATGAAGTCGGAATTGAACAGCAGATTAGGCGGATTAAGCCGATTTCCAATCCAGAGCGTCTCTTGGAGGGCGGTCATTCTTGGCCGCCCTTGTCAGAATGAACTCAGCTTAGGGCGGCCAAGAATGACCGCCCTCCAAGAAACCCAATCTGCTTAATCCGCTTAATCTGCGGTTCTACCAAAAAGGCGAGCCCGCGCTTAGCGCGGGCTCGATATACCCAATGCTTAGATTAGCCGGGGTAGAAAGCTGCTACTCCCGATCTGCTCCCGCTACATTTCCACGCGGCCTGGGGAGGACCAAGCGGATTCGTGCGACGCCTTCCGCACGCAATGCGACTTGAGTCCTTACCGCCGCTGTCCGAGTTGTCGCAGATACCACATACCTGCCGCCGGGGATACCGTCGAATACGAATACTCCCCTGCGGTCACTTTGAAGGCGCGCCGCGTAAGGACGCTGGCCGCGCGGTACATCAACCTGTTGGATGACGACGAGGGCTCCGCCAACGGTATTCCCTCGAGCGTCCAGAACAACTCCGCCGACTGTGGCGGCCTGAACTGTGGAAGTCGAGACGCCGAACAGGATCACAGCAAGTAATATCGCTGTGAAGATGACAGTTTTTTTCATTGCGTCCTTTCGTTATACCCTCGAGTCAGATCAGGCTATCGGCTGGTCAAGCTAACGAGTCCAACTCGACGCCCGACCTCAACCAGGATCGTGAACGCTGCTCGAAGTAAAATCTACCGGTAAGATACGCCGGTATTTTTGGATTGTCAATAACTGCCCGAATGAGTCCTGTTCAATGATCATCTGAGAATCAATTTGGGCGTCATTGCGAGCCTTTCGCCGTTTTCCGCTACAGAATAATGCATCACAAATCAGGCGAAAGGCGAAGCAATCTGTGAATCGAGATTCTTCACCCATCGCCGAACGGACCGGTGATTGATCGGGAGACTTCGACGGCGATGGATTCAGAATGAGAGGGAGATAAATGCGTTAGCGGTTAGAATAACCACCTTAACACAGGCTTCCCCAATCCAAAATCCAAAATCTAAAATCCAAAATTACCTGAAGCTTTGCAGTTCCTTCAGATAGAGCGCACGTTCAAACGCAGCCGGATCCGCGACCGACTTCTGACTCATCGAGCCTTTCATCTGGGCGAGTGAATTGTACTCGTGAGCTTCCATCCATGACGTGAGTTCAGTCAGGAGGTTGCGCGGGAAGCTCGTCCCGTGACGAAGGATCGCACTGCAGATCATCGTGACGTCTGCTCCAGCCATCAGCAGTTTGACCGCGTCGAGACCGGAATGGACTCCGCCGGTCGCCGCCATAGAGACCTTGCCCAAACGTCCATAGAGTATCGCGATAGCTCGGAGCGGCAGGCGGATCGCCGAGGAGTCGCTGAGCACAATATGCGGTTTGACAGTCTTGGTTTCGACGTCGAAGTCAGGCTGGTAGAAGCGATTGAAAAAGACAAGTCCATTCGCGCCGGCGTCAACCATCCGCTTCGCCACGTTGGGCAGCGAGGTGAAAAACGGGCTGAGCTTCACTGCGACAGGAATTTTCACCGTGCTGCGGACGTCCTTCAACAGCTCGACATAGACCGCTTCGAGCAGTTTGCTGTCCACCATCGGATCCGTGGCGACGTAGTAGAGGTTCAGCTCGATCGCGTCGGCTCCGGCTTGTTCCATCAGATGAGCGTACTTCGTCCAGCCGCCCGATGTGACGCCGTTGAGGCTGGCGATGACCGGGATATGTACCGCCTTCTTGACCTTGGCGATGTGATCTATGTAATCGTCGGAACCGAGCCGGTATTCCGTCGGTTCGGGGAAGTAGGTCAGCGCTTCAGCGAAGGATTCGGTTCCCTGTGTGGTGTGATAATGCAGTTCGAGCGCTTCGTTGTCGATCTGCTCTTCGAATAGCGAATGCAATACTACTGCCGCTGCGCCGGCGTCTTCGAGTTTCTTGATGTTGTCCACCGACGTCATCAATGGCGACGAAGAGGGGACAATCGGATTCTTGAGCTTTAAGCCCAAGTAGGTTGTTGAAAGGTCCAAACCAATGCTCCTCATTCCCGCGAAAGCGGGAATCCAGTGTAATTAAAAGTATTCAGAGTTCACCACGAAGACACGAAGGGACAAAGTCGAAAATCAATAGTAAATTTTGTGTCTTCGTGTCTTCGTTGTAAGAGATTCCCCTAAAACCGCCCCATAATATCCGAAGTCTCTACCAGAATCATAAAGAGCCGCACCAGAGAATCGGTCTCAGATGCGTACTTCGGGGCGATATAGAATTCATAGTAGAGCGACGATCCCTTCCCGCCCAATAATCCTCCAACTCCGGCTGTCTCCTCGCCATCGAAGAATTTCAGATAGCGTGGGTAGTCATTCACGATCTCGGTGCGGACTCGAAATTGGGCTCCGCGGATATCCACCTTGTAACCGGCGGTATCTGCGAGCGTGATCGTCCCGGTCTTCGTATCTCCCTCGAACAGATCATACGATCCCTTGAAAGCCCAGTTTGCGAAGACGCCGAACGATTTTTCAGAAATCGATCCTTTTACATCCCAAACAGCGCCCCCGCTTGCATGGACGAGTTTGTACTTCGATTCGAGCGAACTTTTGGTGATGAGCATTTCACTTTTGGTAGCGCTCTCGCCGAACAAGCCCTTGTCGATCTTATACAGATCAGGCGTAGCGCTTCCGGATCGTTGGACGGCAAAACTATGCGCCCCGGACGACTTGACTTCGATAGCGATCCTCTCAGCTCCGGCTGGCGGGGCTTTCCCGAAGTCGTAACCTTCCTTGACAACCCATTCCTTGTTGCAGCCGATTAGCGCGAAGCTCAACGCGAAGAAGACGCCGAGTAACTGGATCGATTTTGAATGTTGTTTCATTAAAGTCCCGGAATTTAATATGGTCCTTATTCGGTTCAATTATTCAGAGATCAACCACGAAGACTCGAAGACGCAAAGTTACCTCTTTCCTTTCCCCCTTCGTGTCTTCGAGTCTTCATGGTTAATCCGGTTTTATTTCACTAAAACTATCGGCTTCACGTCCTGCCCGCCCCGGGCGTCCGTAAGCCGCAGCCAGTAGTTGCCCGTCGGCAGTTGCGTGGATTTCCAATCCGCGGCATCCCAAACCACCCGCCTCTCCCCCGCTGCCATATACCCTTGCGAAATCACACCGAGACTCCTCCCCTGCGGATCAACCACATCCAGTGAATACAAACCCGCCCTCGCCGTCCGAAATCCCACCGACACGCTGCTGTTGAACGGGTTGGGGTAGGGGGAGAGCAAACTCAAGGATGATGGATAGGAGATAAGACTATTCTCTGGAACCGCAAGGGGATCCGGTCCGGTTTTCACCAGCCAGAAATCATAGTCGCCTGCCCCATACGAATCGGTGAATCCAGCAAGCACATATCCTCCATCCTCTGTGCTTACAATTGGAAAACCAACATCGGCTCCACTGCCTCCGTAACAATCTGACCAAAGACTATCTCCATCAGCGCCGATTCGCATAAGCCAGTAATCTGATTCGCCCGAACCAAACGAATCCGTAAATCCTGACATGGCGAATCCACCATCCGGCATCTGAATAACAGAAAAACTGGCGTCACCACCTACCCCGCCATATGTGCGGGACCAAATGACATTGCCGTTCGGGTCTGTTCTAACGAAATAGGTATCCGACTCACCGGCGCCGAAAGAATTTGTGGATCCCACCAGGGCGAAGCCGCCGTCTGACGTCTGAATGGCTGTATAACACTCCTCGGCAGCCTCTCCACCGTACGTGCACGACCAAAGGCTGTCGCCGTCGGAGTTCGTTCTCACAAGCAAGAAATCGGAACGACCAGTGTTGAAAGACTCGCTAATTCCTGCCAGAGCGAATCCTCCATCTGAAGTCTGAATCAGTGAACTACTCTGGGCTCCTTCCCCGCTACCATAGCTACGTGACCAGAGCCTTTCACCGTCCGCGTCAGTCCGCACCAACCAGAAGTTGCCTGTATGCGCGTCGCTGCTTGCATCAGTAAAGCCCGCCAGCGCAAAGCCCCCATCTGCTGTCTGTCGGATTGAAAAGCAGTGGCTATCACCTTCTCCCTGTCCGGAATATACCCGTGACCAGAGGCTGTCGCCGTCTGCGTTCATCCGCACCAGCCAGAATGCATGGTCCTCCACTTCGAATGAACTGGTCATTCCAGCTAAAGCGAATCCACCATCCGCTGTCTGAATGAGAGCAGTATATGCCTCATCCTTGTCGCCGCCGCCAAAAGTGCGTGACCAGAGACTGTCGCCGTCTGAGTTCGTCCTTACAATCCAGAAATCGTCTTCGCCGGCTCCGAACGAATAGGTGTAACCAGCCATAGCAAATCCCCCATCCGCCGTCTGGATGAGTGAGTAACATTCGTCATCCTGTTCTCCACCAAAAGTACGTGACCAGAGTGAATCTGGCTGTGCCTGCGCCTCCGACGCCAAACAAAGCCCAGTTAAAAAAAGAATGATTGATTTCCAGAACATTTCATCCTCTGTTGATTGAAGTTAAGTGTTACCTAGAAGCGTCCGTTCTACCGAACTAAGACAATCGACTTAATATCCTGCCCGCCCTGCGAATCGGTGAGCCTCAGCCAGTAGTTGCCTCCCGGCAAACCGTCCGAATTCCAGACGAGGCGCCTTTCACCGGCGAGTTTGTAGCCTTGCGAAATCACACCGAGACTCCTCCCCTGCGGATCGATAACGTCCAGCGCATACATGCCCGGACTCGCCGTCCGAAAGCCCACCGAAATGCTGCTGTTGAAGGGGTTGGGGTATGTGGATAACAAACTCAAGAATGTAGGATTAGGAACAAAACCATTGTTTGAAACTGAAACGGGATCGGGAGTGGTTTTAACAAGGTAGAAATCACCAGAACCTGCAAATGAATAGGACGTTCCTCCCAAGACGAAGCTCCCATCTGCAGTCATGACCACTGATACACATTCATCTTTCGGCGGATTTCCAAAATTTGCAGACCAGAGACTATTGCCATCTGAATCAATTCTAACCATCCAAAAATCTAAGTATCCGTTTCCAAATGACTCCGAATCTCCTGCCAATGCGAAGCCACCGTCTGCAGTCTGAAGGATCGAGTAGCATACCTCGCTACTGGCGCCGCCGAAGTTCTTCGTCCACAGGATATCACCATTCTCATCTGTCCTCACAATATAGAAATTACCTCGGCCTTCATTATTAGTCAACCAAGTGTAACCCGCGAGCGCAAATCCTGCATCAGAAGTTTGAATCAGAGTGTAACACTGGTCTGCATTTATTCCCCCGTACGTGCGCGACCAAAGGCTGTCACCATTCTGATTCGTCCTAATTAGCCAAAAATCCTGTTCCCCAGAACCGAAGGATTCTGTGGTCCCCGCAAAGGCAAGACCACCATCCGATGTCTGAATAACAGAATAGCAAATATCAGCTCCAGCGCCCCCGAAAGTGCGAGACCAGAGCACAACTCCATCGGCATCCGTCTTGACCAACCAGAAATCACGTTCTCCGACCCCAAAGGACCAAGTGTAGCCAGCCAAAACAAATCCGCCATCTGAAGTCTCTATTACTGACCAACACCAATCGGTTTGTGGTCCCCCATAATGGTGTGTCCAAGTTCTTTGACCAAGAGAGTCCGTCCGAGTTAATCCGAAATCGAAACCACCTCCCCCTGCAACCGTGTAATTTCCGGATAGGGCAAATCCTCCATCGTCAGTCAAAATCATTGAGTTGGGACAGGCGGTACTATCCTCATCATAAATCTGTGACCAGTCACTTTCGCCAGATGGATCTGTCTTAATCAGAAAGCAAGCACCTCTTCCAACCCGCTGCTCAACCTGCGTGAATCCAGTCATGGCAAATCCGCCGTCAGCAGTCTGGATTAACGCATGACATATCTGATCGCCCTCATCTCCAAATCTCTTTGTCCATGCCGTATCCGGCTGCGCTTGCACAGTTGACGCCAACCAAAGCCCGGACAGAAAAAGAGTGGCGGATTTCCAGAACATTTCAGACTCCGTTGGTTGAAGTTGCGTTCGGGTTTAGAGTCCACGCTTCAGCGTGTGTTTGGGCAGACTAAAGTCTGTACTCTGAACCGAACCAGAACCGAACGCGACTAAAGCGTTGTGTTCTGGCAGACTAAAGTCTGTACTCTAAACCGAACGTACGCTAAAGCGTGGACTCTAAACTAAATATCCCACTTCTTACCGTAATCAAGTATAGGGTACTGCTTCCAGATCTCGGCGGCTTTTTCACGCCCAATCGTTTCAAGATACTGCCTCGCACTGGAGAATGGCCAGTCCTGCCAGTGATCTACAAGTCCATGATGAACCGCGTTGTGGTGGACGTAGTTCAAAGATGCCCAGAAGTGTCGTTCGGATTTCAGAGGACGCTCGAAGTAGCTGTGCCATACCTGACGGCCAACCATCGAATCCTCGAGGTTCCATTTTCTCGATGATCGCCCGTGAAACAGCTTGACTTGGTGTCGTAACGCCTGAATATTACTGGTTTTGAAGAGCAAATGGTAGTGGTTCGGAAGGATGCACCATGCAAATACTTCGGCGTCGGTCTCTCTGCAGAGCGATAACACTGAGAATTCGCACTCAGCCATTCGCTCCAGACTCTGCCCAATTACGATGGTATGCTCGAAACAGGCAGCAGTAAAGAGGTAGTAGTGCTCACCTTCAAGATCCAGATGCGGCGGCGAGTGCCAAGAGATCCGGTTCCTCTTGCGAGATTCCATGATCTCTTGGCGCTCTTCCGCCGTCATCTTTCGCCAATCGTACATTACTATCTGTTTAGAGTACAGACTTCAGTCTGCCCGTTTAGAGTACAGACTTTAGTCTGCTCGAACCCACGCTAAAGCGTGTACTCTAAACTACGCCTTCTCTTCCATCTTCGCCTGACCGTAGTGCATACCGGCGAGCTGCTCGTAGAAGCTCCAGCGAGCAGCGGCGTTGGCTTGCGCCTGTGCAAGCAGTTCCTTGGCGCGTTCGGGCTTGAAGCGGGTCAACATGCGGAAGCGGGTCTCGGTCATGGTGTAGTCGCCGACGGAGATCGAGGGCGGCTTGCTGTCGAGGATGAGCGGATTCTTCCCTTCCTTCACCAGATCGGGGTTGTAACGGTAGAGCGGCCACATGCCCGACTTCACCGCCAAATCCTGCTGGGTCATACCCTTCTCCATGTCGATGCCGTGCGCGATACAGTGGCTGTAGGCAATGATCAGCGACGGGCCGTTGTAGCGCTCGGCTTCGAGGATCGCCTTGACCGTCTGGCCGTCGTTCGCACCCATCGCGATCTGAGCGACATAGACGTGACCATAGGCGATTCCCATCATGCCGAGGTCTTTGCGCGGGATGCCCTTGCCGGACGCCGCGAACTTGGCTACCGCGCCGAGCGGGGTTGCCTTGCTGCACTGGCCGCCGGTGTTGGAATAGACGCCAGTGTCAAGTACGAGTAGGTTGACGTTTCGACCTGACGCCAGAACGTGGTCGAGACCGCCGTAACCGATGTCATAAGCCCAACCGTCGCCGCCCATCGCCCAGACGCTCTTCTTCAGAAGTGTGTCTGCAACTTCGAGCAGGTGCTTGGCTTCCCAACGGTTGATGTGGGCAAGCTTGCCCTTCAGGATTGCAACGCGCTCGCGCTGAGCGTAGATCTCGGTCTCGTCTGCCTGTGCGCAAGCCTTGATCTCGCCGACTAAATCGTGACCGATCTCGTCTGCGAGAACGCCCATCAGTTCAGTCGCATATTCGAGGTGCTTGTCGAGGGTGAGGCGGAAGCCGTAAGAGAACTCGGCGGCGTCTTCGAACAGCGAGTTATTCCATGACGGGCCGCGACCGTCCTTGTTCTTTGTCCACGGGGTGGTCGGAAGGTTGCCGCCGTAAATCGACGAGCAGCCGGTCGCGTTGCCGATGACCGCGCGGTCGCCGAACAACTGGCTGACAAGCTTGACATAAGGAGTCTCGCCGCAGCCCGAGCAAGCGCCGGAGTATTCGAACAACGGTTGCAGGAACTGCGAACCTTTTACGGTGTTGACTTTGACGAGGCGACGGTCAACTTCCGGCAGATCGAGGAAGAACGAGTAGTTCTCACGCTCGGTTTCGCGAAGCGGAAGTTGCGGTGCCATGTTGATCGCCTTGTGCTTGGCTTCGGTCTTGGAAGTCACCGGGCAGAACTCGACGCAAAGGGTACAACCGGTGCAGTCTTCCGGGGCGATCTGAACAGTGTATTTCAGACCTTTGAAGTCGCTGGCTTTGTAGTCGGCGGACTTGAACGTCGCGGGAGCTTTGCCGAGCAGCGCCGGGTCGTACACCTTTTGACGAATTGCAGCGTGAGGACAAGCAATCATACACTTGCCGCACTGGGTGCAGAGGTCTTTATCCCAGACTGGAATCTCGAGCGCGATGTTGCGCTTTTCAAACGCCGCGGTTCCCGTCTCGAAACTGCCGTCAGCCGGGAAGGCTGAAACTGGCAAGCTGTCGCCCTTGTTCGAGATGATAACGCCGAGCACGTTCTTGACGAAGTCGGGAGCGTTATCAGTGACGGGCGGGGGAACTTTGAAGCCATTGGTTTTGGTCGAGAGCTTCACTTCGTGGAGATTCTCGAGTGTGGCGTCCACTGCTTTGAAGTTCATCTCGACGATCTTGTCGCCCTTGGCGCCGTAGGTCTTCTTGATCGCCTTCTTGATCTGGGCAATCGCCTCGTCGCGCGGAAGGATGCCTGAGATGGCGAAGAAGCAGGTCTGCATGATCGTGTTGACGCGCTCGCCCATACCGGTAGCGGCGGCGACTTTGTAAGCGTCGATCACGTAGAACTTGATCTTCTTTTCGATCATCTGCTTCTGCATCCGCGACGGAAGCGAATCCCACACTTTCGACGGTTCGATGTACGTGTTCAGCAGGAAAGTTGCGCCCGGGCCTGCTTCGGCGAGCATGTCGTATTTCTCGAGGAAGACGGTCTGCGAACAGGCGACGAAGTTCGCCTTGTTGACGAGGTAGCTCGACTTAATCGGGCGGGGGCCGAAGCGGAGGTGGGAAACCGTGATGGTGCCGGACTTCTTCGAGTCATAGACGAAGTAGCCTTGCGCGTAATTCTTGGTTTCGCCGCCGATGATCTTGATCGAGTTCTTGTTCGCGCCGACCGTGCCGTCTGCGCCCAAGCCGTAGAAGAGACCACGGAAAACGTCGTCGCCCTCAACCGAGAAGGCGTGGTCATAGGCGAGGCTCAGGTGAGACACGTCGTCTTCGATTCCGACGGTGAAGCGGCGCTTTGGTTCGGCTTCTTTCAGTTCCGCGTAGATCGCTTGAACCATCGCCGGGGTGAATTCCTTCGAGGAAAGCCCGTAGCGACCGCCGATGATGCGCGGCATATCCTTGAACGGGGCCTTGCCTTCGGAGACTGCTTCGGCGATGGCGGATACCACATCCTTATAGAGCGGTTCGCCTTCGGCTCCCGGTTCTTTAACGCGGTCGAGCACGGCAATGTGCTTGACGGAAGCGGGCAGACTGCCGATGAAGTGGCTGATCGAGAAAGGACGATAGAGACGGACTTTGACGAGTCCGAGTTTTTCGCCTTTGGCATTAGCGTACTCGACGTACTCTTCAGCCGCTTCGGCGCCGGAGCCCATCATCACGATGACGCGCTCGGCTTTGGGATGGCCGACGTAATCGAACAGGTGATACTGACGACCGACGATGCCAGCGAACTTGTCCATCGCCTCTTGCACGAAACCGGGAGTGGCGTCGTAGAAGAGGTTGGCGCTCTCGCGAGCTTGGAAGAAGACGTCGGGATTCTGGGACGTGCCGCGCAAAGTCGGATTGTTCGGGTTCATCGCGCGACGGCGGTGTGCGAAGATGCCTTCTTCGGGCAGCATGGCGCGCATATCTTCCGGCGTCAACTGTTCGACCTTCTGCACTTCGTGGGAAACGCGGAAGCCATCGAAGAAGTGGACGAACGGAATGCGCGAATTGAGGCTGGCGGTTTGAGCGATCAGCGCCATGTCCATCACTTCCTGAACCGAGTTGGACGAGAGCAAACCCCACCCAGTCGAACGGACGGCCATGATGTCACCATGGTCGCCGAAGATCGAGAGGGCGTGCGTCGCGACGGTTCGAGCCGAGACGTGGAAGACCGTGCTGGTGAGTTCCCCGGCGATCTTAAACATCGTCGGGATCATCAGGAGCAAGCCTTGCGAGGCGGTGAAAGTGGTGGTCAGAGCGCCGGTCTGGAGCGCGCCGTGAACGGCGGCAGAGGCGCCGCCTTCTGACTGTAATTCAGCGACTTCGGGGATCGTTCCCCAAAGATTGCGGCGGCCTTCGGCTGACCACTGGTCTGCCCATTCCCCCATGTTGGAGGACGGCGTGATCGGATAAATCGCGATCACTTCGTTGGTATGATGGGCTACCCATGCGGCGGCTTCATTGCCGTCAATTGTGACGAGAGGACGTGACATTGTGTTTCTCAGTGCTATATGTGCGAGATAAGGCTGTGGGCCTTGTGTGATTTTTGGCTGACTAATTCAGAAGCCATGTTACTAATCCTCCAACAACTGCTCCGATAATGAGAAGTAAGATTTCATCCTTCTTACGACTGAAGAAATTAGTTTGATCAGGTCGTCTTTTAAAAATGATTATGGAGTAACGCTTAAGTCTGTGTCGGCTCGCGGTTTCAAAGATACACCATAAGGTTGCCATGAGAATGCAAAAGATCAATCGAAACTGTTTGGGTACAATTAGCACCCAGGTTATTGATCCTATAGCCCCTCCTGATAGGGCAGATGCAACAAATCCACTTGTCAACCACCATAGAGGTTGCCGCCGCATTCGGAGTAGTTCCGCAATTTTCTCTGCAATACCTCGCGAAACAGGATTATTTTCTGAGATGTAGACTTCAGCATAAGACGAATGTAGTCTAAGCGTGACAGACGGGCAATACGATTCTATCGTTAAGTCATTCAGGGGCTTACACTTGATGGATTCCAATTCGGTAAAGTTGTCTATCGACCAACGATCTGAATTGATAATCAAGCTTTTAGGATTGGAACTTTGAATTATTTTTGTGACTTCAAGGAGATCTTCAAGATAAAGTAAGACTGGCTTTGCTTCGATAGTGTAACTTCCAATAATCTCTTTCATTAAGATCCTCTTCTTCAGTTAGATTGCGAGTATGGAGTCCAATGGTACTAACCACCGCTTGCTTGTTGGTTCTATAGACCAAGCCAACGTGTTCCGCACCGCATAGGGGCCAGCTTGCTGAGCCGCGTTAAGGACGACCTTGCGGGTTCGGAATGTCGGTAGAACGGGCGTCCCGCCCGTTTATACTGAACCTCAACTGATCTTAAACGGGCGGGACGCCCGTTCTACCGACATCCCACTCTGCTATAAACGGGCGGGACGCCCGTTCTACCGACATTTCCATTCTCGCCATAAACGGGCGGGACGCCCGTTCTACCGACGCTCTTCAGAACTTACTCCTAATCCCACCCATCGATAATCTTCAATCTCAGGCCAACGTTTTCTCGGATTATTTAGAATGTAGTTCGCTTTCTCAAGATATTCCGCTTCATCCCGCACGATCCGATCAAAATACTCCGCCTGCCACACTGGAGTGACCCGTCCATATTTCTTCTGCATCTCGTGAGCGGTGAATGACTTCCACGAGTGAACAAGAGATTCGATTCGTACATCGCCTAAAGGCATTAATAGCACATGAACATGGTCATCCATAACGACAAACGCAAGCAACTCATAGCGTTTACCGTCGAAGAATCTCACCGCAGTCTCGATCAGATCCTTCTCCGGCGGAAGAAGCGGCGATTGAGTCCGGATTAAACGCCACGTAACGAAATATACTGCCCCATCCAATCTCCAGTGAGGTAGATTGCGCTGATAAGTATACAGATCACCGGATTTCATGTATCTCCTTGGATGCAAATGTCGGTAGAACGGGCGTCCCGCCCGTTTAAGGCCACTGCAAAACGTAGGTAGAACGGGCGTCCCGCCCGTTTAATGTCTGTAAATGTACCCAACAAACGGGCGGGACGCCCGTTCTACCTACGTTTTGACCAATTCAGTCCTCATTCCAAGCTACTTGCTCGTCAGCACTTCCATCAACCCCGCACACCCACCGGATTGAAGATACTCCGAGTGATCTTTGACGCTCTCGAACTTCCGCCCGACGATCTCGCTGCACTCGAATTTGTAGTCGCTCGTTTTCAGGAAGCGGTTGATGAATTCGCTCACCTTCGGATCTTTGTAGTCGGGAGAAACCTTATCAGAAAGACCTACCATTCCCTTAATCCAGACTGCCGCCCCCAAAGCGCCGCAGCCTCCTCCGCACAACCCGATACCCCCCGCTAAACCAGCCGCCATCACAACTTGCTGTTCAGTCGCTCCTAACTTCCTTGCGACCATCGAAGCGCAGCTCACCGGTAAAGAAACGCCGTACATCTCGGGTTCAGCAAGCCCGGACTCAATCGAATCGTAAGCTATTGGTGCGTATCTCGCGGCCATTCTCATACAAACGAGTGGCCCACCCCTCAGGAAGAACTTGACAATTTGTTTGTTGTCAATCCCACTTTTCATGTTCAGTTGAGAGATGTCAAAACAGTCAATTTTGTCATGATGTCGAGCGCGAAACGATTCGATGATCTTTTGCGAGGCGACTACCGCGGCAATCTCTGCACGAACTCCCGAACCGTAGAGTTGATAAGAATGCGCTCCGGCGGCAAGCGCTGAACCCCAAACCATCCCGCACTGATAACCCTGACTGTTGATTCCTCCCGCCAGCAACAGCGAAGAATGCTCCTCGATTACCAACGGTTGTCCGTAAGCTCGGTTGAGCACGTTCATCAGCGTTTCCGAGCACGCGCCTTCTTTCAGGAAGGTCTTGACCGTCCGATAAGACGTTATTCCACTTCTACCTGCGCCCAATTTGACTCCCTGGGTGATACTTGATATCTAATCCCTTCAGCGAGATTGTTGTCTCGATAGACCATCAGGCGATCAAATTTGTTCCAAGAGGTGCAAACTATTTGCCAAAGGTTCTAAAGATAGAAATCGGAGATCATCTACCGACTACCCGTATCTTCACCTCGTTGCTGCGTAAGGAGCAGCGATACTGATCGCGGGTATTGGTATATTCATGTCGATGTATATAGTCGCCCGTAGGAGCGTTGTGCTGAATGCCCGGGATGTTATAAAAATAGAAGACAACCCGATACGTTCCCGGCGCAAGACCGTAAGGAACATCTATCCAATCCACCAGTTCGAGCGATTCTTTCCCCCGCATCACTCCCATCACCTGCACTCCTGATGCACTGCCGGGATTGCTCAGCGTATCGAGTGGAGGCAAAAGCGGATGCGCCCCGCTGTCACCTTGCAGGATAGACCAGCCGATCACGGGCAGGCCTAAGCCTTGGTGGCTCCCTTGACGAGGCAAGCCCAACCAGATCGAACTCTTGCCGGTGTTGTGCAGAAATACCTTCAACGGCAAGACGCCAGACGTACTGTCAATGCTATCCACTACGCAGACCGAATCCGTCGCGACAAGTTGCAATTCAAGGTCGTGCGGTTCAAAACTCATTGCCGAAACGACCGGAACGAAGCAGAGTGCCCCGATAGAGATAACAAGAGATTTCCCCATGATTACCCCCGAGTTTCTTAACCTATCCCTGCTCTCCCCTTCAACGCCGCCTGTAATGTCGTGTCGTCAACCAATTCGAGATCGCTGCCGACCGGCACACCGCGAGCGATTCGCGAGACCGTTACTCCACTCCCCTTCAGTAGTCGTGCAATGTAAAGACCGGTGGTCTCACCTTCGGCGTTGGGATTCGTCGCAACGACGACTTCTCGGACACCGCCTAACTTGACACGATCATGAAGCGCATCGAGTCGTAGCTGGTCGGGACCGATTCCATCCAAAGGGGAGATCGCTCCGCCGAGGACGTGGTAAACACCGCCCCAAGCTCCCGTCCGTTCAATCGCGATCACGTCACCCGGTTCTTCGACAACGCAGATAAGACCGTGGTCGCGCCTATGATCCGAGCAGATCGGGCAGGGATCCTGCTCGGCGAGCGTCCAGCAGGTCTTGCAGAACGAAACGCGATCCTTGACGGCCATCAGCGCATCGGCCATCTCCTGAGCTGCGTTGCGTGGAGACCTGAGTATAAAGAGCGCCATCCTCAACGCCGACTTCCTCCCCACTCCGGGAAAGTTTGCCAGCTTGTCAACCAGTTCCAAAACCGCCGGGGGAAGCCCCGACATCGTGCCTTTATATTCCATGTGATGTAGATCTCAATTTAAGCGTCGGAAACGACCCGTTTCCCCACGAAGGAGATCGTCGGAGAATATTTAATCACACCACCCCTACAACCAACCTGCCGCGGTTAGTTGAGCAAACTAATGATTCTGCATAATTTCTGCCAACCACGGCGGGTTGGCAGTAGGGATACTGAGTATCACTATAATATTCTCGGACAAACTCTTTTTGAAATGATGCCGAGTTATCCTTTTGCTGGAATAACAATGTAACTATTTTCCCAAACGGGTCGCAAGCAACCCATCTCTTAAAAGAAAGAGGGCGCGAATTCGCGCCCTCTTTCTTAACTCATGCCCTTCCTGACCGCTACGCGCCCTTCTTTTTGGCCGCTTTCGCCTTAACCGCAGGATCGCGAGGATTAACGTCCGGTTCGCCGTTTTTCAACACTTCAGGCCGTTTCATCAGGTTCTTGACAGAACTTTGATAAATCAGGAAGATGGTGTTGGGATCGCCATTTTTCATCGCGAACCAGCGGCTGGTGTCGCCGGTTGTGCGTGGGAGGAAGTCAACTTTCTCGTGCTGATTGCCTTCGAGGAAGACTTCGAGCGTGAATTCCGGCTTACTCATATCGGGCATAGTATCTTTCCCCGCATCGAGGAAGTCCACTGTGTTCAATCTGGCGACGGTGTTCATCACCCGGTTGAATTCCTTGTCCAACGGTTTGAACGGTTCGCCTTTAGCAGGATGAGCCATCCAAGTCGTATCGGATTTGGCGAGAGTAGTGTCGGCCTGAGGAGTAGAGATACTCCTCACCAGCTCGACGGTCTCGTCCGGGAATTTCAGGAGTATCCTCTGCACCATGGTGCGGTCGAGTTCGAGTACTTTCTTATCGCGCCACTCGTTCGGTTCACGGCTGAACGACGAACGCGGAGAACCGGAAACCATCCAGACTTCATCCGAACCTTCCCGGCGAACATAAGTGTGAGTATAGGTATCGGAAGGTTTGCCGCAAAAGAACTTATCTATCTTGCCGCCTTCCTTGCCAATTTCCACATATGTAGCGGAGTCGCCGAGTTCGTAGGTTGCCAGTTTTTCCTTGTTCGTAGTGATGAGCGATTCCATTTCGAGACCACCCGCCTTTTCGATCAAGGTCTTTACGTAGCTGGCATTGGCAGGAAAGTCGCGCGGTTGGGTGATTTTCCAGTTAGCGCCGACTTTCTTCATCGTCAGTTCGCCGTCTTTGTTGCGGATGTGGATATAATCCACTTGACTTGTATCGCACTTCAGGAACGCTTCTTTTTCGGTGACGCGGTTCGGATCATGGGAGAGCAGCAACCAGACTGCAATCCCAACCAGCATTACTCCGGCGAGTATATAAATCGGGCGATTCATTACGCTGCGCCTCCTGTGCCTTTGGTCATCGTATCCTTCAGCAGTCGCGAACCGGCCTTCCGAATGCGCCAACGAATCAAGCCGTAGCCGATTACTAACAAAGGCGGAAGCAAAAGATTGGCGTACTTGACTGTGTTGCGAGTCACGTCGGATACTTCGGAAAGAGGACGGCTGACTACCGCCCGCGAACGTATCTGGATCAACGACTCATCAGCCGCAAGCCAATCGATGGTGTTCAGAACAAAGGTCAGGTTGTCCAAGCCGGGAACCAGATACTGATCGTTGACCATATTCGCGTCGCCAACTACGACAATGCGCGTATCGGGGGACTGAGGAATCAAGGCTTCCGTCGAGATCGGCTGTCCCTGATCGTCGGTCGGAATCTCGCGATTGGCGAAGTAGCTGTGGAACTTGCCGGAAATCACCATTCCGAGCGGGATGCGCGCCTTGTCAAGCGTGATTTTGCCGCGCAGATTGAACGGATCGATATCGTACGGCGCGCTCATTGTCGTCGCCTTATCGGACGACCAGAAGAGCACTTTTTGATCGAGCTCGTACCCCGGTTGAACGGTGGTGTCAAGCGACGAGGGGAAGTAGAGCCTTACCTGTCGCAAGATCTTGATAGGAGCCACCGAACGGTTGAAGTTGATCACTTCCGGGAAGAACGGATAAGTGACCATCGTAACTTGACGACCGTATTGCGTCTGCATCTGGAAAGGCAGCGTCGGGCAGGAGCGGTCGAGCGCCAGGTCGTCGTTCAGCTTAAAGCCGTAATGGGATGTCCACGGATCGATCCTCAACGCGCCGGGCTGAGCGCTCATCTGTTGCAACTCAGTTTTGACCTTATTGGCTAACAGGAAGATCCTGCCGCCCTTCATCAGGTACTGGTCAATGGCAAAACGGTCTTTTTCCGGAATGTCCTCGACCGGCCCAAAGATGCAAAGGACGTCGATCCCATCGGGGATCGCGGGACGCTGAGACAGGTCAACCGGCTTGATATCGTACAGTTTACGTAGTTCGCGGTCGAGCTGAGTCATCTTCTCGCGGAGTGCAAGCTCGCCATGTCCTTCGAGGAAACCGACGGTCGGCGTCTTGGAAGCGGTGATACGACGGATTTTACTGACGATCTCATATTCGAGGTTATCCAGCGACTGGATCGCCGGTATGACCTCCTGCTTATCTTCGAAGAGGAAAACCATCCCGAGGTAGGCGAGTTTGAACTCAACCTTATCCGCCTTCATTTCGTTGACCTGAATCGGTTCGAGTCGGAATTTCTCGGCTTCCTTCTTGAGCTTTTCTTCTTCAGCCGGGTCAACTAATTCGAAACGGAAGTTGCCGCGTCCATAGGCTTTCATTTCAGCAAGCTGGTCTTCCACGAACCGAGCTGTGTTGTTGTATGGAGCGGGCAGATCGCGAGTGAAGTATGCTTTGACCGTGAGAGGCTCTTTCAAGTCCCGCAGGATCTGCTTTGTCACCGGCGAAAGGGTATAAACCTTGTTTTCGGTCAGATCGATTCGACCAAAGAGATGGGTCGAAATCAGGTTGAGAATGATCAGGTTACCGAGGATCAGGACAATTCCGATTGGGGAAAAGAAGTCGCTCTTTTTGATTTTCATTGTGATATCTCCTTAGCGCCAACGCCGTGACGCCAGCGACCGGGACGCCAGATAGAGCGCCAGCCCGATGAGCGACAGGTAGTAAACCAAGTCTCGTGAATCAATCACTCCTCGCGAGATATTCTGGAAATGGCTCTCGATGGAAAGATATTCCACCGATGAAACCAACCACGAGGGCAGCAAGAAAAGAACCTTATCGAGCAGGAAGAAGAGGAACGTGATGAAGAAACTCACGATGAACGCCACTACCTGACTGTCAGTGAGACTTGAGCCGTAAGTGCCTATCGCAAGGTAAGCGGCGCCCATGAACATCAGGCCGATATACCCGCCTATTGCCGGCCCACCGTCAATATCTCCCAGCATTGAAACTGTGATGAGATAGACGATAGTCGGGGCGATTGCAGCGGCAAGAAGGGCGAGACTCGCCAGATACTTGCCGATCACAATCGAAGCGTCACTGATCGGCATTGTGACCATCAACTCCATCGTACCGCTCTTGCGTTCTTCCGAAATTAACCGCATCGTGATTGCCGGTGTGAAGAAAAGGAAGATGAACGGAATGATCGAGAAGATCACTCGCAAGTCAGCTTGCGCAGCGACAAAGAAATTGGTCGTGAAGAACCATCCGGTCACCAGAAGGAAGGCGGTTATCACCACGTAGGCGACCGGCGAGTCGAAATAGCCTCTCAGCTCACGCTTGAAGATAGGCCAGACATTATGGAAAACTGCTGTAACCATGGTCATTGATGCCCGTCGTTTGAACTCTGATTAAGACCGCTCATGCCGCCTGCTTCGTCAGTGTCAGTTGATGGAAGATATCCTCGAGACTCCGCATTTCACGCGTCAAACCGATTATCACCCAACCGGATTGCACAGCCGCGTTGAAGATTTCGGCGCGGGGATCGGAAGAGGATGGCGCAGTAATTTTGAAGACTCGACCGGTCCTGCCATCGGGGAAGGCTTCGCGAACTTCATCGACGTTGGAGATCCTCTCCAGTCGCGCTTGAACGTCTCCCTCGGCGCCGGTAATCTCGACAGCTATAACCTGTTTGCCCGCCAGATCTCGCTGTAGGTCGGCAAGCGAAGAGTCAGCGACGATCTTACCTTTGTTGATGATGACGGCGCGATCGCAGGTGGATTGGACTTCAGAGAGGATGTGCGTCGAAAGTATCACTGTCTTCTCTCGACCAATCTGCTTAATCAACGTTCGGATATCGACCACTTGATTCGGATCGAGTCCGATAGTCGGTTCGTCAAGGATTAGAATCTTCGGGTCGTGGATCATCGCCTGCGCCAGGCCTACGCGCTGCTTGTAGCCCTTTGAAAGCTGATGGATGTCCTTGTGGATGACGTCTCCCAGACCGCAGATGTCCACCATTTCGCGAAGACGCGTAGGTCTGCGGTCAGAAGGTATGTCGCGTAGTTCGGCGATGTAATCGAGGAAGTCAATGACGTTCATTTCGGCGTAGAGCGGGTTAAGCTCAGGCAAGTAACCGATCATCCGGCGTACTTCCAGAGAATTATCGCTCACACTCAATCCGCCGACCGTCACGTCGCCCGAAGTCGGGGGCATGAAGCAGGTTACGATCTTCATAGTGGTGGTCTTCCCGGCGCCGTTTGGCCCGAGAAAACCGACAATTTTACCTTCATCGACATTGAAGGAGATGTCGTCCACCGCCCTCTGCTGGCCGTAAACCTTACTCAAGTGGCTGATTTCAATCATAGGCTCTCCGGTTCGTCAAGATCGTTGTTGTGGTTGAATCCGTACCGGTATTTCAGTAGGATAGGCGTCTCTGCCTGTCCATCCGATCAACCAGTACACTTGGACAGGCAGAGACGCCTATCCTACTGAATTCCATTGTTGACAAATGACATTCACTTTCGGGCGTACTCCTCCCGGTGACACGCGTCACAATTTATATCTTCTACTCCCTTCACTGCAACCGGTTCCCGATTCAATCACTCATATCGCACAGAAAACAAAATCATATCTTGCCGCGTTAGGAATGCGTCATTATAATAATTGCACCACCCAATTAACTCTCCACATCACTCCTCGGAGGAATTCGTGAAGGAATCACTGATAAGACGCTTCGGGCGTTCGCTCAGAATCATCCTCGCATCAGGCTTGATTTTAGGCTGGGCAGGCTCTGCAGTTTCCCAGATGCTCGACTCGCTCGATAAAGTTCTCGTGGACAGCTCGCTCAAGCTATTGAGGCTTCGCCCCGACGAACTTGGGTTCGATAAGCTCTGGGCGGAAGATGACACGTTCCGATTGGATGTTGTGGAAAAATATCTGAAAGCTCCACTCGAATTCCCTTCCTATGTCGATTCAACCATTACAGTCGTGGACAGTTCCTCACACAGACTGCTCACATTACTTAATCATATTGATAATCAGCTTCAAGTTGACATCCGCAGTCGCCGAAAAAACGCTGCAAATCCGGCTCTGACTTATGACGCTTCCGATCCGTTCCGGATCTGGTCGCTTGCCCTGCAATCGGCTGAGCCGCTGCGCAAGCAATTCTACGAAGATCTCGACTCGCTTGATCTGATGGATTTAATGATGGCAGCTCCGACGCTTTGGATCGGCGATGGCGACAGCGCTGCTGCGAAGCTTAGAGGATCCTGGCAGCAAGCAGCAGGAAAACCGATCGACACCAGTCGTACCGTCGATCAAGATCGACTGCTCGACATTATTAAGAAACTCGACGTCCACTCACTCATCGCCGCGGGAAAAATCGTCCTTCCCGCCGCTCAGCTTTTGGCAGACGGAGTAGCAGCCAATCCTCCCGCTGGTGAACCTATCCCCGGAAAAGTCAAGGGCGTTTTCGGAGACGTTCTGCTCTACCGTCAGACTGAATGGGGCGTGTTTGTAATTGGCGGGACAGGCGACAACACCTATGAAGGAGACTTCGCCGCGATTATCGACCTCGGCGGCGACGACGTTTATCGGGGGCGGGTCGCCGGAGCAATGGGTGAACTGGGTAATCAATACGCTCTCGTAATAGACCTCAAAGGAAACGATTACTATGACGCTGAAGACTTGGGAGTCACCCACGGAGCGGGTTTCCTCGGGATCGGCGTCCTGATCGACAACGAAGGGAATGACGTATATCGCAGCAGCGCCTACGCTCAAGGCGCAGGATTATTCGGAATCGGTTTGCTCGCGGATTATGCCGGGATCGATGATATGCGCGGCGAGTACTTCGTCGAAGGAGCCGGACATTGCGGCGTCGGCGTCTGCATCAACGAAGGCTCGGGCGACGACCGGTATCTTGGTACAGTCTGGGCGCAGGGATTTGCTGGCACGTATGGCTACGGTCTCATTTATGATAACGGCGGCGATGACAATTACCGCTGCGGTGGAGTTTATCTGCACGCTCCCTTGCTACCGAACGATAATCAATCCTTCTCAGGTGGCTTCGGGATGGGATGGCGACCGCGAGCCGGCGGCGGCATCGGAGTTCAAATTGACGAAGGACAAGGCGTAGATTACTACGACGCGGAAGTGATGAGTTTTGGATCATCATATTGGTATTCGATTGGCATTCTCTACGACGACGGCGGCAACGACCGCTACTCACTCGCCCATTACGGTATGGGTTCCGGAATCCATCTTTCACTCGGCGCTTTTTTCGATAAGGCAGGCGACGATCAGTATCGTTCGCGGATGGGCGTCGTCGGCGGGACGCCTCACGATCTATCTGTAGGCATCTTTGTGGATGGCGCTGGCGACGATTCGTATGGAACATGCGACGGCTGGGGCGGCTCTCTAACCAATTCATTCGGTATGTTCATCGACCGACTCGGCAATGACACCTATTTCCCCCGCTCCGGGGGGTGCAGTCTTGGCAACGTCCGCTGGGCGCGAGGCTTTGGCGGAGCGGCGATCTTCCTTGATGAGGAAGGCGACGACATGTATCCTCCCGGAGAACCTGCCGCTGATTCTTCGATGTGGATACAGTCAGGATGGGGCATCGGCATGGATCTGGCGCGCGACGTTCCCTCTTCTCGCGGAGAAGAACCGATACCTGAACCGGTACTGACCGCCGAAGATTCAGCTAAAAGTATCGAAGATCTATTCGCACAGGCTTCGCAGTGGGAAGTTGGAAACGCAATCGAATCGACGCGGCGAGGGCGCAAAGCGCTGATGACCAAAGGAGCGGCTGCGGCAGTCTGGGCGATTGAGCATAAACTCGACAGCCAGAATTCGCTCGAACGAATTCCCCTTGAACAGTTGATCAAGGCTTACCCGGACACTTCCGGCCCGCTCCTTATTAAGAAGTTGGATGTGAAAAATGGCCGGTTTATTCTGTCAACAGCCGCCGCGATGCTCGGTACGATTAAATGGAAACCGGCGGTCGAACCTTTACTGGATATGCTGGACGAGAAGGAAGCCGAGAAATCGTTCAATTCGATCATTGGCTCGCTTGGAGAAATTAGCGATAAGAAAGCCACCGCCCGCCTGATAAAGTTCGTTAAAGACGAAAAAGAGCGCCGCAGGATGGCGACGCTTGGCGCACTGAAGTCGCTGAAGGATACCACTTCGATCCAAGCGATTGTTGAAACGTTAGGCGACAGAGTGTTCACGGTGCGGTCATCGGCATGGGATGCAGCAGTTGGATTCGGACCCAGCGCAGTCGGGGAGTTGGTCGATTATACTTCCGACCAAAAGAATAGCGGCGCTGAACTCGCTGTAAACGCACTCGGGAAAATCGCCCAAATGCTCGAAGACTCGACTCAGAGCGAACTCAAAGCGCTCCGTTATCGTATCATTAATCACATCGAGGAGTTGACCGAGAGCGATAACCGGATGATCAGGGCAGAGGCGGTTGCGGCGCTTTATCGGAACTCAGGCGAAAATGGACGCATCGAGATCGCTGCGCAAATGGAATACGAATACGATCCGGTCGTCCTTGCGGCGTATGCGAGGGTGAAGAGAGAGGTGAAGTAGGGATCGCCCACTTCCAATCCGCTGTTGTTGGTAGAAGTTTTGTATAATCATTTGCTTACTCTGCCAACCGCGGCGGGTTGGCAGTAGTATGGTCAGGTTGGCAGTAGTATGGTCGGGTTGACAGTAGTATGTCGGGTTGGCAGTGGTACGGTCGGGTTGGATGTAGGACAGTGATGATTAAGTTGGTTGTCAAAACTACGGTAGCCCCGCCAGCACGCTGACGGGGCTACGCTTGTTCATTTTGACGGGCTAATCTAAGGGTGGAAGCTGATCGGCGGCTCCGATCTGCTGTTGCTCATCCGCGCTGTCAACGATCTCCTCGACTTGCGAGATGCCAATGGAACCATTCAGGTCTCCATCGCCAATCAGTTCGCCTGGCTTCGGAATAAAACCATCGCGACGCACCGGGCCGCTCCGGATCAGGCAGTCCTGAATGAAGTGCTGGTCGATGATGATATGACCGTCGCCTTCATTGCGCAATTCGACCGATCCACCGATAGGGAAAGACGCGATATAGACATTGGATCCGAGATCTTTGGCGAATCGAACCGCATAGATATAGTCGCTGTCGCCGCTGACAAGGATGGTTCCTTCGCACGACTTTAGTAAACCGAGGCGGATCATATCGACGGCTATCTGGACGTCGATGCCTTTCTCGGTTGGGAAAAACTGTGATGAAAAGCCTTGCTCGCCGCGCAAGCGGTGATAGACCAGATGCCCTAACTTTAAGGTAATGTAGGGCGTGGCGCGCAGATTGTCAAAAAACTTCTGTTGGCGCTGATAACCCAGCGGATCAATCGTCTTGGAAACATGCGCATTGTAATAGTAGATTCGCAGCAGTTCACCGCCAACCTGACGGCAAAGTTTCAGTCCTAATCTGCGGAAATCAACGTCAGTGCGATTGAAATTGAGTTGGCAACCTTTGTAGAAGTTATTCCCATCGATCAATATGGCTATTCGATTCATACGTACCTTTCTATTCGGGCAATAGAGTCGTGCAGGCGAGCGATTTCATATCCTGCAGGGAATCCAATTCGGAATACTTATCAGAGAAATCAAAGATAATATAATCCCATCAAAATTGGTTCGTCCACAACCAACAAAGAGACGTTTTTTTTCTTTGACTCGTTTGACTAATAATAGAATTGAATGAAAAATTTCATCCGTAAGCTAACCGACCGTCCTCCCTTTCCTCAATTGCTCGAATCACTCGCCGCATCAGATGCAACAGTGAAATTGAGTGAATTGCCCGGAGGATTGCCGGCTATTGTTGCTGATTTTATCCGCGGACGACTGCAAGTTCCGCTGCTGCTTATCGCTCCAGGTCCAGCTCCGGCAGAACGCGTCCTGTCCGACATCATTGCCGTCGCCGGACCGGATGCGGCTGCTATGCTCCCGCCGTTGCGCAGCCACCCGTTCGAATCGGCGCCGTTATCAAGCGGGCCTCGCAACGAGCGCACTGAATCGCTGTTACGCCTTCAGAGCGGCAGCCCGGTAATCTACGTGACTCAACCTGAAGCGCTGCTCGAACGAGTTCCATCTTCAGCGTGGATCCGACGTCAGACGTTGATGTTGAAGGTCGGCGAAGACTATCCTCGCAACCTACTGCTCTCAAATCTCGTCGAAGCGGGATACACTCGCGAGAGTCTGGTTGACTCGCAAGGACAATTCGCCGTGAGAGGCGGATTGGTGGACGTTTTCCCGCTCGGGCAGGAATTGCCGGTGCGGCTCGAGTTCGACTTCGACCGAATCGCATCGATCCGCCACTTCGATCCGACCAACCAGCGCAGTCGGGCGGCCATAACCGATGTGCAGTTTCTCATTGGCGACGAAGAGAACGGTGAACCGGGGACTTTGGCGGATCTGCTTCCTCCTTCAGGAATCATCTTCTGGCTCGATCTGGTCGAGGCGGAGCGCCGGATAATTCAGTTTTTTGAACGGCTCGCCAAAGCGCAGGTTCGCATAACTGACGCTAAAGCGAGCGGTCGGTTGATGTTCAACGACTTCGCCGAAGCCTTTGGCTCAACTCAAGGGAAAAGACAGATTCTTGGCGGGAGTTACGGAACCTTCGACGGCAGCGGCGTCAACTTTGTGGCGCGACGTCCAGATCCCTTTGCTGAAGGACTTGAAGGCCTCCCTGCCTATCTGCGTCGCTATGAAGAGAAGGGGTTTGAAGTCTGGATCGCCGCCGAGAATGAAGGTGAACGCGAGCGGCTGGACGAGCTGCTCACCGACGGCAACCTGCTTGGCGTTGCGACCGTAACGCCGACGTTCTCGGGCGGCTTTGTCTCCGAGTGGGCCGGCTTGGCGATGCTCACCAGTCATGAGCTGCTTGGGCGGCGGCGTCTTCCGAGTCGAGGGGCTCGCTTCCGCCGTCGCAGCGTACAGTTTGACCGTTCTTCGCTCCGCACCGGCGATCTTGTGGTTCACGCAACCTATGGCATCGGCAAGTTCGAAGGAATGGCGACGGTTAAAGTGCGCGGTCAGCCGATGGAAGCGCTGCGCATCCGCTATCAAGACGACGTCGTTCTCTATGTTCGGGTGGAACACTTCGGGCTCGTGGAAAAATACCTCGGCGCCGAAGGTTCAAAGCCCCAAATATCCAAGATCGGGACCGGCGAATGGGCGCGAACAAAGAAACGCACCAAGAAAGCTCTTCAGGATATTGCGGGAGAACTGATCAAGCTCTATGCAGAGCGTAAGTATGCAGAAGGACACGCATTCCCTTCCGATACTCACTGGCAGCGCGAGATGGAGGCTTCATTCGAGTACACCGACACACCCGATCAGGTACTCGCAACCATCGATGTAAAAGCCGATCTCGAATCCCCTCACCCGATGGATAGATTGTTAAGCGGCGATGTTGGTTTTGGAAAGACTGAAATTGCGATTAGAGCGGCTTTCAAGGTGGTTCAGGACTCTCAGCAAGCGGCAATTCTCGTTCCGACAACCATTCTCGCCCAGCAGCACTATGAGACTTTCAAACAGAGGCTCGCATCCTATCCTGTAAAAGTAGAAGTTCTCTCGCGGTTTGTGTCGCCAGCCGATCAGAAGAAGGTCCTCGCTGATCTGAAAACTGGAAAAGTGGACGTCGTTATCGGTACACACCGGCTACTCTCGCAAGATGTTGGCTTCAAGCGACTCGGCCTGATCATCATAGATGAAGAACATCGCTTCGGCGTGAGGCATAAGGAGCGCCTGAAGCATATGAAAGTTAATGTTGACGTCCTCACGATGACCGCTACACCCATCCCCCGCACTTTGCATATGGCGTTGATGGGTGCGCGCGATACGACCCAGATCAACACTCCTCCGGTTGACCGACTGCCGGTTATTACGGAAGTTCACGGCTTTTCGGAAGAACTGATCCGCGACGCGATACTTCACGAAGCAGACCGTCAGGGGCAGGTGTTTTTCCTGCACAACCGCGTTGAATCCATCTATGCGGTGAAGGGAATGCTCGAACGACTGGTTCCCGGTCTGCGATATGCAGTAGGGCACGGGCAGATGGGCGAGGGTGAGTTGGAACGCGTGATGGTTGACTTTATGACGCAGAAGATCGACGTGCTGATCTGCACCACCATCATCGAATCGGGCATCGATATCCCGAACGCCAACACCCTACTCGTGAATCGCGCCGATAAATTCGGCTTGGCGCAACTCTACCAGATTCGGGGACGAATCGGCAGATCAAGTCGTCAAGCTTATGCATACTTACTGACTCCTCCCCGCATCGAAATGACGCCCGAAGCCCGACGCCGACTCGCCACGCTTGCGGAATTGACCGATCTGGGCAGCGGCATGAAAATCGCGCTAAGAGACCTTGAGATCCGCGGTGCAGGAAATCTTCTCGGAGCGGAGCAACACGGCTTCATCAATGCGGTTGGATTTGATCTCTACACCAAACTACTCGAAGAAGCTGTGAGCGAGATCAAGGGCGAGCCGATCAAGGAAGAACTTACTGGCGAAGAAGATCTCCAAATCGATTACGACGGTCCCGCGTTGCTGCCGGGAGATTACATCGACGATGGCGATATCCGCTACGAATTCTACCGGCGGGTGGCTGCCACCGGAAAAATGGAAGAGATCGACGGGCTGGAAGAGGAACTTCGTGATCGATTTGGCTCCCCGCCTCAAGAAGCGCGGAACCTGCTCGACTTAATGAGGTTAAAGATAATGGGCCGCAAGCTACGATTCCGTCATATCAAGATTACGGATAAGTATGTCTCAGCGGCTCTGAACCTGCCCGCCGATCCCGCTGAGAGCCAAGCGTTCATCGGCAGGTTAGTCGCATCGGCTGATCCAGAGCCGGTGGAATTCCGCGCGTTGAAACATGTCGAAATGCTCCATCGATATACTGTAGGCGATAGCCTCAGGCAAGCGCGGAGGTTCTTGCAACGGCTAACCCGTGAAGGTATATTTCAAGTTTGAATATTTAGGCGCATCCGGAGCCGCTGCTGGCTCTGCTACAATTCGAGGACGAGTTATGACCCGATCCATTTATCGTTTGTTGACGGCAGTCCTACTCACCACCAGTCTCATTACTCTGCTGAGCTGTGGACGCAAGTCAGTGAAGGATACCGATATCGTCGCAACCTGGGGCGACACCGCTTTGACCGTCGCACAATTCAAGGACTGGATGTATGTGCGCCATCGCAACGAAGCTCAAGCGATGAAGCAACCGTATGAGGATCGAATTTCGATTCTCGATGAATACGTTTTGCGCGACTGCAAACTCCTTGAAGGGCGACGTCTCGGGCTCGACAAGCGCGAAGACATCGCAAAAGAATATGATAACGCAGTCCAACAGAAGGCTGTTGAACTCCTCTATAACGAGAAGGTTCGTGATCGTGTATTCACCGAGGAGATGATTCGGGATTACTTCGACCATGACAGTGAGGAGTTAAGAGTTCGTCACCTGCTTATTCAGATGCCGGACAGCCTCCGCGGTCGCGATACTGTCGCCGCTTGGACCAAAATCAACGACATCTATGCAAAGGTCAAAGCCGGACAGGATTTCATTAAGCTGATCGATCAGTTCAATGAAGATCAGACGGTGGATCCGAAACTGCATGGCGATCTCGGGTTCTTCCGCTGGGGCAAGATGGTGGACGAATTCGAAGCCGCCGCATGGAAATTGAAACCCGGCGAAATCTCACCGATTGTCAAGACGCGCTACGGATATCACATCATCCAGTTGATCGAACGCAGACCTATCAATCTCGAATACAATACCTCGCATATTCTCGTTAAGGTCAACCGCAAGGATACTCCCGCTGAGACAACATTGGCCTTTGAACGCGCTAAAATGATCATGGGTGAACTGAAGAAGAGCGGAGCGGACTTCGCTGCTATCGCCCGTAAATACTCAGAAGATGAAAAGTCGTGGGTAAACGGCGAAATCGGCTGGATTCCGAAGGGAACGATGCCGACGGAATACTGGGATAAAGTCTATACGATGAAGGAAGGCGAGATTGCCGGCCCGGTGCATACTTATAAAGGTTACCACATCATCAGATTGAACGACAAACGCCTTGCGCCCCGTTCAATCGACCGGCAGGAAGATCGTGACGGAGCTATCGCAGGTCTTTCACGCCTCTATCGCGACAAGATGCAGGAAGTCGCCCAAGACTATATGGATAGCGTCAAGATGGCATTCAATATGGAATATGACGAAGGCGTCATCAAAATGCTGCTTCGGAAACTGGGCGATCCTTCTGCTCCTCAGAACATGAATTTGTTCAGTTCACTCACGCCTGAAGAACGCGAGATGCTTGTCGTGCGTGACAAGCTCGGCGGTATGAAGGTGCAGGAACTGGTCGATATGTACGGAGATCATCGTTTCCCGCCGCAATACCGGAACGATCCATCCTTCATCAAGGAGATGTGCGATCCACAGGTGACGCCGCGCTATCTGGCGGAATACGCCAAGGCGGAAGGTTACTACGATCGCCCCATTTGCATAAAAGAAGGTAAGCGCGCGCTCGACAACCAACTCCTGCCTGCCGTCGAAAAAGAGATGGTGTACAACAAAGGAAATCCAACCGACGAAGAGCTGAAGAAGTATTTCGACGCCAATATCCAAAAGTACACCAATCCGGAAAGACGAACCGGTTTTGAGATTCTTGTGGACGATAAGACACTCGCCAACGATCTACTCAGCCGTATCAAAAAGGGCGAAGACATCTCGTCGCTTGCGCGCCGCTATACAATGCGCACAAAAGTGAAGGGATTTGGCGGAAAGCTAACCGATTTCGTGAAGGATGAGTACGGTCCGGTCTCACAGAAAGCTTTCACCATGAGTGTTGGCGAGCTGACCGGTCCCATCGACGTCGATGGCAAAACCTGGTCGATCTTCAAACTTACGGGCGTAACGCCGAGCAAAACCCAGTCGTTCGAAGAAGCTCGAAAGCAACTGGAGTCTGAGGTTCGCTTCCAGAATCAGAAGAACCTCAAGGATCAGTGGATCGTTGACCTGAAGAAAGCCTACGATATCAAGTACTATGAGAACGTGATCAAGGCTGTCTGGCCGGTCGTCGAATCGCTGCCGCAGTCTGAGGAGAAAGCGCGCAAAGCGTTGAAGGCAGACCGCGAAGAACAAGCCAAGCGAAAGATCGCGGAAGACCGCATCAAGCTGAAGCTACAACCCGGTTCGACGCAGGAATTCACTACCAAAGAAGGCAAAAAGGTTCAAGTCCAGATCGGCCAACCGCGGTATGTGGATAAGGAAGGCAAGGAAATTCCTCAGGACAAGTCGAACATACGCTTGACTCCGGGCGGTAAAATCGAAGGCAAAGACTCCAAACAGATGAACATTCAGCCCGGCGCAGCTCCAGTCGTGAAGCTAAAGCCGGTATCTCCGCCGCCAACCCAATCAGGCGGTAAATAGGTAGAGTTGGCGTCGATTCCCCATAAAGCGCATTGGAGGGCGGCGGCTGTTATCAGCGTCGCCCTCCTCAGCATCATCGGTTGCCGGTCGAAACCCGAGCCGACGCCGGTAGTTGTCGCTCGAGTGGGAAATCAAACTTTAACGGAGAGCGAAGTCGAGGCTTGGGAAGCGTCCCTCCAGCAGAACAAAATTCCCGAGGAAGCTCGATCAGCATTCATTCGACGCTGGATAGAAGAAGAGTTGCTCGCTCAGGCTGCTCAAGATCGCGGTCTGCTTGACGATCCATGGGTTCAGACACAAGTCGATGAGACACTCCGGAAACTCCTGACGGCGCGGTTGATCGAGATAGAATCCGCGAACATAGCGGCGCCCACCCGTCTGGAGATTGAAACCTACTTCAAAGTCCATCAAGACGAATTCGTGTGGGAAAGACTCCACATGAAGATTGAATACTGGCAATCTTCATCCAGACCGACGCTCGAACGACTACGCCGCGATCTCGCCTCCGCTCGTCCCACGCCCCTCGATCCTAAAGAGAACGCGCCGGTTGATTCGGGACAGTTTGAGATCACCGATCCTACGGGCGTCGATCCATCGGCGTGGAAACTGTTTGGGCGGATGAACACAGGGCAACTTTCCTATCCGATCTATTTCCGGAACACTTATTGGATGTTTCGGATGCAGCGGCGGGATGAAGCTGGATCGACCAAGACTATGGAAGACGTCCGCGAAGAGATTTCCGCCCGCCTGCTTGAAGGCGCTCGCGCCAAGCGACAGGCGGAGTTGATCAAGCAACTTACCGACGATTATCGCAAGTCCGGCAAACTCGAGTGGCCGTTCCAAAACGCCCCCGATACCAGCTCCGCAATGTTTCAAGAATAGGCAGATTCGTGAATCGTAAGAAATTTCCCCCGTTACTTCTCCTGATCGGTTTCCTTGCTTTGCCCATTGTTTTATCGGCGCAGGAAGTCATCGATTCGGTATGCGCCGTTGTGGACAATGAGATCATTCTGGAGTCGGAAGTCGGCTATGGGATCAACTCGGTTCTGCTGGAACAACAGATCCGTCGTCCAACGGAAGTCCAGCTCGCTGCAGCGCGTGAGCAAGTGCTTGGAGCCTACATCACCCAGAAAGTGCTACTCGCGCGCGCCTCTGAAGACACGCTGAATGTGGAAGACCGCGTCGTGGATAAGGAGTTGGGGAGAAAGTTTGAACAGATCCTTCAGCAGGTTGGCGGGGAAGATAAACTTATTGAATACTTTGGACGACCGGTCACCCAGATCAAGCGTGAAATGCGGAAAGGCGTTCGCGAGAGCCTTCTAATCGATATGGTAAAGAGGCAGCATCTCGGTTCTCCGCAGATACGGCGACAGGAAGTCATTGACTTTTATAACAAACATAAAGATGAACTCCCAAGTCTCCCGGAACGGGTGGAATTATCTCATATCCTGTTTAATGTAAACCCGACTGAAGACGCTCGGACGGAAGCCCGGCAGAAAATCGAACAGGCGATGCGCGCGCTTGAAGGCGGAGCGGATTTCGACTCGCTCGCCAAAGCAATTTCTGACGATCCCTCAGGCGAAAGCGGCGGACGACTCGGCTTCACCAACCGCGGCGATCTCGTCCCCGAATATGAAGAAGCAGCCTATCCGCTCGAGGCAGGTCAGATCTCGCAGATCGTCGAATCGCGCTACGGCTTCCACATTATCAGACTGATCGAACGTCAGGGCGAGAGGATCTCGACGCAACACATTCTGGCGGCGCTGAGCCCGACTGAAAACGACTGGCTGGCGACCGAAAAACTGGCCGGCGAGATAAAAGCCCGGTACGAAGCGGGAGAATCGTTTGATTCACTGGCAAGTGTTTATTCGTCCGATGATCCGACCAAGAATAAGGGCGGGCGACTCGAAATCATGCCGGTTGAACAGCTGCCGGAAGAGTTCCGCAGCGTCGCCAACGGTCTGGCTGAAGGCGAACTGTCTGCTCCCTTCAGAACGAGCTTCGGCGTCCATATTGTGCGGCTTGAGAAACGCTACCCCGCTCGATCGGCGTCACTCGATGGCGATTGGCAGGCGCTGGAACAGTATGCCTTGAATATGAAGCGCGAGGAGCAATTCCAGAAGTGGGTTCGCGGGCAGATGGCAGAACATTACATCTGGCCGGAGGAACTGCGCAAGACGATCATGGGTGAATAGACCGTTAAAAAGGCTCTTATATCGATGCCCTCCTCTTGCGGAAAGAGGAGGGCGTTGATATTTTAGTGACATGAAGCTCACCAGTTACATATTCGCCGCCTGTCTCTTTCTTGCGTCTGGAATCAACGCCCAGCCCCCGGATACGTTGTGGACGAAGTCTGTTGGGCACGGTTATCCTAATAAACTTGATATAATTCGGACGCTGGATAATGGCTATGCAATTGGAACCGCTACATGGCCGGAGGGCAGGCGAATCTACAACATGTTGTTTACCCGCACCGATTCGTTGGGCAATATACTCTGGCAAAGGTTTTATAACAGGTCAGATAGCGATAATTTTCGCTACGAAACGTTCGCCGAGGCTATTCGTAAGATGTCGGATGGGGGTTTTGTCCTTGCCGGTTTGGAGGAAGGTGGCGCATTAGTGGTAAGAACGGATAGTATGGGTGAACCGCTCTGGATGAAAAATCTATCACGGGATGAATATGGGATGAGGTGGGCTTACGGTTGCGAAGTCGGGGATGATGGAAACATTGTCGTAGTTGGCGAGGATAGAGCCATCAAGCTGGACGACCAGAGGCAGGGTGAGGTGATTTGGTCGCGTTCATACGACATTGGTGGGGGTGAAGATATCCTACACATCGTTAAAGCCGCGGAAGGTGGATACATATTAATTGGACGAACTACTACTATAGGCGAAGGCGCCGCTGATATGTATGTGGTTAGGATAGACGAAACAGGCGATATTCTGTGGCGTGAGAGTTATGGGACTCAATTTAACGAAGTATGCGCGGGGGGTGCGCAGAACGATGATGGCGGCTGGTGTCTTGTTGGATCGCAACGATATGGCATGAGTGATAGTCTTCATGCGATGGCAGTGCGAATAACAGCCGACGGTGAAGAAATATGGCGGAAGGTTTACAATCAATACCGTCGAGGCAACTTACTTAGGGCTGTTGTTCAAACACCCGACAGCGGGTTTGCGCTTGCGGGTTATGACGGGACGGCTTCTAAATTCCTTCTTATTCGGACGGATAAGGATGGCGAAGCGCTTTGGCGGGGTAGGTATGTCAGCCATCGTGGAAGCGAGGGGGCTTGCATTTCGATCATGCTGATGGAAGATGGAGGATATACCCTTGGAGGAAAGAATAGAGACGGCGTTTGTCTGATCCGAACCAAACCGGACACGACGCACACAGCGCCTGATACTAACTCCGTTGAACCAGATGATCGCTACCCAGCCTCCTTCGCCATCAACTCAATCTATCCCAATCCGTTTAACTCAACGACGATTATTACCTTTGGGCTCAGCAAGCAGGCCTCTACGCGGCTCGGAATATTTGGGCTTGATGGGCGGTTGATTGAAGAGATGAACCTGGGTAGGCTTAAAGCGGGTAAGCACGCGGTCACTTGGGATGGATCGAGCTATCCCGCCGGACTCTATTTACTCCGCTTGGACTCGCCAGAGAATCAGGCGGTTCGGAAAATGATACTGGTGAAGTAGGCGTTAGTCTCCATACTGTCCTCAAGCCCCTATTTGTCATTCTGAGCCCGTCGCCGCGTTGCATAACTCAAAGTTGATTTCGAACTCAAACGGCGACGAGGCGAAGAATCTCTGTTTTACGAGCGCTGAGAGATCGATTCACCCTCCGCCGATTGGAGTTGAAAATTCATTTGTGCCCCACGGCGGAGGGTTCACGATGACAAAACCAGAGAGCTTCCCCCCGACTACTCATTTTCTCCCGTCACGCTTCGATCCCCAAATATCCTTTCAACTTCCTGTCTTTGATTGCCGAATTACTCCCGCGTGTATTATATTAAAGAGGCTATTTGGGTCTAGTGCAAGTCTGCCAACTAAATGCCAAACGCTATAAGAGTCTGTCCGAGAAATGAACTTGGCTCACACCCCTACTGTCAACCCGCCGTGGTTGACAGGTTAAGATATTGAATATGCTCGTTATCTGCCAACCACGGCGGGTTGGCAGTAGGGGCGCGTCAAGATATTCGCCTGTTCTCAGACAAACTCAAAAACCATATCCTTTCTCCACCTTCAGTCAGGATCCTACGATGCAGCATCGGACAATCTTCATCGCCGCGCTTCTCTCGGCTCTCATCCCCTTCACGGCGTTTGCGCTCGAAGCAAATTCATCTGAGTCGACTCAAGGACACGTGTCCATTCGATCGACGGCTTCGAACATCGTGGTGAGCGCCAATTTCGGGGATCTCGATCTTCAACCATCTTCGCTGGATGCGCTGATGGGCATCGAAGGCGAAGACCGCATCGGCGCGCCGGGAGCGCCTGACCTTCCCTGCATCACACGGCTGTTGGTAGTTCCGCCATCGGTGGGAGTGGAACTCGAAGTAACCTGTTCGACGCCGCGGATTGTCTCCGGCGCAGAACCTTCCTCCTACCCGACCGAATACAATAACGGCAAAGACCTCTACCCCGCCGCAAATATCGAGAGCAGCGGCTTCTGGCCGTCGGCGGCTGCAACGATAGACCCGCCAGTCATCATGCGCGGCGTCCGTCTGGTGCGCGTCGCAGTGACCCCTGTCCAGTACGACCGCTCGACCGGCCAATATCGCATTTACGATCACGTCGAAGCTACGCTAAAGTTCACCGGCGAGGCTGTTAATCCGGTTATCAACCCAGATCGTCCGCGCCCTTCATCTGTTTCAAATCGTCTGCTGCGTTCGCTGGTCGGCAATCCGGAAACGCTCCGGCGGGACGACCCGGCCGAGCGTGGAGCGTTTGTCTACGTGATCCCCAATGTTCAGGGCGTCGCAGAAGCTATTCAACCGCTCGTGGACTGGCGTCGCAAAGAGGGTATTCCAACGACTGTAATTGCCGTCGCGGCGAATGCTTCAAATGTGGACGTAAAGAACGCTCTTCAAGACGCCTACGATAACTGGGAAATTCCGCCTGAGAATATCTGTCTGATCGGCGACGCAGACCTTATCGCCGCTGATTTTATGATTCCTACGTGGGATGTCGGTCGCGCTTATATGTGGGAAACAGACTATAAATACGCTCTCCTCGAAGGACAGGATCTTCTCCCGGAAGCGGCGATCGGCAGGATCTCGGCGAGAAACATCAATGAATTGCGCGACGTGGTGACCAAGATTGTGGGCTACGAAACCAATCCCTATATGGATGAAACTGACTGGTTTCAACGGGCTGCAGTAATGGCCAACGATCCGCGCACCGGTTACTCTTCGCTTTATCTCCAGCGTTGGGCGCGAAATCTATTTCAGGAAGTCGGTTTCGCAGAGGTTGATACATTCTTCTTCATTCATGACAATCAGGAGACCGACCACGATTTCATTCGCAGAAACATCAACACAGGGATAAGCGTATTTAACTACCGCGGGTGGGGTCAGTTCAATGGCGCGTGGACCGTCGGTCAGTCCGGCGAATTACGGAATGCCGGGAAAATGCCCCTGATGATCCTTCCCACCTGCAATACTTGCGACTTTGCCGATCATATTCTTGCCGAACATTCCTACGCAGAAGATTTCCTCTGGGCGCGCGGTGGTGGAGCGATAGGTACAATCGGATCGTCCGGCTTCACGCACACTAACTACAATAATGTCCTCGATGGCGGGATGCTTAACGGTCTTTACCGCGATCAAATCTACCAGATCGGTTGGGCGCTCAATAAAGGCAAGCTCGAACTTTATCGTCATTTCGGTTTGTTCCACGATGTTGACGATCCGCAAGTTCAAAATCTCTTAGTCTGGGAAGCGCATTGCTACCAATTCAATCTGATTGGCGACTCTGGGACTGAGCTGTGGACGGGAATCCCGAAGCGATTGGACGTCTTGCACGCCGATACGCTTGGGCTCGGCGGCGCATCGTTGACGGTTTCTGTGAATGAAGGCGATAATGCGCTTGCAGGCGCGATGGTTACACTGGTGCAAAGCGAAGAGATTCTACGAAGCGAATTGACGCCAGTTTCCGGTGAGCTAGTATTCTCCTTCGCTCCGGGGGATCTTGCGGAAGGCGATCTCTTCCTGACGGTTAGCGGGCATAATCTTAAGCCATACTTCGACACTCTTGCGGTTGTGCAGGCTAATCGCTCCGTCGGAGCCTTGACAGTTGTAATAGACGATGATAACGCCGGACGGAGTCGCGGCAATGGCAATCGAGCTCCAAATCCGGGTGAGACGTTGGAACTTAGAACCTATATCGGCAACTTTGGTTCCGAAGCACTTGATGGCGCGCTCGATCTGACGCTCACGCTGATCGAAGGATCTGGCCGAATCGTCAATGGTCAGGCGCATCTGGACAATTCGCCCAACCTTGGCGACTCTACTGTGGTGACCTTTATCGTAGAAGTGGGATTTGGCAATCCTAACGGCGCAAGATTGCTCTTCAATCTGGACGCCGTTGAGGGGCAAACAGCTTATCCTTCCAGTTTTGCCTTCACGGTCGGAGCCGCCGACTTGGAATACGTTCGACACGCCTTCACACCGCAAGTCTTTCAGCCCGGCGACACAGCCTGGGTGGATATCACGCTCCGAAATCAAGGAGCCGTATCGAGTCCCGCAATGCACGCACGGCTGGTTTCATTGACTCAAGAAGTGAGCGTCTTCAACGACCGCGCTGATTACCCGGCCGTGTCGCTTATGAATGACGACTCTCTCGGAACTGCGCGATTCCGCATCTACGCGCATAGCCTGACTGTCCCGGGAGCCAAAGCCAAGCTCCTGCTTCTTCTGGAAACTGACGCCGGACTGCGAGATACTGCCAGTTTTGAATATGTTATCAGCGCTCCTGAAGATGACACCCCGTTCGGCCCGGATAACTACGGCTATGTCTGTTTCGACGATCTCGATACACGATGGGACACTGCACCAACCTATAATTGGATAGAGATCGATACTGCGCTTGGCGGCGTCGGGATTGATACCGATATCCGCGATCGTGGGAACGAACAGGACTGGAGTGTATTGATTGACCTGCCGTTCAATTTCCGATATTACGGCCGGGATTTTCGCGAGTTGACGATCTGTTCAAATGGATGGTTCGCTTTTGGAGATGAGTCCAAGCTCGCTGACTTCCAGAATCGGCGCATCCCGCCTGCTCTTGGACCTCGCGCTCAGGTCTGCGTTTTCTGGGATGATCTGGTTAGCTATATGGACACCACAGATCGCCAGATCGGAGGCGTCTTCTATCATTTCGATGCTGACAGCAACCGCTTCATCATCGAATGGAGTCGGATAAGACGGTACGTAGGTCTGCAAGGGGACACCATGATGCGCGCCGGAGGAGAAAACACCTTCCAGGCAATTCTCTATGATCCCCAACACTACCCGACTTACACTGGCGACGGAGACATCACGCTTCAATATCGCACCGTTCATAACGACGTTGACGTCGATCCCGGCGAATTCGATACTCCGCATGCCACAGTTGGGATTGTTAACCTGAATGGCACCGACGGAATGGAATACACCTATTGGAATGAATACCATCCCGGCGCAGCGAGATTGCAGGATGGCCGGGCGATTAAGTTTTCGACCAAGCTCATTGTCGTTGTCGGTTATGTTCGCGGAAACATCACTGATGCCTCGACCGGCCAACCGATCCCGAATGCTGAAATTCGAGGGAGCCGCGGTTCCTTCGGACTGACAGATCGCACCGGACGTTTCTTCCTCGACAACGTCCTTGTCGGGGATGATTATAGCTTCACCGCTTGGGCTCCCGGCTATAATGACTCGACTCTATCGGAAATCGACATCGTCGAAGGCGACACTATTTCCTTGAACTTTGCGCTGCTGCACCCCGGTTTCAATATCTCGAGAGATAGCGTTTCAGTCGCAGTACGTCCCGGTTACGGAACCGACGCCGTGATCAACCTGACCAATTCGGGAACCGGCCCATTGACCTTCAGGAGTCAGTTCGATTACGGAAATCAGGACGAAGATTTATGGAGAAGGTTATTGAATGTTGACGTCACGGCGGCGACTGGCGATAATCGCATTCAGGGAGTAGGTTTTTACAACGGGCTGATCTGGGTTACTGGATCTAATAACAACCAGAATCCCAACCGATTCTACCTCTTCCGTCCCGACGGGACGCCGACCGGATATCTTCCTCAGCCGGGAAGCACTGCATACGGATTCAGAGGCATAACATCAGATGGAGAGCTGCTCTGGGGAGGCGAAGGCGCTTGGTTGGTGGGCGTAAATGCGGACGCTGAAGCGGTTGATTCGATTCCTGCTCCGTTATCAATCCAACGCGCCCTTGCATACGACGCCAATGACAGTTGTTTCTGGGTCGCGAATGGGCGAAGCGATCCGCTGGTCAAGATTGACCGTCAAGGAAACATACTCGAAAGCCACCAATTAGAACTTGATATCACAGGACTCGCCTTCTTCCCGACCGATCCGGATGACTACACGCTCTATATACTGAGCCGCGACCGAACCAATCCGACGCTGCAAATCCCCCAAGCTCTCATCTCCAAGTTTAATCCTTTGACTGGGGATCTAAGAGTGGTGACGCCGCTTGAGGGTGAAGTAGTTGATCAGGGCGGCGGAATGGTGATTACCAGTCATCTCGATCCAACTAAGTGGGTTCTGCTCGCAATCATGAATAACGCTGCAGGACACCGTTTCTCTGGCTATGATATTGGGCCGAATACATCGTGGGTTTCCTACGAGCCGCGAGCCGGACAGCTCGCTCCCGGCGCTTCGACGGAAATTCAACTGGATATCAACACCGAGGAGCTGGCAGTCGGAGACTATCGTTTGAACCTCCGCTACATGCATAATGCCGCAGGATTAAAGACGGATATTCCGATCCATCTCGAAGTAAATGAAAATGCAGGCTTGAAGGACGCGGCTCCTTCGCCGACGGATTTCAGCCTCCATGAAGCTTTCCCTAATCCATTTAATGCGACGACCGTTATTCCTTTCTCGCTTCCAAGAGCGACAAAGGTGAATCTGGCGCTCTATGATTTGACTGGACGGGAAGCCTTGCGATTGATTAATGGTCAGATGTCAGCCGGTGAGCATTCGGTTCTTGTTGAAGCGAGCGATCTCTCAAGCGGGATCTACCTCGTTCGACTCGAAGCAGATGGGATGAAGGCGAGTACGAAAGTAGCGTTGATTAAGTGAGATCTCAGTAGGATAGGCATCCCCGCCTGTCCATCGGTAGCACCGATGTCCCCGTCGGCAATTAAATGGACAGGCGGGGACGCCTATCCTACTGAATTCATCACTTCTGCTATGTTGAAAAACAAGCAGAGACGTGACGTATCCAACGCTAATTGTAAGAATCAGGATCACTCTGCTATCCGCGGTAGCAGATCTATAGAAATGCTCCGCATGTGTTTTTTCGATGATCAA
>Ga0247841_10000084_pt1 | contig 233399 bp, 207 predicted proteins | sample LaCruzMarch2015__2_FD_192410 | JGI IMG/M metagenome (GOLD analysis project Ga0247841, IMG submission 192410) | Freshwater microbial communities from meromictic Lake La Cruz, Castile-La Mancha, Spain - LaCruzMarch2015_18m | ecosystem: Environmental > Aquatic > Freshwater > Lake | place: Spain... | reverse complement strand
TGCCCAATATTTTTACTGATACTGCCTCATTTGCGACAGAGGGAGCAGCTATTATAGGTAATCAAATAACGGCATTAAATACAGATGCCATTGCAGGCCTCAGTACTGCTACGCCTGCGAATACGGCACAAACAACAAGCTCCTGGGCAGGCGCAACTAACAGTTTAGTTGCTGCCGGAACAAGCGCGGCATCTGGCGTCTCCTCCTACACTGAATTCTACAAAGAGCTACAAAAATTACAAACATCCTATACCGAGCTGGTAAAGGGGGTTAAGGATGAATTTACAGCCCAAGCTAAAGAGATTAAGGACGGCTTAACCGCGGCCAAGACAGAGCTGCAAGAGGCCACTGATGCCGTAAAGGAAGCCTTTAAGGAAGAGAAAAAAGACCTGGAGGCAGACCAGACTAAGGTCAAAAAGGAACAGACTGACAAATTAACCGCTGCCAGGAAAGATTTTATCACTGCGCTTAAGGCGACTATTAAAGAAAGCGACTGGAAAAATATCGTGGCCTCCGTTAAGGAATATATCGCCGATAAAAAAACAATAGAGGCCGGATTTAAAACCAAGCTCGATGATTTAGCCAAGAAAATAGCCGGGCTGGGTGATAAAGAGAAAAAGGCCATCGCTGACCTCACGGCAGAATTTCAAAAAGAGATCAAGGCACTGACAGATAGCCTGGCAGGGCTGGACAAAGAAAAGAAAGAAGCCCTGGATACCCTAAAGATTGCGGCAGAAGAAGAAGTCAAGGCACTCTGCGAGGAACATGGAATACCCTACAGCCCCTATTATGTGCCCAATATTTTTACTGATACTGCCTCATTTGCGACAGAGGGAGCAGCTATTATAGGTAATCAAATAACGGCATTAAATACAGATGCCATTGCAGGCCTCAGTACTGCTACGCCTGCGAATACGGCGCAAGCGGCAACAGTTGCGCAACCGGTAACAGCGGCTTCTCCATCATTAGTAGGCGGAACCTCTTTTGTGGTTATGCCAGGAGGCACTCCGGTACCGGTAAATTCAGTAGTCAGTGATATAACTACAACGCCTGAGGTAAGGAAGTCAACTGGAACATCGGCAGTGCAAAAATAATAAACCAGGCACAGCCACAGATAATTGGGTTAATAAAATAACGGTGGCTCTTAGGATAACTCTGCCTTTCTATTCTTATTGATTTATTTATGCCCCTTAGAACTAAGCAAGAAATAAATAATGTAACTTGCTGTAATACAATAATTTAAATAATTTGTTAGCAGAAGCAAAAGTTAGCTTTTAGCCTTGAAAAGAGGCTAAGAATATGCTATATTTTAGTTGTAAGTTAAATTTTTTTTAGGGTATTAGTAAAAGCTTTTTAAAAGTATTAAATAATCCTAAACGATAAAGCCAAACCCATCGTAAGGTGGGGACGGAAAGCCACGGATCGATTTAAGGATACGCTATTATTTTAATCGATGGCCGGGTTGCCGAAATAAGTACGAGGCAACCCGGTTTTTTATTGACAAAAGAGGAACCCAGATGCAGACCAAAAGAAACCTAAAAATGGCCCCCAAAGTAATCATCCTGGCAATAGCCGCAGCCCTAGTCCTCTCTATTTATCCTGTTGCCCGGGCAGAAGACTATCCTGCCGGGTATATCGGACCAGGACACCGCGACTATTTAAACGGAAAAATCTTAAGCGGATACTATGTAGACCTATTCTCCAGGGCAGACCTGCGCCAAAAAGAACGCGTCAGTAAAAGAAATCAAGTAGAAGAAATCCTCAATTATTCTTACCAGGCCGGTCCGGAATCTGCTAATGGGACTTTTGATGCCAAAAATACACGTTCCTATAATTCCTACGGCTTGAAGATGGAAATTGCCAGACAAAGGCAGCAGCGCGAACAGGTTGCCTCAGCCCAGACCGAATTCAACTACATCAGGAATACAGACGGTAAAGTCTCATATTTCAAGGACGGCCTGACCACCCGCATCGAGAATGAAAGAATAACGGATGAGTTCGGCAATGTCAGCGCGATCAAGAATACCCGCAACATGCAATATAACGACAAGCGCCTGCTGATTGGCTATGACGCAGACGTGATGGATAAATTAGGCAATACCTCCAAAGTAACCTGGTATGGCGTAAAATACACCCCAGACTCAGTATTTTACGGTAGCAGCGAAACCAGGGCTAATAAAAATATAAGCGAATATTACCTGAAAGAAGTCGACCCTGCCGGTAATGCAACCGAAACTCATTTTTACGGGACGGCTTTTGAAGGTAAGTTCCTGCGCGCCTTTTCGCAAACCGTAGAAGATACTATTCGCGGCAAGGCCTCTTTTAACCGCTCCAATATTCAATACAGCGACCCCAACCATGTGACGGGCTATCATGAAGAGGGTACCGGAACGGATAACAAAGCCTATACCTCTGACAGGACTAATATGGCCTATGATGACGACAGGCTGAGCAGCTACGACGAAGTAACCTATACCACTCAAGTCGACGGCCTAAAGCAAAAAACAACCGTAAATGCTAAGTTTACCTATAAAGATACTAACCAATTCGGGCCTGATGTGCCATCCGGGGATTCCAGGCTGGTAGAATCTGTCATCACCAGCACCGTGGAAAATCCCGACGGCTCAATCAGAACAGATACCACTACTACCACCTATGAATATGATGCTCTTGACCAAATTACCGGTGCTACCGCCTACAACGAATTTCACGGCCAGGATGCCAAGGGCCTTGAATATAAAGATGCTGAAGGACACATCTTGACTAGAAACACCGATGCAGAAGGCGAAATTACCTACTCCTATGTCGATGCAGACGGAAAAACCGTTACGGTTGATGAAGACAAAGTAACCAAGACTGCGATAGACGGCGAAAAATTCAGCGGAAACGCTGTAACTACCACTCAGTTCGAAATCCTTGGCGGAAAACTAATGACTAAAGAGGTTCGCGCTATTACCACTTATAATACCCCCGACGGACAAGAAATCTATACTATTAATGATACTATGGTTACTTACAATAACGGCTTAGTAAATAATATGGCCCGGGTCCTGGACACCAAGGAACATAGTGAAATAACCTACCCTCTCTTTAATGAAGCTGAAGAGCACACCCAGATCCGTGATATTGCTACCACCTACGAATACGACGCCAAGGGCAACCTTAGCGACGCTTCTAGCACAGGTACCGGAAGCGGGTGGGAATATTCCGGAGAAAAAGGCTGGTACGCCCCATACACCAGCACCATCACCAGTGATTATGAAATTATCCTGGGTGGCGCAGTACAGAAAACTTATGACGAAGAAAAAATTTACGATTATGCCAATAATGCAACTGAATAAAATACCGGAGACAAGATAAAAAATGAAAAAAATATTGGTATTAATTCTAGGTACACTGCTACTGGTGTCAATTAATAATGCCTTGGCCGTAGAAGCCAATCCTGTCCTCGGTATTAAACAGAAAACCACTATTCATGTAGAATATAACTATAATTCCTATGGCACCTTGCTTTCCTCTACCCAGGAAACTGATAGCGTTACCACCACTACTACGGAAAACGCAGAGGGAGAAGAAGTGGTAAACACCACAACCACAAACTCTGTCTCTGAAAGCACATGGTTAGGCGGAAGCCTGAAAATACAGTCCAGCGCCGGCGCATCTGCCAGCGAATCGGATGACGGCTCCAATTCCACCACTATCTTCAGCACAGACTATGAATATGATGAAAACGGCCGACTAGTCGGAGCAAGCGGAACCGCTGAAACTAAAAGTAAGACTGTCGACGCCAAAGGCGAAACTGCAGGAACCAGCAAAACCGAAACCATAGATACTTATGTCATTCTAAACGGAGAGGCGTTACGCTCTAAATCAGAAACTACCGGAGAAAGCTTCGGAGTTGGCGGAGCCAAAACTGCGGATATTACCGAAACTGCCACCTATAAGTACGGGGTTTTCAGGGGAAAACAAGAATTAATAAAAGAGATAAACGTTTCCTCTAATGATGGGGTAGACGGAACCAGCCAGACTACCACTAAAACCAAAATTTACGAAAGGGATGCCAACGGCGTCTGCACCGCTATAACCCAGACTGCCGAAGGCACCTATGTGGCGGTGGGCCAAAACGGCGGCAGCCAAACATATACTATTACGAATTACGAAGCTATCTTTGAGTTGGACGAAGAACAGGGGTGGTACCTGAAAGAAGAAGGCTGGGACTGGGAAAGCGGCGATGGCTCTATAGTTGAGTCTAGCAGCGACACTCAAGCAGAAACAGCCGTAGAATCTGCGGCAGCCCCAGAAAGCAATAGCACCCCTACAGACATAACGAAAGCTTCTGCTACGGATATAACGAAAACCACGGCTACGGACACAAGGGCGCAAGCGGCATCTGGAACAATTGCTTCAACAGCAGCAACCACTAATAATCCTGCACCAGCAGGAGGCGTTTTCTTTATAACTATGCCGCCAGGAAGTACCCCAGTACCAGTCCCAGTACCAGTAACTCCAAGAACTTCCAACTTAGTAAACGGAGAGGCTGTTAGCATAAGATCCTAGATGGAAAACAACTTAGTACGGAATACAGCCGCATTGGGGCCCTTGGAACCTTAGGGAGGTCTTTAGAACGTAAGTTATCTTACAGTCTCGTAACCCTCTAACAAATAAAAGCTTATCTTTTTATCCCTCCTCATCACAAGCAAAATCTTGACTTTCCTTAAATGATAATGGTATAATTTTTAATAACGAGGAAAGATTATGCCCAACAAAAAGAAATTGGTAATATTTTTATTGGTTTGGAGTATTATTTGCGCTGGCCGGCTTTATGGCCAAACAGAATATCCTTCTCTATTTAAAAATTCAGACCTCGTAATAGAAGGATGCCTTACCCTGGAAAAACACGGCCAAAATAACTGGCTGGTCCTGCACGCCAGGGATGCGCAAACCTACCTCCTGAAAGGGGCCTTGAGCGAAAAACTAAAAAAGATGCTTTTAGGATTGGGTAAAAATAACCTGGTGTCTATCACAGGAAAACTGAACGGCAGCAGCATATCTTGCAAAGAATCCTACCAATATGAAACCCGGGATAAGGGCAAAAAAGAACTAAAAGCCAGCAGGATTTGTATCCGTTATTATAAGCTGTGGGTAGCTCAAATTTTATCTGCTAAAAAGTCTAGCGAAGAAATGCCTCCTCCCAAAAGAGCCCCGGAAGAAGAAAAGAAATTATCCAGACCCCTACAGCAGCGGCCCCTGGTTTTACCGGTTATGGGCGAGGTTTACGGCGAAATTGCCGAGGTTAACCTAAAATCGCCGGTAAAAACTATTGTAATCGCCAGCCAAGATAAGGCTAATCCCAGGAAAAATATTACCCTGATCTTGAGCCCTGATACCCGTATTGCCAAAAAAATCGGCCAAGCCGAGCCCCTGGTCTTATTGCCGGAGGCGCTTAAAACAGGACAAAGGGTCACCATAGTATACTCCAGGGACGAATTTAAATCTACAGCCTTGCTTATTACGGTTACGAAAGAATAGTTTTTTTAGATTTATATGGTATAATAATCCTTAAGGTTGAGGGCTGGCATAAAATATATTTTAAGGGGGTAAAGTAAGTGCTCCGTAGTGCTTACAGTTACTCCCTTTTTTTATTTATAATTGATTTTTAGCGAGGGATAAGATATACTAAGCTCAATATGAAAATACCGCAACTTTCGGTAAACCGGCCGGTTACTATTAGTATGATTTTTGCCGGCATTATTCTCTTAGGGTTTATCTCCTGGGTTAAGTTACCCCAAGAGCTCTTTCCTCCTATCACCTATCCCCAGATTACTGTAGTGACCCCTTATGAAAATGCCGCTCCCGAAGAAATTGAAAGCCTGATTACCAAAATTGTTGAAGAAGCGGTAGGAACAGTCAATAAAGTTAAAAGAATCAGTTCTATTTCCAAGGAAGGCCTCTCCCTGGTAATGGTAGAATTTAACTGGGGAACGAACATGGATTTTGCGGCCCTGAACGTTCGCGAGAAGATTGATCTGATTAAAGAGGCGCTTCCGCGCGAAGCCCAAGAGCCCATTGTTATGAAATATAACCCCTTTGACCTTCCGGTGATGAACCTGGCGGTTACCGGACCGGTGTCGCCTTTGGAGCTACGTGAGCTCTGCCGTAAATACGTCAAAGACGCCATTGAAAAGGTAGAGGGCGTTGCTTCCGCAGCTATCAGCGGCGGCAACGAGCGGGAAATACTAGTAGAAATTGACCAGCCGCGCTTGCGCGCCTCACAGATATCGATTGTCTCGGTAGTTGACAGCTTAAAGGCAGCCAATATCAATTATCCGGCAGGAACTATTAAGGAAAGCTTTTATGAATACCTCATCCGTACCATGGGTGAATATCAAAAAATAGAAGAAATCCAAGAAACCCCCGCGGCATTGGACCTGCCTGAAGAAAAAGCCAAAACCCAAAAGGAAAAAGATAAAGAAGAACAAAAGGGCCGGCGCCTGGTTTATCTTAAGGATATCGCTAAAGTAAAAGACACGACGAAGGAAAAAACCAGCATCTCGCGCTATAACGGCAAAGAAAGCGCCTCAATAGTAATTAGAAAACAGTCCGGGACAAATTCTCTCAATGTCGCCAAAGCCGTAAACAGGGAAATAAAAAAATTGCTGGCGGAAAAATTACCCAAAGGAATAAATATCCAGGTAACCTACGACCAATCCCAGTTTATCCGCGAAGCAATAGGGAATGTACGCGATGGCGCTGTCCAGGGAGGCTTTCTGGCATTTTTAGTGCTTTTCTTTTTCTTGTGGCAGCTGAAATCATCTATTATCATTACATTCTCTATCCCCATCTCGATTATGGCCACCCTGTGCCTGATGTATTTTGCCAATATCAACCTTAACATGATGTCCTTAGGCGGCCTGGCCTTAGGGGTAGGCATGTTGGTGGATAACTCTATCGTAGTAATTGAAAATATCTCCCGGCATCAAGATCTGAATAAAGGCTTAAAACAATCCTGTATTGACGGCACAAGCGAAATGGTCGGGCCCATCCTGGGTTCAACCCTGACCACGGTAGCGGTATTCCTGCCCTTTGCTTTTGTGGTAGGTATTGCCGGCCAGATTTTTAAACAGCTCTCCTTCACCATCACCTTTTCGCTGCTGGCCTCTATCTTAGTAGCCATAACTTTGGTTCCGGTGTTAATGTCTCTTGGCGGGCGCTACCGTAACTGGCATCTACCCGGTTACGCTCTTTCTCAAAAACTAAATAAAATCATCACCGCCGATGAAAAAAGCAGCCAAAGATTTAGTTACGGCAGGTTTATCACAAGTATGCTGGATAAAAAAAAGCAGGTCATAATAATAATCCTCGCGCTATTCCTGTTCAGCTTAGCAATCTTATTAACCCTGGAAAAGAAATTTTTGCCAAGCGTTGACCAACGCCAATTCATTATTAAGGTAGAGCTGGCTCCCGGCAGCCGCCTGGAAACTACTGACAGCGTAATAAAAAAAATTGAGCGTTTATTGTTATCGCTACCCGACATCAAAGACGTCACGGTTAATATCGGGTCCAGCGAAGAAAAAACCTCCGCCGAAGCAACTGCAGTACAGACTCTAGGCAGCCATCAGGCGCAAATCATGATAAACCTACAAAAGAAATCTAACAAACTAAAGATATACCGCTCTACCGACCAGGTTATTCAATACTTAAAGAACAACCTGGAAAAGCAAAGCTTGGAAGGGGCAGGAATAGAATATATTGCCCAGGAAACTTCCTTTGGCACTGCCCTTGAGCAGGGAGCACCTATCGCTATTGAAATTAAGGGTCCGGATTTAACCCGATTAACCGAGATTGCTTCGTCGGTACAATCTAGATTAAATAAGATCAACGGGGTTTATGGGATAAAAAACAGCATGTCTGCCCCGAGCCCGGAAACAAAATTACATATTTTAAAAGACAAGGCTTCGCTCTACGGGCTTTCGGTGCGGGATATTGCTATCACCGCGCAAGTCGCCCTGAAGGGTTATGTGGCTACTAAGTTTAAGGAAAAACAAGGCCAGGAAGATACAGATATCCGGGTGCGCCTGAGATCTCAAGACAGAAGCGACTTGGGCAACTTAAGGCGCTTGCTGATCCATTCGCCGCTGGGGATGGACCTGGCTCTTACTGATGTGGCTTATTTAACCAGGGGCCGGGGACCTACGGAAATCAAACGCATTGACCAACAAAGAAGCGTATTAGTAACTGCCAACACCTACCAACGTAATTTCAGCCAGATTATCTTTGAAATTAATAAAATCATAGGCTCATTCTCTAAGGCGTATAAAGACTATTCTCTGGCTTTAACTGGCGAGCAGCAAAGGATGAAAGAATCATTCGCCAGTCTGGCCTTTGCCCTGACCTTAGCCTTTATCCTGGTTTATATGATTATGGCAGCTGAATTTGAATCTTTATGGCAGCCATTCTTAATCATGTTTACCGTACCTCTTTCCCTCATCGGCGTGGCTTTTGTACTCTTAGTAACCCGCACCCCTTTAAGTGTTGTGGCATACCTGGGCATTATCATGCTTGGAGGTATCGCGGTCAATAACGGTATTGTCTTAATTGACTTTGTAAATAATTTAAGGAAGGACGGCTACACTCCCTATGAGGCGGTAGTTGAAGCCAGTAAAACGCGCTTGCGCCCGATCCTGATGACCTCACTCACCACTATTTTAGGGCTGCTGCCCTTAGCCCTGGGAATTGGTGAAGGCGCGGAATTACAGGCTCCACTTGCACTTACCGTAATGGGAGGATTGACTTCAGCCACCTTCCTCACCTTAGTATTTATTCCGGCCTTATATGTAATAGTGGCAGAACGATTAGAAAGAAAAACGGAAGCAGCGCCAATAACGCCCATAGAGACCCCGAGCATACAAATTTCTCCGGAAGAAATTAAAGTAGAAGTAATCCCGGAAATAAAATCCATTATTACCCTCCCGGCGGAAATAAGTTCTCCAACAATACCGGCTCCGCCAGAGCCTGAAGCACCGCCTGCTATGGTAACGCTTCCAGTAGCCCCCGTTGCGGAAAAAGAATTGCCGCCTCAGCTTGAATTGGGCCCAAAGAAAAAATTTGAGGTAAATTCCCGCCAGAAAGAACTTTTAGAAAAATTAAAAACCATCAAAAAAATTACCCGCAAGGAATACGCCCAAATGTTCGGCATCTCTATCCCCACAGCGGCACGCGACCTCAAAGAATTAACCGACCAAAAAATCATTAAAGCCCAAGGCCCCCTTGGGCCGGGCAGATGGTATGAATTAGCGCAAGAATAAAATGAGCTTATCCGCCCTTTCGGTAAAAAGACCTACCGCGATATCCATGTTTTTTATCGGCACTGTTCTATTGGGCGCAATTGCCTTTGGGTTGCTGCCGGTAGAGATGATGCCCAATATCAGCTTCGGCGATATTACTATTAATATTGACGTGCGCGGAGGCATCCCCGCCTCTGAGGTAGAAAGCCGCATTTCTAAACGCGTCGAAGAAGCGGTAGGCTCAGTAACCCACCTTAAAAATATCCTTTCTATCTCCAAGGAAGGCAACGCTACGATCATCCTGGAATTTGAGCCCGGCACTAATATGGAGTTTGCGGCTTTGGAGGTACGCGAAAAATTTAACCGTATCAGAAATAAACTGCCTCCGGAAATCGAAAAACCGGTTATCGCCAAATATGAATATATGGACGTGCCGATTATGATCCTGGCGGTAACCAGCACCAACCGCACCTCCGAAGAACTGCGTAAAATTGTCGATAAAAAAATCAAAGACCGCATCCAGAGAATAGAGGGGGTAGCCCGGGCAGAAGTAGCCGGCGGCAGGGAAGGCAAGATTATTATTGAAGTAGACCAGTATAAACTCCAGGCCTACGGCCTGCCTATAACCCGTATCGTGGATATCATCAATATTAATAACGCTAACCTTCTGGCAGGCGAAATAAAAAGGGCTAAAGACAAATACCTGGTAAGAACGATTGGAGAATTAGAGAAGCTCTCAGACTTAGAAGACCTGGTTGTCGCCACTACCAAGGAAGGCTCGGTAGTGCGGCTCAAAGATGTTGCCAAGGTTCAAGATTCCTATTTGGAGGCTACAGCCCTTGCGCGGCTTAATTTTCAACCCGTAGTATCTATTTATATCCAGAAGGAGTCTACGGCTAATACGGTAAAAATATCCAAACTCATTAATAAGGAACTCAAAGATCTTAAGCGCATCCTTGATAAAGATATCAAAATTACCGCCACCTTTAACCAGGCAGAAGCTATTCAGCAGGCGGTAAACCAGGTACAATCATCATTGATTTACGGAGCAATATTAGCCACCATCGTACTTTTGTTATTTTTAAGGAAATGGAACTCGGTCTTTATTATTGCCTCCAGCATTCCTTTGTCGGTTTTATTTACCTTCTTTTTGATGTTTTTTTCTAAGCTTACCATTAATGTTATCACCTTATCCGGCCTAGCCTTAGGGGTAGGAATGCTAGTGGATAATGCCATCGTGGTGCTGGATAATATCTTTAAAAAACGGGACACCTTTATCAATTCCGGGGCCCAATTAACGGATGGCGCCACCTATCAAACAGTAGCGCAAGAACTGGCCATCAGTGGAGCAGATGAGATGTTTCTGGCTATTACTGCTTCTACCCTAACCACGATTATCGTATTCTTGCCGCTAGTATTCATTAATCCCGAAATCAGGATGCTCTATAGCGGCATTGCCTTGACTATCACATACTCTCTCCTGGCTTCGCTTCTGGCAGCCCTGACCTTTGTGCCGATGCTAGCAGCTAGGTTAAAATTGAAAAAAGTAGAGCCGGAACTATCCGAGCTAATCCCTCACGAAATTCTAGCGCCGATAGAACCTAAGGCACCTCCGGCGCCCCACAAAGAAGGAACCCTTGGTTTAATTTATCAACAAATTATTTCTATATCCTTGACACTACGTTATATTATCGTTGCCTTAGTGGTGCTGTGCTCGGTATTTGTTTTCCGAGAGGCTAAAAAGCTGGAAAGAGAGTTTATCGGGATCGCGGAACAAAATAAAACTACCGTCTTTATTGAAATGCCCACGGGTACCAGATTAGAGGCCTCAGATAAAATTGTCTCCCAGGTAGAAAAAATCCTCACCGGGATCCCGGAAATAAAAACCGCTACCGCTAAGGTAGAGCCCTGGTCAAGCAAGGTCTATGTAGAGCTGATCCCCTTAAACCAAAGAAAGAGGTCTACTGAACAAGTTATCAACGAACTGCGACCCCTGACAGACAAGTTGGAGCCTGCCTTTATTTACTACGAAGAGCCCGAGGAGGTCGGCACCAAAGAGATCCTCCTGGAATTATACGGATATGATTATGAAACCTTAAAGAGCCTGGCAATACAAGTGGCGCAGAGAATCCAATCTATCCCGAAGTTTACCGATACTAAAATCAGGATGCGTGAGGGCCGGCCAGAGGTATGGCTCACTATTAATAAAAGAGAGGCGGCAATGTTTGGTTTAACTGTCGAAGATGTTGCCCTGACCTTACACACCCATATGCGCGGCCTAGTAGCAACACGTTACCGCGGGACAGAAGAGCCCCTGATACGCGCTCAAGAGACACCTTTAAGCAGCCAAGGTAACTTTCCTTCCTTTGAAAGAGAAAAGGCCTTACGAGAAAAATCCCAAGACGCCCAAGGCATTGCCACCTCTTCTCAAGAAGCGCGGGAGACCGAAACTATTGTGCGCCTGGAAGAAAAATACCGCCGGACATTTGACCATCTGCGCCGGGTGAGCCTGGTTACCCCCGACAGGCAACAGATTTACCTTTCGCAGATCGCCAGTTTTAAATTCGAAACTGGCCCCAGCGAAATCTGGCGTAAGAATAAATCCCGTATGGTTCAGGTCAGCGCTAATACCGGGGGAATAGCTCTGGGAACCGCGGCAGAAAAGGTAAGGTCGGTCTTAGGCGATCTTAAATTCCCTAAAGACTACTTTTGGCAAATCGGCGGTAATTATGATAAAATGATACGCAACCAGGAAGAACTACGCTTTGCGCTTTTGTTAAGCTTAATCCTAGTTTATATGATCCTGGCCGGGCTCTTTGAATCTTTTAGCCAACCCTTTATTATTCTGGCTACTGTGCCCTTGGGTGCAATAGGGACAATTATGGCGCTACGCCTGGCTAACAAGCCCGTCGGTATCGGAGTATTAATCGGGGCAATTATGTTGGGCGGCATTGTGGTAAATAATGCCATTGTTTTAATTGACCGGGTCAATTTCTTAAGGCATAAATATGCCGGGCGCCAGGCAATAATTGTTGCCTCTTATGATAGGTTAAGGCCAATTATGATGACGTCACTGACTACAATCCTGGGGCTTATCCCCATGGCATTGGATAAAAGCGAATCCTCCGGCCTTTGGTCGCCTCTGGCGATTACCGTGATCGGAGGAATGACCGTTTCTACTTTTTTAACACTACTGGTGATCCCCTGTGTTTATATGATATTCAGGGACTTTGGGCTGATAAAGCGATAAGGTGAATATTATAAATAGATATTAAATCAAGCGAGCTATAAGGAGGACACATGGCAATCAAAAAAACTTCTCTTTTAATCGGCGCGTTTCTTTTATTCTGGCTAATCTTTATCGGTTGGGGGATGCTTAAGACCGGGCTTAAATTATCCCAAAAAAAACTACCCACTCCAGCCGAGGTAATTAAAAAAGCGGAAGATGCAGTTACCGCTGTTCAAAAGGCCAAGACAGAAGAACCTCCCTTAGAGCCTGCCTCTGTCATGACTGAAGCCCGGACCATTATGGTAAGGACGCTCAAAATAAAACCTGTTGATTTTCAGGACGTCCTTCCGGTAATGGGCACAATAAAAGGTAAGACCGAGACACAGCTTAGATTTGAAATTAACGGCGTGATACAAAAAATCCATTTCCGCGAAGGAGAAAAGGTAAAAAAGGGCAGCCTTTTGGTGTCCCTGGATACTAAGGACGCACAGCTGAGACTAACCTATTCCAAGAATAAATTTAATTCTACCCAGTCAGCCTATAATTCCATACTTAAAAAATTAGAGGTACATAAAAAACTCTACGATGCAGGCGCAATTATAAAATCAAAGTACGAAGAAGTAGAGCTGGAATGCGAAAGCGCGCGCTATCAACTTGAAACTACCAAGAGCGAAACCGCCTTAGTAGAAAATGAGCTCAAAAAGACTGCCCTCTATGCTAATAAAGACGGCGTGATGGGCCCGCGTGAGGCAGAAGAAGGAGAATTTATTACCACCCAGGATAAAGTAGGCTCTCTTTTAGAAATCGAAGAAGTATTGGTAGAAGTGGGAGTGGTGGAAAGGGATATCAATAAAATAAAGGTGGGCCAAAAGGCCAAGATCTACGTAGACGCCTATCCCAATACTCCCTTTGAAGGCACAGTAGAAAGAATAGTGCCGGTGGTAGAAGGAAGAAGCAGGACCCTTACTGTTAAAATTAATGTTCCTAACCCTAACGGGCTTTTATTTCCGGGGATGTTTAGCCGCGCAGAAATAATGATTATCCAACTCAAGAATGCTTTGATTATCCCGGCCAATTCCCTTATTAACGCCGGGGCAGGCGTAACCTTGGCTCCGGTCATACCTATGGAGTCCCTAGAAACAACCGAAGACGAAACTAAAAATGGCACGGTCCAGTTCCGCCGGATAAAGTTAGGTTATATGACCAGCGACTACGCTGAAGTAACCGAAGGGTTAAAGGCGGGGGATTTATTGGTAATTGAATCGCAGGGTGAGTTAAAAGATAATACCAAGGCCAGGATTCTCGATATCGAAGAAATGAGTTTTTAAGTAGCCCCAACCGGATTTGAACCGGTGTTTAATGGCTGAGAACCATTCGTCCTAGACCGGGCTAGACGATGGGGCCGTCGAGCTTAAAAGGTGTTTTTATTTTAATTTAAGAGCTTGTCCAAGTCAACAGATTTTATTGTCTTATCCTAAAATTACATTTTATTACTCAAAATATAGAATTTAAATTATGGCTTTAGAAATCGGAATAGGCCTGAGCACGGAAAAAGACCCTGCCATAGCTGCTAAAGAAGCTGCCCAACAGGCAAGCCTTAACTTAGGCAGCGAAAAGGTTAATCTGGCAATCGTATTTAGCTCGCGCAATCTGGCATCAGCCGGACTTCTAAAAAACATTACCTCTGTAACTGGTGGCATTCCAATAATAGGCTCAACTGGCACAGCCATAATGACCGGCCAGGGCATCTTTAAACATGGACTGGCGGTAATGTTACTAAACATCCCTTCTGGCATCCCTATTGCTACTGCTTGCGCGCGAGACCTCAAAGCTAAAACTAGCCTGAAATGCGGAAGAGAGCTGGCTGAAAAGCTCCTGGATAATCTCAAAGAAGCACGCCGGGCATTAAGCCTGATTTTAGTTGATGGCCTCATTGAAGATACCGCCGAACTTATCGTGGGCATGCGCGAAAAACTTGGCAGGATACTACCGATTCTAGTCGGCTCCGCCTCAACAAATATGCAAACCCACCATACTTACCTTTATTTTAACCAGGATATACTCATAGACAGCGTCTTAGGTATACTTTGGGGAGGTAAATTAAACTTTGGCTTGAGCAGCCACCATGGCTGGAAACCCCTGGGAAAACCGCGCCTGGTAACTAAGTCCCAAGGGAACCTCGTGGAAGAAATTGATGGCGAATATGCGCTTAAGACCTACGAACAATATTTCGGAGGAAGTGCCGCGGAATTAAGAAAAAATTTTCGGCTTATTTCCATGCTTTACCCGTTAGGCATAAGCGTTGAGGGTGAAAACGAATACCTACTGCGTAATGCCACAGCTATAGAAAAAAACGGCGGACTGCGCTTTCAGGCTGATATCAAACAAGGCAGCATCGTAAAATTAATGCTCGCTACTAAGGAATCCTGCCTGCAGGCGACCCGCGATGCCGCCGAAGAAGCTAAAAAAAGCTTAGTCGGGCCACCTACAGAATCTACTAAAGACCTAACTAAAAAGGCAGTCCTTATCTTTGAATCACTCCCGCGCCAGATGCTTTTAAGTAAGAACCCGGCAGAAGAAATAAAGATTATCAAAGAGGTTTTAGGGGTAGACACCCCTATCATGGGACTATATACTTATGGCGGACAGGCGCCGCTTAATACTACCAGCTACTACCAAAACCAGGCCCATTTTCATAACCAAGCTATCAATATCTTAGCTCTCGGAGGTTAATAATAATGCTTGTCATATTGATTATTATCGCTATCATGGCCGCAGCCGGGCTTGCAGTAATGCTAAGCCTAAAGATAGAAACCATCAAACATCTACAGACTAACATCACTAGGCTCAGGCACTCCCTGGATGAAATGGATGAACAAGCCAAGCTTATCGTACGCACTGACATGGAATTAAATAAGGTGCAGCAGGAGTTAGACAAGAGGACAACCAGCCTTACCACTCTGCAAAAACTGTCCCGTTCTATCAGCGGCGCCCTGGAAGTCAAAGCCATCTTTAAAGGCATTAAGGCTTCCTACCTCCAAGAATTGGGATTTGACCGGGCCTGCGCCTTTATTTGGAACGATAAGGAGAGCGTCTTTATCGAAGTGTTGAATATCGGCTTTGATGGCGAGACAACCACTGAAATAGTTCAATACGTCAATGGTAGAAAGAAGACCTACTGGGATTGGGTGCTCCAGGAAAAGTCTTTTTCTTCAATCTCGAACCAAGGAAAAAACCTCCTAAAGATTACTGATATCGAAGCGGTATTCAGAGTAAGCTCTTTTATCTTATCTCCTATCTTACCTACAGAAGGCAACAAGGGATTTTTGTTTGCAGGTACCGCGAATCCTGAGGTCGCCATTACCGAGGGAGATGAAGAACTTATAACGGTCCTTACCAATCAAATCAGCCAATCTATAGAGAATGCCCGCCTATTTGAAAGAGTCTGGACCACCCAGCAGAGCCTTGAGAAGAGCGTTGAGGAAAGAACCCGCGAGCTCACCCTGGCGCTAGAAGAGGTGCAGAAAATTAGTAAGCGTAAAACCGACTTTATCTCCAGCGTCTCTCATGAATTAAGAACTCCGCTTACATCGGTCAAGGGTTACGCCTCAATTCTCCTGGAAGAAAAGCTCGGGCAATTGCCGCCGGCAGTAAAAGAAAGACTGGGCAAGATCAACCGCCACAGCGACGAGCTAGTGCATATGGTAAACGACCTTCTTGATATTGCCCGCCTTGAATCCGGCAAGACCGTGATAAAAACTGAAGATCAGGATCTCCAAGAAATTATTGCTACTGTATCAGACCTTATTATGATACAATGTAAAAATAAAAATATTGACCTGATAACGGATATCCAGAAAAATCTCCCGGTGGTAATGGCAGATCGTAGCCAATTACAGCGGATTTTTATTAATCTCCTGGGGAACGCGGTAAAATTCACTCCGGAAAAAGGTAAGATTGTCATAAAAGCACATAAAAAAGATAACGTGGTTGAAGTAGCTATCTCAGATAGCGGTATCGGGATGCCGTCTGAGGCCTTAACCAGAATATTTGAAGAGTTTTACCGCGTAGATAACGCCGTGAATCAACAGGTAAAGGGCACTGGCTTGGGCTTATCGCTGGTAAAACACATCGTAGAGGCACACAAGGGCAAAATTTGGGTAGAAAGCACCGTAGGAAAAGGCAGCACCTTTTATTTTACCTTACCCTATAAAAACTAACCATTATGGTTAAACCGCGCATATTGATTGCTGACGACGACCCGGACATCTTAGACGTGCTGGAGATTGCCCTCTCCGAAGATAATTACGAAATCTTCAAGGCCCTAGACGGAGAAGAGGCATTACGCATTATTAAATCTAAACCTCTGGATTTGGTTTTAGTAGACTACAATATGCCCAAGGTAAACGGCAGGCAGGTATGCATGGAAGTCAAGAAAGATATACTTCTAGGGCTGCTTCCTGTTATTATGGTAACCGGTAGGGGCGATGTTGAAGATAAGGTTGGCGGCATTGAAGCTGGAGCAGACGATTATATCGTTAAACCTTTTGAGCCTAAAGAGCTCCTGGCGCGCATCCGCATGATTCTTCGGAGAACCGAAAGAAACCTTGAAGCCAACCCCCTAACGCGGCTACCAGGAAACATCTCAATCCTTAATGAGCTTAGCAGCCGTATTGAAAATAAAAATCCGTTTGCGGTATGTTATCTGGACCTGGATAAGTTTAAGAATTTTAACGACAAATACGGCTTTGAACATGGTGACGAGGTTATCCGCGAAACGGCGCGTATCTTAATTCGCGCCGTGAAAGACTTCGGGAATAAAGAGGACTTTATAGGGCACATCGGCGGAGACGATTTCGTTGTTGTAACTAAACCCGAAACTTCAGATAGGCTCTGTGAAAAAATTATTACGGACTTTGATAGCGTCATACCCTCTTTTTATAATGAAGCGGACCGCAGAAACGGTTACATTATGGCTCACGACCGCCAAGGAAAAATGCAAAAGACTTCCCTGATGTCTGTATCAATAGGTGTCGTAACTAACGAAAGCCGTAAGATTGAGCACGTGGCAGAAATAGGCGAGGTCGGCGCAGAACTAAAAGGCTACGCCAAAAAGGTCGGCAAGAGTAACTACGTCAAAGATAAGCGCAAAAAATAATAAATCCGTCTTAAGAGCTTACAGAAATTAGGGAAGCTTTTAAAGACGGATTTATTATGTCTGGTGCGCGAGGGGGGAGTTGAACCCCCACACCTTTCGGCATAAGCCCCTCATGCTTACGTGTCTGCCATTCCACCACCCGCGCGTCAATATATATATTTATATAATTTTCTATATTTTACAATGGATAAGTAACCATATTTCTTGGTACAAGTGAACTTATTATACAACATAAGAATCAAATATCAAGAATTTAGACGCTGTCAAAGTCTCTGGCAGTGCCTTAATATGCTGTCCAGCCACCGTCACTAGCATAAATTGCACCGGTGATATTAGATGCCTCATTAGAAAGAAGGAAAAGCATAACTGAGACCTGTTCCCACACTGTTGCAAGGCGGTGTTTGGAATCGGTATGTGTCAGCAGGCTTTGAGTTTTAATAAAAACCATGCTTTCGTCTTCACCGGCCATTAGCCCTGCACTTATTAAATCTTTTACACGTTTGGCCATCAGTGTCGAAGTAAGAGCCATATTCACTGAATTAACACGAATACCGTAAGGCGCATAATCAATAGCGGCGTTTCTGGTCAGGCCGGTTACGGCGTGCTTGCTGGCTGCATATGCCGGATTTAATGGTATACCGATGATAGCAGCATTGGAACCGATATTTACGATTGCCCCCCCTCTACCTTGAACCAACATCTGGCGCAACTCGGCACGTAAAGACTTAAATACCCCTTGAGTGTTTACCGCCAAAACCGCATCAAAATATTCGTCCGTAGCGCTGTGAATAGGGCTAGGTAAGAGTGACCTTTGTTTTTTATAGTCCAAGGTTTCCCCGGAATAGAGTCCGTCAAAAACACCGGCGGCATTAATCGCAAGGTCGATCCTGCCAAATTCCTTCACTGTTTTTGTTACCATACGATTGCAATCAGCGGTCTTGCGCACATCGGTCTGAACAAAAATAGCCTTACCGCCTCCTTTATTAATCATATCTCTAACTTCTTTTCCTTCCTTGGGAAGCCAGTCCGCAATAACAACATTGGCCCCTTCACGGGCGGCACGGATAGCTGCCGCGCGCCCCATACCTCGAGCACCGCCAGTAATGAGAATTGTCTTTCCTTTAAAGCGATTCGGGATAAAATAATCCGGATTAACCGGCAGAATATCAACACGGGCTGGCGTAGCGGTTTTAACTGCTCCTTGAGCATCGTTCTTTTCAGGGGCTATCGACTTCGGATCAGACGCTTGAACTATTGCTACATTTGCTACTGTCAACATGGCGACCATTAACACTGCTATCATTTTATTTTGCATAATACGAACTCCTTTCTGTAGGTAACTTAGCAGGTATTGATAATTACTTCGTATTTAAAATACGCTTTTTCATCACCAGAGTATAGCTATGCCCCCCAATGCCCTTAATCTTTATGGGAATGCGGTCTGCATCCTGGCTAATCCAAATCTCAAACTTATGCGGCTGACTGGTAAAATGGTAGGCCTTAAATTTACCCGCCGGTACTGTAATCTCGTCAAGAGAAACTAAAGAAATTTTAAAAGTATCCGGAAAGCGGCTCTCCAGAGACCACCCCACTCCCAGGGTAGGCGTGGCACGCAGACTAAAGGGAAGCAGGATAGCGTTATGAATTGGGTCATTGGCTTTGAAATGATATTCTTTAACCTCTTTATTACCCACGTACTTTTTGATAACAAGGGAGGATTCCTTAGAATTATATTCTTCAACTAAATATTCTTTTCTAAAAAGGAACGCCACGTATCGCTCTACCCTCAAAGGCAAGAGTGTCTCGGGATCACAATAAATTTTTTCTAAATCACTGAAGCCCACAACCTTAGTCTTGAAGGTGACTAGTTTTACTTTTTTACCTTCAAACTCAACTATCCCTAAGTCGTTATACTCCGCAATTCCCAAAGGAGAGATTTCGTAGATAATTCTTTCGCCACTGTAATCAGCCTCGGCAACCAGTGGGAACTGATCAACTAAGATTGACGAAAACATAAGTATTATGCAAAATGTTATTTTAAGTCGCGTCATCTCGATCGTGCGTTTGAAATGCTAGTATGTTTTTTCTTCGTCTCATTACCAACCAAAACGTCAGGAGGTAAAAAATTACCGCTAGCGCCAAGCCTAAAAATAAGCTGCCGATAAATAAAGGAAAATAAAAATTCAGCAAGGTTTTGTAAGAAAAGTGTTTAAAGGTTTGCCATTGAAGTGGCGGATACTTATTGCCAAAAATCAATCTTCCTATATTATACCCTGCCCAGGTGATAAAAGGAAAGGTAATAGTGGTGGAGATGTTGGTACCTAAGAGAATTGCAATTTTATTCACGCGCCTGATTAATAGCGCTGCGCTGATAACCATGATAGTGTGGAAACCATATAAGGGCGTAATGGCAATAAATACCCCGATGGCTATACCCAGGGCTATCTCGCGGGGCGAATTATTAAGCTTAAAAACCTTAAGAATGCGCTCTTTTAAGTTAACCTTGGCGCCATCCATAGAATTAAAATTGTTTACCGAAGAGATAAAAATTAACCTCTTTGCCCAGATAGGGCTTGAAATAACTTCTTTTGCCTTGGAAAATAATGGTATACCCCATTTTGACAAAGAAATTTTTTGCGCCTTCTGAAAACGTTCCGAAATGCACTCCCTCTACCCGCTGGCTTTTTAAGTAGGCCTCAAAAGCCTCCATAAGGCTCTCTCCGACACCCTGCCCCCGGTATCCCGAATCAATATTGATATGCAGCATAGCGGGAAACTGTTTTGAAAAATCTGGCGTGAAGAACTCTTTTTTAAGTGCGCTCTTTAAACAATAAAAGAGGAACTTCAGATTAACTGTCTTCCAAAAAATCCCCTTAAGCAAGGCCTTCCCTGCCAACTGAGGAAAAATGTTTTTACTGCTCACCCGCTCCATGGCGGAAATATCCTTGGTGCCGATAAGGTATCCGACCACTCGGTTTTTGGCAACGGCAACAAAACAGGATTGCGGCTCATAATCAGTATAATATAAAGTAAGAGCATCGGCCAGAATCTCATCGTCTGAAAAAACTGCTCTTCGCTCCAACTCCCAAAAGGCAGTCTCGCAACTAATGCGACGCAAATCTTCTCTGTCTTGATGAAGAAACTTTCTGATACTTACCAAGCCATGTGTATCCATCGCACAAACTTAAAAACCTTCGCTGTCTCACGAAGGCCTGCCCCTCTCTAAAATGGTTGCCCCCTGTGGATTCGAACCACAATTAACTGGTCCAGAGCCAGTCGTGCTACCATTGCACTAGAGGGCAAATCTATTAATAGCTCCTAAAGCTACAAAAGAGCATCTCTACCTTGGACTTAAACTCAAAAATAATTATATACGATTTTTCGAGGCTGTAAAGAAGGATTTACGGCTGGGGCTGACTAGGAGAGAAAAATTTTATTGGTTTCTCCAAAATCCAACCCGCCCTGCCAGAGATTAGAAGATATCCGTTGGCACCAGGCTACCCGGGCTTTACGAGTGACGGGCTGGTTGAATAAATAAGAAACGCCGATAATAATGTTTAACTTCTCATTAGGCCGCAGGGCAGAAGAAGTCACCACGCCAGCGCCACGACAGGAGATATCTTTTAATATTGACGACTCCTCTATGCCATTTTCGCCGATTAAGGTAGCGGAACCGTCCAACTGGTATCTGCTATAGGTCCTCTTGGTCATTGATGCCAGGTCATATATTTGCATATTAAATTTTATGTTTACAACGGCTTAAAAAATAAAAAAGCAATCTTTCTTTTTCCTGAAGATTGCTTTGAAAAATTTTAACCCGATAAAATAACACCAGCCACTCCCTTTTTTGTCTTTTGTGGCTGGTATATTGATTATAATATTAACTTTAGAAAAGTCAAGCGAAAATTTTACTGTTTAGTTTAATTCTAACTCATTGAAAATAATTAGGTTATGATTAATTAAGGTTTTGTTAATTATTTTTAATAACCTAGAGGGCAGAGATTACCAAAGTTCGTCTCTTATCTCTTGATCTAATTTTTGGGCATTTTCGTAATCTTTCTTTGCCCCTTTAGCCGTTTCGCAGCCCGCCAAGAACAAGACACAAGCTAATAAGATAACTAAAAGGCTTCTCTTGAGCATACACTAACCCTCCTTCCTGTAAATACTTAAAAGGCTTTAAGCAGGCGCTCCTTAGTACGCTGCCTGCCTAAATAATAAATTACCTCAAATAATCCCGGACCAACAGTTTTGCCGGTCAGCGCCACCCGGATAGGATGTATCAACTCTTTGGATTTTAGGCCCAGTTCTTCCACCAGCTTGCGGAAAACCTCTTCAATCGTCACGATATCAAACTTTTCCAAAGACTCCAAGCGCGCGCTAAAAAGCTGAAATTCCCTGGAGAGGTCCTTTTTTAAAAACTTTTCCCGGATAGCGGACTCAACTTGAATCTCTTTTAAAAAGAAGAAATCCGCCCAATCTACAAAATCGTTAATGGTGGTGATGCGTTCTTGGAATAATTTTACCAGAGAAACCAGATATATTCTATCAAAATTATCTTTTTCAATATAACCCTTTTCTACTAATAAAGGGATAATGATGTCAGAGAGTTTTTCCGAATTCTCTTTCTTAAGATACTGATTATTCATCCAGTTAAGCTTAGGCAAATCAAAGGTAGCTGCGGTTTTATTGACGCCGCTGATATCAAAAAGCTTGATTGCTTCCCGGATATCGATCAGCTCACGGTTTTCTCCTGGAGACCAACTCAGCAATAAAAGGTAGTTTACCAGAGCCTCTGGCAGATAGCCCATGCGCCGGTAATCACTGATGGCGGTAGCTCCGGTCCTCTTGGACAGCCTACCTCCGGTCATACCCATAATCAGTGGTAGGTGTGCAAAATAAGGCGCCTTAAAACCCAAGGCCCCATACATCAGGATCTGTTTGGGAGTATTAGAAATATGGTCTTCGCCGCGGATGACGTGAGTAATATCCATCAAGGCGTCATCTACTACGCAGGCAAAATTATAGGTAGGGGTACCATCGGACTTGATTAAAACCTGGTCCTTGATGGTGGCAGCGTCAAACTCAATCTCCCCGCGAATTAAATCATGGACCTTGATCGACTGGGGGTTAATCTTAAAAATAATGGCCTTGCCTTTACCGGGGGTACTTTCTAAATAAGCCTTACCCTCCTTTAATAATCTTTGGGCGTGCTGGCAATAAAGATCAGAACGCTGGCTCTGGTAATAAACCCCATCCCAGTCAAAACCCAGCCATTTCAGGCTATTTAAAATCTCATCTACATATTCCTGCTTAGAGCGTAATTTATCCGTATCTTCAATGCGCAGGATAAACTCTCCCCCCTTGGCTTTAGCATAAAGCCAGTTAAATAAGGCGGTGCGGGCACCTCCAATATGTAAGTAGCCGGTAGGGCTGGGCGCAAATCTTACTTTAAGCATTTTTTACTAACTCCATGCCGCGATATAAAGCCTGTTTGTTAATTTCAAGAAGGTCCTTTTTATGCTGTGGAGCCATACGCCGCATCACTGCGATAACCTTATCCGGATTAATAACTTTAGTCTCTGCTGTATAAGAACCCAAAGCCACCACATTGGCAACTTTGATATTGCCTAACTCCAGGGCTACGCCGGTAAAAGGAAACTTTAAAATCCGGAGGTTTTTGTCAGTAATCTCACTTTCGGCTAAGGACCTGTTAACCAATAACAGCCCTTTCTTTTTAAGGCGACTTTTAAATTTTACCAAAGATGGCTCATTCATAACAATCAGGGTATCGGCCTTATCAACAAAAGGAGAGCCAATCTTTTGATCAGATACTACTATCATACAAGAGGCGGTTCCGCCGCGTACCTCCGGGCCGTAAGTGGGCAGCCAAGTAACTTCCTTACCGCCCTCCATGGCCGCCTCGGTTAAAATTTTTCCTAGAAGCATAATCCCCTGGCCGCCGGCTCCAGCAATAATAATCTTTTCCAGCATTATTTTATCCTTCCTAAAGGAAAGGTTCCCACCATCACCTCTTTAATCCACTGCATAGCCTGATGCGCCGGCATCTCCCAGTAGGTCGGGCAAGGAGAGAGTATTTCTACCAGCGAAAAGCCTACGCCCTCAATTTGGTTCTGGAAGGCTTGTTTTACGGCACGTTTAGCCTTATGTACCTCCTGCGGTGAATATAAAGTTACCCGCTCCACATATTTTACTGCCGGTAGCTGCGCTAATAATTCCGAAATCTTTAAGGGGTGACCCTCTAAGGAGGAATTTCTTCCTTGGGGAGTGGTAGCGGTTTTCTGAGTCAAAAGGGTAGTAGGCGCCATCTGCCCGCCGGTCATACCATAAACAGCGTTATTGATAAAAACTACCGTAAGATTCTCTCCGCGATTGGCGGCATGAATGGTCTCGTTAGTGCCGATGGCGGCTAAATCTCCATCGCCCTGATAAGTAAAAACAATGTTGTGAGGCTTAAGGCGCTTAATAGCAGTAGCCACTGCCAGGGCCCGGCCATGCGCCGCCTCAGAGCAATCAAAGTGCCAGTAATCATAGGCTATTACCGCGCAACCTACCGGTGCTACGCCAATTACTTTCTCCCGAATACCCAACTCATCCACCGCCTCAGCAATCAAGCGGTGGGCAATGCCGTGGCCGCACCCCGCACAGTAATGGGTATGCACCTGGCGTAAAGACTCAGGATGGCTGTATATTTTAGTCATGGGCTTTAAGCATAGAGTTTATCTTACGCACAATTTCTTCCTCGCTGGGGATCCCGCCGCCGGAACGACCCAAGAAATCTACCTTAAGTCTTCCTTCAATTGCCAGGCGGACATCTTCCAGCATCTGGCCGCAGGACATCTCAACAGCCAATATTTTAATTTTTTGCTTACGCTTCTTTAAACGCTCGAAGACCCGGACAGGAAAGGGCCAGAGGCTGATGGGACGGATTAAGCCGATTCTTTTATCTTTTAAGACTGGACTGTCCAAGGCCGCCCGGACAATCCTGGCCATGGTGCCGTAAGCCACTAAAACTATTCTGGCATCCTTTAGATTATACGTTTCGCAGCACTGTTCCTTACGGCGAATCTCTTGATATTTTTTCTGTAGGAAAATATTGAACCTTTCTAAGTCACCCTCTTTTAAATAAAAAGACTTTACTACATTTGGCTGTCTATTTTTACATCCGCCAAGCGCCCAGGGCTTAGAATAAGTTTTGACGCCGGATTTAAGTTGAGGGTCAATACGCACCGGCTCCATCATCTGACCCAGCATCCCGTCACTTAAGATGATTACCGGAATGCGGTATTTATCAGCCAGGTCAAATGCACTAAACATCAGCTCATAAGATTCCTGGACTGAAGCGGGGGCCAAAACAATACAATGATAATCACCGTGGCCCCCGCCGCGAGTGGCCTGGAAATAATCAGATTGCGCCGGAGCAATATTGCCCAGGCCCGGTCCTCCGCGCATAACATTTACGATTACCGCCGGCAGCTCGGCCCCGGCGATATAAGAAATTCCTTCCTGCTTCAGGCTGATCCCGGGGCTGGAAGACGAGGTCATCGAGCGCGCTCCAGTGGCTGAAGCACCAAAAACCATGTTAATCGCTGCCAACTCTGACTCCGCCTGGATAAAACAACCACCGGCTAGAGGCATATTTTCTGCCATATAGGCAATAAGTTCATTCTGGGGAGTAATGGGATAGCCCGCATAAAAGCGGCAACCGGCCTGAATCGCCCCTTCAGCAATCGCTTCGTTACCAGTAATTAATAGTTTATCTTTAGGCATTTATTTTTCTACCTCAATACAACAATCCGGACAGATCACCGCACACATCGCACAGCCCAAGCACTCATTGTTATCTTTAAATTTAACCGGGTTAATCCCGCGGCGGTTGAGTTTTTTATCCGGCTGGATTAAACCCTTAGGGCAAAAAACCACACACAAAAGGCAACCCTTGCACTTCTCGCGGTTAATGAAAATCTTAGCCATTTTTTAGGGCTTCCTTAATGCGACTAGCGATCCCCTCGCTGGTCAGGCCGTAGCGCGCCAATAGAATATCCCGCCTGCCGTGAGGTATAAATTCACTAGGTAATCCGAATTTTACCACCGGACTATTTAAGACTTCTGCTACCGCACTGCCAAAACCGGCGTCTAAAACCCCTTCTTCGACGGTAAAGACAAGCTTTATTTTAGCACTAATCTCTTTAAATAAAGCGCTATCTAGCGGCTTGACAAAACGGCTATTAATCAATGTACCACTGTATCCCGCTTTTGCCAAGAGCTCTATCGCCTCAAGCGCCACCGCTACCATGCTGCCCAGGGCGATAATGACAAAATCATCTCCTCTTTTTAAAACTTCTGCCCGGCCTAACTCCAGGGCCACAGCAGCAATATTACAATCCGGAGGGTTTCCCCGGGGATACCTGATGGCTACCGGCTTATGCAACTTAATTGCGAATTCTAACATCGCTTCTAATTCCCGGGCATCCCGAGGCGCCATCAGCGTTAAGTTGGGAATAGGCCTTAAGTAGGCGATATCAAAAATACCTTGATGGGTCGCGCCGTCTTCTCCAACGATACCGGAGCGGTCTAAGGCGAAAACTACCGCTAAATCCTGCAGGGCCACGCTCTCTAAAACCTGGTCATAGGCACGCTGCAAAAAGGTAGAGTATATTGCTACGACGGGCTTCAGCCCCTGTCGGGCTAAGCCGGCGGCGAAACAGACTGCGTGGGCTTCGGCAATCCCCACATCAAAGAAGCGCCCGGGATAGCGGTCGCGAAACTGACAAAGGCCGGTGCCCTCCGGCATGGCAGCAGTAACAGCGACGATATCTTTATCCCGAGAGGCTAAATCTACTAATTTGTTACTGAAGACCTCGGTATAGCTGAGCGAATCCTTCTCTTTTGTCCAGGCAGCACCACTGACAATGTCAAAAGGCCCTAACCCATGAAATCTTACCGGATCATTTTCTGCCGCGGCATAGCCTTTGCCTTTTTTGGTGACCACGTGCAAAAGAATGGGCCCTTTGATAGTAAGGATATTTTTGAGAGTAGAAACTAAGAGAAATATGTTGTGGCCGTCGAACGGACCGAAATAACGAAAACCTAATTCTTCAAAGAGCATCCCCGGGATGAATAAGCCTTTCAAGCCTTCTTCAAACTTATTGGCTAATTTCAGGATCCGCTCGCCCCGGCCGGGCAGGCGCGACTTTACAAAATTTTCCAGCGACTGCCGAAAACGGTTGTAGACCGGCAAAGATATTAATCTGTTTAAATAGGTACTGATCGCGCCTACGTTAGGGGCGATACTGAGCTCATTAGTGTTTAATACTACCAGGAGGTCTTTTTTAAGGTGCCCTGCGTTGTTTAACCCCTCAAAACACAGGCCGCCGCTTAAAGACCCGTCTCCGATTACTGCTACAACCTTAAAATATTCCTCGGCAGTAAAATAATCTTTACTACAGGCCAGGCCCAGCGCCAGGGAAACCGCAGTAGAGCTATGGCCGGTAGTAAAAACATCATAGTCGGATTCATTCTTAGAAGGAAACCCGCTTACCCCCTGGTATTGACGCAAAGAATCAAAATCTTTATTCCTGCCGGTCAAAATCTTGTGGGCATAGGACTGATGGCCCACGTCCCAGATAATCTTATCGCGCGGAGAATCTAAACAATAATGTAGCGCCAGAGTCAGCTCTACGGTGCCAAGGCTGGAGGCAAGATGACCGCCGGTTTTACTAACCACCTCGACCATCCTTTGCCTGATCTCGCCAGCTAAAATATTGAGCTGCTCAAAGGTAAAATTTTTGATATCTTTGGGAGACCTGATTCTTTCTAAAAACACTTATTCTCTCTCTACCTTAGTTTCATCCAGGGGTTTTAATTCAAACTCCCCTTTTTTGTTTTTGGCGAGCAGATCGATTTTTTTCTTGGCACTCTCCAGGCGCACCGCACACAGCCGCGCTAATTCAATCCCGTCCTGATATTTTTTAAGTGCCTCGTCCAGCGATAAATCTCCGTTCTCCAAATCCCCAACAATCTTTTCCAGTTTTTTCAACGAATCCTCAAACTTAATTTCAGCCATTTTTAATCTCCGTTATCTGACTTATCAACTCTCCCTTATGCAACCGGGTTTTAATACTATCCCCCGGCTTTAATGTTAAACTATCCTTAATAATCACCCCCTGCGGCATCTTAAAGGTAATGCTGTAGCCGCGGTTTAAAATACTTAACGGACTAAGGCTTCCTAATTTCTCTAGGGTGGCCCCCAGGTGTGCCTGCCGCAATGCTAGAAAGTGTTCCATCCGCAATAAAGCTTGTCGGGTGAGATCCAGCATCTGCTTCTGATATTCTGCTATACGCACCGCAGGATTCAAAAGCGCGAGCTTCTTTTGAGCGGTGGCAAAAATATTGAAATTGAATTTAAAGGCATTTACCACGCCCAGCTGCAGGCGATAGAATAGGCCGGTTAAAGATTCTTGACAGGATGAGTTTATTTCCAGGAATGACCGGGCCAAATCCGCGATTAATCCTGCTAGCCTCTCTTTTAAATCTTCCTTTTTAGGAGTTACCAACTCTGCCGCTACCGATGGGGTAGCAGCGCGCATATCCGCCACCATGTCCGCAATAGTCCAGTCCTTTTCGTGACCTACCGCCGAGATTACCGGAATGCGGGAATTATAGATGGCACGGGCTACGATCTCCTCATTAAAGGCCCAGAGATCTTCCATGCTACCTCCACCGCGGCCCACAATCATCACCTCAATACGCTCCGAGACAGGTAAGCCATCATTAAAAATATTGAAATCATAAATCGCCTGGGCCAGCTCTTCTTTGGCGCCATCGCCCTGCACTTGCACCGGCTTAATAATAACATGCAAGTCGCTAAACCTACGGTCTAAGACTTTTAAAATATCCCTTATCGCAGCTCCGGAGAGCGAAGTTACTACACCCACCCGCCGGGGTAAATAAGGCAGGGGCTTCTTGTGTTCGCTGGCAAAAAGCCCTTCTTTAGCCAGTTTTTCTTTTAATTGCTCCAGCGCCAGCTGCAGGCTGCCGATGCCTTTAGGCTCGATGCGCTCTACGATCAATTGGTATTGGCTACGCGGCAAATAAGCATTGATCCTACCAAAACAAATTACTTTCAGTCCATCTTCAATCTTAAATTTTACCTGGCGGGTATTCGGCATAAACATCGCAGCCAGAAGTAAGGCATTTTCATCCTTTAAAGAAAAATAAAAATGCCCGGAGGTGTGGGCCTTAAAATTAGAAATCTCTGCCTCTACCCAGACTTCCGGGAAACTATTTTCTAGAATAAGCTTAATATTCTGAGTAATTTCGGAAACCGTATAAATATGCTTCCCTTTGGCAGGGTCCACTGTTGCAGGGCTAAAAAGATCTGGGCTATGTTGATCGCGATAAGGCATGGTTGTTAGTTTTTACCGGCGCTAGTTTCGGGTTCGGGCTTGGCAATAGTTAGAATGTCGGAGACAGTAACGTTGGCTTCACTTTTTGACGAAGCTGTCAGATTCGTCTCTTGCAGCAGGACAGCAGGAAGAGAATGGATTTGCTCTGGTCTAGCAGTCTCTTCGGATTTTTTCTGCAAAACTATTTCCACTGCCGAATAAGGACTCATAGTTAGGGATTCCTGGTAAGTATCTAAAACACTGATTTCTTTTTCTTCAACGGGAAGAAATCTATTGGCGTGTCTGATAGATGCATCGATGAGATATTTCTGATAAACATAGGTACCTTTTAAACCCTTAAGATTCAATTTTAGGGTGCGCCCGGTAGTTTTTAGTTTGGCAATACGCTCATTCAATTCCTGTAACTGGTTTAAAAAACCTTTAACTTTCGGGGTAGTACGCAGGCTATTAATATCCGACTCCTTACGTAATAGTTTATCTAAACGCCCAGACCTAACCAGACCTAAAATAATTTCTTGTTCGCGCTTACTAAAGGTGGCGATAGTGCGAGAAATAAGACTGGTAACAGCATAGGGGTCAATATAATTATAGGCTAGGATATTAATTTGGTCCTTGGATTTGGCAGCAATTACATTAATATAATCATCGTTTATCTTGGGTCCGGCGCTAAAAAGCTCGCCACCCAGAAGCGCTAACATTCGAAACGCTAAATAGCTGGTTTTAGCAGCGCCTTTATAATCCGAGGACTCCGGATCAAACCAGAAGATTCCGACGTTACGCACCACCTTTTCTTTATTGTTATCGAAATCTTCCAGGCAAAAATAAGTCTGATAATCTATACCTGCCTCATACATGTTTTTCAGGCGACTGAAAATATAACTGGAAGAGATGTGGGAGGACTGTGCCCGCTCCGGAAGGATATTAGCGCTGCTGTCATAATTCCACTCGCTAACTAATAACGGAAGCCCGCGCGGAAAATGAAAATAAGTTAGCCATTCCCGAATCAACTCAATACTTCCTTTCTGATAAATCGTAGCTTCCCGGTCAGCCTGGGCATCAGTAGTATAGCTGTGCCAACTGATAAAGTCTAGCGGCAGGCGGTGCCTAAAACAGTAGCGGATAAGATCATAGACCAGGCTTCTTTCCGGAGTAAGAATATTGTTGCCGTCGGCATCCTGAAACCACCAGCTGGTACTCGGTCCCCCGACGGGAATATGAATTTTAGCTTCCACTTCTAATTCCAGGGCCGCTTCGGCAATTACGCGGTAGATATTGAGATATTCTTGCCGACGGCCTAAAAAGAAATCATCTAGGTCCGGCGCGCTCCAGACCTCATACCAGATATTATATTTCTTATTACAGCTTAAATTGCGCATATGCCCCTTAACCAGCGCCTTAAAAGACTTTAGGTCCCGCGGACTGCTTTTTTTATCTAGGACCCGGCCTAGTCCCGGAGGAGTACTGAAAATATTAAGGATCACGGTTCCGCCGGCATCGCTTACCTTCTTAATCACAGACTCATAATTATTCAAAAGATTCTGGTGCTGCTCTTTATCCTTGTTGAGTTGGTCGATTTCCCAAAGGTTATACTGCAGCCGGTAGATTCCGCGAAATCCAATATCATTGCCCCAAGTTTCCAAAACCTTAGCACTAGCCAATCCCTGCGGCCAGCCAGCTTTACGATGATAACCTCGTCCGCTTAAATCTATATTGGGACTAAATATTTTGGGGGTGGCCACGGTGGCAGAGGCAATATCAAGACTATATTCCAATTCCTCCTGGGCCAATACCGGCTGTGCGCTTAAAGAAAAAGTCAAAATCAGGAAAAGAAGAATAATGCGGGTGATTTTTTTAATCTTTAAATGCTGCATCTTTAAAGTTTCTGCTGGATGCGGGTGATAGTCTTGGCCTTGCCGCTATTTTCATCGATATCCAGCAGCACGCCGTGCAGCTGGATATTATCCTGGGCCACCTCAAACCTTACCGGCACGCAACTTAAGAACCTCTCCAGGACATCTTGGACTTTTCTGCCGATCACTGAATCGCAGGGGCCGCTCATGCCGGCATCGGTAATATAGGCGGTGCCCTTGGGCAGTATTTTTTCATCCGCCGTCTGAACGTGAGTGTGGGTACCCAACACCGCCGAAACTCGACCATCAAGATACCAGCCCAGCGCGACCTTCTCCGAAGTAGCCTCGGCATGGATATCCACGATAATTATTTTGGTGTTCTGGACTAACTCTGCGGCTGCTTCGGCTGCAGTGCGGAAAGGGCATTCCAGGGCTTCCATAAAAACCCGGCCCTGCACATTAATTACCCCGACCTTGCTGCCATTTTGAGCGTTAAAAACCGCCGCCCCCCGGCCGGGTGCGCCGAGAGGAAAATTCAGAGGCCGTAAAATTCGCTCTTCTTGCTGGATAATCTCAAAAATTTCGCGCTTCTTCCAGATGTGATCACCGGAGGTAAGCACATCGATTCCGGAGTGAAAAAGTTCTTCTGCGACTTGCGGAGTAATTCCTGAGCCGCCGGCAGCATTCTCGGCATTGGCAATCACAAAACCTAAACCATGCTCCTTTTTAAGCTGAGGCACCAGTTTAGTTACCGCCTCCCTGCCGGGGCTACCTACAATATCACCAATAAACAATATTTTCATCGTTCATTTATTTTGCGTATTCGATGGCCCGGGTCTCGCGGATAACCGTGACCTTGATCTGACCGGGATATTCCATCCCTTCCTCAATCTTCTTGCGGATTTCGCGGGCCAAGTTAATGGCGTCGCTATCCGAGATTTTCTCTGGTTGTACAATTACGCGTATTTCGCGCCCGGCCTGGATGGCATAGGATTTCTCTACCCCCTTGATGAGGTTAGCAATAGACTCCAGCTTTTCCAGCCTCTTAATATAAGTTTCTAAGGTTTCGCGCCGGGCCCCGGGACGGGCGGCGCTGATAGCATCTGCCGCTACTGCTAAAACCGCATAGAGGCTCTTGGGTTCGATTTCTTCGTGATGAGCCTCAATGGCTAAAATTACCTCTGCGGACTCATTATATTTTTTCGCCAGGTCTGCGCCAATCTTAGCGTGGGTACCTTCAACCTGATGATCAATGGCCTTGCCGATATCATGCAGAAGGCCGATGCGCCGGGCGAGCTTAAAATCCAAGCCCAACTCTGAAGCCATCACTCCTAACAAAAAAGAAACTTCCTTGGAATGCTGCAGGGCGTTCTGGCCAAAACTGGTGCGGTATTTTAGGCGGCCGAGGAGCTTTACCAATTCCGGATGGAGACTGGCAATGCCCGCCTCTAACACGGTATGCTCTCCTTCCTCGCGGATTTTATCGTCAATCTCCTTCTTGGATTTCTCCACTACCTCTTCAATCCTGCCGGGATGGATACGCCCGTCAGAAATAAGTTTACTCAGGGCTGCCCGCGCTACCTCGCGCCGTACAGTATCAAAACAGGAAAGCGTCACCGCCCCAGGAGTATCATCGATAATAACATCCACCCCGGTAGCCATCTCAAAGGCCCGGATGTTACGACCTTCCCTGCCGATTACTCGTCCTTTCATCTCGTCGCTGGGCAGGCTTACTACGCTCACCGTGGACTCTACCGAATGATCAGCAGCGCACCTCTGGATCGCCAGACTAATCACCTCCCTGGCCTTCTTATCTGAAACGCTCTTTAACTCTTCTTCCTGGCGCTTGATAAAAATCGCCTTCTCATTATTGATTTCTTCGCTCAGGCGGTTTAAGAGAATTTGCTTGGCCTCTTCTGCGGATAAAGAAGAAATCTTCTGCAATCTCTCCTTTTCCTCATTGATAAGCTGCTGCAGCTGGGTATCCTTAGCCTTTAAGGCTTCTTCCTGCTTTTTGTTATTCTCGTGTTTGGCCTCTAGTTCTTTTTCTTTCTTTTCTAGAAGATCCAGGCGCCGGTCAATATTCTCTTCCTTCTGCGCCAGCCTTTTTTCCATGTTGGCAATCTCTTGGCGTCTATCTTGGGTAGAGCGCTCAAATTCCTGACGCAGCTTATAAAGCTGATCTTTGGCCTCTAATTCCACCTCGCGGTGGCGGTCCTGGGCTTCTTTCTTGGCCTGTTCCAGAATTTGCTTGGCCTGAGCCTCGGCATCCTTAATTTTCCTCTCCGCGACGTATCTGCGTAAAAGATACCCTCCACAGAGGCCAATCAAAGCAAGTGCAATAAATAATATAATGTTAAGCATGGTATTTTGAAAACCTCCTTTACTTATACAAGCGCGCTAAAAGCTGTGTGGCTTCTTTATTGCGGTGATGTAGTAATGCGGAAGTTACGCGAAGAGAACCCGACCTACCTTGATATCTTCGCTGGTGGCGGGGACAGAAGGCAAAACTTGAAAATCAAAGGCCAGGCCCATGGTAACTGTCTTAGCGCCAAGGCGGTTTAAGAAACGGTCATAATAACCTTTGCCGCGGCCAAGACGGTTACCTTGTTTATCAAACGCCACACCTGGCACTATTACAAGTTCTAGGTCTTTTAATTTTATAGGTTTCTGGGGCCGGGGCTCCTGAATGCCATAAGGCCCTTTAATCAATCTTGTATTAATCTTTAACCTACAAGGATTGATCTGCCTACTTTGATTACAAGCCGGAACTACCACTTGTTTGCCTTGCTCTCTCGCCCTAATAATCATCTCGTTGGTGTCAACCTCGCCATCAAACGCAATATAAAACATCACCGTTTTTGCCTTTTTAAAGGCTGCGGTTCTGAAAAGCTTTTCTCTGATAATCCTGCTTTTTCGCTTGCGCTGGTCCTCCTTTTGTGTTTTTAACCTCACTAAAATTTTATTGCGAAGTTGGGCTTTTGTCAACATCTTTACTTTAAAATAATCTTAACTCTCCGAGGCATTGCCTAAGACCATTTTACGAGGCCTCAGGTTATTTTTATAATCTTTGGGTGGCTGGATCTCTTTGATCTTACCGAGCTTGTTTCTCTTTTCCAGTTCCTGATAAATTAAAACCCAGGCACAGTCCCTGTCTTTGTCCACCTCGCACTTACCTTTATTCATTCCTCCGCAGGGGCCGTTCAACAATCCTTTAGCGCAGAGGGTGATTGGGCAGATCCCTAAGGTAATACCTAAAACACATTCTCCGCACATAGAGCATTTCTCGTAAAAATTTCCCTGGGCATCGGTAATTGCGCCAAAAAGGGTATCGCAGCCCGGCAGTACCGCTAGGCTTAACCGGTCATTATCCTTAATAGACTGCACCCCTAACCCGCAGCTTAAAACCAGGATGGCTTCGGTTCCGCGTAAAGCCCCAACACTCTTGGCGAGCTCAATCTTAGCCTGGGCCGCAATACAGGGCGCCAGAGGCACACAGCTACCTGTTATCTCCTTACCGCTTGCCTCCAGCGCATCCCTCAAGGCTAAGACTTCATTCTTACCGCCGCTTTTGGAAGTAGTGGCGCATTCTCCGCAACCCACCAGAAAAATCTTCTGATAATCTTTTAATAGCTCTAATATCTGGTTTAAGGTCTTCTGTTTAGTAACAATCATTTCTCCGACCTCCTTAGCTCTTCTAGGCGTTTTTTGATTTTAGCTTCATAACCGATATCCGTGGGTTCGTAATATCGCACTTTTTTAGGGGTATATTTTTGTTTCACGTAATGGTCCTGGTAATCATGGGCATATTTATAGCCCTTACCATGGCCTAATTTTTGGGCTCCGCGGTAAGAGGCATCTTTTAAGTGGTTAGGGACCTCCTGTAATTTTTCTTTTTCAATGTCGCTATAGGCCTTCTCAATTGCTAGATAGGAAGCGTTGGACTTGGGTGCCGTGGCAACGTAGATTACGCTCTGGGCTAGGGGAATGCGCGCTTCAGGCATCCCTACGAATTCCGCAACCTCTAAGGCGGCGTTAGCTAAAACTAACGCCAACGGATCAGCATTGCCCACATCTTCGGCTGCCAGGATACAGACGCGCCGGGCGATAAAACGGGGGTCTTCCCCGGCATAAAGCATCTTTGCCATCCAATACAAGGCAGCGTCAGGATCGGAGCCGCGCATGGATTTAATAAAAGCCGAGGCCGTGTCATAATGGCCATCCTCATCACGGTCATAGAGCACCGCTTTTTTCTGGATAGATTCTGCAGCTACACTAAGAGTAAATTCCACCGCCCCGTTTTTGGATTTAGGAGTAGTGAGCACCCCCAGCTCCAGGGCGCCTAAGGCCCGACGGGCATCTCCACCTGAGGCCTTGGCTAAAAACCCTAAGGCTTTTTTGTCCGGCCTTACTTTTAGTTCTCCTAAGCCACGCGTTTTATCTTTTAAGGCCCGGTTCAATATTAAAATGATGTCCGCCTCGCTTAAGGGCTTAAGCTCAAAAACTACTGAGCGTGATAATAACGGAGAAACGATATAGAAAAAAGGGTTGTGCACGGTGGCGCCGACAAGAACAGGATTGCCTTCTTCTATATCCGGCATCAGCACATCCTGCTGGGCCTTGTTAAAACGATGGATCTCGTCGATAAAAAGGATAGTTCTTCTTTGCTGACTGAGCCTTTTATGTTTGGCCTGGGCAATAATTTTACGTAATTCCTCAACATTGGAGGTGGTGGCATTAATGACGGCATAGTAGGACTTGGTGGCATTGGCGATACAGCGGGCCAAGGAGGTCTTCCCAGAACCGGGAGGCCCGTAGAGAATAATGGAGCTCAGACGGTCTGCCTCAATAGTACGGCGCAAGAGCCTGCCGCGGCCCAAAATATGTTCCTGGCCGACAAAATCTTCCAGGGTAACCGGACGCATCCTGACTGCTAAAGGCAAGTTTTTGGAGTCGGTTTTATTTTCAAACAAATCTAGATGAGAATTATTTTCCATGTAGGGCTTTTAGCAGGCAAAAAAAATCCCCGCCCTGTGCCGTTGGAAGGTGATAGTCTGAACCATTTTGGTTTCAGGTGGGTGCTCTCTCCTTGAACGCTCGCGCCCCAGGAAGTATAAGCCCCCTTATGTTGGTGTTGGTTCAACAATTATCAGTGTCCCAACGTGCACGGCAGGGATATTTAAAAGAACGTTGTATTTTCAAAACAAGTATAGCACATTTTAAAAGATAATTCAAATTCTAAAACCCCTACCTTAATTTTACCGCAAACTTTTCCTCTAGGCCTCGACAGATTGCAGCATGTAATGGACTAACCTCTTCTTCGATGAGGGTGCGCCGGGTGGAATGGTAAAAACAGGAAATAGTCAGGCCTTTGTAGCCCGGCGGAATCTGTTTACCCTGATAATAATCGACAATGTTGACCCGCTCTAACAAGTCAGTGGCATACTGTTTGATAGCTGCCAATAAATCTTCAGCTAGAATGTCCGCTTTTAAAATTAGACTGATATCCCTGAAAATTCCGGGGTAAACCGGCAGGGGGCTAAAATGCCTGGTCAGGTTAAGCTGGCTTAAAATCTCCTCTAAATTCAATTGAGCTACCGCCACCTCCTTGTTCTTAATATCAAATCTTTCCAGGGCGCCTCTGGCGAGCTGTAAAAATTCCCCTATCTTTTTTGCTCCGAGGAAAACTTCTATATTATTGTTGCCGCTGGTCCTAAAGCGGTAATTCTCGATGCCTAGTCGCCTAAAGAGCGTCTCTGTTATCCCCTTAAGGTGTAAAACCCCCAGCTTATCCTTGACTAATCCCTGCTCTAGAAGCCAGGATCTGGTTCCGCATAAGGCCAAGCTTAGGGCCAGTTCTTCTCGGGGGCCATTTTTATCCCCTGGCGAAAAAACCTTGGCGACTTCAAAGATACTAACGCTGCCCTGTTTCTGGTTAAGATTATAAGCAATGCATCTCACCAGGCTCGGAATAAGGGAAGGTCTTAAAATTTCCTGCTCCCGGCTTAAAGGATTAAGAATCTCCACCGGCGCGCTGGTCGTGATGCCGCTATCCTGCAATAATTTCTTATCAATCAGGCTGTAGGTAATAACTTCATTCAGGCCTAAGCCTGCAAGAATATTTTTTACTCCAGAGACTAAATCCATTGCGGTATTTACGGTTGCGCTACCGGCTACTGCTGGCGCCGTAGCGGTAATATTGTTATAGCCGAAGATGCGGGCGATTTCCTCAATTAAATCAATCTCTATATTAAGGTCGCTGCGCACGGCAGGTATAGTAACTTTAAATTTACCCTTACCCCGAAGAATTACCTTCAGGCCAAGACCACCAAGAATCTTTTTAATCCTGTTCTCGGCTATCTTGACCCCCAGGATCCTGGTAACATTCACTAAATTTAAATTAATATTTTTAGCCGAAATTTTTACGCGACCGGTGGTATTAGATAATTCATAGACGCCCCCTGTTAATTTCCGGATTAAATTCACTGCCGTTAAAGCCGCTTCTTCTGTGTAGGTTAAGTCAACGCTTCTTTCAAAGCGGTAAGCGGATTCGCTGGCAAGTCCCAAGAGCCGTTTCCCGCGGCGCACCAGGATCGGATTAAAAACCGCGGCTTCTAACAATATGTTCTTGGTGGTTTCGCTAACCTCGGTATCCTTACCTCCCATAATTCCGGCGATTGCTACTGGCCGGCGCTCATCAGCAATAACCAGTACTTGGGGACTAAGCTCTTTAATCTCCCCGTCGATAGTGGTAATTTTTTCTCCCTTTTGGCCGCGGCGCACCATAATGCCGCTCTTATTTAATTTATCCCAGTCAAAGGCGTGCAAGGGCTGGCCGGATTCAAAAAGAATATAGTTGGTGATGTCAACAATACTATTGACGCTGCGGCATCCTACGGCCTCCAGGCGCTCTCTAAGCCAATCCGGAGAAGGCCCCACCCTAATCCCCCGGATAATCTTAGCAGTATAGAGTGGACAATCCTTGCGGTCTTCTAGGATTATTTTAAGAGCGCCACTTTGGGCGGAAGGCCTAATTTTATCCGTAACAGGAATTTTAAGCTTAGATCCGGTTATCGCAGCAACCTCGCGGGCAACTCCTAAGATGCTCAGCCAGTCCGGACGGTTAGAGGTTACTTCGGCCTCAAAAACAACATCATTGCCTTTACGCTCCAGAGAAACTACCTCCAATCCTGCCATGGTCAGCTGTTCTGCCAGGCGCTCCGGAGCGATTTTAAGATCTACGAAGTCTTTCAGCCAATTATAGGTAAATTTCATCTTTAAAACTGTTTTAAGAATCTTAAATCATTCTCAAAGAATAACCTGATATCATCAATGCCGTATTTAAGCATGGCGATACGCTCAACCCCCATCCCAAAAGCAAAGCCGCTGTACTTGGCAGAATCATAACCCACCTGCTTAAAAACGTTGGGATGGATCATGCCCGAGCCTAAAATCTCTAGCCACCCTTTTCTGCCGCAAACTGAACAGCCGCAGCCCTTACAGATAATACAAGAGATATCCACCTCGGCAGACGGTTCGGTAAAAGGAAAAAAATGCGGCCGAAAGCGCATTTTAATCTCCTGCCCAAAAACTGCCTTGGCAAAAACTTCTATTGTTCCTTTTAAATCCGCGAAGGAAATATTGCGGCCTACCATAAAACCCTCCACCTGATGAAAAACAAAAAGATGGCTGGCATCTACGGCATCCGGCCGGTAAACCCTCCCCGGAACCACCACCGCCAAGGGGGGAGAAGAGGCTTTCATAGCACGGATCTGCACCGGAGAGGTGTGGCTGCGCAATAATAATTTCTGATAATTTTTAAGATAAAAGGTGTCGAAGGCGTCCCGGGAAGGATGCTCTAAAGGAATATTTAAACCGGTAAAGTTGTTGTATTCACTCTCTACCTCCGGGCCTTCCATCACGGCAAAACCCATGCGGGTAAAAATAGTGCAGATTTCTTGAATTACTGTGGTAATGGGATGCAGCTGCCCGAGCTCCTGGGCAATGCCGGGAAGGCCGATATCCAAATTCGTACCAGCTGTATCTTGAGTGGCTACTCCCAGGGAATTTTGTTTTTGTTGGATCAGGGCAAGAACCTGATTTTTAAGGGCGTTGACCTCCTGGCCAAAAGCGGCGCGCTCTTCTTGGGGTAAGGCGGGTATGGCAGCGGTTAGTTCTGCCAAAAGCCCCTTTCTGCCCAGATACTTCAGGCGCAAGGCTTCCAGTTCTGCAGAAGACCCTACGGCAGAAATCTCGGTATTTAAATTTTCTTTAATGGACGTAATATTAAGACCAGGCATAATAACCCTAATAGCAGAGCTGCCAAGTTTCTTTTAGTGGCATTGAGGCGCTCTTTAATAATTTTTCCGGGGACGATTTTAAGCACCTCTTGGGCATGGATATCGAGATCCCCGCCATGCGCCGGGCAGGAACGGTTAAATATTCCCGTCACTGTTACCCAATCTCCCCGGCTGCGATAATTTCCCGTTTGCGTAATATCCCGGGTTAAATCTTTAGCCAGCCAAATACCAATGGCGTTAACCCCGTCGTTAAGATTCACCCAAGCGTATTGGCCGCGCAACATTACTTCTCCGATTGCCTCGCCTTCATAAACTACCACCTTGCCGTCGTATTGCCGGGCGCGGTCGATCAGGTCGCTGCTGGAGACAGCCTGGGCCCAGACCGGAGCGGTAAAGGCTAGAATCACCAAAATTAAAAATACAATTGCGAGGTTTTTCATTTTCCCTTGATTACTGCGATAAGAAATCCAAAAAGGGTAAAAACCGACATAAATTCCAGCCGGCCTGCCCACATCTGAATAATATAGGTAACCTTAAGCGCTGCCGGCATACCAACATCAGTGATGCCGCAGGAGAGCCCGACATTGGCTGCCGCAGAAGTAGACTCAAAAAGAGAATTCAGAAACGGATAACCGAAAAACATCCCTACGATTGCTCCGGTAAAATAAAGCACTAAATAAGCCAGGGTAATTAAAAGTGCGGAGCGTACCTGCTTATCCTCTAAAAATATCTCTTTGATGTGGTGGTACCTTTCAATCACCACCGCCCGCTCCGGCAGGATAATTCTTTTTAAGTCTTCCTTCAGAGCCTTAAAAATAATACCGATGCGCAGCATTTTAATGCCGCCGGTAGTAGAACAGGTGCTACCGCCTAGGGCCATGGCGCAAATTATCCCCACCAACGCTAAATCACCCCACTCATTAATAAATTGCCGGGCGTAGATAGTCATAAAACCGGTGCCGGTATGCCCAGAAACCAACTGATAAAAACCTTTACGGAACAAGGCTACTGGCCAAGGATAGGTCCCGGCGCGCTCTAAGCCCAGGGCAGTGATAAAAAAGGTAACGGCAATAGCGACGAACAGGGTAAGCATTTCAATATTTCTGATGATCTCCTTGCGGTTGCCGGTCCAGATATGATAATGCAGCTTAAAATTTATGGCGCCCAAAAGCATAATCGAAATAGTAATCACCTCGAAAGGCAAGCTATGGTAATAAAGGATGTTCTGCGACTGCGGGGCAAAGCCACCGGTATCAAAGGCAGCCATAAAAATGCAGGCGCCGTGGAAAAAAGCATTTATCGGCCGCATGCCGTTTAAAATACCGGCTAGGCCCAAAGATAGCGTGCCCAGAATTAAATAAACAATGCTTACCAGCCAGATAAAGCGCGCAGTGTGGACGACATTGGGCAAGACCCGTTCATCGCGGGCTTCCCCGACATACATCCGAAAGGCGCCGGAGAAACCTTTGACAAAAAATGAGATCGCAATAACTACTATACCCTGGCCGCCGATAAACATAATAAGATGGCGCCAGAAGTTGTGGGCATAGGAGAAGTGATCAATGTCCTGGGCTAAGGTTAACCCGGTAGTGGCAAACCCCGACATAGAGTCAAAACAGGCGTCCAAAAAAGACTTCCAATGACCACTAAGATACAATGGGATAGCGCCTAAAACCATCGCCGCCAACCAAGAAAGAGAAACCACAATCATCCCCTGCATCCAGTTTAAATCCTTATCTGTGGCGCAGAGTTTAATCAGAATAAAACCGAAGAGCAGGGTGGCTGCAATACCAATCAAAAAATCTAGGGCAGGGTTAACTTCTTTAAACGCCAGGCCCACAGCAATGGGCAAAAGCATGGTCAGGCCCAAGCCAATAATAACCTTACCCAAATAATATCCTATGGTCTTAATGTCTTCTAGTGTGGGCCGAAGGATCATAGTTATATATAAAAAATACCTGCTGAAATCAAAGCGCCCGCTAAAATTATCAAAAGAGTATAGCCAATCTCAACCGCAATACCCAGGGCCGGGCCTAAAAGAGACCTAATAGTCATTATAATTTTCCTACTAAAAGATTTAAAAGCTGGGGTTCATTGCCCACGCCGGTAATGGCAATAATGTCATCCCCGGCCTCTAGCCGGGTCTCGCCCCGCGGGACAATAACCTCTTCCTTGCGCACAATGGAAACCAGCACCGAATCCTGCGGTAACTGAATATCCTGAACCAATTTATTAATCACCGGGGAATCTTCGGGCAGGTCTACCCGTACAATAGCAAGCTTTCCGCGCTTAAAACTCATGAGATTGACAAAGTCCGAGAAGGAAACTTCTTCTTCAATAATCTTGGCAATGATTTTGGTAGAATCAATAGGGACATCAACCCCTAGCTCCGCAAAAGTATGCTCATTGTCAGGGTTGTTAACGCGGCTGACCGTCCGGCCAACCTTAAATTTTTCCTTGGCCAGCTGACAGATAATCAGGTTATCCTCGTCGTCACCGGTAACTGCGGCTATAACATCAGCCTTTGTTATCCCGGCCTCTTCTAAAATCCGCGGGTCGCAGCCATCGCCGTTAATCACTAGTACATCCAGCTGTTTGGCCGCTTCCTCGCAAATGCTCTTATCTTTATCCACGATACTAACGGTATGCTTCCCCTGGTAAAGCCTCTTGGCTAAGAAATATCCTACTTTACCCGCACCTACAATCACGATATACATATCGCCCCCTATTATAAGCCCAGCCTCTGTTTAATCTTCTTGAGGCTGGCTACTTTTACTACTGCCGTTAAAACATCCTTGGCTTTTAAAATATTTTCGGGCTGCGGGATAGTTACTCCTTCCATGCGGCGCAGCGCTACTGCCAAAAATTCTGCCGGTACATTGATCTCAGCAACAGTTTTACCGATCAACTCCCCCTTGACCTCAATTTCTAATACCCCGAGGTCCTTGGTTTCAATGAGATAACTGGAAAATTGGCTTTCGATAATCTTGTCGCGGATCATAGCGGCAAAAAGTATGGTGCCGCTGATTACATTAAGGCCCAGGGCGCTGTAAATGTGGGCCCGCTGCGGATCATAGACCCGGGCAATCACCCTGGGAATCTTAAAAATCTGCTTGGCTACCTGGGCAGAAATAAGATTAGTGTTATCTCCGTTAGTTACTGAACAAAAGGCATCCGCCTTTTCAACTCCTGCCTGCTTTAGCAGCGCCAAGTCGAATCCGTTGCCGGTAAGGGTGAGGCCGTTGAAAGTGCCGCCTAAGCGGTCAAAGGCAGCCCGGCTCTTATCAATCACCACCACGTCATGGCCTTCGCTCGATAAAAGCTTGGCCAGCTCCGAACCTACTCTGCCACAACCTACAATTATGACATACATAGTCTTACCCTCTTAAAATTCTTGTAAGGTAGCGTTTTATCCGCGCGCGATCTTGACTAATGTTACAAAAGCCTTGCTATCCTTGACTGCCAGCTCTGCCAAGACTTTGCGGTCCAAAGCCACCTTGAATTTTTTCAAGCCGCTCATAAACTGGCTGTAAGTAATGCCGTTCTGGCGGCAGGCAGCATTAATGCGGATAATCCAAAGCTTCCTGAAATCCCTCTTTTTAACCCTCCTGTCGCGATAAGCATACACAAGGGCGTGCATCAATGTGCGACGGGCCTGTTGAAACTGCTTGCTACGGTCGCCCCAATAGCCCTTAGCCTTTTTTAATAATCTCTTTTTTCTCCTGCGAGTAGCAACGCTGTGCTTGATCTTTGCCATCTAATCTTTCCCCTCCTAAATTTATCCGTAAGGCAAGAGCCTCTTTATCCACTTGACCTTCTTTTTATCCAAAAGAGTCTTTGCTCGACGCAACTTACGGATCCTGGACCCCTTTTTGCTAGAGAGCAAGTGTCTCTTACCTCCGGCATGATACTTCACTTTTCCACTCTTGGTCAGTTTGAATCTTTTGCTTACGCCTTTTCTGGTCTTTAGTTTTGGCATGGCTGCGTCCTCTTTTTATTTTAGGATCCAATTACAAAATAGATGCTTCTACCCTCTAAGACCGGGCTTTTCTCAATTTGCCCGTCATTCTGGGTGTCACTGATAAATTTATCTAAAATCCGACGGCCCAAATCCATGTGCTCCATCTGCCTGCCGCGGAAGACCAGCGTGACTTTAACCTTGTCCTTTTTTTTCAAAAATCCGATGGTTTGTTTAAGCTTCACCTGATAATCATGCTCGTTAATGTTAGGCTTGATGCGGATTTCTTTGAGCTTGCCATGGGCTTGGTGTTTTTTAGCCTCACGCTCCTTTTTCTCCTGGTCATATTTAAACTTGCTAAAATCCCCGATACGGCAGACCGGAGGATTGGCGCCCGGCGCCACCTCGATCAAATCCAGTTCAGACTGCTCCGCCAATTCCAGGGCCTTCTGAATCAACACCACTCCTAACTGCGAACCGTCGTGACCGACCAAACGTACCTCAGGTACACGAATTCTTTCGTTGACACGAATGAACTTTTTTATCGCAACCACCTCCTTGTCTAAAAATAGGTTATCTTAAAAGATAACCCTGTTGTTAATTTCTTCTTGGATTGTCCGGATAAAATCATCTTTGCCGGACACCACAATACCCTTCTGGCTTCTTTTTCTTGCTGCCACGGTATTTTCCTTGGCCTCGCGGCCACCCACTACCAAGATATAGGGAATCCTGGCCAGCTCTGCCTCGCGGATCCTCTTATCTAAGGTTTCGTTGCGCGCATCAAGCTCAACCCGCACCCCGGCCTTAGCCAATGTTACGGCAAGGCTAGCAGCGTATTCCTGAAAGTCTTCTTTGATCGGCACAATAATTGCCTGTAGTGGGGCTAACCATAGAGGCAAGGCCCCGGCATAATGCTCCAGGAGCGCGCCGATAAACCTTTCCAGGCTCCCTAAAAGCACGCGGTGTAACATGACGGGCTGTTTTTCTTTGCCATCGCTACCCACATAAGTTAAATCAAACCTTTTGGGGAGAGCAAAATCACACTGGATCGTAGCAGCTTGCCATTTACGGTTTAGGGCATCCTTTAACTTGATGTCGATCTTGGGGCCGTAAAATGCACCGTCTCCGGCATTCACCTGATAGCTTAAGCCTTTTTCCTTCAGGGAATCTTCCAGGGCCTGGGTTGCCCTCTCCCAATCCTCGTCGCTGCCGATATACTTGGCGGGCCGGGTACTTAATTCAATGCCCAAATCCGAGAATCCAAAGACTTTCATGGTATCAAAAACAAAATCAATGATGTCCTTAATCTCGCCCTTTAACTGCTCTGGTAAACAAAAGATGTGCGCATCGTCTTGGGTAAAGCCGCGCACCCGAAGTAAGCCGTGCAATACCCCGGTTTTTTCGTGGCGATAGACCGTGCCTAATTCGAAAAGCCTTAAAGGTAATTCGCGGTAACTGTGCTGCTTAGCTTTATAGATCAAAATGTGCCCGGGGCAATTCATAGGCTTGAGTACAAACTCTTTACCTTCGATGTCAAAGGCATACATATTCTCTTTATAATATTCATAGTGCCCCGAAGTCTGCCAGAGCCCGGACTGCATAATATGCGGGGTAATCACCATTTGGTAGCCGCGCTTGGTGTGCTCCTCTTTTTCGTAATCCTCGATGAGCTTGCGCAGCAGTGCGCCTTTGGGGTGATAAAATACCAACCCTGCCCCTGCCTCTTCATGATAAATATCAAAATAGCCCAGCTGTGGCCCGAGCTTACGATGGTCGCGCTTCTTGGCCTCTTCAATATTTTTAAGATATTCCTCTAAATCCTTCTTACTCTCAAAACAGGTTCCGTAGATGCGCTGCAGCATCGGATTCGTCTCAATCCCGTGCCAATAGGCGCCGGCTACCGAGAGCAATTTGAAAGCCTTAATTTCTCCAGTAGATTTAATATGCGGACCGCGGCATAAATCCAGAAAGCTTGCTCCGGTCTTATAAATCGAAATCCCCCCGTCCGCCAATTCCTTAATAAGCTCGGCCTTGTAATCTTCCTTTAATTTTTTAAATAATTCCAGGGCTTCATTTTTCCCAAGCTCCTCGCGGATAAAGGGCTCATTTTTTTTAATAATCTCCTGCATCTTGGCCTCGATTTTGACCAAATCCTCGTCGGTAAAAGGCTCCGGCTTATCAAAATCATAGTAAAAACCGTCTTCGATGGCCGGACCGATCCCAAGACTAGCCTCGGGCCAGAGAAACTTCACCGCCGCTGCCATCACGTGTGAGCAAGAATGTCTTAAGGTATTGAGATCCATTGTAATTTATTATTTATTCCCTTTTAGGCTCTCCGAAGCGTAAAATCACGTAGAGCCATACTTTATCTGCTATTCATAGCAGATAAAGTATGGGCCCATGAGGACTTGAACCTCAGACCTTTGCGATGTCAACGCAACGCTCTAACCAACTGAGCTATGAGCCCGAATTTTTATTTAATCTTGCTCATAGCGAACACCTCTGACCAACGACGAGGGATGCCGATGCATCCTGAGGAGCCCCTGCGCTTTATGCAGGGGCTGAAGCTATGAGCCCGAATTTTTATTAGGTCCTCCGAAACGTAAAGTCACGTAGGACCATTTTTTACCTGCAACTAATAGCTGGTAAAAAATGGGCAAGGAGGGAGTCGGACCCTCACGACCTTGCGGCCAACAGATTTTAAGTCTGTCGTGTATGCCATTCCACCACTTGCCCGTTAGAATCAAAGATACTCCGCTCGCTACGCAGCTTGTCGCTGCGTTACGCTCGCTTGAGTATCCATTAAATTTTTCTTGTCGAAAAATTTAATGGAGGCGACGAGCGGATTCGAACCGCTGTATAACTGTTTTGCAGACAGTTGCCTTACCACTTGGCTACGTCGCCGCTATCTTAAAGAATCCTTTTTACCTCGCTAACGATCGTCTCAACTTCTGCCAAGCAGCCGATACCGCTTGCGCCGCAGGCAAGCTTACCTTTGCGGGGTTGAATAAACCTATATCCTAACCCTTTTAATTTATTGATATTGGCCTGGGTAATTTTATTCATATACATATTCTCGTTCATTGCCGGACAGATTAATACCGGTGCGCGCGTTGCCAAAATTAGACAGCTTAACAGATCGTCCGAAATGCCACAGGCAATCTTGGCAATAATATTGGAGGTGGCCGGTGCCACCAAAACCAAACCCGCCTTTTCTGCCAGCGAAATATGCTCTATCTCCCAGGCATCCGGTTCTTCAAACATCCCGCAATAAGCCTTATTGCCAGAGAGACTTGTAAACACTATCGGATTCATCAGTTTCCTGGCTTCCTCGGTAAGCACGGCAGTAACAGAAAATTTATTGTCCCCTAAGCGCCTTGTGATTTCGCAAGCCTTGTAGATGGCGATACTGGCAGTAACCCCTAAAATAATATTTTTATTTTTAGACATCCTTTAACCTTTGGATTGTTTATATTGCACCTTGCCGGCGGCAATTTCTATCAAGGCCGCGGTCGAAGGCTTAACGCTGGCGTCTATATTCACTAATCTAGGCTGGCCTTCCGCAATCTCTAAGGCCCTGCGAGAAGCCATAATAACTAACTTGTAAACTGAATTATTACTCTTATCCAAGATATCCTGAATGGCTTGTTTCATAATCCTTATACCTCCCCATGCTCTTTAGAATTAATTTTACCTAATATGATTTTTTTCAGGGCCTCGGTCGCCTGATTTAAATTTTTATTTTTCACGCGGTAATCATACCGGCGCGCCAGTGCCAACTCTCTTTTAGCCAACCCTAAACGCTGGCAGACCTCTTTCTCCCGGGTAAGGTGACAACGCTCCTGGATACGCCAGCGGAGCTCCTCTAGGGATGGCGGCAAGATAAAAATCGCAACGGTATTATGCGGCAAGACCCGCCTCAGCTGCAGGACGCCCCGGTAGTCTAAACATAACACGATGTGGCGGCCTCTTTTAAACTGTTTCTCGACGAACTCGCGGGGAGTGCCGTAATAATACCTTAAATATTTAGTCCGCTCAAGTATTTTCTTGGCTGCCAAGCGTGCCTTAAAAACACTGCTGCTAACAAAAAAATAATCCTTCCCGTCCTTCTCTCCAGAGCGCCGGGGCCGGGTAGTAAGAGATATGGATCTTGCCAGCTTCTTTCTTAGCTGTCGGTCCCTTAAAAGCTCCTCTACCAGGGTGCTTTTACCCGAACCCGAAGGGCCAGAGATCACAAAAATCAGCCCTTCCTTTTTCATTCTATGTTCTGCAGTTGCTCGCGGATCTTCTCGATCTGACTCTTAATCTGTATCATTTTTGCTGAAATCAATTTATCGCAGGATTTAGCGGCCATGGTATTGGCTTCGCGCTGCATCTCCTGTGAGATAAAATCCAGTTCCTTGCCAATAGAGCCGCTTTGGGTAATCTTACTCTTAAAAGTTTTGATGTGGAAATTCAGCCGCTCCAACTCTTCAGCGATATCGCTATCTTTTAAGAAACTGCTCTGCTCCTCGTCGCTGGTTAAGCGCGCAAGCCTTTGCTTAACCACGCTGTCAAATCTTTCCTGAGCGCTATCCAGACAGCCCGCCAGGATTAAGGCTCTTCGCTTTAAGTGCCGGTATAATGCCTCGCCCTCCTTCTGGCGCATATGCTCTAAGCCCACAAGGGCGGCACGCACAACGACCTTGAGCTTAGGCCAGATCTTTTCTGGAGATACCGCGCTTTCCGCTAAACCTAACACGCCGGGCAATTGCATCAGGTTATCCAGGCTGATCTCGCCCTTAAGATGAAAGTCTTTTTTAATATCCTGCAGCGCCACAAGATAATTGTGAAGCAGTGCTTTATTAATCTCTACCCGGCTGGCGCCGCTGGCGCCGATAACAACCGCGCAAGTAACCCTGCCCCTTTTAATGCGAGATTCAATCTCTTTTTTAATCCTATCCTCGAGAGATAAAAATCCCCCAGGCAGATGTAAGACGATATCGAGAAATTTATGATTGGAACTTCTAAGCTCCACTAAAATCTTGCCAAAAGGCTTACCTTCGGCCTCACGCCTGCCAAAGCCGGTCATGCCCTTAATCATGCTGTTCTCCCTTAAGCCCAGGTCCGGGCTGTTTTTTTTGGCTCCGTAATCTCTTTGGTGGGGTATAAATCTACAATAATTTCTTCCGGGCTAAACCAGAGTTTAATCTCGCGCTGTGCCTCGGACTCATTGGAAGAAACATGAATAACGTTTTCATAAACCCCCTTAGTGGTAATTCTGCCATAAGAGCCGCGGATAGAAGTAGGGTCGGCTTCCTCAGGATTAGTAGCGCCGGCCAACTCCCGACATTTGATAATCGCGTCTTCCCCCCAATAAATCAGGGCCATAATCTTGCGCCGGTTATGCAGCTCTCCGCAAAAGTAATGCACAAGCTCTTCAAAAAAAGGTTTGTCTTTAAGGTGGCGGTAATGTTCCCTGGCCAACTCACTGGATACCCGGGTAATTTTAGATGCGATAATTTCCAGCTTGGTTTCCGAGAGACGGGTCAGGATATTGCCGGTGAGAGACTTCTTCAGTCCGTCGGGCTTGACAAGAATAAGGGTTGCCTGATTCATGAGCTGCCGCCTCCTTTAATGCGTTTGACAATTCTTTCTAAGTCCTCCTGAGAATAGAATTCGATTACGATATTGCCGCGCTTCTGCCTTTTGCTAATCCTGACCTTGGTAGCCAAAATTTGCTGGAGCTCTTCTTCTGCCGCTACTACCAAGGTTTCTCGCGATACCTGCAGCCGCATGCGGGTTTTAGAGGCTTTCGGCCGATACTTACGGATTAAACTCTCCAATTCTCTTACCGATAAACCTTTAGTAATAATTTCGTGCACCAACCGGCGCTGCTGATTAGCGTCTTCTACTTCTAATAACGTTCTACCGTGGGCAAAAGAAATTTCTCCCTTTTTAATCCTCTCTTGAATTTCTTGCGGTAACTTTAGTATTCGCAATATGTTAGCAACAGAAGTCCGTGCCTTACCTAATATTTCGCTAATCCTCTCCTGGGTAAGATTAAATTTATCCACCAGATACTGATAAGCGCGCGCCTCTTCGATAGGATTGAGATCCTGGCGCTGGATATTTTCTATTAACGACAACTCCAAAGAATCCTGATCAGCCACATCTTTGATTATAACTGGTATCTCTTTTAAATTCAACATGTTAGCAGCACGCAAGCGTCTCTCTCCTGCAATTAACTCATAGTATTCCCCCTGACGACGAACCAAAACAGGCTGCAACACCCCCTTTTCCTTAATAGATTGGGTGAGCTCCGCCAAATTCTGGGAATCAAAATTTTCCCGGGGCTGATAGGGGTTCGCTCTAATTTTTTTAATATCCACCAGCATAATATCCGCGCGATTCTCCTGCGCTTCTCGTTCCGGTATTAAAGCGCTTATTCCTTTACCTAGGGCCTTCTTCTCCACCATGCCTTACTCCTTCAGGATTATCCTGGACAGCTTCCGTGTTTTCTTTATTGAGTGCGGGTAAACCTAAAATCTCCCGGCACAAGTCTTCATATTTTTGAGCTCCGATTGAACATTTGTCGTATAAAGCAATGGGTTTGCCGAAGCTGGGAGCTTCGGTGAGACGGATATTGCGCGGAATAACCGTATCATAAACCTTTTCTTGGAAAAAATTACGCACTTCTTTGATCACTTCTCGGGTTAAATTGGTGCGAAAATCTGCCATAGTTAACAAAACCCCCTCAATTTCCAGGCTAGGGTTCAGGTTATCCCTCACAAGTTTAACAGTATTAACGAGTTGCGTTACTCCCTCTAAAGCATAATATTCACATTGTACCGGAACCAATAAAGAATCCGCGGCGCACAAGGAATTAATCGTTAAAAGCCCTAAAGACGGCGGAGAATCAATCAAAATAAAATCAAAATTATCTTTTTCTTTTGCCAAGGCTCTTTTTAAACGGTACTCTCTGCCTAAGGCTCCTACTAATTCTACCTCTGCTCCAGTAAGGTCCAAATTAGAAGGAGCAAGGTATAAATTGTTAATATCGGTTTCTTTAAGGGTTTCTTTAATATCTAATTCTTCCAGGAGGACGTGGTAGGTGCTTTTTTTGATTTCATGTTTGTCAACCCCCAGACCGCTGGTAGCATTAGCCTGAGGGTCAAGATCAATCACTAAAACCCTCTTCTGGGCTAAAGCCAAATAGCTCGCCAGATTAACGGTTGTAGTAGTCTTGCCAGTGCCGCCTTTTTGATTGCAGATTGCAATTATCTTACCCATTGCAAATTATAGGGTTATAAAATGTTCCACGCGGAAACATTCTACTAACCGCTTAGTCCATCTTTATTATCTTATATCTTGGAGGGTTGTCAAGTCTTTTCCCGGGACCCCAGAACCGTTATGCGCACCTTAGCGGGCCTAGCCCCAGACATTCCGAAAAGACCCTTTTGCTCTTCTGAAAGCACTTCAATTTTTACCTTTTCGCGCGGAAGTTTTAATTCCCGAAGTGCCTTTTTAACCGCCTCTTCTACGCTCTGGCCTTCAAATTCACGAGTAGTCTGGGGGGTCATTTGGAGCGGCTCATGGATAACTGTTGGGCCAGCATTAATGAACTATTAGTAAACCAGTATAACACTAATCCTGAGGGCATGCGATAGAAAATAAACCCGAACATGATCGGAAAAAGAATAAGCATCAATTTCTGTTGCTCTGCAGAAGCACCACTGGTGTTTTTCGAGGATAATTTCTGTTGCGCAAACATGGCGATCGCCATCAATATTGGTAAGATGTTGATTTCATTCCCCAGGATGGGTAATTTCTGAGATAAAGTAAAAAGCTTGTCTGGTTCTGATAAATCCTTAATCCAGAGGAAGGTAGCACCTTTTAAGGCCGCAGAGCGCATTAATACCTGGTACAAAGCAAAAAAGATGGGAATTTGAAGAATCATGGGTAGGCAGCCGCTAAAAGGATTCACCTTATATTCGCGGTAGAGCTCCATAATCTCTTTGTTGAGCCTCTGGGGATTGTCTTTGTAGGTTGCTCTTATTTGCTCAATACGCGGCTGCAGGGCTTGCATTGCTTTCATCGAACGCATCTGCTTTAAAGTCAAAGGGTAAAGAATCAAATAAATTGCGATGCTGAACAACACAATAGCCAAGCCCCAGTTATGCACCAAGTGTTGCATTAAACCCAATAATTGAATAAGCAGGCGGGCGATAAAATCAAAGACGCCATAATGCACCACCGTAGCCCAGTCCGGGTTAATACTGCTTAAAAGACGTAAGTCTTGTGGCCCCAAATATATACGAAATTTTTGAATAATTTTTTCGCCCGGAGTCAGTAGAAATTCTCCTGAGCGCAAAACTGGCCGGAACTCCTGGGCGCTAATTTTATCCAAACTCATATTATATGAAGCCTGGGGCGGCTCTAAGACCCCGCAAAAATAACGCTCGCGCCAACCCAGGAATTTCACTTTATCCCAATTGCCGGGCTTACGGGGATTAGGCCTCAGGAGTTTATCCTCGGTAAAAACCGTCAGATCATGATACCCGGCCTCATTCCCGCCAGCGGAGAAATCTAAAATCCCAGGCACCAGGGCCAGGTCGGTTTTCAGAGGCGCGCTGCCGGTATTGCGGATTTCAATCTCTAAGTCTATGGTGTACTTAGAGTTATCAAAAATAAAGCGCTTGATAATTTCTTGATTTTTACCATTATAGATAAAAATTATTTCCTGGCCCGTAGCAGATTGCTTTTGGAAAACGAGGCGGGGGTCTTCTAAGGCTAACCCGTATTTTAAAACAAAGCGGTGCGAGCGGTAATTTTTAAAAAGCACCTCTTGAATCGCGGCGCGAGAATCATTAAAGCTCACCTTCAGGCTCGGAGTAGCAAAAACACTAATTTTTTCTTCTGCGACCGCCACCTCTCCGGGGCGCTCGGCCCTGAAAGGCTGTGGACTTATAACAGCTCGTTCTGTGTTAGGACTTACGCTCTTAACACCTTTATTATCAAGATGTTGCGTTTTAGGCAGCAGAGCGGACCAACTCAGTAATATTAATAAAGATAAGGCGATAGCAAGAATTAGTCTTTTTTCCATGGTCAGTTTTTAAATTAGGGGGTCATACCCCTGCCTCGTAGAATAAGGATGGCAGTGTAGCAACCTTGTTATACCCTTAGCGCAGCCGCGCCAGAAACCGTATTTTAAAATGGCTTCGCGGGCATATTGGGAGCAGCTCGGAAAAAAACGGCAGCAACAAGGAAATACCATTCTTATATATTCTTGATAAAAATCCGCAATAGCCAAGGATATTTTTTTTAACATTAAATCGAGAGTCTTTTTCTGCCTTTGCCGCGGCGGCGAGCCAGCAACTTTCTGCCACCCCTACTAGTCATTTTCTTGAGGAACCCGTGCCGGCGTTTCCCGACGATCTTTGTGGGCGTTTTAAGATGTTTTTTCATTTTTGTCCTTTTCTAAAATAGCTTTTTCTCGAGACCCCGGGCAAAATTTATACCACCGAGGATTATTTCCAAGAATAGGTTTTAATTATAACACAAAAAAAGGTCAAGTCAACACTTTCGTAGGACCACCATGCCCGTTGTTAAAAGCTGCTCTAGTTGTTATTTTTATTGACGCCACCAAATATTATTATATAATGATTCACGCTTATCTTTTTTTAGTTGCAAAGACTTTATTCTTTGCTATAATATTTTCCACAGGGTTATGCAATGTGTGCATAAGCTGTGGATATTGTGCAAAGCCGCTATAACTCTTTTAATAATTGATTTTTAGGATATAAAAATGCTAGAAATTTGGAACAAGGCTTGCCAGGGCCTTAAAGACAAGCTGGGAAACGCTTCTTTTGAAAGCTGGATATTGCCTCTTAAGCCTAAATCCAAAGACGGGCATACCCTGATCCTAGAGGCGCCGGATCAGTTTTTTAAGGAATGGGTGATTGAACATTATATTGAGGTTGTTCAAGAGGCTGTAAAGGGCGCGGCCAGACATGAGGTGGCAGTTGAGATTGTGGTTACTCCTGTAGGGACGAGCCCAAGCGAAAAAATTCGCCATAAAGAATTAACCTCTCCGACAGCAAAAGAAACCCAGGACTCTCTTGGCCTGAATCCCCGCTACACCTTCGATAATTTCGTGGTCGGCCCCTCTAACCGGCACTCCCATGCCTATTGTTTAGCGGTGGCGCAGCTGCCCGCTAAAACCTATAATCCGCTTTTTATCTACGGCGGGGTAGGGCTAGGGAAAACCCATCTTATGCAGGCGACCTGCCATTTTGCCAAACACATTGCCCCCGCTAAGCTTAAAATTTTCTACACCACCTCAGAACGTTTCACTAATGAGCTCATCGACGCTATCCAACACCATTCTACTACCGCCTTCCGGCAGAAATACCGTAACGTCGATATCCTAGTTATTGACGACATCCATTTTATCGCCGGCAAGGAAGCTACCCAGGAAGAATTTTTCCATACCTTTAATGCTCTTTATGATGCGCACAAGCAAATTATCGTTTCCTCGGACCGCCCACCCAAAGAAATCGCCAATCTCCAGGACCGCTTGATCTCGCGTTTCAGCTGGGGCTTAACTACCGATATCCAGCCTCCAGATTTGGAAACCCGGGTAGCGATCCTGAAGAAAAAAATTGAGCGGGAGCCGATATCTATGCCAGATGAAGTAGTCTTCTTCATCGCCCAACTTATTAAAACCAACATCCGCGAACTAGAAGGAGCGCTCATCCGCACCATTGCTTATTCTTTATTAGAGGAAAAACCTGTTACTTTGGACCTAGCTAAGGAGGTTTTAAAAGACCTTTTAAAAGAACCCAAAAAATTAATTACCGTGGACTTTATCCAGCGTTGCGTGGCGGAGGAATACGGAGTCTCCTTGCATGATTTTAAGGCTAGCCGCCGGCATAAAAATATTGTCCTGCCTCGCCAGATTGCGATGTACTTAAGCCGGGAGTTAACCGATTTGTCCTTACCAGAAATTGGGGGGTTTTTTGGAGGTAAAGACCATACTACGGTTTTACATTCATATAAAAAAATAAGGGAGGGCGTAAAAACCAACCCTAGTCTGGCAGAAAAAATAGAAAGAATTATTCAGGTTATTCAACAATAAACACACAGGTTTTATAACGGAAGGTTTAAGGCCAACCCCACCCACAAGACAATGTTATATACTTTACCACAGAAACTCAACTACATTACTACTAATACGATATAAATATTTAATATATTAATAATAAGGAGAGTGAAATGAAGTTTAAAACTGAAAAAGAAACTCTTTTAACTGCCATACAAATTGTACAAAACGTTATATCTCCTAAAACAGCTTTACCTATATTATCTAATATTTTAATTGAGACTCAACAAAATAAGATTAGATTAACCGCTACGGATTTAGATATTGGTATAACCTGTGTAATCCCTGTGAGTATACAGGAAACTGGGGCCATTACCATCCCAGCCAAACGGTTTAATGATATTGTCCGAGAGTTACCGGTGAATGAGGTGGTAGTTACTACTAAAAAAAACAATCAGGTCAGTATTGAAACCGACTTATGTCTTTTTAAAATTATGGGATTGGCACCCGAAGAGTTTCCTAAACTCCCCGAGTTTAAAGATAAAGAAACTATTAAAATAGACCAGGCCACCCTCAAACAAATGTTAACCTTAACTTCTTTTGCAGTATCGTCTGATGAAAGCCGCTATATTTTAAGTGGTATATTGTTTAAAATCCAAAAAAACACCATTACTTTAGTGGCTACCGACGGCAAGCGCCTAGCAGTGGCAACTCAAAAACCAAAACAAGATATTGAAAAAGAGGTGCAAATTATTGTGCCACTTAAAACCATCCAAGAATTAAGCCGCAACCTTCAGGAAGAGGGAGATGTATCTGTGGTGTTTGGGGGGAATCAAGTAATGTTTGATTTGGGCTCCACCGCGATCATCTCGCGCTTGATTGAGGGCGAGTTCCCAGATTACCGCCAGGTAGTGCCACCCCAGGCAGATAATAAAATGAAGGTGGGCCGGGGGGAGTTTTTGTTAGCGGTCAAAAGAGCCGCCCTTTTAGCTACCCCGGATTATCAGGCGGTGAAGATGGAACTTTTTAAAAACAAATTAGTAGTGTCTAAATCTACGCCAGATGTAGGGGAATCGCGCGAAGAGTTGGCGGTGGAGTATCAGGGCAAAGAGTTGGCGATTGGGTTTAACCCCGCGTACTTAATTGATGTACTAAAAAATTTGCAGGAAGAAGTGGTGGAGTTAGAGCTGACGGATAGCGAGAAGCCCGGGGTAATCCGCACCAACGGCTACGTCTACATCGTGCTGCCGATGCGTTTAAGTTGACAATATGCAAACAATCCAGTATGCTATCAAAGATCTCATGCAGCAGTTAGAAAAGAAACAGTGCGCCTCTTTGGGGGGTAGCCCCGAGCGGGCGCTGCGAGCGGTTTTATCCAAAAAAGACCAGGAGCATACCAGACTAGGCTATTTTAAAAAAGGTGTTTTAGTGGTGGAGGTAGATTCTTCATCGCGGCTCTACCTTTTGAATCTACACAAGCAGGATTTGTTAGAGAAGCTGCGCAAGAAACTCAGCGGCGTCAAAGATATCCGCTTCCGCCTGGGAGAGTTAGAGTGAAAAAGAAGAAGGCCCAAGATAAGCCTAAGCCAGAAGAACAAGCCTCGGCCAAGAAAGCCGAACGGGCCTATGACGCCACCACTATCCAGGTTTTAGAGGGCACTGAGGCAGTCCGTCTTCGGCCGGCGATGTATATTGGTGATACCTCCACGCGCGGGCTGCACCACTTAGTATATGAGGTGGTAGACAACAGCATCGATGAAGCCCTGGCAGGCCACTGTGATAATATTTTAGTAGCAGTCCGGCCGGATAACAGCGTCAGCGTTACCGATAACGGCCGAGGCATACCAGTGGATATGCACAAGACGGAAAAGAAGCCGGCGGTAGAAGTAGCGCTTACTACTTTACATGCCGGAGGCAAGTTTGACCACCGGGTCTATAAGGTTTCCGGGGGCCTGCATGGAGTGGGCGTTAGCGTAGTGAATGCCCTCTCGGATTGGCTGGAAGTGGAGGTCAAGCGCGACGGTAAAATTTATCACCAGCGCTACGAGCGCGGCAAAACCGTCTCTAAATTAACCGTGATCGGTAAAAGCAATTCTACCGGTACCAAGGTGACCTTTAAGCCTGACCGCACTATTTTTAGTAAGGTAGAGTTTTCCTATGATATCCTCTCTCAGCGCCTGAGGGAGCTCGCCTTTTTAAACAAGGGTTTAAAAATTAAATTAATCGACGAGCGCAGCGATAAAGAAGCGGTTTTTGAATTTGCCGGCGGGGTGGTATCTTTTGTGGAGTACCTCAACAAGAATAAAAACCCCCTGCACAATAAGGTGATTTATTTTGAGAAAACCCAAGACAATGTTGTTATGGAGGTCGCCCTGCAATACAACGACGGCTATGCCGAAACCCTGTTTTCTTTCGCCAATAACATTAACACCGTGGAGGGAGGAACACACCTTTCGGGTTTTAAATCCGCGCTTACCCGGGCTATCAATCAATACGCCAAGAATAAAAATTTAACCAAGGGGGACGGGGCCGGCATCACTGGAGATGACGTACGCGAAGGCCTGACCGCAGTAGTAAGCGCCAAAGTACCTAATCCTCAGTTTGAGGGCCAGACTAAAACCAAACTGGGGAATTCCGAGGTAGAGGGTTTAATGGCCTCTGCCAGCCTCGATGCCCTGGCGGCTTATTTTGAAGAGAACCCCCCGGTTGCTAATAAAATTATAGATAAGGTGGTTGTGGCTTCGCGGGCACGCGAGGCTGCGCGCAAGGCCCGGGAATTGACTCGGCGCAAAGGCGCCTTGGAGGGTGCGGGCCTTCCCGGGAAATTAGCAGATTGCTCAGAGCGCGACGCCGCTCTCTGCGAACTCTATATCGTAGAAGGTGATTCTGCCGGCGGCTCCGCCAAACAAGGTCGCGACCGTAGGTTTCAGGCCATTCTGCCCATCAAGGGTAAAATTTTAAACGTGGAAAAATCCCGGCTGGATAAGATACTTTCTAATGAAGAGATCCGTAACATTATTACAGCCCTAGGAACTGGGATAGGAGAAGATTTTGACCTGGCCAAGCTGCGTTATAATAAATTGATCCTGATGGCGGATGCCGATGTTGACGGCTCGCACATCCGGACCTTGCTCTTGACCTTGCTCTACCGTCAGATTCCCAAACTAGTGGAGGAGGGACACATTTATATTGCCCAGCCACCGCTCTATAAAATTAAGCGCGGCCAGCGCGAAGAATATATCCAGACCGAACAGCAGCTTAATGGTCTGTTGTTAGACTTGGGCCGCGAGGGCCAGCGCTTTATGCACCTTAAAGACAAGCAGATTTTTACGGATAACCAGTTTAAGGACCTTTTGTTTTTGCTGGTAGAGCTGGATAAGATTGCGCGCATTTTAGATAAAAAGGGAGTAGGCTTTGCAAAATACCTCACCTTTAGGCACCCAAAGACCAAAAAAATGCCTATTTATAGGGTAAAAGTGGAGGGAAAAGACCAGTTTTTCTATTCCGATAAGGAGTTGGCTAAATTCACCGGATCTCAGGCCAAAGAGGTGGAGCACGACGTGCTGGAACTTTTTGAGGCAGCAGGGGTAGAGCAGGTGTTAATCAAGCTAGAGAAGCTGGGTTTGGAAGCGGATAATATTTACTCAGCCGTTGAAGTTGCCGCTTCGGCAACTACTAAAGACACCAAAAAGCCCAAGCCGGTTTATCGCGTTATCAGCGATAAAGAAAAAGAGCAAAAAGACCTTTTTTCATTAAGGGAGACCTTAAGTTATATTAAAGAAATGGCGAGCAAAGGGATGCATATTCAAAGATACAAGGGTTTAGGCGAGATGAACCCTCACCAGCTTTGGGAAACGACGATGGACCCTGATAAGCGCACCCTTTTACAAGTGACACTGGAAGATGCCGTAGAAACCGACAAAATGTTTACAGTGTTGATGGGTGATCAGGTGGAACCGCGCCGGCAGTTTATTGAAGATTACGCCCATCAGGTGAAGAACCTGGATATATAACCTATGTACACACGAAACGAAAAAATAGTTCCGGTCTGTATCGAGGAAGAGGTTAAGGACGCCTATCTTAATTACGCCATGAGCGTAATTGTAGGTCGGGCGCTGCCGGATGTTCGCGACGGCTTAAAGCCGGTGCATCGCCGCATCCTTTATGCCATGCAGGAGCTAGGACTAGAGCACTCCAAGTCCTACAAAAAGTGCGCGCGCATCGTCGGAGAGGTGCTCGGCAAATACCATCCCCACGGCGATGTGGCGGTTTATGATACTTTAGTCAGAATGGCGCAAGATTTTTCCTTGCGCTATCCCTTGGTAGACGGTCAGGGTAACTTTGGTTCGGTGGACGGAGATGCTGCAGCAGCAATGCGTTATACCGAGGCGAGACTTGCCGCTGTTGCCGACGAAATTTTAGGAGACATTGATAAAGATACGGTAAATTTTGGTCCCAATTTCGATGCTTCCCTCAGAGAGCCGCTGCTTTTGCCGGCGACGCTGCCCAATCTTTTAGTGAACGGCTCAAGCGGTATCGCCGTAGGCATGGCCACTAATATTCCGCCACACAACCTTAATGAGATAGCCGACGTTATTATTTATATCTTGGATCATCCGGAGGCCGAGGCTAAAGATCTGATGCGCTATGTTAAGGGTCCGGATTTCCCGACGGGCGGGGTCATTTGTGGCAAGGCCGGTATTAAAGAAGCTTACGCTACCGGAAGAGGGAAGCTCGTGGTGCGGGCGCGGGCTACGGTAGAGCACCAGAAGAACGGCAAAGACCTGATTATTGTGTCTGAGATTCCCTATCAGGTACAAAAGGCCGGCCTGATTGAGGCAATTGCAGGGTTGGTAGATGACAAGAAGCTGGAGGGTATCTCTGATATTCGCGACGAGTCTGACAAGGACGGGATGCGTATTGTGATTGAGCTCAAGCGCGATACCGAGGCCCAAATTATCTTAAACCAGCTTTTTAAGCACACCCAGCTGGAGACCACCTTTGGCATTATCTTACTGGCCTTGGTAGAGAACCGGCCGCGAGTTTTAAACCTGCGCCAGATATTAGATGCCTATATTGAGCATCGCAAGGTCATTATCCGTAGGCGCACCCAATTCGAACTAGACAAGGCCTTAAAGAGGGCGCACATCTTAGAGGGCTTAAAGATCGCCCTGAAATTCATCGACCGCATTATTAAGACTATCAAAACCTCCAAGAACACCGAACAGGCCAAAGAGCGCCTGATCAAAGAGTTCGAACTTTCTGCTGTGCAGTCCCAGGCGATTCTAGAAATGCAATTGCAGCGCCTCACCGCCTTGGAGCGCGATAAGATTGATGCCGAATATGCGGAGTTATTGAAAAAAATAGAATTATGTCAGGCGATCCTGGCTTCGGAGAAAAAGATTGAGGGCATAATTAAAGAGGAGCTGGAAGCCTTAAAGAAAAAGTACGGCGACCAGCGCAAGACCGATGTGGTCGCAGAAGTAGAAGAATTGGAAGTAGAAGATCTAATTGCTGAAGAGGATGTCGTAGTTACTATTAGCCACGGCGGCTACATCAAGCGCCTGCCGGTGAGCGGCTACCGCAAACAAAAGCGCGGCGGCAAGGGCGCTACAGGGGCCGAGGTTAAGGAGGAAGATTTTATAGAGCACCTCTTTGTAGCCTCGACTAAAGATTACCTTTTAATTTTTACCGATAAGGGCCAGGTGCACTGGCTCAAGGTTTACGAGATCCCTCCGGCCAGCCGGATCTCTAAAGGCAAAGCACTCGTAAATTTATTGCAGATGGCGTCTGGCTATAAGATCAGTTCGACCATACCAGTAAAAGAGTTCTCCGCCGATAAATATCTGGTGATGGTAACCCGGCGCGGCCAGATTAAGAAAACTAGGCTGGACGCCTACGGCAATCCGCGCAAGGGCGGTATTATCGGCATTACCCTAGAGAAGGATGATGAGCTTATCGGCGTGGAATTGACTGACGGGAAACAAGAGCTTTTGATTGCAACCCGCCAAGGTAAGGCTATCCGATTTACCGAAGCCAAGGTGCGCGACATGGGCCGGGGCGCGCGCGGGGTGCGTGCCATATCCTTAGCCAAGAAAGACAATGTGATCGACATGGTAGTTCCTAGCAAAGATTCTGCTGTTCTGACGGTTACCGAGCTGGGCTTTGCCAAGCGTACACCAATAGAAGAATATCGTCTTACTAGTCGCGGCGGCAAAGGCGTTATTAATATTAAGGTCACTAATAAAAACGGCCAGGCAGTCGGGCTAAAAACAGTATCGGATAATGACGAACTTATGGTGATTACCCAGAATGGCATGTTCCTGCGCTGCGCCATCAAGGATATCCGTACCACAGGCAGGTCTGCCCAGGGGGTACGCCTTATTAAGCTTGAGAGCAAAGACCGCGTTTCTTGCGTTGCTCCAGTGATCGCAGAAGAGGAATAATAATATTAGGTCCCCATCGTCTAGCCTGGTCCAGGACAAGAGCTTTTCAAGCTCTCGACACCGGTTCAAATCCGGTTGGGGACGTTGAAGTTGTTTCCTTGCTTCCTTTGGTCGCAAGGATTAATTCGGCCTAATAACTTACGTTCGCTTTGCGCTCCGTAAGTTATGGCCTCATTAAATGTGCGGAATAATCGGCTATATCGGTAATAAAGAAGCCCAGCCCGTGTTGCTCAACGGCTTGAAGCGCCTGGAATACCGCGGCTATGACTCCAGCGGTATGGCAGTGTTACTGACGGGCAAGAATACTCCTTCTATCAGAAAAGCCCCCGGCAAAATTAGCATTTTAGAAAAGCTCCTCGCCAGAAAAGCCCTTACGGGCACCCTCGGGATAGCGCATACCCGCTGGGCCACCCATGGCGCTCCTACCCAAGCCAATGCCCACCCTCACCACGATTGCAAAGAAGAGGTTGTATTGGTGCATAACGGCATTATTGAAAACTTTGAATCTCTGAAAAACAGTCTTATTAAAGAAGGCCACCGTTTTGCCAGCCAAACCGACACCGAGGTTATTGTACACCTGATTGAAAAATTCTATAAGAACGGTAGTCTCTTAGAAGAAGCGGTGCGCCGGGCCCTAAAAGAGCTGGTAGGGTCTTACGCCATTGCGGTAATTTCTAGGAGAGAGCCAGATAAACTGGTGGGTGTTCGTTCCGGCAGCCCCCTGATTGTAGGTTTAGGCAAAGATGAAAATTTCCTGGCCTCGGATGTTCCGGCCATTCTGGAATATACCAAAGAAGTTATTTTTATCGACGAGAATGAAGTAGTAGTATTGACCCGCGGCAGCGCCAAGATTACTGATTTAGAGGGCAAGGAGCTGCGCAAGAAGTCCACTACTATCACTTGGGATATCGCCCAGGCCGAGAAGCAGGGATATAAACACTTTATGCTCAAGGAGATCAACGAGCAGCCAGGCGTTATCGAAAAACTTTTAGCTGCCAGAATAAAAAAAGACAGCGGCGAGGTTGTTTTTAAGGAACAGAATATTTCAACACAGCGATTAAGGGGCATTAAGAATATTGCGGTGGTGGCCTGCGGCACCGCCTACCACGCCGGGTTAGTCGGTAAATACATCCTGGAAGAATTGTGTTTGATCCCGGTGGCAGTAGAAGTTTCCAGCGAATTCCGTTACCGCAGGCTCCTGATAGATGCTAATACTTTAGTAGTAGCAATTAGTCAGTCCGGGGAAACCGCAGATACCTTGGCCGGGGCCCGGGAGGCTAGAAAATTGGGGGCGCCGGTATTGTCAATTTGTAATGTTGTAGGCTCTACTTTGACTCGGGAGTCCGACGGAGTAATCTATACCCACGCCGGCCCGGAAATCGGGGTGGCCTCTACCAAGGCTTATACCGCGCAGTTAATCGCGCTGTATCTTTTGGCCTTTTATCTAGCGCAGGCGAGGGGTCTTATCACCCAGGAAACCATTAATAAATACCTAGAGGAGTTAAGGAAAATACCTAAAATACAGCAGGAGATTTTAGAGAAACAGGAGGAAATCGCAAAGCTTGCGCACCGGCACGCCCATTTCGGTTCCTTTTTATACTTGGGACGTAATATTAATTTTCCATCTGCTCTTGAGGGAGCGCTCAAACTTAAGGAAGTTTCTTACATCCCGGCTGAAGGTTATGCTGCGGGAGAGATGAAGCATGGTCCAATCGCCCTGATTGACGAATATCGGGCAGTAGTCTGTATTGCCTGCAAATCGCGCATTTATGATAAGATGAATTCTAATATCCAGGAGATCCACAGCCGCCACGGCAAGATCATCGCCATAGCCAGTGAGGGCGACGCCGAAATTCAAGAATTGACCCACGAAGTTATCTATGTGCCTGAAGTGAGCGAGCTCTTTTCTCCTTTATTAGTAGCGCTGCCTTTACAATTATTGGCCTACCATATTGCGGTAAGACGCGGCTGCGACGTGGACCAGCCGCGCAACCTCGCCAAGTCCGTAACCGTCGAGTAGTGTATGCTCTATATTGTCGCCACACCAATCGGTAACCTTAAAGATATAAGTCAAAGGGCCTTGGAGGTTTTAAGGTCTGCGGATTTAATTGCCTGTGAAGATACCCGGCACACCGGAATTTTACTTAAGCATTACAGTATAGTTACTTCTACCACTAGTTATTTTCAGCATAACCGTATTACCAAGGGCGAGTATCTTCTGCGGTTGCTTAAAGAAGGTAAAACCATTGCTTTAGTTTCAGACGCAGGGACTCCGGGAATTCTTGATCCCGGGTATCAGATCATAAACTTGGCCCTCAAGAATAATATTATGATTAGCGTTATTCCGGGAGCAACGGCTTTTGTGGCTGCCCTGGTAGCCTCAGGTAAGCCGGCGCACCGTTTTCTTTTTGAGGGGTTCTTACCTAACAGACCCCAGGCCCGACGCAACCGTTTAAAAGTACTCGCTAAGCTCAAGTGTACTGTAGTATTTTATGAATCCTGCCATCGTCTCCGCGCCACCCTAGAAGATATTAAAACAGTATGGCCTATCCAAGATATTGTGGTTGCCCGTGAGCTTACCAAAAAGTTCGAAGAGGTGCTCCGCGCCCGGCCCGAGGCCTTAATCGCGCGCTTCGCCACTAACCCTCCTCGCGGCGAATTCGTAGTAATAATATAACAGTATTTTAGGGAGCTTTAATCGATGGTGACGTTGACAACGATAGTGGCGTTTGGGTTCTGGGGGGTAACCCGAGGAACAACAATGCTGGATTTAGAGGTTTCATAGACTGCTCCGTTTTCCTGCGAAAGGTCGCTGTCGATGTTCCTGCTTCTGTCGCCAACATTCTCAGAGGTGGCATTAAAGGTTTTTGCCCGCAATGCCAGGTCGCCATACTGCAAGCCTTCCAGCCTAGCATTGCGCTGGGCCCGCCTGACAAAATCCTTTTCAATGATGCGATAGACATTAGGAGCCAGTCCGGCAAAGATGCCGCTTAAGATAAAAGAGAACATTAGTATTATGGAGACAATATAGATCATGGCTAATGTATTTTTAATACATCCGTAAACCAGAAACGCAGGCCTTCGGTTTTAGAAAGGTTATGTTCGCGGGTAGTAGCGTTTATGGTTACGGTCAGAAAGTTGGGCTCTGCCCCCTCGCTGTACTGGAACGCAATAGTGGGCGAAGACTGGTTGTCGACCAGAACTTCTTTTTGCGGGGGATCAGAGATTTCTAGCACCAGGCAGTGGTCTTCGTTAATCCTATAGGTGTAACGGGTATTATCAGTTGTGTTATCGGGGGTGATTCTATGGAAATCGGACTCTCCCGAAAAGCTAAAAGAGTTTTTGGAGTTTTCAATACCGGGAAGAAAGAGGGAGTCTGGCTCGATGCGGCTGGCGCTTAAGCAACGCAGCTTGATGTTTTCGAGGGCGTAGTCTATTTGCAAATGGATATTCTGCAGCCGGATATTCTCAAGCACCTTACCGTAGATGAATACATAACCACTGGTCAGGGTTCCTAAAATTACCGCTAATAAAAAAATAGCAATAAGCAGCTCTAGAAGCGTAACTCCGGCAAGTGTTTTACTCATTGCGTTTTTTCTATCGCCACCACCATAAGGTTGGCCTCTCTGAGCGTTACCGTACCGTTGGCTGTATCTTTGCACCAGCGTATTTCAATAGTGTGTTCTCCGGGGCTCAAGGTTTCGTTTTCGGTGAGGCCGACTACGTTGCTGATGAGAGGTTGACTGATAATGGGGGTACGGGTTACTACCGGCTTAGGTCCTTGGTTATCGATAAAACACCCCGTCAAGACAGTGTTAATCGGCGTTATGCCGGCGGGGTTCCTGACGTTAATGGCCACATTATACATAATTAAAAATGTTTTAGCGACATCGTAATTTACGGTCACCCGCAGCGGATCAGTGTCGCCAATTACGGTAGCGTCGGTAAAATTACCGGAACTGGCGTCGGCATCAAACTCCGCTTCGTCATCGGCCCTGTCGCGGGAGATCCAACTGGATACCGTATGGATGAAAGGATACGGTACGATATTTTCTAAGCGGATGCTTTTCTGGTAAACATTACCTGCCCGGTCAGTTTCGTTATAAAAAGCCTTTGTTTCGATATACTTGTAAGGAATATAGAGGGTATTATTTCTTCCTTCATAGCGCTGCATAACATTGACCTGCCAGCCTACTTTACCCAAGGTGCCGGTTATCGGCGCGCCCGGGGTTAAGCCCGTATAAGACTTAGCGAGGTACTCTTCCATTTTGACCAGGGCCACCCGCATGGCCCGGGCCTTGCTCTCTGCCTGGGCCAGAAAGGTTTTGCCCGTAACAATAGCGGCTACTGCCGCACTGATGCCGATAACAATCAGAATCAGTGCGATGATTACTTCTAAAAGAGTGAAGCCGTGCCGACGGGTATTATTTTTATAGCAACTCATTTTAAAGTTATTGGCCGAGGAAGCCAGAAAGTAACGGCCTCCTCGGTTTTGTTGGTAAACGCGCCTGTGCTACTCCGTCTGAGTAGTAATAGGCATAGTAGTAATGTTTAAGCTGCGCATATTAGCCGGGCTGATCAGCCGCATGCAGGTGTCATTATACCAGCGGACTTCAAGATCCATCTTATCCGGAAAAGTCCCTCCAAAATCCTCCCTAGCTAACAAACAGCTGCCGCTTAGGGTGGGGTCGCCGCCGCCTCTTGGCGGGGGGGGAAGAGGATTGACCGCTTTTACGATATCCGGATTGGGCGGTATGGTCATGGAAGCAGTGGTGCCCATGGTTTTACCATTAACATATAGGCGGGTGTGCGCCTGTCCAGCCGGAAAAGTCTGCGATGATGTGCCGTGCCAGACACCGCAGAGGCTGGGGAAAGGATTATAAGCAGCTACTGCGTAGCCGTCGATACGCACCGTCCAGGTCACCAATACTTTGGAAGAATTTTTATGTTCGCTGGTCAAAGTAAAACCTAATTTTTGCAGTCCGGGGACTAATACAAAATCTGCCTTGGTGGCTAGGGCAGGCGTTCCGGTGGGGTTCTGGGCACTTCTTAGCCACAGCGGTGCTAAGGTTAATCCGGAATCCGCTACTCCGTTACCCATGCCATTAGCCAGGGGGTCACTACATTCCGGGTCAGTACATTCCGCCTGCAGGTAAGCCCCGCAGTTAGGGTTATCGCTCTGGTCTTGGAAAAAAGACGGATAGCGGGTAGGCCTTATTTCCGCCTCAGTTTTTCCTACCACCTGTTCCTGCATCGGCACTGGTGTAGCTGCCATCTTAGTAGTGCTGGTCTCTGCCAGGCACAGGGCATAGCCGGCCAGGACAACAGCGAGTACCAGCATGATCGTAATTTTGTTTTTCATTCTACCTCCCTTTTTAAAAACAGCGGTTAGTTTCTAGTTTTAATCCAGCCGCTACTACTCCTTCTGAGTAGTAATGGGCATGGTAGTAATGTTTAAGTTGCGCATATTAGCCGGACTGACTAGCCGCATGCAGGTATCATTATACCAGCGGATTTCAAGATCCATCTTATCCGGGAAAGTCCCTCCAAAATCTTCCTTAGCCAATAAACAGCTGCCGCTTAGAGTGGGGTCGCTGCGAGGAGGAGGATTAACCGCTTTTACGATATCCGGATTAGCTGGTATGGTCATAGAAGCAGTGGTGCCTGTGGGTTTGCCGTTGACATACAAACGGGTGTGCGCCTGTCCCGCTGGAAAAGTCTGGGATGAGGTGCCGAACCAAGGGGTACAGATATTAGGAGAGGGATTATAGGCGGCTACCGCATAGCCCTCAACTCGCACCGTCCAGGTCACCAATACTTTGGAAGAATTTTTATGTTCGCTGGTCAAAGTAAAACCTAATTTTTGCAGTCCGGGGACTAATACAAAATCTGCCGGGGTAGCCAGGACAAGACGTCCGGTAGGGTTCTGGGCACTCCTTAGCCACAGCGGTGCTAAGGTTAATCCGGAATCTGCTATTCCGTTACCCACCCCATTAGCCAGGGGGTCACTACATTCCGGGTCAGTACATTCCGCCTGCAGGTAAGCATCGCAGTTGGGGTTGCTACTCTGGTTCTGAAAAAAAGACGGATAGCGAGTAGGCCTTATTTCCGCCTCGGTTTTTCCTACCACTTGTTCTTGCATCGGCACTGGTGTAGCTGCCATCTTAGTAGTGCTGGTCTCTGCCAGGCACAGGGCATAGCCGGCCAGGACAACAGCGAGTACCAGCATGATCGTAATTTTGTTTTTCATTCTGTCCTTCCTCCTTGTAAAAATAGCGATTAGTGTCGGGTTCTAACAGCAATCAACCTTAAGTTATTAACCTGCATTTCTACTTCCAGATTATTCAGCTGCGGCATGAAATAATATACTCGCACAGCATAGGAGTCACCGGCCTCTAATACATCAGGGGGTATTTGGGTGGCGCAAAATATCGAGAAGGCCGCCTCTAGGGATTTTTGGTGAAGCATGCTTTCGTGAACCATTGTTTCAGAGCCGTTCGCCCCGACCTTAAATACAGCAACCTTGGAGAAAAAGTAAGTGCCGGAATTTTCGATACGGGTTGTTGGTCGGGCAGGGTTAGCCATGTTGTAGGGGGTAAGAGACATCTGCCAGATAATAGTGAAAACTTCGCGGCTCTTCGCCACAAAACGGTAATTAAAATCCCTGTCGATTTCCTGGAAACATCTGCTGCATCCTCCGGCCAGGAACCCGCCGGCCAGGCAATCCTGGGCGTTACGTTGGAGCAGGGCGCAACTCTCGGAATTAAATCTGTCGCAGGAACGATTATTGATTCTGGATCGGCAGGCGCTAGGTTCGCAATTGCGCATGCCAGGGGTCGCTAATTCGTTACAGACCTCGCGCTCGCAGCAGACTTTCCTGTTAGTACAGGTGTCATAATTATCGGCATATTCCTGGCATCTCTGGATACAGGAGGCGAAAGCGTCAGTAGGGGTATATTGGAAACAGCGGAATGGTCCGCGGGCGTCGGCTTCGTGAGGGCAATTATTTGATTCAACAGAAGTGGTTGTATAATAGCGTGTCATATTGCAGGGAGGGCCGCAGCGGGTGCCTCTGTCTGCAAGACAGGCCTCTTGTGAGCGGCAGGAGCAGCCTCTGAATCTCGGCTCAAGATTATCTTCCTCGCAGAGCCAGGTTCCGTTATTTAGCGCGCACTGGTGGTCTCTGGGCATCGGCTCAGGACTGGCGCAGCCCCGGCGCTGGGAATGATTTCCGCTCTCTATGGACGCTGCATTTCTACAGAGATCGTCCCAGTTAATTTCTCCGGGAGGTGGCTCGTTCAGCTGGGGACAACCCACGACGTCAAAAGGCATTGCGCAGCAGCTATAGCGGGAATCAGCATCAGAAGTACAGCGTATAGCCCTGCCGCCATGGGTTAAACAGCAATCCGGGCACTGGGAGACAATATCTCCTACGCAGGACATACAGTCACGGTATTCTTGAAACATCTGTTCTGCTGCGTTGCAGGAGACTTCTCTTAGCCTTTTCGGGGGGTTAGCGGGATAGTCCTTAGAGATGGTTTGCATGTCTTCGTTGCGGGGCAGGTAAGAGACAGATTCTTCTTTGCTGTAGAGAGGCCAGGCAGTAAAAACTAAGATGATTAATGCCGCCAGAAGTATCAGCTTGTGCTTGGAAGTTATCGCCATGCGAAGCAACCTTCCTTTTTTAATGATCCGCCGCTATCGGTAATGCTCATCTTGGAGCCGCTACACCCGCGGTCTTTATAGCTAGTTCTGGTGGCAGTAGCGACAAAGCCGCTTGCGTTGGCTCCCAGTGGGGCAATGGAATAACTAAAGAACTCATCCTGGAGATTAAGGGTTAAATTTTCGTTGATGCTGACATTAGCACAGTGGGGCGTGCAGATAAAATAAGCGTCATTATCAAGCCGGTATCTTTTTTGGGCGTTATATATCAAAATCAGATTCATTTCTGCCTCGCGGCCACGGTGCTTCTCGACATGTTTGCCGCTGTAGTTAGGCAACGCTAGTGCCGCCAGGATACCGATTATCACCGCCACCAGCAGAATCTCAGCCAGCGTCATACCCTTCTTCATCATTTTAGCAAATAGCTATGTTGCAATAGGATGTAATTTAAGTATACCCTATTTGTTGAAAAAATCAATACTGTTTTTAGAATTTGCGACGGTAATAAGCGCGCACAATATGTTGTGTATCTAAAGTTAACATGCTGCCTCCGTAGGGGTCTAGGGTGATATTGCCAATAGGGCTGGTGTTGCCTTCTCCGTACTGCAGGATCAATTCATCGTCTTTGGTGGGCAGGTATCTGAATTCGCTGAAGAAGTTGTGGTGTCCTGTCGGCTTGGTGGCCCCCGCTATTAAGCTATCGAGATCCCGGCAGCGCGAATAAATGTATTTTAAGGCCATGCCGATTTTAGGTGTGGGCATATAAGCAAGTTCCAATCCCATGTGGTTGATGTTGTCGGAGTTTAAAGAGGAGACTTCAAATTCATTGCGGGTGTAATCCAGGTAAAGCTCCATTTTCTCCATCGGCGCTATCCTTAAGCCGCATTTAAAAATATTGTAAAAGGCGTAAGGGGCCTGCGGGAAGTAGCCCTGGCTGTAAAGAAAAGGGTCTTTAAAACGGTAGAGCTTGTCGTTCTGATAGTAGGTTCCGTATAGGGTGGTGTCATTTTTTAAGACATTGCGCGGAAAATCGCCGTAGGCCAAGCTATAATCATTGGTGCGTTCGTAGATACCGTTGATGCTTAACCAATCAAAGAGGTCGTAGTTTAAGCCTGCGGACCCGGTTTTCAGGGTAGAATTTTGTTCGTCTACAACCGAGGAGTTCTTGTAAAAATCTCCGGTGTTTCCGTCATAGATAAAGGGGTCAATTCCTCCGGAGGTTTTCGGCATCCTCTGATAAATGCCCAAGGCCTTGGCAGTTAATTTCTCGGTAAGCTTGATCGCGAGCTCGTCGCGCGCCACATTTTCTACAAATTTACCGTTGACATTATGGACGTTGTGCACATCAAAAAGGTTGGTGAGCCGATCCTCTAAGAAAATCTCTAAGCGAAAGCCCAGGACATTTCTGCCGACGTCAATGCCGTCTCCGATTCTGGAGGCATTAAGCTCGTCCCAGTTGGTGGGCGGCTTAGTCAGCCCGGCGTAGTAATATTCAAAGGGGCGGCGGAAATGCAGGTGCCTGGACCAAAAGGTATCCTGGCGGCTATTATGAAAATTGGAGAGTGCGGAATCAAAGCCCTTATCCATGCGCACCGCGTAAAACTTGCTTTTTACCAGGAAGTCCTCGCTTTTATCCATGGCGATATCGTCATAACCGTATTTTAAAGCCATAATGCTGGTACGCGGATAGCGGCTGATCAAAGAAAAATAATAGGCCTGGCCCCGGGCATCTGTTTTATAGTTCTTATTACTCTTATCGTAAAAAGAGCTGGAGGTTAGAACTTCTGCCGATGCCTTTAAGCCTTCGATCGGCTCGTATCCTAAATCCATTCCGCCTACGAAATTCTGGCTATCTAGTTTTTGATGCGGCTCCGTAATAAAGCCAAAGCGGCTAGTAGCAGTGGCCCCTAGCATAAAATTATCAGTGAGGTAATGTTTCAGGCGGCTGGCCCCGATAATATTATCTACGATATTATAATCCTGCCAGAGGTGTTTGGGGGTGGCAACCGTGGCGTCAAAAGAGGTTTTTTCCTGCGGCTGAAAACTAAAAGCAAATCCCCTTAATGCGGTTAAATACTTGCCAGTACTGTCTTTAGCTAAAAATGAAATGGAGTCATCCCAGCGCCCTTTGGTGTAGCTGGGGCTGGTATCCTGAGAGTTGTAATTTCCCGGTACGTAGCGGCGTAGCCACAGGCTGTCCTGCCACCAGATACGATGATTAGTAATCCCTAAGGGGTCATCAGAAGAATAGGCCTGGTCCTGGTAGGCGATAGGAAAAGTCCGCAGTTTAAGCTGGTCATTAGCATAGTCTAACCACAGTTCCCGTACCGGCTGGAAATAGCGATGGATCTTCATGGCCGGGATATTAAAGGTAGCGGCTTGATTACGGTAAGGATTGACAGTGACGGGATAGCTTTTACCGTCGTTGACTTTTATTTCCGGAAGGCTGAAGGTGTCGCCCTTTAGGGAAGTATAAACCGTGTTGTTTACGGTGTAGGCGGTATTGGACCAGTAATACATTTCTATTTCTGCGGTGTCGCCGTTAGAACCGGTCAAGGTAACCTTGTCACTTTTACCTACAAAACTCCAGGGGTCCACCGTGACATCGGTATGGAAATTCAAGCCTTCTTCGTTCTGGGTATCTAGATTGACATCCAGTGAATCATAGATCCTGGGGTCATAAGTATTGATGCGGTGGTTAAAGGCGGTATCGGACATTACGCGCCAGCTTTTATATTTTTCATTCAAATCGAAATTAGCCCTTTTCCAGATGATGTCGTGAGGTGCAGCCCCGAAGGCTAGCTGCATTGATCCCCTGATTTTTAAAGGGCCGGCCTCAATGCCTCTTTCTTCATCCGCTGGAACTCCGGGGAAAGTATAATACTCAAGATAAAGATTTTGTGGATTTCGGCCTTCAAGCTCACTCTTTAGTAAGCCGGAGTCTTGCTGATCTAGGGTTTGGTTCAGCGCCAAGTTCATCGCCTGATCCCTGGTAAGGGATTTAATAGCGGGCAGAAGCTGCGTGGGGCTTTTTGCTACCGAAGTGCTTATAGTAGAAGGATTTAAATCCCTGATAAAAATACTATTGATATAATTTTTAGCGGTTTGATTAGAAGGGTCTAAAAGCAGGACTCTTTTAAATTCCGCGATAGCATCCTCAATCTTGCCCTGGTGGTAAAAAATCTTGCCTAGTTCGCAGGAGTAGCTTGTTACTACCTGTTCCTGAGCAAAAACGGTAGAGTTCAGAAAAAATAAAAGCGCCAAAGCTATCAGCGCCTTATTTTTTATTCTTTTAAGATTATGCATAGTTGCTAATATTATATAGAATTAGGCCTTTCTGTCAATAAAAATTGATGTAAATATTTCCTTGACAAAGAATATATTATAGGATATTATTATTAAAAATTAACCTTTAAGCTAGCTCTTGAGAGGCTGGCAAGGGACAAGAGAGATGAAGCGTCATAGTGCAAGACATAACCCAACCCTTTTATTAAAACGGTTGGGTTTTTTTATGCCAGATAAGGGAAATAGCGATGCAGGAAAAAGCTAGGATTCTTGATCAAGAGGCGCTTTCTCGGGCCCTCGTACGCATAGCCCATGAGATATTAGAGAAAAATAAAGGGGTTAAGGATTTATGCCTGGTAGGTATCCGTACCCGCGGGGCATATTTAGCCCGGCGCCTGGCGGATTTTATCACTAGAATCGAAAATGAAGAGATTGTCGTGGGGGCACTGGATATCACTCTATACCGCGATGACCTTACTTTGGTTGCCTCTCAACCCTTGGTGCATAAGACCGAAATCGATTTTGATATTAATAATAAGAACCTGGTTTTAGTAGATGATGTTCTCTATACCGGCAGGACAGTGCGGGCGGCATTGGATGCCCTGATAGATTTCGGCCGGCCTAAAAGCATACAGCTGGCGGTTCTGATTGACCGCGGCCACCGGGAATTACCGCTGCGCGCGGATTACGTAGGAAAAAATATTCCGACCTCAGATAATGAAATCGTAGAGGTCAGGCTTACGGAGTGCGACGGAAAAGACGAAGTTGTAATTACTGCTAAGAAAACAGGGTAGCCTTATGAATTGGACCAGAAAGGATTTGTTGGGACTAGAGGAACTTAGCCGCCAGGAGCTGGAATTGGTATTGGCTACAGCAGAATCCTTTAAGGAGATCTCCACCCGCGCCATTAAAAAAGTTCCGGCCTTGCGCGGAAAAACCGTAGTCAATCTTTTCTACGAACCTTCCACCCGCACCAGGGTTTCTTTTGAAGTAGCTGCCAAAAGGCTTTCGGCAGACGTGATTAATATTGCGGTGGAGACCTCTAGCGTCAAAAAAGGCGAAAGCCTGATTGACACCGGAAGAAACATTCAGGCCCTGCGCGCCGACATCATTGTCTTAAGGCATGGTTGTTCCGGCGCAGCCCTGCTTTTATCCCGTAAAGTGGATATTAGCGTGGTGAATGCCGGAGACGGCTGGCACGAGCACCCCACTCAGGCGCTCCTGGATATGTTTACCCTCAAGGAAAAGCTCGGTAAAATAGAGGGGCTCAATATTACGATAGTAGGCGACATCGCGCATTCCCGGGTAGCGCGCTCCAACATCTGGGGCCTCACTAAGCTTGGTGCCCGGGTAACAGTATGTGCCCCGCTCATGCTTATACCAGAAAAAATTGAAGAATTAGGAGTGCGGGTTACCGGCGATATTGATCAGGCCTTAAAGGGGGCAGACGCTGTCAATGTCCTTAGAATGCAGTTTGAGCGCGACGAGGGTAACGCTTTTCCCACTCAAATCGAGTATTTTAAAAATTACGGTATTACTCAGGATAGGCTGGCGAAACTTAAAAAAAATATCCTGGTAATGCATCCTGGACCGCTGAACCGCGGTATTGAGATATCGGCTGAGGTTGCGGACGGAGAAAGTTCCGTAATTTTAGAGCAAGTTACTAACGGTATTGCGGTACGTATGGCGGTTTTATTTCTGGTATCGCAGGCTAAGGAAAAAAATGAAACTTCTCATTAAGAACGGCCGCGTAGTAGATGCGGCTAACAAGATAGACGACGTTTTAGATATCCTGGTAGAAGATTCTCGGATTGTGCGCTTGGGCCCAGGCATTGAAGATAAGGCAGACCAGGTTATCGACGCTACTGCCAAGATTGTCATGCCGGGGATAGTGGATATGCACGTGCATTTAAGAGAACCCGGCCGAGAAGATAAAGAAACCGTATCCAGCGCTACCCGCGCGGCCTTAAAGGGTGGGGTAACCTCGGTTTTAGCAATGCCTAATACCGAGCCAGCCATCGATTCTTTAGAACAACTCAAATTACTGGAAGGAATTATTAATAAAACCGCTCGGGCTAATGTTTATATCTCAGGCGCTATCACTAAGGGGCGCTTAGGCCAGGAGCTGGTAGATATCGCCGGGTTAACTAAGGCAGGCGCTCTGGCCTTTACCGACGACGGGGCTTCGGTTGAAAACGCAGACTTACTCTTGACAGCTCTTAAGCAAACTAAAAAAAATAGGGTTCTTTTAATTGAACATTGCCAGGACTACAGATTAAGCGCAGGCGGGGTGGTGAATCTGGGGTTGGTTTCTACCCGCTTAGGTTTGAAAGGAATCTCTGCGGCATCAGAATATAGCCGGGTAGAGCGGGATGTTCGGCTCGCCCAGCAAGCCGAAGCCGCCTTACATATTGCCCACGTCAGTTCTAAAGAATCAGTAGAGATTATCGCCCGGGCTAAAAAGCAAGGAGTGCAGATTACGGCTGAAGTTACCCCGCACCATTTAGCCTTAAGCGAAGAAGCGGTCTTAGAATATGATACCAACAAGAAGATGAGCCCACCGCTAGGCACTACCCAGGACCGCCAGGCGCTTAGAGACGCGTTGAAAAATGGGGTTATTGACGTAATCGCCTCCGACCACGCCCCGCACACTGCTAATGAGAAGGCGGTAGAATTTGAACGCGCGGAATTCGGGGTTATCGGGCTGGAGACTGAACTGGCGGTTGTGATTACGGAATTAGTGCATCAAAAAATTTTGAATTGGACGGATCTAGTACGGGTTTTGTGCTTTAATCCCGCCCGGATCTTAGGTATCAATAAAGGTACGCTTGGCGTAGGTAGCGATGCAGATATTATTGTGGTGGACCCACAGCAGGAGTGGTTGGTAGAAAAAACAGCTTTGCTTTCTCAGTCCAGGAATTCTGCTTTCTTGGGTCGAACCTTAAAAGGTGTAGTGGTCTTTACCGTACTGGCAGGAAAGGTTGTTTACCAGTCTGGCGACAAGATAAGGACATAATGGAATTTATTGCTGATTTTCATATTCACTCTAAATACAGCCGCGCCACCTCCCGGGACATGGATGTGGAGCACATCGCAAGGTGGGCTAAGTTAAAGGGCGTCACCCTGATGGGTACCGGAGATTTCACCCATCATTTATGGCTGGAGGAATTAAAGGCCAACCTCCAAGACCTAGGTAATGGGCTCTTTAAGCATCAGGACACTTATTTTATTTTAAGCGCCGAGATCAGCAGCATCTATTCTAAAAAAGGCCGCACCTACCGCATCCATAATATAGTATTGTCACCGTCTTTTAAAACCACCGATAAGATTAATGCCACTCTGGCACGTTACGGCAACCTGGCTTCTGACGGCCGGCCGATCTTAGGCATGGATGCCCGGGAGCTGACGCGTATTATTTTTGATATCGACGAGAACTGTATGGTGATACCCGGGCACATCTGGACTCCCTGGTTTTCTCTTTTTGGCTCGATGTCGGGTTTTGACCGCATTGAAGATTGCTTTGAAGAGCAAACCCCCAAGATCTTTGCTTTAGAGACCGGACTTTCCAGTGATCCGGCGATGAATTGGCGGCTATCCGCCTTGGACAGGTTTAGCCTGGTCAGTAATTCCGACAGCCACAGCCCTTCTAAGATCGGCCGGGAGGCCAATGTCTTTGATTGTGAATTTAGCTACGCGGCCTTAAGAGAAGTGTTAAGGACTAAAGATAAAAAGAAATTCCTTTATACTATTGAATTTTTTCCCGAAGAAGGCAAATACCATTTTGACGGTCACCGGCTTTGTAATATCCGGCTTTCGCCCGTTCAAACTAAGGAGCATCAAGGTCTTTGTCCGAAATGCGGTAAGCCGGTTACAGTAGGAGTGATGAACAGGATAGAGCGTTTGGCGGATCGCCCGAACGGTTTTGTACCGTCCCAGGCCATCCCCTATAAAAACCTTATCCCGTTGGAAGAAATTATGGCTGAGGCCAAGGGGGTCAATAAAGGATCGGTAGCAGTAGAGCGGGAATATTTGGCTACTGTGGCTAAGTTTGGAAACGAATTTAATATTTTAGTCCGGGCCCAAGAAGACGAGCTTTTTAAAGGCCTGCCCCGGCGCTTGGCGGAAGGGGTTTTGCGGATGCGTCAGGCTAAGGTAGAGGTACAGCCGGGCTTTGACGGAGAATATGGAAAAATTTTAGTTTTTGGCAGCAGTGAGATTAAGAACAAAGAAGAGGAGCAGCTTAGCCTTTTTTAAAGAGGAGAGCTAACGCTATGGCTTTTCCCGTCTACAATGTTAGTTTTCGAAGGGGACAAAAGAATGATGTTATTGCTGTCGGGGAGATAGTTAACGAAAGTAGCAAGGGTTATGCTTGGCAATGTTCAAGATCCTGCTTTTTGACAGGTATCACTTAATGGGCAGCGGAGTTATTAAAGTATACGATTTTCAGCCCAGGGCGATCCGGGACTTTGAAACCGTGATAGAAGGTATAGATTATAAACTTGTTCCTTCGATTTTTAGACATGAGGTTTTATTTGAAGGAGGATATTAATTACAATGCGCCTGTGGCCCAATGGATAGGGCACCAGCCTCCGGAGCTGGGTGTGCAGGTTCGATTCCCGCCAGGCGCACTAAATTTAATAGATAGTAGTTGGGGGCATTTGTGATGATCAGAAAGCGGGTTATAGGAGTGATCGGTGGGAAGAGTTGTTCGAAAAAAGTGGAGCAATTAGCCCAAAATTTAGCTAAAAAACTCACTAAAGTGGCGGATATATTAGTTTGCGGAGGGCTAAGTGGAGTAATGACCGCAGCTTGCCAGGGCTTTCAGGGTGCCGGCGGCCTAACCGTAGGAATTATACCCACTTACAATAAAAATGACGCTAATGCTTATGTGGATATTGTTATCCCTACCGGATTAGGCTTGGCCCGCAATGTCTTGGTAGTCAAGAGCGCCGATGTCATAGTAGCTTTTCCAGGAAGTGTAGGCACTCTTTCAGAGATTGCCTACTGCCTGCAATTTGGCATACCGGTGATCAGTCTGGGCTCCTGGAATATTCCGGGTGTCCAGAAAGCCAAAACAGTCAATGACGCGGTCCAAAAAGTAAAACAGGTTTTAAAACATCAACCGAGGGAAGGCGTATGAAAGCAACGTTAATGTTACAAGATGGCCGCAGCTTCAATGCCGAAGCTTATGGCGGCTCCGGAGAAAGAATCGGCGAAGTGGTTTTTAATACCGCAGTAGTGGGGTATCAGGAACTGGTTACTGATCCTGCCAATGCCGGCAAGATTCTGGTATTAACTTATCCCCTGATAGGTAATTATGGTATTGCCCCCAAATTTAACGAATCTGCCCAATGCTGGGTAAGCGGCCTGGTGATCAAGGAGGGTTCAAATATTTATTCTAACTGGCAGGCGAAAAGCAGCCTGCAAGACTTTGTGAAAAAAGAAAATCTGTTAATGTTATCTGGACTGGATACCCGCGCCCTGACGGTGCACCTGCGTAATAAAGGTGCCATGCCAGGAATTATTTCTACTCAGGATAATAGCGCCAAAGAACTCTTGGCCAAGATCGAGGCCTGGCGTAAAAATAAACCCCAGAGTTTTTTAAGTCAGGTCTCAGTGACCAAGCCCACCGTAGTGACTAAATCTAAAACTAAGGCGCATCTGGGAGTATTGGATTTGGGAGTAACCCGCAGCACTATTAAGCAATTACTGGCTTTGGGTTTTTCCTTGAAGCTTTTTCCTTACAACGCCAGCGCTGAGGAGATTTTGCATGGCAGGCCCCGCGCCTTAGTTATTGCCGGCGGGCCGGAAGATGATCCGGAATTAGCAGGAGTCATTAGTAATATCAAGCCGCTTTTGAAGCGCTTACCTATATTAGGGGTTTCCCTGGGCCATCAAGTGCTGGCAGCGGCTTTAGGGGCAAAGATTATTAAGATGAAGCTCGGCCACCGCGGCCTGAATTATCCGGTATGTCAGGGGAATTCTTATAAGGCACAGATTACAGTGCAGAATCATGGCTGGACAGTAGATGTTAATTCCCTCTCTAAGATTAAAGGGGTTAAAATTACCGGCTACAACTTAAATGACCGCAGCACCGAAGAGATGGAGAGCAAAAATCTTAAGCTCATTGGTGTGCAATATTATCCGGTAAGCCCGGGCTTTGATGAAATAAACCCCATATTTAAAAAGTTCATGAAAATGATAAAGGAGTATTAAAGATGCCGCGACGCAGAGATCTAAAAAAAATACTTATGATTGGCTCTGGCCCGATTGTAATCGGCCAGGCTTGCGAGTTTGATTATTCCGGTTCCCAGGCCTGCAAGGCCCTAAAAGAGGAAGGCTATCGTACTATTCTGGTTAACTCTAATCCTGCCACCATTATGACTGATCCGGAGCTGGCGGATGCTACTTACATTGAGCCCTTGACCGTAGAGATAGTAGAAAAAATTATTCAAAAAGAACGCCCCGACGCTATTTTACCGACCCTGGGTGGTCAAACCGGCCTGAACCTGGCTTTTTTCCTGATGAAGCGGGGGATTTTGAAAAAGTACGGAGTGGAGTCTATCGGGGCTTCGGTAGATGCCATCTCTAGGGCGGAAGACCGCGAGCTTTTTAAAAAGGCGATGCAGGAGATAGGCGTAGAAGTCCCTAAAAGCGGGATTGCCGAAAATGTAGCAGAGGGGATGCGCATTGGCCTAGAGATCGGCTTCCCATTAATTTTAAGGCCGGCCTATTGTTTAGGAGGCGCAGGTGGTTCCATCGCTTACAACAAGCAGGAACTGGAGAAGTTTCTGGATAAAGGTATCAGCACCAGCCCGGTGCACCAGATACTGGTAGAACAGTCGGTTTTAGGCTGGAAAGAGATTGAATTTGAGGTGATGCGCGACTCGCAAGATAACGTGATTATTATTACTTCTATGGAAAATGTTGACCCCATGGGAGTGCATACCGGCGACAGCATGGTAGTGGCGCCCGCCCAGACTTTAACTGCCGAAGAATACAGTAATTTTGTCTATCTCTGCCGTAAGATTATCCGTAAGATCGGCATTACCGGAGGCGGCGCCAATATTCAGTTTGCCCAGAACCCCACCAACGGCAAGATTGTGATTATTGAGGTTAACCCCAGGCTATCGCGCAGCTCGGCTTTAGCCTCCAAGGCTACCGGTTTTCCTATTGCCCGGGTAGCGACTAAATTGGCGGTAGGCTTTAGCTTACCCGAGGTTACCAATCAGATCACTGGTAAGACTACTTCTTTCTTTGAGCCCACGGTGGATTACTGCGTTTTTAAGATCTGCCGCTTTACTTTCGAGAAGTTCCCTAAGGCAGACCACACCTTGAATACTTCGATGAAAGCAGTAGGGGAGGCGATGTCTATTGGCCGCAATTTCAAAGAAGCCCTGCAGAAGGGGATCCGCTCCACTGAAATCGGCCGCTTCGGTTTAGGGGCCGACGGCAAGGATAAGATTACCGACGAAGAGCTCATTCATCCTTGCGGTAGTTTGTTAGAGCAAATCCGTAATAAAATCCATACCCCTAATGATGAGCGTATCTTTTATCTACGCTATGCTTTAAGGGCGGGCCTTAAGCCGCAGGAGATTTACAAGCTTTCCGGGGTTGATCCTTGGTTTCTGGATAACATCAAACAGCTCCTGGAGGTAGAAGATAAAGTTAAAAAATGTCGTAATCAAAATAGCGGCGAGGAGATTAAAATTTCTCCTGAGCTTTTGGCAGAGGCTAAAAGAGACGGGTTTTCTGACCGTCAGCTCGCGCATTTATTAAATACTAAGGAGGAGGCAGTGCGGCAATTGCGCAAGAAACAAAATCTTAAAACCGTCTACAAGTCGGTAGATACCTGCGCCGGAGAGTTTGAGGCTAAGCGGCCTTACTTCTACTCTAGCTACGAAGCCAAGGATGAATCTCGCGCCAGCAATAATAAGAAAGTAGTCATCTTGGGGGGCGGACCTAACCGTATCGGTCAGGGGATTGAATTTGATTACTGCTGCTGTCACGCCGCCTATGCCTTAAAAGAAGAGGGCGTAGATAGTATTATGATCAACTGTAATCCTGAGACCGTTTCTACCGATTATGATACTTCTGATAGGCTGTATTTTGAGCCCATTACCGTTGAGGATGTATTAAATATTATTGAAGTAGAAAAACCCCTCGGAGTTATTGTGCAATTCGGCGGACAGACCCCGATTAATCTGGCTGTGCCTTTAATGAAAGCTGGAGTAAATTTATTAGGCACCAGCGCCGACAGCATTGATATCGCCGAGGACCGCAAGCGTTTTAAACAGATGTTACATAAGCTGGATCTCTTACAGCCGGAAAACGGCACCGCCTTTAATTTCCAGGAGGCTAAAGAGGTAGCCAGAAAAATCGGCTATCCGGTATTGGTGCGCCCCTCTTATGTTTTAGGCGGGCGGGCGATGGAGATCGTTTATGAAGAGGCGGTTTTGGAAAAATTTATTGCTGAGGCGGCCCGGGTTTCCGGAGAGCATCCTATCCTAGTCGACAAATTCTTAGAAGACGCCATTGAAGTAGACGTGGATTTGCTGGGAGACGGTGAGAGTTTTGTGATCGGCGGGATCCTGGAGCATATTGAAGAAGCCGGGATTCACTCCGGGGACTCTGCCATGTCGCTTCCGACCTACACTTTATCTACTGGCCTATTAAATAAGATTCGCGAGGCCAGTTATAAAATGGCTAAGGAGTTAAAGACCACCGGTTTAATGAATATCCAGTTTGCGGTCAAAGACGAAAAGGTTTATGTTTTAGAGGTTAATCCGCGGGCTTCCCGCACCGTGCCTTTTGTTTCCAAGGCCATCGGGGTACCTCTGGCAAAACTAGCTACCAAGATTATGCTGGGCAAGAAACTAAAAGACTTAGGTTTTACCCAGGAAATTATCCCCAAGCACGTCTGCGTTAAGGAGTCGGTTTTTCCTTTTAACCGTTTCCCGGGAGTTGATATAATCCTCGGGCCGGAGATGAAGTCCACCGGAGAAGTGATGGGAATTGATACGGATTTCGGGCGGGCCTATATCAAAAGTCAGATTGCCGCAGGCCAAAAGATTCCTACCAAGGGCAATGTTTTTGTCTCGGTGCGGGATAAGGATAAACGGGCAATAGTTTTTATTGCCAAAAAGCTTTTGGACCTGGGGTTTAACATTTACGCCACCTCCGGTACCGCCGCAGCCCTGATACAAAATTCTATCCCGGTAAAGGTTTTAGCCAAGATTACCGAGGGCCGGCCTAATGTCCTGGATTTAATGAAGGATAATAAGATTCAGCTGGTGATTAATACTCCTTCTGGCCGGATTCCCCGCGTTGATGAAGTAAAAATTCGCTCCCAGGTGATTCTTTATAACATACCTTATACCACTACTATTTCCGGAGCTCAGGCTACGGTCAATGGCATCGAGTCCTTGGTGAAAAAAGGGTTGACGGTAGCGTCCTTGCAGCATTATCAGCGTCAACGCCCTGACCGTCGAGCCAGGCAGGTCAGGGTTGCTAAAAAGAAAAAATAACAAATGCCGGAACTGCCCGAAGTAGAGACTATAAAAAGAGAATTAGCTTTGTCCATTATAGGCAAGCGTATTGTCGAGGTTTGCGTGCATCGTGCGGTAGTGATACGTGAACCCGCGGTAGAAAAATTCAAAAAAGGATTAACCGGAACCGTTATCACGGGCGTGTTGCGTAGGGCCAAGGTTTTGATTTTGGAGCTCTCCAATGGTAAATTTTTAGTGATTCATTTGAAGATGACCGGCCAGCTGGTTTATCCGGGAGATTCCAAAAGGAGCCGGGTGAGCTTTCATCTATCCGATGGTAAAATCCTAGATTTTAACGACCAGAGGCTGTTTGCGGAGCTCAGGCTCTTAGATGACTGGCGCTCTTTAAAGTTTATCCAGAGCTTGGGACCGGAGCCCTTTGATCTGACTCTCCAAGAGTTTAAAAATAGGCTCTGTGCTAGGAAAACCAGGATCAAGCCGCTGTTGTTGGATCAGACTTTTATCTCTGGGATAGGCAACCTCTATGCAGCTGAAATACTTTTTCGCTCCGCAATAGACCCTCAAAGACCGGCAGCGGATTTAACGGATAAAGAGAAGGGAGTTTTATTTCGCCGCATGAAAGAAGTTTTACGTGCCGCCATCCGCCATGGCGGATCTTCGGTAGATGACTATGTACGTTTATCGGGAGAGCGCGGAGGTTATGCTGCCTACCATCAGGTTTACGGCCGAGAAGGCCAGCCTTGTCCGATATGTAAAACTCCCATTAGAAGGATTGTTTTAGGTTCTCGCGGCACCTATTTTTGTCCTAAATGCCAGAGCTAGATTATGAAGATACGCCTTAAGGTTAACGGGATAATTATTGCGCTAGCGGTGTTGTTGATTGCGGTATTTCCTGCCGTATTCCTGCGTCCTCCCAAAACAGGTCCTTGGGATGAGGCTGCGGAAGCGGTTGGCATTACCTTTATTCTTTTAGGCCAGCTTTTACGTACCTGTGCCCGCGGCTATAAGTCCGAGCATTCTCAAGAGGGCCGTTCCTTAATCCAGGGCGGGCCTTATAATTTGGTGCGCAACCCGATGTATCTGGGGATACTTTTAATTGGGGTAGGTATGGTGCTGGTGCTTTTTCAATGGTGGGCAGCCGTAATATTTCTAGTAGTATTTACGGCACGCTACATACTGTTAATATTTCAGGAAGAGAAAAAACTCCTGGCGCTGTTTCCGCAAGAATATTCCGTTTATTGCCTCCGGGTTCCACGGCTTCTACCTCCTTTAAAGATTTTAGTAAAAAGGGATATCAGCGTCTATCTGCCGCTTCGGCCGGCATGGCTCAAAAAAGAAATCGGCACGACATTGGCAGTATTGTTAATAACTCTACTGTTAGAATTCTGGCAGGATATCAAGGTGCAGGGGATAAAGGTTTATTTTAAGGAAAGCATTGCTATTCTGGTCATTGTTGCGTTGTTCGTTGGACTCTATATTTATTTAAGCAGGCGCACCGCAAATATTAGCAAGAATAATGTTAGCAGTCAAAGTTAAAATATTAGAGCAGAAACAAGCAGGACGAGGCGTTTATCGACTGACCCTGAGTGCGCCCAGTATAGCCAGAAGCGCCCGGCCCGGGCAATTTCTCCAAGTCAGAGTAGACAATAGCTATGAACCCTTATTGCGCCGGCCTTTTAGTATTCACCGGGTAAGAGCCGGGATTATAGAGGTTCTCTATGAAGTAATGGGAGAGGCTAGTAAGATTTTATCCCGCCGCAAACGCGGTGAACAGTTAGACGTAATCGGCCCCCTGGGGCGGGGGTTTGACTTAAAACAGGCCGGCCCTAATCCGATTATAGTAGCTGGTGGCATAGGAGTAGCTCCTTTAGTTTTCTTAGCTGAAAGCCTGGCTAAGCAAAATAAAAAAGGAGCGGCCTTACTTGGCGCCCGTGATAAGAGCAGTATTTTATGTCATAAAGACTTTCAGGATTTGGGATTTGATGTTAAAATATCTACAGATAACGGTTCCCGGGGTTATAAGGGGAGAGTTACCGGGTTATTAAAACAATATTTGACTGCCAGGAGCCAGTCCTCTAAAAGTACTATCTACGCCTGTGGCCCCAGGCTGATGCTTGCGGCAGTGGCAGGGTTAGCTCGGGATTTTAAATTGCCTGCCTGGGTATCATTAGAGGAGCATATGGCTTGCGGCTTGGGAGTCTGCCTGGGCTGCGCAGTGGAAACGCTTGAGGGTTATCAGCGTGTTTGTCAAGAAGGCCCGGTATTTAGGGCCGGTGATATTATCTGGGAGAAGTAAGGTCCACAAAGGAGGACAACGATGTCCCAAAAGCCTTTTATCTCAATTATCATCCCGGTAAGAAATTTCGAGCGCACCATTGAGAAAACCTTCGAATACCTCCTGAACGTTGATTATTCCCATGAGCTTTGGGAGTGGGTGATTGCTGACGGCGGCTCCAGCGATAAAACCGTAGAGATCATCAAAAGCTGGCAGAAAAAATACCCCTTTATTAAATTAGTGGAAATTCCCAATTGCCCTTCCCCGGGCTTTGCCCGTAATAAGGCCCTGGAGGTGGTGCGGGGAGAGTTTTTATTTTTTACTGATGCCGACTGCGCCCCCTGCAAGGAATGGATCAGTGAAATGCTTCAGCATTTCCAGCGCGACCCTAAGATTGCGGCAGTAGGCGGAGAGGTCTACACTTTAAAGGTAGACCCGGATAATTTAGTCGAGGCCTGGTGTCAGCATTTTCGTTTTAATATGGTGGCCCCGCGCTACGGTTTTATCCCCGAGGGTTATTATCCGGACTTCCCTCTTATCCCCAGGCCGGTAGATATTGGCGGGCACCGCGCTTATTTTTTTGGCACTTGCAATGTTGTTTACCGCCGTGCGGCGATGCAGGAGCTGGGTGCGCGTTTCTGGGATAGACCAACTGGCGAGGATATGGATTTAAGCTACCAGCACCGCAGACTCGGCTGGAAATTTTATTTTGCGCCTAAGGCCAGAGTTGATCATATGCACCGCGCTGACTTAAAAGCCCTGCGTAAGGTCTGGGTGACCTATGGCCAGGCCCATTTACCCTTGATTGATAAGTACGTTAAACAAAAAGGTCTGGAGGTTATTCTGCAGTTTTTAAAAGGCGGCCCTGCTTTTGTACTGCCATTTCCCTTAAGGGGGTTTCTTTATATCGGTAACTTCCATCTTTTGCATCTTTTTGGATTGTTTTCTCTGGTAGGGTTAATTTTAAGTTTAATTTTTGGCGGGTGGGGATTGATAGCCTTTACCTTAATACTGCTGGCGCTTACCCTTCACTTTGCTTATCAATACGTGAAGTGGAATTTCGCGATGGAGCCAAAAGATAAATTCTGGGCATGGTGCAAGATGAAATATTTGACCAACCTTAGTTTTATCCAGGGCGGCTTAAAGGATTTTAAGAAATATAAAATCCTCTGTCTTGAGCCGAGCTTTTAGCAACAGCACTAGGGACTTAAAAACAAATTGGCATGCAAAATCAACTGGCAGTTAATATCGGTAAGTTAAAATTAAAAAATCCGGTGATGGTGGCCTCCGGGACCTTTGGCTACGGCGAGGAATTACGGAGCTTGGTCAGCCTCAAGAAACTCGGCGCCATTATTTCTAAGACCATTACTCTTAAGCCGCGCCGGGGAAACCCTCCCCCCCGTACTGCCGAAGTACCAGCCGGGCTCTTAAATTCCATTGGCCTGGAGAATCCAGGCTTAGAGGTTTTTCTCGCCGAGAAACTACCGGTTTTAAAGAAAGCCGGGGTACCGGTTATTGTCAGCATCGCCTCAGAGAGCGGCCAGGAAGAGTTTGTTAAACTCCTTCAGCGGCTTGATAAAATTTCTGCGGTGGCGGCGATTGAGCTAAACATTTCCTGTCCTAATATTAAAGACGCTAAATCCGCTCAGCCCGAAAGCTTACCCCTTATCGCACAGGACGCCCGTGCTACCTATGAGCTGGTAAAAGTGCTGCGAGGCGTTACGCATAAAACCCTTATTACTAAACTATCCCCGAACGTTACATCTGTCAGTGATATTGCCCAGGCTGCAGAGAGGGCCGGAAGTGACGCCGTTTCTTTAATCAATACCATTACGGCCATGAGCATTGATCTAGTCAGCAGGAAACCGAAATTAGCGGCAGTAACCGGCGGTTTAAGCGGTCCGGCAGTGCGGCCGATTGCGGTGCGCATGGTCTGGGAAGTTTACCGCAAAGTTAAAATTCCGATTATCGGCATGGGTGGCATAATGGATACCCGGGATGCCTTAGAATTTATCATTGCTGGGGCCAGTGCGGTGAGCGTTGGCACAGCCAATTTTATTAACCCCGGCACCTCTGTTGAGATCATCGATGGGATTAAGCAATATTTGGATAAGAATAAAATTCAACACTACCAAGAGCTGATCGGGAGCATCCGACTATGAAAGCGCAGATTATCCTGGCCCTGGACGTAGACAATCTTGCAAAAGCCAAGACCCTGGTGCGTAAGCTCTACCCTGAGGTTAGAATATTTAAGGTGGGTGTGCAGCTTTTTACAGTTTGCGGACAACAGATTATTAATTTTATTCATAAAATCGGGGGAGAAGTTTTTCTGGACCTGAAATTTTTTGATATTCCCAATACCGTATCTGGCGCGGTGCGGCAGGCAGCACGCCTTAAGGTTAAGATGCTTACGCTGCACATTAGCGGCGGGCCAGAGATGTTATCTGAAGCTGTCAGGGCTGCGCGTCAGGAAGCTTGCGTTCTGGGGGTACGCCGGCCGATCTTGGTGGGGGTTACGGTGTTGACCAGCAAGGAAGCTAGCGCAGGAGAAGTTTTAAAATTAACCCGGGAGGGTTTAAAAAGTGGCCTAGATGGAGTGGTTTGTTCTGCCCGAGAGGCCCGGTTCTTAAGGAGTAAAATTAAAAAGAAGTTTTTTATCGTCACCCCCGGGATCAGGCCGCTATCTTGCGGCAGGGATGATCAGAAGCGAACTGCTACTGTCCCAGAAGCGATTCAGGCGGGAAGTAATTTTCTAGTAGTGGGCAGGCCAGTTTTAAAGGCCCCCGATCCCTTAAAAGCACTCCAGGAGCTTTATAATGCCAGAACTTAATTCCAAGGCCGCCTTAGATAAAATCCAGGAAGCTGAATTACAAGCTAGAGAGATAGTAGGGAAGGCCAAGAATGAAGCCCGGGAGTTATTAGAGCAGGCCAAGCTAGAGCAAGAGGGTTTGTTTAAAAGTGCCCAGGAGAAAGCGCGCCTGGAGGCGGAAAAATTAAAGACCGAAAGCCAAAAAGGGGCCCTGGAGGAAGCCAAAGAGATTAAAGAGCGGGCCTGGGCCGAGGCCGAGATATTAAAGCAGGCTGCCGAGGGGCATTTGGATGAGGCGGTAAGAATAATAAATTCCAAGCTTTTAGCTTAGGATAGAATAGATGGCAATTGCCAAAATTAAAAAAGCAGAAATTATCGGATTAGAGAAGGACCGCGATCGGCTGCTGGCTTTATTGCAGAAGCTAGAGTGTTTAGAGTTGATCGATCTTTCGGCGGGTCCCGCAAAAAAGAAAGAGAGCGCTTCTTTAGGGCCCCGGAATATTACCGAGGGCCCGGTTAATCTGCTGGAGATGGAAGAAGCGATTGCGTATCTGGGTACCCTTAAAGAGGATGCCGGAATTTTCAGCAGCATGATTAAAATCAAGCCCCAGGTTTATCAGCAGGAATTAAATGAAGTCTTAGGCAGCTTTGATTATCAGGGATTACTTCAAGAATTAAGCGCCAGCCGCAGCCACCTTAAACACCACCAGCAGCATAAGGAAAAACTCTTAGAGGAGAGGCACCTTCTTTCTCCCTGGAAACAGCTTAAAATCCCGCTGGAAGAGCTGCACGATACCGCGCGTTGCGGCATAATCCTGGGGATGTTACGCCAGGCCGATTATAGCGTCTTATTAAAAAATTGCTCTCAGGATAACCTAGAAATATTCTCTGAGGTTGTAAATCAGGATAAAACTAATGTTTATCTAGCCATTATTTTTATGCAGGAGGATTTTCAACGCCTGGAAGGGGCTTTAAAAAATTACCACTTTAATTTTGTAACCTTAGGCCGCCACCGCGGTACAGTTGGAGATCGGATTCTGGAGATTAATCGCGAGACCTTAGTCTTAGACGATCAACTCCAGAATATCCACCGCCGTATTATTGAATTATCGCGCCAGGAATTTAAGCTCATGGCCGTGTATGACTATTTGGCTAATATTCGCAAAAGGCAGGAGGTGGGTAAGGAACTCACTCGGCAAGAGTTTACCTTTTTTTTAAGCGGCTGGGTGAAAGAACGGGATGTGCGGACCATGCAGCAGAAGATTACCAAACAATTCCAGGACCTGGCAATTTTTATCTCTATGCCCCAGGAGGATGAAGAAGTGCCGGTGGATCTAGAGAATCCCCGAATTCTGGAGCCTTTCGAGTTTATCACTAAGATCTACGGCTTCCCTAAATATGGCGAGATTGACCCTACCCCGTATCTGGCGCCTTTCTTTTTTCTCTATTTTGGATTTTGTGTTTCTGATGTTGGCTATGGCGTTATTTTGAGTTTACTTTCCTGGTTGATTTTAAAGAAATTCAGGATGGGGCCGCAGGGCCAGCGGTTTTTCCGTCTCTTTTTATTCTGTGGAATATCCACTATGATTATGGGAGCCCTTACCGGTAGTTGGTTTGGCAATCTCTTTGACCTGCTTGCCGATAGCAATAGGGCATTTTTACCCCTTAAAAATTTTAAGGATTCTCTGATTGTGCTTGACCCTATGAAAGAATCCACTAAACTTTTAGGGGTGGCGCTTGCCCTGGGGATAGTGCAGGTCTGGTTTGGCAATATTATAGCTGCGATAGGAAACCTGAAAAACCGTCGCTACCTGGACATTTTCTTAGATCAGTTGCCGATGTTGGTTTTTCTCTTTGGTTTAACCGGTCTGGGCCTGATATTTTTGAAATTATTAGTATCTGCTCAGTTAAATTTATTTAAATCCAGCGCTCTTTTAGGTGCGCTGGTGCTTATCCTGACCCAGGGCCGCGCGGAAAAGGGCTGGGGTGCCAAATTGTTTTACGGCTGCTACAATCTTTACAGCGCCCTCTCAGGGTACTTAAGCGACATCCTCTCCTATAGCCGTCTCTGGGCGCTGGGCCTGGTAACCGGGGTTATGGCCAGTACTATCAATCTCATTAGTATACAATTTAGTCAGATATTTACGGGAGTTATACCTTTTATCGCTGGTGTGGCAATACTTAAAGCCGTTTTAAGTGGCGTGATTCTTATTACTATTTTTATTCTGGGGCACAGCGTTTCTTTTTTAATGAATCTTCTGGGTGCCTTTGTGCATCCGGTGCGGTTGCAGTTTGTAGAGTTCTTCTCCAAGTTTTTTAAAAGCGGGGGGCAGGGCTTTCGGCCGTTCAGGTTAGAATCAAAGTATGTTAAACTACAATAACAAGGAGGTAGGGCGATGGATATAGGTTTGGTTTTTGCTATTGCCGGAGCAGCGGTAGTGATGGCGATTTCCGGAGTAGGTTCAGCGATTGGGGTAGCCTTGGCCGGTCAGGCTGCCGGCGGGGTGATGACCGAAGACCCCGAGAAGTTCGGCCGGATGATTCCCTTAATAGGTATCCCCGGCACACAGGGGTTCTACGGCTTTCTGATTGGATTTCTGGTTTTAAACAAATTGAACCTTTTGGGCGCGGATATTAAAATTCCCACCCTCTATCAAGGCATTGAGATTTTTGCGATTTGCCTAGTGGTCAGCCTAGTAGAGTGTATTTCCGCTGTATGGCAGGGCAAGGTTTCAGTAGCCTCGATTTATATGGTGGCGAAGAAACCCGAAGAGACAGGTAAGGCCATGGTTCTTCCGATATTTGTGGAGATTTATGCTATCCTGGGCTTGGCAGCGGCTTTCCTGTTATTATTAGGAGTGAAGATTTAAATGTCTCTGGACTCAATTTTAAAACACATCCTTGATGAGGCCAATAACCAGCGCCAGGAGATTATACGCCAGGCCCGCTTTGAGGCTGAGGCTATAATTCAAGAAGCTCGTTTGAGAGCCAAGGTCGTCTCTGAGGAGGTTATGCATCAAGCCAGAGAGGATTGCCAAAGATGCCGACAGCGGCTTCTGGTAAGCGCGCGCTTGGAGGCGAAAAAAGGACTACTTTCAGTAAAGCAGGAATTAATAACCGAGGTTTTTGGGAGATTAAAATCCGGTCTTAAGGGCGATCGGTTCAAGAAGCAACAGGTTCTACAGGAAAAAATCAAAGAAGTGCCAGAGGACCTTAATTTTTACCTGGTACAATTACGTCAGGATTACGAAGCCCTGGTTGCCGGAGTACTTTTTAAATAAGCTATGGCTAAACAAGCTCCTAGCCGGGATTATATTTTTGCCGTAGGCAGAATCCGCTCCTTGGAAAGGTTTCTCATTCCCGAGGAGGTATTTGAAGAGGCGCTCACCACGGATCTGGCCGGAGCCTTAAGACTGTTTGTGGAATCTGATCTTTACAGCGACGAGCTTTTGCATATTAAGGATAGCCAGCAGTTCGAAGAAGTCTTAACAAGAGAGACTTTTAAGCTAAAGAAACTGGTAGGAGAGCTCATTTTAGACCGAGAACTTTTGGAGCTTCTTAAGGCAGAGGATATTTGTTGCCTGGAAAAACTACTCGGGACCTACCGCAGCGCTTTTTTAGAAGATTATCTGCGCCACTCTATTGACATGCACAATTTAAAGACTTTCCTGAGGCTGTATATCCTAAAAGAGCCGCAGGAAAAATTAAAAGCGCACCTTAAGTGTCAGGGTTTTATCCTTAAGGATGACCTTTTGAAACTATATACCCAGGACTTAGCCGCCCTTTTAAATCATCTGGAGTATGTGCCCAAGCATTACTGCAGCCTGGATTATACTTATTTTCTGGGCGAGGCGATTCAAAAATTAACCAGGGAGCGTTCGTTCCTATTTTTAGAAAAGGCCATCAATGATTTTCTGATCGGAATTTTAAAAGAAGCCAAATATATAACCTTTGGGCCGGAGCCGGTTTTGGCCTACTACTTTGCCAAGGTCAACGAAATCAATTTGATGCGCCTGGTTATTTTGGCCAAGCTTAATAAACTGCCCAGAGACTTGATAGAAGAAAGGTTAAGCGCGGTCTATGCCTGAAGAACTTTATCCGGATAAACCTTTTGCTATTATCGGAGAAGAAGATCTGGTATCGGGATTTGGGGCCCTGGGGTTTCGGGTTTATCCCCTTAAAGACGAAGCCCAGGCTAAGACAGTTTTGTCCGTAGCGCTAAAAGAGCAAACCGTAATATTTTTGGTGCAGGATAATATTTATCAATCTGCCAAGGAAGAAATAGATCATTACCGGAATTTACCTTTACCGATATTTATCCCTTTTGCTCAGGATGCCGGGATGCCGTTATTGGAATTATTAGTCAAGGAGATACGCCTTAGGGCGGTGGGGACTTTATAAAACCAGGATTAACTTTTAAACGGAGCGGATATGAAAGAAGCGAAAATCATTAAGGTGTCAGGGCCGCTGGTGGTAGCAGGCGGCTGTCGCGGGGCCAAAATGTATGATATGGTGCGGGTTTCCGCAAAAAAACTGATCGGAGAAATCCTGGAGCTTAAAAACGACCAGGCCTTTATCCAGGTTTACGAGGAGACCTCAGGCATTGGCCCGGGCGAACCGGTTTATTTAACTAATGAGCCCTTAAGCGTAGAGTTAGGCCCTGGCCTGATCGGCTCTATTTACGACGGTATCCAGAGACCGTTAGCTGTTGTGCGTAGTATCTCCGGAGATTTTATCTCCCGCGGCGTCGATGTCCCCAGCCTCGATCAGAATAAAAAATGGCATTTTACGCCTCAGGTAAATAAGGGGCAGAAAGTGGTAGCCGGGGATATTCTGGGGGTGGTTGAGGAGACAGTTTTGATTAAACATAAAATTATGGTTCCCTTGGGATCTAGTGGAGAGATAATAGAAATTAAAGAAGGAGAATTCAGTATCCAGGAAGTTGTCGTCCGGCTAAAGAGTGCAGGCGAAATTAAAGAAATTACCATGTCGCAGCGCTGGCCAGTGCGCCGGCAGCGGCCGATTAGAGAAAAATTTGCTCCGGATGAACCGTTGACTACCGGGCAAAGAGTAATCGATACCTTGTTTCCGATTGCTAAAGGCGGCACTGCCTGTATTCCCGGACCTTTTGGGGCAGGCAAGACCGTAGTCTTGCATGAATTGGCAAAATGGTCAGATGCCGAGGTGGTAGTTTATGTGGCTTGTGGTGAGCGCGGCAATGAATGTGCAGACTTACTGTTGAGCTTTCCGGAACTAAAAGATCCCCGCACCGGCAGACCCTTATTAGAACGTACTGTTATTGTTGCCAATACTTCCAATATGCCGGTAGCAGCACGCGAGGCCTCTATTTATACCGGGGCAACCATTGCGGAGTACTTTCGGGATATGGGCTATTCCGTGGCGCTTATGGCAGATTCCACCAGTCGCTGGGCTGAGGCCTTACGCGAGATGTCCGGCCGTTTAGAGGAAATGCCTGGAGAAGAAGGTTATCCGGCGTATCTATCTTCGAGATTGGCGGAATTTTATGAGCGCGCCGGCAAGGTTACTTGCTTGGGCAGCGATAACCGTAGCGGCGCCTTGAGCATTATGGGGGCGGTTTCTCCTCCCGGAGGAGATATTTCTGATCCGGTAGTTCAGGCCACCCTGCGCGTGGTAAAAGTTTTCTGGGGGCTAGACGATAAACTGGCAAATGCCCGGCATTTTCCGGCGGTTAACTGGCTTTTAAGCTACTCCCTCTACCATGATAATCTCGACAAATTCTTTAAAGATAATATTTCCGAGGATTTTGTCGGCCTCAAAAAAGAAGCGCTACGCCTTTTAGAAGAAGAGTCTTCGCTTTTAGAGATTGCGCGCCTGGTGGGGATAGAATCACTTTCTTTTGATGACCGTCTGATTTTGGAGACTGCTAAGTCTATCCGTGAGGATTTTCTGCATCAGAATGCCTTTCATGAGATTGATACTTATACCTCTTTGGAAAAGCAGTACCGCATGCTTAAAATTATTCTGGAGTTTTATGTTTTAGGTAAAAGAAAATTAAAAGAGGGGATGGATTTTAATAAAATTATAAAATTTCCAGTGCGCCAAAATATCAGCCGGCTCAAGTATATTGAGGAAGATAGGTTAGGCCAGTTCGAACGTATCCAGGAGGAGCTTAATAAAAGCTATGCTTAAAGAATACTTAACAGTATCTTCGGTTAGCGGGCCCTTAGTGGTGGTAGAAAAAATCCAGGATGTTAAATACGCGGAGCTTGCGGAAGTAGAATTTTCTAACGGCGAGATCCGTCGCGGAAAGGTTCTTGAAATTAGCGAGGACAAAGCCCTGGTACAGATATTTGAAGGGACCATTGGTCTAGATGTTGCGGGTTCTAAGGCGCGTTTTTTGGGCCGCACTCAGGAATTGGGGGTTTCTCCGGATTTGGTAGGCCGGGCTTTTGACGGCTCTGGTAAGCCGCGCGATAACGGGCCGGCGATCATTGCCCAAAAACGCCTGGATATTAACGGTGACCCCATTAACCCCAGCTCTAGGGACTACCCTTCGGAATTCATCCAGACTGGTATCTCGACTATCGACGGAATGAATCCTTTAGTGCGCGGGCAAAAGCTTCCTATATTTTCTGCTTCGGGCTTGCCGCACGCGCGTTTAGCCGCCCAGATCGCCCGCCAGGCCAAGGTTTTAGGTAAAGATGAAAATTTTGCCGTAGTCTTTGGTGCCATGGGAATCACCTTTGAAGAAGCGGATTTCTTTATGCGCGATTTCCGCGATACCGGCGCCATTGAGCGTAGCGTCCTTTTCATTAATCTGGCGAATGACCCTGCGATCGAACGTATTTCGACACCCAGGCTAGCTCTTACCTGCGCGGAATATTTGGCCTTTAGTTTGGATATGCATGTTTTAGTTATCCTGATCGATATGACCTTCTATTGTGAATCCCTACGTGAGATTTCGGCAGCGCGCAAAGAGATTCCCGGACGCCGCGGTTATCCCGGCTATCTTTATACCGACCTGGCTACAATTTATGAGCGCGCCGGACGTATTCAGGGTAAAATCGGATCCATTACACTTTTGCCAGTCTTGACCATGCCGGAAGACGACAAGACTCATCCTATCCCGGACCTGACCGGATATATCACCGAGGGACAAATTATTCTTTCGCGCCAGTTACACCGCAAAGGAATTTATCCGCCGATAGATGTACTGCCCAGCCTTTCGCGCCTTAAAGATAAAGGTATCGGTGGTAACAAAACCCGGCAAGACCACGCCGACCTCCTAAATCAGCTCTTTGCTTGTTATGCCAAGGGTAAAGAAGCCCGGGAATTATCGGTGATCTTAGGTGAGGCTGCGCTTTCTGATCTGGACAAGCTCTATCTTAAATTTACCGATGATTTCGAGAATAGGTTTGTGCGTCAGGATGAATCCGAGGACCGCCCTATTATCAAAACCTTAGAGATCGGCTGGGATATTCTCGGCTTGATTCCTCAGGAAGAGCTAAAGCGTATCCGCCAGGAATATCTTAACATCTACTATCGCCCCAAATAATTATGATCCTGCGAATAAACCCTAACAGAATGGAGTTGTTGCGCCTGCGCCGCAGGCTGGTGCTCGCTCAGAGAGGCCATAAGCTTCTGCAGGATAAGCTCGAGGAGATGATGCGTCGCTTTTTACTCCTGCTTAAGGATATAGATTTGGCTCAAGCGAGCTTCCAGGAGAAAAGCCGCGCCATATTTCAGGATCTTTTGTATTGCCGGATTGCTAGCCCTAAAGGAGACTTTGAGGAATCCCTCTCTAAGATAACTTCTAGGGTGGTAATTGGTGTTTCTACCCTGCGGATTATGAATGTACGGACCCCGGCTTTTAAAATAGAGGAATTTAAAATCGAAAAGAATTACAACTTTTTTAAAACCTCCGGCCAGCTGGATATGGCAGTGGCTGGGGCGAGAGATTATCTGGAGGCGCTTCTTAAATTAGCGGAGCGCTTTAAAACCTTAGATATCCTTTCCTATGAAATCGAACGCACCCGCCGCAGGGTCAACGCCCTGGAATATATGCTTATACCCTCGATTGAAGAGACTATACACTATATTACCCAGAAGCTTAATGAATTTGAGCGTGGCAACCTGGTGCGCCTGATGCGGGTTAAAGAGATCGTGCGCAGTCATTAGTTGACGGCACAAGCACTTACCTTTATAATAGGCCTCTAGGGGCGATTAGCTCAGCTGGTTAGAGCGGTTGATTTACATTCAACAGGTCAGGGGTTCAAGTCCTCTATCGCCCACCATAAAAATTTATTGCCAACCTCCTGGTTTTAAGTTACAATTTAGCTTCTATTTATCGGGGCCCGTGGTGCAGTCCGGTTCAGCACGTCAGATTGTCGATCTGAAGATCGCGAGTTCAAATCTCGTCGGGCCCGCTTATAACATTAATCCCCGAGATTGCGGGGATTTTTTATTTGCCAGGGGCTCTTGCCCCCGACAACATGTTTTCTTAAATACCCCGGCAAATTAGGGAAAGGAGAGAATAATGCTACAGAAAAAGGTTATAATTTTTATTTTTAGCTTATTATTTTTCTATTCTTTCTTAACTGGAGTGTTTTGCGCTGATAAGGCAGCCAGTCCGGATAAGGAAAAGTTACCCCGCGAAGAAGTTCAGGTCAGGACCATGTGTATGTTGGGAGAAAAAGTAGAAAATTTTCCATTCTATGTTTATCAAGACGGTAAATCCGGTGGAAATAAATTTTTCCCCACCGGCACTATGGGCGATTTTAACAGTCGCCAGATTGACCCCTATTGCAATGAATTTCCTCATTCCGGCTCAAGCTGTATTAAAATAACATACGAGTCTAAGGCCTACCAGGATTATGGCTGGGGAGGGTTGTATTGGCAGTATCCTCCTAATAATTGGGGCGATACCGATAAGGCCTACGATTTAAGCCTGGCCACCAAGCTTACCTTCTGGGCCCGCGGTAAATACGGCGGAGAAGTGATCAACAAATTTCAGGTTGGCGGCATTACCGGCAAATACCATGATTCGGGAGTAATTTCTGTCGGCCCGATAACCTTACGCAAGGAATGGAGAAAATATACCTTTGATCTGACCAGAATGGACAGTTCCATAATTTTTAGCGAAGAAGACAGAGGGTGTTGGCCTTTTATGAACCCTTTAAGCCGCATCATGGGTGGGTTTTGCTGGGCCACCAGCCTGGTAGTAAATAATAATAAGGGTATTACTTTTTATCTTGATGAAATTAAATTTGAAAAAGATTAAAATCAGCCTTCTATAGTCCTTTAAAAAATACCGCCAGCCCTTACCATTTCACAAAGGAGAGCCTTAAATGGTCACGATTGAAGATTTCAAAAAATTAGAGTTTAAAATCGCCCAGATTAAAGAGGTAAACGACCATCCTGACGCCGAGCGGCTTTACGTCATTATCCTTGACCTGGGGGATAAGACTAAACAGATTGTCGCCGGGATCAGGCCTTCTTATGCCAAGGAGGACCTCATCGGTAAACAGGTGGTAGTAGTAGATAACCTGGAGCCGGCAATGCTGCGCGGAGTGGAAAGCCAGGGTATGCTTTTGGCTTGTAAGGATGAAGAGGGTACCTGTATTATTTCGCCCCTGCGCCAGGTGAAATTAGGCAGCATCGTAAAATGATCAAGCAGCTGGTGCCGAGCGACTTTTGTTTAAAATGCCTGGGTTGCTGCAGGTTCAGTCAGGAGGATAGCATCTGGCTCCCTACTCTTTTAGATCAAGAAAAAGAATTCGCCGGCCAAGACCAAAAGATCAAAGTAGTCCGCGGTGAGGGTGGGGTTGCCTGTTTTTATTTAGACTCGGCGGATAATAAATGTAGGATTTATTCCCGGCGGCCCTTGGAGTGCCAGCTCTACCCGTTTTTGGTAAACCGCAAGGATAATGAGGTATTTTTGGCGGTGGACTTAAACTGCCCTTTTGTAGAAAAGTATTCAAGCAGCAAAGAATTTAAAGAACACCTGGTGTACCTTAGGGATTTTTTTAATCAACCTTCGCAATTAGAGATTTTATCCAGCAACCACCAGATATTACAGCATTACCGCGGAGCAGAGAACTTCTTTCAGTTAAAAATCAAGACGTGAAGTTAAAAGTCCTCATCCTTAAAGACAAGCCTCTCTTTGAAAGATTTTTAGGCTTAAGACGCCACGCTTTAGCGGTTTACAGCTTTGAGAATATCTATATCTGGAAGGCCATTTTTAAGATCTGCTGGGCGGTAATAGATGATAATCTCTGTATTTTTTTTCAGGATAAATTAAGCCGCTTTCTCTATCTGCCGCCACTGGGCAGGCGGGTGAGCCCCGGAGCTGTGAGAGAATCATTCCGGGTAATGGATAGTTTTAATACTAATAAAAGCATTTCGCGCATTGAGAATATTGAAGAAGGGGATTTAGGGTTTTACCGTAAGCTCAGGCTTAAGCTAGTTAATAAATCCTGCGATTACCTTTGCAATAGGCGAGATCTGGCGGAACTCGAGGGTAATAGATTTAAATCTAAGCGCGCCAGCCTTAATTATTTTCTTAAACATTACTCCTTTGAATATCTTGCCTTTGCCGTAAAATACCGCCGGGATTGCCTTAAGGTCTATCAGGCCTGGGAAAAAGCAAAAGAGAAAGTCATTCAAGACAGGGTTTATCAGGGAATGCTGCAGGATAGCGGGCTCTGCTTGGATTTATTATTAAAATGTTACCGCGGCTTAGGTCTAATCGGCAGATTGGTGAAAATAGACGGCGAGGTCCGGGCTTTTACTTTCGGGTTCCGGATCAATCAAGAGACTTTCTGTATTTTGTACGAGACAACCGATTTAAAGATCAAGGGGCTGGCGCAGTTTATCTTCTGGCGCTTTTGCCGCGAATTAAAAGGTTACCGTTATATCAATATCATGGATGACTCAGGATTGGAAAATCTTAAGAAAGTAAAATTATCCTATCGGCCGCTGCGTTTAATCCCGGCTTATATTGCGCAAAGACCAGATGCATAGGAATATCGACGAGATAGAATTTACTATTTTTGATACTGAGACTACCGGCCTTGACCCTTTGGGCGGGGATAGAATTGTAGAGATTGCTGCTATCAGGTTTAAAGGTAGTGTCAGGTTAGCTGTTTTTCAATCCCTGATTAATCCCGGCCGGCCCGTCTCTAGTGCGGCCTTCGCCGTAAACCATATTACCGAAGAGATGCTTTGTGGTGCGCCCCTGGCTGTAGAGGTTATACCGCGCTTCCTGGAGTTTATTTCCGATAGCTGCCTGTGTTCTTATAATGCTCCCTTTGACCTGGGGTTTCTCAATAACGAGATTCGGGAAATAGTAAATGCTCAAGGCAAAAGAGGTGTTGGTTTAATACAGCTGCCCCATTCTGGCTCAAATAAGCCGGAAGAAAAAATCGTAGTCGATATCTTGAAAATGGCCAAAAGCCTGCTTCCGGAAATACCGCGTTATGCCCTCTGGTTTGTAGCAGGGCAGTTGGGAGTAGAGGCTCAGCAGCAGCATCGCGCTTTTTCCGATGTAGAGATGACCCTGGCGGTATTTTTCAAACTCAAAGAGAGGCTTAAAAATAAAGGCGTCGGTGATTTTATAAATTTTTCTACGCTCTTTGGCCTGGGCTCCAGATTTCTGGATGATATCAGCACCCAAAAGATTGCCAAATTACAGGAGGCCCTGGATTTAGGCGCGCGGATCAAGCTGAAATATCTTTCTCGCTCTACTGCCGAGGTCAGCGAGCGTGAAGTTTTACCCCGGGAAATCAGGAAGGAAAAGAAATACCATTATCTGATAGGCTATTGTTCTCTGCGCCAAGAAGAGAGATCTTTTCGGGTAGATCATATTTTAAGTCTGGAATTATTATTATGAAACTTAAGAAGCTTAGTCTTCCTTTTAAGGTGAAGAGGGCAATCCTGGCCTTGGGGTCGCATACCAAGAATACCCTGGGTTTTGCTAAAGGTCACAGCGCTTATTTTGGCCCGGTATACCAGGATTTAGATCAAGCGGGCGACTTTGGGGATTTTCAGAGACAGGCGAGCTATTTTTTAAAAAAGAAAGCGCGGATCATCGCATACGATTTACATCCGGGGTACCGCCCTACTCAATATACCTTGAGTTTAGCGCCGGACAATTTCTCTTTCGCGCCAACGCAACATCATCATGCCCATATTGCCTCTTGTATGGCGGACAATGGCTTGAAAGATCAGAGGGTCTTGGGCGTGGCTTTTGACGGGACGGGCCTGGGTTCCGATAATACGCTTTGGGGGGCGGAATTTCTTGTTTGTGATTACCGGGGGTTCCGGAGAGCGGGGTATCTTAAGCCAGTTAGACTCTTAGGGGGAGAAGTTGCTATTAGGCAGCCCTGGAGATTGGCCCTGTTGTGGTTATTTTTAGCTTTCGGCGAGAGAGTATGGGATTTTAATTTTGACGTAATATCAAAGGTAGAAAGAAAAACATGGCAGGTGCTTAAAAAAATGTATTTATCCGGCTTCAACTCTCCTTTAGCCAGTAGTATGGGCAGGTTGTTTGATGCTGTGGCCGTCCTGGTCTTAGGTCAAAAAGAAGCCCATTTTGAAGCGGAGCTGGCGATTAAACTGGAAAGGTTGGCGGAGAGCTGTCATATTAAAACAAAGCCTTATCCGTTTAAGATTGTTAAAAAACAGTCGAGCTATATCTTGGATCCTTTGCCAATGTTTAAAGCAATGGTGCTAGATTTAAAACATCAGGAGCCCAAGGCAGAAATTGCTTACCGCTTTCATTTAACGGTGGCTGAACTAACCAGAAAAATGCTAGTAGTTTTAAGAAAAAATACCAAGCTAAACAAGGTGGTATTATCCGGGGGAGTTTTTCAAAACCGCCTTTTATGTCGCCTGGTGAATGGATTGTTGGCTAAAGAAAAATTTAAAACATTCTGGCATCATAACGTCCCTTGCCATGATGCCGGCATAGCGCTGGGCCAAATAGCAATAGCAAATCACAGGAGTTAAGACATGTGTCTGGCAATTCCCATGAAGATAAAAGAAATTAAGCCGGGCTTTGCCCGGGTGGAATCAGGCGGGTTTAGCCGTTTGGTCAATATTGAAATGCTACCCGGGATTAAAATCGGGGATTATGTTTTAGTGCACGCCGGGTTTGCGATCGAAAAATTAGACCAGAAAAGAGCCCAGGAAACCTTAAAGATGGTTGATGAAATACGTTGAGGAATTCCGCAATAAAAATCTGGTCCAGCGCCTTGCCCGCAAGATTCAGGCGCTCTCTTATGGCCGTCAGGTAAATATTATGGAGGTTTGTGGTACGCACACCCATAATTTTTTTCGCTTTGGACTGGATAAGATGCTCCCAGCCAATATTAAACTTATTTCCGGGCCGGGGTGCCCGGTTTGTGTTTCCAGTCAGGATTATATTGATCAGGCCATTGCCTATGCCAAGCTTAAGGATAGCATTATCGCTACCTTTGGCGATATGCTGCGGGTGCCGGGGTCAAAGTCGAGTCTTGAGAAAGAGAGGGCTAATGGCGCAAGTATCCTGACGGTTTATTCTCCTTTGGATGCCCTGCGCCTGGCGCAGGCCCACCCCGCTAAAAAAGTAATATTTCTAGCGGTAGGGTTTGAAACTACCGCTCCCGCTATCGCCCTGACGGTATTAGCAGCCCAAAAAGAAAAACTCTCCAATCTTTTCTTTTTTACTTCTTTAAAACTTATTCCTGCGGCGATGCATTATTTACTGCAAGACCAAAGATTAAAGATCGACGGATTCCTCTGTCCGGGGCATGTCTCTTGTATTATCGGAACAAAACCCTATGTTTTTATACCAAAAAGATATAAAATAGGTTGTTGCGTAGCGGGCTTTGAGCCCGCGGATATTTTAGCAGGAATTTATCTATTGATAGAGCAGTTAGTTAGCAAAAAACCGCAGGTGGCTAACCAGTACCAGCGCGCAGTCACTAAAAACGGCAATACCAGGGCGCAGAAGATAATCTTTAAGGTATTTCAGGTCTATGATGCTTTCTGGCGGGGGTTGGGTCGTATCCCGAAAAGCGGCCTGGTCTTAAAAAGTAATTTAGGGCAATTTGATATTGAAAGAGAGTTGCCGCTTGAAATTAAATTCCCCAAAGCTGCTGCCATGGCCCGGCGTTGCCGTTGTGCAGAGGTGCTTAAAGGGTTGATACAGCCGCTGGCTTGTCCGTTATTCAGGAAAGTTTGTAGCCCCGAGCATCCGCTGGGGGGCTGTATGGTTTCAGAGGAAGGAGCCTGCCACGCTTATTTTAAGTATCGCGCTGATGCATATTAAAAAATATCTTACCGGACTTTTGGTTTTTGGCATTCTCTGGCTATCCTTAGCCTACGGCCAGGATAATAGTGTTGAAAAGGCCAAAGGCTATGCTATAGAATCCCGCCAGTATTACCAGCGCGCAGTTAACCTTTACCGGGAATTAATCGCCAAGGGCCAAGATCTAAACCGCCTGCGTTTTGAGCTGGGCAGATTGTATTATGATTATGGCGAGTTTGAGCAGTCCGCCACAGAATTTCAAAAGACCAGCCATCCGGATGCCGCTAAGTTTTTGGCCCTTTCTTATTACCGGCTGGGAGATTTTAGCGCGGCCCTGACTGTTTTTAATAAAAAAGAAAACTGGGATGATGAGGCTTGGTATTATTGCGGGGTAACCTCGGAAAAACTGAATCTTTTTGACCAGGCTGTTGCCAGTTATAAAAAGGTTAAATCCCCGGACTTTTCCGCACTGGCCTTTAAGCGCCTTAATGCTATTGAAAAGCAGGTTAGCCGGGCGTCCATCAAAGATATCAGCCCTGAGACTCACAGCCGCATTGTCGGCGCTCCCCGTCAGGAAAATTATCCTCAGGCCGGAGCCTTAATTTTATATTGCGACGAGAGCATTGAGATAACACCAGAGAATTCCCAGGTATCCCGCCTGCATTACCTAGTTAAGATTCTTAATGAGCGGGGCAAAGAGAATTTTTCCGAAAGCCACATTGATTATGACTCCACCTATGAAAAGGTAGAATTAGAGTATGCCCGCACCATTAAGCCGGATGGCTCGGTAGCGGAGGTAGGCAGTCGCCACATCCGCGACGTCTCCAAATACCTTAATTTTCCGCTTTACAGCAACGCCAGGGTTTATATTGTTTCTTTTCCGGAAATCACCGAGGGCGCGGTGATCGAATACCAGGTTAAGATCCACCGCAACCAGCTGGTGAATAAAAAGGATTTTGTGATGAGCTATCCGGTGCAGGCTAATGAGCCGATTATTGCGGGGCGCTTTAATATTCGCTTACCTAAGGATAGTCGTCTTCATATCAAGACACTGAACTCTCAGTACAACAATTTCGGTGCCAACCTTAGACCATTGATTAAGAGCGCGGCAGGATACGAAATTTACAGCTGGGAATTCAAAAATATCCCCCAGATTATCCCGGAATCCAGCATGCCGCCTGATACCGAGATCAACCCCGTCATTTTTATTTCCACCTTTGATTCCTGGCAGGAGGTTTACGACTGGTGGTGGAATCTTGCCAAGGATAAGATTAAGCCTGATGCTGCTGTCAGAGCTAAGGTAGCGGAGTTGATTAAAAACGAAAACAGCCAGGAAGCTAAAATCAGGGCCATCTATAATTTCTGTGCCCAGAAAATTCGTTATGTGGCGGTAGAATACGGCCAGGCCGGTTACGAACCGCATTATGCCGCAGACGTATTCCGGAATAAATACGGTGACTGCAAGGACCAGGCCATATTATTGGTTACGATGTTAAGGGAGGCGGGCTTGGGCGCCTGGCCGGTTCTTATTTCTACTAAAGATTATTATAATCTCAACGATGACTTTGCGGCCATTCTTTTTAATCACTGTATTGCCGCAGTTTCATTCAAGGGCCAGCTGGTGTTTTTAGACCCTACTGCTGAGACTTGTGCCTTCGGGGACCTGCCCGCAGATGACCAGGCGCGCCGGGTACTGCTATTTCAGGACGAGGGTTATAAAATTGAAAATACTCCGCTTTATCCTGCTAGGCATAATTTACTCCGGCAGGCAATTAAAATTAAAATTAACCACGATGAAACCATGGAGGGTCAGCGCCGGGTGTTTACCTACGGCAGTTACGACCAAGGTCAGCGCTTCTGGCTCTTATACACGCCGCCGGAATTAGTTGAACAGGCATTAAAAGAGAGGATTCAAGATGTTTCTATCGGGGCCAAGTTGGACAGATATGGAGTTAAAAATCTGGATAAACTAGGTGAGCCTATTGAGTTAGATTATAGCTTTACCGGTCCGGAATACTTTACTCTTGCCGGGAACTTAAGGATTATGCCCCAGCTTGCTAGCGTTGACACCGGGATAGTGGCAAAGGATAAACGCCGCTACCCGCTGGATTTTAATATCTTAGAAAGCAAGGAAACTATTTTTGAAATTGAAATACCGCGGGACTTTGAGTTAAAATATCTGCCTGAGGCGGTAAACAAGGATAGCAGGTGGCTGGATTTTAAAGTAGGATATAAGGTGGATAACAACAAAATAATTTTTACCCAGAGCGTTGAATTAAAAAAAAGGAATGTTTCTCTGGGGGAATACAGAGAGTTTAAGAATTTTTTTGAGGATTTAGCCAGAAGGGTAAAGCAAAGAATAGTGTTACAGAGAAGGCCGGGTAGACATGAATAATAAAGATTATTCTCAGGGCCCAGCGGAGCAGCGCCAGTATATCCGTTTAGATACGGTATTTCCGGTAGAATTCCGCCTGGTTTCTTTAGACGGCAAGGAACTTTTATCAGGTTGGCTGCAGGGTTTTACGCATAACATCAGCAAGGGGGGCTTATGCCTGGAAGTAAATAATTTCGACCCTGCGCTCCTGGCGATCCTTAAGAATCACGGATCAAATCTTTCTCTGGCGATCGAAATACCTTTTGCTAAAAAGTCAGTGAGTGCTACTGCCAAGATCGCCTGGACGCAGGAGATTCCGGGGGAGATTGATAAGTGTCTGTTGGGTCTAAGTTATTTAGCCGTGGATCCACTTCAAAGTAATAAGATCCTGCGCTATGCCTGGGCTAAAAAATTATTTGTACCCGCAGCCGTGACCATTATTTTTATATTAGGTTTGGCCTTTAGTATAAATAGTTATCTTAATATGAAATTAAAAGAAGGGAATAGGGCTTTAGTGAATCAGTTGATTAAAATTTTACAGGAATCCAGTGCCGCCAAGCAAAAGATTAATGAAATTAATCAGCAAAGAGGGGATTTAGAGTTAAAGATTCGGGCTTTTCAGTCGCGCCTGAAATTATTGGAAGAAGAAAAAAATAAAACCCAGCAAGAGGCCCACCAAAAGGCCATGGCCCAAGAAGAGACTAAAGTAAAAACAGAAAACCAAGAGATAACCGAACTGAATAAGTTAATTCAAAAGGTTACTCAGGAAAAAAGTTTACTTCAGGCGCAAATGTCCGTCCTGCAACAGGAGCAGTTTAGGGCTACCGAAGATCTAGAGCGGTTAGACCAAAATAAATTAACTTTAGAGAAGGCCAATATTGATAATATGTATCAGTGGCTTAAAATTCATCAAAATTATACTACTGGGTTGGTGATGAGTTTTGAAGGCGACAAGAATATCGACAACTGGGCGTTTATTTATGATCAGGCCCTAGTAGTCGAGGCCTATATTTATTTCGGAGATTTTGAGCGTGCCCGCCGGGTCTTGGAATTTTTTGATAAAAAAGCCAAGCGTATCGACGGCAGATTCGCCAATGCCTATTATGCCAATGACGGTAGCCCCGCGGAATTTACGGTGCATGCCGGACCGAATCTCTGGTTGGGGATAGCTGCCTTAAGGTATGTTAAAAAGAGCGGTGATCGTTATTACCTGAAGCTGGTGGAAGATATTGCTCAGGGTATGATTAGTTTACAGAATGAGGACAAAGAGGCAGGATTGCGCGGTGGACCAGAGGTGAGCTGGTATGCCACCGAACACAATCTTGATGGCTACGCTTTCTTTGATTTGCTTTACAAATTTGTTAACAAACCGCAATATCAAAACGCACGGGATAAAATTTTAAACTGGCTCTTGAAGCACACCTATGCTAAAAGCGATATCCCCGTCATGCGCGGTAAGGGCGATTCTACTATTGCCACGGATACTTATGCCTGGTCTATTGCTGCCATCGGTCCTCTAAAGCTTAAGCAAATCGGAATGGATCCCGATAAAATTATGGAGTTTGCCGAAGAAAACTGCAAGGTAGAGGTGGATTATTGCCGGCCTGATGGTCAGATTGTCAAAGTGCGTGGTTTTGATTTCGCGCCCGAAGTACACCTCGCTAGGGGCGGGGTAGTTTCTTCGGAGTGGACCGCCCAGATGATCCTTTCCTTTAAAATTATGGCGGATTTTTATCGCCAAAACACCAACATTATAAAAGCAAAATATTATCAGGAGAAATACGCTTATTATCTGGCAGAGTTGGGAAGAATGATTATTTCCAGCCCTTCTCCCTCGGGCCAGGGGCAAGGTTGTCTTCCTTACGCCACCCAGGAGCTCGCGGATACCGGCCATGGCTGGATAACCCCGAAAGGTAATTCTACTGGTTCGCTCTCCGGCACCGCTTATACCATTTTTGCTTATTACGGGTATAATCCCTTGGGGGGCAATGAGTAGGAAACTCGTTTTAATATACCAAAAGCTACACCGTTTTTTCGGTCCGCAGCACTGGTGGCCGGCAGATAATCCCTTGGAGGTGATGGTCGGGGCCATTCTGACTCAAAACACTACTTGGTCTAGCGTCGAAAAAGCCATCGCCAACCTAAAAAAAGCAAAACTATTATCCGCGTCTAGGCTTTACCGTTTGCCTGCCGCCAGAATAGCCAAATTGATCAGGCCCAGTGGCTACTATAATATTAAAACCAAGCGCCTGTTGGCTTTCTTGAGTTTTTTATTTCAAACCTATCAGGGTGATATCAGGAAAATGTCAGGGGTTGCTACCGCGCTATTACGCCGGCAACTCTTAGAGGTAAACGGCATCGGAGAGGAAACCGCGGATTCTATCCTGCTTTATGCTTTAGGCAAGCCGGTATTTGTGGTCGATGCCTATACCAAGAGAATATTAGGGCGTCACCGTTTAATCCGTCAGGATGCCAACTATCAAGAAGTACAAAATTTCTTTATGAAAAACCTCCAAAATAAGGTAAAATTATTCAATGAATACCACGCCCTTTTAGTAAGGTTGGGTAAGGAGTTTTGCGCAAAGACTAAACCCCGCTGCCAGGTGTGCCCTTTGGGGGAGGCAAAAATATGAAAGATAAAAAAATAAATTGCGCCGCAGCCATTTTGGTTATTTTTATTTGCGGTTGGATTGTAACGGCCCAGGCCGCCCCCTGTTACGGTACACGGATGCCTGAAAAGAAAAAACTTTTCTCAGGAATAGAAACCCATACTATTTTTAAGCGCTACCTCAAAGATAATTACGGAAAGCTTCGGAGTACCCAGTATTTTCTGCTTTTATCTTACGGACTTTATGACTGGCTTAGCATTGACTTAAAAGGCGGGGCAGGCAATATCAGGCAGCATCCCGTAGGCAGCGACGAGCTGGATTATCCTTCCAGTTTTGCCGGCGGGTATGGCTTTCGTCTGAGATTTTATAACCAAAATAATATCAAGGCGGTTTTAGGGTTTCAACATATCAGCGTTCACCCTAGAAGCATTGATATCGGTAACACCAAGCATAAGGCGGTGCTGGATGACTGGCAGGTGTCTTTGCTGGCCTCCTATGATTTTAAAAAATTTACGCCGTACCTGGGAACTAAGTGTTCCCGGGTGGACTATATCCACTGGAAGGACACAGACAGGAAGCGACAGATGTCGGATTTAACCAAGACCATGGGATTAGTAGTAGGTTCTGATTTTAATATTACGCCTAAACTCTGGCTGAACCTGGAGGGCCAGTTTTTTGACGGCGAGGCCTTGGCTGTCAGCCTAAACACAAGCTTTTAATATCCCCGCTTCTCCTGCCTTGGTGCGACTTTAGGTTAAAACACTATTTTTAAATGCCTGTATACGAGTATATTTGTCTTAAATGTAATTTAAAGTTTGATTTTCTAGTGCGCTCTACAGGCGAAGTGATACTTTGTCCTAAGTGTGCCGGAAAAGATCTGAAAAAACTGGTTTCCAGTTTTGCTTTTAATTCTAAGGATGCCTCGGGCAACATTACTAGCTCTTCATCAGGATGTGGTAGCTGCAGCAGTCATAATTGCGCCAGCTGCGCGGGATAAATATGGTCGATAAACACCGCTTAATAAAACTTACCCGAAAACTAATAGCTATAGATTCTCAGAATCCTCCAGGAGATGAATATCGTATTGCTGTTTTTATGCGGGACTACTTGAAAAAAATAGGACTTAACTGCCGCATTTATGAATTTCAAAAAAGACGCTCTAATGTGGTAGCGGTCTGGCCAGGCTCAAGCAGCGAACATTCTTTGCTTATCACTCCGCACTTAGATACCGTCCCCAGCGGCAAACACTGGCGTTTTCCTCCTTTTAAGGCCGTAGTCCGTGATCAGAAAATCTATGGTTTGGGGGCAACAGATTGCAAGTGTAATCTGGCTGCCGGCCTTGAGGCAATTAATAGCCTCAAAGATGAAAGTATCAGCCTGGGATATAATCTTATTTTTGCGGCTACAGCTGATGAAGAGAGCGGCTCTGACTTAGGCTTGATTCCGTTGCTTAAGAAGAAAGTATTAAAACCTGATGCGGCCTTGGTTTTAGATGCCGATGATTTTCATATTGTAGTCGCCCAGAAGGGGCTGATACATCTGAAAGTTAAAATTAGGGGAAGGAGGGCCCATGGCGCTTACCCCTGGTTAGGACAAAGCGCCATCGATATGGCCTTAAAAATATTACAGGAAGTCAAGTCCTATAGATTTACCGGGATAAGCAACAAGTACCTGAGGTCTCCTACCGTTAATATTGGCACCATCCAGGGCGGGGATAAGGTTAATGTGGTCGCGGACTGGTGCGAGTTTGAACTGGACTTAAGGTTTCTACCCGGGATGTCAGCCGATGAAATACTAAAAGGTATAAAGTCCATTATTCGCAAACATACTAAAAAATATAAGATAGAAATAGAAGGCATCCAAAAACCTTATTTGATAAAAGAGGCTCATCCCTTAGTGCAAAGTCTTTCTAAGGCGATGAGAAAAATAGGAATCAGGCCCGTGATCAGGGGGTCGGAGGGAGCCACTACCATTAGCTTTTTTGACGAATGCGGCATTGCGGCTGTTGCTACGGGTTTTGGCTGCGCCGGATGCGCGCACAGCGCTGACGAATATGTCAAAATAAATGATCTCTACCGGGGTACACTGGTCCTGGAAAGTTTTCTTAAGAACTATAAATTCAGTTGAAAGGGGCAGCGATGGAGGGCTATACCATACACAAGAGGCCAAAATTACGTAATCCTTATCTTATCTGCGGATGGCCGGGGATGGGGGAGGTGGCTTTTAAGGCAGTGAATTATCTGGTGGAAAAGTTACCAGCCGAGGAGTTTGCCGAGATCAGCGCTGAGGAGTTCTTTTATTTAACCGGCAGCTCCGTCAAAGATGGAGTATTAATCGTCCCGGAGTTACCCTCGAGTAAATTCTATTACTGGAAGAATAAAAACGGCAAAAATGATATTATTATTTTTAAGAGCAGCGCCCAGCCTGATCTTTCTAAGGCCGAAGTCTACTCCAAGAGAATAATTCATCTGGCTAAAGCTTTTAAGGTTAAGACAATTGTAAGTTTTGCTGCTATGCCTCAGCCGATAGACCATATTCAGCCTGCCGGAGTCTGGCTGACCACTACCTCGGCGGAGCTTAAAAACAAACTTAAAGGTCAGCGCCTCAATATTCTTTCAGGGGGTTCCATCAGCGGCATGAATGGTTTGTTTTTAAGTTTGGCTAAAAAAGAAGGGCTGGAGGGTTTTTGTTTATTGGGAGAGATACCGCTTTATACCATTCAAGTTGAAAACCCCAAGGCTTCCTATGCGGTCCTGGAGGCGCTATCTAGGATCATTAATATCCAGTTAGATTATAGCGAATTATTAAATCAGGCCCACGCCATGGAAGCTGAAATTAACAAGCTTTTGGATTATTTGAAATTAGGCAATCCCCTCGGGCCAATTAATGAGGAGGATATTGAGAAGATCAAGAAATCCCTGAGCCAGCTTACTAAGTTACCGCCCTCTATCAAGGATAAGATTGAACAGCTTTTTAAGGAGGCCAGAGGCGATATCTCGCGTGCCGGGGAGCTTAAGGTCGCCTTGGATAATTGGAATGTTTACAAGGAATACGAGGATAGGTTTTTAGATTTATTTAAGAAAAGCAGGGACAAGGGGAACTAAATATTATGCCTTCTAAGAAAATACTCCTCGCCCATGGCAGCGGTGCCAGATTAATGCACCAGCTCATCCGGGAACTCTTTCTCCCGCGGCTTAATAACCCTATTTTAAGGGAGCTTGCGGATAGCGCTACTTTAAACTACCGGGAGAAAATTGCCTTTACTACTGATTCCTTTGTAGTGCATCCTTTATTTTTTCCCGGAGCCGATATCGGCAAGCTTGCGGTCTGCGGTACAGTCAATGATATGGTAATGGCAGGCGCACAGCCACAATATCTCTCTCTGGCATTTATTATAGAAGAAGGTCTTGATCGCGCGGTTTTAGAAAAACTGGTAGAGTCAGTAGCTTTTAGTGCTGCCTGCGCCGGGGTCGCTGTTGTTACAGGCGATATCAAGGTAGTGGAGAAAGGTGCTTGCGATAAAGTTTTTATTAATACCTCTGGGGTTGGCAAGATCATTAGGCGACTATCATTTAAGAATATCAAGCCAGGCGATAAAGTTATTATTAGCGGGGATATCGGCAGGCACGGCCTGGCAGTTTTAGCTAAGAGAAAAGAGCTGGATTTAAACTTTGATATTAAAAGCGACTGTGCGGCCTTAAATAGCCTGTTGGTACCGTTGCTTAAGAAATTCCCCGGTATAAAATTTATGCGCGATCCTACCCGGGGAGGATTAGCTACTACTTTAAACGAAATTGCCGAGTCCTGCCGGCTGGGAGTTATTTTAGAAGAAAATAGCATTCCCGTTTCTAAGAGTGTTACGACGGCAGCAGAACTTTTAGGCCTGGACCCTCTTTATATTCCTAATGAGGGCCGGGCAGTATTAATTGTTGCCTCCGGCGCTGCCCAAAAAATCTTAAGATTATTAAGAAGGCATCAGCTGGGCAGGGGCGCCCGCGTGATCGGAGAAATTTCATCCTGCCACAAAAGTAAAGTAATACTTAACACAACAACGGGGGGCTTTCGCCTCATTGATATGCTTTTTGGGGAACAACTCCCTCGCATATGTTAAAGCAAGGTGAAGACAGCTAAATACCAGAAACGTTTCTATCGGGATTATCACCGTTGCACAGATTTATTTAAGTTGCAACTTGTTTTTAAAGAGACCGACCTTCAAATACTTGCCGATCGCCCGCTCAATAAAAATTTCTGTGAAAATAGAGTCCGTTTTTACCGCCGCAATATTGAGAGTTATATCTTGCGCGACCCGCGGTTTGCGGTGGCGCTTAAGCCCTTGGTAGTCGAGCTTAGCGCGTCAATGGTCGTTAAAAAAATGTGCCGGGCCTCTAGAATTGCCGGCGTAGGACCTATGGCAGCAGTAGCCGGAGCGATAGCGCAATTTTTAGGAAAAGATCTTTTAAAAATGGGCTATAAAGAAGTTATTGTCGAGAACGGTGGGGATATTTTTTTAAAAATTACCAAGCCGCGTTTAATAGGGATGTATGCTGGAAAATCCAGGATCTTCAACCGCCTTTCCCTAGAAATTTTACCTGATGATACCCCGCTTGGGATATGCACTTCTTCCGGAACATTAGGGCATTCTCTAAGTTTTGGCCGTGCTGATGCAGTGGTAATTCTAGCCCGGGATGCTGCCTTGGCTGATACCGTAGCTACCGCCACAGCTAACCGTATCCAATCTCAGAAGGATTTGGAAAAAGCCTTAGCCTTTGCCCGTAGTATCAGGGGGGTTTCGGGAGTAGTTATTATTCTTAAAAAACACCTTATTAGCTGGGGTAAGGTCAGATTTAAGTCTTGAGCTTTCAGGGCAGCGGGACTATAATATAACTTATTAGCATGCAAAGAATTAAGCTTCTGTTTATAATTACTAAATTAGAGCTGGGGGGAGCGCAAAAGCAGTTATTGAATCTGATTGCAGGCCTAGATCAAACAAGGTTCCAGGTTTTTTTATTCACCGCCCAAGAAGGACTGTTGGTAGAGGAGGCGCAGGCCCTGGCCGGCCTTGAGGTAAAGAAATCAAAATATTTGGAGCGCCCGCTGCATCTTTTTAAAGATATCCTGGCATTTTTTGAACTGCGCTCTTTTATGAAAAACCGCAAGATTGATATTGTGCATACCCATAGTTCTAAGGCCGGAATTTTAGGCCGCTGGGCAGCAAGGTCGGCGGGAATCAGGAACATTGCGCATACCGTGCATGGCTGGAGCTTCCACGATTACCAGGGGCCGGTGCAAAAAGTTTTTTTTATTTTCCTGGAAAGAATCACCGCAAGATTTACTTCTAAATTAATCGTGGTCTGTCAGTGCGATAAACTCCGCGGCTTAAAAGAGCAAATCGGACGGGAAGCGCAGTATGCGATTATCACTTACGGAATAAAACACGAAGATTTTTCCTGGGATAAAAGAGAAGCGAGAGAGATGTTAGGATTTTCTTGCGAAGATACCTTAGTAGGAATGATATCTTGTTTTAAGCCCCAGAAGTCACCGCAGGACTTTATTCACTTGGCTGATCTATCGCGGGACATATCGGCACAGATTCAATTTGTTTTAGTGGGAGATGGGCTGTTGCGCCGGGAGATCGAAAAATTAATTCGTAAATCCGGCTTGGAAGAAAAGGTTGTTTTAACAGGTTGGCGCCGTGATATACCGCGTCTCTTGGCAGCTTTTGATATTTTGATTTTAACTTCTTTGTGGGAAGGTTTACCAATCGTAATCTTAGAGGCAATGGCAGCATCTTTGGCGGTAATAACAACTGATACCGGGGGGACCAGAGAAATAGTCCGGGATGGCGAAAACGGATTTTTAGTCCCGCGCAGGGATACCTCAAAGATGTGTCAAAGGCTGGTGTTATTATTAAAAGATACGGCGTTAAGGCAAAGTATGGGTTTGGCCGCTAAGAATTCTATCGCATCAAGTTTTCACTTTGATGATTTGGTTAGAAGACACGCGGATTTATACTATAACTTTATGGCAGAAAGGATAAGCCGTGCCGATTAAGATGTTTATTTCAATTTTAATTACGGGGTTCGCCATCGGCGTAATCGCGGTAGTGATTTTAAGAAAGGCAAGCCTGCGTTACAGGTTATTATTAAACCAGCAGGGCATGCCTCTGGTGGGGGGTGTCGCGGCGGCAATAGTTTTTATTGCGCTGTCCGCAGTCTTTATTTATCCGGTTTTAAAACCGGGATTAAAAGGGATTATTTTTTCTTCACTTTTGATGTTTTTATTCGGTATTATCGACGACAGGCGGGAATTATCCGTGGTGGCTAAGTTTGCAGTTCAAGTTGTCGCCACCGGGGTTTTAATGGTATTCGGGGTAAGGGCGCAGATTGTCTATATCGGCAATATCCTTAATACCGCAATCACGTTTCTGTGGATGATAGGAATTACTAATGCCTTTAATCATTTAGATGTCAGCGATGGCTTGGCAACAGGCACGACCATAATGATAGGTTTAAGCCTTTTTATCATTGCATTCACCAATCACGATCCTGATACGGCACTCTTAGCTTTGGTAGTCACAGCTTCGGCGTTGTCTTGTTTTGCCTATAATTTTCCTCCTGCCAAAATCTATTTAGGTAATGCCGGCAGCCATTTCTTAGGATTTTTAATGGCGGGAATTGCCTTGACGATAAGTTATGCCCCCCTGGAGAGAAAGGTAGCATTGTTTAGCCCCCTAGTTATTTTTGGCCTGCCGATTATTGATACTGCCTTTCTTGTCCTAGCGCGCCTTCAGAAAAAGAAGCTTCCCTTCAATAAAAGCGATGATCACCCGGCTTTAAGACTTTTAGCTAGAGGTTATTCTAAGAAGAAAACCCTCCTTGTAATGCTTACCTTTTGTTTTGCTTTCTGTTTCTTTGGCACCCTGTTAAGCCAGGTATCTAATATCTTGGGCGCAATCATCCTTTTTATTATTGCCGCAATAACTCTATTTTTTCTTAGAAAAGTAAGTTCCCGCAAGGTAAAACAGGCAACAATTCATGGCTAAGAAAAAAATTTTTATCTTAGGCGCCGGGCTTGCCGGCTTGAGTGCCGCCTGGCACCTAAGAAAGAAAAACATAGATTATCAGATTTTTGAAAAAGAGTCTGAAGTCGGAGGTTTATGTCGCTCAAAACATGTAGACGGTTTCACCTTTGATTACGACGGCCACCTGCTTCATTTCAGGCATCGTTATACCCTTGAATTAGTGAAGAGCTTGCTTAAGAGTAATCTGTCGTCCCATCAGCGAAAATCCTGGGTTTACTCTCACTCCAGATATACCCGCTATCCCTTTCAGGCAAATCTTTACGGTTTACCGCCACAAATAGTAAAGGAGTGCCTTTTAAGCTTTCTAGAGGCTTCAGAGATACAAGTGCCCGAGGCTAAGAAAAGAAAAAATTTTTTAGTCTGGATAAAGCATACCTTTGGAAAGGGGATCGCCCAGCATTTTATGATTCCTTATAACCATAAGTTCTGGACTGTTGCTCCCCAGAAGCTAACCTGTGATTGGCTAGATGGTTTTATCCCAGTGCCGGCGTTAAAAGATTTGGTAGATGGTACAGTCGGGGAGGGCACAAAGCAGTTTGGCTATAACGCACATTTTTGGTATCCTAAAAAAGGCGGCATCGTTTCATTGGTTGGGGCCATGGCAGGGCCTCTGGCCAATATACAAACTGGTTGCGGGGTCACCGAGATAAACCTCAAGAGGAAGGAAATAAAAATAGCCTCAGGGGAAAGAAAAAGATTTGATTATTTGATTTCTACTATTCCGCTGCCCAGCATGGCGCAGGTTATTAAGGATTTACCGCAGGATATCAGACGTCTTTTTAGATTTTTAAAATGGAACTCCATCTTTAATCTAAACCTGGGAATCAAAAGTAAGATTAACCCCGGAAAACACTGGGTTTATTTTCCCGGAAAAGAACTGGTTTTTTTCAGGGTAGGCTTTACCCATAATTTTTCTTCTGCCAGTGCGCCTTCGGGGCAGGGATCATTGTATGCAGAGGTATCTTATGCGCCCAGAAAATATATCGATAAAAACAGGCTCTGCCGTCGCATTAAGGAAGATCTAAAAAAAGTTGGCATTATTAAGAGCGAAAACGAAATATGCTGCCAGGATGCCAATGAGATTAAGTATGGCTATCCTATTTATGATAAGAATTACCGTAAAACCACAACCGAGATTACGGAGTATCTTCTGATGAATAATATCATCCCTTGTGGACGCTATGGCGCCTGGTGTTATATGTCTATGGAAGAAGCGATTCTTGACGGCAGGAGAGTAGCCAGTTTCTTTTAAAAATGCTCAAGGAAAGAATAAAAAAAATATATTGTTCCCGGCGCATATTATGGGATATGGCGGTAGCCCAGCTTAAGGCAAAATACGCGGGATCCAGGCTCGGGGCCTGGTGGGCGATAGTTATACCTTTGATGTTAGCAGCAAGTATTAATTTTGTTTTCAACGCAGTTTTTAAAATAGAAATTAAAAATTACACCCTTTTTGCGCTTAGCGGGATTATGCCCTGGTTTTTTTCTATGAATGCTCTCACAGAATCAGCAAACTCTTTCCTTGCCAACTCCTCGACTTTAAAACAAAATATATTTCCCCGCGAGATTATTCCCTTATCCTCTATTTTAACTAATCTGCTAAATTTTTTAATTGGGTTAATTTTTTTACTCCCTCTATTTATTATTTTAAACTTTAAGATAATCGTGATTTTGCCATTTTTACTTTTAGTCATAGCGCTCCACTTCATATTTATTATTGGTTTAGGAATATTGTTTTCATGCGTAAATGTTTTTTTCCGCGACCTAACGCACTTTATGTCTATCGGATTTATGGTATGGTTCTGGATTACTCCGGTATTTTATTATTTAGATATGGTCTCTTTTCCTTTTCGCTGGGTCTGTCTGCTTAATCCTATGACCCACTATATTATTTTATACCAGAATATTTTATTTCGTGCCAAGCTGCCCTCTTTGATGGATCTCTCGGTAGTTTCTTTAATTACTCTAGTGTCAATCACGGTGGGATGCCTCGTTTTTATTAAAAAAGAGCCCTTATTGTTAAAAAGAATATGAACGCCATAGAATTTAGCAGCGTCTGGGAGAAATACCGCATTAAGTTTGTAAAAGAAAACAGAGTTTCCTGGGAAGAAGTTTGGGCTTTAGAGAATCTAAGTTTTAAGGTCGGCAAGGGCGAGGTATTGGGAGTAATCGGAGAGAACGGGGCGGGCAAAACTACTTTATTAAAATTGATTGCAGGCATGCTGATGCCGGATATGGGCAACCTTGATGTTCAAGGGAAAGTGTCCACCTTAATGGAATTAGGTGCGGGGTTTAATCCAGAATTTACCGGGAGAGAGAATATCCTGATAAATGCCAGGATATACGGCTTAGATGAAGAAAGCCTACAACACAAAATCGGCCGTATCATAGAATTCGCCGGGCTGGAAAAATTCATAGACGCACCTATCAAATATTATTCTCAGGGCATGTATATGAGATTGGCATTTGCCCTGGCTATTTATGTTGAGCCCGACGTACTTTTGATTGATGACATTTTAGCGGTTGGCGATGAAGAGGCGCAACAGAAGTGCATTAATAAAGTATCTGAATTAAGGCAGGCGGGTAAAACCATTGTCATTGTCAGTCACGACATGAATATGATAACTAAATTATGCGACCGGGCAATTCTCTTAGATAGAGGCAGGATTGTTATGGAGGGTCCACCCCAAAGGACTGTTCAGCATTATTTAGAATCGGTAGGAGACAAAAAAGGCATTGCAGCCCTAGAGAGTGATAAGTTCAGAGCGGTATTTAATAACGGGAAGATAAATATTTCTTACCAGGATAATCTTCTTACTAAGGGCGCGGGGGGGTATGTTTCTTTTTTTAATCATTCTTGCGGCGCCTGGTTTTCTTCTTCTAATTTCTCTTGGCAGATAAAGAACGCAGCTATAGATAAAATAGTTGCCGAGGGTCTGACCCGTGATGGAACTCTTGCCCAGGTCTGGACGCTGCAATTAGAAGATAGTGAGTTAAAATGGCAGGTAGAGATCAGGCAAGAGGGGGTAATGGGTGTGCATCTGGATTTATTTCTTGAGCCGCAGTATAAAGAGTGGTTAACTTTAAATAAAAATGGAATTTTTCCTCCGCTTCTTAATAAGCTCAATTGGCAGGATTTGGGCATAAACGATTTTCCGGAAGGTCTCTTAGCCATAACCACGGGCACTGCCTTAGAAGCGCTAAAGTTACCTGCCGTTATTTTAGAAACGAAAGATAAAGATAGTCAGATCAAGCTTCTTAATACTGGATATGGGCAGGAAGCGCGGGTTATTCAGGTCTACCCCAGTAACAATAATTTTATCACTTTAACGGTTAAGATATTTTCCGAGAAAAATAAGATTGAAGATTATATCGGGCGCGCGGAAGAACGGTTTCTTCTTAAAGAACAGGAAGCCCAGCGTCAGTTATTGCTTAAAGAACAGGAAGCCCAGCGTCAGTTATTGCTTAAAGAGCAGAGAGCCAAACGTCAAATTATCCTCAGGCAATTAGAAGCCCTGGTGCGCCTGCGCGCCTCGCGCATCATCTCTTTAGGACCTCTTCGTCTCTATGCTGACCTCGACAATAAGGTTATAAAAATTTATTATAAAAATAAAGAGATAACTAAAAGAAACGGGTTGCAAGCGTGTTTTTGTATTTCTAAAAATTGGTTGGATCTAAATAATGCCCGATGGAAAGTAGAAAAGATCTCTGGTCAAGAATTGAGTTTAACCCTGAGTTATCCTTCATTCATGCTGTCTCAAGTTTGGAAATTAGCTTTTAAGGACGGAAATATTCTGGAAACCGAGATTAAACTTAAAATCACTAAGCCGGCCCTACTTACTAATCACGATGTAGTATTGGAACTAAAGGATGGGTATCAAAATTGGTCAACCGCATATGAGCAGGGTAATTTTTCAGTAAATCACTATGTTAGTAACATGGCTCCGATAAGATTAAAAGATAGCAAGGTCTCCAAGATTCTTTTAAGGCCGGGAGCCGCTAAGAATTGTCCGCTATTATTATTTGAGGCCACCGTAGAAGCTAATAAATGGATAATGGGTATTTATAAACATCAGGACGAAAAAGAAAAAAGCGCTTGTCTTAATTTTTCCTTGGTTATTCCTAAAAAAGAGACCCTGGTTAAGCCGGGCAGCCATGATTATTTTAAGGGCAATATTATCCTGGATAAAGATATTAAATTAAAAGAGGCTACCTCGAAGGATGCCCTGGAATTAGTCCAGGGCGATCTCAAGCTTATTATTGAACAAGGTCGGGTGAAAATATTCTATAAACACAGGGAACTGACTACCGGATTAGGCCTCTATACTTCGGTACGTTCTGCGGGGATTTGGTATGATTCTCATCAGGCTATTTGGCAGATAAAACAAAAGGAAGGCAATAAAATTATTATGCTTGGAGATTGGCCGTATATCCCTGTTTCGCAGATATGGCAGATTAGGCTAATAAATAAAAACTCCATTTTTTTTAAGGTCGAAACGGAGATTTATGAAGAGCTGAAATTAGAGATAGAGCAGGCTAATCTGATGCTCTTTCCCGGATATAAAACTTGGGAGGCTTCTGGAGTAAACAAGGGTAAATTTCTTGATGAATATACGCAGGATTACGATATCTCTCCTTTCAGGTTTTGGTATGGTAAATCGAAAAAAATTAAGGCAGGAGGCGATAAGCTTCCGTCCATTTTGTTTAAATTTAATTTAAGGGATAAATTTTCCAGAGCAGTAATAGAGAATAGCGATTATCTTTACAAGGCAAGATTGTTGCAATATCAGGAGAGTGGCACTGCCAGAACAGTATCTAAAAAATATACTTATTTTGAAGGGGAAATAAAAATTGGGTCTAAGAGCTAATTATCAAAAATTCAGAAACCACTTACAGAGTGACGGTTTACCCTATGCCGGCTGGCGGGGAATAAAATATTGCATTTTCTTGTTTAAGAAAGAAAGGGACAAGTTCAGGAGGTCTATTCATGTAAAAAAGGTTAAAGCTAAGAAACCGTTAAGGCATATTATTACTAAAGGAAAAACTAAGATTGTCTGTTCTGAGCAGGAAGTAAAAATTTTCTATAACGGCCTGGAGATTACTGAGGGCAGCGGTTTAAGCGCTAGTATTAATGCCGCGGGGCTGCGGGATGATTCCTTCGAAGCCAAGAAGCAGATTGTAGAGAGCAGGCGTGATTCTTGCAGGGTGAGAGTAATTTTTAAAGATCTTCCTTTGATTCAATTTTGGAGCATAAAATTAAAAGAAGAAAATCAGATAGAGTGGCAGGTAGACATGGAAATAAAGAGGCATCTCGTTATTGATGAATTCCGCATGGCCTGCTTGGTGAAGGTTGCTTATAAGAACTGGGTTAGCGATTATCTGCAAGAAAATTTTCCGCGTCCAGACAGTCATTGGCGCGACCTGTATCTAAACAATACACTTTCTTCTTTGGTGGGGGTAAGGTTCCCCGTAGGAGGTAAATGTCTGCCGCTGGTTATATTAGAGGCTCAGGATAAAAATTTATTCAGCCTGGTACAAAATTCCCCTGTGGATATTAATGCGCATGTCATTGGCTTTAGGCATATTAATCCCAAGGAACAGAAGGATTACCTGCCGGGACACTACCATCTTTTTTCCGGTGTAATGAATTTATTTGAAGACGAGCATTCCCTAGATGATAGGATTGAAAATTTACGACGGAATTCTTTAACAAAGGTCATAAAAGAAAGAACAAAGTATAAAAAATCGGTACAAAAATTAAAAGTTATTTTAGCTAATCTTCCCTGGCAAAAAGATGGCAAATGGGGAGTTCGTGCTGGTTCGCGCTGGCCGCATATTAAAGATGCGAGTGAGGGCGGGTATCTTCCCTTTCCGTTCTTCTTAGCTTATTCCGCCTCATTATTAGAGAAACATAGCATAGATGCTTTATTGATTGATGCCATCGCTGAAGAAACTACTGAAGATAAATTTTTAGAGAAGATTTTAAGAACGAATTTGGATTATTTAGTTGCCGAAACCTCTGTCCCTTCATTCTACGATGACCTGCGTATGCTGAAGAAAATTTCTTCCCTGGGGATACCGATAATTCTTTGCGGCCCTAACGCCGAAGTTTATAAAACAGAATTTTTAAAAAACCATTCTTTCATAGATTTTGTTTTATACGGAGAATACGAATTCACTTTATTAGATTTATTAAAGTGCTTAGAGGGGCGTAAGGATTTATCTGAAGTCAAAGGATTGATTTATAATAATAACGGTACAATCGTAAAAAATCCCAAGAGAGAGCCTTTTGATATAAATCTTCTTCCTTGGCCCCAGAGAGAAGGCTTGCCGATGCATAGATATTTGGATGCTCCCGGTGAAATGCTTATGCCTAGCGTTCAAATCCTGGCTTCTCGGGGGTGCCCTTTTAAATGCCACTTTTGCCTTTGGCCCCAGGTCGTTTATCAGGGTAACCATTACCGGGCCAGAAACGTCCAAGACGTAGTCGACGAAATGGAATATTTAGTTAAAGAGAAAGGTTTTAAGTCTGTTTATTTTGACGATGACACCTTTAACATCGGGAAAGAAAGAATGCTTTCTCTCTGCCGCGAAATCCAAAAAAGAGGGCTAGGGAATACCCAGTGGGCGATCATGGCAAGGCCGGACTTGATGGATGAGGAAATACTAGAAAATATGAAGAAGGCTGGATTATGGGCAGTGAAGTACGGCTTTGAATCAGCCACTCAGAGTCTCGTCGATAGCATTGGTAAGAATATGGACTTGAGAAAATCCGAGAAAATGGTAGAGTTTACCAAAAAATTGGGGATAAAGGTTCACCTTACCTTTACCTTTGGCCTTCCAGGTGAGACCAAGGAAACCATCGAAAAAACCATTAGGCAGGCGTTAGAAATTGATCCTTTTTCAGTGCAATTTTCTATTACTACGCCCTTTCCCGGGACGCATTACTACAATATTTTAGAGAAACAGAATGCAATTGTTGCCAAGGACTTCTCCCATTATGACGGTCACTTTAAGAGCGTAATAAAATTAGAAAATTTATCTCCACAAGACTTGGAATTTGCAAAACTCCAGGCTTATAGGGTCTGGGGAGAGCACTTAAGAAGAAAACGGGGTTTTTCAGGAGATGTAAAGAAATTTTATAATTATGCCAAGCTTAAAGGGCTGGCGCATTCTTTGGATAAATCCATTGATTATTTAAAACATATATGGAAAAATAAGCTTCAAAGATCTGGCCGCGTCACAGAAAAAATAATCAGATGCCCTCCGGGGGTCCCTGAAAGAACTAAAGACATATTACTTATTCAGTGTCCTCCTTGGGATATAAGTATGCCTCCCTTGGGCATAGCTTACCTGTGCAGTTATTTAGAGAAATACGGATATAGCGCTTCTGTATTTGATTTGAACGTTTCTTTATACCGGGCAGCCCCTGAAGATTTAAAATATCTCTGGGAACAGAAGAGCTATGATTATTGGATAGAGGAGGGGCTGTTTGAGAAAACCTGTGTTGGGCTTCAGAATGCCGTCGTTAGTTGCATAAATAAGAATTTGAAAGAGACAGAGACAAAAATAATAGGTTTATCGGTAAATTCTACCGGTATCAAGTTCGCCAAAAAATTACTAAATATGATAAAAGAGTTAAAAAGCGATGCCAAAATTATTGTGGGAGGGTGGGGCTGTGTCACTGAAGAGATGCGTAGCCGCTTTCCTAAAGAATTAGTAGACGTGTTTGTGGTAGGAGAAGGCGAAGAGACCCTAAAGGAAGTAATAGAGGCCTTAAGGGGGCATAGAAAAACAAGCGAGGTTTCCGGGGCCATTTTTAATAAAGGTCACCAGTCAATTTATAAGCCTAGAGTGCCTATAATAAATTTAGATAGTATTCCCTGGCCTACCTTTGATGAATTTCATTTAAATTGGTATAAATACTGCCTGTTGCCTTTAATTACAAGCAGGGGCTGTATTAGTAAGTGCAGTTTTTGTAATGATTGGTTTTTATCCAAGCCCTATCGTTTTCGTAGCGCCAGAAATGTCTTTGAAGAAATTAAGTATCATGTGGCAAATAACTCCGTCACGGGCTTTGGTTTCAAAGATTTATTATGCAACGGCAATATCAATACGCTTAATTTATTAAGCGAGTTGATAATTAACTCAAAGTTAAAAATTCACTGGGATTCTCAGGCCATACCGCGTCAAGAAATGTCTTACGAGTTATTATGCAAATTGAAAAAATCTGGCTGTATAACATTAGTATACGGCATCGAAAGTTTTTCCAGTAATGTCCTTAGGCAAATGAAAAAAATATTTACTCAGGAGACCGCCGAAAGAGTATTACGGGATACATCTAGGGCCGGCATCAATGCTTTAATTAATATTATCGTTGGTTTTCCCGGGGAAACAGAAGAAGATTTTCAGGAGACCTTTGAAGCTATAAAGAGAAACCGCAAATATATTTCCGGAATAGGCGCTATTAGCGTATGTCTGGTAAATAACGATTCCGATTTAGACAATAATCCTAAAGAATACAAATTAGTTTTATCCGATGATCCTAAGATAAGGCCTACGAGATGGCGTGCTCTGGACGGTGCTAATACTTACGAAGTAAGAAGACAAAGGGCAGATAAAATTATTGAGTTGGTTAACCAGCTTGGATTATCGTATGCCACCGCAACTTTATAAAAGAATAAAAAACAAGCTTCGCCGGCAATGGCAAGAAGGTCTTATCTTGCGTGGGCTTTTACATGGCTCCTGCGCCGGGATGGGGCCGGCTATTGTGCAGTTTGATGTTACTAATAGATGTAACAATAATTGCATTTGCTGCTGGAATAACTCTCCTCTTTTAGGTGAGCCCGATGAAGAAAGAAAAAAAGAAAAAGAATTCCAGCTTCCTGCGGGCTTAGTCCAGAAGACGATCGTGGAATTAAAAAAAATGGGAACCAAGACTTTATTCTTTGCTGGCGGAGGAGAACCTTTTATGCATCCCGATTTTATCGGGATTCTTGAATGCGCCAAAGATTGCGGCATGAGGGTTTGTATCAATACCAACTTTACTTTGTTAGATAAAGATAAAATTCGAAGAATAGTGGAATTAAAAGTTGACCACATCCACGTTAGCCTCTTAGCCGGAAGACCGGAAAGCTATTTATCGGTTCATCCCAATAAAACGGAAGAAACCTTTTTTGCCATCAAGGATCTTTTAAAATATTTAGCTGAGCTAAAAGCAGAAAAGAACCAACCGATCCTGCCGCATATAAATATGTATTATGTGATCGGCAATGTGAATTATCGCGATATAAAGATAATGACGGATTTAGCTATGGAAGTAAAAGCCAATAGCCTGGAATTTACCCCGATGGACGTGATACCCGGCAAGACCGATACGTTATTGCTCAATGACTCTGAGAGGCTAGAGGTTCTTAGGGAAGTAAAGGTCCAAAATAAAAGGATAGAGGAATTTAATAAAGAGCACGGCGGCAAGGTAATATTCATTGAGCAATATGACGCTTTTTTAAAGAGGCTTTCTACCGAAAAAGCAACGCAGGGCGAATACGAAACTAACATTGTGCCCAGCAGGCCCTGTTATGTCGGTTGGTCGTTTTTAAGAATTTTAGCTAACGGTAACGTCAACCCCTGCCTTAAAGCGCACCGGATATCGGTAGGCAATATTTATAAGTCTTCGATAAGAGATATCTGGAATGGCCCGGAAGAACGATTGTTCAGAGTAAAATCTTTTAAATTAGACATGAGCGACCCATATTTTAGTATGATCGGCAATAATCCTAACGCTAGATGCGGATGTTTGAATAGCTGTGATAATATCCAAGTCAATCTTGAAATGCACGATAGGTACGGGGAAATTTTAAAAAAACATGGAAGAATTAAATAACCTTATCCGGGATAAAAATAAATTGTTGGCGATTAAGGGGGCCTTAAATTCCAAGATGGCCTTTGTGGGTCCGGAGGTTTTGCACGTAGATTTAACCAATCACTGTAATTTTAATTGTATCGCTTGCTGGTGCAGATCGCCTTTATTAAATGATAAGGCTATGCCAGAGTGGGAAAGAAGGCTGAGCCTTCCGCTAGGATTAGTAAAAGGTGTCTTCGATGACTTAGAGCAAATGGGCGGGCTGCGCCAGGTGAAACTAGTAGGCGGCGGCGAACCATTTATGCACCCGGATATATTAGAAATAGTGGAGTATATTAAAAACAAAGATAGAAACATAGAGATAGACATTAATACTAACTTCAGCCTTGTAGATGAAAAGGTTATAGAAACAATACTGGATTTAGGGGTAGATTCTTTTACCGTAAGCTTATGGGCAGGTACACCCAGCGTTTATACAGCCGTACATCCCAATCAGGCCGAACGAACCTTCTATAAAATCAAGGAGATGCTGAGTTTAATCTACAGGCAAAAGAAAAAATTAAACCGCCTCGCCCCGAAAATATTGATTCACGATGTGATTTTTAATGCCAACTATCAAGACATCGAAGAAATGTTAAAATTCGGCCTGGAGACAGGAGCTGACGCTATTCAATTTGTCCCGATGGACCCCATCAAGGGGAAAACAGATGTATTGCTTTTAAGTGATGTTGAAAGGCGGGAGCTCCTTGAGAGGCTACTTTTGATAAGGAAGAATTATGATGAGAAGTCTTTCAGATACATTGGCAGCGACGGCAGGTCAATAACCTTGCCTGATTTTAAGGGCTTTACTGATCGATTGGAAAGATTAGATATTCAAAGCGGAGCTTACGATAATAATATAATAGAAGAAATCCCATGTTATGTGGGCTGGCTATTTGCAAGAATCATGACAACCGGTAATGTAGTACCCTGTTGCAAGGGGCACCGGATGATCTTAGGCGACATTAATAAAAATAGATTCAGGGATATTTGGTTTTCGCCAACCTATAACGAATTCAGGCATAATTGTCTTCATCTTCCTAAGAGCCATCCTTATTTTTCAAAAATAGGTAATGATGCTATTGCTAAGACCGGTTGTTATAACTGCGATAATCTCTGGCAAAATATACCGATGCACCGTAAGATCTCTTTGCTTAAAACTTATAATCTGGATACTATCTGCGGTTCTCTATTGAATACTTTATTTGTCAATAGCAGAGAAAATGTTAAATAAAATTTCAGCTAAGGAAAATAAAAGAAGATATTTAAATCTTAAAGGCATAGCTACTAAACATCATGCCTATAAGGGCCCGGATGTCATTCAGGTTGATTTGACAGACAGATGCAACAGCCATTGCATTCTTTGCTGGCTCCACACGCCTTTTCAGGTCAACGCTAAAGATAATAAAAACGAGCTGGACTCTTCAGCCCTAAAAAATTTTATAAGCGATATTGCCGGGTCAGGTACACAAGAAATTATATTTTCCGGAGGCGGCGAACCGTTTCTTTACCCTAAAATCTGGGAAGTTTTAGAATTTACCCAGAAGAAGGGCCTTAGATTCCGCATCAATACCAACCTCACCTTATTAAACAAAGAAAGTGCCGCAAGGCTGCTGACTTTTGATAAACTAGCTTCTCTTGTGGTTAGCGTCTGGGCAGGAGACCCTGGCCTATATTCAAAAATCCACAACAGGGATGCCGGCTTCTTTCTTCATATCAAGGACAATTTAAAGTTTATTAATACCTCAAAGCCGCCGGCACTTGATGTAAGGATATTTACTGCTGTGAATAATATGAACCATGCTAACTTAAGAAGCCTGCTGGACTTAGCCGTAGAAACAGGATGCGATGCCCTGGAATTCGGGGTATCTGATGTAATCCCTAATGTTACAGATTCCTTCCTCTTAAATGAAGAACAACTCAAGTTTTTAAAACACGATTTTATTAATATTTTAAAACACGCCAAAGTAAATAAATCTAAAGTTAAAATAATCAACAAAACCATATTCTTAAAAAGAATTTCAAACCCTAGTGCCTGTTTTGGGGAATACGACAGCCTTATTGATAAAATCCCCTGTTATGCCGGGTGGGTGTTCTTAAGATTAAGAGCCAACGGCGATTTTAATTCTTGCTTAAAGTCTCATCGTATCCCCCTCGGCAATATTTATCGAGACAGCTTTTCTGCGGTATGGAATAATTCTTTGCAGCAAGAATTTAGAAAAAATTCTTTAGACACACCTCGCAGTAAAGAATATTTTAAACGTATCGGTAGCGGGGACACAGAAGAGATCGGTTGCAGGCGTATTTGCGATAATCGCCTGGTTAATGAAGGTTTGCACAGGTTCCTGAAATATTTATTTTGGATTTAATATGAAGAGATTGAAGCGTCTAGGGTTAATATTATTTCTTTTGGGGATCGCCGTAATTATGGATACGCTATTATTTTTGTTGAAAAAAACCCGGAATACCCTCTTCCTTCCCGGCGGATAACTATGAACATATTAATGATACACCCACATGATTTATATTCTTCTTCTGAGCCCTGGACTATCAGGATAAAAAATATAGCTTGGCAGCTCATCGAAAAAGGGCACGCAGTTAAATTAGCTTATTTCCCCCTGGATGTAAAAGACGCTAGGAAAAATTTTTTAGATAACGGGGTTGAAATTATTTCTTTAGATAGAAGGTTGGGGGTTTTTATACTGTTGCGTAATATTGTACAGGTCACAAGGCTTGCGGGGTGGGCAGATATTATTCATTTTCAAAAGTGTTATTATTATGCTGCGCTTCCGGCGCTGATTGCCGCCTGGGTAAAGAATAAACCACTTCATTATGATTGGGATGATTGGGAGACTAAGATATTTTATTATTCCAATCCTAAGCAATTTTGGGTTGGAGAATTTATTAATATTTTTGAAAAATTGATTCCCAGGATAGTAGATACAATTTCTGTTTCCAGCAGCTATCTTTATAGCATCTGTTTGGAAATGGGTATTTTTTCAGAGGATATTTTTTCAGCCCCAGTGGGAGCAGACTTAGAGCAGTTTAGGCCGGATTTAAATTTATCGGCTACGCTTAAAGGCTTGTACCGTATCGAAAATAACCTTGTTCTGTATTTAGGCCAGCTTCACGGAGGGCAGTACGCCGAACTTTTTATAAAAGCTGCCCGGCTTATTATAGAAAACAGGCGAGACGTAACTTTCATGATTGTAGGCGATGGGTATAGGTTAAGAGAATTAAAGGCATTGGCGGCAATAGAAAATTTAGGCAAAAATTGTATTTTTACCGGTTCCGTCTCCCACGATGAGGTTCCCTATTATATTGCAGGTGCCGATGTCTGCGTCGCCTGCTTTGAGGAAAACGAAATCACCAAATGCAAGAGTCCTTTGAAGATAGTTGAGTATATGGCGTGCGGCAAGGCAATCGTTGCCAGTAATGTAGGAGAGGCGAGGCGGATGTTGGGGAGGGCCGCTATTTTGGTTGAGCCCGGGGACCCTTATTCTTTAGCCGAAGGTATTTTAAGTTTGCTTAGAGATAAATCCTTAAGGGATGATTTGGGAAGCTTAGCCCGGGAAAAGGCAGAAAAAAAATATAACTGGACGAATACCACAGCTAATCTGCTATCAGCCTACCAAAGGGCGTCTTGTGCGCCGGCACGCTAAATTTTACTAAAAGTTTTAAAATACCTGTATCATTTGGTTCTGATGAAAATAATATTTATTACGCGGGAAGGGTACGATTTGCCGGGAGCGAGAATAAGATGCTATAACTTTTCTCAGGAACTTACTAAATATGGAATAGGCACAGAGGTGTTATCATTTTCTGATACCTTAGGCGCTAAAGATGGGGAAAAAGAATCTCAGATGGGCTTAAGAGAAAAGATAAGCTATAACTGTGAGGCCCTCGGTAGGCTTATAAAAGACAAAGAGGCGATTTTATATCTTCAACGGTTCAACTATCATTCCTTTGCCCCTTATCTGGCGCATTGCTTGAAAGGAAACAGAATTATCCTGGATCTCGATGACTGGGAGATGCGCGATGAGCCCCGGTATTATTTCGGTTTTTATCCTTCCTCAAAGGCGCACTATTTTACGCGGGAGATCGCCAAAAGAAGTATTTTTTGCGTTGCCGCTAGCCGCTTCCTGGAAAAATTCTTATTAGAATTTAACCCCAGAGTTTATTATATTCCCTCAGGGGTAAACACCGAGCTCTTCAAGCCGTCTTTAAATAAGCCTGATACAGAAAAAATATTTTTTTCCTGGGTAGGTACTTTTCATAAAAAGGAATATATTGAGAATATCGAGCTGGCTTTAAATTGTTTCGCCCTGCTTAGAAAAAGATATTCACATATCTATTTTGAGATTATGGGAAGCGGGATCTACAGGAATGATTTAGAAAAGATAATAAATCGATATAATGATAAAAATATTTTGCTGAAAGGCTGGATAGGTCCCGACAGCGTCCCGCAGTATCTAGCTAATATTCATATTGGTCTTTTGCCTGTGGCCCGGGATAAAAAATTTAACTGCGCTAAAAGCCCTACTAAGCTCTTTGAGTATATGGCAATGGCAAAACCAACCGTTTCCAGCGCTATCGGGGAAGCAACGCATATTATCCAAGACGGAGAAAACGGATTTTTGGCAGCCACAAAAGAAAAATTTATGGAAAAGATGCAGAAGCTGATTGAAGATTCAAATTTACGCCAATGCCTGGGAGAAAAAGCACGGCAGGTAGCCCAGAATGATTATTCGCTTAAGGTATTAGGTAAGCGATTATATGAAATAATAAAACAAATATAATGCCTGAAGTCTCTGTAGTCATTATAACCTTGAACAGCGAGAAATTTATTAAATCGTGTTTGGACTCTGTGCGGGTTCAAGATTATCGTAATTTTGAAATTATTGTTGTAGATAATAATTCCGAAGATAAAACCAAAGATTTAATACAAGAGAATTACCAGGAAGTTATTATGATCCAGAACAAAGAAAACCTAGGCGCCTGCCAGGCAAGAAATCAGGGGATTGAGTTTGCTAGGGGGCAGTGGATTTTAACCCTGGATTGCGATGTAATTTTAGAGAAAGACTTTTTAAGCAAAACGGTGAGCTTGATAAAAGAATCGCAAAATTCCCTAGGTATGTTTCAACCCAAGATTTTCAATATGGATAGAAAAACTATTTATTCTTGCGGGATATATCTTTCTTGGCTAAAAAAGTTCTATGATATTGGTAAGGGCAGGCTTGATAACGGACAATTTAATACCCCTAAGTATATTTTTGGCGCTTGTTCTGCCGCCGCGCTTTATAATCGTCAAATGCTTCAAGAATTAAAGGAAGATACGGGTTATTTCGATGAGAGATTTTTCTTTTTAGCTGAAGACGTAGACCTAGCCCTACGAGCGCAGAGAAGGGGCTGGAAGGCGCAGTATAATCCTCGGGCAGTATGTTATCATTATGGCGATAGCTCTGGCACACCTAAAAAGTTGCGTCAATATTTTTGCTGGCGTAATAGAAAGTTGCTATTAAAGAAATGCCAATTAAATAGGTTTAAGCTCGTCATAATTTATTTATGTTATGATTTACCACGCCTAGCTTCACTTTTTTTAAATAATTTATATGTTCGCAACGAAATTTTAAATAGAAAAAACAATAACCTTGCCGGTCGAGGTAGAAAGCAAAAATTATTTATCATTTTACTTTTTTTAGTTATAATTTTAACCGGTACTTATTTTTTATACCAGGCCAATGCGCAAACCCACCCCAATATTATTTTAATTACCGTTGATTGCCTAAGGCCCGATCATTTGGGTTGCTACGGTTACAAAATAAATACCTCGCCTAATATTGACAGATTATCTAGGGAGGGAGTAAGATTTACCCAGGCCATTACTGCGGCTGGCTGGACTGCGGAATCGCTGCCTTCCATATTAACCGGCACTTATTCTTTGGTTCATCAAATCTACTCTTGGAACGACTCGATGAATCCTGTGATTAAAACTCTTGCCGCGGTATTAACCGCTTCAAAAGATTATAATTGTATCTTTTGGAGCAATTATGCTCCATTAAAAAACTTAGATATCAAAGATGGATTTCAACGAGTCTATATTCATAATATAGATATTGGGAAAAAATTTTTAACTGATTATGTGCTTACCAGCCAAATAATCAATAGGTTGGAAACACAATATAGAAACCGGCCGTTCTTTTTTTATATTCATTATAAAGGATGCCACGTTCCCTACAGCATACCGCTTAAGTATAAATATCGATATAAACATCTTTACGACAAATCAAAGGAAAAACCAGCTCTTGTGTCAATTTCTAGCAGTTACGGCGAAGCAATGTACAATGGATACGGTCAGATTCCTCATGCAGTAGCAGAAAAAAATATTACCGATCCCGATTATTATATATTGCAGTATGACGGGGCGGTTTCTTACATAGATTCCCAAATAGGCAGATTAATGGGTAGCCTGGAAAAAATGGGATTAGATAAGAATACACTAATTATTTTGACTGCCGATCACGGTGAGGGCTTTGGCGAACATAATTTTTATTTTACTCATGTTGGAGGGTATGAGGAAAATATAAAAGTCCCCTTAATCATCAGGTGCCCCGGTTTATTTCCCCGGGGCGAGGTATTTTCTGGGCAGGTAAATTCGATAGATATCGCCCCCACTGTTCTTGGGGCGACAGGCTTAAAAAAGCCTTTTTATATGCAAGGTGGAAATCTGCTGGAAATTATTAAGTCCCAAGAACCTTATCATGTAAAACCAACCTTCTCCAGCTATGGTTATAAGAGTTTAGGAAAATGCCTTGTTTTAAGGACCCCAGCCTGGAAACTTATTTATAATATCAAGCAATATACTTGGGAGCTTTATAATTTAGAAAATGATCCCGGTGAGCAGCATAATTTAGTATTTAGGAGACTAGATAAATTTATAGAATTAAAAGATTTAATGGAAAATTTTAAAAAAAACGCAGTTTCTTCAACTTCAATTAAACAGCGCCGCCCGTTAACAGAAGAAGACAAAGAACTGTTAAGAAGCCTTGGATATACGCAGTAATAAAATTTAAAACATATTTTACTTACCTCTAGAACCATAAAGATGAGTGATAGTCTATATCTAGATGAATTAGAGAGTAAGAGTATCTACATTATCCGGGAGGCCTATTGGGAACATAAGGATAATCTGGCAATCCTCTGGAGCATGGGCAAGGATTCTACTACCCTGATTCACTTAGCAAGAAAAGCATTTTTTAGTAAGGTTCCTATCCCTGTCATTCATATTGATACTACCTTTAAATTTAAAGAGATATATGAGTTCCGTGATAAATATGCCAAGGAATGGAGCCTGGAATTAATTATTGTCAGGAATAATGCAGCATTAAAAAAAGGGATGTCTCCGGAAAAAGGAAGATTTAATTGCTGCACGGCATTAAAGACCGAGGCCTTGAAGCAAAAAATTGAGAGCGGCAATTTTAAAGCTTTACTGGTCGGCATCAGAAGAGATGAGCATGCCGTCAGGGCTAAGGAGAGGTATTATTCTGGGCGGGATAAAGATTTTAAATGGGATTACCAAAACCAGCCTTTAGAGCTATGGGCAGAGTATTATAAGGCGGGGCAGGAGCGAGAAAGCCACCTAAGGATTCATCCCTTATTGCATTGGCGGGAAATAGATATCTGGAGGTATATAAAAAGAGAGCGGTTACCGGTGATCAATCTTTATTTTGCCCAAAATAATAAAAGATATCGTAGTATCGGGTGCGAATGTTGTTGTCAGTCCTTAGAATCAAGTGCCGACAGCATCGATAAGATTATCAAAGAAATCGAGAATACGCATATTTCGGAAAGGGCGGGTCGCGCTCAAGATAAAGAAAAAGAGTATATGATGCAGAAGTTAAGGTCATTGGGTTATATGTAAAATGCAGGACTATTTAAAAGTAGTAGTAACGGGCGAGGTCGATTCAGGGAAATCTACCCTGATTGGAAGATTTCTGTATGAGGTGGGTTCGTTACCGGAAGGCGCCCTTAGAGAAATCAGGTCCGTTTCCCACAGATTAGGCAGCAACTTTGAACTCGCTTATTTATTGGATAGCTTTGAAGAAGAAAGAAAAGGCCAGTTAACCATAGATACCACCCAGGTTTTCTGTAGAAATAAAAAAGGCAGAGATTTGATCTTTATTGATGTCCCCGGGCATCGGGAATTAATTAAGAATATGCTTTCAGGCAGTTCTTATGCTGATATCGCGATATTAGTTATAGATATAAAAAAATCAATAGAAGAAGGGACCAGGAGACATATTAATATTTTGAAGTTTTTAGGGATAAAACAGATTATTTTTGTTTTGAACAAGGCAGACTTGGTAAGCTTTAATGAAGAAATTTTTAATAAGATCCAAAAAGAGATTACCGAGTTTTCTAAAAAAATAGGCATCCAGCCCCAATACGTTATTCCTATATCTGCCATTCAAGGTGACAATATCAGCAAAAAATCTCTAAATATCTCTTGGTATAAAGGATTATCACTGGCCGAAGTCCTAAATACCTTAAATAAAGAATCCAAAAAAGAAGTAAGCAATAGTTTCTATTTTCCTATCCAGGATATCTATAGCATAGATAGCCAGAAGATATGTGTAGGAAGTATTATTTCTGGTGAAATCAAGAGAGGAGAGGGTATTAAGACCACTCCTTTTAATCAAGAATCTCAAGTAAAAGAAATAAAGGTGTTTGGCGGCACTCAGACTTTAGCCCAGGCGCCAGAATCTATCGGGCTAGTATTAACTGAGCCTAATAATTTCCAGCGCGGCCAGATTATATACCGCGGTGAGTCTCCGGAAATTAGCGCTGGAGTTCTGGCTAAGATCTTTTGCGTATATCCTATAAATTTAAACGAGCGGTTGCTTTTTAAATGTACTACCCAAGAGAGCTATGCTAAAATTGAGCGCATCAATAGGGTTTTTGATAATTCTGGCTTAGAGCTTAATCAAGTAACCAGCAATCTAAAAGAGATGGATGCTGCTGAAGCACTCATTGTTTTAGAAAAACCAGTTGCTGTAAAGAAATTCCAGCAATTCAATATCCTGGGGAGATTTGTTCTTCAGGATAAAAGAGGTATTTGTGCGGTAGGGATTATCCTTTAATTTAATATAAAAATGCTTAATTATTATGTTGATCCTGGTTCAGGTTTTGTATTTTTCCAGAATACCTCATTTTTTTGGGGAGTAATCTTAGGGCTTTTGGGGGGCATTTTTCTTTCCTTCAAATTATTTTTTAAATTTCTTAAGAGATTCCTAGGGTTTATTTTTATTTTATTAGCCGTTATTATAATCATATGGGGGTTAATTATGTCTAAACCTAGTAGTAGAAAAAAGGTAATAATTTTAGGAATTGACGCTATGGACCCCGGTATTACCGAGCAGCTTATCAAGGAAGGAAGATTACCCAACCTTTCTTATTTAAAGGCGCAGGGCGCATATTCGCGACTTAAAACTACTATTCCCGCTGAATCGGTCGTAGCTTGGACGAGTTTTATAACGGGCCTAGACCCCGCCAGCCACGGTATTTTTGATTTTGTGATGCGCGACCCCAAAACGTATCATCCGTATTTAAGTCTGAATGAAGTTTCAAGCATATCTGGAAAAGTAAAAATTAAATTACGTAGAAAAGGAGAAGCTTTCTGGAGTATTCTTGCTAAGAATAAAATTCCTTCTTTTATATATTTTTGCCCGAATACTTTTCCACCAGATGCCATAAAAGGGAAAATGCTTTCTGGAATGGGTGTTCCTGACATTACAGGAACGATGGGGAGGTTTTCTTTTTATACCCAAAAAGCCATATCTCTGGGTGATAAAAATAGCCGGGGCAGGATTATTCAGGTGGAACCTAAAAACAATATTATTGAAACTATAATCTATGGCCCAAGGGTAAGGGTCGAAAATTTCGATACCGAAAGCAGCATTCCTTTAAAGATTACTATTAATCCTCAAGAGAAAAATATTTTTCTGTTACTGGATGGAAATAAGATTATTCTTCAAGAAAAAAGTTGGAGCGATTGGCAAAAGATATCTTTTAAGGTAGGCCTATTTAAAAAGGTGCACGGGATAGTAAGATTTTACCTAAAATCCATTAGTCCGGAATTTGAGTTGTATCTGACTCCGGTAAACTTTGATCCTCAAAAGCCAATTTTTCCTATTTCTTATCCGCACGGTTACTCTAAAAAAATCGGGTTTTATTATACGCAGGGCATGCCCCACGATACCTGGGCCTTAAGCGAAAACAGGTACGATGAACAAGTATTTTTAGAGCAGGCAGACGAAATCCTTAAAGAAAGGAAAAGGATTTTAAGAGAGGAACTTAAGGGCCTTAAGGGTGGCTTATTCTTTTTTTATTTTGATACTTTAGATGCCCTGCAGCATATGTTCTGGCGTTATTTAGACCAGAGGCACCCTCTTTATGAAAAAAATTCTTTATATCAGGATACCATTTTTAAATATTATGAAAAACTTGATCAGGTTGTTGGCGAGGTCCTTAAAACTATCGATCGGGAAACAACCTTAGTTATATTATCCGACCACGGTTTTAATTCCTTCCGTCGTTCTGTTCATCTTAATCGCTGGCTCTTGGAGAATGGGTACCTTTTTTTAAACCCGGGAATTAAGGAAAGCAGGGGGTTCTTTGAAGGCATAGACTGGTCCCGGACTAAGGCTTATGCTTTAGGGTTTGGAGGAATCTATCTAAATCAAGTTGGCCGTGAATGCTACGGAATTGTAGCTGAGCCCGAGGCCCGAGCTTTAAAACAAGAGATTATGGAAAAGTTAAAAGGATTTCGTGACCCAGCCGATAGCGAACAAGTAGTAGAAAATGTTTATACGCGGGAAGAAGTATTTAAAGGTCCTTATATGAACGAGGCGCCAGATTTGTTTATAGGCTTTAAGGCGGGTTATCGCGCCTCCTGGCAGACTGCATTAGGAGGGGTGCCTGCGTTATTGATTGAAGATAACAAAAAGAAATGGAGCGGCGACCACTTGATCGATCCTGCCCTAGCCCCTGGGGTAATTTTTATAAATAAAAAGATAAATTTAGATAATCCTGCTATTATTGACATTGTTCCTACGCTACTAACTTTATTTAATATTAATAAGCCCCAAGGTATGCCGGGAAAAAATTTATTTAAAGATGCGGATAATTAAAAACTATGGAAAAGAGGCCCAGGATATCTCAGTTGAAAAATTGGTTTAAAAATCAATATATACTAGTTTTCTCTAGGAATTAATAATCCTAATGTTACCCACCAGAAAAAGCTGACCTCAGGAAGGAAAAAAGTAAAATCTACAAGATTGTGCAGTAAAAAGACTGCTGCCGTGACAACCAGCCCAGCCGTTATATTTTTACAAGAAGAGGTTTTGATATTCTGCAGTCCGTATTTCAAAACAGCCCCGACAAGCCACAAAAGAGAAATCAGGCCGAATATTCCCGTTTCTGCCCAGATCTGTAAATAGGAATTATGGGCGTAGCGGCTTAAGGTCAGATTAAAGTTCCCCAGGCCCACCCCCGCTAAAGGGGCGGTTTTAATTATCCCCCAGGTGTCTTTGTAGTATTGCAATCTTGCTGTAGTTGAGAAAAAAGGCTGAAGGTGTTGTTTGAGGGTATTAGTCCTGGCAAGAAAAACTAATCCTATAATTATCAATATTCCCAGCAGCAAAAGAATGCCCCTTTTTTTAAAATTATCCTGTAAATAAAAATATAAGATTAACGCCAAGAGTAAACTTAAGAGAGCCCCTAAAGATTTGGTAAGCAGGAGAGCGCAAGATAATATTATAACCATCCAAACTTTACGTTTATTAGTTAGGGCCAGCGGTATTGCCATAATGAGGTAGCCCGCCAGAATATTGGGGGTAACAAAAGGGAAAAATACCCTTTTGCTTTTTATATAATCCAAGACAAAGGGATTAGTGATTTTTTCCTGAGCCAGATACTTTAAGGTGTGCTGAAAGCCAAAAAAATACTGATAGATAGCTAAGAGGCTGATGATAAAAGCCGCCCAGAGCAGGATATTCATGAGCCGAAATTTGTCTTTCCGGATTAAAGAAATTGTGGCCAGAAATAAAAGGATGTTGACGGCGTATTCAGAGAGTTCTTTTAAGCCGTTCAGTTTGTTAAAAGAAAAAGTAGCTGAGAACATGAGGATAGAACAGAAAAAAAACAGAGGGTATTTTATGGTCAGGAGACTTTTCCAAGGGATGCCCTTATAGAAGACCCAGATAATCAAAAATAGTAGCAACAGGGCAGAATAGATAAAATTTAAATAGGGAAAGGCCAAGGAAGAGATAAAGGGGCGCAGGAATATTAAGCTTAGCAAAGCCTTTAGCATTATGTTATAATTCTATTTTATAATAGAACAGCCGTCAAACAAAATAAATCAGCGGGATCAAGTTATGAAAAGGCCTCCGGGCATATCCATTAATAGGTTAGCTCTTTATTTAAGGTTATTAGATGATTACGGTAAGGGGCGGGATACTAAAAGCACCATCAGCTCCGAGGAGTTTGCCAGGTCGCTTAATATTAATCCCAATCAGATTAGAAAGGACCTTTCTTATTTTGGAAAGTTCGGTAGGCAGGGCATAGGCTACCATACCGGGGAGCTCAAAGAACAAATCAGCAAGATTTTAGGATTGCGTAAAAAATGGAACCTCTGTCTTTGCGGGGCGGGAAATTTAGGCTCCGCGCTCTCTTCTTACCGCGGTTTCCGGGAGATGAACCTTAATATTGTGGCAATATTTGATAGCGACCCCGCAAAAATTAATAAAAAAATTCAAGGGGTAAGGATATACAGCTCCCGAGAAATAAAAACGGTAGTAAAAAAACTCGGTATTGATATCGCTGTTTTAGCGGTCCCCGCAGATACTGCCCAGGAGGTATCCGACATTCTGGTAGATTCCGGAATAAGAGCGATTTTAAACTTTGCGCCGGTAAAAATCGGCGTCCCCAATAGCGTGAAGCTGCGCAATGTTGACCTTTCCACGGAATTAATTAACCTCACCTATTTCTTGTCTTGTGCCATTAAGCCTTAATTATTGATTTTCCGTCGGAGAATCAAAAAACTCTGAACGGGGCAAAAATCAAAAAATGCTTGACAATAACCATATATTGTGATAAAAAAAGAGCATAGATACAAGATGTTGGGCTAATTTAACAATACTTAGGGGGTTTAAAGAGGTTAAATTGAAAGGCATTTAAAGCACGAGGGCTCTACAGATACAGGAGAGCCCTCATTTTTTATATGAAGACAAAAACTGTTGGGTTAACGTACGATTTAAAAACGGATTATGAGTTTAAAAAGGGCGATCCGCCGGATGCTAATGCGGAATTTGACCACCCCAGCACTATCGATGTTATCGCCGGGGCTATTGAGTCTCAGGGTGTTAAGGTTAAAAAACTCGGTAACGCCACTAATATCCTTGAGAAAATAGATCATCTCGGGGTTGATATTGTATTTAATATTTCAGAAGGGCTCACCGGGCGCAACAGGGAATCCCAGATCCCCGTGCTTTTGGAAATGAAGGGTATTCCTTTCGTGGGGTCTGACGCCCTAACTTTAGGTCTGACCCTTGATAAAATTATGGCTAAAAAGATTTTTATTGCTGAAAATATTCCTACTCCAAAGTTTTTCGAAGTCAAAGACCCCGCTACCCTGCACGATATCGACCACCTGAAATTCCCCCTGATTGTAAAACCGCGCTTTGAAGGTTCTTCTAAGGGATTGAGTGAAAATTCACGGGTAGAAAATTTGGAAGATCTCAAAAAACAGGCACAACACGTCATCAGTACCTATAAACAACCGGCGCTGGTGGAAGGTTTTATTTCCGGGCAGGAATTTACCGTGGCGATAGTGGGTAATGATCCTGCGGAGGTATTACCGGTGGTACAGATTAAAATCGACGGCCGCCTGAATTTAAACGATAAATTCTACACCTTTGCCCGCATTACCTCCGACAGGTTAAAATATATCTGCCCGGCGCATATCAGCCAGGAGTTAAAAAATAAGATCACCAAGCTCGCCCTTAAGGTTTACGAGTCGGTAGAATGCCTAGATTTTGGCCGGGTTGATTTCAGGGTAGACAGCGAAGGCAACGTTTATGTTTTGGAGATAAATCCGCTGCCGTCACTTTCTACTGAGGATGTTTTTCCTCTCGTTGCCCGGGAGGCAGGCATGACTTACCACCAAATAGTTGGCAAAATATTAAACAGCGCCTTTAAAAGGTATAATCTTAATTAGATGAAGGTCGCCTTGACCTATAATTTAAAAGAAGAAGATCGCACCAAGCCTGCGGATTATTTTTCGGAATTCGATTCTCCGGAGACTATCGAAGCGATATCCCTGGCACTTAATAAAAAGGGCCACACGGTTTGCCCCGTCAATATTAACCGCGAGGACGTTATTTCCTATTTTCGCAAAAACCGTTTTGACATTGTTTTTAATATCGCGGAAGGCCGGGTTGGAAAATTTCGCGAATCCGAGGTTCCTGCCATTCTGGATTATCTTGGGATACCTTATACTGGCTCTAATACTTTTTCCCTGGCCTTGGCCCTTAATAAGACCCTTACCAAGAAGATCCTTTTAGCCGAAAATATTCCTACTCCGAGATTTCAGCTCTTTACCAAGGGCGAACAAGATATAGACTCCCGCCTGCGTTTTCCTCTCATTGTAAAGCCTAACTGCGAAGGTTCAGCCAAAGGAATTAATAGCTCTAATGTCGTCAAAGACAGGGCAGCGCTTTTAGAAAAGATTAAAGAATTGAGACAGGTCTACCGTCAGGAAGTGCTGGTTGAAGAATTTATCGAAGGTAAAGAGTTGACAGTGGGAATTCTGGAAAATGGCGTGGCTACCATATTGCCTATTCTGGAAATAGATTTTTCCAACTGCCAAAAAAGCGGAGAATATTTTTATAGTTGGCGTATGAAGGAATATCAGGGAAACGCAGAGTTGGGACTGGTACCAAATTTTTACTGCCCGGCCCGCTTAGATAAAGAATCCGAAGCTAAAGTCAAGGAGATAGCACTGAAGACTCACCGCGCAGTAGGGTGTTTTGATGTTTCTCGTACCGATATCCGCCTGACCCCCGATAATATCCCTTATGTTTTAGAAATCAATCCTTTGCCGGGTTTAAACCCCCGGGAATCTAATTTTCCGATTATGGCCTATGCGGCAGGAATGAAATATGAAGACATTATTGATTCTATTTTAACCAATGCCTATCAAAGGATCTCTAAAAAAGAGGAGAGACTAAATTGAATAATGCCATAGTGGCAGAGAGTCAGAAGACACAGCAGGAAATACTGCAGCAGCCACGTCCACAGAGGAGGGCGCGCGATTACCAGCAGATTAGTATTTACCGCGATGTCAACCCTTTGGACTGGGAAGACTGGCGTTGGCAGATAAAACATCACATCCGCAGCAAGGATGAGCTTTCTCAGATTATAAAGTTGACTCCAGATGAGGAGGAGGGATTAAATAAGGCTAGCGGCCGTTTATCTATGGCTATTACGCCGTATTGGGCCACTCTAATTGATCCTGAAGACCCCGAATGCCCTATCCGGCGTCAGGCGGTGCCGGTGGCGGCAGAATCGGTGGTCGCTCCTCATGAAATGATCGATCCTTGTGCTGAAGACCGGGATTCTCCCGCGCCGCATTTAGTGCATCGTTACCCCGACAGAGTCCTTCTTCTGGCAACGGAGCAGTGCGCGATGTATTGCCGGCACTGCACCAGAAGAAGATTGGTCGGAGAGCGTCAGAGCGATAGCACAGATGTTTCCCGCTTTGACGCTGCTATCGAATATATCAAGTCCAACCGTAAGATACGTGATGTGCTTATATCCGGGGGAGATCCTTTGATTCTAGAAGATGAAGAAATTGAGAGGCTGCTGGAGAAGGTTCGCGCTATCCCGCATGTAGAGTTTTTAAGATTAGGCACCCGCGTGCCGGTGACCCTGCCGCAGCGCGTCACCGAAAAATTAGTAACCATGCTTAAAAAGTATTCTCCGCTCTGGATGAGCGTACACTTTAACCACTCTAAAGAGATCACCAGGCGCTCTAAGGTTGCCTGTGATATGCTTTCGGAGGCAGGCATACCTTTAGGTAGCCAGACCGTGCTGCTTAAGGGTATCAATGATCGGCCCTATATTATGAAAAAATTGATGCATGACCTCCTTAAGATCCGGGTGCGGCCGTACTATATTTACCAGTGTGATCCGGTAAGGGGCACGCAGCATTTCAGGACCCCGGTGGCAGTAGGTATTAATATCATGGAGAAACTGCGCGGGCACACCTCCGGCTACGCCCTCCCCACCTATGTGATTGATGGCCCCGGAGGAGGAGGCAAAATCCCGGTTGGCCCTAACTATATCCTTTCCCAGGCCAAGGGCAAATACGTGCTGCGTAATTATAAGGGCAAGATCTACACCTATCTGGAATAGATTTTTAAGAAGCTTCATTTTACTTGACCCTCTCAAATTCGCGTTATATAATTTTATAAAATACACTGACAATCCGATATCTGCCTTGGGTTTTCCGATAATAATAAATCCCCCTTGTTTATTATTATAAAGGAGCTGACCACATGGATATCAAAAACAAGCGCAATTTTATTCTTTTAGGACACGCCCAGTGCGGCAAGACTACCCTAGCGGAAAATATCCTTTATTTTTGTAAAACTACCGGCAGGAAAGGAACGGTCGCCGACGGCACTACTGTCAGCGACTATAGCTTCGATGAGATTGAAAGAAAAAGCTCCATTAATGCCAGCTTTCTTTATTGTGATTATAAAGGCCATAGGTTCCAGTTAATCGATGCCCCTGGGTATGCCGATTTCTGGGGTGAAGTTATTTCCGGGGGTCATGCGGTTGATAGCGCGGTAATTATGGTCGATGCTACTTCCGGGGTAGAGGTTGGCACGGAGCGCGCCTGGCAGATGGCAGAGGACTTAGATCTACCTTGCCTGATCTTTGTGAATAAATTAGATAAAGATGGCGCGGATTTAAATAGGGCCTTAAGCGATATTAAAGAGAGGCTTTCTAAAAAGGCCGCTGTAATTAATTCTCTGGAAGCGCCGGACTTGATAGAGGCTATCGCCGAAAGCGACGATAAGCTGCTGGAAAAATATTTGGAAGGTACTAAGCTTTCTCCCGAGGAATTAAAAGGCGGCCTGCATCAGGCGATACTTAAACGTAAGGTTTTCCCGGTTTTGTCGGGTGCCGCCCTCGCCGACAAGGGCATCCCTGAATTGCTGGATGCCGTTATCCAGTATTTGCCTTCGCCGGCTGAGCGCCTTAAGATCCAAGCCCAGGATCCTTTGAAGCCCGATACTCAAAAAGAAGTTTTGCTTAAAGACGATGCGCCGTTTTCAGCCTTTGTTTTTAAGGCTATCTTTGACCCCTATGTAGGGCAACTGACGCTCCTTAAGGTTTTCTCCGGGACGCTATTGTCAAACACCAATTTTTATAATGTTACTAAAAAGACTAAGGAGAGAATCGGCCAGATTTATATCTTGCAAGGCAAGGAGCAGAAGCCGGTAGATTCTGCCAGCTGCGGGGATATTGTAGCTATCGCTAAATTAAAAGAGACCGGAGTTTCGGACTCTCTTTCGGGAGATAAGGAGCAGTTTTTATTCCAAGCGCTGGTTTTTCCTGAGCCGGTGATGTCAGCTTCAGCCAAGCCCAAGAGCCGCGAGGACGAAGAGAAGATATCGGAGGCCCTGGCAAAACTCATGGCCGAGGACTCTACTTTTAAGGTCAGCCGCGATGATCAGACCAAAGAGGTAATTATTTCAGGCCTAGGGGATCTGCATCTTGCGATTATGGTCGCGCGCATGAAAAAAAGATTTAATGTTAATGTCGATTTAGGGACCCCCAAAGTTTCCTATAAAGAAACCATTACCAAATCCGCCAAGGTGCAGGGTAAATATAAAAAGCAGTCCGGTGGCCGCGGCCAATACGGAGATGTCTGGTTAGAGATTGAACCTTTGGCTAGGGGAGGGGGTTTCGAGTTCGTCGACAAAGTTTTTGGCGGCGCTATCCCGCGCAACTTTATTCCTTCGGTAGAAAAGGGTGTTTTACAGGCAACCTTAAAAGGTGCGGTAGCGGGATACCCTATTGTTGATATCAGGGTTAAGTTGACCGACGGCTCCTATCACGAAGTAGACTCTTCTGATATGGCCTTTCAGATTGCCGGTAGGATGGCCTTAAAGAAAGCCATGATGGAGGCTGGGCCGGCGCTTTTAGAGCCGATTGTGGACGCAGAGGTAACTATTCCTGAAGATTGCTTAGGCGGGGTATCTGGAGACATTAATTCCCGGCGCGGGCGTATTATGGGTATGGAGGTAAAAGGTAAAACTCAAGTAGTCAAGGCTAAGGTCCCGCAGGCAGAAATGTTTACCTATGCCAATGACCTGCGCTCGCTTACCGGTGGCCGCGGCAACTATACCATGCGCTTTTCCCACTATGAAGAGGTACCCCATAAAATAGCCTCGGGCATTATCAGTCAGTATCAGACCACCAAAAAAGAGGAAGAAGAGTAACTTCTTATATCTAAATGAAGATTAGCATATTTTCTTTGCCAGAAATTACCCAGGGAAGGCGCAATATTAAAGACAGCCGCCTGGATGAAGTAGATAAAATTACTAAAGCTAAAAAGAAGACCTATATTCAGGTAGAATTAGTGGGTGAGGAGGGCGCTTTAGAGGCAGATGCGATTTTGGTAGCCCAAGAGGCTTCTCTTGACTTAATCCTGAAAGATTTAGAGTTTGTGGAAAACCGCTTATCCCGTGCCACCCTGGAAGAAGAAAAAGTATTATTAGCCAAGTTCAAAGAGGCACTGGAGAAGGAAAATTTTATTTCTAAGGTTACTATTACGTCTGAGGAAGAAAAAATTATTTCCAGCTACAGCCTTCTCACTAAGCGGCCGGTAGTTGCCGCTGTCAAAGAAGAATTGGATAATCCCGATGAGTTGCTCGCCAGAGTGTTAAAGGAGAGCGGTTTTAGCAGTTTTTTTACTACCGGGGAGAAAGAAACGCGCGCCTGGCTGATCCGTCGGGGTATCAGCGCCTGGGAAGCGGCAGGGGCGATTCATTCCGATATCCAGAAGGGTTTTATTCGAGCTGAAATTATCGCCCTAGAGGATTTCTTAAAATGCGGCGGAGAAACTCAGGTTAAGCAAGCGGGGAAGATGCGGCTTGAGGGCAAGGAGTATATCATGCAAGACGGGGATCTGGCCAACTTCCGTTTTAATAAATAAACAGGATAAGGAGAACAAGTAATGATTAAGATTAAGCGCGCGCTGATTAGTCTCTCTGACAAAACTGGTATCATTGAGTTCGCCCGCGAGCTGGATAAGCTCAAAGTAGAAATTCTTTCTACCGGAGGGACTGCTAAGTTATTACGTGAAAATAATATACCGGTAATTGAGGTTTCTAACTATACCGGTTTTCCGGAGATGCTTGACGGGCGGGTCAAGACCCTGCATCCCAAGATCCACGCCGGTCTCCTGGCGTTAAGGAATAACGACGAACATGTTAATACTCTTAAAGAACACGGGATCGGGTTCATTGATATGGTGGTGGTTAATCTTTACCCTTTTGAAAAGACTATCCAGAAACCCGAGGTTAAGATCGAAGAGGTAATTGAAAATATCGATATCGGCGGGCCTTCGATGTTACGCTCCGCTGCCAAAAACCATCAATCTGTGGCGGTAATTTCTAATCCTGCACGCTACGCCCAGGTTATTGAAGAATTACGTAAAAATAACGGTTCTTTATCTTCAGATCTGCTGCGGGATTTGGCAGTGGAAGTTTTTGGCCTGACCAGCCGTTATGATAAAGCTATCCACAGTTACCTTAGTAATTATTTTAAAGGTCCGGCCGTCGCTTTAGTATTTCCTGGAGATCTCGCGCTTACCTTCGAAAAGATTCAGGATTTAAGATACGGCGAGAATCCGCATCAGAAAGCGGCGTTCTACCGCGAAAAAGGCAAGAACAAGGGTCTGGTGAATTTAAGGCAATTGCAGGGTAAAGAGCTATCTTTTAATAATATCCTGGATTTAAATTCTGCTTTTGAGTTGGCAAAAGAATTTAGCAATCCCGCGGCGGTGATTGTTAAGCACAACAATCCTTGCGGAGTGGCTGAAGATAAAGATCTTTCCCGGGCGTATCTGGCTGCCTGGAAATGTGATAGCCTTTCGGCATTCGGGGGGATAGTAGCGCTTAATCGTAGGCTCGAGGCAGAAACCGCCAAGGTTATCGCTAAAAGCGGATTTTTAGAATGCGTCATAGCGCCTGAAATCAGCAGGGAGGCTCAGGATTTATTCAAGGATAAAAAGAACCTGCGGCTGATTGAATTAAAAGACTTAGATCCGGTGCTTGAGCCGGAATTTAAAAGGGTAAGCGGCGGAGCGCTGTTACAGGATAAAGACGCCCAGACTCTAGATTTGGGTAACCTTAAAACCGTGACTAAAAAGAAACCTACCCAGAAGCAATTGGAGAGTATGGTTTTTGCCTGGAAGGTCGCTAAGCACGTGCGGTCCAATGCTATTGTATTTGCCTCTGGCACCAAAACCGTAGGTATCGGTGCGGGCCAGATGTCCCGGGTAGATTCGGTGACGATCGCCAAGATTAAGTCCGGTAAACACAGTCAGGGCGCTGTTCTTGCCTCAGACGCCTTTTTTCCCAAGGCCGACGCCGTGATCGTAGCTATAAAGGTGGGGATAAAATGTATTATTCAGCCCGGCGGATCGATATCGGACGAAGAAATCATCAAAACCTGCGATAAGTACAAGATAGCGATGGTCTTTACCGGCCTGCGGCACTTCAAGCACTAAACGCACTATTTTCTACATTGCCTTGCGATATGACCTATACCGAGGCGTTGGAGTATTTAGCATCATTTGTTAATTACGAAAATATCCCCTCCTGGCCCTATAAACAATCCTTAAAGCTAAATCGTTTCAAAGAATTCTTGAACGGGTTAGGTAATCCCCAATATCACCTGCGTTGTATCCATATTGCCGGCACTAAAGGCAAAGGTTCAACCTGCGCCTTCATTGCGCATATCTTAAAAGAAGCCGGTTTTAAGGTGGGGCTTTATACTTCTCCGCACCTGGCAGATTTCCGGGAGAGGATCAGAATATTGGATAAGGGCGTTAGCTATCCAAAAGGCACGCCCGGTTTTGAAGGAATGATTTCGCCGCGCGACTTAACAGCCTTAGTGGCAAAAATCAAACCTTATATTGCCAGTTTTGACCATAAGTCTAAATACGGAGGCCTTTCTTTTTTTGAGGTTTATACCGCCTTGGCCTTTCTTTATTTTCAGAAAAAGGGGGCTGATTTTGTAGTTTTGGAAACCGGATTAGGCGGAAGGCTCGATGCTACTAATACCGCGCACCCCCTTATTTGCGTTATCACCCCTATTAGCTATGAGCATACCCAGAAACTAGGTAATACCTTAAAAAAGATCGCGGCTGAAAAATCCGGTATTATCAAGAAAGGCCTGCGGCAGTTAATAGTGGTAAGCGCTCCTCAGACAAGAGAGGCTGATAAGGTTATCCGTGCCAGATGCCGTAAAATGCGCGCCAAATTCTATCAAGCAGGAAATGGTATTCGTTACCGCTGTAAAAATAATCATTTTAATATAAAAGGATTTTTTGAAATCTACCGTGGTCTTAAGATTAAACTTATCGGAAAACATCAGGTAATTAATGCCGCGGTGGCGGCGGCGGCGGTTGAACTGTTGCGTTTTTATAATATACGTATCAGCTCTTTCCAAATAAAAAAAGGGCTTTATCATACTATCTGGCCTGGCCGATGCGAAATTATCATGAGGAACCCTTGTGTGGTTATTGATGGCGCCCAGAATAGAGCCTCAGCCCTGGTTTTAAGGGAGGCACTTAGGAATAATTTTAAATATCGCAGGTTAATTCTGGTTTTAGGTATTTCTAAAGATAAAGATATTGCCGGGATATCTAGCGAACTCCATGATTTAGCGGATAAAGTTATTTTAACCCGCGCGGATAATCTCCGCGCCAGTGCGCCGCGGGACCTAGCGGGTTATTTTCTCGACAAAGAGCTTTTTATCACCGATAATGTCCGTGAGGCTAAAAGAGAGGCCTTGCTTTTGGCAGGGAAAGAAGATTTGATTTTAGTTTGCGGTTCTCTTTTTGTAGTAGGCGAATTCAGGAATGATAAATTATAATTTAGAAGACACTATCGCGGCCATCTCTACCTTGGTCGGTGAATCCGGGATCGGTATTGTGCGCTTGAGCGGTAAGAAGGCGTTAGAAATCGCAGATAGGATTTTTATTTCTAAAGACGGCAAATGCCCCTCGAAATATCGAACCCACACCTTACATTACGGTTGGGTTAAGAAAGATGAAGGCAGAGAATCCGAGCTTATTGACGAGGTGCTGATTACGGTGATGCGCTCTCCGCGCACCTACACCAAAGAAGATATTGTAGAAATTAATTGCCACGGCGGGATAGTGGCGCTTAGGCGGGTGTTAGATTTAGTTTTGGAAAACGGGGTACGCTTAGCTGAGCCGGGGGAATTTACCAAGCGCGCTTTTTTAAACGGCAGAATCGATCTTTCCCAGGCAGAAGCAGTCTTGGATGTTATCCGGGCCAAGACGGATTCGGCTTTAAGGCTCGGCTTAGAGCAACTTAAAGGTACTCTTGGCGCAGAAATCAACCAAATCCGGGATATTTTACTTCGCGTCTTAACGGTTTTAGAAGCCAATATTGATTTTCCGGAGGAAGAAATTGATTCAATAAGCTTAGATTTGATTTCTCGACAGCTCAGGAAAGCCGATTCAAGGCTCCAGGGACTTTTAGCTGACGCGCCCCAAGGCAGGGTGCTTAGGGAAGGTTTAAGAGTGGTAATCTGCGGCAGGCCTAATGTAGGTAAGTCTTCGCTTTTAAACGCCCTCTTAAGAGAGGAGCGCGCGATAGTGACGCCGGTTGCCGGGACAACCCGCGATGCCATCGAGGATATCATTGATATTAGAGGCATACCGGTAAAGATTATGGATACCGCAGGTATTATCCAGCCCCGCGGGCTGGTAGAGAAAAAAGCGGTAGCGCGCTCTAAAAGATATGTCAAGTTAGCGGATTTAGTTATTTTGTTATTTGACGGAAATAAAAAACTAAACCGGGCAGATGAGTTTTTAATCCGCAGGCTTAAGAAAAAAAGGACGCTGGCAGTAATTAATAAAATAGACCTCCCGCAGAGAATTGACAGGGGTAAGATTCTTAAAGTTTTTCATTCGGCGGTGGAAATATCCGCCAGAAGGTTAAAGAATATTCGGGGCTTAGAAAATGCTATTGTTGCTTTAGTCTACGGCGGAAAAGTTTCTGCGCCCCAGCCGGCATTAGTAAGTAACCTCAGACACCTGGCTAGCCTGAAAAAAGCAGAAAAACTTATTGCCGAGTCTCTAAAATCATTAGATAATAAATTATACCCCGAACTTGTTGCACAGGGCCTAAAAGATGCCTTGGGGTATTTGGATGAAATCCTAGGTAAGAAATTTTCGGAAGGGCTCTTGGATAAGATTTTTTCACAATTTTGTATCGGCAAATAAGTTATTTTTAGATTAGTTTTTCCTGGAGGGTTAATGGATAGAAAAAAAATTGAAAGAGCGGTGCGGGATATTCTGGAGGCGATAGGCGAAAATCCTAAGAGAAAGGACCTGGAGAAAACGCCCCAACGAGTTGCCCAGATGTATGAGGAAATTTTTGCTGGTATCAAAGATGACCCCCAGAAAGAGTTAGAGGTTGTTTTGGAACAGAAGCATGATGAGATTATTCTGTTAAAAGGAATCCCTCTCTATAGTGTTTGTGAGCACCACCTCCTTCCTTTTATAGGCAAGGCCTACGTCGCCTATATACCCAAGGGTGGGCGGGTGACCGGCTTAAGCAAGATTGCGCGGGTGGTGGATATTCTTTCCCGACGGCCTCAGGTTCAGGAGAGATTGACTACCCAGATCGCAGAAATTATGATGTCGAAGCTTGAGCCTAAGGGGTGTATGGTGATTATTGAGGCCGAACACCTCTGTATGTCGATGCGCGGGGTCAAAAAGCCGGGGACCCTTACTGTAACTTCGGCGGTAAGGGGCATATTCCAGAAAAACGAGAAGACCCGCGCTGAAACTCTGGCGTTAATCAGGCTTTAAAAAAAGGGGTAGCTATGGCAGGATTTGAAAAAAGGAAAGAAAGAAGAATTAAAATTGTTTTACCGATTAAAGTTATTTATCAGGGCAGTGAATTAAGCGGTTTTACCGGTAATATTAGCAGGCTAGGTACTTATGCTGAGGTAGAAAGGGAGCTGCCTATAGGCAGCGATGTTAATGTAATTTTAGAAATTCCGGCATATGGCCAAGATGCTTCGCTGGGCGGTAAAGCAAAGTGCAGAGGCAATGTTTTCCGCTCTAATTTTATTCAGGAGTCAAAAGGTAAAAAAAATTACGGCCTGGGGGTATTCTTTACTAGTTTTAACGAAGAGGCAGACAGGCAAAAGCTTTCTAGGTATATCGATTATCTTGTTGCCCGGGAAGAGAATGAAGTCAAGAGAGACGCCAAACAGTGGAAAGAAAAGAGAGAAATAAAGAAAACTGACAGGGATCTCAGAGAAGGTCACGATGCAAAATTTAATAATAGCGATATTATCTTGCTTTTAAAGCAGATTGCAAATCAGTTAGAAGAAATCCGTTCTTTGTTAAAGCCCCTGGATAATAGTAAATAAATTAGTTTATTTAAATATTGCCTTGCAGGCCGTCTTGGAGTATAATAGTGATAGACGAAATACAGGTTTGTATTGTAGGGTAAAATGGAGGTTAAGATGGAGGAGAAAAGAGGTAGGAAATTTTGGAGAATAAAATATACTCTCTGGTTTCTTAACATTTTTTTAATCTGTATTACCCTTTTGACCCTGGTCAGTTTTTATACCTTAGGCAGGCTAGTAACAGAAGAGCAGCACTCTATCAATTGGCGCATCAATTTTTTTGCCCTGCAGCTATGTTTTATCGGGATAATTTTTATATTTCTAACTACGATGTTTTTGCTTTTACACCGCAGCCTTGGTCCTATCCCGCGCCTGGAAGCAACCCTAGATAAGATAATTAACGGAGATTGCGCCCAACGTCTCTTTGTGCGTAAAAACGATATTATTTCTTCTTTTGTAGATAAAATAAATAAAGTAGTAACATTGTTAGAAGAAAAATCTAAAATTAAATAAAGACGAAAAGATACAATTTTTTTATTTTGGTTCTTTTAATTTCTGTAGTTTTTGTTTTCTCTTACGCTATTTTCAGTTACGTAAACATCATTAAAATCCAAAACGAAGTATTTCTTAACATTATCAATCAAAGTACTATGCAGATAAATTTAAAACTCGATGATTTAGAGTCAACACTCAGGCCTGGCAAGCGCTATCATTCTAAAAAGGTTCACCAGCAAAAACAGAAAGAGCTTGTTCCGGGATCAACAGAAGTACATTGTCCTTCCGGAAATTACGGCTTTATAACCAAAAACAGAAATTCCACGCTATCTCCCCAAGCCCCGTAGGCTTGCGGCTTGCCGTTAGCTAAATTTAGTAATGAGGCAGCTAATTATTGTAGTAATAGCAGTCGCCCTGGTCATAATCTTATGGCTGGGGTTTTATTTTTTCAGCCATCAAAAAGGTATAATGTTCGCTACAGATAAAAAATTTCTTATCAATCGTATCAATTTAGCTAATCGCGATCTTCAGGAAGAGCTGATTTTTTTTCTTGCCCGGCAACTGGGCATCTATGAAGGAAATTTTCAGATTGTTGATGTTGTAAATCTAGAGGCGCGTGAAATGACCGGAACAGACTACCTTTTAATAACTTTAAGAGCTCCTGATGGTAAGCTTTGCCAAATTGTTATTTCGCGCAAGTCGCTGCCCTGGGCAAAATGGGAGATTAGAACAGAAACCTATAAGTTAATAGAATCCTCAGCGGATAAAACCATTTTTTTAGATAATCCTGGGTCATGGATGAAAGAATTAGGGGTAACTGCCGAGGATGTCCGTCAATACTATAGGGCGCACCCCGAAGCGATAATGAAAGGAGAAGAGGCTTTTTTTGATCAAGAAACCGGTAGCCCTCGCCTGCCAGCAGATTGGGATAAAACGGTAAAGACCCAAACGCAATATAAGCTATCCATAAATAAAAACGAACCCGCGCGCTTTGTGCCCGGGATGAAGGTTGAACAGGCAGATGCCTTCTGGCAGCCGGATTATCCCAGTGATTATTTAGGCGCAGGTTATCGTTCCTACCTTTACGAGAAGGTCAAAGATAACAACTAAACCCATAGTGTTACCATAAAGTAAACAGCTTTATAATTTTAGCCTCTGCCGAATGCTAAAGAGGCCGCCAAATTAATGCCGAAAAAAATTTTGTATCTTAAAATTGCAGTAATAATCATTCTGGGTTTTATTTCTTACGCCAATTCCATAGACGGTAAGTTTATCTGGGACGACAATGGCCTTATAAAAAATAATTTATATATTAGGAGTTGGTCAAATACGCCGAAGATCGTGACTCAGGACATAGGGGCAGGTAGCCTAAGCAGTTCTAATTTTTATCGTCCGGTACAAATAATTAGCTACTTGACAGATTATTCTTACTGGGGGTTAAGGGTAAGGGGCTACCATCTTACAAATATCCTGTTGCATATTTTAGCAGCGGTAGCCTTCTATTGGTTTATCGGAACCATTTTTCATTATGGCGCGCTAGCTTTTATCGCAAGCCTACTTTTTGTAACGCACCCCATACATACAGAAGCTGTCTCTTATATCTCTGGAAGGGCGGATTCCCTGGCGCTGTTATTTATTTTGTTAACCATGGTATGGTATGTTAAATCATTAGTTTCAAATAAAATCAAATATTATATTTTAGCAATCTTAAGTTATGCCTTGGCGATATTTTCTAAAGAAAACAGTATTATTCTTCCGGCTTTAATTTTACTCTATCACTATATTTTTGCAAAGAAACTTAAGCTCGGCTATTTTTTATGGATTCTAGGCGTAACTTTAGGGTACATCTTTTTAAGACTCGCCACGCTCAGTTATACAATTCCGGATATCGCTACGCCTGTGAGTTTAATACAGAGAATTCCAGGTTTTTTTGTCGCTGTAACCGAATATATAAAACTGCTGCTTTTTCCTTTTAACCTGCACATGGAATATGGAAACAGATTATTTACTTTCAGCGATCCTCAGGCGATATTCGGAATGTTATCGTGCGCGCTATTATTAGTATTTTCATTTCATAAGCATAGGAGTAACAAAATATTATCTTTTTCAATCCTATGGTTTTTTATCACAATTTTGCCTTTCAGTAATATCTATATTATTAATGAATCATATATGATGGAGCACTGGTTGTATATGCCGTCTTTAGGTTTTTTTCTTATTTTAGCAAGCGGCGCGTGTTATCCCTTGAAAAATAAAACTGCGGCATTACTATTAAGAGTTTTAACCGCCGGCCTGATTATTTTCTATGCGTATTTAACCATAAAGCAGAACGAATACTGGAGAGAGCCGGTAGATTTTTACAAAAGAACCTTGCAATACGCCCCGCGCAGCTGGAGATTTTATAATGAGTTGGGAAATGAATATATAAATGTTGACAGTGATATAGAGGCCATAACCGCATATAATAAGGCCTTAGAAATAAATCCTAATCTGGCAGGAGTTTATAATAATCTCGGCAATGTCTATCGTAAAAAAGGCAGGCCGACAGAGGCTTTATTAATGTATAATAAGGCACAAGAAATAAATCTGAGTCTGGCGCGGCAATATTATGAAAAGGCCAAAGCCTATTTAGATTCTGGTAAAAAAAGAGAAGCCGCGATATTCTATGAAAAGGCTTTAGCGCTAGATCCCTATAATTTAAAATCCTATAATACGTTGGCAAGTGTATATATAATGTCGGGTAAGTATAGCAGGGCAATTACGTTATTAAAACAAGCCCTAGAAATAGCCCCTGGTTTTGCACTGACGCATAATAATTTATCGGCAGCATATTATTACGAAAGGAAATATGATTTAGCCATTAAGCACTGCGATATCGCTGTCGGGCTTGGATATGATGTAACCCCTAAGCTTTTAGAACTGCTGACGCCATACAGGAAATAATTAATTATTGGAAATTAATTGAGACGCCTGACGAGAAAAGAGCCATATTAAAAAATGCTTAGCATAAAAAAATTTTTCCTCACAGTTTCGCTAGTTCTTATTGTCCTCGCAGCCACATTTTTTTTACTCCACCCCTTAAGAAAACAGGATTTTGATTTTTCAGGATACAATATTATATTTGTTTCTTTTGACGCTTTGCAAGCAGCGCATACGAGCTGTTTAGGATATTTTCGTAAAACCACTCCCGCGATTGACGAATTCGCTGCTAAAGGTTTTTTATTCAATCAGGCAATTTCCCAGGCTAGCTGGACAGTTCCGGCTACTATGAGCTGGTTCACTGCGCTCTATCCATCAGAACACGGGGTAGTGAATAAGTATTCTGAATATACTGAAGGTAAAAAGGTTTTAGCGAATCTTAGCAAACTTTCCCCCGGAGTTATTACTTTAGCTGAAATTTTAAAAGAAAACGGATATACTACGGCTGGATTTACAGGCGATGCAGGGGTGAGCGCGAAATTCGGATTTGGAAAGGGCTTTGATGTTTATATAGATGATAAAAAATTTAGTGGCTTCGATTACAGCGTTCCATTGGCTATCCAGTGGCTCAGGGTTAATAAAGATAAGAAATTTATGATGTTCTTACACGGTTATGATTCGCACGGACAGTATGACCCTGCGGAGGGTTATAAAAAAATATTTTTGGATTTCAATTATAAGGGAGAATTGAAAGGAAACAAAGAAGAGCAGGGGCGCCTGAGAGAAGAAGGGTTGAGTCGGGGGTATATTGATTTAAAAGATGAAGATGTCAAGTTTTGGCGCGCCCTGTACGATGAGAAAATCTATGATGCCAATCAAAGATTCAAAGTTTTTGTTGACGAATTAAATAAACTGGGATTACTGAAAAAAACGATAATTATCTTAACCTCTGACCATGGGACAGAATTTTATGAACACCGCCGTTTTGATCACGGTTTTTCTTTATACGATGAATTAATTCATGTGCCCCTGGTGATATATCTACCTGGCGTAGAGGGGAAAAAAGTAATAAAAGAACAGGTGCGCGGCATCGACCTGATGCCGACAATCTTAGACCTTTTAAAAATCAACATAAAAGGCGAAGTTAAAAAACAGATGAAAGGCAAAAGCCTAGTTCCTTTATTGAAGGGCAGGCATATGGAATTAGATGCCTTTGCGGAAACAGATTACCGATTGTACACACATAAAAGAGCCATTAGGACGGCTGATGGCTGGAAATTTATATATAGTTTGGAGGATGGCAAAAAAGAACTTTATAACTTGAATAATGATCCCCAGGAAAGAAGTAATCTAGTTGATGTGGAACAAATCAAAGCCTATGAATTAGAGCAAAGATTATTTTTCTGGCTTAAATCTATGCAAACAGATATTAGTTCTCATGGTAATATTAAAGAGTCGATGATAAGGGAATATTAAAATGGCGTATTGTGAATAGAGGGGAAATATAATATAACAGATGAAAAGCAACGTCAATAATTATGGACAAAAATAACCAGGGACTGGGCCAAGGTTCATTTTATCGAAAAATCATCTCAATTTTTTGCGGGTTACTTCTAGCTATAGTAATTATTGAGATAGGCCTGCGCATAGGCGGTTTTATACTATTATCTCTTCAAGAGTACAAAAACTCGCTAGTCATAAAACAGAAGGGCGCATGTCGTATTATGTGTCTAGGAGAGTCTACCACCCGGAAGCAATATCCGCCTTGCTTGGAAAAAATTTTAAACCAGCGTGATGTCGGGATAAAATTCAGCGTGATAGATAAGGGCAAGGCGTCTACTAATACTGCAGCAATACTGTCAGAGGTAGAAGTTAACCTTGATAAATATCAGCCTGATATAATAATTGCAATGATGGGTAGCAATGATAAAGGGGTAGTGTATTATAAAGATATACCCGAGGCCAATACGGGAGTATTTCGGTATTGCAGGGCGTATAGATTTCTCCGACTTATATATTTAGAGATTTTAAGGAATTATAAGAAAGAAGAGCCCCTTGGATTGAATAGACTGAGTCTAAGCAAAAAAAATAATCCGGAAAAAATAGAAGCGGCTTTTAAAAAAGTAAATTTTTCAACCGAAGAGCTCGTAGAGAGTATTACAAAAATGAGTTTTCAGAATAATAAAAATGGATCTAACTTAGAAAATGCTCGTTTAGATTTTAGCGTGATTTTTAAAATTGAAGAATATTTAAAGAAACTCCTGGAGCTTAATCCTAATAATAAAATGGTACTTCTTAGGTTGGGACAGATTTATTTGATCCAAGGGAAATCCGCTGAGGCGGAGGAAGTTTTGCTAAGGGTTCTTAAACTAGACCCTCAGGATAGCTTTGTTTATCTAGGGTTAGGTTGGATCTATTTAAGTCAGGGTAGATTCGCTAAAGTGGAACAGGCGTTTAAGAAGGCCATAGAGATTAATCCTAAAAATAATTACGCCTATGTAGGGTTAGGCTATTTTTATCGAGAGCAGAGCAGATTTATCGAAGCAGAGCAGCCGCTTAAAAAAGCCATAGAGAATAATCCCCGTAATTACGCAGCTTATATGCAGTTAGGCTGGGTTTATAGAGACCAGAAGAGATTTATTGAGTCTGAGCAGTATTCTAGGAAAGCTTTAGAGCTTAATCCTCATAACGCTCTTGTATATGGAGGTTTGGGTTGGCTTTATAGGGATCAGGGAAAAATTAGTGAGGCGGAACAAGCGCTCAAGAAGGCCTTAGAGATTAACCCTAAGAATGATCGTGTGTGTGGTGGTTTAGCTACAATATATGGCGAATTAGGTAATAATGAACTTTCTAAGCTGTACGCAAGAAAAGCAAATATTCTAAGAGAGGAATATTATAGACCTACGACAATTAATAATTACCGTCGACTCAAGCAAATTCTGGATAAAAGAAAAATAAGTCTAGTTTGCATGCAGTATCCCATGCGCAGCATCGAGCCATTGAAGAAAATATTTAGAGAGGATGAAGGAGTAATTTTTGTGGATAACGAGAAAATATTTAAAGATGCTACCAGAAAGGAAGGCTATAAGGAGTATTTTGTAGATATGTTTGCAGGCGACTTCGGTCACTGTACCCCAAAGGGCAATAATCTTTTAGCCGAAAATATCGCCAATATCATATTAAGAAAAATTTTCAATAAGTAAATAGGTTCGAAATATGTTATGTAAAAAGTGCGTCTTGCCGGAAACCAAACCAGATATTATTCTCAATAAAGACGGTATTTGTAATTTTTGTCTCGATTTTGAAAAAAAGGGTGCCCTGGGAAGCTGCGGTATTCCATTAGAATCAGAAATGATTAAAATATTAAATCATTATAAAGGTAAAAATAGATACGATTGCCTGGTAATGGTCAGCGGAGGCAAAGATAGCACGCTGAGTCTATATTATATGAAAAAAAGGTACGGAATGAATCCGTTAGCGGTTACTTTTGATCACGGCTTTGAAAATAACGAAGCCTTAGAAAACATAAAAAATGCCGTCGATATATTAGGAGTGGACTGGATATATTATAAAACAGATTTTATGAATGATATTTTTTATAAAATTATAACTTCGCAAAGTAAGGCGCCTATATGTCATATCTGCGCTATCTGGTATATCCAGTTTATTAATGATTTCGCTGCTCGCTATAGAATCCCATTAATTGTAGCCGGATGGACTAAGGGTCAATCGACGCAAGGCGCTGAAGCAGGGAATGAATATAAATCGATGTCAAACGCTACCGAAGACTTTGTAAAAAATTATCTACACCGCTACTCCCAGTACAGAGGATTTCCTGTCAGCATAAAAGATGCTTTAAGGCAAGGGCGTAAAAAATTTAAAACCCGGCTTGTTTCTCCGCACTGGTATTTAAAATGGGACCCCGATAATATAAAAGAGATCCTGGAAAAAGAATTAAAATGGCGCGCTCCCGCCTTGAGCTATCCGCATAATTCGACTAATTGTTTGATGAATTTCGCCAGTGTTTATCTGTCTATGAAATATTACGGATATACCCATTATCATATCGAGATGAGCAAACAGATCAGGGTAGGCGAGTTATCCCGCCAAGAAGCCCTGAATATGTTAGAAATAAATTTTGACTCTGTTTTCGTTAACTCAATACTTGGTAAAATCGGGTGTAAATTGGAATCTTGATGCTCACTTAATAAAACAATGCTAAAAAGATTAGTACAGAATCTTATCAAAATAATACAAAAAATATTGATTGTAATATTGTTAACTATTGTTTATTTTTTGGGTTTTGGATTTACCTTAATTTTTCTTATGTTTTTTAATCGCAAAATTTTAACAGGCCCCGGTAAAGACAGTAATACCTTTTGGATAAAAGCCGAAGGATACCGGGTTAATGCCCAGGATAGCGTGCGCCAATCATAAAAGGAGCAAAAAGATATGACTAAGATCGGGTATATTTTAAAAGAAACATTTTATATGATTAAAAAATATAAAATTTACTTTTTAGCCCCCATTCTTATAATTCTTGCGTTTTTAGCGTTAGTTGTTTTTTATATCGGCCCCAGCGTTATCATAGCGTTTATTTACGCGGGCGTATAATAGCACAGCCTTATTCGGTAAAAATTAATGAATATTTTAGGCATATCCTGTTTTTATCATGATGCCGCTGCCTGCCTGATGCAGGATGGCAAAGTAACCGCAGCCGCCTCAGAAGAAAGATTTAACCGGCGGAAAAATTCCCCGGTTTTCCCCGCCAACGCCATTAATTTCTGTATTCAAAGAGCAAACCTTACTGTTTATGACATAGATTATATTAGCTTTTACGAGAAGCCTTTTTTAAAATTCTATCGTGTGCTTTTAAGCCATTTAAGGTCTTACCCGCTTTCTTTTAAAAATTTTCTAGACACTACACCAAATTGGCTTGAGGAACGCTTAATCCTGCCGTTGTTATTAAAGAAAGAGCTTGGCTATGAGGGTAAGACGTTGTTTATCAAGCACCACTTATCACACGCGGCTAGCAGTTTTCTCGTTTCGCCTTTTGAGAAAGCAGCAATTTTTACTGCAGATGGAGTAGGCGAGTGGGGTACGATGAGCCTCGGTATAGGCCAGGGCAAGGACATCAATATTTTAAAGGAGATTTATTTTCCCGATTCACTGGGGTTATTCTATACCGCAATTACGACATATCTCGGATTTGAAGCCTTGACTGGCGAAGGTAAGATAATGGGGCTGGCTGCTTATGGCAAGCCGCATTATCTTAATAAATTTAAGGAGATGGTTACCGTTAGGCCGGATGGTAGTTTTAAAATTAATCAGGGATTTTTTGGCTTTAATAAAGGCTCAAGGATGTACAGCAATAAACTTGTAAAAATCCTCGGAAGAGCCAGAAGCCCTCAAGATAAAATTGAACAAAGGCATTGTGATATCGCCAGTAGTTTACAAAAATTTACCGAAGATACATTAATTGCTATTGCCAGAGATTTTTACCGCGAAACAAAAATAGACAAGCTGTGTCTGGCAGGAGGGTTGTTCTTAAATTGTGTTGCTAACAGCAAGGTCTTAGAGAACACCCCTTTCAAAGAGGTTTTTATTCAACCTGCAGCCGGTGATAGTGGAGGTGCCCTCGGGGCAGCGTCGTATATATATCACTCTATTTTAGGAAATGATAGAAAATACGTAATGCATGACACCTATCTTGGCCCGGATTTTTCGCCGAATCAAACCAAAAGAGCCTTACTAAACAACGGTATTAATTTTGAAGAATTAAACGATTATGAATTAGTTAGATATGTAGCGAAGCAAATATCACAAGATAAAATAATAGGATGGTTTCAGGGTAGAATGGAATTTGGACCCCGGGCATTAGGGAACCGCTCTATACTAGCCAATCCGCGTAATCCCCTGATGAAGGATCTTTTAAATGAAAAAGTAAAGAAAAGAGAGTCTTTCAGGCCCTATGCGCCGGCAGTGCTGGAAGAAAAAGTAACTGATTTTTTTAAAGCTAAACAGTTTTCTCCTTTTATGCTTTTAGCTGCCGATGTCCAGGGAGATAAAAAGAAGATTATTCCGGCCGTAACCCACATAGATGGTAGTGCCAGGGTGCAGCTGGTAAATAAAAATACAAACCTCAGGTTCTGGCAGCTCATTAAAGAGTTTGAGAATCTAACCGGAGTCCCACTAGTTATAAATACCTCTTTTAATCTTAAGGGGGAACCGATTGTTTGCACTCCGCAAGACGCGATAAGTTGTTTTAAAAGAAGCCAGATGGATTGTTTGGTTTTAGGTAATTATATCGTAGAAAAAACAAAGGCTTAATTTTTTATTTAAGAGTAGTAAGCCGTCAGAAGCTAAAAAGTGAATATAAAATTCAAGAATATTATAAAAAAGTTTATCGTAAGTTTAGCCGGCGTTATTACGTTTTTATTATTATTAGAAATCATCCTGCGTATTATCGGGGCGGTAAATTTAAGAGAGCATCGTAATCAACTGCTTGACAAAGGCTGCGGCAGTGATTTTATTATATTGTGCCTGGGGGACTCGTTTACTTTCGGGGCCGGCGCATCATCTGGCAAAGACTATCCAGCCCAGTTGGAAGGTATATTGAATTCAACATCGGTTAATAAAAAATTTAAAGTTATAAATATAGGTCAAGGATCTTATAATACGGCACAGATCCTGAGAGAATTTAGAAATATCCTTCAACAAGGCCTAAAGCCGGATCTTGTCACCTGCTTGGGAGGCAGTGCTAATTATTGGAATTACTGGGGATACCAGACTTATCTCAAGAGCAACAATTTCATATCCGCCGTTAACGACTTTCTTTATAGAGTTCGTATTTATAAACTTGCTAAGATTTTATTTTTAAACATCAAAGATAAAATTGAAAACAAATTATTTACAGATAAAATAATGAATCATCTATCGCCGCAATCTATAGCTGGCAACAGTCTAAAAAATAACCACGGGGGTATTTATAAGGATAGCAGGCGCAAACAGACGGCGGACCTTGCTTATTTTAAAGAAGGTTCAATTTTTTGTTTGCGGGAACAATACGATCAAGCCATAGAATGTTTCAAAAAAGCCATAGAAATTAATCCCGGAGACAGCCATTATTATGCAGGCGTAGGATTTGCTTATAACCGGCAAAGAAAATACGACGAAGCTATCAAATGGCTTAAAAAGGGCATAGAGATTAACCCCCGCGATAGCAATTGTTATGCCTACTTAGGCCTAGCTTACAGGAGCCTTACTTATAGCGTCCGGCCACAATACGATCAAGCCATCGAATGTTTTAAAAAAGCCCTAGAAATCAATCCCAGAGACAGCCAGTGTTATATAGGCTTGGGTTTTAGCTACAAGAATAAAGGTGACTACGAGAAGGCCCTGACGTCTTTTAAAAAGGCTATCGAACTAAAGCCAAGGAATCCTGTTAGTTGCAGCGAAGTATTTTCTATTTATAGTTTACTGGGAAGATACCAGGAGGGCGTAGTCTTTTTGAATAAATTAGCAAAAGATAATCTTGCGCCGGAAGGCGTTAAGGATATGCTTAAAAAGAGGGGTAATAGAGAGGATATCACTCAAGAGGTTAAGCGCTGGATTACCTCAGATATAGAAAAGATTATAAATTTATCTAAAGAAAACGGAATTAAGATATTGTTGCTTGATTATCCCCGTAACCCCGAGCTCTCCGATTTATTAGGTAACATTGCAAAGACTAATTCTGTCCTTTTCGTAAGCAATTACCAAGTATTTAGTAAATTAAACAATAGCGCAGAAGGGATAGATAATTATTTTGTTCCCGATGGCCATTGTAATGAAACCGGATACAGCATTATGGCCAAGAATATATATGATAAGATCATAGAATATAAAATAACTGACATGAAAAAACTCAAAGTAAATAACGGCATATAACATGGCAATTGCTAAGGACGTTTCTGAATTATTTATAATGGGTGCGGTATAATTAAGAAAAATGGCATCGGGGTTATCCATATAGAGCTGATTTTACAGGTGCGGATTTTGCAAGAATAGTTATAGAATTATAAAAACTTAGTTATCATATGTAACGTTAGATAGTGAATCATTATGAGATGAAGTTGATAAGTGAGATAAGCTATGTTAACCAGTTCGTTTAAAAAAATCAATTATTATTGATATTGATAATCTTGCTTGCTTCGACTCTGCGGCTATATAATTTAGGAAAACAAAGTTTATGGTTAGACGAAACGTATTCAGTAATGATGTCTAATGATTTACATACTATTTGGGCAGAACAAACCAAAGATTCCTCCCCTCCCCTCTATTACAGTATGTTGCATTTTTGGATATTTTGTTTTGGCAAGTCCGAAGTTTCTTTACGTTTATTATCTGCTCTATTTGGCATCTTGTTAATACCGCTTGTTTTTGTTGCAGGAACGAACATTTTTAGTAGAAAAACAGGATTTTTTGCGTCTTTATTTGCTGCATTATCTCCTTACCACATCTATTATTCACAAGAAGCAAAAGTATATTCTTTGCTCGCACTTTTGTCCCTCGCCTCGTTTCTTATGCTTTATTTAAGCATTAGAGAAAATAGAATAATCTTTTGGGTAGCGTACGTACTAAGTACCATTTTTTGTTTATATACGCACAACTACGGTATTTTACTTCTCATTGCGGAATTTTTCTTTTGTATTTTTTATCATCCTAAAGCAAAAGCTTTACTGAATACTATAATTAGTTTCATTTGCATATTTATTGCTTTTTTGCCCAGGATACCGATTTTATCTATACAGGCTATAATTGATATAAATCCTTGGATTGAGGTAGCAAAGATAAAAGATCTAATTTCGACTTTTAAATATTTCTGCTTATTAAGTTGGAGATTGCCCACGACACAATTGTTATCTCTTGCTTTAAAGATAGCAATCCCATTATTTGCTATTATTTTTGTATTTGGTTTATTTAATAGAAGAAAAGAGAATGTATTTCTTTTTACTTATTTTTTTATTCCTCTCGGGATAGCATTTCTTATATCTTTGAAAAAACCAATCTATGTTGCGGGTAGATATGATATGTTAGTATTTCCTGCCTTTTGTTTAATTATGGGCGCTGGCTTGAGTAAAATAAAAATATATTTTTTACGTCAATTTTTATTAGTATCAATTATTATAGTTACATTATTGAGCTTATTTCACTACTACTTTATTTATAGAAAAAGTAACGATAGGTACATTTCAAAGTATGTACAAAAGTATTCAGATAAAAAAGATATTATAGTGGCGACAGAATTGAGCATAGTGCCTTTTGAGTATTATTGGAAACAGGATTTTCAGCCACAACTTTTCCAATTCCCGAATGGTCCTAAGTCGGCCTTGGTAAAAGAAGCCCTGGTTGGTGATAAGAAATATATAAATTCCGAAATTAGAGAGCTTATAGAAAAAATTTATCCTTTGCTTAAGCAAGGGAATAAACTGTGGGTACTTTATCAACCATTTACTTTCTCTGATAAGCTTCTAGAGGCCCTGGGGAAAGAGTTTGAGAATACCAATATTATTAATTATTTGAAAGGTGATAATTTAAATCAGATTTCCAAGATTTATATTTTTAAAAGACGTTAACCCAGACTTTATTGTCAAATGATTTTAATGAAAAGGTTAGAAATTCGCAGAAATATTAAACGCGTTCTATTTTTCTTGATCGCCTTGTTTGTATTAGCTTTATTGTTCATGTCTTGGACTTGTCTTTTTGGCGCAAGGCCACCCCGCATTGTTTTAATCTCCATTGACGCTTTAAGAGCGGATCATTTAGGATGTTATGAACGTCATCGTCTAACGAGTACAAATATCGATGCGCTAACGAAAGAGGGCGTTACGTTTTTGTCCGCGTGCAGCCATTCGCTTAAAACGACGCCTTCGCACATGTCAATGATGACTTTTCTACATCAGGATGTTCATCGGGTGAATCTCTGGGAAGAGGTTTACCGGGCATAAGGTTGTTATGAAAAGGACTGGTTAGCGCTTGAGTCCGAATACCAGCGCATGATTAAAATTGCCAAGCAAATTGGCACTCAGCTAGTCCTAGTTTATATCCCTTCAGCACCTTATGAGAATGACTATCCTTTAAAGAGGATGTCTGAATGGGGCAGGCATAACGGGGTGTTGGTTATCGACACTCTTTTGGCCCTAAACGAAGCAGCTAAAAAAGAAAAAGTTTATTGGACTAAAGATGTCCACTGTAATGAAAAAGGATATAATGTTATAGTAGAGAATGTTTATCGCTGTATTTTAAAAAATAAACTTATAGAGTCGTTTTAAATTTTTTATTCTGAATCCTAAAATAGCAGTTTATTTGTTGTAAAATCTCGATATCTATATAGTAGAAAAGATGTTATTTTTCTATATTTCTTCAGAATTCTAAAGTAAGCAGCGGCTTATAACATGAAAATTACTAAGAACGTTTCTAAAAAAGTTATAGTGCTGGGGATAGATGCCCTAGATCCCAGTTTAATCACGGATCTGATGGCGCAAGGTAAGCTTCCCAATTTTCAGAAATTACAAGCAGCAGGGTCATTCAGCAGGCTTTCCACTACAATGCCCCCGCTATCTCCGGTCGTTTGGGCAAGCTTTATAACAGGCTTAAATCCTGCGGGGCACGGGATTTTTGATTTTGTAGAACTTGGCAAGAACTACGAATTAAACTCGAGTTTAATAAAAGTCGCGGAATCTAAGAATATTGAAATTTTTGGCAGAAGCTTTCAAATATATAATCCTAAAATAATTAAGGTAATGAAAGGAAAGCCTTTATGGGAATATACAAAAAATTACAGTATTCCTACCTATACATTTTTTCTGCCCCATACTTTTCCTCCTGACAGAATTAACGGTAAGATGCTTTCAGGCATGGGGACCCCCGATTTTTATAATACCGAAGGAGTTTTTGCTTTTTATACTCAAAATAGGAGTTTTAAAAATAAAATAGATGAAAATATCGGGCAGGTCTTGTGTTTTGATGACAGCGTAAGCGAGATTAACACGGTCATTTATGGCCCTAAAGATATTTCTAACCTCAAAAGGACCTCCATCGCTCTCGGCATCAAGATAGAAGAAGAAAAAGTTATTCTGAAGATGCAGGGCCGGTCTTTTGAAGTTCGTAAAGGGGAATGGGGGGAATGGATAAGTATAAAATTTAATTTAAGTAATTTTCTAAGGGTCCATGGAATTTGCAAATTTTATCTGGAACAAACCAGGCCCCTGCACCTTTATTTATCTCCTATAAATTTTGATCCGCGCCGGCCGCCGTTTCCCATCTCTTATCCTAAAAACTATGCTAAGAAATTGGCAGGTAAGGCAGGGTTATACCATACTCTTGGCATGCCGGGAGATATCAACGCCTGGGATGCCGGAATATTGTCAGACGCAGCCTTTCTCCGGGAAGCAGACTGTATCTTGCGCGAAAGAAAGCAAATCTTATTAGAAGAGCTCGCCAAATTTAAAAGAGGAATTTTCACATTTTATCTGGGTACCCTGGATTATATTCAGCATGCCTTTTGGAATTCTGCCGATCCTAACTATTCTTTGCATGGAAAAAGCCAGGATAAAAATATCGTTCAAGGTTATTATTGCGGACTAGACAGGATTTTAGGCAGAGTTCTGGATTATGTAGATAACCAGACCACGCTAATTATTTTTTCTGACCATGGGTTCACTTATTTTAGAAAAAACGTCAATTTAAATTCTTGGCTTAAAGACAATGGTTACCTAACATTTAAAAATACTGAATTGGCTCCTGGCAGAATGTTTTTTCGGAATATCGACTGGTTAAAAACAAAAGCTTACAATTTAGGCTTTAACGGTGTTTGCATCAATCTTAAAGGCCGAGAGCCGCAAGGTATGGTTTTAGAGGAGGAAGCCGAGAAATTAAAAATAGAAATTATACATAAATTAGAAAATATTATTGATCCGGATACGGCTAAAAATATAATCAATAAAGTATATCTCAAGGAAAAGCTGTATCAGGGGCGGTATTTTGATAAGGCACCCGATCTTATTATAGGATACAACGCGGGTTATCATGCGTCTCGCAGCGCTATCTTAGGCGGCGCTTCGGACGAGGTGCTAGAAAATAGTGAAGAGAAATGGAAAGGAACACACTTTGTTGATGCCGGGCTTGTCCCCGGAGCCTTATTTACTAATAGAAAAATTAATAAGAATAATCCTGATATGCTCGATATCCTTCCTACCATTCTAAAACTATTTAATATTCCTAAAAGCAAAGAAATGACCGGGGAGAGCCTGTTTTAATCTCTAAAGAAACGGCGTTCTTAACATCAAATGTATTTATCCAGGTTGCGGTATTGTATCGCTTCCGAGAGATGTTCTGTAAGAATTATTTCGCTGCCCGCCAAGTCTGCGATTGTCCGCGAAACTTTTAAGATCTTATCATAAGCCCTCGCCGAAAATCCGAGTTCCGTCATTGCCATCTTGAGTAATTCCTTGGCTTCGTTTTCTAGGGTGCAGTATTTCTTAATTAGTTTCGTGTTCATTGAGGCATTGCAGAATACTCCTTCGGATTTAAAGCGTGCTCGCTGGATGGCACGCGCCTGCTCAACCCGGGCCTTAATCGCGCTGGAGGATTCAGCTTCTCGGATATCGCTTAGCTCTTTATATTTTATAGTCGGCATCTCGATATGGATATCGATCCTGTCCAATAAAGGACCGGAAATCTTACCCATATAGCTGGCGATTTTATTAGGGTTACAGCGGCAGGCCTTATGGGGATCGCTGTAGTATCCGCAGGGACAGGGGTTCATGGCGCAGACCAGCATAAAGGAAGCGGGGAAGGTGAATGATTTTTCAATCCGGGATACCCTGATAAAACCGTCTTCCAAGGGCTGTCGCAAAGCCTCAAGAGAGTCTCTGCGAAATTCCGGGAGTTCGTCCAAAAATAGCACCCCTTGATGTGCCAGGCTGATTTCTCCGGGTACGGGAATGGACCCTCCGCCGGTTAAGGAGACATTAGAGGCGCTGTGATGCGGAGCGCGGAAGGGCCGTATCGCTACAATTCCTTCTTTAGTAGTTAAGATGCCGCTGGCGGAGTGAATCCTGGTAACCTCCAGGGCTTCTTTCAGGGTTAAATCCGGGATGATGGTGGGAATTCTTTTAGCGAGCATGGTTTTGCCGCTTCCGGGCGGTCCAATCATCAGGATGTTATGGCCGCCGCTTACGGCAACTTCCAGAGCGCGCTTAGCAAGGTACTGGCCTTTAACCTCGGAAAAATCAATTTGATAGTGCAGGTTATTTTTAAATAGTTCTTCTAAGTTCAGGCGTAACGGCCGGTATGCCTGGGGGTTATTCAAAAATTCTACCGCTTCGCGCAGGGTCTTTAAGGGCCAGGTGTTAATTTCAGAAATTACCGCTGCTTCTTTGGCGTTATCCGAAGGGCAGATGATATTTTTAGCCTGAGACTTAGCGGCAGCAATGCCTATCGGCAGCATGCCGCGGATAGGCCGCAAAGTTCCCTCCAGGGAGAGTTCTGCGAGGATATAATATTCATTTAACCTTTGGGTATTCATCTGTTGGGTGGCTGCCAGTATTCCCAGGGCAATTGCCAGGTCAAAAGAAGAACCTTCTTTCTTAAGAGACGAAGGTGCCAAGTTTACGGTAATGCGCTCGCTGGGCCAGTTAAAACCGGAATTTTTAATAGCAGATTTTACTCTTTCCCGGCTTTCCCTGATAGCAGCATCGGCCAGCCCCACTAAATTTACCGTCGGCAGGCCCCGGGAGACATCTACTTCTATTTCAACCGGATAGGCCTCCAGGCCCCAAAGTCCGAAACTAAGAATCTTAGCCAGCATTGTGCACCTCCTGCCTTAATAGACGCTTGAGGAGACTAAATCTAACAGAAATTTTCTTGACGCCCCCACCATTTGTGTTATACTTAAGATACAATTACAGTAGTTGGACAAGGACGTCCTTTTTTTATCGCTAAAGATAAAGAAAGGGCGTTTTTTTGTGTATTGTGGTATAATTAAAGGCCCCAGAGGTAACTGATGAAGATCCTATCTAAAGAAATCCTTTCTAATGCTGCCGATACCAGGGTTATCCGTTTTGATATCCTGGCGCCGGATATTGCCCAGAAAGCCCTTGCCGGACAATTCGTAGTGTTGATGGTAAAGCCCGAAGGCGAGCGTATTCCACTAACCGTAGTAGCTGCGGATAAAGAAAAAGGCACCATTAGCGTTATTTTTCAGGAGGTGGGCTGGACTACCCGGCTTTTGGGTAATTTAAACCAGGGGGATTCGCTTTACGCTATTGTCGGGCCGCTGGGGCACGCTACTGAGATTAAGAATTACGGCCAGGTTATTTTAGTAGGCGGAGGGGTGGGGATTGCTGAGATCTACCCCGTAGCCCGGGCCTTTAAAGAAGCGGGTAATCATGTTGCTGCTATCTTGGGCGCGCGAAGCAAGGATTTATTGATATTAGAGCAAGAGTTGAAATCTACTTCTCGGGAGTTATATGTTACTACCGATGATGGAAGCTACGGTAGAAAAGGTTTTACTACCGACGTTTTGGCGGAGTTATTAAAGCAAGGTAAGTTTGACTTAGTCTATGCAGTGGGCCCGATACCGATGATGAGGAAGATAGCAGCAGTAACTAAGGATTTTAAGGTGAAGACCATTGTATCGCTGAATGCCTTGATGGTGGATGCTACTGGAATGTGCGGTTGCTGCCGGGTAACGGTGGGGGGCCAGACTAAATTCAGCTGTGTGGATGGTCCGGAGTTTGAGGCGGACTTGGTGAATTGGGATGAGCTCATTAAAAGGAACCGCCTTTATTTAGATCAGGAGAAACATATCTGTAAGCTTAAAACACCATAAACAAAAATGAAAAAACCCGCGGTAAAAATTAAAGAACTGCCTGTTCAGCGAAGGATTAACGGCTTTGAAGAAGTGGTTTTAGGTTATAGCGAAGAAGAGGCCCTTCAGGAAGCCGAACGTTGCCTGCAGTGTAAAAATCCGGCCTGTGTTGCGGGCTGCCCGGTCGGGATAGACATTAAAACTTTTATTTATCAGATCACGAAAAAAGATTATCGCGCCGCCTATCTTACCATCAGAGAAAAAAATAATTTTCCCTCTCTTTGCGGAAGGATCTGCCCGGCAGAGTACCAGTGTCGCAAGGCCTGCGTTCTCACCAAGAAGGGTTCCCCGTTTGCTTCAGAGGATGCAATTAATATCCATTTCTTAGAGAGGTTTGCCGGCGACTACGGTATAAAAAATAAGCTTGAGGTTAATCCTGGGCAGGACAAGCGCCTGGCTAAGTCTAAGGTCGCGGTAGTAGGTTCCGGACCGGCAGGTTTATGCTGCGCCGGAGAATTAGCCCGTAAAGGTATTAAGGTTACGGTTTTTGAAGGCCTGCATAAGTCCGGCGGGGTGCTGCGCTACGGGATACCGCCCTTAAGGTTGCCGCGCGACATCATGGACCTTGAAATTAATTATCTTACCAAACTCGGGGTAGAAATTATCCCTAATTTTATCATCGGCAAGGCCAGGAGTCTGGATGAGTTGATTACTGAAGGCTATGCCGCGATATTCTTAGGGTTGGGCGCCGGAATCCCCTCTTTTCTGGGTGTACCGGGTGAGAACCTCTGTAATATTTATTCTGCTAATGAATTCCTTACTCGGGTTAACCTGATGTGTGCCTATAAATTTCCGGAGTTTCATACCCCGGTCAGTATTGGTGAACATATTGTCGTAATCGGCGGTGGTAATACCGCGATGGATTCTGCTAGGGTGGCGCTTCGGCTGCAGAAGACCAATGGGCTGGTGCCCGATACTACCATCGCCTATCGCCGCACTGAAGTAGAGATGCCGGCCAGGAGGCTAGAGATCACCCACGCTAAAGAAGAAGGGGTAAAATTTGAATTTTTAGTCCAACCCGAAGAATTCATAGGGGATGAGTCCGGCCTGGTAAAAAAGATGCGTTCTTTAAGATGTCAATTAGGGGAACCCGATAGCTCCGGAAGGAGAAGGCCGGTAGCTATTGCCGGAAGCGATTTTGAGATAGCTTGCGACATGGCTGTGATCGCCGTCGGCCTGAAAGCCAACCAGATCCTTACCAAGGTTACGCCGGAGCTAAATATTGATAAATACGGCGATGTTACGGTTAACCCCCAGACTATGGAGACTTCCATTAAAGGAGTATTTGCGGGTGGAGATATCGTGGGAGGTGAAGGTACGGTGATTGAGGCGATGGGCATGGCGAAAAAGGCAGCCAGCGCGATTGTCGATTATCTTAGGTAAAGATAATCTTTGCGGATAAAATAATAAGAATAGTTTTATTTAAAAGGAGGAAGAGATGTCAAAGAGAGCGGAAGAGTTCATGAAAGGAGTAACAGCAAAAAATCCCGGAGAACCGGAGTTCCATCAAGCAGTGCGTGAAGTAGCAGATTCGTTGGCGCCCTTCATTGAGAAACATCCTAAATATGAAAAAGCTAAAGTCTTAGAGCGCATGGTTGAGCCGGAGCGCGTGATTATGTTTCGGGTGCCCTGGATGGACGATAAAGGTGAAATCCAGGTTAACCGTGGTTACCGCATTGAAATGAGTAGCGCTATCGGGCCCTATAAGGGCGGCCTGCGTTTTCACCCTAGCGTTAACCTCGGAATTTTGAAGTTTTTAGCCTTTGAGCAGGTTTTTAAAAACAGTCTCACCACCCTGCCGATGGGCGGCGGAAAAGGTGGTTCGGATTTTGACCCCAAGGGAAAATCTGATAACGAAGTAATGCGTTTCTGCCAGAGTTTTATGACTGAGCTCTTTCGGCATATCGGCCCGGATACCGATGTGCCTGCCGGAGATATCGGAGTAGGCGGCCGGGAAATCGGCTACCTCTTCGGCCAATACAAAAGGCTGCGTAATGAGTTTACCGGCGTCCTTACCGGTAAAGGCCTGAATTGGGGCGGCAGCCTGATTCGTCCGGAGGCTACTGGTTACGGCTGCGTTTATTTTGTGCAAGAGATGCTTAAGACCAGAGGTGAATCCTTAAAAGGCAAGGTCTGCACAGTTTCAGGTTCCGGTAATGTCGCTCAGTATACAGTAGAGAAACTCTTGGAACTGGGTGCAAAAGTTGTGACGATGTCAGATTCCAGCGGGTTTATCTATGATAAGGACGGCATTGACACCAAAGAGTTGAGCTACGTTTTAGAATTAAAGAACGTCAAGCGCGGCCGTATTAAGGAATGCGCCAAGGAGTTTAATTGTAAGTATTTTGAGGGCGAAAGGCCTTGGAGTGTCAAATGCGATATCGCATTTCCTTCTGCTACCCAGAATGAGATCAGCGAAAGTGATGCCAAGGCCCTGGTGAAGAACGGTTGTATCGCCATCGGCGAAGGGGCGAATATGCCCACAACTCCGGAAGGGGTGGAGGTTTTTCAGAAGGCTAAGATTCTTTATGCCCCAGGTAAGGCCGCCAATGCCGGCGGGGTTGCTACTTCAGGCTTAGAGATGAGCCAGAATAGCGGCAGGCTCTCTTGGTCGCGCGAAGAGGTAGATAAGAAACTGCGCGGGATTATGATTGCCATCCACGAGCAGTGCGTCAGATACGGCAAAGAAGCCAGCTACATCAATTACGTCAACGGTGCCAACATCGCCGGATTTGTCAAAGTAGCGGATGCCATGATAGACCAGGGTTTAGTGTAAGCTCTGCTTTTTTAAAGGGCGCCTGTTAAAAACAACAGGCGCCCTTTTATTTTACAAATAATATTTGCCAAAAATTTAATTGCATAATGGCTTCTAAGGTTGTAGAATGAGTTATTACTAACCTGAGTCTAAATCCAAAGGAGATGAAATGGTAGAAAGGTCTGAATTTAAGGGCAAGCCTGTGCTTATCTTAAGGCGCGATGCTGAAGATAAATATCCTTTTTCTTTCGGGATATCCAAGGCAAAGTTGCTTTTAGAGAATCTCGACGAAATTCAGAAATTCGTGGAAGAAAATAATACCAGCGCTTAATATTTTTTAACTAGCCCCGCCAAATTATCTGTGGTTAGCAAGGCATAAAATTCGCGGAGAAAAAATGCAGCCGACCGTAAAATTTTTAGGCGGGGTGCGCACTGTTACCGGATCCAGCCACTTAATTTCTACCGAGAAGTCCCAGGTATTACTCGATGCCGGGTTATTCCATGGCCATCGCCAGGAATTCTATGAAGTAAACACCACTTTCCATTATAATCCCCGTAAGCTCGATGCCCTGGTTTTATCCCACGCCCACTTAGACCACTGCGGTAATATTCCCACCCTCTTAAAGATCGGAATGCGCGCTAAGATTTATGCCACCTCCGCCACTAAGGATTTGTGCGAACTGATGCTGGAGGATTCGGGAAAAATCCAGGAAGAAGATATTGCCTATATCAATAAAATCAACAAAAGGCTGGGCCTGCCGTTTTTACACAAACCCCTCTATACCCAAGCTGAGGCGCGTAGGGCCATCAAGCGTTTTCATTCCCTCTCCTACGGCCAGCAGTTCCGTTTATCCAAAAATATTTTTGTTACCCTTTATGATGCCGGGCATATCCTAGGCTCCAGTATTATTGTTTTAGATATCAAGAATGAAAATAAAGATATCCGTTTGGGCTATGCCGTGGATTTAGGCCGGGAAGACCTTCCTATCATTGAAGACCCGGTTGTACCCGAGAAGCTGGATTACCTGATTTTAGAAAGCACTTACGGAGGAAGGGTGCATGCTCCGATTGAAGAAGCTAAAAGCAAGCTTCGCGAGGTGGTGAACCGTACCATGGCTCGACAGGGCAAGATTATTATTCCTTCTTTTACCCTGGAGCGCACCCAGGAGGTGGTTTATTTTCTAAACGAGCTCTTGCAGGAAAAGGCCATAGCCTCCCTACCTATATATGTAGACAGCCCCCTAGCCACGGACATTACCAATACCTTTAAATACCATAGCGCTTATTTTAATCAGGAGGCCCGCCAGGCCTCATCCGGCGGCAGGAGCCCTTTTGAATCTGCGCATGTTACTTATATCCGTGACCAGCGGCAATCTAAGAGTCTAAACCACGACCATCGGCCGATGGTTATCATTGCCGGTTCCGGGATGTGCGAGGCCGGGCGTATCCTACACCATCTTAAGAATAATATCGAGGATTCCCGTAACACCATTTTAGTAGTGGGTTATATGGCCAGGGACACCTTAGGCAGGAGAATTGTGGAGAAGAACCGTTATGTGCGCATCTTCGGGGCAGAATATGAACTTAACGCCGAGGTGGCGGTTATCAACGCCCTCTCCGGCCACGCCGATAAAAATGAATTACTGGATTTTGCCAAACGCTGTCTGCCTTTAAAACGCATCTTCCTGGTGCATGGCGATGAAGATCAGACTCAGAAATTAGCGGAGGCTTTGGCTGCTAGCGGCTTGAATGTGCATGCCCCTTTTAAAGATGAAGAGGTCAACCTTCTTTAAGTTATTATTGCCCAAGATGCTATTATATGCTAATATAGTGCCCGCTTCGATTTACCTAACTAGTAACTGGCGATAAGGAGGTTTTAAAATGGCAGGAGGTTTTTCTACCCCTAAGAAAGATAAAATGACCAAGGTCAGCTCTGGAGAACGGGTAGCGACCGGTAAGATTTTGGCCCGTGGCATGAATACCTATCGGGCAGGCAAAAACGTCAAGGGTATTGCTACCATGCAGGCTCTTTGCGACGGCAAAGTTTATTTCACTAAGAAAAAGACCCCCCACGGCAGGCCGCGCACCTTTATCAATGTGTTGCCGCAAGAAAAAAAGCACGCCGCCAAGCCCCTAAAATAACAATAGTAGTTTAATCCAGGGAAGGTTTTATTCAGGGCGATGGATATACCTAAGAGCAGGTCTTTAAAAGGTATTGAAGAAAAGATGCAGGGCTTAGATAGCAGTTCTTTAAGGTACCATATCTTAGAGAGCGCCAAGAACTTCAAGACCTCCTGGGTAGAGCTGGGCCGGGCACTTTATACGGTGCACAAGGATAAGCTTTATAAGGAGTGGGGCTATAGCAGTTTTGATAACTACGCTAGCCGTGAGATTGGGGTGCGCAAACAGACCGCGCTAAAGCTTCTGCGTTCTTACTATTTTCTGGAGAAGGAAGAGCCGGCGTATCTTAAAGAGGATTATGTTACAGAGGCCAAGGCCGCTGTCATCCCCGGATATGAATCGATTGATCTTCTGCGCCTGGCCAGGAATAAAAAGAATCTTGACGAAGAAGACTACCGCCGCCTGAAAAAAGAAATATTCCAGGATGGCCGCGACCACCGCGAGATTAAAAAAGACCTTACTCTCCTGATGCGTCAGAGGGAGGAGCTGGAGCCTGAAGAGGCCCGCCAGAAAAAAAGATTAGCTACGATAAGAAGATTTTTAGGAACTCTAAGGTCCCTTTACCGCGAAATGGAAACCGCTAAAATCGTCCCCGCCGTTTTAATCCAAGAAACCGCTTCGCTCATCAAAAAGCTGGAAGGCGAGATCGCCTAATATTTTTTAAGGAAATCAAGGATAGTGCGGGCAGCGCGCTTACTGGCGCCTTTTTCTCCCAGAAGGGTGCTGACGCCAAGAAGCTCCTGATGCAGTTTTTCTTTAGCGGCGGGATCTTTTAAGACCCGGAGTACTTCCCGGGCAATTTTTCCGGGAGTGGCTTGAAACTGGATGAATTCCTGCACGATATTTTTACGCGCTACAATATTGGCCATAGCGATATAGGGCACCTTGACCTGCGGAAGATAGAATAAAAAATTTAGCAAGTTCATTTTATAGACTACGGCAAAGGGGCAAGCCAGTATTGCGGTTTCTAGGGTCGCAGTTCCGGAGCAGACTAGGGCGAAATCCGCGGCATTAAGGCAATCGTAAGTTTTTCCTTCTACTATTTTTACTTCTAGCCCTGCTTCTTTTAATTTATTCTGATAGATACCCCAATCCAGTTGCGGTATTTTGGCAATTATAAACTGGGTCTCCGGTATTTCTTTTTTGATAATGCGGCTGGCGCTAAGCATTACCGGCAGGATCTTGTTTATTTCCTGCCGGCGCGAACCGGGTAAAAGTGCGATAGTGGGCCGGTCCTCCTTAAGATTATAATTGCGGAAGAATTCTTTTTTCGAAAACTGGGGTTTTACGATATCAAGTAGTGGGTGGCCGGTAAATTCCGCATCCACCCCGTGGCGCCGGTAAAATTCCTGCTCAAACTTAAATAACACCACCATCTTAGAGATATATTTTTGGATAGTTTTGATTCTGCCAGGCCGGGAGGCCCAGACCTGGGGGCTGACGTAATAAACTACTGGTATTTTTTTATTAATGGTTTTGGCTAGTCTAAGGTTAAAACCCGAAAAATCAACCAGTATGATGGCGTCAGGTTTTTCCAAGGCTATTTTTTTCAAGATATGATTTTTGAGGGCTATGAAACGGGGGAGTTTTTTTAAGGCGTCAAATAGGCCGATTACCGCCAGCCCTTCAATACCGTAGAAAATTTCAGCGCCAGCCTGCCGCAGTAAATCTGTGCCGACTGCCGAGATTCTAATAGCGGGGTCAAGTTCTTTAATCGCTTGGGTGAGTCCGGCGGCATGCAGTTCACCAGAGGGTTCTCCTGAGATAATAAAGAGGTGTCTTAGCGGTGCCATATCTGGTATTGAATTTTTAAGGCTACGGCCAGGGCCTCCCGCGCCACTTCTCCGGACACCAGAGGGGTTTTATTATTAATAACGCAGTCTAGAAAAGAGATAAGTTCTTTTTTAAGCGGTTGTTCTCTTTCAATGGGCAGAGCTTGTTTAGTGATTCCGCCGGCAGTTTTGTTATAAACAAAGGCCTCTTCGTTTTTATAATCCAGCGAGATATAGGCATTTTTTAGGAAGATGCGGATTTTGCGCATTCCTTCATCCGAGACGCGGCTGGCAGTAAGGTTGGCGACGCAGCCGTTTTTAAAGGTGAGCCTGACATTAGCGATATCCTCCAGGGAGGTAAGCACTGCTACTCCTACCGCCTCGGTTTTCTTTAAGGGGGAATCTACCAACCCCAGCACAATATCAATATCGTGGATCATCAGGTCCAGCACTACCCCGATGTCGAGGGAACGGTTAGGAAAAGGGCTCAAGCGGTGGCATTCAATAAAACGCGGGTCCTTGATAAGCTTTTGAGTAGCGAAGAATGCAGAGTTGAACCTTTCTACGTGGCCGACTTGCAGGATGAGCTTGTTCTTGCGGGCCAGCCGGATTAATTCATCAGCTTCCTTAATATCGCTGGTGAAGGGTTTTTCTACCAGGACGGGTATACCGTGCTTTAAAAATTCGCGGGAGATCTGATAATGCAGTTTGGTGGGGGTGACGATACTGACAGCATCGATTTTACCGAAGAGCTGGTGGTAGTCGCTGTAGCTGGCTACTCCGAGTTCCCGGGATAGCCCTTCCAGGCGCTCGTTATTCAGGTCGCAGAGAGCGCTCAGGGAGCAATTTTGGATCTCGCGGTAAAGCCGGGCGTGCCTTTCTCCCAGATGGCCGATGCCGACAACTCCCACCCTTAATTTTTGCATATTAAAAATCATAACAGACTACTTAACTGCTTGCAACTAAAATCTTTGAAAAACTTAATTTCGCACTCGACAAAAGAAAGTTGCTGTGGTAAGATAGCCCCTATGCGTGATTATCTAAAGTTAATCCGATTTGCCAAGCCCTATCTGCACTTATTCAGCATTGCGGGAATTTTTATGGTTTTGTCTGCTTTATTCGACGGGGTATCACTAGCGATGATTGTGCCGCTGGCAGATAAAGTGCTTACTAATAAGAAGATTATTATACCCACCAAGCTTCCTCCTCTAGTCAATAATCTGGTTGAGACCATCAATAATACCCCCGCGGACTTGCTTCTGAATTATATGGCTATAGCTGTACTGGTTTTATTTTTCCTGAAATGTGTGGTCGGATTCTTCCAGAGTTATCTTATGTCAGATATCGGCCAGCTCGTGGTACGGGATATCAAAACGCGCCTCTACGAAAAGATCCAGTCGCTTTCCCTGGATTATTTTACTCATAAGCGCGCCGGAGAGCTTATCTCGCGCATCACCAATGACGTTAAGCTGGTGGAAAACGCGGTTTCTTATGGTTCCACTGATCTTATCTATCAGGGGTTACAGGTGATTCTATTCACTTTTCTCATTTTCTACATCCATCCCCGCCTGGCGCTCATCTCACTGATCCTGCTTCCCTTGATCAGTTTGCCGATTGTCAAGGTAGGAAAGGCGCTTAGAAAATTATCCCACCGTAGTCAGGAGAAAATGGCGGATTTAAACTCGCTGCTCTCCGAAACAATCCTGGGAGCGCGTATTGTGCGCGCCTTTAATATGGAAGATTATGAAATCCAAAAATTTCATACCGTCAACCAGGGCTATTATAAAATCTCCATGAAGTCCATTAAGCGCATCCTGCTTTTAAGCCCGACTACGGAATTCTTAGGGGCGATTGCAGGAGTATTTGTCTTTTTCTGGGCCGGACGGGATGTAATTGCCGGAAAGCTGTCTTTTGGCGTATTCGGCCTGTTTTTAGGCTCACTCTTATCGTTGGTGCGGCCTTTTAAGAAGCTTAGCCAGGTCAATGCCCTGAACCAACAGGCCGTGGCTGCCAGCCAGCGGATTTACCAAGTTTTAGATACTACTTCCAGCATTTTAGAAAAACCCGCTGCTCGTCAATTAAGCGGCTTAAAGGGAAAAATTTCTTTTGAGGAGGTTTGGTTTAGCTATGCCCAGCAGGATATTTTAAAAAATATCAACCTGGAGGTCCAAAAAGGAGAGGTGTTAGCGATTGTAGGGCCTTCAGGCGCCGGCAAGTCCACCTTAGTGGACCTCATCCCGCGCTTTTACGACCCTAAAAAAGGCAGGATTTTGATTGACGGGACAGATATCCGGGATTTGAGCTTAAGTTCACTGCGTCAGCAGATCGGCATTGTTACCCAGGAGACCATTCTTTTTAATGATACTATCCGGGCTAATATTGCTTACGGCCGGCCCCAGACTCCTTTAAAGGAAGTTGAGGCTGCGGCTGTTCAGGCGCATGCCCACGAGTTTATTCGGCAGTTACCTTTAGGTTATGATACTGTAATCGGAGACCGCGGAATGAAACTTTCCGGAGGGGAACGCCAGAGGGTTGCCATTGCGCGCGCACTTTTAAAAAATCCGCCTATCCTGATATTGGATGAAGCTACCTCCCAACTGGACCTGGAATCCGAGCGCGTTGTACAAGAGGCGATTGATAAGCTGATCCAGGGCCGCACCGTTCTGGTGATTGCCCATCGGCTCTCCACTGTCCACAATGCCCATAAGATCATTGTTTTAGATAAGGGTAATTTAGTGGAACAGGGTGCACACAAGGAATTATTGGAGAAAAACGGCCTTTATAGCCGACTTTATCAGGTTCAATCTCTAAAAGAGGATTAAAACTGCTAAAATTCAGCTTCCTCCTGCCTTAAATCCGCAATAAAAGGCTGCCAAATTAGCGCATAAAGCTAAAATTATATATTGCATTGTAGTAAATTTATGCTATATTAAAAGCTTATCTTGTCTAACCAAAAAATGAAAGGGGGAGTTTAATTGTCTCTAGAGCTAATTAAGCAATTTTTAGAAGCAGGTGTGCATTTCGGCCACAAGACCTCGCGCTGGAATCCTAAGATGGAGAGGTTTATCTTTGGCAAAAGGAGCGGCATCTATATCATTGACTTGGAGAAGACTGCTGAGGCTCTGAACCGGGCTCGGGAGTTTTTGCGGGAGATTACTGCTAAGGGCGAGCAGGTGCTTTTTGTAGGTACCAAGAAGCAGGCCCAGGAGGTAGTTTTCCAGGAGGCAAGCCGCGTTGGGATGTATTATGTTACCGAGCGCTGGCCCGGGGGCCTTTTGACCAATTTTTCCACTATCAGGAAGAGGATCGCGCGTTTAAAGGATATTGAAAGGATGCAGCAGGACGGTACTTTCACCAAGCTTACCAAGAAGGAAGTGGCGCGGCTGGAGAAAGAGCTTGCTAAATTAAAGAAAAATTTCGGCGGCATCGTGCAGATGGAAGGGATGCCGGGGGCTATATTTATTGTAGATACCAAAAAGGAAGCTACGGCAGTGGATGAGGCTAGGCGTTTGGGTATTCCGATTATCGGACTTATTGATACCAACGGTAACCCCGATATCATCGATTATCCCATTCCTGGTAATGATGATGCCACTAAGTCCGTGAGACTTATCGCTAGCTTAATTGCGGATACGGTAATTGAAGGCAGAAAGAAATTTCTTTCGTATTTATCTGAGGGCGGAGTAACGCTCAAAGCCAAGGAAGAAGAGGCTGCGGAGATTCTGCCGGAAGAAGAAGCCAAGATTAAAGAAGTTGAGGAAATCGTCGAGAAAGAAGTAGCGCCTGAAAATGAAAGCCCCAAGAGCCCCGAAAACAAGGCTCACCGTAAACGTACCACAGAATAATTCAAAACCATTTAATATGAGGAAAGGCAAAGGTTAGAAATGGCAATATCAATGGAACTGATTAAAGAATTAAGAATCATGACCGCGGCCAGCATTGCAAATTGCAAAAAGGCGCTGGAGGAATCCGACGGTGATATTCAGAATGCGGTGAGGATTTTACGCAAGCGGGGCCTGGAGATCGCGGCCAATAAAGGAGGCCGGGCGGCTAAAGAAGGCAGGGTTGAGGCTTACGTGCATACCGGAAATAAAATCGGGGTTTTGCTGGAGGTTAATTGCGAGACGGATTTTGTGGCACGTAGCAACGAATTCGCGCAATTTACTAAAGACCTAGCGATGCAGATTGTCGCTTCCAGTCCTGCTTATGTCAAAAGAGAAGACGTGCCGCAGGAGGTGCTAGAGAAAGAACACGATAAGGAACTTTTCTATAAAAATAGCTGCCTTATGGAGCAGCCTTTCATCAAGGATATGAGTATTACCATCAAGGATTATTTAGGCAGCATTGTGGCGAAGTTTAGCGAAAATATCACAGTGCGCCGCTTCGTACGCTATAGATTAGGAGAATGAAACCTAAGGCGGTTTATAAAAGGATAATTTTAAAACTCAGCGGCGAGGCCCTGCAGGGCAGGAAGTCTCATGGCATTGATCACGCAGTATTGTCTATTCTCTCCAGGCAAATCAAAGAAATCCGGCTCCTAGACGTAGATGTTGCGATTGTCTTGGGCGCCGGAAATATCCTGCGCGGGCAGGAAAATATCAATTCTCAAGGGCTTGACCTTGACCGATCGGTCGCGGATTACATGGGAATGTTGGCGACCGTAATTAACGGACTGGCCCTTCAGGACGCCTTGGAGAAAAACGGTATGCCTACCCGCGTGATGACTGCCATCGAAATGGAGAGGATTGCCGAGCCCTATATCCGCAGGCGCGCCATCCGGCATCTGGAGAAGGGCAGGGTTTTAATCTTTGTGGCCGGAACAGGTAACCCCTATTTTACTACTGATACTGCGGCGGCGCTTCGGGCGATGGAGATAAATGCCGAAGCTATTTTAAAAGCTACCAAAGTAGACGGCATCTATTCTGCCGATCCCTTTAAGGTTAAGGATGCCAAGAAATTTACCCGTATAAATTATATCGATGTAGTCAAAAAGGGCCTTAAGGTCATGGACGCTACGGCAGTAACCCTGTGTATGGATAAAAAAATTCCCATTATTGTTTTTGATATCAATAAAGAAGGCAATATCAAACGCGTGGTGTTAGGTGAAAAGGTAGGCACGGTAGTAAATTAATTTTTTAAAAAGGGGGCTTATTATGACGGTTAAAGAGATATTACACGCTACCGAAGATAAGATGAAAAAAGCTTTAGATTCGGTAACGCGCGAATACTCCGAGATCCGGACCGGCAGGGCTAGTCCCAGCTTAGTGGAAGGTTTGCATATTGATTATTATGGTACTATGACCATGATAAAGCAGTTGGCTTCTATATCTGTTCCCGATACGCACCTCATCTTGATTCAGCCTTGGGACGTCAGCGCTATCCAGGGGATTGAAAAGGCTATTATGAAGTCGAATTTAGGAATTACTCCATCTAATGACGGCAAGGCGATTAGGCTTACCTTTCCTCCTCTATCTAAGGAGAGACGTCAAGAGTTAGCAAAATTAGCGCATAAGATGGCGGAGGACGGCCGGATTTCGTTGCGTACTATCCGCAGAGATGCCAAAGAAGCCTTGGAGAAACTAGAGAAAGACAAATTAGTCTCCGAGGACGATAAATTCCGCGGTATTGATGAATTGCAGAAGTTAGTAGATCGCCATATCGCCAAGGTCGACGAATTTTTAAAAAATAAAGAAAAAGAAATTCTGGAATTTTAGATTAGATTTAGGGCCTCTAGCTCTACTCGGATACATGAGAGCGGAAGTAGTACGCTAGAGGCTGACGAATTAGATTTAGGGCCTCTAGCTCTACTCGGATACATGAGAGCGGAAGTAGTACGCTAGAGGCTGACGAATTAGATTTAGGGCCTCTAGCTCTACTCGGATACATGAGAGCGGAAGTAGTACGCTAGAGGCTGACGAATTAGATTTAGGGCCTCTAGCTCATCTGGTAGAGCAGCGGCTTTTTAAGCCGCGTGTGCCGAGTTCGAGTCTCGGGAGGCTCACTTAATTTCTCATAAATATTCTGCCTGTTTAAAGGGCGGATGGCGGAATTGGCATACGCGATAGCCTTAGGAGCTATTGGGGTAACCCTTGGAGGTTCAAATCCTCTTCCGCCCACTGATAATTTAGGGACTAGCAGGTAGTAGTTAGTATTTAGTAAAAAGCAATAGCGAGTGACGCAGCACCCGGCGCTTATTGGAATCACCCAGCGCTTAAAGGAATTGCGTTGGTGTAGCCTTGTAGCTATGCGACGGTGCGCACTAGATATTATGCGGCACCTTGCGCTTAATGGAATTGCGCAAGTGCCGCGCTTACTGCGCGGGAGTGGCTCAGTTGGTAGAGCGCAACCTTGCCAAGGTTGATGTCGCGGGTTCGAATCCCGTCTCCCGCTCCATAATAAATTTCTTAAGATAACCACAATCAAAAACAAAAAGGAGAAGTAATTATGAAGATTGCAGAATTTCTTTCACCTAAGGCCATCCTTACAGATTTAAAATCTATCAAGAAAGAGGATATTATTAAGGAGCTAGTTGATGTTTTTATTGAGGCGGGCGAGGTAGGCAAGGATAAGCGCGTCAAGCTTATTGAGGCCTTGATGTCCAGGGAGTCCTTGGGTTCTACCGCTATCGGCCAGGGCGTTGCCATACCGCACGCTAAATCTGAATGTATCAAAAAATTAACAGCTGCTTTCGGAATTTCTAAGAAGGGCGTAGATTTTGATTCTCTTGATGGAGAGCCGGTTTATATTTTCTTTTTATTGTTGGCTCCTCAAGATTCTGCCGGCCCGCATTTGAAGGCTCTGGCCCGTATCTCCCGGATTTTAAAAGATAAATATTTCCGGGATAGCCTTAAGTCTGCCGGAGACGCCGGTACCGTTATCAAGACTATCAGCCAGGAAGATGATAAAAAAGTCTAAGTTAAAGACGGGCTTGCCAAGGCTTAAGGGCCTCTTTAAATGGCTTTATCCCGGCATGGGGATAAAGCGCTGGATAGGCCTGGGTAGTTTCGGGGTTATTCTGATTGTAATCGGCTCTAGCAATCTGCATATCCAGGAATACTGGGTAGTGCGCTCGCTCTACGCGGTAGTCTTGACCTGCGGCATTATTATTTTAATACTGGGGATTAAGAGTTTGATGCGTTCTTTGATTGCGGCCTTCATGCCTTCCCGCGATGCCCAGTTGGTGGATATTCTTTACCAGAGGAGGCAGTTGGGCCGGGGGCCTAAGGTGGTGGTAGTAGGCGGAGGGACAGGGTTATCTGTGTTACTTACAGGCCTTAAAGAATATTCTTCTAATATCAGTGCTATTGTCACGGTCGCCGATGACGGGGGTTCCTCGGGACGCTTAAGGGAGCAATTTGATATTTTGCCTCCGGGCGATATCCGTAACTGCCTGGTGGCATTAGCGGATGCACCCACTCTTATGCGCGATTTATTTCAGTTCCGTTTCGGTAAGGGTTCGGATTTAGCGGGGCATAATTTCGGTAATCTTTTTATCACCGTAATGACGCAGTTGACCGGAGATTTTGAAAAGGCCATCCGCGAAACCAGCAAGGTTCTGGCCCTTAAGGGCCAGGTTATCCCATCGACCTTAGATAACGTAGTACTGGTAGCGCACCATAAGGATGGCTCGGTTACTGAAGGTGAAAATAGGATTCCTAAAGCGCACAAGACGATAGAAAAGGTAGTATTAAAACCTGAGTATCCGGCAGCAAACCCTGAGGCGGTTAAGGCCATTGAGGAGGCCGAGGTTATTATTTTGGGTCCGGGTTCTCTTTATACCAGTATCTTACCTAATCTTTTAATCAAGGATATCTCCGGGGCGATTGCCGCTTCAGCGGCGATTAAGGTCTACGTCTGTAATGTCATGACCCAACTCGGGGAAACCGAAGGCTATCAGGTATCTGAGCATATCCGTACCTTTATCAATCATACGCACCAGCGTATTTTTGAATACTGCATCGTCAATAACGGTTTAATCCCGCGCGAGATTCTCCAGCGCTATGAACGGGAGGGGTCTTGTCCGGTGACAAGCGACATCGACAATATTAAGAGAATGGGTTACCGGGTGCTTGAAGATAATATTGTAATGATTGAAAATAATTTAGTAAGGCACGACCCGGCAAAGTTAGCCAGGATTATTTTTGGTTTCATTGAGGAGGCTTAGGTAGCCGTGGCATTGATTAAGAAAAAATTAACCGTTAATAATAAACAGGGCCTGCATGCCCGTCCGGCTGCGCTTTTTGTACAGTTGGCAAATAAATTTAGTTCTAAGATTACCATCCGCCATGGTAAGGAAGAAGTAAATGGTAAATCTATTATGGGAATTTTGATGCTGGGGGCGGGAGAGGGTGCTAATATTACGCTTGAGATTGATGGAAGCGATGCCGAAGCGGCAATAGTGGAATTGGAAAAGATCTTAAACAGCGAGGAATAAAAAAGACATGATTAAGCTTAAAGGCATAGCTGCGGCTGGAGGAATTAGCATCGGCAAGGTCCTGAAGGTCGGCAAGGAAGAGTTTAATATCGACAAGCAGCCGATTACCGAGGACCAGATACCGCTGCAGATTCAGCTTTTTGAAGAGGCGCTTATTCAGACCCGCAAAGAAATCTTAAGCCTGCAGAGGAAGATTGCCACTGACTTGGGCCAGGAAGAAGCGGAGATTTTTGACGCCCATCTTTTAGTCCTGGAGGACCGTGTGCTGATCGAAGAGGTGATTTCGCGCCTTAAGAAAGAACAGGTGAACGTTGCCTACATTTTCTCCGAGGTGCTCAAAAAATACGTCAATGTTTTTTCCAAGATTGAAGATGAGTATCTTAAAGAGCGCGTCTCCGATATCAGCGATGTAGGTAGGAGGGTCTTGCGGAATCTCTTAGGAAAGAAGAAGAGTAACTTCGAGGATTTAAAAGAAAGGGTAATTGTGGTAGCACACGATCTCTCTCCTTCAGATACCGCTGCTATGCATAAACGCAATGTTGCGGGCTTCATTACCGATATCGGCGGCAAGACTTCGCATACCGCTATTATGGCTAAATCCTTAGAAATCCCGGCAGTAGTCGGTATCGAGGAAGCTACTGTTAAGATCAAAAGCGGCGATTTCCTGATTGTCGACGGAAGTATGGGCGTAGTTATCGTTAACCCTGATGAGGAAACGATTGTTATTTATACTCAAGAGTTGGAGAAATTAAAAGGGGTATCAGCAAAATTCTGGGCACTTAAAGACCTGCCGGCCATCACTTCTGACGGCAGAGCGATCGAGATTTCCGGAAATATTGAATTGCCAGATGAAGTGCCTGCGGTACGCCTGCACGGCGGCCAGGGGATCGGGCTTTACCGTACTGAGTATTTTTATATGAATCGTAAGGACTTGCCTACGGAAGAAGAGCATTATCAGGCCTATAAATATGTCGCCGAAGAAATGCAGCCAAACCCGGTGATTATCCGTACCCTGGATTTAGGAGGGGATAAGTTTTTATCACAGTTCGCTATCCCTAAGGAGATGCAGCCTTTCCTGGGCTGGCGCGCTATCCGTTTCTGTCTGGCACGGCCGGACGTCTTTAAGCTGCAATTACGCGCAATCTTAAGGGCTTCGGTGCACGGAAAGTTAAAATTGATGTATCCCATGATTTCCGGTATAGATGAATTGAGGCAGGCTAATGCCATTCTTAAAGAGGTCAAAGACGAATTGACTGTCGGCGGCGTATCTTTTGACCAGGATATTGAGGTGGGAGCGATGATTGAAGTTCCTTCTGCAGCCATGACTGCTGATCTCTTGGCCCAGGAGGTAAATTTTTTCAGCATCGGTACTAACGACCTTATCCAATATTCCCTGGCAGTAGACCGTACCAACGAAAAAGTGGCGTATCTTTATGACCCCGCGCACCCGGCGGTACTAAGAATGATCAAGAATGTCATCGATGCGGCCCATGGTGCCGGTATCTGGGTAGGTATGTGCGGGGAGATGGCAGGGGAACCAGCCTTTGCTTTAATACTCTTGGGCCTGGGACTTGACGAATTCAGTATCCCGCCCCAGCTTATTCCGGAGATAAAATGTACTATCCGTTCTATTAATATTAAGGAGGCCCAGGAAATTGCCCGCAAGGTTTTGACTTTATCTACCGGCAAAGAAGTCGAGGAATATAGCCAGTCCAAGCTTCGGGAGATATTGGCCAGATTAATTACTGCCTAAAGAGCGTTATTATGCAAGGCTTAAGCGCCGCTAATATTAAAAAACTCGATAAATCTAAAATGCTGGATTTATTGCTGGATTTTCCTTTACAGTGCCGCATGGCCCAGGAGCTGGCGGCTGGGGCCAGCATTCTTTTTTCTAAAAGAGACTTTCAGAAAATTATCTTTGTCGGCCTGGGGGGTTCGGCAATCGGGGCAGATTTAGTGCGAACTTATCTTTACTTTGAAAGCAAACTGCCGATACAGGTTGTGCGCGAATACCAGCTGCCGGATTATGTAGATAGCTCTACTCTAGTTTTTATTTTAAGTTATTCCGGAAATACCGAAGAAACCCTAGGCTGTTATAATCAAGCCAGGAAAAAAGGCTCAAGCATTATTGCGGTCTCAAGCGGCGGAACCCTCAAGGATAACTGTCGCCGGGATAACGTAACTTTAGTTGAGATACCCGGTCTTCTTCCTCCGCGCAGCGCCCTGGGCTATTTAAGTATTTTACCTCTAGTTATTTTAGCCAGGCTGGGCTTGATTAAGGATGTCAGCACTTCTATTAATAAGACCATCGCGGCGCTAGAAGAGCTAAAAAATAGAAAACTCAAAGCCAGTATCGGCGCTAAAGATAATATTGCCAAGTACGTAGCAGCTAAGCTCTTCAATAAATTCGTCATTATCTATGCCGGCTCCATACATTTCGATGTTGTCGCCACCCGTTTGCGCAGCCAGCTCAATGAAAATTCTAAATCTTTGGCATATGCTAGTTTTTTCCCGGAGATAAACCACAATGAGATTGTAGGCTGGGAGCATCCCAAAAAAATCTTTAAAGACTTGGCAGTTGTCTTATTTCGAGATAAAGCCCTGCATCCGCGCATTAAGCAGAGGATGGATATTACTAAAGAAATTATTACTAAAGAAGGCGTTAGTGTTATCGAGATTTATACAGAAGGCGAAGATCTCTTGAGTCAGATCTTCTCTTTAATTTATATCGGAGATTTTATTTCGTTATACCTAGCAATACTCTATGGGGTTGACCCCACCCCGGTAGCGCGGGTTACCTATTTAAAGAAGAGATTAGCTAAAGGGCTAGAGATTTAATGAAGGCACTTATTTTAGCGGCGGGTTATGCCACGCGCCTTTATCCCCTGACTAAGGAATACCCTAAGCCGCTCTTGACTGTGGCGCGGCGACCGCTCATTGATTATATCCTGGATAAGCTTAATGGCGTACCTGAGATTGATGAGATTATCGTTGTAACCAATAGCAAGTTTTTCCGGAAGTTTAAAAAATGGTCAAAGACCGCAGTTTCTAGTAAACGCTTAAGTATTATTGACGACTTAACCAAAAGTCAGAACGACCGCCGCGGGGCAATCGGCGATATATATTTTGCCGTTACCAAAAAACGCTTGAAGGATAACCTTGTGGTTGTTGGCGGAGACAATCTTTTTGACAGCAACTTAGGCGAGTTTTTATCCTTTGCCAAATCCAAGCATCCGCATCCGGTGATCGGGGCCTATGATATTAAGATAAAATCCCGAGCCGCCAAATACGGAGTAATAAGCCTGGATGCAAAAAAAATAATTATTGATTTTAAAGAAAAACCGCTCAGGCCATCTTCCAGCTTAGTAGCGATGTGCCTCTATTATTTTCCTAGAACGAAACTGGGACTGGTAAAAGAATACCTTAGATCCAAGAGTAACAAAAACGATGCTACGGGATTTTACATTGATTGGTTGCGCCGCCGGGATAAAGTTTATGCTTTTATCTTCCGCGGCCGCTGGTATGATATCGGGCAGTATAAATTTTACCAAGAGGCAAATAAACAATTTCTTAAACAAGGAGGATTTGCATGACAACGCGTAAGCATTTTTTTACTTCGGAATCTGTGGGCGAGGGCCATCCGGATAAGGTTTGCGACCAGGTTTCCGATGCCGTATTGGATGAGGTTTTAAGGCTAGACCCTTACGGCAGGGTGGCTTGCGAGACTTACGTCACTATGGGGCTTTTGATTGTGGGAGGCGAAATTACCACCAGTGGCTATGTGGATGTGCAAAATCTTACGCGTAATCTTTTAAGAGATATCGGTTATACCCATCCCAAATACGGTTTTGATTATCATACCTGCGCCATCGTCAATACCATTAATAGTCAGTCCCCGGATATTGCCCAAGGAGTAGATAAAGGGGGCGCTGGTGATCAGGGCTTTATGGTGGGGTTTGCCTGTCGGGAGACTCCGGAGTTGATGCCTTTACCTATTATGCTAGCGCATAAGCTGGTTAAGCGTACTGCCGAGGTGCGCCGGGGAGGGGTTTTAAAATATCTGGGCCCGGATTGTAAATCTCAGGTTACGGTGGAATATCACGACAGCCATGCCGTAAGGATAGATTCCGTGGTTTTGGCCTGTCAGCATACTGAAGAGGTCCTGGATTCCACCAAGGAAAAAATTACCAAGAAGGCGCGCCAGGAAATGATCGAGGCTATTGCTAGGCCGATCTTAAAAGGGTATATTGATAAAAATACCAAATACTATGTGAATGAAACCGGTAAATTTTTAATCGGCGGACCACAGTCTGATACTGGCATGACCGGAAGGAAAATCGTAGTTGATACTTACGGCGGCACTGCCGCTCCGGGAGGAGGGGCTTTCTCCGGAAAAGATCCTACCAAGGTGGATCGCTCCGCAGCTTATATGGCTAGGTATATTGCTAAAAATATTGTTGCCGCAGGGCTTGCGGATAAGTGCCTGATCCATTTGGCTTATGTTATTGGCAAGGCTGAGCCATTAGCAATTATGGTAGAAACTTTCGGCACCGGAAGATTATCCGAGGCGGCTTTTGAGAAGCTCATCCGGGCTAATTTTGACCTCACCCCGCGCGGCATGATTAAAGAGTTAGACCTCTTACGTCCGATTTATAAGAAGACTGCCTGCTACGGACATTTTGGTCGGACCGAACCGGAATTCAGCTGGGAAGCGGTTGATAAGGCTCCGACATTAAAGAAACAGGCCAGTAGGTTATAATTTATTACACTATTTATAAGGAAAGGCCAAAGCATGAAGTATGATATCAAGGATATTAGTTTAGCTAAAAAGGGCAGCCTGCGCATTGAATGGGCCAGGAATAATATGCCGGTTTTGAATCTGATCGCCGAGCGTTTCCGTAAACAGCGTCCTTTAAAAGGATTAAAAATAGCTTGTTGTTTGCATGTTACCACCGAAACCGCGGCACTCTCCGAGGCACTTAAAATCGGCGGAGCCAAAGTGGTAGTTTGCGCTTCCAATCCGCTTTCTACCCAGGATGATGTTGCAGCAGCGCTAGTTAAGAATTTAAAGATTCCGGTCTTCGCTATTAAAGGCGAAGGCACTCCGACTTATTACGAACATATTAAAGCGGCGCTTGCTTGCCGCCCCGATATCACCATGGATGACGGCGCGGATTTAGTCAGCACTATCCACCGCCGCAAGCCCGAGCAGCACGCTAATATTATTGCTGGCACCGAAGAGACTACTACTGGCGTAATAAGATTGCGCGCGCTGGCTAAGGAAGGGAAATTACGTTATCCTATTATTGCGGTGAACGACGCCTCCACCAAACATCTTTTTGATAATCGTTACGGCACCGGGCAATCTACTATTGATGGTATAGTGCGCTCCACCAATAAATTATTGGCAGGTTCAAATTTTGTGGTTTGCGGTTATGGCTGGTGCGGCAAGGGTGTGGCGATGCGGGCAAACGGTATGGGTGCTAAGGTAATTATAGTGGAGGTTTCCCCGCTGCGTGCCTTGGAAGCAGCCATGGATGGTTTTGGCGTGATGCCCATCGCCAAGGCAGCGGCCCAAGGAGATTTTTTTGTTACTACTACTGGCGATACCAGTGTGATCCGCAAAGAGCATTTTCAGGACATGAAAGACGGTGCGGTTGTTGCTAATGCCGGGCATTTTAATGTGGAAGTTGACATCCCAGCGTTAGCGAAGCTGGCCCGTGCTAAAAAACGCATCCGGGATTTTGTGGATGAGTATATTTTAAGGGACGGCCGTAAGATTTATATTTTGGGTGAAGGCCGGCTGATTAATTTGGCTGCTGCCGAAGGCCACCCGGCGCAGGTGATGGATATGTCTTTTGCCAACCAGGCCTTAAGTGCGGAATATATCGCAAAAAATCATAAGAAATTATCCAATGAAGTTTACCGCGTTCCCGAAGATATAGACCATAAAGTAGCAGATCTGAAACTAAAATCTTTAGGGATTAGCATTGATGTTTTAACTGGCGAACAAAAAAAGTATCTCGCCAGCTGGGAGCTTGGCACATGAAAAGAATCGCAGTTTTAACCTCCGGAGGCGATGCCTCCGGCATGAATGCGGCCATCCGCAGCGTGGTGCGTTACGCTATTTACCATAAGATCGAGGTGATGGGGGTTTTTCGCGGCTATTGGGGGTTGATTAACGAGGAATTAAAATTATTAGACCACCGCTCCGTTTCTAATATTATTAATCGCGGCGGCACGATCTTAAAAACCGCGCGTTGCCCGGAGTTTACCACTGCGGAAGGTCAGAGGCGCGCGGTAGAAAATATTAAAAAATACGGCATTGAAGGTTTGGTTTTAATCGGCGGCAATGGCACTTATCAGGGCGGCATTGCCTTAACCAGGAAATGGAATATCCCCTGTATCGGGGTGCCGGCTACCATCGATAATGATATTAATGGTACGGATTTTACTATCGGTGCAGACACGGCAGTCAATACCGCCCTGGAGGCGATCGATAAGATCAGGGATACCGCCACATCGCTGGAACGTATTTTTGTGGTAGAGGTGATGGGCCGGGACTCTGGGTTCATCGCCCTGCAGGTGGCTATCGGCGGAGGCGCAGAAGATGTTTTACTTCCGGAGAAAGATTTTGATTTTGAAGAAATGTGCCATGAGATTGTGGAGGGAAACCTGCGCGGCAAAGTCAGCTGGATTATTATTACCGCCGAAGGTAAGGCCAGGGGAGAGGATGTTGCCCGAAAAATTAACGATATCACAGGCCTTGAAACCCGGGTGGTAGTTTTAGGTCACATCCAAAGAGGAGGTTCGCCCACCGCCATCGATAGGATTATCGCTACCCGCTTAGGGGCAGAGGCAGTAGATTTATTAATAAAAGGTGAAAGTGGCAAGGCCGTGGGAATTACCTCCAGTCAGGTTACCACTGTGGACCTGGAGTTTGCCGTTACTAAGAAGGAATTTAAATACAACGTATTATATCAATTAATCAAAATCCTCACCTAAGGATAAAAGAAGGAGATATGAGCTATGGGAAGAAGGCCGTTAGATATTGACAAGATAGTTTTAGGGCTGGTAACTAGCGATAGCCTGGCAGATAAATCCCGGCTCGCCAAAAAAATTCACGATATCGCCTATAAAAAAGGGATTTTTCCTTCCAGCATCCATGAGTTTTATATGGCGCGCGGAAGGTCGGAGTTTAGGGGTTTTACTGTGCCGGCGATTAACCTAAGGAGTCTTACTTATGACCTGGCCCGTGCTATCTTTCGGGTAGCAAAAAAGAATAATACCGGGGCTTTTATTTTTGAGATCGCCAAGTCCGAAATGGGTTATACCAACCAACCCCCGGTAGAATTTACCGCGGTAATTCTGGCTGCTGCCGTCAGAGAATGTTTTCGTGGCGCAGTCTTTATTCAAGGTGACCATTTTCAGGCTAACCCCAAAAAATTTAAAGAGGATCCCGAGAAAGAAATAGAGAGTTTGAAGTCTCTGATCAGCGAGGCAGTGGAAGCAGGTTTTTATAATATAGATATTGATTCTTCAACATTGGTAGACCTGGCTAAGAGCGATCTTAAGAAGCAGCAGTTTAATAATTATGAAGTTTGCTCCAAGCTTACTCAGTTTATCCGTCAGATCCAGCCGCACGGAGTAGAGGTTTCAGTGGGGGGCGAGATCGGAGAAGTAGGCAGTAAAAATTCCACTCCCGAAGACCTGCGCGCCTTTATGCAGGGGTATAAAGAGCGGCTGCGTAAGGGCCGTACCGGCTTAAGCAAGATTAGTGTGCAGACCGGCACTTCCCACGGTGGGGTAGTATTGCCGGATGGAAGCGTAGCTCAGGTTAAGTTAGATTTCGATACCTTAAAGACGCTTTCTAAAATCGCCCGCGAGGAGTTTGGCTTGGCTGGCGCTGTGCAGCACGGCGCCTCGACTCTGCCGGCAGAGGCCTTTCACAAGTTTCCGGAAGAGGAGGCTGCTGAGGTACACTTGGCCACGGAATTCCAGAATATGATTTATGAATCCAAGCATTTCCCGCAAAGTTTAAAATCCAGGATTTATGAGTGGCTCCAAATCAATGCCGCCGCGGAGAAAAAAGACGGGGAGACCGAAGAACAGTTTTTCTATAAGACCCGTAAGAAAGCCCTAGGACCTTTTAAGAAAGATATCATGGGCTTGTCTGAACAGATCCGAAGCGCCATTGCCGCCGAGATCGAGCAAAAATTTGATTTTCTCTTTAAACAGCTCAATGCTGTGAATAATAAAGAATTAGTAGATAAATATGTAGTATTAAAGCGCGTGATTAGCCGCAAGCGCAAAAGCGGTACCCCGCAAACGGTAGAACGCGATAGCGAAGGGGCGGATTAATTAGTCTTAATAGGAGGCTGATATGCGTTCAGATGAGATCAAGAAAGGTTTAGAGCGTGTTCCTCACCGCGCGCTTTTGCACGCCACGGGACTAAGCAGGGACGATTTGAACAGGCCGTTTATCGGCATCGCCACTTCTTTTACGGATTTAATACCCGGGCATATCGGGATGCGCGATTTAGAGCGCTTCATCGAGCGGGGAGTTTGCTATGGCGGGGGAGTGCCGTTTTTATTCGGAGTGCCGGGTATCTGCGACGGCATCGCCATGGGGCATTTGGGGATGTGTTATCCTTTAGCCTTAAGGGAACTGGTTGCGGATATTATTGAGACCGTTTGTAATGCCCACCAACTAGACGGTATTGTCTGCTTGACTAATTGCGACAAGATTACTCCGGGGATGTTGATGGGGGCGGCCCGCCTTAATATTCCGGCAATCGTGGTTACTGCCGGACCGATGGCCTCTGGGCGTTATAAAGAAAGAAAACTTGCCTTTGTGCATGACACCTATGAAGCGCTATCGCGGGCCAAGAGGGGAGAAGTCTCTGATACGGAATTAGCATGCTTAGAGATGGAGGCTTGCCCGGGTGCAGGCGCCTGCCAGGGTCTTTATACCGCCAACACCATGGCCTGTATTACCGAAACCCTCGGGATGTCGCTGCCGGGTTGCGCCACTGCGCTGGCAGCATCTGCCAAGAAACGCCGGGTTGCCCAGGCCAGCGGCGAACGCATCGTAAAATTAGTCAGAAAGAATATTAAGCCCCTGGATATCATTACTGAAAAGTCTCTGGAGAATGCTATTGTGGTAGATATGGCCTTAGGCGGCTCCAGCAATACCGTGCTGCACCTGATGAGCATCGCCCATGAGGCAGGAATCAAGTTAGACTTAAAGACTTTTGACAGAATCAGTAGAAAGATTCCGCATATTGCCAACCTAGAACCTGCGGGTCCGCATTTTATGGAAGATTTAGAGCACGCTGGCGGTATTCCGGCAGTATTAAAGAGATTAAAGTCTAAGCTGCATAATGTAGGCACTCTCAGCGGCATGAAAATATTTGATATTGCTGATTCTGCCGCGGTTCACGGTGAAGAAGTTCTCCGGCCCCTAAACCGTGCTTATCACCAGCAGGGTGGGATTGCGGTTCTCTACGGGAATTTAGCACCGGATGGCGCGGTGATTAAGCAGTCCGCCGTCAGCCCCAAAATGATGAAGTTCAGCGGCCGGGCCCGCGTTTTTAACCGCGAAGAAGAGGCGATGCAGGCCATTCTAAATAAGCGTATCCAAAAAGGCCAGATCATTGTAATTCGCTACGAAGGGCCCTCAGGAGGTCCGGGGATGCGTGAGATGTTGGCTCCGACTTCAGCAATCGTAGGAATGGGTTTAGCTGAATCCGTAGCCTTGATTACCGACGGCAGGTTCTCCGGAGGTACCAAGGGCCCCTGCATCGGTCATGTTTCTCCGGAGGCCTCGGCAGGAGGACCGATTGCTATTTTAAAAGACGGTGATATAATCGATATAGACATAACGGGCCGTAAATTAAACGTGCGGCTTACTAAAGATGAGATCAACAGGAGGCTTAAACATTTTAAGTCCCTGCCGCCTAAGATCAAGACCGGTTATTTAGCGCGTTATTCCAGGTTAGTATCTTCGGCGGATAAAGGAGCGGTATTAATTTAAGATGAAACTTAGCGGCGCACAAATTATCCTTGAGTGCTTGAAGCGCGAAGGCGTCCAGGTAATGTTCGGTTATCCCGGGGGGCAGGTCTTGCCGCTTTTCGATAAGATCTACGACAGCGATATCAGGTTTATCCTTACCCGGCACGAACAGGCTGCTGCTCACGCTGCTGACGGCTATGCCCGGGCAACCGGAAAGCCCGGGGTATGCATTGCTACTTCAGGACCTGGGGCGACTAATTTAACCACCGGTATTGCTACTGCCTATATGGATTCTATTGCAATGGTAGCCATCACCGGCCAGGTAAAAACTTCAGTGATCGGTAACGATGCCTTTCAGGAGGCGGATGTTACCGGGATAACCCGGCCGATTACCAAATATAATTATTTAGTAAAAAATGTCAAAGATTTAAGCAGGGTGGTGCGGGAGGCTTTTCATATTGCCTCGACTGGCCGTCCCGGCCCGGTGTTGATCGATGTTCCCAGCGACGTTCAAATGCAGGAGACGGAATTTATCTGGCCTGAGGAAGTAGAAATCCGTGGCTATAAACCCACTTATTTCGGCCACCCCGGCCAGATTAAAAAGGCTGCCAAATTGATTTCCAAGGCCAAAAGGCCTATTATCTACTCCGGCGGCGGAGTAATTACTTCCGGAGCACATCAGGAATTGCGGGAATTAGCAGAGCGGTTGAATATTCCGGTGACTTGGACACTCCTGGGGATCGGTGGCTTCCCTAGTGCCCATCCTTTATCACTGGGGATGTTGGGAATGCACGGCACCGCTTATGCCAACCATGCTATTATGGGAGCAGATGTTATTATCGCGATAGGTGCACGTTTTGACGACCGCGTCACCGGAAGGCTAGATGTTTTTGCCAAGGGTGCCAAGGTTATTCATATTGATATTGACCCTTCCTCCATCAGTAAGAATGTCGGGGTAGAGATTCCAGTAGTAGGTGATGCCAAAAATGTGCTGGGGCAGTTATTAGAGGAACTTGATAAGCCTGCTGAGACCTCCGAGTGGCTTAGGGCGGTGGAGGACTGGAAGAAAAAACATCCCATGAAATATAAGGAGGGTGGCAAGCTTAAGCCCCAATATGTCATTGAGCAGATCGATGAGGTTACTAAGGGAGAAGCTATTATTACTACTGAAGTAGGGCAGAATCAGATGTGGGCAGCGCAGTGGTATAAATACAGTTCGCCGCGTACTTTTATTTCATCCGGAGGCTTAGGTACTATGGGTTATGGCTTTCCTGCGGCGATGGGGGCGAAGTTGGGTTGTCCTGATAAGGTAGTATTTGATATTGCCGGGGACGGCTCGATACAAATGAATATCCAGGAGCTGGCGACCTGCGTCTGCAATAAAATCAATGTCAAGGTAGCAATATTAAACAACGGGTATCTGGGGATGGTCAGGCAGTGGCAGGAGCTTTTTTACAAGAAGCGTTATTCCCAGGTCTGCCTGTATAACCCGGATTTTGTTAAGCTGGCGGAAAGTTACGGCGCAGTGGGGATTAAGGTAACTAAAAAAGAAGAGGTGCGTCCGGCCCTGGATAAGGCCCTGGCGACAGATAACGTGGTTTTTATTGATTTTGAGGTCGAGCCTGAGGAAAACGTTTTTCCAATGGTTCCTGCGGGTGAGGCCATTAACAATATGATCGATGGGTTGGCTTAAATGAAACACACTATTTCGGTAATAGTAGAAAATAAGCCCGGAGTCCTGGCGCGTATTTCGGGGTTATTCAGCGCGCGCGGTTACAATATCGGCTCGCTGGCGGTCAGTGAGACTCTGGATCCTACTATTTCGTATCTAACTATGGTGGTTGAGGCAGAGGATGAAAAGATCTTAGAGCAAATTAAAAAGCAGTTGCATAAGCTTATTGATGTCATCAAGGTTACGGATTTTACCAAGAAAGAGCATGCCGAGCGCGAGCTGCTTCTAGTCAAAGTGAATTGCCCTTCTAAAGATAAAGCTAAACTAGAGGGAATTTTAAGTAAATATGTGGCGCGGGTAATTAAGCATAAGGAAGGCCTTGTTCTGATTGAGGCTATCGGCGAGCAGGCCCAAATTAAACAATTACTGGAGGCCCTGGCCGGATTCGGGATAAAAGAATTAGTGCGTACCGGTAAGATTGCTATCAGTCTAGATATAGGATGAGTGCTAAACTTAAATTATCTTCTATTGAGAACGCCCCGTTGATCCATAAGTTCACGGTATTATTCGTGGTGATGTCGTTATTGCCCTTTGTAGTGATCGCCTACTTTTTTTGGCTCTGGCGTAACTACGGCAATATCGAGATCTCGGAAGGAAACTTTGCTATGGTTCTTTTTTTCGTAGGCGCGGGCGCCTTGGCGGGTTTCTACGGGATGCGCCGCTCTATCTTAAAGATCAGCGCGCTGGTGCGTCAGGGGAGCCAAATCCTGAATAAGGATAATCCTGCGGCGCCGCCCCAGAAAGCTAATGAGAGCGAGATTGCGCAGCTCTCGCGCACCTTCCAGGATATTACCAAGAGTATGGAGGATAATATCAAGCAGCTGGAGGAATCCAAGCGCGCCATGCAGTATGTGCTTTCCCGCCTAGCAACAGGGCTGGCTTCTCCGCGAAGCATCGATGCCTTAATGGATTTGATCGTAGAAATTACCGCTAATGCCCTGGGTGCCAAGATCGGGATCCTTTTAGTGCTAGATGAAAAAAAGCAGGAGCTCTATATTAAAAGCGCCTTTGGCATTCCCAAAGATTCTAAGGGCATGCGTTTTGCCATTGGCGAAGAGGGGCCGGGTTGGGTCGCTCAGCACCGTAAGCCTCTTTTAATCCCGGCGCTGAATAAAGAAGCCGCCTTAGAGGAAAAAAGCATTTTTGTCCCGCCGTTGTTGTGTGCGCCGATGCTTTATCAGGACCGCTTAGTAGGAGTATTGACGGTGGCAGGAAAATCCAGAGGGGGAAGTTTTGCCGAAGACGAATTGCTGATTATCTCCAATCTTGCCTCCCAGACTGCGGTGGCCTTAGAGAACGAACGGCTTAATAAAAGCGCTGAAGAAACTTATTTAGAAACTATCTCGGCGTTAGCTACGGCAGTGGAGGCGCGTGATCCCTACAGCCGCGGTCATTCTGACCGGGTCTCGCAGTATGCGGTCAAGATCGCCCAAAAAATGAACCTCGGCACGGATATGATGCACGACCTGGAGAATTGTGGGGAGCTTCATGACGTTGGAAAAATCGGTATCAGCGATAGTATCCTGAAAAAACCCGGGCCGCTTTCTCCTGATGAATGGGAAATGATGCGTCGTCATCCTATTATCGGTGAAGGTATAGTTAAACCGGTGCATTCCTTTTCGCGTCTCTGCAGTATTATTCGGCATCACCATGAGTGGCTCGATGGTAGTGGTTATCCTGACGGATTAAAGGGGGATGATATTCCATTGGGTGCCAAGATTCTGGCAGTAGTGGATAGTTTTGACGCCATGACCACCGACCGGCCTTACCGTAAGGCCCTAAGCTTAGAAGAAGCCAAACAGGAATTGAAGAAATATATCGATATCCGTTACGACAGAAAGGTAGTAGAGTCATTTTTGGAAATTATTTGAAATAATTAGAAAGGAGCAAGGGATGGCGAAGATTTATTATGATCAGGACGCAAGCTCAAACCTCTTAAAAGATAAGACCATCGCTATTATCGGCTACGGTATTCAGGGAAGAGGCCAGGCCTTATGTTTAAAGGATTCCGGTTGCCGGGTGGTTGTTTCAGAAATAGAAGGTACCTCTAATTACGAGCAGGCTAAGAAGGATGGATTTTTCCCGGTGAGCGCCGATGAGGCGGCTAAAAGAGGGGATATCATTCAGATTTTGACCCAGGATCATGTCCAGGCCAAGGTTTACAAGGAGAATATTAAGCCGAACCTTAAAAAAGGCAAGGCCCTCTGTTTTTCGCACGGTTTTAATATTCGTTTTAAACAGATTAAGCCGCCTAAGAATGTGGATGTTTTTATGGTGGCACCCAAAGGTCCGGGGGCGTTGGTACGGCGGATGTATGAAGAGGGTAAAGGTGTTCCTTGCTTATTGGCGGTATTTCAGGATGCCAGCGGACAGGCTAGAGATTTAGGCTTGGCTTATGCCAAGGCAATCGGAGCTACCCGCGCCGGGGTGATTGAGACGACTTTTGCCGAAGAGACTGAAACTGACCTTTTCGGCGAGCAGGCGGTGCTTTGTGGCGGAGTCACGGAAATGATCAAGGCCGGATTTGATACCTTAGTTGAAGCTGGGTATCAGCCGGAGATTGCTTATTTTGAGGTTTTACATGAACTTAAACTTATCACAGATTTAATCCAGGAAGTGGGTATTAGTGGGATGCGCCGCCGGGTTTCTAACACCGCCACCTACGGCGATCTTAGTCGCGGCCCGATGATTATTAGCGAGAAAACGCGTAAGGTGATGAAGAAAATTTTAAAAGATATCCAGTCCGGAAAATTCGCCCGGGAGTGGATTAAGGAAAACGAGACCGGAAGAACTAAATTCAACAGCCTGCTTAAGGCCGGGGATGAACATAAGATTGAGGCGGTGGGGAAGCAGCTGCGTGAGATGATGCCCTGGATGCGTAAGTAAGGTATAGATTCCGCACATAGTGCGGAATAAATCAAAAATATACGCCAGGGGCATTTTTGATTTAATATGGAAAAAATAATTATATTTGATACTACGTTGCGCGACGGAGAACAGGCTCCGGGCGCCAGTCTTAATGCTGCGGAGAAACTTGAAATTGCCCAAGCCCTTGCCGGTCTCGGAGTAGATGTGATTGAGGCCGGCTTTCCGATCTCCAGCAATGGTGATTTTGAATCGGTCAAACAAATCGCACGTTTGATCAAGGGGCCTGTGATCTGCGGCCTGGCCCGGGCGATTAAAACCGACATTGACGCTGCTTATGAGGCCGTAAAATATTCTAAGAAGCCGCGGATCCATGTTTTTCTGGCGACCTCTAAGATTCATATGCAGTATAAATTGAAAAAAGCCGAAGAAGAAATATTGCGGCTGGCGGCGGAGAGTACGCGTTACGCTAAAAAATACTGCGTGGATGTGGAATTTTCTCCGGAAGACGCCACCCGCACCGAAAGAGGATTTCTTTTTAGGGTGGTGGAGGCAGTGATTGCCGCAGGGGCTACTACCGTCAATATCCCGGATACCGTCGGTTATACTGAGCCCGAAGAATACGGAGCTCTCATTAGAGGCATTAAAGAAAATGTCCCGAATATCGAACGCGCAGTGATTTCGGTGCACTGCCACAATGATTTAGGCCTGGCAGTCGCAAACTCACTCTCGGCAATAAAAAACGGCGCCCGGCAGGCAGAATGTACTATTAACGGGATTGGAGAACGCGCCGGTAATGCCTCGATGGAAGAAGTGGTAATGTCAATACGCACCCGCCGCGATGTCTTTCCTGATGTTATAACTGGCATCAATACCGTCAATATCCATAAGGCCTCTCGTTTAGTCAGTAAGCTTACCGGTTTTGCGGTTGCCCCCAATAAAGCGATTGTGGGGGCTAACGCCTTCCGGCATGAATCCGGGATCCATCAGGACGGCGTCTTAAAGGAGCGTTCTACCTATGAAATTATGCGTCCCGAGGACGTGGGCTTTAGCGGCTCCGGGATCGTCTTGGGGAAACATTCGGGAAGGCACGCCTTAAACGAAAGGCTTAAAGAACTCGGATTTAACCTTGACAGCGTCGAGCTTGAAAAGGTCAGCGGACGTTTCAAGGCCTTAGCCGATAAGAAGAAAAATATCTTTGACGATGACCTTATTTCCATCGTGGAAGATGAAATTAAACTGGTTAAGCCTGTCTGGAGGCTGGAAAGCTTTGTAATAAATTCCGGTACTCATGTTAAGCCCAACGCAGAAGTAGTTTTAAAGTATAAGAATAAGAAGCTGTCTGCTAAATCTGCCGGCGACGGCCCGGTAGACGCCTGTTTTAAGGCGGTGGATAAAATTACCGGCACTAAGGGAGAATTGCAGGATTATCGCATCGAGGCGGTAACTAAAGGAAAGGATGCTCTCGGCGAAGTCAGCCTTAAACTCAAGTCTAAGGGCAAGGTAGTGACTGCCCGCGGATCCAGCACCGATATTATCGAATCTTCGGTGCGGGCCTACATTAACGCCCTCAATAAAATAGAAAGTCTTTAACTCCTTTATTTATGAAAAAAAAATCCCGGTTGAAGGTTTATGGGGTTTTAGGCTATCCGGTTAAACACAGTTTTTCCCCCTCGATGCACAATGCTGCCCTGCGCGCCCTCGGCATAAAAGCAACCTATAAGCTTTTTGAAATAAAACCTTCTGAGCTAGAAAATTTTATATCAGGTCTTAAAGAAAATAATATCTGGGGTTTTAACGTTACCATACCGTATAAAGAAAAAATCTTGGGTTATCTTAATGGTCGTCTGGCAGCGGCAGTGAAAGTTATCGGAGCTGCTAATACTGTCAAGGTTGGGCCAGGAGGCAAGCTTAGCGGACTCAATACCGATTTTCTAGGATTCAGCCGGCACCTGGCGGAATTGAAATTCAAACCCCATAAGGTCGCGCTAGTCGGCGCCGGAGGCGCAGCCCGGGCGATTTGTTATGCGCTGGCCAAAAAGCAGGCCCGGGAGGTTGTGATTTACGATATCGATAGATTTAGAAGTATTGCTTTAGGAGAGAGGTTTAAGAAAAGTTTTCCCTCTACCAACTTTATCGCTGCAGGCAGTATTGAAGAACTAAACCTTGCTGATAAAGATCTCCTGGTAAATGCAACGCCCGTAGGGATGAAACCAGAAGATCCATGTTTATTCAGCGCCCGGGTATTGCACCGAGAGCTTTTTGTTTACGACCTTATCTATAACCCCGCCCGCACCAAACTTCTGGAACTTGCCGCTAGCCTGGGCTTAAGTTATTCTAACGGGCTGGGGATGCTTTTATATCAGGCTATAGTGCCTTTTAAAGAGTGGACCGGCAGGTCTGCTCCGTTAGCCCTGATGCGCATGGCCTTAGAAAAGGAGTTAGCGAAATGCCGGAAATAATCAGCAAGATTTTAGTTTTTATCTTTGGCGCTGTGATCGGAAGTTTCTTAAATGTCTGCATCTACCGTATGCCCCGCGGCGAATCTGTAGTCTGGCCGCGCTCGCATTGCCCGCACTGCCGCAAGAAAATACCCGGGTACGACAATATACCGTTTTTAAGCTATCTCATCCTTGGCGGCCGCTGCCGTTTCTGCCGGATGAGGATTTCTTGGCGTTATCCGCTAGTAGAATTTTTAACCGCGGCGGTACTGGTGTTATTATTTAATCGTTTCGGCTTTAGCTATGATTTCTTTATCTATAGCATTTTTGGAAGCGGGTTGATCGTGGCTACTTTTGTAGATTTCGCCCAGCGTATTATTCCTGATGAGATTTCTATCGGCGGGATGATTTTAGGTTTTATCCTTGTTTCTGTCAAAGGGTTTAGCCTTTCTCCTCTGCGTTTTAGTTTTAGGCCGATGTTTAATTCTTTTATGGGCATCATTGTAGGCGCCGGAATAATTTATATTATCAGTTTCTTTTTTGACCTGGTGTATTTTCGACTGCTTAAAAAGCCTCCTGTCCAGGGAGAGACTACTTCTATGGGCGCCGGAGACATTAAGTTTTTGGCGATGATCGGCGCATTCTTGGGGTGGCAGAAGGCAATTTTTACATTTTTTGCCGCACCTTTTCTGGGATTAATCCTTGGCCTTTTGAATCTTATCTTCAAAAAAGACCGCCTTATTCCTTATGGCCCGTTTCTGGCGCTGGCAGCACTTATTGCGCTATGGTGGGCAGATAAAATCGCTATCTTTTTAATCCGGGGCTTATGAATCCTAGTGCTTCTTTTCTTAAAACCCTTTCTGCGGCCAAGTGGGAGAAAGTCGGTTTAAACAGGCGGTCAGGGATTTTAGTTCCGCTCTTTGCGGTATTTTCTAAAGATAGTATTGGAATCGGGGATTTAGACGATCTTAAGCTTCTGGTGGATTGGACAGCGGCCTGCGGCGGCTCACTTCTGCAGCTCCTGCCGATGAATGAAATGGGGGTGCTCTCCTGCCCCTATGATGCCGTAAGTTCTTTTGCCTTGGAGCCTGCTTATCTATCGCTTGTCAAAATAGACCCTCCCCTTAGACCCGAATTAATCCAGGAAATTAAAAATAAGTTTTCCCTGCCAGCAGTGGGGGTAAATTACGACGTTAAAAATGCTAAGCTACGGGCCCTCTGGGATAATTTTAAGCCGAAGCAAAACGCGGGATCTTTAGAATTTCAGGAATTTATCCGCAGCAATAATTACTGGCTGGAGGATTTTACTGTTTATAAAGTTTTAAAATATTATCAAAAGGGCCGGGCCTGGTATGAGTGGGAAGAAAAATATAAAAACCGCGATGCCGCCGCATTAATGGGTTTTAAAGAAGAACATTCTTCTGAAATTATTTTTCAGTCTTGGCTGCAATGGCAGCTTTTTCGTCAATTTAGCCAGGCTAAAAGATATGCTGTTTCCCAGGGAATATTCTTAAAAGGGGACTTGCCGGTTTTAGTCTCCCGCGACAGCGCCGATGTTTGGGCGCATCCGGATTTCTTTAAGCTGGAGTTTGCCGCCGGTGCTCCGCCGGATATGTATTGCGCTAAAGGCCAGCGCTGGGGGATGCCGCCTTATCATTGGGAAAGAATATCCCAAGACGGTTACCGCTACCTGAAGGAGAAGCTTAAATTCGCCGAGAATTTCTACGATATTTTAAGGATTGACCACGTGGTAGGATTATTTCGTATCTGGAGTATCCCCTATCAAGAGCCGCTGGAGAATCAGGGTTTAAATGGTTTTTTTGATCCCCGCGAGGAATCCCGCTGGCAGGAACACGGCAGGGCGATTTTAGCTCGAATGCTAGAGGGCACTAAAATGCTTCTGTGCGCCGAGGATTTAGGAGTGATACCAAAAGTCTGTACCGATACCTTAAGAGAATTAGGCATTCCCGGTAACGATGTCCAGCGTTGGACCAAAGATTGGAAGACGCGCCACGATTTTCTCCCTGCGCAGGAATACCGGATGCTGTCAGTAGCGGTATTATCTACCCACGATACTACCAATTGGCCGGCCTGGTGGGAGAATGAGGCCGGCACGGTTGATGAGAGCCTTTTTAAACGCCGCTCTATTGAGCGCGGGATAGACTACAATTTAGTTAAAAATAAATTATTTGATCCCAGGCGTAGCCGGCATGCCAGGCTGCGTTGGCAGGATGAGATTGATAGCGTTGAAAAACTCATCACTATCCTGGGGAAAAAGCGTCAGGAGGTCTTGGATTTTATAGATTTCTATGAAAACAGCTATCACGAAAAAGAAAAATTATGGCGTTACCTGAATTTGAGTGGACCGCTACGCGAGAACTGCGACGCTGAAATTCTGCGCGCCGTGTTAGAAGCTGCTCTGGGATCCTGCGCTATCTTTTGTATCCAAGCGGCGTTAGATATTTTACTTTTAGGAGGGCTTCTTCCCGGCGATCCTTATCAATACCGCATCAATACCCCCGGTACTACCGGACCGGATAATTGGTCTTGGGCGGTGCCGTTATCCCTGGAAGATTTGATCCGCCATAGGATTACCCGCGAACTAAAAGAAATGGCGTCCGTTTCAGAAAGGATCTAAAAATGAAGCTACACCCGCAGGCAGTAATCTTTGATATGGACGGGGTGATTGTAGACTCCATGCCCTATCATTTTATCGCCTGGTACGAGGCGCTTAGGCCTTATGGGATACGGGTGAGCTGCTTTGATGTTTTTGCCAAAGAAGGAGAGCGTTGGGAAAAATCCCTGAAGGATTTCTTAAAGCGCGCCGCAATAGCGCCAACCCCTAAAATATTAAAAACTATTTTCATCCAACGTCAGAAGATTTTCCGGCGTTATTTTAAATGTTTTATCTTTAAGGGCGCAGCGGCATTCCTGCGCTGCCTAAAAAACAGGGGCTATTCCCTGGGCCTGGTTACCGGCACTCCGATGGTAGAATTGAACAGGATACTCCCCATCAATATCAAAGGATTATTTGATGTGATTGTCGCCGGTGACAGCGTTAAAAAAGGCAAGCCGCACCCCGAGCCGTATTTAAAGGCGGCTGCGGCCTTGGGGTTTGGGCCTAGGCAGTGCCTGGTAGTAGAAAATGCTCCTTTCGGGATTGAATCTGCCAAAAGAGCCGGGATGTCCTGCGTCGCCGTTACTACCAGCCTCCCGAAAGAATACTTAAAGCAGGCCGACGTTATTGTTGATAGGTTAGAAGATATTACCTGTGAATAGGTGAATAGAGACGCTTTCCATCTCAATCGGTAAAGTGTCTTTAGGGGGCTAGGAGAGTGGATTTTGCTTGTGTTTTGGGCTGATTTGTGCTAAATATAGATAAAAAAGGAGGGATTATGCGCCAGCATTTAGGGTTTTTAAAGACTTCAAGCTTAATGGTTAAAATTGCCGCCTGGTTATTTTTGATTTTTGGAGCCATCGGAGGTATTTCCGTACTTAAAGGCATGGTTCCGGGAAATCCGCGTTGGATGGGGATTGTGATTTTAGCGATCTATGCGTTCTTCTTCTTTTTCTTCTATCTTATCGCTAAGATCTCCGACCTCTTGACCCAGATTATTAATATCCTGCATAAGGAAGAGAAATAGTCTAAAAATATGAAAGACAAAAAGACTATTGCCATTATTATTCTGGCGGTAGTAATTATTCTGGGTCTGGCCGCTTATTTTACGCTGTTTAAAGAGAAAGACAGGGCTCTTAATTCCTTGAATCAGATTAAAGGGCAGCTGACAGTTATGGAAGCGGAAAACCGCAATCTGATGGTAGTATTGGAAAAAGAAAAACAATTACGTGAAGAGCTATTGTTTGAGAAAGAAAAATTGGAATTGGCTATTAAGACCCAGGAAGAAAAACTCGCCGGCTTAAGCGATGTGCAGAAAACTATTGATGCCTTAAGCACCCAGATTGCCGCACTCCGGGATGAATCCAGGGTTTTAAAAAACGAAAACACCAATCTTAAGCTAGAGGCTGCTGAGGTTGCCAAAGAAAATGCCCTCTTAAAGGGGCGCAAAGGTTCAGCGGCAGAACTGAAGAGAGCGATTAAGAATTTAAAAAAGAGGGTGCGCCAGATTAAAGAGAAGACCGATGGTTTTACCGTTGGCGGTAACCGCGGTTTTGTGATCCGCGACGGAAAATCTACTTTTCCCGCTAAAATAAGGATAGAGGTTACTCCTGCCCAATAAATAATATGCCAAGAGATATTTTTATTGAAATGTTCCGTAACAAGATTTTTATGACCGTACTTTCTGCCTGGGTGATCGCTCAGGTGCTGAAGGTTTTGGTAGGGGTGGTACGTCAGAAGAGATTTGATTTTCGCTGGTTAGTAGGTACAGGAGGGATGCCTTCTAGTCACGCTGCCGGAGCGGCATGCCTGGCGACCTCTATCGGTATCCACAGCGGCTTTGATAGCGTCTATTTTGCCATGGCAGCGGCATTTGCGATCGTGGTGATGTTTGATGCCCAGGGGGTACGCCGGGCCACCGGCAAACAGGCCCGCATTTTAAATAAGATTACCGAAGATATTTACTGGCAGGGCAGAATCCACGAGAACCGCCTGCGCGAACTCATCGGCCATACCCCGATTGAAGTTTTAGTCGGAGCAATCCTCGGCGTTACAATCGCATTATTAGCGCATTAATAAAGGGGGAGTTGTGAATAAAAAAACCGTATTAATAATGGTATTGCTTATTTTTGTCTTCATTATCCTTATCGTTTTAGGGTTAAGGAAAGGCTGGTTAAGCCCGGATTTTAAAAAAGGCAAAACTGTTTCTTCAGCCAGACTTATTAATAGAGCCAGAGAGGCCGAGGCGGGTGGTAATATGTTGGAGGCAAAAAATTCCTACCAGGCACTTATTAATAACTTTCCTAATGCCGCCCAGACGGATAACTGGGAGAAAAAAGTTGAAGAATATAATATCAAGCTTCTTTTTTCTCCCGCTATTACCGTCAAGAGCGCTCTTTATGAAATTAAATCCGGGGATACTCTAGCCAAGATTGCCCGAGAATTTAAGACTACTACGGAACTGATTATGAGAAGCAATAACCTCACCGGCGATAGGATTGTACCGGGGAGAAAAATCAAAGTTTCAACCGCCACTTTTAGCATCGTAGTAGATAAATCTCAGAATATACTCATCCTCAAAAGCGACGAGGATATCTTTAAGACCTATGTCGCCTCTACCGGTGCCAATAATTCTACCCCAGTCGGCACCTATAAGATTGTCAATAAACTTAAAGATCCTACCTGGTTTAAATCTGGAGCCGTCATACCTGCCGGAAGCCCCAAAAATGACCTGGGTTCACGCTGGTTAGGTTTTGACCTTGCCGGTTACGGTATCCACGGCACCACCGATCCCCAAAGCCTTGGTAAGCAGGTTACCCAAGGTTGTGTGCGGCTGGCTAATTCCGAAGTTGAGGAATTATACTCTATCGTGCCAGAAGGCACCGAAGTAATTATCGTAGACTAAAATCCCCATGCACGGACTGGATTTTGAAAAACCGATCGTTGAATTAGAGAAGAAAATTCAGGAGCTGCGCAATTTCATCTCCGATAAAAAAATTGACCTTTCTTCGGAACTCAAGCGCCTGGAAGATAAACTGGAACATCTTAAAAAAGATACCTACGGCAATTTAAGCCCCTGGCAACGGGTGCAGATTGCCCGGCATCCCCATAGGCCTTATACCCTGGATTATATCGGGATGATCATGACAGATTTTGTGGAGATCCACGGCGACCGCGGGTTTTCCGATGACAAGGCTATTATCACGGGTTTTGCCAAGCTTGATAACCAGAAGGTCGCGGTAATAGGCCACCAGAAGGGCCGGGACACTAAAGAAAACATCAAGCGTAATTTTGGCTGCGCCCATCCGGAAGGATATCGTAAAGCCTTAAGAATGATGCAAATGGCTGAAAAGTTTAGTTTGTCTATTGTAATTTTTATCGATACCCCCGGGGCTTATCCAGGAGTGGGGGCAGAGGAACGAGGGCAATCCCAGGCCATCGCTTTAAATTTAAGAGAGATGCCGCGTATTGCCGTGCCCATTGTCGCTACTATTATTGGTGAGGGTGGTTCCGGAGGGGCGCTGGGCATCGGGATTGCAGACTATGTCGGGGTTTTAGAAAATGCCTATTATTCGGTTATCTCGCCCGAAGGATGTGCTGCGATCTTATGGAAAGACGGCTCCAAGGCTGCGGACGCGGCCAGTGTTTTAAAACTTACCGGAGAGGACCTTTTGAAAATGAATATCATTGAAGAGGTTATCCCCGAGCCCCTGGGGGGGGCGCATCGCGATCCCCAGAAAATGTCCGAGACTTTAAAATGCGTTATCAAGAAACAACTTAAGAATTTAGACGGTTACGATAAAGAGGAGCTCTTAAAGCTGCGTTACCAGAAGTTTAGAAAGATCGGGGAGTTCGCTTAAAAAAATGATTGAGCATGAGCTGATATTATTGGGATTATTACGGGAAAGCCCCCGGCACGGCTACGAAATCAAAAAGCAGATTAAGGGAATTTTTTCTATCTTAGCCGGCATTGATTTAAAGTCGGTGTATTATCCTCTTAAAGTATTGCAGCACAAAGGCTTTCTTTCCAGGCGTACTGCCAAAGAAAGCCGCAGGCCAGAGCGTTTTATCTACGAACTTACCCCCAAAGGAGAGGCGCGCTTCCGGGAATTACTCAATAAAAGTTTCCTTAATTTTAAGCGGCCGCAATTCAGCTTAGACTTAAGCCTGTACTTTTTAAATTATATCAACCCCCAAATCGCCAAGCGCCGTTTGCGTGCCCGGATGCAGGTTTTAGAAGGGCTCTCCAACAGTATTGAACGCACCCTAGCTCCCCTAAAGAAGAGTAAATCGCCGGCCTTGGCTCATATCTTAGAACACAACCTCGAAATGGTAGAGACTGAATTTAAATTCCTTTCCCGCCTCACCCAATCCCTGTAGCCCTAGAGACATAGTTGCCCACATTTATTCTTGACAAAGTCGCCCTTATTCATTATACTTAATATAGTTAACTATTAAGTATATTAATTGTTAAGGAGATTAACTATGGCAGAGGCTCATCTTCTGGAATTTGCTGACAAAATGGGTGAGATTATGCCGGTTTTGATGAAAGAGTTTGCCCGTCATCAGACGAGTGAGTTCTATAAGACCCAGATTACCTTCTCTCAGTTTTTTATCCTTAATTTTTTAAATCAAAGCGGCGAAACCAAAATGAAAGACTTAGCCGGTTTTATGAAGGTCACTACCCCGGCCATGACCGGTATTATAGAAAGATTGGTGCGCCAGGGTTATCTTAAGCGGCTTTACGATACTTTAGACCGGCGCATCATCAGGGTAGATTTGACAGTCAAGGGCAAGGGGCTGCTTTTAAAGATTAAGGAACAGCGGCGCAAGATCGATCTTAAGGTCTTCGCCAGATTATCCGAAGAGGACCGCCAGGATTATTTAAGAATTATGCAACAAATTTTGGAGAGCCTTGCGCAAGAGAATGTTTTACATTAAATGAAAATTAAATTTTACCTAATAAAAAGCCTAATTTTGTCATTGGCGCTAATAGCTATATTTCAGCCGGCGGCTGTGCGAGCTGAAAGCACTACTCTTACGGTGGATGAGGCTATTGCTATTGCTCTTCGGGATAACCGTGAGCTATTAATTAAGGCCGGGGATCTAAAAAAGGCTAAGGCTAAAATTAGCGAGGCACAAGCTGGGCTTTTTCCTACTTTGGATATTACCGGAAGCTGGACTTACGCCGTCGATTATTATACCAAAGATTTCAGCCAGTATAGTACCCAGGCTACTGCCAAACAATACCTCTATAAAGGAGGCAAGACCACTAACAGTATCGCGCAGAACAAATATAAATTAGAGGTTTCCCGGGCGCTTTTAGATAAGGCTAAGCTTGAGACAGCCTTAAGCGTAGTTAAATCTTTTTATGCCTATCTATTGGCTAAAGATTTAGCGCAGGTAAATAAAGAAATTTTTGATAATGCTGGCCAGCACCTAAAATCTTTAGAAGAGCGTTATCTAAGCGGCCAGGCTTCGGAATCTGAAATCTTGAAGATTAAAGAGTCCCTTTCCGGAGTAGAAGAAGCCTACCAGCTTTCCGCTGGCCAGGCAGAAACCAGCCTGGTACTTTTAAAAAACCTGCTTTATCTTGACGAAAAACTTATAGTAAAGCCTCAGGGAGAATTTTTATATCAACCTAAGGAAATTAATTATGATGAAGCGTTTCTTAAAGCTATGCAGTCCCGCCCGGAGATCCGCCAGTACGAAGCCCAGATTAAAGCCGATACCAAGGGTATCGGGGTCGCCAAAGCCGGTAACCGGCCCAATATTTATGCCTCTTGGGATTATTACACCCGTTCCCATGCCGTAGCAGGCACGGCCTCGGAAAAGAATTGGAATGATTATAGTATCGCCGGCGTAACCTTTAGCTGGCCGATCTTTGACGGCTGGGCTACCCGTGCCAAGGTAGAGCAGGCGATAGTAGACTTACGTTCTTCCCGGCTGAATAAAGAGAAAGCCCTGCAGGATGTCACCTTGGATTTAAAGAATGCTTACGTCGGGCTTAAAGATGCTATTGCCAAAATCAAAACTTCAGAGAGCGATATCATCTTTTATCAGGATGATCTTTCTGGAGTCAAAGAAAAACACCAGCAAGGCATCGCAAGTTTCCTGGATTTGGATGACGCCAATTTAAGATATAATATATCCCAATTTAACCACAGGCAGGCCATCTATGATTATATTGTGGCCAAGGCTAATTTCGAAAAGGCCACAGGAGGTTTTTAGTGCAGATCAAAAATATTTTTTATAAAAATATTCTTACCGTAAGCCTGGCAGCAGTTTTATTTCTGGGTGGTTGCCAAAATAAACCGGATACAGCTAAATCCGCCGCTTTGCTAGAGACTATTCCGGTAAAGATAGAGAAGGTCGCCCCAAGAAATATCTATGAAATTATAGAGTATGTAGGCAATATCAAGGCCCAGGAAGAGGTTATGGTTTATCCTAAGGTGAGCGGGAAAATCATCCAGAAGCTTAAAGAAGACGGCAGCGCCATAGAGAAAAACGAGGCTATTGCTTACATTGACCGCGATGAAGTAGGATTAAAATTCCAAAAGGCCCCGGTAGAAAGCCCGCTTAAAGGAATAGTGGGACGGGTATATGTTGATATTGGCGCTAATGTTAATATTTCTACGCCAGTGGCATTAGTAGTAGATATGAATAAGGTAAAGGTAAATTTAGATGTTCCTGAAAAATACCTCCCCGGCGTTTCTTTAGGCAGAAAGGCTAAGATTACGGTGGATGCTTATCCGGGGCAGGAATTTAGCGGAGAGGTTACCAAGATCAGCCCGGTCTTGGATTTAGATACCCGCACTGCGCCCATTGAAATTAGCATTGATAATGCGGGGTACCGTTTAAAATCCGGAATGTTCGCCCGGGTCAGCCTGATTATCAGAGAGTACCAAGATGCGTTGGTAGTTTTAAAAGAGGCGGTGATGGGTAAGGCGCCTGATACTTACGTCTACGTAATAGAAAATAACAAGGCTAGTTTAAGAAAAGTATTGCTGGGCATGCGCCAGGGCTCATATTACGAGGTAAAACAAGGCCTTAAAAAAGGCGAAGAGGTAGTAGTGATGGGGCAGCAAAAACTTTCTGAGGGCACATTAGTGGAAATCAAGGGGCAGGAAAAATGAAGCTACCAGAATTCGGGGTAAAATGGCCCGTAACTAATTTAATGATTTTCTCGGCGATTATCATTCTGTCGCTTTATAGTCTTACCCGCTTAGGGATAGACATGATGCCGGAGATTGAGCCGCCTTCCATTTCAGTAATAACTACTTATCCGGGCGCTAGCCCCGAAGACGTGGAGATCAAGGTCAGCGAACCTCTGGAAAATCAATTAGCTACTACCCCGAGCCTGGAAAAAATTACTTCTAATTCCATGGAAGGGGTTTCAGCAGTTACCTTAAAGTTCATCTGGGGGACTAACCTGGATGAGGCCTCTAACGATATACGCGACCGCATTGAACTAGCCAAAAGAACGCTTCCTGATATCCCCGATGAGATGGACAATCCCTTTATTTTTAAATTTAACACCGCGATGATTCCCATTCTTTTTGTGGGTATTAACGCCGAGCAGAGCTATCCGGAACTTTACGATTTAATTGATAAGAAAGTCGGAGATGCCCTAAGGCAGATACCGGGAGTAGGGACAGTACAACTGCAGGGAGGCCTACAGCGGCAGATTAATGTCTGGATCGACCGGGCTAGGCTAGAAGGCTACGGATTTTCTATACTGGATATTCAGAATACCTTAAAGCAGGAGAATGTTACCCAGCCTGTCGGTAGCATCAAGTCCGGGCTGACCGATTATCTCCTGCGCCTTCCCGGAGAATTCGCTACCCCCGAGGAGATCAACACGGTTATTTTAGGAAAGCGTAGCGGCAACCTGGTGTACTTAAAAGATGTGGCTAAAATCGAGGATAGTTTTAGGGAGGTCACTAACATTGCCCGTATTAATCGCAAGCGCGGCTTGATTATGACTATCCAGAAACAGTCCGGCACCAATACTGTGCAGGTAGTCGAGCAGGTCAAGCAAAAATTACAGGAACTCCAAAAGACCCTTCCTCGCGACGTAAAAATGCAGGTAATCATGGATACTTCGCAGGATATCATTAATTCCCTCAATAACCTTAAGGCTACTGTCTGGCAGGGAGGTATCTTTGTAGTGCTGGTAGTCTGGTTTTTCCTAAGGCAATTTTTGCCCAGCCTAATTATTGCCTTAACAATTCCATTTTCTTTGTTAATTGCTTTCATCTACTTATTCTTAAGCGGCAAGACCATTAATACCATCAGCCTTTCTTCTTTAACCATTGCCATCGGCATGGTAGTAGATAATGCTATTGTGGTGGTAGACAATGTTTATCGCTACCTGGAGCGCGGCCGTAGGCCCCAGGAGGCTGCGATATTCGGGACCTCAGAAATGTTCCTTTCGATTTCCGCCTCGACCTTGACTACGGTAGTAGTGTTTTTACCAATGTTATTTATTACCGGCGTAGTGGGGATTATGTTTTCGGAATTGGCAGTTATTATTACCGTTACGCTATTGGCTTCGCTTTTTACCGCGGTAACTTTCACTCCCATGCTTTGTTCTAAATGGTTAAAGGTCTCTGCTCCTAAACCGAACTGGTTTGGTAAATTCTACCGGGTTTCCGAAAACTGGTTTAAATCCTGGGAAGGGTCTTATTCCCGGGCGCTGGCGTGGTGCCTAGGGCATAAAAAAATAGTAGTCTTGGGCTTTTCCGGAGCCTTTATTTTAAGCCTCTTTTTGACCCGTTTTGTGGGTAATGAATTTATTCCTGAAGAGGACAGCGGCGATATGCGGCCTATGGTTAATTTAGCGATCGGCACTAGGCTCGAGGAAACCGATAAGGTAGCCGCAAAAATAGAAGAGATTTTTCAACAAGAGGTGCCTGAGGAAAAATCTATTTTTGTGCGGGCCGGGCAAAGCCGGGGGATGGGGGTAGTTTTTGGCCAACAGTCCGGGTCGCACATAATTTCGACAGGGGTAAAGCTGGTTCCTAAAACCCAGCGCAAACGTTCAGTAAAAGATATATCCCAGGCAGTCAGGAAAAAAATCAAGTCCATTGCAGGAGTATTAAAGACTGACGTTACTACCGGCAACCCCATCAGCCGTTTGATTACCGGCACCTCAGGTAAACAGATTCAGGTTGAAATAATCGGCCATTCTTTTGAAGAGACTGATGCCTTAGCCCAGAAGATTAAGGCGATTTTAGAGAAGGTCCCCGGCACAGTAGATGTTAGTATCTCCCGGGAATTAAACCGTCCGGAATTAAGAATTGAGGTGGATCGCCAGAAGGCTGCGGCGCTAGGGCTGAATATGCGCGCCATCGCCGACAGCGTTAAGACTTTCATCGAAGGTTCCACTGCCACTAAATACCGCGAGAAAGGCGAGACTTATGATATTTATGTGCAATTAGAGGAGCGTGATCGTGCCAAGCCGGAGGATATTGAGAACTTATCTATTGTCCTGGCCTCAAGCGGCAAACAGATTAAGTTAGGCAATGTTGCCAGGGTTTATGAGACTAGCGGTCCGCTGCAGATTGAGCGTAGAAACCGCGAGCGGGTTTTAAGGGTGGAGTGCAATTCCTATAAGCGCTCCATGGGTAAGATTGTGGAGGATACAAGAAGAGAGCTGCAAAAAATCCTCCTACCGGAAGATATCAGTATTAACTTCGGCGGCGAGGTAGAAGAGCAGGCCAGGGCATTTAAAGACCTGACACTCCTGCTTCTTTTAGGGGTAGCGCTGGTATATATGGTGATGGCGGCGCAGTTTGAATCTTTATTAGACCCGTTTATCGTGATGTTTGCCATCCCCTTTACCTTTACCGGCGTAATTTTAGGTTTTATTTTAACCGGCACCACTTTAAGTATCATTACCTTTTTAGGTATCATCATGCTGATGGGGATTGTAGTAAATAATGCTATTGTTTTGATCAGTTACATCAATATCCTGCGCGCCCGGGGGCTTTCCATGTTAGAGGCTGTTACCGTCGGAGGCAAGGAAAGGCTCAGGCCGGTATTGATGACTACCATTACTACCTTGGTGGGATTGCTGCCTCTAGCTATATCTACAGGTGAGGGTTCAGAGATTTGGCAGCCCTTAGGCATTACTATGATTGGAGGCTTGTCTTTGTCTACCTTTATTACAATGTTGTTTGTGCCGACCCTTTATGCCATCTTTGAAGCTAAAATTAAGAAAGCCTAGGAATAAAAACAGATGAAAATGGTGATGATTTCTTATAATGAGGCAATTGACCCGGATATAATGGAGGTTTTGAAGGGTTGCGGCCTGAAAAACTATACTAAAGTCGCCGCTGCCTATGGTAAGGGCACTACCTCCGGCACGCATTTAGGTAACGATATCTGGCCGGGCCTTAATAGTGTCCTTTTTATTGCCTGCGAAGATAAGCAAGCCAATAATTTAATTTCTGCCGTAAAACAGCTCAGGCAAAAATTTGGGTATGAGGGAGCAAAAGCCTTTTTAATGCCCATTGAAGAATTAACCTAGAGCGCCAACCCACCTAAAGCTATTAAAATCATAGCATTTAGTTCCTAATAAAACTCTTGACAAGTCCGCCTTTTTAGCTATATAATATAAAAAAATTTAAATAGTAAAATTTTACTATATTGGGCGCTTACGGTATTATGGCTAATTCCCGAAATTCCCTCAAAAAACAGATTATTGCTATCGGTAGTAAACTTTATTCGCTACGCTTAGTAACGGCTCGGGCAGGTAATTTGAGCGCCAGAGTCGATAAGGATAATATTCTTATTACTGCTACCGGAAGTTGTTTAGGCCAGTTAAAATCGCAACATATTATCCGCGTAAATCTTAAAAATAAGACGGATATCGCCGCTAAGCGTTCTTTTGTCAGCAGCGAGTTTCCTCTTCACCGTCTCATCTACCAGAATTTCCCCGCTAAAGTCGTCATTCACTGCCACCCACCCCTAACCAACGCTTATTTTACAGTTTATCCTAAACTTAAAACCCTCACACTGGAGAGTAAGTTTTATCTGGGAGAAGTTCCGGTAGTAAGGCAAAGCTCTCTTACCGTTACCCGGCCCAAAGAGGTGGTGGGTGCTTTAAAAAATAACAAGATCGTAGTGTTAAAGAACCACGGGGTAGTCAGTATCGCGGATAATTTTAAAGAGGCCCTGTATCTTATCGAGGTGCTAGAGGAAACCGTGAAGGTGGCTGTTGTGGCTGCCTTGTTGAAAAAAGGCTTATCCGGTAAACTCAATAAGACTCTTAAGGATTATTTAAGATGAATATTGTAAAACTATTAGAAGAGCGCTGCCAGAAAAATGCTGCTAAGGCCGCCATTATCTTTAAGGAACAGGTGATAACTTTCGGCCAGTTAAGGGATATTGTGATGCGCCTGGCAGTCGGACTGACAAAATTAGGGGTAAAGAAGAGCGATAAGGTCGTTATCTACCTGCCGAATTCTCCGCAATATATTTATAGCTATTTAGCGCTCTGGTCTATCGGTGCTACTTGCGTGCCGCTGGATTTTATGCTCACTGAGGAAGAACTGGTATCTTGTATTACGCATTCTGATGCCGTAGCTTTAATTGCCAAGCCTAAAGCTACCGTTTCGTTATCTGCGGTGAAAGAAAAATGCCCCGCTATAAAAAATATTATTGTTTGTCAGGAGAAGCCAGAGCCATTTTTGTCTTTTGGGGAATTATTGGCTCAACCCGAAAGCCGTCTTCCAGAGGTCCGCATCAATGATAAAGATTATGCCATTATATTCTATACCTCCGGCACCACCGGTAAACCCAAAGGGGTGCTGGTAAACTATTTACAGTTAGGTGCTCCCTCTAAGGCTATGACGCACTTTGTGGACTTCAGCGATAATGACATTCTTCTCTGCGCGCTTCCATTATCGCATTTAGGGGGGTTGGTTTATCTACAGAATTGCATTGACTTTGGCCTGACCACGGTTTTGATGGAGCGTTTTGTGCCAGTAGAGTTTTTGAGAAATATAGAACGGTACCGGGTGACCTGCTTGTGGGTGGTGCCCTCGATGTATTACGCGCTTTTACAGTTAAAAGAATTTGAAAGTCATGATTTATCTTCCTTGCGTTGGATAGATATTTTTGGCGCGCCCAGCTCTCCTGATGCCCTGCGCCGCTTTTACCAGTATTGCCCCCATGCTTTCGTTTTTAACGGCTGGGGCCTTACCGAGACCAATGCCCCTACTACAGTTATACCAATGGGGTCAAAAAAACTGGAAAGCGTGGGAAAACCCGCACCTTGGATTGAAATTAAGATATTCGATGCCCAAGACCAAGAGCTGCTACAGGGCGAGGTAGGAGAAATAGTGGTGCGGGGCTGGGTAGTTACTGACGGTTATTATAAAGACCCTGAGGCTACTCGTCAGGCCTTGCGTAACGGCTGGTTTCATACCGGCGACTTAGGGAAGCTTGACAACGAAGGTTTTCTTTATATTGTCGGCAGAAAAAAAGAGATGATTAAGGTCGGTGGCGAAATTGTCTTTGAGCCGGAAATAGAAGCCGCGATCCATAAACACCTTGAAGTAGCCGAGGTAGCAGTGGTAGGGGTGGCGGATAGATTGAGGGGAGAGGTACCCAAGGCATTTGTGGTATTAAAAGAAGGCAGTAATTTAAAGGAAGAGGACTTGCGTTATTTCTGCCGCCAGCACCTGGCGCATTTTAAAATCCCGCATTATTTTGAGTTTGTCTCTACCCTAACTAAAAACCGCGCCGGAAAAATCGAAAAGGAAGGATTAAGGACGGCTAAAAATTGATGAAGAAAGTTATTTACTGGTTCAGTCATGGCTTAATTCGTTACCGCTTAGGGTTCCTGGGGCTGTGCCTTTTAATCAGCCTATTTTTTGCCTATCAGGTGAGAAACCTTTCCTTTAATACTAATCTCGGGGATTTCTATCCCTTAAAACACCCCTACCTTAAAATCCAGAACCGCCTGAATGATATCTTCGGCGGCCTGAATCAGGTCTCCATCGCCATTGAAGCTAAAAACGGTACTATTCTCAATCCCCAGACCCTGGAAAAAGTCTGGCAGATTACTAATGGTTTGTATCTCACTGACGGTATTAACGCTGGCAGGGTGGTTTCGCTCTCCGCCAGAAAAGTCAAGCATATCGAAGCCAACGCCGAAGGTTTTAACACCCAATGGTTAATGCACGACCCGGCGCGCACCCCCAAGGAGATCGCAACATTAAAGGAGAGGGTTCTGCGTAACCCTACGGTGTATGGCCCGCTGGTTTCTAAAGATTTTAAGGCTACCTTGATTCAGGCAGATTTTGAATCCAAGGTTACAGTAAAAAGGATTTTTGAGATTACCCAGGAGATTAAAAATAAATACCAGGACGCCGGCCACCAAATTTATGTTTCCGGGCATCCGGTGTTACAAGGGTGGCTGGATCATTACCTTCCCCAGATGCTCAAACTTTTTATCATTACGGTATTAGCAATGTCCTGGGTTTTATACAGCGCCTTTAAGTCTAAAAGGGGAGTGCTCCTGCCGCTTCTATCCGCTTTTATGGCGACACTCTGGGGCTTAGGGCTAACCGCAATGTTCGGCTATAAACTTACTCCGGCTACGGTCTTGGCACCCTTTCTGGTATTTGCCTTAGGGGTGAGCCATGCAGTGCAATTTATCAAGCGTTATTATGAATATCTGAGCAAGCACAAACAGGATTCCAAGGTCGCGGCGATTAAAATCACCCGCAATCTTTTTATCCCGGCCTTCACCGGCCTGCTTACCGACGGCATCGGGCCGCTGACTTTATTTTTTGTCCCCTTAGGGATGGTTAAGAGTTTGGCGATTGCGATTGGTTTTGGCATCTTAAGCATTTTCTTTAGCACCGTTATCTTGGTGCCGAATTTACTTTCTTTCTTAAAGCCCCCTAAGCGCTTAGAGGTCATTAAGGAAGAGCGTACCGCTCTTTCTAATCGTATCTTAAGTTATTTTGCCAAACTGGCGGTAAACCGTACCTCGCGCTGGGTAGTGATCATCGGATTTTTCGTCCTGACCATTGTCGCGATTTTCGGCACCAGCCAGCTGGTGGTAGGAGATAAAAAACCTGGCACCTCGCTTTTGTATTCTAGCAGCCCCTATAATCAGGCGGAGAAATTTATCAGCGAGAGTTTTGCTACTTCTGACCCCTACTTTATTTTTGTCGAGGGTAAAGGCCAGGACGCTATTTTAAACAACGCGGTTTTAAAGGAAATGGATAGCCTGCAGCGTTATTTAGAGAAGGAAGTCCCCAGCGTTGGCCGCACACTTTCATTAGTCGAGTATATGAAGGGGATGAATATGGTGATGTTTGAAGGGCAACGCGAGGAATTCCGTATCCCTGATAACGACCGCACTATTGCTGAGTACATGTTTTTATACGCCCTAACCGGCTTTCCCGGAGATTTTGACCCGGTGGTTAACCCCAATTATCAATTCGCCAATATTAAGGTAGATTTAAAGGACCACAAGGCCTCCAGTATGAAGGAGGTAATTGCCAAAACCGATGCATGGATTAAGAAAGACCATAAGACTAAAGAAGCGGATTTTTATTATGCCGGAGGCAACATCGGGATGCTGGAAGCGGTAAATCAGATTGTCGCTACCATGCTACCGATCAACTCTTTTCAGACCTCTTTTCTGGTTTTCTTATGTCTAGTGTTAGCTTACGGCTCGCTGGTTTCCGGATGGCTCCTGATAATACCGTTGGTTTTTCGCACTCTTTTAGTTTTCGGGATATTGGGATTTCTTAAAGTAGGATTAACCGCAGAAATGATTCCGGTAGTGGCTTTGGGGATCGGTTTTGGGGATGATTTCGGGATATATATTGTTTCACGCGTAAAAGACGAACTACAAGAAGGAGGTGGTAATCTTAAGGAGGCCTTGATTGAGGCAATGTCAACTTCCGGTAAAGCGGTATTTTTTACCGGCTTAAGTCTGACTATCGGCATCGTAGCCTGGATGTTCTCGCCGATATTGATGCAGGCGAGATTAGGTGCCTTGCTGGGGTTTTTTATCTTTTTCAACGTAATCGGGACACTGGCGGTTTTGCCGTCGATGATTATGACGGTGAGGCCCAAATTTTTAATGAAATAAACAAGGAGGAGGAAAATGAAGAAACTGTTTTTGCTGCTATTGGGCCTGGCCCTGGTTTGGGGCTCGGCCTGGGCGGGCGACCTGGAATATTTTCAGGTTCAAAAGCCCCGTGACGGCATGACCGCGGATGAAATCATGCAGATTGAGAATTTTGTCAAGTACACCAAGTTCGCCCACGATGTCTCAATGCTCGGTAAGGCTTATTATGTTGATAAGCCCGATTCAATACGGGAGAAGGATACCTCCAGGATGCGCATCAACTTAGGCCGCAAGTCCGATGGCGTCGCCTATAAGGATATCATCATGTTCACTTCTCCGCAGGTAAAAGGCCTGGCTACTTTAACCTGGACCTATATGAATCCCGCCAAAGATAGCGATACTTGGCTCTGGATCCCTTCCTTAAAGAAGATTAGGAAGATTTCTGCATCCAACGGTGATGATGCCTTTATGGGCTCGGATTTCAGCGTAGAAGATATTACCACCCGCAAATACGAAGATGAAACCTACACCCTGCTTAGGGAAGAGAACTTCAAGGGTTATACCTGTCAGTTCGATAACAAGGTCTATGCTAAAGGCCTGCCCAGCTATGTGATTGAATGCAAACCTAAAAGATCCCCCTGGTATTATTCTAAGAGGATCCTCTGGGTGGACAAAGCTACCGGGGCCGGTTACTACGAGGAGAAATATGACCCGAATGGTCGTATGTTTATGACCCTTTTTAAGAGGTTTGAGATATATGACACTAACGGCAGGCCCTATCCTACCCAGATTTTACTAGAGGGTAAAGATTTAAGGACCAATCATCGCACCGTAATTGTTAATAATGATATCAAATACGATCAGGGTTTATCCGAGGAATCGTTTACCGAGAGAACGCTGACGCAATCAAGATGGTAAGAAAGGGGGAAAGACAAGTGAAAAGGTTTTTACTAATTTTAACAGCGCTGCTCTTGGCCAGCCCCGTTTACGCCGTGGAAAACCTGACGATGAGCGGATCCTTGAAAAACGAGACCTCTATCAGAATCCAGGACTGGAATGGTGACCTGACCAAGGAAAAAAATATTGTTGAGCTCGCCGGAGAATACAAAATCAAAGGCGATGAGTTAGTGCTTTTCGGCAAGGTCAAATACTGGTATGACTTTGCTTATGCCCTGCGCGATAAACTTCATATCGAGGGGCATTATATGAAGCATATCCAGCGTGATGATTGGCTACGGGATCTCTATTTAGATTATAATAAAGGTCCCTGGTTTTTAAGGATGGGTAAGCAGCAGGTGGCCTGGGGACAGGCTGACGGCATCACCATCTTAGACAGAGTTAACCCGGTGGACCTAAGCGAATACTGGCTACCGGATATGCAGGATATCCGCATTCCACTCTGGATGGCGAATATCAACTATTCACCTAAGCTTAATTCTAACCTACAGTTTTTACTGATTCCGGATTTTGAGCAATCTACCTCAGCACCTCCCGGAGCGCCATTCTGTACTTACTCCTATGTTCGTTACAACAGCTGGAAGAAAACAAATAATGCCGTGTCTGGTGGCAGTGTGGATGAAAATATTTATTTTCCGGGAAAGCAGTTTAAAAATTCTACTTTTGGGCTGCAGTGGTCCGACCGCATTGGTGATTTAGACTATACCTTAAACTACTTGAATGGTTATAACTATTCTGCCAAAAATACTACTATTCTTTTGAGCGGATACGGAGCGCCCGGTTCTAAATGGAAAGTAGACCGTGCCTTCAAACGTTACCAGATGTTCGGAGGTTCGTTTAACAAAAGTGTGGCTAACCCCGGACCATTACAAGGTATTACCTTTAGGGGTGACTTCGCACTTTACAAAAATGACCCTACTTACATTGGAGATCCTGTTCTCGGTTCAGCTAAGAAAATCGAACGCTGGAATAACGTTTTCTGGCTGATTGGAGCGGACCGCTATATCTTTACCAAGTATATGCTGAGTGCGCAGTATGCCCAGAGCATCTTGGGGCATAGTAAGGATAAGGATCCCAAGCTGACCGCAGCGCAGCAGTATCCCTTGAATCCTTTCACCTATGGAGTGATGGACCAGATCGAGAATATCTTTACTATCAAGCTTTCCACCCAGTATATGAATGACCGTTTAAAACCGGAAATTCTCTGGAGCTTTACCGATGATAACCAGGGCCGCATTTCACCTAAAGTGAATTACGAGATCAGAAGCAACCTAGTTTTAACTTTAGGGGTGCATTATTTTTACGGCAACCTCTATGATTCTAACGGTCAGTACCGCGACCAAAGCCAGTTTTACACCAATCTTAAGTACAGCTTCTAAGGTTATTTGCTAACTGAGTAATACCGGGGGCGGATTGAAAAATCCGCCCCCTCTTTTTTTAACCTCTTGCAATAATAGCCGTTAGATAGTATAATTTTGTCATGGATTTGATATCTTTAGGATTTAAAATCGCGATCGCCTTTATTGTAATCCTGGCTATTTACGCTGCCTGGGCAGCGACCCACGAAGACAGCGCAGAGAAAAAAAAAGGCAAGGATTTATCCCGCGAACAGGAGATTATTGATAAAAAACAGCAGATCGAGCGGCTTAAGGCGGAGCTGGCGGATTACCGCAAAGAGATGGAAAAGGCCAAATCTAGCTCTGTGACCCTGGGAAGCGAACTTGAGGTTACTAAAAAGCGGGAAGAGGAGCTTAAAGAATCCTTAGGTAAGAGGGAGGATTGGGTTAAAAAGGACCAGGAGTTTGTAATTAAGGTTAAAGAAGAGCGCGATAAGCTGGAGAAGGAACTTAAGAAAAAAGAAAAAGAATTAGCCGAGGTCTTCAGCAGGAATGTGGATTTAGACCGCGACATCCGGGATACCAATTTAAAAGCTCAAGGGTTGGAGCAGGATATTAAAGAAAAATCTGAGGCCATTGAAGTGCTGCGGCATAAATTAGATTGGCACAGCGAAGAGATTAAAAAGCGCGAGGGGGAAATCCGGGCCTTAGAAAATACTATCTCGGAGCTAAAACGCCGGTCCGAGGAAAGCGAATGGGTGCCGAAAAAAGAATTTAACGCCCTGAATGCAGAATATACTAAATTAGAGGAAGAGCTTGGCTCTTGGGAGGAAAAAACTAAAGCCAAGGAAGAAAAAATCAAGGAATTGAGCGATGCGGTAGCCCGGTTAAGCAGCGGGGCAGCGCCGTTTCCTGCGGCTGTGGAGCCGTTACTTCAGGTTAAAGACAGTGAAATTCCGGCTGAGCCTGAAGTAAAAGTTGAGCCGGTACCTGAAGAACTTGTGGCATTGCCAGAAACACCGGCGGAAACAGCGGCAGGCGAAAGCCAGGCTGTTACTGAAGCTGCAGAGCAGCCAGAGCCAACCGAGGCCATAGCGCCGCCGGAACCGGAAGAAGCACTAGAAGAAAGGCCCGGGAAGAAAGAAGAAGAAAAAGAGCCCAGCCGCCAGGTTGAGGTTGATCTGAATAAGATGCGCAACATCGGTATCATAGCGCACATTGACGCTGGCAAGACCACCACTACCGAAAGAGTCCTTTTTTATACCGGCCGCACCCATAAATTAGGCGAGGTTCACGACGGCAAGGCCCAGATGGACTGGATGAAGCAGGAGCAGGAGCGCGGCATTACCATTACTGCCGCAGCCACCACTTGTTTCTGGAAGGACTACCGCATTAATATTATTGATACCCCCGGCCATGTGGATTTTACCGCGGAGGTAGAACGTTCCCTGCGGGTCTTAGACGGGGCGGTCGCGGTTTTCTGCGCAGTGGGCGGGGTGCAACCGCAGTCTGAGACCGTCTGGCGGCAGTCTGATAAATATGGTGTCCCTAAAATCGTCTTTGTGAATAAAATGGACCGCACCGGCGCAGACTTTTTTGCGGTTTTAAAAGGCCTCAAGGATAGATTAAATGCTAACGTTATCCCGATTCAGATTCCTTTGGGTGCAGAGGATAATTTTAAGGGTGTGATTGATTTAGTCCAGATGAAGGCCTATGTTTTTGAAAACGATAATTTAGGCAAGGATTTCCATATCGAAGAAATCCCGGCAGAATACCTGGAAAAGTCCAGGGAATACCGGCATATTATGATTGAAAGGGCGGCCTCATTAGATGAAGCTCTCACTAAGAAATACCTGGAATCTCCGGATACTATCACTAACGAAGAAATTATTGCCGCGATCCGCCGCGGTACAGTAGCGAATAAGGCGGTGGCAGTAATATGCGGTTCTTCCTTTAAGAATAAAGGGGTGCAGCAGCTCTTGGATGCCGTTACGATGTATTTTCCGGCACCCTTAGACCTGCCGGCGGTAAAAGGCACCTTGCCTTCGGATGAAAATATTAAGCTAGAACGCCATCCTGATACCAAAGAGCCATTTTCGGGCCTGGCTTTTAAGGTGCAGTCTGATCCGCATATCGGCAAGCTGGTTTACACCCGGATTTATTCCGGGGTTTTAGAATCCGGCTCCTACGTGCTCAATACTACCAAAAATAAAAAAGAAAGAATCGGCAGGATCGTGCAGATGCACGCCAACCAGAAAGAAAACCGCGATTTTGCTTATGCCGGGGAAATCGTAGGCCTGGTAGGTTTAAGTAATACCATTACCGGTGATACCCTTGCCGACCCCTCTAACCCGGTATTACTGGAGGCAATGCGTTTCCCGACACCGGTTATTTCACTTAGCATTACTCCCAAGACCCGCTCGGACCAGGATAAGCTTGGCCGTGGCTTAGCGCGGCTCTCTGAAGAAGACCCCACCTTTATTGTGCAAAGCGATGAAGAGACCAAGGAGACCATTCTTACCGGCATGGGCGAGTTGCACCTGGAAATTATTGTGGATAGACTCAAAGAGGAATTTGGGGTTGACGCAGAGGTCGGTCAGCCCAAGGTCGCTTACCGTGAGACGATCAGTAAAAAGGTTAATGAAGAATATAAGCACGTCAAGCAGTCCGGAGGCCGCGGCCAGTACGGCCATGTGGTTTTTGAAATGTCTCCCCTGGAAGCAGGTAAGGGATTAGAGTTTGTAGATAGTATTAAAGGAGGTTCCATACCGCGCAATTTTATCCCGGCAGTAGAAAAGGGGATCAAGGAAGCAGTGAAGAAAGGCCCTTATGCCGGTTATCCGGTAGTGGACCTTGAAGTTGATTTAGTAGACGGTTCTTTTCACGAGGTTGACTCTTCGGAATTAGCTTTTAAGATTGCCGCGATAGAGTGTTTTAAAAATGCGGTATTACATGCCGCGCCTATCCTCCTGGAGCCTTACATGTCTTTAGAGGTGACTACGCCCGAGGAGTCCGCCAACACTATCATCGGATATCTTTGCTCCAAAAGAGGCAGGGTCTTTAACATTGATTTTAAGAATAACCAGAAGATTATTACTGCCGAAGCTCCGCTTGCTGAAATGTTCGGTTATGTCACTAATCTGCGTTCCTTAAGCAGCGGCCGGGCCAGCGGTACCATGGAATTCAAGAAATACCTGCCGGTGCCCCAGGAAGTAACCACCAAGGTTTTAGAGGAGATCCGCAAGAAAAAAGAAGCTGCCAATAAATAACCTCTCCCGGATTATCACCCGCGTATTATGAATAATATCAAGGATTTTTCTCTGGTAGAACTGGAAGCATTTTTAAAAAAACAAGGAAGGCCTATTTTCCATGCTCGCCAGATATTCTCCTGGCTTTACCAGAAGAATGCCGCTAGTTTTGGGGCTATGAGCAACCTGCCGGCAGATTTAAGAAAGCAGTTAAAGGATAATTTTTATCTCTCGGAAATAAAATTAGCCCGGCGCCAGGAGTCCCGGGATTTAACTGAAAAGTTCCTTTTTGAATTTAAAGACGGCAGCTTAATTGAAGCTGTTAGTATTCCCGCCGAAGGCCGGGTGACGGGTTGTATTTCGACCCAGGTGGGCTGTAAATTCGCCTGTTGTTTTTGCGCCAGCGGCCTGGCAGGGTTTAAGAGGAACTTAAGCTGTGCCCAGATGCTGGATCAGGTTTTATATCTTAAGAATAACTCCCTGAGCAAGAAGCTCACCCATCTGGTATTTATGGGCACCGGAGAGCCGCTGGATAATTACGACAATGTTATTAAGGCTATCCGTATCATAAATTCTAAAGAGGGCCTCAATATCGGCGCCCGCCGCATCACCATATCCAGCTGCGGCTTAATTCCCGGGATGAAAAGAATGAGCGGGGAAGGCCTGCAGATTGAGTTATCAATATCGCTGCATTCCCCCGACGATAAAATCCGCAGCGAATTGATGCCGGTGAATAAAAAGTATCCGCTGCCGGATTTAATCGCTGCCTGCAGAGAATATGTCGCCAAAACTAACCGCCAGATTACCTTTGAGTATATTTTAATCAAGGGGCTTAATGCAGATTTAAAAAGCGCCCAAAAGTTAATCCGCCTTTTAGAGGGCTTAAACTGTAAGATTAACCTTATCCCCGCCAATATTGTCCCAGAACTCGGTATGGAGCCGCCCAATAAACTCGATATCCTCTATTTCAGGGATTATCTCGCCAAGCACGAGGTTAATGTTACGCTGCGCAAGACCCGCGGCCAGGATATTGATGCTGCCTGCGGCCAGCTCAGGATAAAATACCCGCCAAGAGTTTCCTAAAAACAAAAATATTCTTGACAATCAAAAATGGCATGTTAAACTGTTATGAACATTCGTTCATAACCATTGCAGGATTAATATGCGGCCGAAAAAGACAAGATGGGTAAAATGCGCTCCGGGTGAGCGTTGTTTCAAGCCATTATGCAAACCGTTGCATAAATTAGAAGGGGTTTATTTGAGCCTTGATGAGTTTGAGGCAATCCGGCTTTCTTGTCTTGAGGGTTTAAAACAGGAAGATGCTGCGAAACTGATGAAGGTGTCCAGGCCTACCTTTTCGCGAATTGAAACTTCAGCGCATAGAAAAATCGCTGATGCCTTGGTTAATATTAAGGCAATCCGTATTGAGGGCGGCTGCTGCAAGATTATCGGAGGGAGCAAAAAATGAAGGATTGGAAAAAGTTTTTTTACATTATCGCTGCATTTTTGGCATGTTTCTATTTGCCTGTTGAAAGTATGCGTTTTAATAACGCCATATTCGAAGCCTTGGCGTTAGTAAAATGGTATGCCCGCGAACATGTCATTTTATGCCTCCTGCCGGCTTTCTTTATCGCCGGGGCAATCTCAGTCTTTGTGAGCCAGGCCTCGGTAATGAAATATTTCGGGGCCAAGGCCAATAAGTTTCTTTCCTATAGTGTCGCTTCTGTTTCGGGGACAATTTTAGCGGTATGTTCTTGCACCGTGCTGCCGCTTTTTGCCGGTATTTATAAAAGGGGCGCCGGATTAGGCCCGGCGATTGCCTTTCTTTATTCCGGCCCGGCCATAAATATACTAGCGATTATTCTGACTGCTAGAATTCTTGGTTGGCAGCTCGGCTTAGCTAGGGCCGTAGGTGCGGTGCTCTTTAGCGTTGTGATCGGCTTATTGATGCACCTTATATTCCTGAAAGAAGAACATAGACGTCATGCCAGTGGTGATTTAGAGATAGGCGAAATCAAGGAAGCCCGGCCTTTATGGCAAACAATAATATATTTTTTCTCAATGGTCGCGGTATTTATTTTTGTCAATTGGGGCAAACCTCTAGCCGGAGATACCGGGATTTGGTCGTTTATATATACCTCTAAATGGTGGATAACCGGGTTTTTCTCAATAGTTTTAGCTTTTAGTTTAGTGCGCTGGTTTAAGAAAGATGAGCTTAAGGGCTGGGCGAGTGTAACCTGGGCTTTTGCTTTACAAATTCTTCCTCTTTTATTAGGTGGGGTATTGCTATCCGGTTTTCTTTTAGGAAGGGTTGGACATGAGGGAGTTATCCCTTCAAGGTTTGTAGAAATGCTTGTAGGCGGTAATTCTCTGCGCGCAAATTTCTTTTCTTCCGTAGTCGCAGCTTTTATGTATTTTGCTACGCTTACCGAAGTGCCTATTTTACAGGGATTGATTGGCTCAGGCATGGGCAAAGGACCCGCTTTGGCGTTACTTTTGGCCGGCCCGGCTTTAAGTTTACCGAGCATGTTGGTATTGAGGAGTATCATGGGGACAAAAAAGACAGTGGTATATGTTGCTTTAGTTGTAATTATGGCAACTATCAGTGGTATGGCTTTTGGCTGGATTGTTAAATAGAGGAGAGAAATAATTATGAAAATCGAAATTTTAGGCCCGGGTTGTCCTAAATGCCATAATACCGAAGAAAATGTGAAAAAGGCGCTATCAGAGTTAAATAAAACAGCTGAAGTGGTTAAAGTGAGTGATATTAATGCCATAATTGAAAAAGGCGTTATTCAGACACCAGCGCTGATAATAAACGGCAGGATAGCGATGCAGGGGAAGATTCCTTCGGTTGAGCAGATAAAACAGCTTATTCAGAAGGAGGAATGAGTAAATACGGAAATTGGCAGGGTATCCCCAGAGAAGAAATTCCCTTAAGATTTTACAAAATAATTTGGAGTACAATATGAAGAAATTTGCTGTTTTAATTCTCTTATTAGTTTTAGCGGTGCCTGCTTTTAGCCAAGAGGCGCCCAAGAGTAAAGTTGTTGCGTATTATTTTCACGGTAATTTCCGTTGTTACACCTGCCGCACGATGGAGCAGTACTCAAAAGAAGCGATAGAGATTAATTTTAAGGATGCGTTTTCATCAGGAAAGCTGGAATTTAAGGTAGTTAATGTGGAAGATCGGGGCAATGAACATTATCTTAATGACTACCAGCTTTATACAAAATCTCTCGTATTATCCTTGTTGAAGGATGGCAAAGAGATAAAGTCGAAAAATCTTACCAAAATTTGGGATTACTCCCGTAATAAGCAAAAATTTATTGATTACGTCACTGAAGAAGTTAATAATCTCTTAAAGGAAGCGCAATAATGGAAATTATTATCGCATTTGGCTCAGCGCTGTGGCTGGGGATAATGACTTCTATAAGCCCGTGCCCTCTGGCTACCAATGTCGCGGCCATATCCTTTCTGGCTAATAAAATAACTCACCCATTTTTTGTGCTCTTCTCCGGCATTGCCTATACCGTTGGCAGAATGGCTACCTATGCGATATTAGGGTTTATTCTTATCAATTCCATTCTGGGTATTTCCCAGGTGGCGCAGTTCCTGCAAAAATATATGGTCAAAGCTTTGGGACCTATTCTAATTGTTACAGGACTAATTTTACTGGATATAATCAAGATAAATTTTCCGGGATTATCGCTTTCCCAGAAACATCGCAATAAACTTGTTGAAGCAGGTGTCCTAGGAGCATTCTTATTAGGAGCGATATTTGCTCTCGCGTTTTGTCCGGTATCAGCAGCCCTTTTCTTTGGTAGTCTTATTCCGCTTGCGCTCAGCCATAAATTTGGAGTATCGCTGTCATTTATTTACGGAATCGGTACAGGACTTCCGGTGCTGGTTTTTGCTATTGCTATTGCCGCAGGCGTTACTTCATTAAGCCGGTGGTTTCATAAGTTGACAAAAATCGAATATTATATGAGGAAAATTACAGGTGGCATATTTATTCTTGCAGGCTTTTATTATATAGGGATATACGTATTAAAGTTATTTTGAAACAAAAATATTACAACCATGGCTAGCGAGATTAAGAAAATTAAAGTTCCTGAAGATTACCCGCCTGAAGAGGGATGTTACTTAAGAGGCAACGATTACTCTCCGGTAGCCGTAGTAGTAATTCTAAAGTGGAGAAGAGAAGAAACTCCCCCATCGATAGAGCAGCTCGTGAGAGCGGGGATAGAAAGCGGTGCAGCTTTATCAGGGACTCTACAGACTGAGAATGTAGGATTAGAAAAAGTAATTTGTAATGTTATAGCTAATCCAAATATAAGATATATAATCGTTTGCGGCCCTGAGTCACCGGGCCACTTTGTGGGTGAGACCATCAATGCGTTATATAAAAATGGTCTTGATAAAGATAAGAGAATAATTGGCACAGAGGCGCCAGCCCCGCTTATCTTTAATATTCCCACAGAATGGGTGGATAGATTTGTAAAACAGACGAAAATGATAGATTTGGTTAATGAGGGTTCGCCGGAAGTTATCAAGGAAGCCGTCTGGTCTTGTTACCAGGAGAAGCCTACAAAATTTAGAGGCTATGAGTTTTGGGATATTGGCGCATACGATGCAGAGTCGATTTGTGGAAAGATTACTTGGAAGATTACAAATCCTGCCTATGCTCCGAAAGATCAGAAGGAACAAGAAGCACTTCAGAAAATGCAGAATTTGATAAAAAAACTTAAAGAACGCGGTAAAAATAAAAATTAATCTTAGAGAGAGGTATGTATATGTCCAAAGCCAATAGCAATGTAAAACTTCCGTTTTTTGAGAGGTATCTTTCTCTCTGGGTTATTCTTTGTATCATAGCCGGTGTGATCATTGGAAAAATATTTCCCGCGGGAGTAAATTTTTTAAGCAAGTTAGAAGTATCCCAGGTAAATATTCCGGTTGCGGTCCTTATCTGGCTGATGATTTATCCGATGATGGTGCAAATTGACTTCTCTAGCATTATAAGGGCGGGGAAAAAGCCTAAGGGATTAGTAGTAACTTTAGTTGTAAATTGGCTGATCAAACCGTTTAGCATGGCAATATTTGCCGCGATATTCTTAAAATACATATTTGCCGCTTTTATAAGCCCGGCTTTAGCTAAAGAATATATTGCCGGCGCCATACTTTTAGGGGCTGCGCCTTGCACGGCTATGGTTTTTGTCTGGAGCTATTTAACCAAAGGCGATCCCGCCTATACCTTGGTTCAGGTAGCAGTAAATGATTTAGTAATATTAGTTGCTTTTGTTCCTATTGTTAAATTCCTGCTGGGTGTAAATCAAATTACTGTGCCTTATGATACCTTAATCTATTCCACTATCTTCTTTGTTGTTATCCCGCTTATGGGCGGGTATATTTCTAGGGTGTATCTATTGAAGGCCAAGGGGGCAGATTGGTTTGAAAACGTATTTTTAAAGGTGCTTAAACCGGTAACAATTTTAGGGTTACTATTGACTTTAATTATTCTTTTTGCTTTTCAGGGGAATATTATACTTGGGAATCCCCTCCATATATTGTTAATAGCCGTTCCGCTAGTAATTCAGACTTATTTCATTTTTTTTATAGGTTATTTTTGGTCTAAGAAATGGCGCTTAGCGCATTCGATTGCTGCTCCTGCGGGAATGATTGGCGCGAGTAACTTTTTCGAACTATCCGTAGCTGTGGCAATTTCTTTATTTGGATTAAAGAGCGGAGCAGCGCTTGCTACTGTAGTAGGCGTCCTTACCGAAGTGCCGATAATGTTAAGCTTGGTTAATTTTTCCAATAAGACTCGCCACTGGTTTGAACTAGAAAAGAAAGCAATCCCCGAACCGGTAAAAATAGAAAAGGGAGGGCCGATGTAGGAGAAGGTGTTGATCGCTACCGATTTATCAAAGGCATCCGATGAAGTTGTAGGCTGTATTGCCCATGCAATTGTAAGGAAATCAAATTCATCGTTATTATTAGTGCCTTATAGGAGATAGAAGTTTAATTTTATGGCGCAGAGAAAAATAATTTTATTTCTTTATACTGGAAATTCAAAGCTGGCTACGCCAAAGCCGCGACCCTCTCATTGAAGTTCTCGCGTTGATTGGCCTTGTCAACGCAGTGTTGTTTTTAAGAAGAAGCCTTTTATCTAAAAAACGGTTAAAAGTTCTGTTATTCTGTAAAAAAATAAAGGTGGGCTAATAGGCCCACCTTTTTATTGCTGGTGCCGAAGAAGGGAGTTGAACCCTTACGAGCTTACGCTCATCGGTTTTTGAGACCGACGTGTATGCCATTCCACCACTTCGGCAAAATTAGAGTTGACGCAGACTATTTTATATTCTAAAATATGCCAGGTCAATAACTAATTGGGTAGGTCCTCCGACAACATAGGAAGACGTAGGACCCCGGAAATATGATAATAAGGTACTCCGATAATAGGGGGCGACGTAGTACCCCTTCGGATATAAGTAAAGGTATCACTCAGGGGCTGTAGCTCAGCTGGGAGAGCACTTGCATGGCATGCAAGGGGTCAGGGGTTCAAATCCCCTCAGCTCCACCAAAATTTTCCGACAAGGAAAATTTTGGTGGCACTCAAGTGAGCGTTAAAAACCGCGACAAGCGGTTTAGCGAACGGAGTGCCTAACGATTCTTTTTTCCGACAAGGAAAATTTACCAATAACGACAGGGCGGCTAATAACCGCCCTTTTATTATATAAAGGAGCCTTGACCCGCCGGTTTTGGGGTGTATAATATGTTTTAATTATGGATATGATTTTAGGGGTGCACGTATCTATTAACGGCAGTATTTCTGAGGCAGTCAGCCGGGCCCGGGAATTAGGCTGCAATACCATGCAGATTTTTTCGCGCAATCCGCAGCGCTGGCGCGAAAGTTTCTTAGCTAAAGACGATGTCCTGGAGTTTAATAAAAGGGAAGAGCAATTTAAAATCCGGCCGATTTTTATCCATGTGCCCTACCTGATTAACCTGGCCTCGCCTAATCCACGGCTTTATTATGCCTCTATCGAGGCCTATATTGAGGATATCCTTGAGGCGCACACTCTTCAAGCCGACTTTATTGTTACGCACATGGGCAGCCACAAGGAGACCTCGGAAGAAAAAGGCTTAAAGAGGTTAACCGAGGCCTTAAATACTATTATTAAGAGAACTGATAATACCAAAGTTGGCATTCTCCTGGAAAATACCGCTGGCTCCGGCTCCTGGCTAGGATATAAATTCGCGCACCAGAAGATAGTCTTAGATGGTCTGGAGCATAAAGAGCGTTTAGGGTTTTGCATTGATACCGCGCACGCCTACTTGGCCGGTTACGATATTTCTACTAAAGAAGGCTTGGAGGAAACCCTGACCGAGATTGATAAAATGGTCGGATTAAATTTAGTGAAATTAATCCATTTAAATGACGCCAAGGATAAGCTTCGCTCGCACCATGACGTGCACGAGCATATCGGCAAGGGAAATATCGGCCTGGCCGGGATAAAGAGGATTATCAACCACCCTAAATTAAGAAACAAGCCTTTTATTCTGGAGACTCCCAAAAATACTCCGCAGGATGACGCGATTAACCTGGCGGTGGTGCAGGGATTAAGAGATAAACAGAAATGATCTATCCTTTTGAGAAAATCGAAGCAAAATGGCAGCGCTCCTGGCAGAAGAATAAGGTTTTTTCTGCCAGAGCTAAAAGCGACAAGCCCAAGCATTACCTTTTAGAGATGTTTCCCTATCCGTCGGGAAAGATCCACATGGGCCACGTGCGTAACTATACTATCGCGGATGTAGCAGCGCGCTTTAAGACGGCCCAGGGGTATAACGTTTTACATCCGATGGGTTTTGACGCCTTCGGCCAGCCCGCGGAAAACGCCGCCATTAAAAATAAGAGCCATCCTTATACCTGGACTATGAATTGCATTAAGTGGATGCGCCGGGAATTAAGGCGGATGGGTTTTTCTTATGATTGGGAAAAAGAAGTCTCTACCTGCCTGCCGGATTATTATCGCTGGAACCAGTGGATATTTCTGAAAATGCTGGAGCGTGGCCTGGCCTACAAAAAGAAATCCAACGTCAACTGGTGCCCGGACTGCCAGACCACCCTGGCTAACGAAGAGGTAATCGACGGCAGGTGCTGGCGCTGTAAAGAAGAGGTGGTGCAAAAGGACCTCGAGCAGTGGTTTATTAAGATCACGGATTATAAAGAGAGGCTATTGGGTGATCTTGATACCTTAAAGCATTGGCCACAGCGCGTTTTGACCATGCAGAGGAACTGGCTGGGTAAGAGCGAAGGGGTGGAGATCTATTTTAAGGAGGTCCAAAACGGTGAGGTTATTCCGGTATTTACTACCCGTCAGGATACTATTTTCGGCGCCACCTATGTAGTTTTAGCTCCGGAACACCCGTTAGTAAAAGAGCTTATTAAAGGTAAGCCCCAGGAAAAGCAGGCCTTGGCTTTTATCGATCAGGTCAGCAGGGAGCCTAAAAATATCCGGGTTGCCGCTGATCTTAAGAAAGAAGGGGTTTTTACCGGCAGCTACGCCATTAACCCGGTGAACAATCAGCAGATTCCTATTTGGCTCGGGGATTACGTCTTAACCGAATACGGCACCGGAGCAATTATGGCAGTGCCGGCCCACGACCAGCGCGATTTTCTTTTTGCTAAAGAGTATAACCTTCCGATTAAAATCGTGATCCAGCCGCCAGAACAGAAATCTCCGGAATTAAGCGAGGCCTATGAAGGCGACGGCATCCAGGTGAATTCCGCGCAATTTGACGGTTTAAATAATCAGGAAGCCAAAACTAAAATCGCAGAGTGGATGCAAGATAAAGGGATCGGAAAAAAAGTTTTAAACTGGCGGCTGCGCGATTGGCTGATTTCACGCCAGCGCTATTGGGGGACACCCATCCCGGTGATTTACTGCGCAAAGTGCGGGATGGTTGCGGTTCCGGAAAAAGATCTGCCGGTAAAATTGCCGGATAAAATCAAGATCTCTGGCAAAGGCGGCAGCCCCTTAGCGCAATCCAAGAGCTTCATAAATGTAAAATGCCCGAAATGTAAGTCTCTCAGCCGCCGGGAAACCGATACCATGGCGACCTTCATTGACTCTTCCTGGTATTTTTTAAGGTTCTGTTCCCCGAAATACAAGGCCGGCCCTTTTGATAAAAAAGAGGTGGCTTACTGGATGCCGGTGGACCAGTATATCGGCGGGATAGAACATGCGGTGCTGCACTTATTGTATTCGCGTTTTTTTACCAAATTTTTAAAAGACATCGGCTGGCTAAATTTTGAGGAACCCTTCCGGAGGCTGCTCACCCAAGGCATGGTCTTAAAAGACGGGGAGGTGATGTCAAAATCCCGCGGCAACGTCGTTGACCCCGACCTGATGATTAAAAAATACGGCGCTGATACCTTAAGGCTTTATATTTTATTTGCCGCCCCGCCGGAAGTAGAAATGGAATGGTCCGAACAGGCAGCAGAAGGGTCTTTCAGATTTTTAAACCGCGTCTGGCGGCTGTTGGAATATTTAAAGCAGCAAAAAAACGCGCCGCTTAACCCCGCCTTAGAAAAAAAGAGACACTGGGCGGTGAAAGAGGTAACCGAAGACATCGAAAGCTTTAAATTTAATACTGCGATCTCCGGGATTATGGAGTTAGTCAATGAAATCTACCAGAATTTAAACAGCGATATCTCTTCGGCAGTAAAAACCACCGTGCTTTTGCTTTCGCCTTTTGCCCCGCATCTGGCAGAGGAGATCTGGCAGCTCCTGGGCAATAAGGGGAGCATCTTAGATGCCGGCTGGCCAAGCTATGATAAGAAATTTTTAGAAGAATCTTCGGTAACGATGGTAATTCAGGTCAACGGTAAGGTGCGCTCTAAAATCGAAGTTCCTAAAGGTACGCCAGAGGAAAAGCTTAAAGATTTGGTGCTGGCAGACGAAAGGTTAAAAACCTGGCTCGCCGGTAAGGCCGTGAAGAAATTTATTATCGTACCTGAGAAACTGATTAACCTCGTAATTTAACCCTTCCGGAATAAACCCCATTTTTAAAAACCGTTATTTTTAGTAAATGGCGCGGCTTGCTTTTAAGCAGCATGTAGTTTATGCGAGCGGCCAGGGTTTACCTGCTATTATGATACGTAAGTGAGAGCGAGCAGAAACTCCAAGCGAGATTTTCCTCGGTGGGGAAAACCAAGCGGTGCTGCGTAAAGCAAGCCAAGACAGGATACACTAAAATATTACTGTTAGATTGTCGGTGAGCGTGCGTCTATTAGGTCAGAAGGGGAAGGCATGTTTGACCTTACGCGGCAAGAGCGGCAGGTAATTTTGTTTCTCTTTGCTTTAGCATTGTTCGGCGCAGGCATTAATTTTGCTGTCAAAATCAATTACCGAAGTAGGATTCTGTCTGTTCTTAACTTGGATACTGGTAAGGTTAATTTAAATAAGGCGGATAAACAAGCCTTGATGGAGGCGCCGGGAATTGGGGAAAAATTGGCTCAGCGTATCCTGGAATACCGCGCAAAACAAGGCAGTTTCCGCGATATTAGCGAGCTTAAGAATATCCAGGGTCTAAGCGGCTACCGTTACGAAAAACTTAAAGATTATTTTATAGTAAAATGAAGCATTTTTTGCCTGTTTTAACCGTCGGTTTATGCGGGGGAATAATTTTTGCTAACTATTCTAGACCCCCCTGGCTCTTAGTTTATTCCTCAGCTGTTTCGTTTCTGATTTTAGGAATTTTGTTTTACAGAAAAAAGGCAGCATTTGATATCACTCTGGTAGGCCTAGCCTTTTTATTAGGCGCTGCCGTATTAAAAAATAGCTACATACTTGCTCCCTGCCACATCGCTAAAATTATATCTTATAAAAATCAACAGACCTATATTATCAAAGGTTTTATTGCCGGCGCGCCCCTAGTAAAAGGAGAGAGGGTTATTTTTACTTTTGCCGCCCAAGAGATTCAAGCCGGTAATTTAAACCGCAGCTGTTCCGGAAAAATCCTGGTCAGCGCCCGTAATAATCAGGGGTTGCGTTACGGCGAGGTACTATTGATTCAGGGTAAACTCTATCCGCCTTGGGGGTGGGGAGCAAACAAGGGGCGCTACCGGGATTATTTGCGCCGGCAGGGTATCTGGTTTATTATGAACGCTAAAAGCAGTTCTTCTATAATCCGGCTCAATATCCGCCGCCGGTGTTTTTATCAGGATTTTGCCCTAGTAATTAAAAGCCGCCTGGAAGATATGATATCCAAATATCTTGGTGGTCTCCCGGCGGGGATCCTGGGTGCAATGATTCTGGGGGAGCGCCGCAATATCCCGGATTTTATTAATAATCTGATGGTCAAGACCGGCACGGTGCATATTTTGGTAGTGAGTGGTTCTAATGTCGGAATCGTAGTTTTTATTATCTTCTTATTTTTACGGTTATTGCGCCTTAAGCGTTACTGGCGGCTCCTGGTTTCCCTGCCCATGATTGTCACTTATTGCCTGGTAACCGGCGCTTCCAATCCGGTGGTGAGGGCGACTGTAATGGCAATAGTTTTTACCATTGCTTCTTTAATCAGAAGGGATCCGGATATGCCCAATGCTATTTCCGTCGCGGCGTTATTCATTTTGATCTTTAATCCCCGTCAGCTTTTTGATGCCGGCTTTCAATTATCTTTTGCCAGCGTAATTTCCATTATTTTTCTTTATCCCAAGCTAAAACAGCTTTTCAGGCTGGAAAACTTAAAGGCCAAGCCGTTAAGGCTTGTCTTGGAGGGGTGCCTGGTTTCTCTGGCTGCCTGGATGGGGACGGCAGGTTTTATTGCCTATTATTTTAAGATTTTTTCTCCGGTAACCGTCCTGGCGAATATCCTGGTGGTACCTTTGGCTTCGCTGATTACACTTTCGGGTTTCAGCTTGGTTGCGATGGGGTTGTTTTGTCCTGTGATTGCACCGTTTCTGGCCCGGGCCAACGAGGCTCTGATTTGGGTGATGGTGGCGGTTAATGCTTTAATGCTTAAGATTCCGGGCGCCTCTTTGCGCCTGTAGCCCCCGAGCCTTCCAATAATTTGTTGACAAAACTAGCCGGCTATGTTAATTTAGACTAACATGAGACGCACAAGTATAATATTTTTAACAATTTGCTTGCTTTTTGGCACGTCGCCGGCCCATGCCTATTGGATCTGGACCCCCAAGAGCAAGAAATGGGTAAATCCCAAAACCGCGGTCAAACCTACCCCTAAAGAGCAGTTTGAGCTGGCTCAGGGCGCTTACAATGCCAAGCAGTACGAAGACGCCCGGCGCGAATTCAGGAAACTCTTAAAGGCCTATCCCAAGTCCC